>Ga0315288_10000015_pt1 | contig 227529 bp, 242 predicted proteins | sample YL17G11_20_MG_FD_203454 | JGI IMG/M metagenome (GOLD analysis project Ga0315288, IMG submission 203454) | Sediment microbial communities from Yellowstone Lake, YNP, Wyoming, USA - YL17G11_20 | ecosystem: Environmental > Aquatic > Freshwater > Lake > Sediment | place: USA: Wyoming | collected... | reverse complement strand
CAATAATGGGTTCGTCTTCTGCTTGTTTCCAAAACTCCATCCCTCCTAATTTCTTTGAAACTTCTTTTTCATGTCTTTCCATATATCTTTCCAAACCATTTATTCTTCTCTTTAAACTTGCTTGGGTAATTTCAATACCTCTAAAAAAATCTTGCCTTTCTATCTCTTCAAAAAATTCTTTGGGATTATCTAAATCAAGCTTTGTGTATAATTTTCCATAAAGTGAAGTGATTTGGGCGACTAACCTTTCAGAAACTTCCTTTCCAACATCATCAATCTCAGCGCTTTTTTTTTGATTTTTAAAATCTAGTTCAACCCTTGATTTCAGCGTGGCAACATAGTCGACAAACTCTTGTGGGTTGTAAAAACTCTCCACTAAGACATAGTCTTCTTTATCAAAATAGTGAATATAATAATTCATCCAGTCGCTTCCGAACGATTCCTCTTCTAATTTTTCATACGTTTTCTCTTCCGTAAGATTTTTTTCTTTTTCACCTCTCTTCTCGATTTCTTTTACTTCTTCTATCCTAAATCTTTCTTTTGCCTGTTCTTCTGATAAGCCGCCTCCTTCTTCTGTCATGGCCACTTTGATCAGGGCCTTTTGTAACCCCTTATATGTTTCGCCACTAAACTTCCCTAGATTACTAAGTTCTTTGAATTCTCGAGACAAATCATCACTATTAGTAATTTCTCCATTAATTACTTTTTTTAAAAAGCCGTATAAATATGGAGAGGAACTTTCTATAATTTCTACTTTTTCAGGATTAAATTCTTCAAATATTTTTTTAATAATTGTTTCTGATAGTTTGGTTACGTTTACCGATTTCCCTTCCGGAATTGGCAATTTACCAGCAGTATTTGCAGCAATAAGTATTTTTTTTATTTCTTTTTTTATGTCAACTGCCTTTCCCTTAGCTGAATATTTATCGGTCGCCTCTCCTTCAAATTTATCGGGAGCTTTGCCTTCTGACACAAGTTTATTATCAATTTGTGTTTTAAGTTCACCTGCTTTTAAAGACATGCGAATAAATTCAGCTTTAATCTGTTCTGCTGTCTGCTTGGCAATCTCAGCTTTTAAAGCTTCTATTTCTTTTCCTCCGTTGTCTATCTCAGCTTTGTCTACCATAATTTTATAAACTACTAATAAACTTTATCAGGTTTTGGTGGCTAAAGCAATATGATGAAAGGGGACGGAAGGTAAAATTGGTAAATTACAAATTCCAAATCACAAATTACAAACAAATCACAATAAACAAATTTCAAACATCTTTCAATTAGAGCACTTGGTAACAATTGATGAAAGAATCTTGCGAAGCTGGAGACATTCGTCTCTAAGTTCGTTTAATTTGTCTTTTAAGTTACTATTTACTTCAATAAGAAGATCTAACCAATATGATGTTTCCTTAGCTTCTTTGCGAGCTATCTTAAGCCTATTTAAGAAGTCCTTTTTACTTAAAGAATCATTGGCTTCTCTATAATTAGCTCCAACTGAAGTTGCCGATCTAATTAATTGATCTATAAGATTGACATTAATTCTATTGTTGGGTAATTCTTTACAAATCAGGATTACCTCTTTTGAAAACAACAAAGTTCTATCTTCCAGGTTTTGCATTTATGTTTGTTTATTGTAATTTTGACATTGTTTGGAACTTGTAATTTGTTGATTGTGGTTTTTTACTATACTCCTTCCAACAATTTGTCTAGACGGATTTTGAGGGTTTTGCAGAGTTTGTTAAGAATTTTTATAGTCGGGTTGGCCTTACCATGTTCAAGCCGGGCCACATAGGTGCGGTCAACATCTGATGTTAAAGCAAGCTGTTCCTGAGAAATTTTCCTTTTTCTTCTTCCGGTAATAATATTTTCTCCTAATCTTTGGTAAAAAAAGTTTCCTTTCATAGACAAAAAGAAGATAGTGTATCAGATTAACCGTGTCCACGGACTATACGCTACAAAAATAGCTCTTTGGAAGATCAGAAGACGATTATTTTTTCTTTATATCAAATAAGCCAAAAAAGCCGTTAAGGACAAAAATTGACAAAGATGAGGTTTTTAAAAACTCGGGCAGATTACCACAGTTAAAACAAGATGACCGGATTAAAAAATAGTAGATAACATCAAAAATGATGATCCCTGGTAAAAGCAGCACTAAAAGTATGTTTTTAGTCTTCGGTTTTTGGACTGGTTTCATTACTTTTTAAGTCTATCACAAGTTTTCTGCCCTTGCCCTCGCCAACCGAATATGTCGTCAACTCAGGATAGTTGGCGGTAATATATTCATGAACAATCTTTCTTTCATATGAAGAAAGACCGCCAAAATAAGTTGAGCTTTTTGAGTCGGTTACTTTTTGGGCCAGTTCTGTGGCAATTCCTTCCAGTCTTTCTTTTTGTTTTTCCCGATAGTCATTGACATTAACCAAAAGCTGAACCGCTTCACTAAATTTTTTATACAAAACGACTTCAAGAATTTTTTGAATCGCCCGAATTGTTTCGCCATGACGACCGATGACAACCGGCGCTTCTTCTTCAGCCTTAATGACGATTTGATAGGTTTCTTCTTCAAACTTTACCTCGACCTCAAACTTATCAATAATTTTTTTTAATAGTTCCGTCACTTCAGTTTTAATAATCTCAATTTTTTCCATATTATTTCTTTCCGCTGGTGGGCGCTTTAATTTTTAACTGCTGATACTGCCAAATACTAAAGATGGAGAAAATATTCCAGTAAACAGACAGACCGATCGGCATAGAATAAGAAAACCAACCAATCATCAACGGTAAAATATACTTCATCTGCATACCCATGGCTTTTTGGAAATCATCACCAGTACTTCCTTTTTTGTCTGATTTTTCATCGACTTTTTTTTCCGGCGCCATGGTCGGTGTCATGACATTGGCTTGCCAATACTGAAGTCCGGCCGTAATCACCGGAATAAGATAGTAATACCAAAGCTTGGCTTTGGCCGGTGTTAGGGCCAGATTAAAACCAAAAAACCAAGTATCCAAAGACTGAATCTTCAAAAACGGTGCATATAAAACGTTGTTAATTCTCTCGATTATTTTTCCGGTGGTGCCATTAAGAAGTAAAGTATAAAAAGTTTGGTACAAAGCTAAAAAAATCGGGATCTGAACAATCATAAAAAGGCAGCCGGCGGCCGGATTAATCCCCGCTTCCTGATAAATCCTCATCTGCTCTTGCTGAAGTTTCTTCGGATCTTTTTTATATTTTTCATTAAGTTTGTCTGTAATTGGTTTAATATCTTGCAATTTTTTAGCCGTCTCCAGCTGTTGTTTAAAAAAAGGATGCAATGCTATTCTAATAATCACGGTTAAACTAATGATTGCCCAGCCAAAATCACCTGGTAGTTTGATTAAGCTAAAAAGCTTATAAAGAGCAATTAATAAATTCAAAATTGGAAAAAGGAAAATTGTGTTAAAAAAGTTTGGTTGCAACATATTTATATACTTAATTTTTTCCTTCCTTTAAGAATTCTTCTTTTAATCACTTTTCTTCCCCCTTTTGATCTCATTCTTACTAGAAAACCGTGTTTGCGCATTCTTTTAACCTTTTTTGGTTGATAAGTGCTTTTCATTTTATTTTTTGGAAACTGTTAATATCGAGCTGTCTTTTCCGTGGAATACCTGCCAGATGGCTTCGGTCAAAAACGGCATAAACGGATGAAGCATCTTTAGATTGGCAAAATACACTTTTTTCAATTCCTCAAGAACCTCAATCTTACCATTAAAAAATGCTTCTTTCAACTGCTCCAGGTAATAATCAGCATACCGGTGCCAGATAAACTCATAGACCACCCCCAATGCTTTGGAAAAACGATACGCCTCCATATGTCTCTTATATTCTTTTTGTTCTTTTTTTAGTTCTTTTTGCAGATCACTGATTAATTTTACCCCGATTGAGTCGGGGTTAAATTTTAAATTAGTTTCCGTTTTGTTATTTAGTTCGAGGAAACGCCCTATGTTCCACACCTTATTAGCAAAATTTCTCATTCCGCGCACTTTGTCTTCAGAAAGGGCGACTTTCCCGCCGGTTGCCGTCCCAAATAATAATGAAGTTCTAAAAGCATCGGCTCCATATTTATCAACCAACTCAATCGGGTTAACAACATTACCCTTGCTTTTGCTCATTTTTTGTCCTTTAGCATCGGTCACCATTGACCATAAATAAACATTTTTAAACGGCACTTCTTTTTTTACATATAAAGAAAACATTATCATTCTTGAAACCCAGAGCTTTAAAATATCAGACAAGGTTCCAAGAACATCGGTGGGAAAACGAGTTTTGTATTCCTCTTCTTTTAAGGTCACAAGTGGCCATTGACCGGAGGAAAACCAAGTATCAAACGTATCGGTTTCCGGTAAATAATCTCCTAATGGTTTTTTTATTGAAACCACATATTTCGGTTGTGATTTTCTCGATGGAACAATTATTTTTTGCAAGCCCGATTCAATCTCCTGCAAAGAAATCCCTTGTTTTAAAAAATCGCTCACTCTACCTTGATGGTTTTTCTTATTTTTATCAATCCAAAATGCCCAAATCTCTGAATTATTTTTATCAACCTCATACCAAACCGGAATCCGTATCCCCCAGACTACTTGCCGACTGATTGGCCAATCATGCATAATCGCCAACCATTGAAGCATTTGTTTTTTATATTTTTTTGGATGAAACTTTATCTTCTCATCTTCAACGGCTTTTTCTACTGGTTTTTTTAGTTCTTTTACTTGAATAAACCAGTTGGGAATAATCGTCGGTTCTAAATCACGACCGCATTTATAACAAATAGTAACAGAGTGAGTATAGTTTTCGTCAATTTTTTCAATTAGACCTTTTGCTTCTAAATCGTTAACTACTTTTTCTCGGGCGGCCTTTACTTTCAACCCCGCATAAGGACCGGCCAGAGATGTTAATCGGCCATTTAAATCAATCACCTGTTTCGTCTCAAGACAATGACGTTTACCCATTTCGAAATCATTCGGATCATGAGCCGGCGTTACCTTAACAACACCGGTTCCGAATTTTGGATCAACATAATTATCACCAATCACTTTCATTTTGAATTTACCCAATAAACCTTCAACTTCTATCTCTCTACCAATCCATTTTTGGTAACGCTTGTCTTTTGGATGAACCGCCACGGCCGTGTCGCCGAATTTTGTTTCCGGCCTGACTGTCGCCAAAGTAAATGGTCCGTATTTGATGTAATAAAGCGGGTCTTTTCTCTCTATATAGACAACTTCCAGTTCTGCCAAAGAAGTACCACAATGCGAACAAAAATTGACCATATAGCTGTTACGGTAGACTAGTCCTTTACTCTCCATTGTCTTGAATGTTTCAAAGACCGTGTTAATGACCTTTTCGTCCAAAGTAAATATGTTTCTTTCCCAAGCAGCGGCGAAACCGAGTCTTTTAAATTGAGTAAAAATTAAATCGGAGTTATTTTTAACGAATTTAAAAATATCGTTATAAAGAGTCTGTCTATCAAAATCCAAGCGTGATTTGTCTTGTTTGGCAAGGTATTTTTCATAAACGTATTGTGTCTCAAAACCAGCATGATCTTGACCGGGAATCCACAAAGCATTAAAACCATTGATGATTTTCCAGCGAACAATAATATCATCAATCGTATACATTCCATGTCCTGCATGTAATGAAGCGTTAGCGTTTGGAGGCGGCATTAAAATCGTGTATGGTTTGCCGCTCTTATTGATGAAAAAATTGTTTTTTTCCCAAAAATTATAGATTTCGGCTTCAATCTGGGCCGGAACGAATCGCTTGTCCATGGGATTCTTTATACCAAAAACAGCCTTAAAATACAATCCGTTTATAATATAATAAAAAGATATGTCTTGGATTTGGACGACTTTTTCCTGGTATTTGATGTTACTTTTTTTAGGAACTATTTTTGTTCCGATAACTAAGAAAATTTTTGGTCGTTTTTTCATTGATTTTGGCTATCCTTTTGCCAAAATCATTGCTCTGCTGGTTGTTAGTTACACTATTTTTGTTTTTGGACTATTAAAGCTTGTTCCATTTACCCAAACAGCGATTTTTTTGCTTTTGGCAATTTTTTTTCTGCTCAATCTTTATCTATTAAATAAGGCCCGAACCAACAAAACATCAAAACCTAACTGGGGTCTGATAATTTTTGAAGAAATCTTATTTTTGGCCTCGCTCTATTTTTGGGCTTTTGTCAGAGGTCAGGAACCATCAATCAGAGGTCTGGAAAAGTTTATGGACTTTGGTTTTATCAACTCAATTCTGAAATCGGTCCATTTTCCACCTCTAGATATGTGGTTGTCGGCCGACACCAACAACCCTAACGGTTTTTCGATTAACTATTATTATTTCGGCCATCTCTCCGGCGCGGTTCTTATAAAGCTCCTTGGAGTAAAATCCAGCCTTGGTTACAACCTAATTTTAGCAACCATTTTTGCCTTTGGAGTAACCGAAGTTTTCTCTTTATCAATCAATCTTGTCTACCTTTATTTAGCACAGGTCAAAAAAAATCTTAAGAAAAATCTTGTTTATTATCTAAAATTAATTTTTTTTGGTCTTTTAGGCAGTTTTATTGTCAATCTCTGCGGCAATCTGCACACGATTTATGTCTTTACGACCGGCTATCCTAATGATAGTCTGATTCCTTTTTGGAAAATATTAAGTGGTTATAATCCGCTTAAATATTGGTATCCCAATGCCACCAGATTTATCCCTTTTACCATTCATGAATTCCCTTCTTATTCTTATGTTGTCGCCGATCTTCATGGCCATGTCTTTGACATCCCTTTTGTCTTATTAACCATTGCCCTAATCCTGTTACTCTTTTTGATTTTTAAAAATAATCAAAAAATCAAACTTCTGTCCTTTAACCAATATCTTCTCTGGACAGTGGTCGTCGGCTTTATGATGGCGGTTCATTATATGACCAATGCTTTTGATGGGCCGATTTATATTCTTTTAGTCGGTTTGGTTTTATTTTTACTTTTTAAAATTTCCTGGGCTTTTTTGTTCTATTTTTTGGTTTTGATATTTTCTTTTTTGGCTTTTACTCTACCCCTTTCCTTAAGTTTTTCCCCTTTTGTTTCCGGTATCGGTGTTAACTGCAGCCCCACTTTTCTAACCAAGATTGGCAAATTGGGACCATTCCTTTTTGAAAAAGGCAACTGTCAACCCGATCCTCTTTGGATGCTTTGGGTACTCTGGGGATTTTTTTGGGTCAATTTCATTCTGTTTTTAATTATTAAGTTCTTCAAATATCTTAAAAATAATCAAAACATGGAGAAAATTGACCTGTTTATTATGGTTTTGTTTGGTTTTGGTACATTTCTTATTATTATTCCTGAGTTTTTTTATATTAAAGACATATACCCAGCTCACTTCCGGGCCAACACTATGTTTAAGATGGGTTATCAGGCCTTTATGATGATGGGCATAGCTTCATTGTTTACTATTTTTAAGATTAAACTTCTCAATAGAAAAAGATCATTTATTATGACTTTGGTGTTTGTTTTGGTATTTTTCTTTATTTCGATCTATCCGTTTTTTTCTGTTCCTTCTTACTATGGAAGTCTTAATCGACCGGTAGACTTGGACGGAAGTACCTGGATAAGATTCAACCTGCCTGAAGATAAAGAAATAATTGACTATCTAAACGCTCATATTAAGGATCAACCGGTTATTCTTGAGGCTCAGGGCGATTCTTATACAGATTATGAAAGAATATCCGCTTATACCGGTTTACCCACGGTTGCCGGCTGGTGGGTGCATGAATGGCTCTGGCGCGGCTCACCAGAAGTGGTCGGCCAACGCATCCCAGATATCAACGCTATTTATGAGTCAAATAGTTTATCGGAGACAAAACGGCTGCTTAAAAAATACAGCGTTAAATATGTGGTGGTCGCTTCACTTGAAAGACAAAAATATCCCAACCTCAATCAAGAGAAATTTCAACAAATTGGTCAACTTATTTTTAAATCTACAAACGGAGTTGGAGCTTTATATCAAATAAAATAAATCGGCCAAAATAGAGGCCTTGACAACGTCAAAAAATTCTGTTATTTTTTTTACGAGCATTACTACTCGTCGTCCCCTTATACGAGCGGTAGTGATGCTCATTTTTATTTTTACTCCCTAAAGCTGATACAACTTGATCGGAACTCTGATATTTTTTTTTGATAACTGCTTAAATTGATTGGCTACAAATTCAATAAAATCTTTTCTCATGGTTTTTTTGCTTGATTCGACGTTATGTGATCTTAAATTTATCTTCATAATACGAGTATAAATAAAAAAAACAACCTTGTCAAGTCCTATAGAAAAACTTAATATTACTATAAGATTACCTATATTATAATATATGCAGTTTAGGTTAATCTGACAAGCTTTGCTTTTTAGTAATTTTTTTGTGGATAACTTGGGAATAAGTTATAAAAATATTTTTAGGTATAATAAACTATGAAGTTTTCTGTTTTAACTTACAATCTCCTTTTTAACCAGGCGATTACTCCCCTAAAAGACCTGATAAAAAAATATCAACCAGACATCATCTGTCTTCAAGAGGTTCTAACAGACGAAGACAACCTAAACCAGTTGGTTTTTGACCCATACAGACTGGCTGATTTTTCTAACTCGTTCATCCGAGTTCATAGTATTTTTGGTATCGCCACCTATTATAATTCCAAGAGATTAATATTCAATGATTCCAATACTTATAATCTGCCCCGTAGTTGGTTTGAGGCGTTTTTGGTCTTTTTTCGTGGCTTCAATAGTCCAAGAAATGTCTTAAAAACTGAGTTTAAAACTAAGATTGGGAAAAAAATTGCCGCTTATGTCGTTCATTTAACTCCTTGGGCAACTAACAAGGCCAAACTTAAACAGATTAAAGAAACGCTTGAGATTTTCAAAAATAGCCCATCAATGCCGACCGTAATTACCGGAGATTTTAACTATCCTTATGGCCGAAAGCAGTTTGAAAACTTAATCAATAAGGCTAAATTAAAAGAAGCGACCAGCAATATTCTTCATACTTTGGAAACGCGCTACTTTAATTTATTAACAGTAAAATTCAAGCTCGATTATGTTCTTTATAGAAAGCTTCGGCACAAAAAAACAGAAAAACTCCCATATCATTACTCTGATCACTATCCCATTCTGGCCACTTTTGAGATATAAATTAGATTTCGCGGATAAACTTTTGTACGCGCCGAAGACTATTTTTTAGGACTTGTTCAATAGGGAGTTTTTTATCAGCTTCATCATAAACCTGGCCACCGGCCATCTGATAGTCAAAAATCTTTTTTTTAATATCGCCGCGAATCAGTAAATGAAGTGAAGAAATTAAATACTTAGAAATATAGGTTAATTGACCTTCCTTTTTCACTCGCCGTAAGGAAAATTTTACTTTAATATTTTTTGCAAACTTGGCTCTTACTCCCCACTCCATCGCCTTTCTTACCAAGCTATGGTCCTCGGCTAAAAATAATTTTTCATTAAAACCTCCTAAACAGTTAAAAAAATTACGCTCAATAATCATCGCCCCACCTGAAGAGAATGGAGTCTTAAGATTTTGTGAGATATCAATTGCCAGATTAACAAGATTAAATACAAATATGATCTCTGGACTCTTTTCTGTCGAATAGAGGTAGGGAAGAAAAAACAGCCCTGGTCTTTTATTGATAGTCTGTTTTGCCTTAGCTGTAAATGACGGCAGAATTCCAGAGTCAGCGTCTAAAAAAACCAGATACGACCCGCGGGCTTTTTGGGCCCCAAAATTACGTTGATAAGAAACATTTCTTTTACTTACCAGGTAAAACTTTGTTAAAAGACCTTTAGTATGAAAAACAATCTTTTTGGTCTTGTCCTCGGACCGACCGTCAACGATAATCACTTCAAAGTCTTTGTTTTTTTGACAAGCCAAATTATTCAGTAGACTTGGTAAAAATTTTTCTTCGTTTAGCGTTGGAATAATAATGGAAAAAAAAGGCTTCATTATGGATAAAATTATATCATTTGTTAAAATATAAGCATGAAAGTTTCTGTTGTCGTTCCGGTCTACAATGAAGAAAAATATATTGATAACTGCTTAAAAAGTCTCATTAACCAATCAGAAAAACCTGATGAAATTATAGTTGTTGATAATAACTGTGTTGACAAAACCATTTTAATCGCCAAACAGTATCCGGTGAGAATCATTAAGGAAAAAAAACAAGGGATAATCTTTGCCCGTAATCGGGGTTTTAATGAGGCTAAACACGAAATTATCGCCCGCTGTGATGCCGACACGATTCTTCCGGCTAACTGGATAAAAAAAATTAAAAAAAACTTCAATCATTTTCCGATTGACGCCTTAACCGGACCGGTTACCCCTTACGATCTTATGATAAAAACTAAAGACTTGGCCATTACCTATTTTGAGATTATGCGCTTTATTCAAAATGGCGCCGAAACCTTGTTGGGGCCAAATATGATTATCACTAAAAAAACTTGGGAAAAAGTAAAAAGTAAAGTTTGTCTCAGTGATACTCAAGTTCATGAAGACGTTGACTTGGCCATTCATATTTTTAAAGAAGGCGGTCGAATAAAAAGAGATAATTCTTTAGTTATTAAAATGTCAGGTAGAAGAATCAAACACCATCCTCTGTCTTTTTTTATTGAATATCCTATTCGTTTGGTAAAGACCTTTCAGGCCCACGGAATTAAACCGCTTGGGCTTTAAGCATTTTTTGAACCTCGCCTAAAGTAGTTGCATCTTCCGGCCTTTTGTCATCACGAAACTTCAAAAGGCGGGGAAATCGAAGAGCTAAACCACTTTTTGATGGTTTCATTTCCCGGCCGGCCGTATGAACTGGCGAACGAGTAATCTCATCTGCCTTAATCTCTACTACTAAAAATGGCTTAACCCATTGATCAACTTCCATCATCTTGTCAACTTCATACAGAGCTGGTTTTTTTTCGGCTTTAAATTTATCGCAACGTCTTTTTATTTCACGCCATTCTTCATCAGTTAAACCGGTACCAATCTTGGCCATGGTTAAGTATTTGTCGACTTTTTCATTATAGATACCGACTAAAAAAGCACCAATGCCAAAATCGGCTCTTTTACCCTTACCGGAGTCATAGCCCATTACCAGACAATCAATTGAGTCTTTAATTTTTGCCGAATAACTGCGTTTAAACTTAATCCAGTTCCATCCGCGGGCCCCTGGTTTATAAACACCGTCTAATTTCTTAGCAATAATACCTTCCAGTCCTTTGGCAAGCGCTTCATCAAAAAGCAACTCTATTTTTTTTTCATCCTCAACGACAATTTCTTCTGCTAACAAAATCGCTCGCCTATCGAGAGCTTTTGTTTTTTTTATCACCGTTTCCAGAGCTTTTCTTCTCTGTTCATGAGGAAAGTTTATATAATCTTTTCCATTAAGGTATAAAAGTTCAAAGGCAAAAAGCTTTAAAGGAATTTCAATTGCTTTCGCTTTAATATCATACTTTCTCTTCCGTTGGACTGTTTCTTGAAAAGGCAAAAACTCGCCTGTTTTAGGATTAAAACCAATCGCTTCACCCTCAAAAATAATGTCTTTAACTTTGATTTCTTTTTTTATTGCTTCTACCAGATCAGGATACATAAAAGAGGCGTCTTCTAGATTTCGTGAATAAAGCCTCACTTGATTGTTTTGATAATGAACCTGGAGACGAAAACCATCATATTTTGATTCAATGGCACAACGACCAATCTGTTCAATAATTTCTTTACCTGACGATAATCTTTCCGCTCTCATCATGATTATTGGTGTAAAAATTTTTGGTTTTACTTCATCCAGCCCTTTAATTCCTTTTTCTTTAATCACCCGGCCAATAAAACCAAGATCAGGCCTGACATGATAAGCTTTTTCAATGATTGGCCGCAGGCTTTTGTCACCAGCGATCATCCAGGAAAAACCGTCAAGAATAGTCATATCAGAGAAGCCTAAACGCATTGTCGCAATCGGAATCCTAACCAAATAGCGGGAAGAAATCGGATCTATCTGTCGAATCAGGTGGGCAAGAATATTGGTTTTTAATTCTTGTGATCCTTGTCCGGCACTATGAGCCATCTTGTTAAGGTCACTAAAAACTTCAATGATAGAAAGATCTTTTTCCTCAAGAGAATGGATTTCTTTTTTAAAACTTTCCACTATCTTACCCAGATCGCCAATCTCTTTATATTTATTTTCAAAAAATCTTTTATCAAGATTCAATGCTAAAACAATACTCTTAATAATAGTTTTTTCGGCTACTCCAAACTCAGTTGCCTGGTAAAGAGGGGCCACCCGACCTTGCAGTAAATAAATTGTTTTTTCTATTTCTTCAGGACTCAGTTCCTTAAATAAATCGGCCAATAGTCGAGTTATTTCCAACCGCGAAGAGGTTTTTTCTATCTTCTCAAAAAAAACTGCCAGTTTGGAAAATTTCATAACATGACGTAACGGGCAGATTTAGTGCTGCCAATTTTTTTTATCAGGTTTTTTTTGATTAAATCTTGAAGGTCGCGCAAAACCGTGTCCTCAGAAACTGTTGGAAATAGGGAGGAAAAGGATTGATTTTGTAAATAACCAACTTCCTGAATATACTCGATCACTTTTACCTGCCTTTCGGTTAGGAATATTTGTTTTCCACCAAACTTTTCTTTCATCCTAACGTCTTTGGAGATTTTGAAAATTTTTTCTTTAATTTTGCCAAACTCAATCGCCGCTCCTGACGTAAAATATTCCAACCAAGCGGTTAAATCTCCTTTTGAAGCCCGTTGTAGGTTTTCATAATAACTGACGGCGTCTTTATCGTAATATTCTTCAAGAGAAAAAAATCTTCTAATATCATAACCGCCCAAAAGAAGAATTAAAGTAGCAACGATTCTGGCTACGCGTCCGTTACCGTCTGTAAAAGGATGTATGCGCACCAATTCATGATGAGCAATCCCCGCCTTGAGAACCGGATGAATCTGGTCTTTATCGTCACGATTTAGCCAATAAAAAAATTCCCTCATAAGAAAGGGTATTTCAATCGCCGGCGGCGGTCTAAAGGTAATCTCATTGTTTTGTGAGTTGCGAATAATCACTTGTTTGGTTCGATATTCACCAGTAGTCTCAGCTACCAAAATTTTGTCGGTAATTAATCGATGAAGTTTCTTTATCAGCTGCTCGGTAATTTTTTCTATCTTTTTTTGCGCTTCTTCATCGATAAACTCAATCACACGACGATAATTAATTATCTCTTGGATGTCTCTTGGTCGACCGATCACCTGTCTGCCCAAAAGTAAGTCTTTGGCGTCGTCTTTGCCTAGTTGGTTGCCCTCAAGGTGGGTCCCGTGATAGACAGAGCGGACAATCGCATCTTCTTTAAACTGTTTTTCCCATAAGGGTAAAAGGGGCGAGTGACGAATAACTTCTTCAGCGGCCTCAATACGAGAGATATGATTGAGGATCTTGTTGGTGATCGTAAACTGTGGTGTAAACATAATAAAAAATATTATATCAGTTTACTCATTAAGAAGGTTCTCTTAAAGAGATTAAGATTTCTCTGACTATCTTTTCTAAATATTTATTTTTTGTCGATACTCTGTCAATCTTTTTTAATAAACACTCAGCCTCTCTGTTGATCGACAAAATAATGTCTTTTTTAATGCCCTTTTTTTCCAACAAGCCCACAAACCAGGTAAAATCTTTTTCTTTAACATTTGATCTTCCAAAAAATTCATCAAATTTTTTTAGTTCCCAAATGGCAGCTCTTTCTTTGAATAATTTAATAATTAGGGTGTTTTTTCCTTCTTCAAAATCGGACTTAATTGGTTTGCCAATTTTTTTTACATCCCCAAAGGTTCCCAGATAATCGTCTTTTATTTGAAATAAAACTCCGGTTCTATTAAGAGTCTCTTGCCAAAACAGAATTTCCTTATTATTAACTTCTGCTAAAGTAAACGCTAATGTCGCCGGCTTAACAAAAGAATAACGGGCTGTTTTCAGCTCCATTATTTTTTGGACATTATCTATCTTTAAGTAATCCAAATGTTCCCCGATAATAAGCTCTTGCTTAAACCGATTAAAAAGATTGGTTGTTCTTAGTCTTTGAAGTTGAACTAAATTTAAATGGTTAAGCTGGTCAAAAAATATTTCATCGGCAAGCACAAGAGCTAAATCACCGGCTAAAATAGCAGTTTCTAGCCCGTACTTTTTATGGACAGTCAATTTATTCCTTCTCAAAACAGATTTATCTATAATATCGTCATGGATTAGCGCGAAGGTATGAAATAACTCAAAAGCAAAAGACAGTCTGAAGATATTATCAGTGTTAGTATTTAGATAACTTAAGTATGAATAATAAAAAATTGCCGGTCTTAGTCTCTTTCCTCCATTTTTTATAAACTCTTTAATAATTCTAAAAAGCAATACTCCTTTTGCATCAATTTTTTTAGCATAATTAATTTTGCTTTCTAAATACTGTTCGATTTCCTCATCAAATTTTTTTTTAAAATCTTGTATGTTATTCATTTACCAAATCGTCTTTGTCTTTGACTAAATTGTTTAATGCTTTTTTCAAACATTTCGACAGAAAAATCCGGAAAGTATTTGTCAATAAAAACATATTCCGCATAAACTGCTTGCCAAATCATGAAACCCGAAGTTCTCTGCTCTCCACTGGTTCGAATAATTAAATCCGGCTCCGGATATGGAAGATCCTTTGTGTCCAAGAATTGATTAAAATTATCTTCATTAATATTTGTGATTTGTAATTTGTGATTTGTAATTTTATTAATCGTTCTTATAATTTCGTCTCTTCCTCCATAATCTAGGGCACAGACTAAATAATATCTATTAAATTTTTTAGTTTTTTCTTCGGCATCAACAATCCTTTTTCTTAGACTATTATTTAACCTATCTTTCCTTCCAAGATGAATAATTCTAGTTTTATTTTTTAAGGCTTCATTCAGATTTTGTTCTATTAGTTTTTCATAAAGTACCATTAGGTAATTTACCTCTTTTTTATCTCTCTTCCAGTTTTCTGTAGAAAAACCCCATAAGGTTAAAACTTTTATTCCTAAATCTCTGGCTTTTTTAACTAATTTTTTTGTTAGTTCGGCGCCACGACGATGACCTTCAAAGGTTGGCAAACCTTTTCCCTTTGCCCAGCGTCGATTGCCATCGGGAATAATAACCACATGTTTTGGTATTTCTAAACTCTTCATAGATTTAATACAATAATTTTTTAGATTCTGTCGACAAACTCTACTATATTTTAGTCTAGTTGACTAAAAAAATCATTTATAATAGACTAAAACCATGGTTTACGCTCTAGATATTGGCACGATGACCGATTTTGCTCCCGCCAAAATTGAAAAAATTGGTCAAATAGTTAATGTTGTTCTTCCTCTTATGATGCTTGGCGGAGTAGCAATTTTTTTTATTATGTTTTTGATGGCTGGTTTTAGATGGATAACTGGAGGCGATAATCCTGAAGAGATGAAAAAAATTCAAAGTCAGATGTCATCAGCTATTGTTGGTATAATAATTGTTGTCGTTAGTTACGTTTTAGTAAAATTAATTGGGACAATGTTAAATATTAACATTCTCTAAAACAACTATGAAATTGCTTGCTCAACAAACCGTCGATCAGATTTTTGGAAAAATTAGCCCGCCTATTTCCGGCATGCCGACCGACGCCTCAACCGCTATTGGATCAATCGGTGGTTTTTTAATAAGGATTTTTTTCATTGTTGCTTTTTTAGCCGCTCTTTTATACGGATTACTAGGAGCCTTTGACTGGATCTCTTCTAGCGGAGAAAAGGAAAAAATTGAAAAAGCCCAACTGAAAATCACCAATGCCATTGTGGGTTTAATTATAATAGTGGCGGTAATTGCCGGGTTTAGTGTCATTGGCGGAGATATGCTGGGAATAATCAAGAGAGATGATGCAACTGGAGGTTGGAGGTTTGAACTACCAACTTTAAAATAATCACTCAATTAATGTTCCAGTAACTTCTTTTCTAAAATAAATGATTTTTTATTACCCTCGTCCCTTGAGCTGGTTGATTAACAATTATTTTTTTAATAATAGGTTTTTTTTCCAAAAGGGCAATTAACTTAAGACGATTTTTTTCTTCGATAATTAAATGAATATCTTGACCTGTATTGATGGTAAAATAAACCTTTAAGCCGTTTGCTCGCCAACTTTTTATCATCTTTATTAAAGATAAAGTTGAGGGAAGCCAATAAAGCAATGGCGGTTTTGAAGTCATCATTATTGCGTGCATTTCTAGAGCTTCGTTTTCTATTAATTCTCCAAGAGCAGAAAAATTTTTTGTTTTTAGAAATTGCTTGCAAAGTTTTATTTTTTCATTCATATGATTGAGTCTTTCTTTAAAAAAGAGACTGGAGGCCGTAATTTTTTGACCTTCGGTAGAGGAAATGTCTTTTTTTTCTTGACTAACAATAACAACAACGTCAATTAGATTCCAATAGTTGTGAGGAAATAACGAGACTGCATAAGAAGTGTCATTTGTATCCCCTTCCACCCATTCAACAAAACCGTCAGGGATTGAACGACAGGCCGATCCTGATCCTTGACGAGCAATGATAGTTAATTCTTTCTCCGACAAATTAAGCCCGATTGCTTTTGTTGCGGCAACTGTTAAAGCGGCAAAACCAGAGGCAGATGAGGATAGACCTGTTCCGATTGGAAAATTGTTTTTTGAAATTACTTTTACACGAGTTGATATCTTCGCCAGTTTTCTTATTACATCAATGTGTTTGATCACACGATCTACCTCTTTCATGCTTTTACCTTCATTAATAAGGACTTCATCTTGTTTAAAACTTCTATTAAACTCAACGGTTGTGGTTGTCAGAAGATTGCTTAAGTTCATAGAAATACTTCCATTGGTAGGAAGCCGCAGTTTTTCATCTTTTTTTCCCCAGTATTTGATGAGGGCAATGTTGGATGGGGCTATGGCTGTAATTTTCATAATGATAAATTATTTTTCAACTCGGACACCATCAGCGTTAACCTGAATATTAATAATTTCACCCCCTACATCAATAATGGCTTTTTCAACGTCTTTTCGCTTTTCTTTTGAAACTAATGCTATCATACAATCTCCGCCGCCAGCTCCAGAAAGTTTAGCTCCCCATGCCCCTGCTTTTATAGAGGCTAAAACCATAGCGTCAAGCCTTATAGTACTGACACCCAACTGCTGAAGTAATTTGTGATTTTCTGTCATAAGAGTTCCTGCTTCTTCCAGATTGTCAGCAAGAAAAGTTTCTTTTGCTCTATCTACTAATTGGTGAATAGTACTAAAGATCTTTTTCATTTCTCTCTCTTTGTTTTTAAAATCTTCAGCCACTTTTCGAATATAATAAGGAGTGTCTGCCTTAATACCCGAATAGCCAACAACCAACGGAAGCTCTTTTACTGGTAAAATATCAATTGTTTTTCCTCCTGTTAAAAAATAGATTGTTTGTCCATAGGTTGCCGCCGCAATATCAAAGCCTGAACCAACTCCCTGAATAAGAAGATTGACGTGATAACTCATGTCAAAAATCTCTTTTTCGGACAAATCCAGATTAAAAAGTAATGATAAAGCTTTAAATGTAGCCACGGTAACGGCTGAAGATGAACCAAGACCTACCTGATGAGAAAAATCACCGTTAGTTGCGATTTTTACATGTTTTTTTATATTGTATCTTTGTTTAAAATAAGCAATTGCTTCCAAAACAAAACGACTCTCTTTTACTTGAGGGGTAATAATCTCATCTTTTAATTGAGTTAATATTTCAGCTTCAACGTATAACCTTTTATCAACAGCCGTTACTAAACACGGGTGGTTATAAACAACGGCGTGCTCCCCCATAATCATCAACTTTCCCGGTGCAGAAACTTTAACTTTCATACCTAAGTCCATCAAAATCTTGTTTAAATTTGTAAAAATTAATCTTATTTTTTTTAAGAAAGTTAGTCAATTCAATTTTTTTATTGGCAAAAAACAAAATAAAACCGGAGCCAGATTTTTTACCACCGGCACCAGTAATCTTACCTGAACCAAAGATAGATAAATCTCGCAATAACCGTCTGGTTTTTTTAGAGACTACCGCTAAAGTTTCTAAGTACTTTTCATTAGCCAATAAACTGTCTTTAAAAAATATTGGATTTTCTTTAACAAGGGCAACGGTCATTCTTTTAGTAGTTTTTTCAATCGCCGAGAGAGTTTTTTCAATTTTCAGGGTCTGCTTGCTGTAAAGTTTACCGACCATAATAACCATTTCGGCGGTTTTTTCTTCCGGCGATCCGCTATCGATTAAAAAAAGATTTTCTTCGATGTTTTTGGAAATTTTGTTATTAAGAATGGAAATGTTTCTCAAAAACTCAAATTCTTTCCGGTAAAAAATCAGTCCTCCAAAACAAACCGTACTAGTATCAACCCCTGATTGATTAAAATGAAATCTTTTTTCTATCAAATAAGCCAGGCGGTTAACTTTTTCTTTTTCAAATTCCTTGCCGGTATAAAACTTCAGAAAAGTGGCCGTGCTGGCAACCGAAAACGCCGCTGACGAACCCAGTCCCCGACCTAGAGGAATGTCGGATTTTATTTCAAAGTTAAAAAGTTTATCGAAAAAAGCAATTTTTTGTTTTGTCAAATAGTCTTTGACTGTTTTGGCAACAAAAAGCACATCTTGGTTGCTAATTTTATTTTTTTCAGGCCAAAGAGAAAAGCTTAATCGCAAATCAATCGCTGCCACCAAAGCCGGTTTACAAAAGACAACCGCATGCTCACCTGACAGAATCACCTTAGCCGGTGCCGAACAGGTTATTTTCATATAGGAATAAACTTAACTCCATAAGCAATTACATCATCTTTTGTTCCTTGTCTTATTTTTCGCAAAACCGCCCTAACTTTTTTTCCTGGTTTTAAATCCTCTTCTTTATAATCAACCAACTGCCCAAAAGCCTTATTTCCATCGGTAAACTTAACCATAACGACTGGATAAGGGGCGTATTTTTTAAAATCAGGCGGTGGGGTTAATATTTTTGTCCAAGTAATAATTCGCCCGCTTTTTCCCAACAGATGACGGATTTCTTTTTGTCGTCGCCAAATTTTTACCGGGCTGATCATAGGTTTATAAATAAATTACAAATTCCAAATTACAAGTTCCAAACAAATCACAATAAACAATTAATAAACGTTTTAATATTGAATAATTGTAATTTGAATATTGTTTGTGATTTGTAATTTGTGATTTGTGATTTTCATATTGTAAATATACTCACCACCGCCGTCCCCCCTGATCCTCCCACATTATGAGTTAAACCATACTTGACATTTTTAACCTGTCTTTTTTCTGCTTGATTGGTCAACTGCAAAAACACCTCACCGATTTGTTTTATTCCGGTGGCTCCCACCGGATGACCGGCCGCTTTAAGTCCACCTGATGTATTGACTACCAGTCCGGAACGACTACTATACAAAGTAGTCATTTTTTTTATCTGTCTGCCCCCTTCGCCTTTTTTCCAAAAACCTAAATCTTCCATGGCCAAAATTTCGGCAATCGAAAAACAATCGTGTAACTCGGCAATGTTAATCTGTTTTGCTTTTAATTTACTTTTTGTGAAGGCTTTTTCAGCGGCAATCTTAGTGGCCAATATTTCATCCAGTCTTTTTCTAGTTTTTAGGGAAATCGAGTCAGTAGCGATCTCTGATGCCAAAACTCCAACCGAACAAAAACTTTTTTTAATGGTTATTTTATTATTGGTTAAAATGACAGCCGATGCTCCATCAGAAACCGGCGAACAGTCAAGCACTTTAAGTGGATAAGCAATATAACTACTTTTCAAAATTGATTCTAAGGAAACCTTTTTTTGAAAATGGGCTTTATCGTTCAAACTTCCATGTATGTGGTTTTTATAAGGAACATAGGCTAAATTTTCTTCGTTATATCCGTATTTTTCTAAATAAAAATTAGCCATTAAACCGTAAAGGCCAGGAAAAGTTAGACCGGCTTCTTGTTCCTCACCTGATGCCGCCGATACCAATGCCTGAGTTGTTTCTTCCGGTGAATAATCAGTCATTTTTTCTGCTCCTAAAACCATAATTGTTTTCTCTGGATTAGCGTCAAGATAGTTATTAGCTAAATTAAAGGCGGCACCACCGGAAGCACAGGCTGCTTCAACTCTAAAAATAGGAATGTTGGTATTAATGATTTCTGAAATCTTTGATGGACTGTGAAGATTGTTTTCCAGAACACCGGCTAACATATTACCAAAGAAGATTGCATCAATTTGATGTTTGTCAAGATCGGTATTTTTTAAAACACCATTGATAGCTTCTTCAACTAAATCAAACAAAGACTTTTCCCAAAGTTCGCCAAATCTGGTTGTGTAATAACCGGTAACAAAGTTCATATTATGTCCATAAACTTCAAGTACTGGGAATAGTTAATATATTTTTTGTCGTTAATCTGTTTATAAAAATCCTGCCGTTGTTTTTTTAAATTTCTAGTCACCTTAAAAATAAATGAGTCTGATCCGGCGCCTGAACCATAAGAAGTTAAAAGAATCAAACTGCCTTCTTTGGAAAAATCAAGACTGGCCACCAGTCCCATTAACGCAGAAGCGCTGTACGAGTTTCCTAGCTGGGAAACTACCAAAGATTTTTCGATTTGTTTTTTTTCAAATCCTAAAGACAACCCGACTCCTAATGGGAACTTACCATTGGGCATATGAAAAATGACTTGTTGAAAATTTTTTGGTTGAAGATGATTTTTTTTCAAAATTAATTTTGTCGCTTCACTAATGTGATAAAAATAAGCTGGTTTACCAGTAAATCTGCCACCATGAGAAGGATAGCGAATCCCTTCCCTTCTCCAAAAATCCGGAGTGTCTGATGAAAAAGACTGACAGTCAATCAATTCCAAAATAAGATTATTTTTTCCTAATAAAAATGAGGTCGATCCGGAAGCGGCCGTATATTCCAAAGCGTCGTGCGGTTGCCCCATGGCTTTATCTGAGGCGGTAATTAAAGCATAGTCACTAAAGTTTGACTTGATCAAGCTAAAACCAGAGATCATTGCTCCGGTAGCCGCTTTACAGGCAAACTCCGTATCATAAGCCAAATAATTTTTTTCAATTCCCAAAAAACCACCTAAAATAGTTGAGGCAGGATTAACCGCATAAGGATGGGTCTCCGAACCAAAAAAAACTACTTTTATTGCCGATCTTTCTATGTTGGTCTTTAATAAAGCCATTGAGGCTGATTCATAACCCATAGTTAGAGAGTCTTCGTCAACGCCGGAAACCGTCTTTTCATAAATAGCCAATGAATTTTCTATTTCTTGAGATTTTTTTCCCCAGACATCAGCGATTTCCTTTGTTTTTATTCGGTACTTTGGGATGTAAAAACCGTATGAAACTATGCCAACCATATGTTTAAATTACAAATTACAAATCACAAATTACAAACAATACTCAAATTACAATTAATAAACTTTCAAAAACGTTTGATGTTTGTTTATTGTGATTTGTTTGGAACTTGGAATTTGTGATTTGGGATTTTTTATACTATCTTCCTAATTTTTTATGCGCTTTTGCTAATGAGCCTTCGGCTAATGATGCCAACAAAGACAGTTCGCCGGCTAAAACCGCTCCTCCTAATACTCTAGCTAGTTCTTCTGAATTTTTAGTCTTGGTAATATTTCTTGCTTCGGTTTGAGTTTTAAGTTTTGTCCCACCTCCGACAGTTCCGATCATAAGGGCCGGAAGGTAAATAGAAAAATACAGATCACCACTTGTTAAAACTTTGGCAACCGATATACCAAGACTTCCTTCAACCGTATGAGTTAAGTCTTGACCGGTTGCCGCGTAAAAAGCCACAACAATATTGGCAAAGTGAGCATTATAACCTAGCGAGCCGCTGATGGCTGATCCCAAAAGGTCTTTCCCCAACCAAACAGAAAAAAGTCTCTCTGGAGTAGTTTTTAAAACTTGATTAACAATTTTTTTAGGAATAATCACATCGGCCCAAATAGTTTTTCCTCGACCAAAATATAGATTAAGCCAGGCAGGTTTTTTATCAATATCAAAATTACCGGCAATTGATAGGCATTTTATTTTGGTTTTTCTTTCGATCAGATCAACAATAGCCTGAGTGGCAATGGTGGCCATATTCATTCCCATGGCTTCACTCGTATCATAAGAAAAACGGACATAAACATAACAACCAACGATTTTAACTTCAATTTTTTTTAACTTAAGATGTTTTGAGGTCGTCTCGGCCGCTTGCTTTAAAATCGTGAAGTTATCAACTAACCATTTTTTAAATTTAAAACTTTCTTCGAGATTTTTTGTTTCAAAAACCGGCCCACGGGTCGCTCCAACATTGTCACAAAACACACTTACTCCACCTGAAAGTCTTATTGCTTTACAACCTCGGTTAACCGAAGCGACTAAGGCTCCCTCTGTCGTCGCCAAAGGTACGTAATGTGGTTTCATTTGTAATTTGTGATTTGTAATTTGTGATTTTATTAAAAGAGGTCCTGCCACTCCTAAAGGAAGACTAATGGCTCCAATTAGATTCTCGCAATGGATATTATTTCGATCGTCTATTAAAACTCTTTTTATGTTCTTTAAACCATTAGATAAACTCTTGTCCATAATATATTTAGTCGAAGACTAGCAGATAATCATTTCAAATAAACGGTACCCGAAATATTTTTAGTTGATAAAGCACGATTGAATAAGGAACAAACCAACATAAATATAGAAAAATCATATATAGAATCTTAAAAAAAGGCAGCCGAGAAGAAAAACGGACTGACAGAAAAAAAAGAATAACTTTCCATAATAATAAACTGAGAGAATAAGCCGTAAAAAAAATACTAAAACCTTTACCCAAAATTGACATTGTTCTTGGTGGCGGTAAAACCAGATATAAAATAAAATTCGACATAAACCAAATTAGCGTGGGGACCATTGAATAAGTAAAGCAAAACAGAAAACTTAGAAAAGTTGTTTTTTGTCTGAAAACACGGGCTATAAAATAAAAAAAACCAGTGGTAGAGAATAAACCAAAAAGAAAAATCAAATAAACTATTAAGCCGGAAAAATCTTCTTTTCTATAGTAATGACTCAATTGAAAATAAACAAAAATCAATCCTAATAAAATCACTATCTGAGAAAAGTCCTTCTCCCGACTTATTTTTCTCATGGTTTTGTAGGGAGTAAAGATTAAAAGAATCATCCGCCTAATCACGATTAGAAAAGAAGAAAAAAAATCTATTACCCAATCTTTAAAACCCATACTGAAGCAAGCTAACCAGCTTAACCAACAAATAACCAAGTAAGAGATAGACCATCCCGGCAAAGATAAAAGAAAAAGGAATAATGATAATAAAAGGGGCTATTTTAAAATGAGCGACAATTCTTTTATAAAAATTAGTTAAAAATCCCACGCCAAGATTGTTTGGTTCCAGATAAAAAACTTCATTAAGCTTTTTTTGGAAAGCAACTCTGCCAACGTCCATAAATTAAATTAACTTGTTAAATAGTTTGATAAAGGCTTTTCTGGCTCTAAATAATAAACTTTCCGTCGCCTTAAACTCTAAATTTAGTTTCTGAGAGATTACTCTGACTTTTTCTCCCTCAATATACTTTAGTCTTAAAATAAAACGATAATCATTTGGCAATCTTTCCAAAGTGTTTTTTATTTTAGTTGATAGTTCTTTTTTTTCTATCTCGTCGTCGATAAAAACTGCTTTAAGACTTTCAATAAAATACGGGGGAAGAGCGGAAAATAATATCTTTTTTAGTTTCTTTTTTCTCATATAATCAATGGTTTTATTTTTAGCAATGGAAAAAATAAACGTCTTTAATGAAGATTGAAAATGAAAGTCGCGTAAACTCTCAATAAAGTCAAGAAAAGTATCTTGAATAATTTCTTCAGCTCTATACTGATCTTTTATCTGACGATTAACAAAACTTAAAAGTGGCCGGCGATAATCTTCATATAAAACAATTAACGATCTTTCGTCGCGCTTAATTATTTTTTCTACCAATTCTTTGTCTTTTTTGTTATTCATTAGTCGGTAATAATCTTATAAATTTTACTGCCTAAAAGAAGAAAAATATTTCTTTCGTAAATAACCAAATCCTCGGCTTTAGCAATAATTGCTGAGTTTATTTGTCGTTCATAAACACCGCTTTTTGAAAGAATATAGACTGTCCCTTTTGTTTTATCCCAAGCATAAACTTTTTCTAAATCTTTGTTAGTAAAAACTTTATTAAGACTTACCTTGTCTTCAGGATAGTCTGTCTTAAAAGCATCTCTTAGACCGGCGGTAAACTTAACAATATAGTCGGCAAATGAAATATAAACCGAAGCATCAATTGCCATAGAACCGGCTTGTTTTAGACTGATTTTCTGATCAGCCCTAATATAGGAATTTTTTTCTGAATAGCCAGTTTCAGTCACTAAATATTTATAGACCTCGTCTTTACCTTTATCAAGAAGATAGATATTACCGTTATAAATCCACAGATTAGAAATTTGTCCCCAGTCTTTGTCTTTTTCAATGATTTTTTTTAATTTATTTTCTGTGGTTATTTTATAAAGACCGTCATTGGTGAAAAAAAAGTATTCGTTCTGATAATAAGCTATCAAATTGGCTAACTTTATTTCCGAAAAAGTTTTTTTATCAATAGACTTCTTACTAAGGGAAAGCAAGTAAATAGTGTTTTTTTTGCTGTCAAGGATGACTAAGGAATCATCGCTTAAATAAAATTTTGTTCCCGAGGCTTCTTTATTATAAATCGCCAGATCAAAAAATTCTTCGTATTTTTTTTCCTCTTTTTTAACAATTTTATTTTCTTCGCCTTCGATTAAAGTTTCTATTTCTTTAATTTCCTTGACCTTTGTCTGACCGACTTCTTTTTTAAGTTTGAATAGCTCTTCTTTTGATTCACTAATAAGAATTAAGGCGCGCGGCAAGTTAAGAAAAGCGACCTCGTCGGCTTGAGCTATTTTCTGGGTAATTATTTCTCTGGAAGTTTTTATTTTTCCGTCTAATAAACTATTTTTGCGTCTTTGGACACCTAAGCCAACACTCCAAAACAATATTATAGCCAAAACAACGATAAGAATAAAAGTAAAGGTTTTCTTTTTTCCTATATTTGTATCTGTTTGAAACACTTTATTACTAAACGAGGAAAAAATATTTTTTCCTTTATCAATAATTGAGGGGCTGTTGACAACAACCGTCTCCTGTTCTCCATCGAGAGCCTTTTCCCTATTTATCATCTGGATAAAAAGGGCAATCGCTCCTTGGTCGTCTTTACCCTTAAGACGCGGCGTTAGATCATCAACAATTTCGTTTGGTTTTTTGTGATCAAAAATATTTTTTAAGGATTCTTCTTCGCCGAAAACTTCTATAAACTCTTCATTAGTAAAAATATAAAAGTCTTTTTCCTTAACATAACCGGAGGCAGACTTGCCCCCTTCAACGATTTTGTTAAATTTACCTTCTCGCCTTAGATAAACCTTACCATTACCGAGAGTTTTTAAATAAAAAATATTTTCGATAATGAAACCGGCCGCCAAAGATAAAGCAAGAGGCAGATTGTTGGCTTTAACCTGCTCAATAATAAACTCTTCAAACTCGTATAGACTGGTTGGGTTTTTAATTTTTATCTCTTCCTTAATTTTCTCTATTAACTCCCTACCCCTGTCTTTATCCAATCCATCAGCCACATCAATGGTCATAAAAAAATTCTCTTCGGCTATAAAACTAAAAAAACCTGCCTGCCTTTCTTTTCCTAAAAAAACACTAAAAAGTGACCACATAGTTTAAACAAAGAAAACCGCTAATAAAATAATAAAAACCGCCAAAAGTAATTGAATTATGGAAATTAATGAAAAAAGGTTTTTTCTTTCCGTACTTAAAGCTTTATTCATTACCTGTATTTGACGAACCATTACCAAGGCATAAAAAAAGTACATTATGGAAAAAACCAAGCTAAAAGCTTTGACAAAAAAATAGACTATATCTCCACCGGTAAATGTCTTTGCCAGTTCATCAATGCCCATTTATTTTTTATTAACCAAACTATTAATTATTTTAGCGGTTTCAGTTGGTTTGGGAATATTAATAAAATCTAAATTAATCTCGGTTCCGGCTGTTTGAATGTGAACCGTACCATAGTCGACAAAAGAAGCAAAAAATCCGCCGGTTTTCGCGGTTACATCTTCAATTTTCCCCAACATGGCCGTTGATACTTCTTTATAGAGGACTGAGCTATAATCAATATCAACAATTCGATGATTGGTAATAATACCGACATTAAAGTGCCAGGAAACAATATTAGACCAAAAATATGAAAGGATCACCGAAAAAAGAAAAAAATCAATAAAAAAAATGTATCTCGTCTTCAATATGCCCGGTAAAAAAAAGTTAATAATTACCAAGGTAAAAATCATAATCAAACTGTTGATTAACCAGGGGATTTGTGAAACAGGATGAGCTCTGACAGCCAAAATTACCTTTTCATCCGGTTCTTGTTCTTCAAAATGAAGACCAGGCATAAGACAAAAAGAATGAATTAGCTGATGATTGGTCTTTAGGTTGTCCATCACCTATATTATATCTAAATATCTATTGCTATCTAAAGATTAATTTTTTATAATATCATTTGCCCTGGTTACTGGAGCGATCTGGTACCACCCTTTTCCATCCCGAACAAGGAAGTGAAACGGGTCAGCGCCAATGATACTCACCGCCTTCGGCGGGGGGGAAAGTAGGTCGTAACCGGGGCATTTGTTTATGAATAACAAATATGCCACGGTTGTTGCCGTTGCCGCTTTTATTTTTGATAATCAAAATAGGTTGTTAATTGTTAAAAAATCAGCTGCCGAAAAGATCGATGCTGGCTTATGGACCGTTCCCGGTGGAAAAGCCGAATCAACCGAACCTTCGGTTGATGCTTTAATCAGAGAAACTAAAGAAGAGGTTAATTTTGATATAAAAAGTTATCGTTGGTCTGGTGAAGATGTTTTTAAAAATAAAGATGTTTATTATCACTCCTTTCATTTTTTGTGCTCGGTAAAAAACACAAAAAATATCAAACTTGAAAGAAGCCTTTTACAATACCACTGGTTAAAAAAGAATGAAATTGAAAACTTCCAATTTCACCCCAATATTAAAAAGAGAATTTTGTTTCTTTTTACTCACTCTCACCAGCCGTCTCTTCGGCCGGACTAACCTTATTCAACTGTTCTTGAATACTCTTTTGTAAGTCTTCATTATTTAATAAATTATCATAAGACGGCATTTCTTTTACCGGTGACGGAGCGCTGATGGTGACTGTTTTATAATCAAAGGATGTTTCAGAAACCGATCCGTCTTGGTTTTCTACTCTCATCTTTCTCATTAAATATTCTCGATCATCAAAATAAAGATATTCTTTAACACCGGCCATATCGGCAATCAGCACTTCGTATTTAAAACACGCGTATTGACCACAGGCTTCTTTACCGATTTTTTTGTAGGTGGTCTTATCTTCTGCTTCTTTTGTTTGTGTACTAAATTGTTTTTTTAAATCCTCAACCGTGTTGGTTTTTTCTGTGCCTTCGCTTTCTACTTTTTTAAGCATCCACCATTTATTATCGGTATAGTCTTTGGTATAGGTTGTCCCGTCAATTGATATAATATTCGCGCTTTCCTTACCGTCTTCATAGGAAAGAAAATGACTTTTACCTTCACCGGCCATTTCAAAAAGACTTTCATGTTTTTTACCGGTTTTTTCGGTAGTAACTGTCTTTCCGGAAAAACCGCTTTTATAAAAATCTCCCGTCATCGTTCGATTAACATAACGACATAATTCCGGATCATTCAGTTTGCAGTTTGGATTAAGAACAAGATTGCTGATGCCGGGGATTTTTATTTGTGATAAAGGACTGCCGCCCTTTTTCATCATTATATAACCAACAATCGCTGCCACAATTACAACAATTACACTTACAATAACGGCAATTGACCCCTTTTGTTTTTCCATAAATGTTTTTAATTTATAATTATGGACCGGTCCCGATTCCAGAAATTTTCCAAAGACCGTCTTCTTTAATAATCTCTATCCAACGAGTATTTTGTCCATCTCCCCAACCATAATATGGCATGGGGGCATTGGCCGACTCCGGTTTCATTTGAGTGGTGACATCAGCTCGATAAAATTGGCTATCATTAGTCCACCCTTCTTTATTGTATGGGGTAATCTTATCAATAGTAAGGGAATTAAAGCTGTTAAACTGAACTCCCCACGCCTGCTTAGTTGCGTCATTTTCCGAGTTGATTTTAGTCATCATCTTAACTGCTTCAGGAATTCTTTTTTCATTAATTAGTTCAAAAAAAGTTCGGACAATGTCTTCTCCGGTTGGTAATGGAACTACGGTGGTCGGTGAAGAACAACCAGTGGTCGGTTTTTCCGAGCTGGGGTTTCCGTGTTTAATCCACTGACCATCAACACAAATCCAGTTATCCTCAGATCCGCCGATAAAAAACCTGACTGCCAACATTGTTCCTCCTCCGACAAGTAAAGCGATAAAGATAATGAGAAGAGTGGAAATACCTTTTTTCATAAACATTTTAAACTTATAAGAATAGGTTAATTTTATCAAATCCTATTTGTTAAAATTGTGTAATGGTTAAAAAACGCTTTGAGGTGATTGATTTTTTTCGTGGTTTAGCCATTGTTACTATTGTCTTTACCCATACTCTATCTTACTTTTTAAGCCAGAAAAAAATATTTTTTGTTTGGGATATTATCCATTTTGCCGTTCCTATTTTTATTTTTTGTTCATCATATATTTTTTATCAATTCCCACCACAGATAGAAAAAGAGGGAGTTTTAAATTATTTTAAAAAAAGATTGCTGCGACTTTTAATTCCTTATTGGATATTTTTAGTTCCTTTATTTTTATTAACTAAATTATATGAACCAAAAAAATTTATTTTTACTGAAATATTGAAGAGCGCTACTCTTACCGGAGGTACTCCTATTGGCTGGCTGGTAGTTCTTTTTATTTATCTAATGATTATTTCTCCGTTAATATATTTTTTTTATAAAAAAAATAGGCATTTATTAATTCTCTACTCAACTTTTTCCTTTGCGATTAGTTTATTATTTTTATTTTACTCACCAAAAATAAACTATTTGTTTATTATGTGGCCACCCTGGTCCCTTTTAATAATTTTTACTTTCTATTTTGTCGATCATGAAAAGAAAAAATATTTTTTTCTGAAATTTATGTTTTTTTCTCTACTAACTTTCTTTTTACTAAGGTATGTTTTATCTTTAAATCACCACACGTTAGTCCTCCAATACAACAAATACCCACCCAATCTTTATTATCTTTCTTATGGAGTTTTTTGGATCAGTTTCTTATATTTTCTTTACCAAAGACTTTTCTCTCGTTTTTTTTTAGTAAATAAGTGTCTGGGTTTTTTTAGCCAATTTTCTTATGAAATATTTTTTATTCATTTTCTGATAATTTATATCATTTCTTCATCAAAATATTACAAACATCTTAACTATTTATCTTTTTCTCTGGTTGTTTTTATCCTCACCATAATCATGCAATTGATTTTAAACTACATAAAAAAAGTGTTATTGAAACGTATGACGATCGTAGCCTAGTTTGATAACAGGTTAGTTGTCGCGGGTATTGCGTCGGTGAACCCGGCGGGCCGCTTCCGTAAGAAGTTTTTTTCTTATTCGTAAACTAATTGGGGTTATCTCCAGAAGTTCATCATCAACAATAAAGTCTAATGACTGTTCCAAACTTAAAGTGTTGTGGGGTGATAAAGGAGCGGTCACACCCTCACCTTTGGAACGATTATTAGTCTGTTGTTTTTCTTTACAAATATTAACCTCAATATCATTGCTCTTATTAGCTAGACCAACCACCATCCCGGCATAGATCTCCGTTCTCGGTCCGATAAATAAAACTCCTCTGTCCTGAGCATTAACCAAACCATAGGTCATTGAAGTCCCGGATTTAGTGGCCACTAAAGCACCACTCCTTAAGGATTCCATCTTTAAACCTTTTTTTTCAAACCCTAAAAAATAAGAATGGATTTGGGCTGTGCCTCTGGTTTTAGTTAATAAAGAATTTCTTATCCCTAATAAATTTTGACTGGAAATTTTATAGACAACTCTGATCAAAGATCCTCGACCTTCCTGCACATCAATCATCATCCCTCGTCTTTTGCCCATTTCCTCATTAATAAGACCGGTAAAATCCTTATCCACCTCAATGGTCACTTCTTCATACGGCTCGCAGACTTCACCATCAAGAGTTTTGTAAATTACCTGGGGTTTAGAAACTTCCATCTCAAAACCTTCCCGACGCATCGTCTCAATCAGAATCGCTAAATGCAACTCTCCCCGACCACAAACAACAAATCGACCACTTTTTACATCTTCTTCTATCCTTAGTCCAAGATTAGTTTCTTTTTCTTTCCAAAGTCTTTCTTTAATCTGACGCGAAGTACCGTATTTTCCTTCTTTTCCACCAAAAGGACTGGTATTGGGTCCAAGAGTAATTTTTATAGTTGGTTCTTCAACGTCAATTTTTGGCAAGCTAACCGGTAATGATGGATCGCAGATCGTCTGACCAATGGTCAACTCAGGAATACCGGCAATTGTGACAATGTCACCGCTGGAGATTTTATCAACTTCTTGTCTTTTTAATCCTTCGGTTGTATAAATTTTTTGGGCTTTATAATTACCGATAATTTTATCCTCGGCCACCAAAACAATTGATTGGTTCTTTTTTAAAACTCCTTGGTTAACCCGGCCGATACAAAGCTTGCCCACATAGTTGTCGTAATCTAAGGTAGAAATCAACATCTGAAAAGGTTTGTCTTCATTTTTAACGCAGTTGGGAATTTCTCTAACAATGGTTTCGAACAGAGGAATTAAATTACCCGGCATATCTGAAGAATATTTATCCGGCAGTTTATAAAAGGCCTTACCGTCACGGCCGACCGCGTAAAGAGTAATAAACTGTAAAGAATAATCATCTTCAGCCAGTTCCAAAAACAAATTCTCCACCTCATTTAAAACTTCCTCGGGTCGGGCGTCTTTTTTATCAATTTTATTGATGATCAAAATTATTTTTAAACCGGCCTCCATGGCTTTTCTCAAGACAAATTTTGTCTGCGGTAAAGGACCCTCAGCCGCATCAACCAGTAAAATTGCCCCGTCAGCCATATTAATCGTCCGCTCCACCTCACCACCAAAATCAGCATGTCCGGGTGTATCAATAATATTTATCTTGATATTTTTATAGAAGACTGAGGTGTTCTTGGCTAAAATAGTGATCCCTTTTTCTTTTTCCAGATCGTTTGAGTCCATAATTAGAGTTTCACCCATCTCTTTTTGATTGTCTCTAAAGGTGTGAGTTTGTTTCAATAGAGCGTCAACCAGGGTGGTTTTACCATGGTCAACGTGAGCAATAATAGCAATATTACGAATTTCCATTTTATTTATTTGAGGATAACTCATTTTTTACGACTTGGCGGGTGCGCAGGAACGAGCACAGCCACGGAGATAAAAAATGACGTTATCCGATAATAATAACGAAGGATCATTTTACCACTTTTAGGCTCGTTTTACAACCGTTACTTGCCCCAGTCAATATAGTCACAACCGACAGCCACTTTATTTTCCCGATCCCATTGATTGGTAGAACATTTCTTAAAACGTTTACCGCTGGCCGTTTCCACCTGAACTAATTTACTACCACATTTAGGGCAGTCTTCTTCCAAAGGCTCAAGGATTGTTTTCATCCATTCCACATAATCGCAGCCGCTAGCCGTTTTAGTCGCCGGATCCCATTTATTAGTCGAGCATTTTTTCATTCTTTTGCCAAAACGGGTGGCCGCCATAAGCAAAGGAGCCCCACATTTGGGACACTTTTCATCTAATGTTTGAGCTTCAGATGGCAACCATTTAACAAAGTCACAGCCCTCAACCTTACCATCAACCCAGCTGCCGGTTGAGCAACGCTGTAATTTTTTGCCTGATTTGGTGGTGGTAATTTCACCAAGAGCCGATCCACATTTAGGACATTTGTCATCATTATCCATATAGATGTTTAAATTATTAAAAGTTATTCCCACTTCGTCCCGTTTTACGGGACTTCGCGGGACAAGAAAGTTTAGCAAGAAAGTGAGTTGTCTGTCAACGGATTATAGTCCACACTAAAAAAATTCAAAACTTAAAAGTTAAAATTTAAAATTACAACTTAAAATTTAAAAGTTTTTATTTTTGACTTGTATTTTTGACTTTTGAATTTTGATTTTTGAATTTAAATTGATGTTTGTAATTTGAATTTAGTAAAATATGGCTATATGAAAAGAATTTTGGTCACCGGTGCCTATGGTTTGGTTGGCACTGACTTAGTTTTAGCTCTTCGCAAGAAATATAAAAAAAATGACATCATCACTCTCTCACACAAAACGACTCATAATCAGTTTGATGTTATTTCAGAAAAAGGCGATGTCCGGGATGGAAAAAACTTGGAAAAAATTATTAAAAAATACAATATTGGCACCATCTATCATTTAGCCGGTCTTCTCTCGGTCGCCAGCGAAAAAAACCCGGCGCTTGCCTGGGAAATTAATCTTGGTAGTCTGAAAAAAATTCTTGATCTTTGTGTTAAATATAAAATTAAACTTTTCTGGCCTAGCTCAATCGGTGCCTTTGGCTCCACCACTCCAAAAATAAATACTCCCCAACACACGATTTTGGAACCAACCACTATGTATGGCGTTAACAAAGTGGCTGGTGAACTTTTATGTCAATATTACTTTTTAAAATACGGCGTTGATACGCGCAGTCTGCGCTACCCGGGTCTGATTGGCTATAAAACTCCACCCGGTGATGGGACAACCGAGTATTCAGTTCATATTTTTTACGGAGCCATTAAAAAAAACAAATATACCTGTTTTTTGAAAAAAGACAGCCAACTGCCAATGATGTATATTGACGATGCCATTTACGGCACCATAAAACTAATGGAAGCACCGGCGAAAAAAATTACTGTCCGCACCAGTTACAATTTTGGGGCGATTAACTTTACTCCACTGGAACTGGTCAAAGAAATTGAAAAATTATCACCAGGCTTTAAATGTGATTACAAACCGGATCAACGGCAGAAAATTGCCGACTCCTGGCCTAAATCTATTGACGACTCGCAGGCAAGAAAAGATTGGGGCTGGAATCATAAATACGATCTTAAAAAAATGACCAAAGTAATGTTAACCCAGTTAAAAATTAAATTAGAAAAATAATATGTCTCGCCAAAACTTTTTCTCAATATTAAAAAATGAAGTGGCCCGAATTGACAAAACCAAAACCTCAAAACGTTTTGAAAAAATTATTGAAGGCTTTACCAAAGAAAAATCTCCTAAAGCGATTATTAATAATAAAAAGTGCCAGGTTTTTAACTCCAATGATTACCTGGGACTGCGCCATCACCAGGCTTTAAAAAAAGCCGAGCACCAGGCTTCGGAAAAATATGGCGCCGGACCGGGAGCGGTCAGATTTATCTCCGGCAGTCTTAAAGTTCACAAAGATCTGGAAAAAGCCGTCGCTAAATTTCATAAAAGAGACGATGCGATGGTTTTTTCTTCGGCCTTCGCTACTAATCTGGCCGTGATGTTCTGTTTACTGGCCGGGCAAAATAAAGATTCATTGGTTGACTCTAATGTGATTGTTATTTCAGACGCTTTAAACCACCGCAGTATTATTGATGGGATAAGAGTGGCCAACCTACCTAAAGAACAACGGGCAATTTTCAGTCATATGGACCCGGCCAATTTGGCCACGGTTCTGGAAACCAACAAAAAAATCTATAAAAGAGCCCTGGTGATCACTGACGGAGTTTTTAGTATGTTGGGCGAATACCAAAAACTTAAAGAAATAAGAACTGTGATTGATAAATACGATAAAGAGTATGAAAACGGAGTTCTCCTGGTTGTTGATGATGCTCATGGCGTTGGTGTCGCCGGAAAGACCGGAAGAGGCATTGAAGAAATTGAAGGCGTCAAAGCCGATGTCCTGATCGGCACTTTTGGTAAAGCATTTGGGGCTGATGGTGGATATGTGACTGCCAATCAAACCATTATTGATTATCTGAGAGAGTCAGCCGCGACATACATTTATTCCAACTCAATTCCACCCGGCACTGCCGGAGCAGCTTTAAAAGCAATTGAACTTTTGGATAAACCAGAGGGTAAAAAATTATTGAAAAACTCAAAAGAAAATGTCGCCTATTTTAAAAAGCAGATGAAGGCAGTCGGCTTTATCTTTGCCGCCGACTCCTCTCACCCGATTCAACCCGTCCTAATTGGTGATCCGGTCAAAACCAGCGCTTTAGTCGCCAAACTTTTTAAGAAAAATATTATTGTCACCAATATTAGTTATCCAGTCGTTCCCAAAGGCCGCGACGAGATCAGAGTCCAGATCTCCGTTGTCCACACGAAAAAAGACATTGACGAATTGATAAGGGCGTTTAGAAAAACTAAGGTATAAACGTTTTGAAGTTTCGATGTTTGAATTTGAATTGATCCCGATTGGATCGGGATTGATGTTTGATGTTTGTCATTTGAATTTATAGCGTAGTCAGTTGACCGCAGGCGGCTTTGATATCGTCACCCATGGTAACACGAATGGTGTTGGGTATTTTATTGTTATCAAGTATTTTGGCAAAAGCATAAACCGATTTTAAAGAAGATCTTTTAAAAGACGTGCCAACAACCGGATTGTAAGGAATAAGATTGACATAAACAAGTTCATTGTTTTTTTCTCCGATAAGATCTGCAAGTAAACGGGCCTGTTCGGGTGAATCATTGACTCCATCAATAAGGATATATTCATAACTGACCCGCAGTTGGGTGCGGATGGCAAAGGCTTTAACCGCTCTTATCAACTCGGTCAGCTCATATCTTTTGGCAATCGGCATCAGCTGTTCCCGCAGTTTTTGCTCTGGTGCATGAAGACTCAACGCCAATCGCCCTTTATAGCCTAATTTTAATAGTTCATATATTTTTGGGGTAACGCCTGAGGTGGAAATAGTTATCCGCCGGATACCAAAACCCATAAATTCTTGACTATTAAGTATTTTGATGGCACTAATAACTTCTTGGAGATTTAAAAGCGGTTCGCCCATACCCATAAACACGATGTTGGTGATAGTTTGTTTTTGTGATTTTAAAATCCGGCTAAAATAAAGCACTTGATCAACAATTTCTTGGGCGGTTAGGTTGCCGATAAACTTCATTTTGCCGGTGGCACAAAATTTACATCCGAGCGGACATCCAATCATGCAGCTGACACAGATAGTATTCCGGCCGTCTTTATGTCTCATCATCACCGACTCAAATAATTTCCCGTCAGAGATTCTTTTAAATAAAACCTTTTTGGTTCCGTGATCTTTTGATTCAATCTCTTTTATCGCGGTAATGGTTGAAAAAGAAACAGTTTTTTTTAATTTTTCCCGAAGTTCTTTTGGCCAGGTAGTTAATTCGTCAAACGAAACAATAAAATCTTTATAATACGCCAGATTAAACTGTTTAATCCGAAACCCCGGAAGCTTATTTTCCCTCACAAACGCATCTATCATATAAGTAATACATTATATCAACGAGGATAATTTTAAATTAACCTTACTCTATATATTCAAAGGTTGTATGTCAACGGACTGTAGGCGACAAAGGCAAGAGTTCGTCAAGTAGCAAGTTCATCAAGAAACAAAGTTATCTTTGATGAATTTGAAATTGAAGGTAGCAAACCATTCCGCTTTCGTACGAGGTTATAATTTATCTTATCGTTCCTATTTTCCAAACTCCTTTTTCCCGAAATGCCGGTATTGTTTGTCGTTTCGCTTTGTTTAATAAAACCTTTAACGATTGCTTGATATTTTGTGAGTATTCAGAAAGTCGAATAATATTATCGCTTTTTAAATAAGAAATTCTTTTATTAAATGATTCTAAAAGGGCCAATGTTAAAACTTTTTCCATAGTTACATTTTTGTTTTTTTCTCTGTATTCCCTAAAACCTTCATAGTAGGTTGTTTTTCCTTTATCACGGATAATAATTGGCGGAAAACCAAGTTGCATCAGTTGATAATTAATAAGCACTCGGCCGATTCTGCCATTGCCGTCATTAAATGGATGAATATGTTCAAGATTTAGATGAAATTGAACAATTTTTTCTAGAAAATAAGAGCTGTGATTACTGGAATATTCTAAAAGAGCCGCTTCCATCATTGCCTCAATATGTTCCGGTGCCGGGGCAATATGTGTGCTAATTCGTACAAATTCGTATTGTTTACGAAACCGGCCGGAAATATTATCGTCTATATTTGCAATTAACATCTTATGAAAAAATAAAATCAGCTCAATATCTAAATTTTTTGAATTAATTTTGCCTTTAATGTATTCAAATACTCGGGCTAAGTTTTTCGCTTCAAATACTTCTCTGAGCGAGACGTTACGTGAAACATCGAGCTCCAACAAAATTTTTTCCGTTTCTGCAATCGTCAGGGTTGAGTTTTCAATTGCATTGGAGTTATAGACTGATTCCGGAAGTTCAGCCTCAAATATTATATCTAAAAGGGTCTCTTTATTTTTTTTAAAAGAATCGTACTCTCGTTTGAGTTGATCTATTTTTGATTTGACATCTTTTGTTATAGCCATATGTTAAAGATTATACAATATTCACGTTATAAATGCAATATATCGTGAATTTATGCTATTTTTCATCAATATTCACGTTATTTTGCCTATAACTCGCCATTGAACGCCTTACTTAGCATCGACTTTTTAAGCTCTTCCAGATCTCCGCCGTCCACACCAAAAAAGACATTGATCAACTCGTAAAAGCGTTTAGGGAAGAAAAGGTTTAAGAGGGTTTATTGAGCCTCCACATAAAAATCGACGACGCGGAGGGGATGGGACTCGAACCCACAAGAAGTTTAACACCTCGTCGATTTATAAGATCAATGCACTCTCCATTATGCGGCCCCTCCTATCGTCTCTTTATTAAGAGTATTATCTATAATTAGTCCTGTTTTTTTTGCAAATTCTTTAATATGTTTGGTAATTTCTACCAATCCTCCTTCTGCAATCAAAAGGTCAGTTTTCTGGTTTTTTGGAATTAATATTTTGATTCCAGCAATTTCATATTCGTGCACATTGCTAATGGGGGTTTGTATTTTCTTTTCTCTTTTACTATTGAAACTAAATCTTGCAAAGGGGTTTTTTTTATTAGAAGTATTATTTTGTCTCATCCTTGGAAGATTTTTTTCCTCGACTGGTATCTCGGCCGTTTTACACAACCATAAAAATAACGGTAGAGCTGAATTGATTAGTCGGGGACTTAAACCATACACTGCAAGAAATTCGTTATATAGGGCGTCTTTAGACAGTTTTTCTGGATTAGGATTGATGTCATACAATTTTTTATATGAGTTTTTAACCACTTCTTTTAACGCTTCTGTCTTTGCCTCACCCTTTAAGGATAGTTTTTGATTATTAATTAGGTTTCCTTTATTATCTAAAAATCCAAGGAATCTTAGGGCGTGGAGAGATTGGAACGCGTCGGTCCTAGAAAAACCTCTACTTGTCAAGTCGTTTAAACCTAATTGGGAAAAGCTTCGATTCTCAAGTAAATTAAAAACGTTCTGTAAATTAGTAATACTGACATATGGGGGAGTTCCTCGTTTGTCCATTTTTATGTTTTTTTCCATAATGTATATATTACCACACTAAAAATGTGCTGTCAAGGGGATAAATTGAGGCTAAATAATTTTCAATATGTGTTCAAATACATAAAATAATGTTAGATTAAATTGTTCTTTATCTTGTTTTTAGGCTCAAAAATACATATTTTTAATTTGAACAAATTTAGTGTGTTTATAAATACCCATCATTATCTGATATTTGACTAGGCTTGTTTTGATTGTTATAATAAGTTAGTTTAACACTTCATCTATTTATAGAGATGACAAAAATGGGCCGAAAGGCCCTTTTTGTTTTTAAAATATAATTTTTTTATTATTAAAAAACACTGTTTCCGAACAACCAAAATATCCATATCACAATAGTATTCTTTAATTAAAGATTAAGAAATTTCCAATCACTGAAATCGTCTTCTTTATAGTGATAAGTCTCATTATCGTTATATTTCCAACTACCATTTATATTTACTGCTATTCCTCCCCATAATTTTTTTATTCTCTTTTTTTCTGTTTTGATGTATTTGGCTAAACCCTCTGCTCTCATCTTTGCATCTTTAGCAGTCATTCCACCTTTTGTATCAAATAATCCAATAGAACCGTCTTTAAATTGCACTATAAAATCAATATAAAAGGCTCTCTCTATGCCATATTCATCTTTGTATAAAATTGCAAAGTATTTAATTTCACTTTCTCCATTTTTAAACCACCATTTAACTTTTTTAGAGCCCTCTAATAATTCTATAAACAACCTTTCAGGCTCACTTGGTTTCTTACTGTAATAAGGTTTCATTATTGATTTAAGCTTATCTTCTCTTTTATACCTACTATTGTAACTAACAATAATGGGTGGTTCCCACTTTGGCACTTCTTGTAATTCTCTTTTCTCATTCAACTTTTCAACTATTTGTTTTTTATAATTTTCTTTTGATGCATTAATTACATCAACAAATAATTGCACATTTTCTTTTCCCAAGACAATTCCTTGAACTCTTGAGTCAAATTTCTTCAGTTTTAGTTTTTTTACAAAAAAATCGTAAATTGCTATTTTCAATCTATCGCTTGAATCTACAGGAGCATAAGGAGTGCAGTTTTGAGCTATAAAGATATCAAACCTTTGTTGTAATTCTGCAGTATTTAATCTAATTTCTATCGTTCCCTTATGTTCTATCTCACCTGATTTGTCAATGTTTATAATTTTACCATCCGCAATAATTGGGCTTACTATTTTTGAAGGTGCAACATCTATTCGTTTGTCTAATTTCATTTTTTCGGCAATGTCCATAAAGATTTTTATAAATTCACCTGAAAGCCTAGTTCTTTCTCTTTGCCTCTTAAGATAAATTGACTGTAAGGAAATCTCTTTATATAAATCATTGTCTCTTTTAGATTCATAAACAGTTATGTAGTCTTTTGCATAATCTTCTGTAATTAATATATTAGGAAGATTTGTGAATATAAAACCCATATTTAATTCTGACTCAGAATAATATTTAAGTTCAGGCATACGCATAATTCTGCCAATAGTCTGAATTGTGAAAGTGAAGCTTTTTGACTCTCTGAAAATGACGAGAATAGACGCTCTTGGGCAATCCCAACCAAGTGCTGGTGCTTGTTTAAAAATCAATACTTCAACTTCATTGTCGTTTTTTGTTATATTGGCTAGGTTGTCAGTTTTATCTTCTGATAACCATACCGCAAGTTTTCCATTGCCTTCTGTTATATTAAATTTATTTGTGAGTATTTTTAAGACATCGTCCTTTTTATTTATTAGGTCTTTTTTTTTGTCTGGTAGTTGTATAAGAACAAGGGGGTGAATATAAGAACCTTCTTTCTTATAATAACTATATAATTCCTTTTGTTTTTTAAGTGCTTGTTCAATAACTAATTCATCTGAACTTTTTGAACCCACTTTTATCTTTAAGAATTCTGGGTTAATAGAAATTTCTGATTTAATCATTTCTTCAGACTTTACAGCACTAAGATTTACCTTTACCCAGCCTCCAATATTCTCTATCAAGTGTGGAGTTGCAGATACCTCTATGGTCACTTTTGGGTTAATTACTTCAATTAATTCTTTTGATTTTTCCGAACCTGCAGTGTGGTGACTTTCATCTATTATTAGAATAATTTCTCTATTTTCTTCTTTTGTTCTTTCTATGATACTGTTTAAGTTGTTATCTTGTTCATTCTCCTTAACATAGAGATTTATGTCCTTTTTATTTATACTGTGCCAATTTATAAAGAGAATTTCATTCTCGCTTATTTTTCTATCTACCAAATCTTCAAAATAAGAACACTTAAGCAATCTGTCATTTTCATAATACCCTTCCAATTTTTCTTTACTTTGTTCGTGTAGCATTCTTACAGAAATCCAAACAAAAGAAATTTTTTTATCGGTTTTTCGTTCTGTAACTAATTTTTTTAATAGCTCAGAAACAATTAGTGTTTTACCACTACCTGTTGGAGATTGAAAAATACAAATTTCTCTTTCTGATGATCTCAACAGCTTTTCAACAGTTTCTTTTAAATCTTTTACTGCCTCTTTTTGATAATTTCTAAGTTCTATCATTTAAAAATTCTCTTATAAACGTTTAATATAACTGCTGGTATTGGCCTTAATTCAACTAAATCTTTAATATCTTCAAATTCTTCTTCTCTTGCATTTTCATCGAGTGAAAATACGTAAATAATAAATTTTTTGTTTAATTTCTTTATCTCTTTCTTAAGCGGTTCTATACCTGCATCACTATAAACTATGCCTAAAAATTTATTATTTACATTAGTAAATATTCTATAGTCGTTGCCTTTTTTAAATTCAATAAAAGCATCTTCTTTAAGACAAAGCATTTCTGTTGATTTGTCAACAAGGTTTTTTTTATTTTTATCAGTTAGTTCCCCTTCTACAAAAGCAGTTTTGTAGTATTTAAGATTACCACCAAGACCAATAACTTTTTTGCCATTGCTTTTTTTGAAGCCTTTAATGTTCCTTTTTAACCTTGGATGACATATTTTTGTACAAATATTGTTTTCATTATTTGTACATAAAATAAACTTTCGTCTATCATTATTTTCACGATTCAAATTCAAAACAGCGTGCCCCGTACTTCCAGAACCAGCAAAAAAATCTAATATAATAGAATCACGTCTTGTTAGTATTTCGAGAAAATATTTGAGTAGTCCAATAGGCTTTTGTGTAGGAAAATCTTCAACTCTCTCGCTGGATAAATTAAGCACTGGTTTAATGTTGATCCTTTTGTATTCTCTACTGTCTTTGAAAAGCGTAATTTCTCCCTCAATGACATCTCTTAAATTAACATCTGCATAAAATTTTCCCTCGTCGTCTTTTTTTGCTCCAAAAAAATCTTTTTCGTATGGGATTTTCTCTTTAAATTTATTAAAGAAATACTCTTTGGAACGAGAATACATTAAAACATAATCGTGTTTTTTGGAGAAAACATTGTTCTTATGAGGAGCACCACCTGTACGATATGCCCATATTATGGTGTTTTTAAAATACTCTTCACCGAATATTTCATCACAAAGTAATTTTAATTGGGCAATCTCATTATCATCTATGTTTATCAAAATTATCCCATCTCTTTTTAAAAGAGTCCTGGCCAATCTTAATCTTTTATCCATAAAATTAATCCATTTGCTATGTCTATAAGAGTCTTCTCTATTTACGATTCTATCGTTATACATAAAACCTTCGTTTCCAGTGTTGTAAGGAGGGTCTATATAAATTAAATCTATCTTTTCTTTATGAGTGTAATTCAAAACAGAGAGAGCGTGGTAGTTATCTCCTTCAATTAAAATATGCACAAGTGCGGCATTATCCGTCTTAATCTCCTTAGCTTTGTCTTCTATCAAAACAGGCAACTTCTCTTTACATTGTTCCACTACTTGTTCAGGTGTAATTTCCCAAACAAGCCCATATTTTTTTCTTTTTTCAATCTTTTTAATTTCTTTAATTAATTCTTCATTTGTCCAGTCTGAATAATTTTTTTTCATAGTTTTATCTTTTAATCTTCTTTATTAATATTGGATGTCTTCTTTTTTTATATTTAAAATAGCCTCAAATGGTTTGTTCATATAAAGGCAAAAATATGTTGTTATGATAATCTAAAACTCTATTTTTGTGGATTATACGCTACAAAGATTATAGCACTTTCCTTAATTGATCTGAAGAGAGTAAAGATCCCTACTTCGCCAAGGCTTCGCAGGGCAAGCAAAAATCAAAGATTAAAGAACAGAAAAGTTTTGAGGAATTTTAAATTTTAAATTTAGAATTTGAAATTCCCCCTTCGCCCTACGATTGTAAGGGCTTCGGCGGGACAAGCAATTTTAAAGGTTTAATTTTTACATCTTGACTAAGATAAAATCTTCTGTTAAGATTGTATTCGCTAAAGACTGGTGAGTGAGCGTGATGCCACGACCCAGTTTTTTTGCATTTTAGGGGATGATTTTGCTACCTCTTCTCCTTCCACAAAGCTATTGAATGGTTATTTGGATTTTAGTCTGAAGGGCACGGCTAACTCTTTCAAGTAGTGAAATTGACGGTTTGCCATTCATTCCTTCCAACCGAGAAATAACCGCCTGACCGGTACCGACCCTTTTAGCCAGTTCTTCTTGCGTCATTTTGTTTTTTAATCTTGCCCTTATAATCTGCCTGGCAATTTGAAATTCTGTCTCAAGCTTTTCATATTCTTTTTTATATCCAGGGTCTTTCATCATCCTCTTATGCAGCTCTTCGGCTGTGATTATTTTTCTGTTTTTTATTTTATTCATATGTTTATAGTTCTCTTAATGGCTAACTTTATTTCCTTTTTTGGTAATTTTTGGGTTTTTTTATAAAAAATATTAACTCCATAGGCTTTATCGTTCTTAATATATAAAAATAATCTTATTTTGCCCGATCGTAACTCCCACAAATCAAGTTTTATTTTTTTAATATATTTCGGCCCTATTACAAACCCGTATTCTTCAAACAAGACTCTGGTTCGTTCCAACCTAGCTTTATCTTGATTGGATAAAGCCTCAATGAACTTTACGACTTCTTCGAAATAGTAAACCTTCATATCTATTTTATGATAAATTTATCATATTTGCAAGTATAAATATTTTCTTTGTCTTGATAGACTTTATAACTTGAAAAACGGACCTTGTCAACGGACTGTAGGCGACAAAGGCAAAAGTTCGTCAAGTAGCAAGTTCATAAAGTTCATCATGTCGTAGACTTTGTTTAAGAGGACGGATCAATAAGGGTTGATTGCCAGGCTTTGTAGGCTTTAAGTTCTTCTTGGGAAAGAAGTTTTTGGACATAAACTGCTGTTTCTGTGGCGGCTTTTTTATGGGCCTCTTTTTTATCCAACTGTTGATCACCATGCATAAGCCGTGCCTCTTGGAGTTCATGAAAAAAAACCACTGGCCGAAAGCGTTCGGGAGCCGATTTATGAATAAAAACACTTAAAGAATATCCCCCGCCAGTATTGGGCGTAAGCATGTTTCTTCCCGGTTCTTTCTTATTAACCAGTTTTGAAGAAGCGGTAATTGAATATCTAATTCGGTATGGTAAAGAACCAAAACTATCTATCCACCCAATATTGTTTCTCAGGTCAAATATTGGAATTTTCGCTTGTGGGTCTGGTTCTGGACTCATCATATGATTATTACTATTTTAATAAATTAATAAAAAAATAGTCGTTGATAATTTTAAAGATAAATATTAAGTTGTTTAGGTCTTTGCCTTAATCCCTACTTCAATTTTGTTGCTTATCCTCCTTCGTCATATTTATCAAGACTACGGAAGGACACAGTAATCCGTTGACAAGCATTTGTTGTATATAGTCCATTGACTTAAGGAATAAAGATCGATAAAAGAATAGACATGATAGTTGCCTATTACCAAAAAGCCAGTGGCCAGATTCCGGTTAAAGATTTTTTAGATTCGCTTGAACCAAAACAAAAATACTTTGTGGTTTGACAAATGATATCTTTTAAGATATGATTGTAAATATATGAAAAATAAGCTTTTTACCATTGAGGATCACTTAAAAGAATCTTTAAAAAATAAAAGATTTGCCAAAGCTTGGAAAGAATCTGAGGCCGAATATCGTTTGGCCTGTCAATTAATCGAAAAAAGGCTGAAAAAAAACATTTCTCAAAGAGAGTTGGCAAAAAAAGTTAAAACTACTCAAGCGATAATTTCAAAAATTGAGACTATGCAGGCCAATCCCTCACTCTTCTTATTAAAAAGGATTGCTTTTGAGCTGGATAGTAAACTAGTATTAGGATTTAAATAAGTTTATTTCAAATACGCCTGTCTTTTGGGTTCGGGGAATTTTTCGATGGCGTAGCGAAGCATGGTTCGCGGCATATTTTTATAATGTTTTTTTAGAAACTCTTCTTCGGTTTTTAGATCACGATTCCCCACTTCCCGTAACATCCAACCAACTGCTTTATGAATTAAGTCGTGTTTATCCTTAAGTAATATTTCTGCAATTTTTAGGCTGTCAGTAAATTGATTGTTTTTTATAAACCAAAAAGTGGCCATAACACCAATTCTTTTTTCCCAAAGATTTTTTGACCGCGCCAGCTGATATAAAACCTTTTTGTCTTTGTCAAACCCGTCTTCGCGGAATTTACCTTTAATGTCAGTGTATAAGATTCGCGAATGATTTTTCCGCTTCGACGAGGTTTCCGCTCCTGATAAAGTGTTGGTATTAATTCCCTGAACGTTGGTTTGTGGGAGCTTCAAATAATATTTCCCTAAAATATAATGGGCGGAAAGATCAACCAAATCCCAGTTATTAATCTTCTTGGTATTTTTCAGATAAAAATCAACTATCTCTTTTTGCTCTTTTTCTTTAGCCTTGGAAAACTTGAGCACTAAAATCATCAAAGAAGTTAAGCGATGTTCATGAACCTTGCTCGATAATAATCGTTGCAGATCTTTTAAATCTAGATCGTGGTATTTTTTCGCCAGTTGTCTTTGTAAAGGAACCATAATTCCCAAAAAGACATCCCCCTCTCCATATTCGCCCTTGCCCGTCTTAAAAAATCTTGAAAGATCTTTGGCTTTTTGCGGATTAGCCAACCGACTCATTTCCTCAACTAAATTTTTGAGATTTGCCATTGTTACTAAAAATTATCTTTTGACTGACTGCCCAGTTGTTTCGTTATAACACTCAGGAATCATTGAGACTGGATAGTTGGGATATGGAACCAGACTGGCACAGGAAATTGTCCCATTACCATCGGCCACAATTTTCCAAACACCACCGACCTTAGCCGCAAAAAAATAACCTCCGCCAACCTCAGAACTTGTTTCCCTGACTCCACCAGAAGCATATTGACGATCATTCTTTGAGACTGTGATTATCACATCTTCTGCATTCCAACTATGTTTATTTAAAAGGGCTTTTTTAATATTCTTTTCATCATCTTTTTCAGTACAACCTTCTTTAAAGGTTTGTAAACATATATTTTTTTCTTCACACCAACTATAACCGGCCGCAATCAAACAACCATGTTCATCCTTATCTCCTCCAATAAGGTGTTCTGTTGGTGATATTTTCACAACTGGTGTTGGAGTTGGAGAAACTGATTTTTGACCATATTTATAAGCAAAAAATCCTACCCCGGCAACAAGGGCCATAAACAAAATTCCCAAAATAAAGTTTTTCATAAGAGAAATTTAATTTATAACTATTTTTATTTCTGCGTTCTTAGTGTTTTTTCTAATTCTGGGACTGGAAGTGATAGGAGGCCGTTATATACCATACTCCCTAAGTGTGATCTAAAAATCTGCACTAATCTGTCACTTAAGTTTGGATTATTAATAAAATTTTCATTGGTAATTTCTTTAAGTTGCATGTCTATTTCGTTTTTTGTTTGACTTGATAATAAACAGGGTGAAATCGTTCTTCCTTTGACCGGTTCAGCCTTAAACTGTTCTGGTTTAAGCGTCTTAATCCACTGTAAAACAACACTAAGATTGTTTATGTCTTGTAAGTCCGGCGGTTCGTTCATCATTTGTCTTTCTACCATGCCGGCGTAGGATTCCAAAACCGCCTGTTCATGAATATATGGCTTTTGTTTCCATACTAACGGGTTTTCTAAAACTTTTAAAACCGGCTCTGTAACTGGTTTTAGGTCTTGCCTAGCGACTTCGATCCGGGCCATACCAAGTGGAAAATACGGGTTTAGTACTTCTCCTTGTTTGTCCATATTTAGATATTTTACTTAATTTGATTTTTGGTTATACTTTTGTACAAATTTTTAACTATTTAATAATAAACTCAACTGCAAAAAATAGAATATAGAATGTCAAAAGAATAATTCCTTCTTTTTTGGAAATATCGTTTTTTGAACGGGAGAATAAATAAAAAAATCCCAACCCTAAAGTAATGAAAATAAATCGCTGTAAAAAATGGTCGGGAATAATAATATCCTTCCCATTAACAACTGTTAAAACTCCAAAGATTAGGGTGTTGGCAGCGGCCGAACCAATATAATCGCCAAAGGCGATGTCTTTTTTTCCTGAGGCTAGTGATCGGACACCAACCAAAAGCTCAGGCAAGTTTGTCCCTAAAGAAAGAACAATTAAACTGATAAAAAATGGGGAAATTTTTAAGATGTTGGAAAAATAAATTGTTTCTTCAACTAAAAAACGGCTGGATAAAAATACAATCGCCACTCCAAAAATAATATTAAATAAATCCTTAAACAAATTAATATTAGTATGTTCAAATTGGTTTTCAATCTTTTCCATTAAATTCTGTTTTTTTTCAATAAAGTAAAAAAGTATTATGTAGAGCAAGATTAAAAGAATCCCTTCGTAAGAAGTAATCCTGCGGTCTGAAATAAGAAGAGCCGGCGCCCCAATAACCACAAGCGACAAAAAAAGTTTTTGGGCATTAAGTTCGTGATTAAGTCTTGTCCCGTTGCCGACAATTGCCAGAAGTGGAATAATAAAAAGAAAAATGACAATTATCCCACCGATTAAATTACCAATAAAAATCTCCGGGTCTTTTTCTAAGATTGAATTAATACCAACAGCCATCTCGGGCAGTGAAGTTAAAATTCCAAGAATAAAAAAGGAAACCGCAAATGAGGAGATTTTGATTCTTTTGGAAAACTTATCAATCGCTTTAACAATAAGACCAGCCCCATACCAAATCAAAACAAACAGTAATAAATAAAACAACAAATGTAGTACTATCATCTACTAAATTATATACATTAATTAATAATTGGGTATAATATCATCAAATTAATAATTACTATTCACACTATTCACTATGAAAAAAAATCGAGTTGTGATCATTGGTGCTGCCGGTCGAGATTTTCATAATTTTAATACTATTTACCGGAATGACAAAAATACGCAGGTCGTTGCTTTTACCGCCGCTCAAATTCCCGATATTGCCGGACGAAAATATCCTCCCTCTTTGGCCGGGAAATTCTATCCCAAAGGAATACCGATTTTTGATGAAAAAGATTTAGGTAAAATTATTAAATCTAAAAAAATTGAGGAATGTATTCTTTCTTATAGCGACCTTCCTTATTCAGCCGTAATGAAAATTGGTTCTTTGGTGATGGCTGCCGGTGCCAAATTTTCCATGATGGGCGCTTCCCAAACTATGATAAAAAGTAAAAAACCGGTAATTGCTATTGTGGCGGTTCGAACCGGTTGTGGAAAAAGTCAAACTTCAAGAGCGGTTGTTGATATTTTAAGAAAGGCTGGAAAAAAAGTTGTTTCTATCCGACACCCAATGCCCTATGGCAATCTAAAAGAACAAAAGGTCCAACGCTATGGCAGTCTTAACGATTTAAAAAAATATAAATGTACGATTGAAGAGATGGAAGAGTATGAACCTCACATTGTTATGGGCAGTATTATTTATGCTGGAGTTGATTACGGAGCAATTTTAAAAAGAGCTGAAAAAGAGGCTGATGTGATTATCTGGGATGGCGGCAATAATGATACCTCATTTTATAAGCCCGACTTAACGATTACCGTCGCCGACCCGCTTCGACCGGGCCATGAGGTTGGTTATTATCCTGGCGAAGTTAATTTCCGGCTGGCTGATGTGATTGTTATTAATAAAATTGACTCGGCTAAAGCAAAAGATATTCAAACCATAGTTGACAATGCCAAAAGAGTTAATCCAAAAGCTAAAATTATTAAGGCCGAATCATTAGTAACTGTCGAACATCCAGAAATGATTAAGGGTAAAAGGGTTTTGGTAATTGAAGATGGACCAACCCTAACTCATGGCGAAATGAAAATCGGCGCCGGAACAGTCGCCGCCATAAGATGTGGTGCTAAAAAATTAGTCGATCCAAGACCTTATATCACCGGAGGAATTAAAGAAACCTTTGATCACTATCCAAACATTGGTATTCTTTTGCCGGCGATGGGTTATGGAGAAGAACAGATAAGAGACCTGGAAAAAACCATTAATAAAGTTAACTGTGATGCGGTGGTTATCGGAACACCAATTGATCTGGGAAGATTTATTAAAATTAATAAACCGTTTACCCGAGTTAAGTACGAAGTTCCACCATCAACCAAAAAAGAATTAGCTAAAGTTCTAAAAGAAAAGAAACTGATTTAAATCAGATCTTTACTTAATCTGAAACGGAAATTTGTAGTAAACAGATTTACCGTTTAGCTCTCTTTCAATTCTCATTAGTTGGTTATATTTGGCGGTTCTTTCGCTTCTGGCCGGAGCGCCGGTTTTAATCTGACCGGTTCCCATCGCCACTACAAAATCCGCCATAAACGCATCCTCGGTTTCCGCACTCCTATGAGAAACAATTGCGGTCATTCCAGCACTTTTTGCCATTAACACTGCCGCCACCGTTTCACTGACAGTACCGATTTGGTTTAACTTAATCAATATTGAATTGCAGGTTTTTTCATCAATCCCCTTTTGCAATCTTTTAATATTGGTGACAAAAAGATCATCACCCATCACTTGAATTTTTCCTTCGGTTTTTTGATAAAGTTTTTTAAAACCATCCCAGTCATCTTGATCAAAAATGTCTTCCATGGAAACAATCGGATATTTTTTACATAAACTTAAATAAAATTCCACCAGTTCGTCGGTTGATAATTCTAATCCTTCTTTTTTTAATTGATATTTGCCGTTCTTAAAAAACTCTGAGGCTGCTCCATCGATGCCAAGACTAATATCAGTTCCCGGCACGTATCCGGCTTTTTCAATCGCCTCCATCAAAATCTGAAATGGTTCTTCGTTGGATTTAAACTGCGGCGCATATCCGCCTTCATCGCCAACTGCCACTGCATATCCTTTGGATTTTAAAATATTTTTTAGTGTGTGATAAACTTCAGCTCCCATCCGTATTGCTTCAACCGTACTTTTAGCACCAACCGGAAAAATAATATATTCTTGAATATCGGTTGTCCAATTTCCATGTTTGCCTCCGTTTAAAACATTGAACATCGTTAACGGCATTGTAAATATTCCTTTAAAGTCAGGATTGAATTTGGAAAGATATTGATAAAGCGGTTTTTTTTCGGAAGCAGCCTGTGCTCGGGCTGCACTCATCGATACTGACAAAATCGCATTGGCACCCAAATTACCTTTGTTCTCCGTCCCGTCCAAATCGATCATTGTTTGATCAAGTTTTTTTTGATCTTCAGCGTCCAGACCAACAACTGCTTTGCTAATTTTTTCATTGACATTGGCAACCGCTTTTAACACTCCTTGTCCCAGATATCTTTTTGGATCGTTATCTCTTAACTCGACTGCTTCGTATTTACCGGTTGAAGCCCCTGAAGGAATAGCTGCCCATCCGGTTGTTCCATCTTCTAAAGTCGTCACACATTCAATGGTCGGATTTCCCCGGCTATCTAAAATTTCTTGAGCCAAAATAGATTTAATTTTCATAAGATTAAATAAATAACAGTTTTAAGGTTTATAGATAATCTTAACACAGCCGTGGAAGTTTGTTAAGAAGAATTTAATATCAATTCCGATTTAATCGGAATCAATTTAAAATATATTTAAATATTCGCCAGCATTTTTTTATCTCCGTTGGAGCCGCCTCGCAGTCGCGAGGTCCAAAGTCGTAAAAAAATTACTGGCTTCATATTTAATATTTGAAATTCTTAAAAGCGAAGATATCTTTTTTTAGACAATCGCCTGGGTAACCCTTAGATTGGGTGAGGCGGTCTAAAAAAACAGTATCAAGCTTTTAAGGAATAAATTAAAAAATAATTATATTTGCACTTTGGAGAAGAGCCAGGTACCGATGGCCAAAAAGATAATACACAGAATCGCTAAAACGGAAAAGTTTAAAGCCAAACCAAACTGCGATGATCCGATTAAAGTCGCCCGCAGTCCATCAACTCCATACGTCAACGGGTCTACCCGCGTAATTATTTCCATAACCTTGGGCAAATTCTTCAAAGGAAAAAGCGCTCCTGATAAGAAAAATAACGGCATCACCAAAAAATTCATAATCAGCTGAAAACCATGCATATCATCCATAGTTGAGGCAATTGCTGTTCCTAAAGCAGTAAAGGCTAGGGCAATTAAAAAAATAATAATTATCATCATCGGCAATAAAAACCAGTTGGTTGGTCTAAAACCAATAAAAAGTGCCAGACAAAAAACAATCAACCCCTGAAGTGAAGCAATTGTTGCCCCACCCAAAGTCCGGCCAATAATAATTTCAAAACGGGGCACCGGCGCCACCAAGGTTTCTTTTAAAAAACCAAACTGCCTGTCCCAAATAACTTCAATTCCGTTAAAAAGAGCCGTAAACAGAACCGACTGGGAGATAATTCCCGGAACCAGAAACTGTATATAGTTCCCTCCTCCGGCCTTGGCATAGATTGGTCCAAATCCAAATCCCAAAGCAACCATAAAAAGTAATGGCTGGCCCAAGGCACCGATAATTCTTGAGCGGGAACGCCAATATCTTTTTATCTGTCTTAGCCAAAGAATATAAATTGTTTCCATATTTTTTTTAATGATGTCTTATTTTCCGCATTAACCTCATCCGGTCAAGCGGACTAACTTCTTCTTCTCTGATTTTTTTTCCGGTCAGTTTTAAAAAGGCCTCCTCCAAATTTGATGAGCCTGTGTCTTGTTTCAAACTCTGGGCCGTACCGGTTTTAATAATTTTTCCATGATCAATAACCGCAATCCATTTGGCGATTTTTTCCGCCTCTTCCATATAATGAGTCGTAAAAAAAACCGTTACCCCTTCTTTTTTATTAAGATCTAAAACATAGTTCCACGTCTGATTTCTTGTCTGAGGATCAAGACCAAGCGTCGGCTCATCCAAAAAGAATATTTTTGGATGGTGAATAAGACCACGAGCAATTTCCAGACGTCTTTTCATGCCACCGGAAAAAGTTTTTACCAGGTGATCTTTTTTATCCCAAAGGTCAACCACTTTAAGCAATTCTTCAATTCTTTTTCGGCGCAGATTTGGTTCCACATGATATAAAACTCCGTGAAACTCCATATTTTCATTAGCCGTCAGTTCATCATCAAGTGACTGGTCTTGAAAAACAATCCCAAAAGATTTACGAACTTCATCTTGCTCTTTGATAGGATCGAAACTATTGATTCTTATAAAACCATCGGTTGGTATAAGCAGGGTGGTTAGCATTTTGATTGTTGTTGATTTACCAGCCCCATTAGGACCTAGAAAAGCAAAAATTTCGCCTCGCCTAACTTCGAAGGAGATATTATCAACGGCGACAAAATCACCAAATTTTTTGGTCAGATCTCTAACATAAATAATCGGATATTTTTTTTCTTCCATGTGTTTTATTCTAATCCAGTTATTATTTTTGTCAACTTTAACCTACCAAGGTCAACGCATAACCTTTTTTATCGACTCGACCTGTTCTTCCAGCCCTATGAATGTAGTCTTCATAGGTCGCCGGTTCATCATAGTTTATGACATGGGTAATATTCGGAATGTCCAGACCACGGGCGGCCACATCAGTGGCGACCAAAATATTAACCTCTTCTTGCTTAAAAAGTCTGATCGCTTGTTCTCTTTTGTTTTGCCGCTTATTTCCGTGAATCGAAATCGCTTTAAACCCATATTCAAACAAATCTTTAGAGAGTCTTTCCACCCCGTGTTTGGTCCGACCAAAAACTAATACTTTTTTAAACTCTGCCTGTCTTAATAGATCCATTAAAACACTAATCTTGGTTTTTCCCTTTTCTACCTGAATTATTTTATGTTCAACATTAGCGGGGATGTCCTGAAAACTGACCGAAACGGTTACCGCATTTCTTACAAAAGTCTGAATAATGCTGTTTATCTGTGGTGAGACAGTGGCCGAAAAAAATAATGACTGTCTTTTTTCCGGCAGTAAGGAAATCAAGTATTTAATGTCAGCGATAAAACCCATATCAACCATTCGGTCAACTTCATCCAAAACAATATTGGTATAGGTTTTCATTTTCAGTTCTTTATGTTTTATTAAATCTTTTAATCTTCCTGGGGTACCAATAACAAAATGGGGGTTTCTTCGCAGTTGAAAAATCTGATTTCTGATAAAAGAACCGCCAATACAGAGAGTTGAAAAAAGAGATAAACCTTCCGCCAAATATCTTAGCTCATCTCTGATCTGTTGAGCCAGTTCTCTGGTTGGGGTAATAATCAAAACCCCTTCTCGGGGATTTTTGATCAACTTATTGATTAAGGGAATAAGAAAGGCGCCCGTTTTGCCGGTACCAGTATTGGCAATCCCAATCACATCTTTCCCCATCATAATATGAGGAATAGTTTTTTCCTGAATCGGGGTCGGTTTGGTAAAACCTCTTTTAAGAACATTGTTTAAAAGCCGTGAATCAAGATTAAAATCAGAAAAACCAACCTGAGAAATAGTCGGTTCTGGTTTTTGTAAAGAAAGATTCCTGGATGCGCTGGCGGTAACTTTACTAACATACTGCCAGATTTCGGGGCGTTTTTTCTGAGAAAAACGACCGCGGCCACGATTGGAAAAAGATCTTTGTCTTGGACGATATGAATTACGTTTGTACATAAATTAAATTAAAAATATAACCAAATTGAAGAATAGAGCCTGAGAAGTAGATTTAAACTCGCAGATTCTATAACATACAATTACATAGATATTATACCACAGTCTGTTCCGGAAAAAGAGCTGACGGCTCAATAAAAGAAATTGTTGACCTCTAATAATTTCAGCTAATTTTCAGCTTAGAAAGTATAATAAGGCTATGCGCATACTGATAGTTGAGGATGAACATCTGATTGCCAACTCCATTAAAAAGGGTCTGGAACAAGAACGTTTTGCCGTTGATATCACCTATAACGGTAATGACGGATATGATCTGGCGGCGACTGAAGACTATGACTTAATTATCCTTGATCTTATGCTCCCCGGAATGGATGGAATGACTATCTGCAGGCAACTAAGAAAAGATAATATCCACACACCAATTCTAATGCTGACTGCCAAAGGCCAGGTAAAAGATAAGGTTGAGGGACTTGAAGCCGGCGCTGATGATTATATGGCTAAACCATTTTCTTTTGAAGAACTATTAGCAAGAATCAGAGCCATTATCAGACGACCAAAGAATTCTCTTGGTGAAATTATAAAAGTGGCCGATCTGGAAATTAATACTAAACTATTTGAGGTAAAACGCCGAAAAAAAATTATTCAACTATCGAGTAAGGAGTTCTCTCTTCTTGAATATCTGGCTCGCAGTTCCGGAAAGATTCTCACCAAAGATCAAATCATCAGTCATGTTTGGGATTATGACGCGGATATTCTTCCCAACACGGTTGAGGTCTATATTAGAAACTTAAGGAATAAAATTGATGTTCCTTTTAGTAGTTCCAAACCTTTAATTAATACCGTTAGAGGTTTTGGTTATAAACTTGGATAATAATATGTTTAAAAAAGCCCGTTTAAAATTAACTCTCTGGTACCTGGTTATTATTATGTTTATCAGTCTTTTTTTTAGCCTGATAATCTATAAGGGTCTAACTTTGGAGATTGAGCGTTTCGCCCAAAGACAACAGTTTACAATCGAAAGAAGACTACAGAGCGATAATTCTCATTTGCTAAATCCCCCAACTCCTTTTTTACTAAAAGATCCAGATTTAGTTAATGAGGCAAAAAACCACATCTTGATTGTCCTTATTGAAATAAATCTTGGTATTCTAACTATTTCTGGTCTTTTGGGATATGTCTTAGCCGGAAAAACTTTAAAACCAATTGCTATAATGGTTGACGAGCAAAATCGTTTTATATCCGATGCTTCACATGAACTACGAACTCCCCTAACCGCTCTTAAAACCTCAATGGAGGTTGGTCTTCGTGATAAAAAATTAAATCTTGTCAGTGCCAAAAAAATTATTGAAGATAGTGTTAATGAAACCAACAAGTTACAATCTCTTTCCGACAACCTTCTTAAGTTGGCCTCATATGAAACCAATAATAGTCACCAATATTTTAAAGAATTTTATTTAAAAGAAGTTATTAACGAAGTTATAAAAAAACTCAATCCTTTGGCTAAAGAAAAAAGGATAACAATTAAAAAAAATCTTTCCAATGTTAAGATTCTCGCCAACAAAGACGAAATAATGAGTCTGATCACTATTTTTATTGATAATGCAATTAAATATAGTTTTAATAAAGGTGAAATTGAAATAACTGTAAAAAAAATAGAAAAAAATGCGGTTATTGCCATTAAGGATTTTGGCCTTGGTATAGATAAAAAGAATCTTCCTTATATTTTTGATAGGTTTTACCGGGCCGACATGACACGGACCAAAAACAATACCAGTGGTTTTGGCTTGGGTCTTTCGATTGCTAAAAAAATTGTTGAAAACCATAAAGGAAAAATTAACGTTGAGAGCCTGCCAAAAAAAGGCAGCCTTTTTATTGTTACTATTCCCATTAGCAGTTAAATATTATTTTCAGTTAATTTTCAGTTTTAATTAATAAAATCGCTAAATATGAAAATTTTCAAATTTATTTCAGAAAAATTTATTGATTTAAAAAACTGGTTTATAAAAACTCATATTTTTGTAAAGATACTTATTGGAATTATTATTATTGGTTTAGGTTGGTTTGTAACAACCAAGATTTTTTCCAACAAAAATAAGACTAGTTATCAAACCAGTAAGGTTGAAAGGGGAACTTTAATTGTTGCGGTAACGGGTTCCGGCCAGGTCTCAACCGCCAATAATGGAACAATATCGACCCTAGCAACCGGAGTTGTCTCAAAAATTTATGTTAAAGATGGTGACGAAGTTGCAGCTGGTGACAAAATCGCCGAAGTTAATCTTGACCTTCAAGGTCAACAAAATTCCCAACAGGCTTTATCCAGTTATCAAAGCGCCAAAAATAGTGTCGAGTCGGCGAAAGCCAACATGTACTCTCTTCAGTCTGACATGTTTACAAAATGGGAAAGTTTTTATGATCTGGCCACCAACTCTACCTATCAAAATAGTGACGGCAGTCCCAATTATGTTAACCGGGCTCTGGCTGAGTTTCATATTTCTGAAGACAACTGGTTAGGAGCTGAGGCAAAGTATAAAAATCAACAGGCAGTTGTTAATCAGACCCAGACGGCTTTAGGGGCCGCCTGGTCGTCTTATCAGCAAAATTCACCGACAGTTTATGCGCCGATTTCCGGAGTTGTTTCCGGCTTTTCTCTCCAAGAAGGCTCGGTAATCGTCGCCTCATCAAATACATCAAACAGCGCTCAAAGCGCGACAAAAATTGCCACCATAAAAACCAAAGCTTTGCCAATGGTGTCAATTAGTTTGACGGAAATTGATGTTCCAAAAATCACTCTTGGTGACAAAGCGACGATCAAGTTTGACGCTTTTTCTGATAAAACTTTTACCGGCAAAGTGATTAGTATTGATACGGCCGGTGTTGTCAGTTCTGGAGTCACCACCTATCCGACAGTCATCAAACTGGATACCGAATCAAATTTTATTTTGCCCAACATGGCCGCTTCTGCAAACATTATCACCGACACTAAAGATAATGTTTTACTGGTGCCAGTAGCCGCTGTCCAAAAACAGACCGACGGCACATCTTATGTAAGAGTTTTAAAAAACGGACAACCTAAACAGGTAACTGTGGAAACCGGACTGTCTTCAGACACGGAAACAGAAATCACTTCTGGTTTATCCGAAGGAGATGTGGTTATAACCAACACGGTCTCTTCAGCTTCCACCCAACAAAGTAACGGCCAAACACAATCGGCTTTTGGTAATACAAGAATCGGTGGTTTTGGTCGTTAATTAATATGAATACAGATCTGATCATTCAAACAAAACATCTCTCAAAAATATATAAAACCGGTACGGTGGAAACCGTTGCCCTTGACGATGTTTCTATCATTATAAAAAAGGGTGAGTTTGTGGCGATTATGGGACCATCAGGTAGCGGAAAATCAACATTAATGCATATTTTAGGAGCTTTAGATTTACCAACTAAAGGAGAGTATGTTCTTGATGGAGAAAGTGTGGAAAAACTGACCGACGACGAACTGGCGGAAATTAGAAATAAAAAAATTGGTTTTATTTTTCAGTCCTATAACCTACTCCCAAGAACCACCGCCTTAAAAAATGTTATTTTACCAATGACCTATGCTGGCATCCCTAAAGAAGAACGGATAAAAAAAGGGGCAAAATATTTAAAGATGGTTGGTCTGGAAGACAGAATGGATCATACTTCCAACCAACTTTCAGGCGGACAGCAACAACGGGTGGCGATTGCCCGAGCTCTAGTAATGGATCCGGCCATGCTTTTGGCTGATGAACCAACCGGGAACATTGCTACGGCTCAGGCAAAAGAAATTCTGAATATTTTTCAAACATTAAATGAACGCGGCCATACGATTGTTATGATTACGCACGATTCAGAAATTGCCCACTATGCCAAAAGAATTATTCATATTCGTGACGGAAAAATCATTAATGATAATAACAATGGTAAAAGAATAAAAAATTAGTTATAAAAATATGGATTTAGTAGAATTATTTTTTGATAGTTTGGGAACATTGACTCTGAACAAAACCCGGACTGGTTTGGCCATTTTAGGAATTGTTATTGGTATTGGCAGTGTCATTGCTTTGGTCTCTTTGGGTCAGGCTAGTCAACAGATGGTTCAGTCACAGATTGAATCTTTAGGTTCTAATCTTTTAACCGTTCAGCCGGGAGCAGCTAATCAGGAAGGTGGAGTCAGGGGCGCAGCTGGCGGCCGAACCACTTTAACTTTAGACGATGCTAAAGAGATTGCTTCATCAGCTCAGATAACCACCATTAGTAAGGTTTCTCCGGAATTTTCCCGGAGGACTCAAGTGGTTACCGGCGGCAACAATACCAACACTCAGGTTGTTGGTGTAGTTCCTACTTATGCTGAAGTTCATAAAATCTCCATCAGTTCCGGTAGTTTTATTACCCAAAGAGATATTGAGAGTATGACTAAAGTGGCCGTTGTCGGTCCGCAAGTGGTCACCGATCTTTTTGGTGAAAACACTAATCCGATTGGCCAATCCATAAGAGTTAATGGTCAAATGTTAAACATTATTGGGGTAACCACATCAAAAGGCGGCAGTGGTTTTATGAATCAGGACGACATTGTTTTTGTTCCTTTAACCACCGCTCAAAAACAATTATTTGGTGTTAATTATTTAAGCTCAATTGCTCTTGAGGCAAAAAGCGCTGACGTGATGACGGCTGCTCAAAATGAGGTGGGCTATTTTCTTCTGGCAAGACATAAATTAAGCGATCCGACCCAGGCGGATTTTTCTATTATGTCACAGCAGGATATTTTAAATACGGCCTCATCGATGACCGCTACTTTTACCGCTCTTCTGTCCGGAATTGCCGCTATCTCCCTACTCGTTGGCGGCATTGGCATTATGAATATAATGTTGGTCACCGTCACCGAAAGAACTAGAGAAATTGGTCTGCGAAAAGCTTTGGGTGCCAAAAAGAAAGTTATTACCACTCAGTTTTTAACTGAGGCTATTATTCTTACTTTTAGCGGTGGAGTAATTGGTTCTATCGTTGGCTTAATCGGCTCGTATTTCATTTCCAAGCTAACTAGTTTACCTTTTATTATTTCACCAACATCAATATTATTGGCCTTTGTTGTCTCAACTGCAATTGGCGTTATCTTTGGCTGGTATCCGGCTCAAAGAGCGGCCAATTTACAACCGATTGAAGCATTAAGATATGAATAAGACCTTAAAAGCTCGATACCGTTTTTTTTAGACCGCCTCACCCAATCTAAGGGCTACCCAGGCGATTGTCTAAAAAAAAGATATCTGCGCTTTTAAGTTAAAAATTAAAACTCAAAATTAAAAAAATATGAAGCCAGTAATTTTTTTACGACAAGTATTAATTATTAATTTTAAAAGCGAAGATAACAAAATTTATGCGACTTGGCGGGTGCACAGCGAAGCGAGCACAGCCACGGAGCAATAAATTTTCGTTATCAAGCTTTTATAAAACAATTACTAAATTATAAATTTTCAAATATAAAAATATGAAAAATAATGCGATTTTAATCGGGGTCGTTGCGGTTATTATTGGTCTTGCCGGCGGGTTTTTTATCGGTAAAAGTTATCAATCAAGTCAGACGTCGGGCAATTTTGGCCAGTTTGGGAACGGCCAACAAAGACAGAGAACCGGCCTGCCTAACGATCAAACAAGAATGACTGGTCGACAGATAATCGGAGAAATTATCAGTCAAGATGACAAGTCAATTACCATTAAGTTGCCGGATGGTAGTACAAAAATTATTTTATTCTCAGAAAAAACATCGGTAATTGAGGCAACATCCGCATCGACAACGGCACTAGCCGTAGGAAAAACAGTTGGTGTTTTTGGGACTACTAACACTGACGGAAGCATAACCGCCCAAAACATTCAGCTAAATCCTGTTTTAAGAAATCAAAACGGTGGGACTCCAAGACCTTGATGAAAGAATTACAGATCAGCCCAGTCTTATAGAAAAAGCGTTTGCAGAATTTAATAATCAAAAGCTCTGATTACTCGATAGTTTATTTATACTTTAAAGACCTGATCGCCCTTTTTTACTTCTTGATCAACTTTAAGACCGATAATCTGGCCCCTTTTAGCTTTTTTCACGTTTTCATGTTCCATTTGCATTGAACTGACAGCTTGAATAAATTCGCCCTGCTTATTTTTTATTTTTATTTGGTCGTCAACTGAAAGTCCCTTGCTAAGTTTTATCACACCAACGCCAATCTTGTTGTAATAATGAGTTACCTCACCAATTTTTACATCTGCCATACTTAGTCTCACCTCCTTATAACTAAGAAAAGTATATCAGAAAAGGTTTTAGTCAAGGCAAATAGCCCTACTGGTTAAACCAAAATGAATCTGTTGTAAACAACCAAAAAATATTTTGTATTTAGGACAATGACCAGAGGCAAAAATCGGCCCAACCGTTGGTCCGCCATAACTTAAACAGCTACCCACTTCACACTGAAAACCAGATAAACAAAATTTACCACCGTCTTTATTTTTTAACATACAGGCTTCCATTGGCCAAGGACCTGGTTTCCTCCACTCGCCTTTTTGTTTTAGGCAGTCTTCTTTTGTTTTTGGTCGTTCAATATTTTTTGTTTGTTTATTAAGAAGATTATAAATTTTACTGTCCAATGATGGCGCCAAACCAAAACGCAAATAGTTAAAAGAAATAAGAACGATAATGAGAAAAAAGATCAGTTTTATGATCTTCATTAATATGATGATAACATTTGTTCAGTATAGTTTGGAAATAAATATAAAAAAACGAGCTAAATATTTTTTCCGGCAATAGGTCGACCAATACAATGGTTTACCTCATTTTTGCCTCGATAATCTTAACCAATTGAACAACAACCGGAATGACTGGTTTTGATAATTCACCGGTAGAGAGATTGGTTTCGGCAGGAGCGGTGGCAATTCTATCAACCGTATCCATACCGGCGATTACTTTACCAAAGATGACATAATTTTTTGGTAATGGATAATCTTGGTGCATAATAAAAAATTGACTACCATTGGTGTTGGGTCCGGCATTGGCCATGGCCACTGTTCCCCGAACATATTCCCCTTCAAATGGCTCATCAGCAAAAGTATAACCTGGTCCGCCAGTGCCATCACCCTTAGGATCACCACCCTGGATCATAAAACCCTTAATCACTCGGTGAAAAATCGTGTTGTTATAAAAATTCTTTTTAGATAAGGTAACAAAATTATTAACAGTTATTGGCGTTGTCCCTACGTTTAATTGAATAGTTATATCGCCTACTGAAGTATTAAGAACTGCCTGATAATTTTTAGCCGGGGCTGTTTTTTCCATAGTTTGCTTATTTTGATAATTTTTATATATAAAAATACCCAGAACAATAATAATTAACCCAAAAACCAGAACTATTGTTTTTTTTATATAAGTATTTAGTATAAACTAAAAAATTTGAAAAATTAAAGATTTTATACAAAGCTTTTAGAGCAGAATTACTTTACCACACAAAGGGGATAAGACGATAACGCACTTTTTTACAATATCCAACATATCCCGGCAGATCTCGTTTTAATACTTCTTCTTCATTTAATATTCGAAGAACAATAATTATAAAGACGACAGGGATAAAAGGAATAACCGCCCAAAAAGAACCTAGTGCCAGAGGCATAAATAAATACATTGGGATAACTCCCGCATACATCGGGTGCCGTATTACGGCGTAAGGGCCGGTATTAATAACTTTTTGCCCCTTAAAGATTTCTATTGTGCGCCCAGCAAAGACATTCTCTTTAAAAACTAAAAAAACCAAAAAATATCCAGCAAGAATTATCACGTCAGAAATCAAAACCAACCATACCGGGACCACCGACCAACCGAAGCGGTAATCAAATCCTGGTATTAATATTCCTATAAAAAAGGCTAGGTTTGATATTTTAATAATCTTTTTTTGTTCTATTTCTTTTTCCTTGAACTTCATTCTTCTTTCTAAAAATTCTGGCGATCTTTTTAAGAAATAACTAACGACAAAAAATACTGGAGCAAAAATTACAACACAAAATAACCAAGCCTGCCAGTATTTTAAAGAACCGGCCGTCAACATAAATATTGAGGCAAGAAGTAAAAAAGCTAAAGGAAATAAAATGTATATTTTTCTTTTTAGTTTTTTCAAAGAATTTTTGTCCAGGATTATTTTTTTTCTGGGTAAAGTTCCCCTACTTTTTTTTCCGCCTGGTCATTTATATTAAAAAGGTCAAATATTTTTTTTGGGACGTTTATTTTTATGGGTTTTTCTTCATCGGTTTTAAAATATAGGGTATAGAGATCTTTGGTATGGGGACTATCGTCATCTTCATATTCCAGATGTTCTTTGTCAATTAATTTACCTTTCCAAAAAGACCCTTTCTGTTCAACAACCCTTTTTTTAGCCGATTTGATAAATGAAGATATAAATAGAAAACATATAAGAAAAAAGCCTAAAAGAATTATTATTCCCATATAGTTTTTTATTATACCTATTTTCTGAATCGCTTGCAGAAAAATATCTATTTATATTTTATCTCTTTGAGTGTGTCGGTTAAGACCCTTAACGTCCTTATAGTATTGTATCATCTCCAGGCTACAGTCCTGAGTAAAACCGAAGGATTATAATCCTGAGCAGTTCGATAAACTCACTGTAGTAACTTGTCGAAGGACTAAATGTTTACACTGAGCGTTTACCCTGAGTTTATCGAGAGGAAGTCGAAGTGCTTGTACTGAGCGAGTGAAACGAGTCGAAGTAAGACAAATGAGACAGTTAAACAACCCCAGGGGTTTTAAATCATTTAATTAAAGAAGTCGAGAGCAGTTAAAGCGTAAATTTTGGTGACATCAATAACACTCTTAATATCAACATATTCATTTGTGCTATGCATTCCTTCTCCATCACAACCAAAATTTACAGCCGGAATTCCCTTTTCTATCAACATCCAGATATCACTCCATGGACCAGATCCTTCGACTACAGGAACTTTATTTAAAATTTCTTTAGTGTTCTTTTTAAGAATCTTGACAATCGTTTCATTTGGTTTAATAAATTTAGGAGGGACATAAACAATTGGGGTAAATTTATATTTCAGTTTTAATTTATCAATCAATTTCTTTATTTTTTCTTCCATATATTCTCTGGTTACTCCTGGCAAAATTCTTGTATCTCCAAAAGCGATACAAGAATCTGGTACGATATTTATCGACTTTCCACCTGTAATCAAAGTAGGAAATGTCAAAATATTTTTTCTATTTGGAAAAATGGGATGTTCATTAATATTAAATCTAAAATTTTGTAATGCTTCAATTACTTTTTTCATTTCTAGCACTGCGTTTGAGCCTTTTTTATTCTGTTCCCATTCTCTTGAACCCGTGTGGACACTCTCGCCAAGAACCTCAATTTTGAATCTATACCCTCCTCTATTGCCAATAGTTATTTTATGGGTACCAGGTTCTCCTACAATCGCCGCATCACCCTTATAACCTTTTTCCAAAAGATAACGTGTCCCAAACTGTGAGGCAGCCATCGGTTCTTCATCGATGACGAATTGTAAACAAATTTTTCCTTTTAGACCGTTTTCGTATTTTTGAAGGGCTTTAGCCATATAAACATAGCAACAAAGAGCCGATTTCATATCCAAAGCTCCAGCACCGTAAAGTTTCCCATTTCTAATAAATCCTAACAAGGGATTGTAGTCATCTTTTGAGGATGGAGGAACAGTATCCATATGGCCATTAAAAATTAGCGTTTTTTTGCCTTTTCCAAATTCGCAAACAACATTAGGTCTTGCAGGAGAAACTCCCACAAATTTTGGAGAAAGCCCAAAAGTTTTGAGTTTTTCAGAAATCAACTCGGCTACCTCAAATTCAATTGGGTCATATGGACTGGACTTGGTGGGATTATCCATATTTGAGTTAATTGAATTTGTCTGGATTAGTTTTCTTAGAAATTCAACTTGTTCTTTTTTTGACTTCTCAATTTCTTCTACTATTTTGGCTTTGATTTGTTCCATGGTTTCTATTATACCATTAATGTTTCTTGAATTATCTTGGTGGAGTTTACTAAAAAGATACTTTTTTGTATAAAAAACGGCCGAAATATTAATGTAATCAATCAGGCTTTTGTTAAGAATTTCGTACTTTTCAAAAAAATTGAGTTGGAACGAATCTCCAATCTTGCTGAGAGGGTCGGTCAGGACCCAATTAATCCTTATAACATTGTATCATCTCCAGACTACCGTCCTGAGCAAAACCGAAGGATTATAATTCTGAGCTTGTCGAAAGGGCGGCAGATTCTCTTGTTCTTTAAAAATAAAAAAGCTAGTCGTTCTGGCTTTGTGCCCGTCCGCAAAAAATTTAGTGCAAATTTTTTTTCTTGCACTTATGAATAAGATTTGGTAGAATTATTATTTCAGAAAAAGTATGATAATTTTTCCACTAGTTGTTGCTACGATTGGCATCTTGATTTCATTAGTATTGATTAAGATAATTTATACATTTAAAGTTTCTTCTCCAAAGATTTCCGAGGTTGGCAAAAAAATAGAAGTAGGTGCAGATGCTTATCTTTTGCGTCAATTTAAAACCATTGCTCTTGTTATTCCTTTTTTGTTGGTAATTATGTTTTTCCTTTTTAACTGGAAAGTAGCCGTCGCTTCTTTGATTGGGATTATAACTTCGATACTCTCGGCATTTATAGGAATGAAGGTGGCGACAAGAGCCAATAGCAGGACAGCGGAACTAGCTAAAAATGGGATTAGCGAGGCGTTTTTGAGCGCGGTTTCAGGGGGAGCGGTTGTTGGTCTTCTAATTACCAGTTTGGGTCTTTTGGCTATCATTGTTTTATATTCAATTTTTAAATCAATTGAACCTTTAATCGGATTTGGTTTTGGCGCTTCTTTGGCCGCTCTTTTTGGACAGATTGGCGGCGGTATTTTTACTAAGTCCGCTGACATTGGGGCAGACTTGGTAGGTAAGGTAGAAAAAGATATTCCCGAAGATGACCCCAGAAATGCGGCCGTTATTGCTGATCTTGTTGGCGATAATGTTGGAGATTGCGCCGGCAGAGGCTCAGATCTATTTCAAACATTCAGCGGTGATATTGTAACAGGAATGATTGTTGCTTCTTTATATATTAAGCAATATGGAATAAAAATATTATTTTTTCCCTTGATTTTACAGTCGGTGGGAATTATCTCCTCTATTTTTGGTATTCTTTTTTTAAGATTATTCCAAAAGAAATACCCTCCAGAAAAAATTTTCAATCTCGGGCTCTTAACTACCACCCTAGTAAACCTTGTAGCCAGTTTTGGCTTGGTTAAATTCTTTATTGGCGACATTTCAATCTGGTTGGCGATAGCTTTGGGAATTTTCGTTACAATTTTTTCTTCCTTTTTGACAAAGTATTATGCAGGAAAAGACGGAAAACCGGTAGGGAAAATGGCCGAGGCTTCCAAGAGAGGGGCGGCTCTAAATATCATCACCGGTCTTGCTTATGGAATGCAGAGCCCGGTTTTGTCAATATTAGTGATTATGGCTGCTATCTTGGTATCATATAAATTTTCCGGCAACTCATTTTTAGCCATCGTTGCTCTTAATCTTGGCACGGATCTAATGATTGCCTATGTAATGACGGCTGATGTATTCGGACCAATAACCGATAATGCCGCTGGAATTGCCGAAATGAGTTCTTCGCCCAAAGAAATCGTTGACTCTCTCTCTTCTCTTGATTCTGTGGGCAATACAATGAAAGCAACTACTAAGGCCTATGCAATGTCTTCCGGAACGGTAAGTGCGTTTGTTATTTTCGCCACTTTTTTTAGCATGGTTAGAATTAACTCCATTAATGTTTCTGTCCCCTTTGAATTAGTTTTTCTCTTTGTTGGGGCGACCTTGCCCTTCCTCCTTTCTTCTCTTGTGATTAATTCAACTGCAAAGACAGCTCTTCTGGTGGTAGATGAAGTTCGCCGCCAATTTAGAGAAATTAAGGGCTTAATTGAAGGAAAAGCAAAACCTGATTATAAAAGATGCGTCGATATCGCTACTAAAAACGCTCTAAAAGAGATGATTGTTCCGGGATTGATTGGTATTTTACCTCCTTTGGTCGTGGGATATATTTTTGGGATTAAGGCTCTTGGTCCGCTTTTAATTGGAGCGGTTTTGGTTTCGGCGCTCCTTGGACCATTTTTCAATAATAGCGGAACGGCTTTTGACAATACTAAAAAACTGATTGAAGAAAAAGGCGACCTTAAAGGAACATTCCAACACAAAGCCGCGGTTGTCGGCGATACGGTAGGAGATTCTTTAAAAGATGTGGCGGGGCCTTCTCTCTTAATTTTTATGAAACTCTTGGGTATGGCCACTCTCATTATTGTTCCGTTTTTATTGAGATAGAATACAATTTTTGAACCTGCGTTTGAGACACTATAAAAAGGGTACCTAAAACTAACTAATTTTAGTTATTTATACAAGCAATATATATAAACAAAATAGACAATTGTGGAAATATGCTTATGAATCTGCAAAAATGGGTCGATTGTTTGAATCAGTAAAAAAAAGGGGGTTGTTGCCAATCGGAACACTGTTTGTATGTGTTGGGTAAAAATTTCTCCAGGAATAAGTGTCGTATGGGTCTCTGCGCCAATCTTTTTTACCAGTTTCATAATTACGTTGGAACTCATCCATGTGTATGTGAGGAATACTCCATGTTCTTATTTTCTGCGGGTCAATTTTATATGGTCTTACATAGCCATATTTATAGTCGTCTTCATAACACAACCCAGAATAACCGACATACCCAACAGTATCTCCAGTTTTTACATAAACAACATTCTGATTGTCTCCAAACATTAATTCTTTTGTTGTTAGTATGTTATTTGTAGGTTCCCATCGATTCCGATTCCTGACAGGAACACTAAAAGGGATAGATTTATAAATATCAGACAAATGTCCTACCTGAATAAATCTATTTACTTTAGGATTATATATCTGTACAAAATATCCAATACCAAAGTTAAAAACTTTACCATCAACTTTTTTTATATTTTCCCGGGAGTCAAATAGTGGATAAGAATAATATGACGATATTGCGTACCCGTCGCATGGAGCGGCAACTGGAAATCCGTATGGAAGTGCAAAATCTACTGCCAGATGTCTATATGGTAGGATTTTTGTGACATCACGAGAATAATACCAACCTTCCGAGATGCTGTAATTGATTTTACTGGTAATTCCTAACTGAGAAGACCTAATTTGAGCTCGTGAAAGATCTTCATTTCTGAAAGGAAGTCTTAGATATGGTTTTGCCTCCAATCTATCTACTTCACCAGGATACCGAGGTTGATCATATAGACATCTCGATAAATTACCAACGATTTTTTCACATATCATACGATCACTTCCAAAGTAAAAGAATTATAACACACGGAAACTAATAATTTAATAGAAAAGGCCTCAAATCAGTCCAAATTTGATATAATCAAGTAACATTTTAATACTCTTATAAAAAACATGTCAGCTGAACTAGTTGGAGTACAAATGGTACTATGTTATGGCCAATAAGGAATTACTACATCATCCTAATTCAAGATATTTCCCTGGGCTGGATAGGACGACATATCCGACAATCCCCGGCATATATCGTGCTGCTGCCTCTTTTCAAGAAACCGTTGAGGGAACAAATTTAACAGATAAATTGGGTTTGGCTGGAACATTGCTGATTTTCCCAGAATTTTCAGAACATCGTAATAGGTTACAACATGTGATTACGTTAGGTCACCAAATTGATCACTATTTTGATTATTCCCAAAACAATCCGAAGGCTTTATTGAATTTTAATTCATTATATCCAAGATTATTGGCGAAACATTATGGTAAAGATAATTTGTTAGTAAAAAGTTTGTTAGGATTTTTTTCTCAGGCAATGATTGTGGAGAAAGAAACACGCAATTCACACACTAAAAGCCTAGTTGGTAAGAATATTCAGTATAGAGAGTTGATTAATGCTATATGGGTAAGAATGATCGTGTCTTTAGGAACGCGACTTTCAGGAGGTAATAACGATACTATTAGTCTTTTGCCGATTAAGCATTTAAGCGAAATGTATGAGGATTATAAAGACTATATTGAAGGAACGAACATTACTGATATCCCTGCCGGGAAAAAAAGCTATACGTTGTTTCTATGGACGATGGCCATACAACAAAAGTATGATTCTATTTCCAACTACAGAAATAGAACGAACCTAAATCCGTTTATCGAAAAAACTGACAGAGATTATGTTGGTTTAGCAATAAAATCTGGTGTAAACCCTCTTGTTCTACATGCAACTCTCAAATCTATAGAGTTACTTCCGTATTTACAAAAATTTCAGAGGTTTTGAGTATTTTTTGATGGAGACACGACGACCTTAGAACCGAAATGAGTTTTTTTATGAGGGATTTTAGCGTACCTTACTATAATAAATTGGTTTTAAGTGTTCTTTCGGTCTGAGTCCAATCGTGCTGACCGGGCCGTTCTAGAACCCTCCTCTGTCTTCATAACAATTTTAATCCTATTGCATAAATTCCGTTTTTCTTTATTCCTTCCTCGTAGCCTTCAAGAGAATTGTAACTTTCTATACCGTGTTCTATGGTTTTGGGTTCGCTTGACATAACATTTTGGGCGCCTTCCTTTTCAAGCATTCTTTTGACATCTGGGTAATAATGAACAAAAGCCACTCTTACTTTTAGCATTTCACTTGAAACATTGTTAACGAAAGTTATCGAGTCGCCCGATTTTAATTTATCAAACGGAGTTTTATCAAATTGTGTCGGAGTTCTACCTTCAACCTTTTTAGTTCCGGCTTTTATTGCCTTAAATGGCCTGTTATTTATATCTAGTGTGTATTCCATAACTTATAGGCTGAGCGTGTTGGTTTAGACCCAGAGCGTCCTTATAGCATTCGAATCCTATAGTGCTGGCACTGGTTGACCATGTCGAAACTTATTGTAAAAATCATCTAGCTAACTTTTTGCATCACCATTATCAACCGGTGGCGTGAAAGCTGAATACCTTTATCGGTTGAAAACTTTTTAACATACTTTTGTAATGCTGCTTTATCCTTTTCTGAATCAAAATCTTCAAAAATAGGAACACCTTGCAAAAATAAATCAAGCTCTTCATAGGAAGGGTAATATTCAAAATAATGATAATTTTCTGCAAAAATAACTTTAAAACCAATAGCTTGTAATTCTTTTAAATTTCTATCCAATTCCGAAGTATCCCATTTTCCATAATTTTGCCCTCTGCCAAATATTTTTTTGAGTTCTACTGTATCCATCTCACCTATCTCAATTTCAAGATAATGCCCGTTTGTTTTAAGAACACGATGATACTCTGTGTAATAAGTTGGTCCTCTTCTACAATATGCTACATCAAAAAAAGAATTCTTAAATAAAGTATGATTCGCGTCTTGTAAAGAATATTCGACAGTTTTACTTCTTTCATCCTCATTGTGACTTTTTGCGATATCTAGATTTACTTTTGAAGTGTCAATTCCGTATACTTTTTGGAAAAAAGGTGCAATAGAGAAAGTAAATTTACCATCAGCACATCCAATATCCAGTGCAATTTTATTTTTTGAACTTAAACCCAAAAGTTTTTCTTTAAAAACCTTTTCAGGTTCTCCTGCGGGATACTCACTTTTATAAACAGCTTTTTTGCTATTACCATATCCATAACCGCCAAACTTTTTAGCAATTTTATCGTAGAAGTTATTTACCATAAGGCTTTTAAGGTCTGTTATTAATAGCTAAGGTGTGTTTCATAATTTACTTGCTGGCTCTTTTGGGCTATGTCACAATTTTATTTGTGATAAGTTGATTATTATTTCTTTTTACTAAACAAAGAAAATTAAATTTATCAAAATCTAATGCATAATCAATATCTTTGGAAGGAAATTCTGGTCTTTGGTGATCTAAAAACCATTTCGTCTCGGGATGAGTGTAAAAATTTTGTCTTACTTTTTCCTTATCTAACTGCTTTCCGGTTAGTGAATCCTCAAGAAAACTTGCAAAAATATTATCTTCACTATCAATCGCAACAATGGAAATATCTTTATAATCCCTCGCCCTAATATATTTAACAATTGCAGAACAAGTCACAAAGCTGCCAAAAATAAGTTCTTGGGCAGAAGTCGCATTTACTAACCCTTGAGTACCAGAAGAAGTTCTTTGTACTAAAGTTTTCCCAGTTAAATCAATTTTTACTATTTCTGAGGGGGAATTACCAAAATCAAATCCTTCAATATTGTGTCCACCTATTTCTCCCATAAGAAGATATTCCGAATTTTGTTTTTTTAATGCAAATGCTTCTTCTTCTGTTGCAACTGGAATAATATATTTTGCGCCTTGTCCAAAAGCATACGCTTCCACCGTTGCGGCGCGCATAATATCAATAACCACCGTAAGTCCTGTTGCTTTTTTAGCACCATCAATTCCAGATAGCTGTCTTATATTCATAAAAAAAAGTATAACAAAAGTTGTGAAGCTATTTCACTATCGCTATCTATCGCAAACTATGGCGTTCGGACGTTCTTTTTTGTGTACAGTCGTGCTGGGGGGCATGGATTCGAACCATGATAATCAGCTCCAAAGGCTGAGGTCCTACCATTAGACGACCCCCCAAATAAGATCAAAAATCAAATCTTAAAGATCAAAGCTGTTTATATTTTACCACGTCGAACGTGGCTTCTCCAAAAAGATTTTATTGTTTTGCTAAAATGAATCTATATGAATACTAATTATTCTTTATATACCCAATACAAAAAACCCTTTTTTGCACCGCCAGGTTGGTTATTTGGGGTGGTTTGGAGTATCTTGTACCCGATTATTTTTATTTCTTTTGGCTATGTTTTTTATCTCTTTTTTAAGAAAAAAATCCCTTTTATAGTTGTCCTCCCATTCATTATTAACTTAATAACTAATCTCGTTTTTACACCGATTCAGTTTGGGCTAAAAAATAATCTTTTAGCCGCGATTGATATTGGAGTAGTTGTTATTAGTCTTGTCTGGGGAATGATTTCTATATATAAATACCTACCGATTATTACTTGGGTTCAAGTTCCATATCTATTGTGGGGATTGTTTGCCACTATTCTCCAATTTACCGTTACCTGGCTAAATCGGTGAAAAAAGTGTGATAGAATTATGCCATGAAATACGGAAAAGTTTTGTTAATCGGCCGGCCTAATGTAGGTAAGTCAACTTTTTTAAACAACGTTTTGGGTCAAAAAGTCGCCATCACCTCGCCCAAGGCGCAAACTACCAGATTTCCAATTAGAGCCCTTTATCAGGATGAACGGGGTCAGATTGTCTTTATTGACACGCCCGGAGTTTTTCTTAAAGCCAAAGATAATCTGTCTAAGACCATTAACCAACAGACCTTAAGAGCTGTTAAAGAAGAGGTTGATGTGGTTTTGTATATTGTTGATCATACCCGTAAACGTGATTTTGAAGAGGCCAGGGTTCTTGGAATTGTCAGAAAAATTGATAGACCAAAAATACTAGTTATTAATAAAGTCGACTTACAGAAAAAAACCTTCCTTCCTCAATACGAGTTCTTAAAAGACGAGTTTAAAGATGTGTTTGAAATCTCTGCCCTTCTAAATAAACACACCAAACCGCTTATCGATAAAATTTTTGAATACTTGCCCAATACAACCTCGCAGGTTATACCGGATGAAGTAAATAAATCAGGATATCCGTTATTGAATCTCGACAGTAAAACTTTTATTGCTGAATTGATCCGGGAAAAGGTGTTTTTAATGATGGGTGAAGAAATTCCCTATCGATCAACGGTAATCGTTGATGAGATCATCGAAAGAAATGAGGGATTAACTTATATTAAGGCGAGAATCCTTACCACCGATGATCGTTATAAAAAAATGCTTATCGGCACCGGCGGTCATAAAATTAAAGAGCTGGGCAGTTATGCGAGAAAAGAAGTTGCTTTGGCCATTAACAAAAAAGTTTATTTAGACCTTAAAGTAGAGACTGATCCACATTGGCAGGAAACTTACTTTTGATCTTTGATATTCTTCTGAGGCATTCTTTTTGTCCCAATATTTCCATTGACTCGTTAAGAGGTGGAGAAATTTTCTTACCGGTAATGGCGACTCTCAGATTCATAAAAAATAAACTATTCTTTATGTTTAATTTTTTAGCGACTGTCTGCATCTCTTCTCCAATAATATTTGCTTTCCAGTCTTTGATTTTTTTCAGACTTTCATAAACATTCTTAAACACTGTTTTACTTTTTGATAGATCAACCCCGATTAAATCGGGGCCAATCTCATATTTTTCCGGCGCCTTAAAAAAGAAATCACATAATGGCAAATAATCAGATAGTTTTTTTATTCTCTCCTGAATTAATGGAATCGTTTTTGTAACTATTCTCTCAGGAAGTTTATTGTTATAAAAATTTAAAATTTTTAATTTTAAATTTAAAATTGGCATCTGTCTTAAATACTCTCCATTCATCCACTCCAATTTAATCGGGTCAAATACCGGGGCAGTTTTTTGAACATCTTTAATGTCAAAAACCGAAATATATTCTTCAAGGCAAAAAATTTCTTTTCCTTGCGGATGACTCCAGCCCATCAAAGACAGATAGTTCAAAAGCGCTTCGGGCAAAATTCCCTTTTCCAAATAATCAGATGTCCAAACCGGATTTTTTCGTTTTGATAGTTTAGATTTGTCAGGATTTCTTAGAAGCGAAACATGGGCAAAAATCGGTAATTTCCAACCAAAAGCCTCATAAAGAATAATGTGCTTTGGTGTTGATGGCAACCACTCCTCCCCTCTAATAACATGGGTAATTTTCATTAAATAATCATCAACAACTACTCCTAAATGATATGTAGGAAAACCGTCTGATTTAAGAAGCACCTGATCGTCAAGATTAGAACCGTTAACTGTTATTTGTCCTCTAATAAGATCGTTAAATGATGTTTCTTTATCAGGAATCAGAAGTCGAATAACATATTTCTCTCCCTCACTAATTTTCTTTTTGACCTCTCCTTGGTGAAGATAGCAGTGTCGATCATATTTAGGAATCTTTTTTTCCGCCTGCTGTTTTTTTCTCATTTCATCAAGCCTCTCAGGAGAACAGATACAATAATAGGCTTTACCTTTTTTTACCAGTTCTTCGGCATATTTTTTATAGATCTCAAGTCTTTCTGATTGGCGATATGGAGCATATGGTCCACCGACCAAAGGTGACTCGTCCGCATGGAGGCCAATTCTTTCCAGGGTCTCCAACATTCGCTTTTCTCCACCGGGAACCAAACGCGTTCTATCTGTATCTTCAATACGAATAATAAATTGGCCCTTGTTTTTTTTAGCCCAGGCATAGTTCATCAGGGCGGTTGAGATACTACCCACATGAACATCTTTACCGGTTGGAGAAGGGGCAATTCGTGTTCTAACCATATGAGAAATTATATAATAAAGGAGGAAATTTTAAATTTGAAATTTTCAATCAAGCTCTAATTTTAAATGTTTAAATTTTAAAAATTAAAGCTTAAAAATTGATTCTAACTTTTAAATTAAAAATTTGAAATTATATTTATGTATAACTACTGCAACAAATGTTCTGGTAAATTAATAAAAAAGGCCCCCAACCTCTACTTATGTCAAAAATGTGATCTCCATTTCTATATTAATCCTGTTCAAACAACAACCGCCATTTTAGAAAATGAAAAGGGAGAAATTCTTCTTGTTAAAAGAAAGTCTGACCCTCAAAAAGGTTTTTGGGATCTCCCTGGTGGATTTACTAATCTAAACGAAAGTTCAGAACAATCTTTGGTTAGAGAAATAAAAGAAGAACTGGGAATAACACTTAAAAACTTTTTCTATTTTCAATCTTATCCCGATCGTTATCTTTATAAGGGGAATAATTACTACACCATAAATCTTTTTTATATCGGCAAGCTGTCAGATAAAGATAGTAAAAAGATTGCCCCTAAGGATGATATAACCGAAATAAAGTTTTTTTCAAAAAAAAGCCTTCCTTGGCAAGAAATTGCTTTTGACTGTCTGAAAAAAGTTATTGCTGTCTATTTCTCTCGTTAACAACCGGGTGCATTAGGACAGTATTTTGTTTTACAAACCTCTGATTGATTTTGTGATAAAAGCGTAAACCAAAAATTCAAAGACTTTGGGAAGTTGGGAATATCACTACAAGTTTGGGTGCTGTTATTAAAAGAGGCGGAACCAAACTGCCAACTACAGGCAAACTTAACAAAACTTCTTGGATCGGCGGCATAGGTTACAAAAATACATAATAACTGCTTTTCAACTGAAGTATCGTTTCCTTTTAAGGTTGTGTATGTTCCGTCTGGGTTTCTCAAATAATCACAACCAAAAGGTGTCGCTCGTGACGCTCCTCCGGCGGCCGACTCTTCTAGCCATAAAGAAATAACAAAGGTTGGATTAAAGTTATATTTAATCGAATAATTTTGGACAGTCTTCCACTGGGTAAGCAGTTTCGTGTTTTGCCAATAGCTTGGGTAGTAACTTTTCATTCTTTCATAAGCCCGACTAATATCAGTTTGTGTCAAAGAGCAGTTCGGATTTCTATAAGGAATTGAATAGTTTCTTGTCCCTCCAAAATCAAATATTTGCCGGCTTGTTGTTGGTGTCCCGGTATAACCACTTATATATGGTATTGTGTATTTGGCAATTTCTCTTTCAATAAGGCTTGGAGTTGGTGTTGGTTTTGGAGTTGAGGTCGGTTTTTGAGTTAGGGTTGGTTTTTTAGTTACGCTTGGAAATGGTGTGGGTGTTTTTGTGGGAATTTGTATTATCGTCTGGGTGGGGCCAACCACTGTTGGAGTTACTGTTGGAAATAATGAAGGTGTCGGAGGAATATTGGTCAGAAAAATCATTGGACTTGGTTGACGATAAATAATGGTTGGTGTAAGTGTTGGTTGCCTAATAGTGGTTAATTTTCTTATTGTTTTGGCTAAATAATTTTTATCAACCAATACCCCCATAATTACAAAAGATGACCCAAAAGCAATAATAATGGCAGATAATATTCTTAGTCTAAATAAAAACTTTTCTCTATCCATAAACTAATTCTATCACCAAGCAAGTTAGCCACACTGACAGTCACACTGACATTTGTCTTTTTTGCACTTGCAGTCTTCTCCACATTTACATTTCTTACCGCACCGACCGTCTTCACATTGACAGTTTTTACATTGGCATTTATTCATAACTTTTTGAAAAGAACTTGTAATCACTTCCCAGTTAAGATTGTTAATAAAGGCATCAATATAGCCTCCTCTGTTTGCACCGAAGTCTATAAAATATGCATGTTCATAAGTATCAAGAGCTAAAATTGGTTTAACCCCCCAGACTAAAAAAGTATTTTGTGAATCTCCCAGATAATTAAAAAGTCTTTTTTCCCGACTGTTCCAGGCAGTCCATACCCAACCTCTAGCCGCCATAGCGGTAGCCTTTAGATCTTTTTTGTAATTACCAAGGGAACCAAAATCTTTGTTGACCTGTTTTAATAAATCTCCAGTTGGCTCACTACTCGTCGTCCCCTTTTTATGACCAAGATGAGAAAAGTACATTTCATGATTAATCACTCCACCCCAAGCAAACGATAATTCGGTTTTTAGTTCGCGCAGTTTAGAATACACTTGGTTGGCGGTACTATAATCTTCATCAGTAAGTTTTGAAATTTTTTCATTGATCTCATTATATTTATTAACATAACCCTGATAAAGCTTTAGGTGTTCTTCGATGGTTTTTTTAGAAATTCCTTCCAGAGAAAATAAATCATCGGAAAATTTTATTGATGTAAGTTTAATAATATTCATATAACTAATACTGAATTAGTAATAGTTAAATTATAGTTCTTTAATTAATCAAATGTCAAGCAGATCTTTTCTTTTTTTTAGAGTTTCTTCGTAGGCTTTTTTTATCTGCCATTTAGTTATCTCTTTTGGATTGCCGGAAAGCAAAACTGAAGGCACTTTTTTTCCCTGATAATCCTCCGGCCTGGTATATTGGGGATATTCAAGCAATTTGATGGTTTTTTTTCCTTTCTTTTTTAAGCTTTTTAAAATATCATCTTCGCCGACAGCTTCAATGATTTTTTCAATCGGGATATCAAAATAACTTTCTATCTTAATTGCTTCTGTTTTTTTTAAAACTCCTGGGATAAGACGAGTAATCGCATCAGTGATCGTTACCGCAACAATCTCCCCGCCGGTTAAAATAAAGTCTCCTAGAGAAATCTCTTCATCAACCATGTCCAAAACTCGTTCATCCACACCCTCATAATGTCCGGCAATAATTATCAAATGGTCTAGTTTTGAGTACTCAATCGCCTTCTTCTGATTAAAAGTCTTCCCCTTCGCCGAAGTCAGAATTACTTTTGGATTTTGAGTTTTTTTTGTGATTTGTGATTTGTTTACCCTGAGTGAAATCGAAGGGTGATTTGTGATTTTTTTAAGAGCCTGATTTATAACATCAGCTCTTAAAATCATTCCCGCTCCTCCCCCATACGGCCGGTCATCAACTGTTCCATAATCATCAATGGCAAAGTCGCGCAGATTTACAATCTCAACTTCAACCAAATCTTTTTCTTGAGCTCTTTTAACAATGCTCTCTTCAAAAAAACTAGAGATCATTTTTGGGAAGAGGGTAATAATGGTAATTTTCATGATATTATTTTACTATGAAAAAGTCTGCCTTGTTGTTAATTCGTTTCTATCAAAAAACTAAGTGGTTCCATGGATCTGTCGCTAAACAACTTTTTTTAACCGATAAAGTCTGTCGATTTACACCAACCTGTTCCGAATATACCTACCAAGCGATCGATAAATACGAGGTTATTAAAGGTTCTTTCCTAGGGTTAAAAAGAATTGTCCGCTGTCATCCGTGGAACAAAGGTGGATACGATCCGTTAAAATAATTTCTTGGCTATCTCTTCCATCTCTTCTTTTGGAATTTTTTTTATTTCCTGAGAAAACTTTGTCTCTTTTTCACTTCTGGGCATAATGTGAATATGTGCGTGTGGAACGTCAAGTCCATAGGTAAAATAGCTAATAAATAAGGGCTTAAGAACGTCTTTCATTTTTTTTGTAATTTTAAGGGCTGCCTGCCAAAAACCGTAAAAATCTTCTACGTCGTACACCCAACGATAGTGTTTTTTTGGAATCAGAATTGTGTCTCCTTTAGTTTTTGGAGAAATATCTAAAAATCCTAAATAGTTTTCGTCTTCATAAACTTTATAGCAAGGGGCCTGACCGGCAACAATCTTACAAAAGATACAGTCGTCCATATTTTGATAAAATTAACTTATTAAGTTAATAATAAAAAAATTATGGAAGAAAAGCAAAGTATTGATAAAAAAATTTACCAGTTTGTCTTTTCTGAAAACCAGCAAGAAAAAGACAGGTTAGCCCAAGAAATCCGCCAAGAAGCGGAAAAAAACGGCGCCCGTCTCGCATCGACTGATAATATTTATCGTGCTTTTGGTAGTAAAAAATTAAGTGGTTTTACAGTTCCGGCAATGAATATTAGAACCCTTCTTTATGACACGGCTAGAATTATTTTCCAAATTGCTAGAAAAAATAAGGTTTGTCCTTTTATATTTGAGATTGCCCGTTCTGAGATAAAATATACTTTTCAAAACCCTCAAGAATATGCTACCTGTATCTTGGCAGCGGCTATTGCGGAAAATTATCAAGGACTAGTCTTTATCCAAGGAGACCACTATCAATTTAAAAGAAGTGTTTTTCTAGAAACACCCGAAGTTGAAATAGATAATTTAAAGAAGTTAATAAAAGAGTCGGTCGTTGCCGGGTTTTATAATATTGACATTGACGCCTCAACCCTGGTTGATCTTGATCAGGAAAAAGAAATTGATCAACAAAAAAACAACTTTAAGATGACAGCTTTGTTAACAGAATACATAAGAAAAATTCAGCCGGCAGGAATTAACATTTCCATTGGAGGAGAAATTGGCCATATCGGTGGTAAAAACAGCACTGTAGAAGAATTTGAAGCGTTTATGACCGGCTATCTTAGCAAGATCAAAAATCAAAGATCAAATATAAAAAACTATGGAATAAGTAAGGTGAGCGTGCAGACTGGGACAAGCCATGGCGGTATTCCACTAGCTGATGGGACTATCGCTAAGGTTGATCTTGACTTATCAATTTTAAAAGAAATAGGCAAAGTGGCTCAGGAAATATATCACCTGGGCGGAACTGTCCAACATGGAGCCTCCACTCTTCCAGAAAGTCTTTTTGATCAATTCCCCAAAAATAATACGGTTGAAATTCATTTGGCAACCGGCTTTCAAAATACGGTTTATGACCACCTCCCGAAGAATCTGAAAGAAAAAATTTATGAATGGGTAAAAGTAAATTGTGTCAAAGAGAAAAAATCTGATCAAACCGAAGAACAGTTTATTTATAAAACCAGAAAAAAGGCTTTTGGTCCGTTTAAAAAAACTCTTTGGTATATGACCGATGCAGAAAAAGAACTAATTCGCCTAGCTCTAAAGAAACAGTTTTACCTGTTGTTCAGTAAACTGAATCTTTTTAATACTCAAGACCTTATAAGTCCATATCTTTAAAAAGGATTACCGAATCAGTTCAACCACGCGATTAACACCGACTGGAGAGTCAACAACCGCTGTCGCTTTACTTTTTTCAATTGAGGGAAGAAAACTTTTTCCAATTAATTGGTCATCTTTTAACCAAAGAATGTCAAGATCCAAATAGGTATTATAGTTCCAAAAGGTCACTTTTTGATAGTTTGGGAAAATAAAAATCATTCCATCAAAATCAACCGGCTTACGATAATACATTAGACCTTTTTCTCTTTTTTTCTCTGTATCGGCTACTAACAAACAATAGTTCTTTCCACCAATTTTATATTGGGAACATCTTTCTTTATAAAAGAAAACAAAATAAACAACTATAGTTGTGATTATTAAAAAACCTATGACTAACAATGGCGTTTTAGTTTTCATACAATTTCTTTTACTAAGAGTAGTGTCGGGACGGCGAGACTTGAACTCGCGACCTTACGCTCCCAAAGCGTACGTTCTGGCCATCTGAACTACGTCCCGTATATAAAATTCAAAAATCAAAGATCAAAAATCAAAATTTTAAAAGCGCAGATATCTTTTTTTTAGACAATCGCCTGGGTAACCCTTAGATTCGGTGAGGCGGTCTAAAAAAAACGGTATCGAGCTTTTAATATACAGGTCTATTTTATCAAATCGGGGCTTGTTAGGTAACTTAAAATAGAATAAACTAAAAACTATGAAAAGAAGGTTTTATTTTAAAAGATCTTTTCTATCAACTCTCCTTGCCCTAATTATTTTTTTAGCAATCAGCCCATATCAAAAGATTGTTCCTCAGAAAGGATCAATATTGCCCTCCTCAACACCAACTCCCTCCCAAAAAAAAGGTAGTCAAACTTATAAGGTTGTTCGCGTTATTGACGGAGACACAATTGAAATTGATACCAAACAGATAGTTCGTTATATAGGAATTAACACGCCTGAGTTACACCATCCACAAAAGTCGGTTCAATGTTTTGGTTATGAAGCCATGGTAAAAAATAAAGAATTGGTAGAAGGAAGGCTTGTCCTCCTGGAAAAAGATGTTTCTGAGGTTGATAAATATAAAAGGCTGTTAAGGTACGTTTTCCTTGCCGATGAGGCGGCCAGCAAAACAGCCACTTTTATTAACGAAGTTTTGGTTCGTGAGGGTTTTGCTCACACAGCCTCTTTTCCTCCTGATGTCAAATATCAAAAACTTTTCCTTGAAGCAGAGAAAGACGCTCGCTTTAACAATCGTGGGCTTTGGTCAAAATGTAATTAAAAACAGATGATCAAGTAAAATTTTTAGGCCAATGATAATTAAGATTACCCCACCAAAGATTTTTGCCTGTTTTCCAAAATAACGGCTAAGTTTTTTTCCAAAGACATAACCTAAAAATGAAAGTAAAAAAGTCGTGGCTCCAATCACCATGATTGAGGTAAAAATGTTTATCTTGAGAAAAGAAAAACTTATCCCAATAACTAAAGCGTCAATACTTGTGGCAATCGCTAGTAAGAATAATTTTTTTATTGATATTTTTTCACCTTCTCCTATTTGTTGATCTTTTTCTCTTAAAGAAATAATTATCATTCGACTACCTATTAAAAACAAAAGGATAAAAGCCAACCAATGGTCATAATTCACAATTAACTCTTTAAAAATATTTCCTGTTAACCAACCAAGGAACGGCATAAATGCCTGAAAGGCACCAAAAAAAACCGCTGTCAGTAAACTATTTTTAAGTAGTGATTTTTTTTCATCAAGTCCCAGGCTTATGGCAACGCTAGCCGCGTCAATCGAAAGACCAAGAGCAATTAAAAATATTTCCCACATATTCAGATCTTTTTTGGAAAAAGTTGTCCTTTTTCTTTTTTTAATTTGTCACCGATTTTAATCTTATTGAAAAATTCACGGCTGGCCGGTATAAAATGGGTTTCGCCGTTCTCCAGTTGAATTTTTAAGGAATAAAGATGTTCTTTTAGATGGCTATCTTCTTTATCCTTTTCAACATGGCTTTTATCAATTACCTCACCTATCCACGCATCACCCTTAGTTTTAAAAATAAGTTTGACAACAAGGGCTAAAAAACCAATCACTAACAGGGCAAAAAAAGCAAAAAAAATAATCATTGGCATAAAAACAACCCATTTCATATTTTTTTATTATAAATTTTTAACTGTTGAATGATTTTTTTTAATGGAGAAATTATATTCATGGCTAAATTATATTATACTTTCAGGAGCTGCTTTATGTTTTTGCTAAGAATTTTTTCTCTGGTTTTTTTATTACCTTCGGTAGCAATTAATATCTTGGCTAAAGAAATGGCAATTGGATAATATGGCCAGTCAGAACCAAAAAAAAGTCGCTCGTCACCCATAATGGCAATAATTTTTTTTATCGCTTGCGGTGGTTGGCCGTTTAGATCAAGCCATGTATTATCATACTTTTCCCCTAGGTTGGCCATATATTCAAAGTCATCAATCCCAGAATGTCCTAAAACAAAACTCACTTTTGGAAAATCTTTAACGACTTGGGCAAAGTCTTCTTTTTGTACAAATCTTCTTTCAAATTCCGGTATAAGAGGACTATAACCGGTGTGGAAAAAAACTGGTAGTTTGTTTTTTTCAGCCAGCTGATATATTTTGTAATATCTTTTATTTGTTGGTTTGGTCATCTGAACTGGAGGATGGAGCTTAATTCCCCGAGCTCCCTTTTTAACATACCTATCAAGCTTATTCTTTTTATTGATTGCTAGTGGGTGAAGAGAAATAAACGGAATAAGTTGATTAATTTTTTTAGCAGTTGAAAGCGTTTGTCTTGTATGTCTAGATGAGCCTAACGGATCAATGGCCAAAACAACTGCTTGATCTATTTTCATTCTTTTCATTTCCTCAAGTAGGTTGGGTGCGGTGTGGGTTGAACCATACCCTTTCGATGAAAAAAGACCACGAACAGTTTCAATCTGACAACGGCGTTTATTTTTTTCATCAAAATTGAGGGCTGAATAATTGTTCAAAGTAAACCCGCATTCATCCGGAAAAAAATGTTTTGTTTTTGATTTTTGAAGAAGATCAATTGGCTTAACCACAAAATAGCTCCAACCCAAGTGGGTGTGACCATCAATAATTTTGTCGGCAATACCTGTTTTTAACTCTAATTTAGCCTCTTTGTTTATCAAAAAATAACCGGTTTTAACAAGTTCTTTTATATTTTTATAAAACATGCGGCTCATAGTATAGTAATGTTTTTTTATAACGCTTTATACATCCAGTTAGTTATGTTTCCCTTTTCACACCATTGAATAGCTTTTTCTACCCCATATTTACAGAGGTGTTTGTTGTAGTCACATCTTTTTTGATCTGGTAAAGATTTATTTAGTTCGTAAAGAAATTCCAATGAATTTTTGTCAGCCAGTTGACCAAGCGCCCAGATGGCAGAATTTTTTTCTCGGCTAGTAACGTTTTCTGATTGAATTGTTTTAATTAATGAATTGGGGCAGTTTTCCTTATATTGGCTCCTTGCTTTAATACAGACTTTTTTCACGTCTCTATAAATTATTAAAAAGGTTGCCGATATTGCCATTAAACCAACAACCAGAACCACACTAATAATACGAGAAACAGTTTTGTTCATGCCTTTAAAAGATTGTTAATATAACTTATTATATATTCTTAAATAAATTTTTTCTCTCGTTCACTAATCATAAAATCACTATATAATAGAAACAGAATTATGTTTATTGATGAGGCCGAAATAACAATTGAGGGTGGTGATGGTGGCGCCGGTAAGGTGGCTTTTTTTGCAAAAAAAAGTGGTCCTTCTGGCGGAAATGGTGGTCGGGGTGGAGATTTATATTTTATTGCTGATTCAAATATCACCGATCTAAAAAAATTTGTAGAAACAATTATATTTAAGGCCGGAAATGGTCAGATGGGAGGTTCTAACCGCAGGTTCGGCGCAAACGGAAAAGATCTCTATTTGCGAGTTCCCATCAACACAACCATTTTTGATCAAGTTACTAATAAAGAGATTACCCTGACAGAAAAAACACCTCGTGTTTTAATCTGTCGGGGCGGAGACGGTGGACGGGGCAATGATTTTTTTAAAACTTCAATTAATCAAACCCCACTCAAAGCCACCCCAGGAGAAAAAGGACAAATAAGAAAGATTAACCTAATTCTAAGATTAATCGCCGATTTTGGTCTTATTGGCCTCCCCAATGCTGGAAAAAGCAGCCTGCTGAACGAGTTGACCAACGCCAATGTCAAAACCGCCAGCTATCCATTTACCACCCTTGAACCAAATCTGGGAGTTTTTGAGGGAAAAATTATTGCCGATATTCCCGGATTAATTGATGGCGCCTCAACCGGAAAAGGCTTGGGAATCAAATTTTTAAAGCATATTGAAAAAGTTTCGTTACTATTACATTGCGTTGATGTTGAGTCAGAAAATATTGAAAAAGATTATAAAACAGTGATTGAAGAAATTAATAAATATAACAAAAACATCCTCTTAAAAGAGAGTGTTGTTTTATTAACCAAAACCGACCTTGTCTCTCAGAATATCATTAAAGAAAAGATAAAAATATTAAAGAAAGTAAACAATGCCGTGCTCCCCGTTTCGATTTATAACCAAAACTCTTTAGAAAAACTGAAAAAAATCTTAAGGTAGATTATCAAAAGAATTATTGATATAATAGACCTAGGTTGGTTTGAATTTGTTTCTGAAAGTCTAGATGGCCTCATCCATCTTCTTCTTAGTCATAGAACAACTTCTTACTAATAAAAAACAATGAGTAAAAAAATATATGTAGGAAAAATTTCTCCTAAAACCACAGATGGTCAGCTTGCCAAACATTTTTCACAAATTGGGCGGGTTATTTCCGCAACTATCTCAAAGGGCATTAATCCGGAAAAGCATACCGGCCATGGTTACGTTGTCATGAGTAGTGACATGGAAACAGAGCAAGCAATTAAGAAGCTTAACAATCTAGAGTTAGATGGCAGCAGGCTCAAGGTAATCGAGGCTAATTATTTTGATCAGGACCGAGCACCAAATTACTATTATAAGCGCCATAGATAAAATATGCCTATAAATACTATCTTTAAAACTTATTGTTCGCGCTGCGGTAAAGAAACCATTATTTCAAAAACTTGGGAAGAAAAAATGGGCAATAGTGTGGTTACAACCACAAAAAAAGTATGCCCGGATAAAAAATGTCAAAAAATAAATGACGGTGAAATAAAAAAAATGATAGAAAGAAGGCTCAAGATGGATAATAAACGTAAAAATATGATTAGAAATAAAAAACAAGTTAATAAAAAAAGTAAGGGGGTGAGTAAACATGGATAAAAAAAAGTTGTATGTAGGAAATTTACCTTGGACAATGAATGAACAAGGACTAAAAGACTTATTTTCTCAATTTGGAGAAATCACTGAAGCAATCATAATTAACGACAGGTACACGAATCGTTCAAAGGGTTTTGGTTTTGTTACTTTTACTAATGAGGCTGATGCTGAAAAAGCCATCGCCGAAATGACCGAAAAAGAAATTGAGGGAAGAAAAATTATTGTTAATGTTGCCAAACCAAGAGAAGAAAGATCAAATAGAGATGGAGGTTTTCGAAGAGATGACAATCGAAGAAGCTTCTAATTAATAAACACTATCTGCCAAACTAATTTTTAGTGATAAACAGATAGTGTTTTTTTATGGCTTTTTTTAAATCAGAAACACTCAATTCTGGTATTAAATGATTAAATTTAAATGAGTTGGCCATGATTTATTTTAGCAGAAAAGCCAGAATTCAAAAATGAAAGAAAATTAAATTTTAGGTTATATTAAGATATTGTTAACTCAAGACTCGTAACTCTATCATTGTGGTAACTTTTGGCCTAGATTAAATATTTTTGTTTTGATATAAATAATTAAAAGCAAGATGAGCGAAGACAATGGTTTTAAACAATCAAGAATATCTCCCGAACATTATTTTCGGTGGCGAAGAAAAAGAGCCTTGACCTGTATTGAGAGAATCAGTAACAAGATAAGATTGGTTGACAAACGAGTGCTTGATATTGGCTGCGGTTGTGGCGCTTTAAGCTCTGCCCTGCTGGAAAAGGGCGCTCATGTATGGGCGACAGAAATCGACGACGACAAATTAAAGTTTGCTAAAAAAAAACTGACCGGGAATAAATATTTTAATTCCGTTCTGGTTGAAAGCGAAACATTGCCTTATGACAACTGTTTTTTTGACATTGTTTTTCTCTTTGATGTTATTGAACACGTGAAGAATCCGGCCAAAATGATACAAGAAGCTTCAAGAGTGTTAAAATCCGGCGGATACCTTTATGTTGAACTTACCCCTTATTATTCGATTACCGGTCACCATCTTTATGATTTTACCAAATGGCCAATCCATGTTTTGCCTAGAGAAAAGATAAAAAAAATCGTTTTTTCCAAAAAAATTAAAAGCTTTATGACCGCCGAATATTATTGGCAGTTGTTTGAATCATTAAATAAATTAAAAATAAATCAGTTTCAGCAGATGGTAAAAAAATTTCAAAAAATTGAAGAGCGGTTTTTAATTAAATATCCTGAAAAATTTGAAATAAACCTTCCCTTTGTTAATTATCTTGGACCGTGGAAAGACTATTTTACCATGAGTTTTGAAGGCCTATATCAAAAAGTAAAATGATTTCTTCTGAAAATAGCCTCAACCATCTCCCGTTCTGGGTATGGTTCCACCTTATGGACAACGTGCAAACCTATTTTATATAATAAATTTGGCCTTATGCTTGTCAGATTTTTGAAAAAAAATAATTTTTTCAGGAGGCTTGTTTATAAAGTGGCTTTTTACAAAGCAGAAAAAATTGTAAAACAAATTGAACCATATCTAAATAAGCATTATAAGATACTAGACATCGGCTCTGGACTTTGCACTGTTTGTGAAATTCTGCGTATTAAAGGATACCAGACAACTCCTTTAGACGTTCAAGACTTGAGTTTTGTAGATGGTATTAAACCAATTTTGTATGATGGTGATAAAATACCTTTTAACGAAAATGAATTTGATATTTCATTAATTTCAACTGTATTACATCATATATCTCATCCTAAAAAAATATTAAGAGAAGCTAAGAGAGTCTCTAAAAAAATTATTGTCGTCGAAGACATTTATTACAATGTATTACACAGGTATTTGACTTACTTTTTTGATAGTCTGTCAAACTGGGAGTTTATCGGACACCCTCATAAAAATAAAAACGATAAGGGATGGAAACAGACGTTCAAGAATTTGGGATTAAAACTAATCGAGGCCAAATATGAAAGAATTTTTTTGATTTTTGAGCTTGCATCATACCATCTTGAAAAATAAATCTCCATTTCGCAGAACCTAATAATTTAACCTTGAAGAATTAATATAACAATACTTAAGAGAGTATGAATATTTTTACTCAATATGAAAAATATCCGTTACAATAAAGCCATTCTGTGCTGTATTTTCCCACTCGACAACGGTTGTTGATAAAAACGCCTTTACCATAGATCGAAGGATCTTCTGTTTGATAATTATCTCCGTCAATATTTATCCTATCGACCATAAGATTTCTATCACTCGTACACTTTTCTCCCTTGTTATTATCATTGACAAACTTAACTTTAACTTGATCGGGGGTAACCTTTGTTGGCGATTTATAAGCATAGGCTTTAAATGTTCTGGCTAAAGGATCGCCACTGACTCCATAAGCTATTAAAACATCAGTGTTATTGACACTTAATATCATGTCAGGATATTTGCCACAAGCAGAAGTACCAGCCGCATAAACGGTGACCGTGCTACTAACTGGAATAGGAGTAGGAGAAGGAGTAGGAGAAGGAGTAGGAGAAGGGGTACGAGAAGGAGTAGGAGAAGGGGTAGGAGAAGGAGTAGGAGAAGGAGAACGAGAGGGAGAGGGAGAAGGAGTTTGGGTCGGTGTCTTGGTTGGGACCATGGTATTTCCAGGTGTCACCGTAACGGTACTTGATGACGCGCGGAAATTGGCAACTGTCGAAGCGGTATTATTGAGCACGCGGGCATTATCGGCGGAATTGGCAATCCCCATCGGGGCAGAAGAGTATACAACATTCGGGTTGGACCAGTATTTAAGCCTCGTGCAGTTAAATCCTAAATTCGTACACGCATTATTATAGGCCATCACCGTGCGCCAGCGCCCAGACAAATTTACGTAGCCTTTGGCATAAGGATAAGCCAATGGGGATGGGTTCGTGTACGCATCATGGTGGGCACCCTGGTTATGGCCTAACTCATGCCCGTATGAGTAATACCCGGTCATGCAGCCACCCCGCTTCACAACCGTGAAAGCATTGGATTCAAACGCGCTCGACACCGTGGACATCAGATAACCGATGCCGCAGTAGTCGCCGATTTCCACAACCAAAGTGACCTGGTCAGCTTTATAGGTATCCCGCAAAGCATGCACCTGATCAATAAACCCGTCTGTTTTGCTTCTTAACCTGGTGAGATCAGTCAACATATTAGCAGATTCGGCATAACTTATTTCACCCTTATAGACCAAATTCAGCCTGGGTGAGATGCCGGAATTCCTGTATGAGTCATTTGTTTCGGTTATTGCCAGATCCACGCGTGCGTTCATCGCCGCGGTACTTCCTTCGGCAATCCTGGCTGCAGTGGTATACAGCACTATCACGTCAATCCGGTCGCTTAAATCAGCGCCTACTGTTACATCAGGGGTTGAATCTCTTTTATCCAAATTATCCTGGACTATCGGGAGGGCTTCCTCAAATTGAGCCTGGTCAATTTCAGTGACTTGATACAGGTCATCGCCTGCCAGGGAAACCTCATAAATGCCATCGGGTGAAGCTATATGCGCTATAAAAACGTCATCCGAGACCACTAAATAGAAATAACCCGAATCCTTATGCTTTAAGCGCCCTATCCAGGAATAGCTGTTAGGACTATTCTCTTCACGCCGGTCGATTTCTCCAATATAAGTAACATCCGGGAAGAGATTTAATCCGACTTGTGCTTGGGACATGAGGTTTTGCGCCGTTCCTCTTTTCCCATTGATAATTTCAGGGTTTAATTTCACCAGGCGCGACCGTTTATTATGCGAGGCTTTTTTTAATCCTGGAAGCGCAGCAGAAACCCCTGCGTCGACGAAGAGGTTCGGTATTACCGAGTCTGTGGGTGTTAGTGTGGTGGTAGGGCTTGGTTGTTCCTCAGCGCTGGATTTATTTTTGCCCAATAAAAGACTTTTGATCTGAGCAATAAAAACCGGAGAACGAACAATATAGGATAAAGAAAAAGTACCGACGGTTAAAAGAATAAAAAATAAGATTATTAGAAACTGACTAAGCGGTTGTCTATTTTTCATTTAGTTTCAAACTAAACTATATCTAATTATTATTCTTTTTTTAAGAAAAAGTCAATAGTTATATAAATCACGTAACGTTTTAACAATTCTTACCAGTTTTTATAGTGTGAGGTGTACCCTATGGTTATATTCTCGAAGCTTCTGCTCGAGAAGCGTAGCTTTAATATAACCACTCAATTATTTTATATTATAAAGGTTTTTGAAGATTATTATCCTGAGCGAAGTCGAAGGATTTTAGGTTAGTGCAACAAGTAAGGAAAGAAGTAGAAAAAGTGAGAACTAATTTTTGTTATGAATAATTATTTGTAGTTGTTTGTGGAGTATGGCTGACGCAGCACAAAGTGTAAAGTTGCTACCAGCCTTAGTGAGAGGATTAGTATAATCCATTGGTTTGCCAAAAAAGTCAGTATAAATTCCGCCTGCTTCCTCAATTAAAATCTGCTGAGCTACATTATCCCAAATTTTACTTGTACGATTAAGATGGGCACCAAATTTCCCTTTTGCAACCATAATCGCATCAAAACAACTGCCAGTATTTCGTAAGTTTCTGGTATTTAATATTATTTCCGCCATTAAAGCACATTCGTCTTTGGTGAAACTTGGATTCTCTTGATGTCCATCTAAAGTATAGGCAACAAGTGAAAACAATAGTTTTGTTTCATTAGTTACTTCTATTTTTTCTCCATTACAAAATGCGCCTTTGTCTTTCTCTGCAATATAAATTTCGTTAAAAGTTGGTAGTGATATACCACCCGCAATTGATATGCCTCCTTTTAACAGTCCAATCATCGTGCCATATAAAGGAATACCACTGGCAAAATTGCTTGTACCATCAATAGGATCAATAACCCAAGTATATTCTGAACTTTTATCAACTACGCCAACTTCTTCATCAATAATATTGTGGTTGGGATAGAATTCTTTAATTTTGCCGACGATAAATTTACTAATTTCCAAATCGGCTTGGGTTAAAACTTGGTTATTATTACCTTTTTTTGTGATTCCAGAAACTTTACCGAAGTTTAATCGAGCTATATCTGAAGTTTTTTTTAATATTTCAACAATAAAATTTTTATATGATATGTTCATCATTTTATTATACTATTCTTGGTATATTAAGTGCCAACTGGTTATAACACTGAGCTTGCCGAAGCGCTCCTCCAAGCTGAATTAATCAGGACGTATTTTATAAATATTTAGTAATTATAGAATGTATAGGTTTTAATAAATTGTTCCATATGTCTCTATAATATATAATGAGGGCGAAAACATAACGCGCATTGAAAAAATGATAAATATAATTTTACGAAAAGTTAAATATCCAAAATTCTTGCTTTTGCTCCTAATTTACATCATCACAATTGCGTTTTTTTACAAGGAGAGAGCCCTTCTCCCCCTTCACAACCTTATTACATCGCTTGGCTCCTTTGGGGTTTTTTTAGGCGGGTTTTTTTATGCTTATGGTTTTACCGCTGCTCCCGCTACAGCCATTCTTTTAGTACTCGCCAAACAACAAAACAATATTTCTGCAGGAATAATCGGTGGATTGGGGGCCTTATTAAGCGATATTATTATCTTTCTATTTATAAGATATTCATTCATTAAGGAAATAGAAAAATTAAAAAAAGAAAAGTTTGTTATCTTTACTGGAAAAATACTAAAAAAATTATTTGGCTCATTTAATAATTATTTGCTACCAATTACTGCTGGTTTTTTAATTGTTTCTCCATTACCAACAGAAATTGGTGTTGCTTTAATGGCAACAATGAAACGAGTGCCAATTAAAAAATTTTTACTCGTTGCTTATGTATTGCATACTGCGGGAATATTTTTAATTCTCCTCATTGGTAACTCTATCTAGTACTTGCTTGCTTATTGGTAGGCTCCCCCAAGCTGAAGCAATTAGAAAGGTGTTGTTTGAGTAGGTAAATTATAAATTTTGTTTCTAGGAAAAAATGCCAGTAAAAAGTAGTATAAGGGAAAGAGCAGTTAAACATCCGAATATAATTACTGTTTGAAGAAAAAGTTGTACTGCTTGTTTCTTCTTTCCATCAAAATATAACTGAGCAGGTTGATAACAGAAGATATATCCCATAACTGCTGCAGAAAGAGTAAAGAGAGAAATGACTGCTATCGGTGCTATAAACGAACTCTGATGAGGTACCAATTTCGTACCAAAATTCATTACTGACGCAACCAAGATTATGTATATCAAGGCGCCTAGTCCGTTAATGATTGGATTTTTGCTCATACTAAAGATTAGTATAGTTTTTTATACTGTTCTCTGGGCTTAATAATTAAAAATAACAGACAAGCAATAATTGCGCTTATGATTAATAAAATAAAACCAAGAAAATAAACCGCCCCAACTCCCTTAATAATTGGAAAATCATTTTGCAGTTTTGGTTTTGTTATCATTTCGTATTCTCCTTGAATAAGAAAAAACCATATTAAAGAAAAAAATCCTAACAAAATCAGTTTTGTAATAAATAAAGGTTTATTTTTCATAAGCTCTTTTTGTCTTTTAGATGATAAGCTTCTCTCAACCACTTAATAAGTTCTTCGTTAACTTCATTTTCGGTATTTATATCAATGCAGTTTTTATAGTTTTTCGCAGATAATGGGACAGATTGTTTTAATCTGGGGCTATCAAGTTTGCGGTCCAAGGAAAATCTTATTTCCAACTTGTCTTTTTTGGGAAGGACCGCTAAAAAATCATAAGTGCCAAACAAATGAATACAACAGGGAGGAGAAATTATCTGACACCGGCCAATCTTGCTATTAATGTGTTTAACTAAATGATCAAATAATTCCTTTGCCCTATCTTTATTTTTAAAATGTTGTTCCAGAGGAATTTTATTACAGCTATGAGGTTGTTTTGCTTTTTCAAAGATTCTTCCGCACTTTTGACATGTCCACATACAATATTATTTTACAGTAATTTTCTTAGCTTCAATTTGTTTAAGAATTCGTTCGGCCCTGGAAAATCCAATTTTGAATTTTCTCTGGATTAAAAAAGCAAGAGGAACGTCGAATTTATTAAGATATTCAAAAACTTCGGGTAAAAGGGGGTCTTCTATGCTGTTATTTGCTTTTTCAATTTTTTGCTTCATATGTGAAGAAATTATAGCAGTTCACACGAAGTACACCTGACATAGAACAATCTTGGCTCCCCATAAGTGAAGCAGTTAGAACCTGTTTTATGAATAGGTCTACTTTAATTACGGATGAAGTTGGGAATTTGCTCGAGCTGTTTCCCTCTTTGACCAGAACGCCAAGTAGGAAATTGTTTTGTCGCTTCTTGAATGGATTTCCCCAATACTAAGTCTTTTTGATTAATACCAACCCAATAAAAATCTGGTTTTGTTTCGCCAACACCTGCGTGTAAGGGATGAATGCCGTAAGAAACTCCCAATAAAAAAAGATCTCTGGGAGTTTCTTCAAACTCTCCCCGAGTGTTTAAGTAATTGAACTGCATAAGTAACTTCCCCCTTAAAGTAGGATGTGTCGCCTCAGAAACACGTAGTCCCCGTACCTGTGTCACTTCAATTCTTTTTATTCCCTCAAACGACAAATAATCAAGAAATAACATTGGTTTTGATCCTTCTTTTGTATCAAACATACCATTTACAACTTGAAGGGGAACAATGTCAGCTAAAGGAGATCCGTCCGCCAACATGAAGGTGATTTTGTTAGTTTCAAAAAACTCTGGGTTTTTTTTGAGATGAGCGTCAACACTCATGTACATTTTTGGGCTGTATTCAGTATTTGACATAGCTCTATTATACTTGGGAGGGCTGCAAAATAAAGTTAGCTCCCCACGATTAATGCTGTTCGATCCTGTTTTACGATTATTTAGCTCCACCTCGTAGAGAAAGTCAGAAGTTATTTCTTGGACACTTTAAACATTTTTCCGTGACCTGGAATTATATAATCTGCTAATTGCAAGATTTTTTTACGACTTCCAATGAGTTTTTCCATGTCTGCTTCTTTTGGATGAGCTTGGTCTTCTTTTTCAATCTTTACTTCTTGTTTTTCATCATCCATCCACCAAAAAAGATCCCCAGCTACAACATATATTCCTTTAGATGTTTTAACAACTAAAGAACAGTGTTCTTCGCAATGACCAGGCGTTTGAATAATCTCCAAGTCTGTCTTTGAAATTTTGTTATTGTGTTTAGTTTGCTTATCTCTTTCATAAATTTCTTCATTATCCAAAACCTTAGCCTTTTCAAAAATACCAGATAATAAAGCATGGTCGGTATGAGTATGGGTTAAAAGAACAAAGTCGATATCACCAGAGTTTAGGCCGTTATTTGCTAACTCTTCTAATAATTTTTTTCTATTACATCCCGGGTCAACTATTAAATTCTTGCCGTTACTCTGAACAAGCGTAACGGTTGAACTCGCCAGCCAACCATCTTTTATCTTTCTAGCGTAACCTTCAATTAAGACTTTTACTTTGGTCATGTTTATTTACCATTTTGTTTAACTGCAATAACTTCAATCTCTACTCGACAACCTTCTTTAACCAGCTTTTTAACCTCAACCAGAGTAGAAACGGGTTCGGCGTTTTTGAAATATTTATTTCTTACTGCTGATATTTTAGAAAAGTCGTTCATATTTGTTACAAATACTGTTGTTTTAACAACATCGTCAAGACTTGCACCTGCTTGATTAAGTATCTTTTGGAGGGATTCATAAATAAATTCTGCTTGCTCGGCTGGATCATTAGGATACAGAACGTTGCCTTTTTTATCTAGAGCAATCTGACCTGTCGTGAAGATGAGAATAGTGTCCCCAATTTCAATTTTATAACCATGAGAATAGGTGCCTAATCGTTGAGCGAATTCAGACGAATTGATTTTAGTTTTTTTCATTTCCTTTATTTTACAATTTTCCGGATATAAACTCTTAGACAATAAGTTGCCATACCTGCAACCAGGATGAGATAAAAAATTATAAAACTCCAGGCAAAAATGATCGATGGTTGGTTACTAAGTGTATAAACACCGCTTTGCTTAAACATATTCATAATCCAAGAACTGCTTCCCCAAGAATGACCCACCATGAACAAAAACATCAAAAATAAGTTAAGGGGTTCTTTTATTCTCTTAAATAGCCAATACCAAAAGACAAACCATATGACAGAACCCAACAAAAATAACCAGGGCGAAGCTGATAAGAAGTAGTATGCGGGACTTGCTTCGTTTACAACTCTTTTTGTCCAATAAGAAGTATTTTGACCAACCAAAGTAACAAAACCGTCGACTATGGCAGGAAAAAGGAATGCATAAAATAGAGGGTTTTTACTTACAATTTTTTTCATCTTTAACTTTGTAATGCTATAATAGCACATATTATGGTCTTGGTCATCGATAAAATTATCAAAATCCATCAGCCTCGGCCGAGGGATAAAGTAATCAGTGAAATAGCCAAGCGTTGGAGCCCTCGACATTATTCGCAAGAGAAAATTCCAACTAAACATATAAATATTATTTTTGAAGCGGCTCGATGGTCTCCGTCTGGCCATAATTATCAGCCCTGGTATTTTTATTTTGCCAAGAAAGGGACCAGCGCCTACAACAAACTTTTTTCCACTCTTGACAAATATAATCAGTCTTGGGCTAAAACCGCCCCGCTTTTGATCCTTGCCTGCGCAATTACATCCAACATTGAAGGGAAAAAGAATATCTACGCTTTTTATGATCTTGGGGCGGCCTCGTTCTCCCTTATTCTACAAGCCCAATCTTTGGGCTATTACTCAAGACAGATGGCTCTTTTCGACAAACAAAAGGTAAAAGAGTTTTTTAAACTAAAAAAAAATCTCGCTCCTTACGTGATCATCGCCATGGGAAAAATCGGCGACTACAAAAAAGCTTCCAAACAAGTTGTTGGTTACGAACTTGACCCCCGACCACGAAAAACCAATCTAGCAAAAGAACTAAAAACGCTTTAATTAAATATGTGCGAGCTTTTTATTCCCGTCCTTTTTTCTTTTCTAAGATTACTTCTTGTGTTTCGTCCCAAGCGGTCTTAAATTTACGACTCGATGTGATTAAAGGTTAGGGTATAATATGTAGAAAATGCTGTGGACAAAAAGAGAGAAGTTAATTCTCCAAATTCTTAAAAGAAAAACTCTAAGTCCTTCGCATGGAATCGACCATTTAGAAAATGTTGCCCAACACGCTGCGGCGCTAGCAAAAAGGCATAAAGGAAATCGTGATTTGGTCGTGGCCGCTGCCCTACTTCATGATCTTGGGCGTAGTAAGCCTGATCTTCATGGTCAAGAATCAACACGTTATTCTGTTGAGTTGGCTAAACCAATTCTTAAAAAAACAGGTTACAGCCAAAAAGAAATAGGAATTATTGTTCAGATTATTTTAAACCATGACCAGCCGGCTTTATCACCAAGTTTTTTAGAAGGACGAGTTCTAAAAGATGCTGATTTTTTAGACGGCTTTGGTATCCGTGGCCTTTTGAGATCAATTTATTACACGGCCGAGGCGGGTGAACCATTGTCAAAAGCTCTGCAGCGATTGACCAAAAAAATGACCGCCCGATATCAGGGTTTGGAGTTTCCCGAAAACAGATATCTAGCTCAAGAACAATATAATTTGACTAAGCTTTTATTTACCCACTTGAGACTTGGGTCAAACTTTGAAAAAAAGCTGTACAAGGGCAAATTAATAGTTTTTGAAGGTATTAGTGGAACTGGTAAAGAGACTCAAGCCAAACTTCTAGCCAAGTATTTAAGAGACCGGGGACAGTCTTGTGAAACAGTCTTTCATCCTACCTTAGCGATGAAAGAAATATTCAATCTCTGGCGAAAAAATAAAGGAAACGCTTTTGCGGAAACTTTTTTTTTCATCGGAGACAGGTACGACTCTGTCCATAAAAAACTACTGCCGGCACTAAAAGCAGGCAAAGTTGTTGTTAGTCTGCGCAGTCATATTAGTACCATGGTGTATCAGGCAAAAAATCGTTGGCAACAAGAATTGATAGAATATCTCTATTCTATTTTTGAGCCTTTACCAGACGTTATCTTCTATTTTGATTTAGAAGCGGAAATTTCTCTCTTGCGAATCGAGAAGCGGACAAAAGACATTGGAGAGATAAAAGGGAAATTTGAAAAACTTGAAGTATTAAAAGAAAAGCGAAAAAGGTATCAACAAATATTAAAAAAATTTAGAAATGTAGTTAGGCTTGATGCAGCAAAATCAGTTGACGAGGTACACAAAAATATTGTACACTCTCTTCAAAATTTATGGCAAAAAGAGGAAAATTAATGGTTATTGCCGGACCAATGTTTGCGGGAAAAACCACCAAGATTATCACTTTATATAGGGTATTTAAAAAAAACGGAGGTCGGGTTATTTGTTTTAAGGCCGAAGGGTCCGAAATAAATAACAGAATGGGGAAAACAGGTTCCCACGACAAACACACTCTTCCTGTAACTTTTATCGAGAACGACAAACCACAAATGATGCTTAAGTTGGCGGAAAAAGAAAGAGCCGAAAAAGTCCTTATTGACTCAGCTCAGTTCTTTCCAGATACGAAAACTAAAAAGGTTGTCTTCAAACTTCTCAATAATGGTGTTGATGTCGTTGTTAATGGGCTTTTATACGATTACAAGAGGAAATATTTCCGCCTCATGCATGAACTTTTTGATTTGGCTGATGAACGAATAGAACTGTTTGCCATTTGTGAAAGGTGTGGGGGCCGAGCAAAGCACACCGAGAGGGTTTCGGGAGGAGTAAAAAGACTAGTGGCCACCACTAAAGCTAAATATATTGCTACCTGTTCTCTTTGTCATAAAATTTATAAAGAAGACTAAAAAAATGTCTGACATTGTAATTGTTAACGGTCCTTTTGGCTCAGGAAAAACAGTTTGCGCCAATATATTAAGAGACACAATTATTAGCCATACTCCAAAGCTAAAAATCAATCGAGTAACCGACGGAGATCATTTAGTCCATCAAATTAAAGATGTGGCTCATGGTATAGAAGGAGCTGGTTTCTCTAATTTTCACTATCATCCATGGATGAGCGAACCAACCGAGAAACACAATCATTCCGACCTATCTATAAATCCTCATTTCCCCTTCACCGTAATTGCTCAGCCGGTTCTAGACGCGATGATGGTCTCGTTTCTAGATGAACTGTGGAAAAAAAACCAAGAACCTGGTCTTACTCTGGCCGAACTTGGAACGGGAATTGCTGGAGACTTAAAAATAGGCAGGGTTGACCTGAGCACCGGCCGGTTTTTAGAGATTGCCGCTCAGCAAACTTATTGGTCAGAGTTAAAAAACCGGATAGTGGTCGTGGCCGTCGACGCGGCATGGGATATACGATTGGAGCGTAATCCTAATCGTCCCGAGATGGCCGATGGAATCAATCAGTCTTGGCTGTTGCAAAAAGAGGCGATGAAAATAACTCAATACCCAGATTCCTCCTCGTGGAATAAAGAGCTTAATCCCTCAAGTATAGTTAAAATTGACAATAACCCCTACTATGAAGATCGTGGCGATGGTCTGTTGGAACAACTTGCCGCAGTTGAAAGGTTATTAAGGCCCCGTTGGAGTTTGGTTGAAGGAAATCCGGCGAGAGCAAAAAAAGAATACTAAATTTTTGTAAACAGTTAAAGCCTATTTTGTGAATTTTTAGCTCGTTCTGGTTGACTATGTGGAATCTTTTTATAGACAAAACTTTCTCAAATTTCCAGCTAATAAATAGATTGTTTTACAGTGATTTTCTTCGCTTCAATTTGTTTAAGAATTCGTTCAGCCCTGGAAAATCCGATTTTGAATTTTCTCTGGATTAAAAAAGCGAGGGGAAAATCGAATTTATTAAGATACTCATAAACTTGTGGTAAAAGAGGATCGTCGACATTGTTATTTATTTTTTCAGTTTTTTGCTTCATATATGAAGAAATTATAGCAGTTCTAACAAAGCATACTTAGCATCGCCTAAAGTTTGCTCGAGAAGCGCAGTTTTAATATAACCACTCAATTATTTTATATTATAAAGGTTTTTGAAGATTATTATCCTGAGCGAAGTCGAAGGATTTTAGGTTAGTGCAACAGATAAGAGAGGAGGTAGAAGCTCTTAGAAAAAATGCTTTTGTAACTCAATAAGGTCTTCACATCTATAATCCTTACATTCCTTGCAGTTTTTAATCTCTTTCTCAAAACCACAGCTTCTAATCTTGCATCTTTGACAGTATAAATATATTGGTCCATCAGACAAACATCCATTACAATTGATATCTTCTGGTTTAATTGGTGATCTCCCGCGATTGTCTTTCCTGTATCTTTCGTTCCACTCTTTAGCTGTCTTTTTTCTTAATAATGCATCGTTATTTTTTGTCGCAATAAAAGCATTGCAAATACTACAGTCTAATCCACACATGGCAATATGTTTTTTTATATTGATTTCTTTTGTGGAGAGATGATCTATTCCTTCAAATTCTTTAACAACAATTGATTTTATTTTTGGTTTTAATTCTTCTTTAATATGAGGATAAACCATTTCTTTTTCGCCACCGATACTTTCACAGTCGTCCTCAATCAAAATATCTGGCATTATTCTTTCGGCAATATCTTTATAGTCTTCTCCTTGTTGACGAAAATATAAATTTTGACTATCAGGAAAATGATATTTTTGTAATACTTTTTTAATTGTTTCAACTTCAAGTTTTATTCTTCTTGAGGTTAAATAGACTATCTCTACTCCTTGCTGTTTCCATTGATTAAGTTTTTCAACAGCGTTACCAACTGGAATATAGCTCTCTAAGTCATAAACAGATCCTGGTGCAGCTTTAGATACGACAGTATTTGATTCAAAAGCGATATTTCTTTCTTCTCGTTGAATTCCCGCAGCTTGTGATTGCTTTACTCGATCTTCCCGACTAACACCTCCTGCCAAAGCATGCATTAGGACTGTCCCTTCTGTAAAAACTAGAATTTTCATAATTTTCCACTTTTATTCTACTAAAAACGTGGTTTTTGATAAAGATGATGTCAAAGGATAAGAAGATCGTCGGCATATCCTATCAGCCTGTTGTCGGCGTATTGAAACAAGCCAACAGGGTTATATTAAGTACCGCATGGCTCGAGAAGCGCAGTTTTAATATAACCACTCAATTATTTTATATTATAAAGGTTTTTGAAGATTATTATCCTGAGCGAAGCCGAAGGATTTTAGGTTAATACGACAAATAAAAGAAGACGTTAAGAAAATGAAGTCTGATTATTAAGTGATAAAAGTTAATAAATGGAGGATTTAGTAAGTATTTTTGTATTATTTGTCTCAATGTTCGTTTGTAAGATTGAATCGAAGATATACAAGATAAGGAACAATTGCAATAAAGTTGAGTAAAGATACTAAGAAAAATAATAACTTAAATCCATATTCAGCGGCAATAAAACCACCCAAAGCTGCAGATAATGCCATTCCAGTAAAACTTATTGCATCATAAAAACTCCACTCGAGGGCTTCTTTTCCTTTGTCTAAATGACAAGCAAAAAGAGAATATTTAGCTGGAGCACTGATTCCCATACCTATTCCGATAGTTCCGAAAAATATAAATAAAGGTAAAACCGTATTGGATAAACTAAAACCAATAAAAGAAACAGCTATGATAAAAGTCCCAATAATTGTGTCTACTATTTTCTTAGTATCCTTCTTATCTAATAAATATTTACCCGCTATTAACTCAGTAATAACCCTAATAATTAAATAGGTGCTGTAGGCGGAAGCAGCAATTTTGATACTACCACCTTGTATTTCATTGGCTGCAAAAATTGCAAAAATTGGAATAACAAAATTCCATGCAGACCATAGAAACATTTCAGAAAAGATAAACGCTTTTACTAAAGGATTAACGTTAAAGTGCGATGGTCGTCTAGCAATGAAAAATTCTTTTGACATCTTCTACAAGATTACTACAAATGGATATCTATAACAACAACTATTATTATCTCGTTAGAACAACAACCAACTTGATTGACAAGCGTAGCTTTAATATAACCAAGCAATTAACTTGTGCCTATAAGGCTTTCTCTGACTTTAGGCTTACTATAGTCCTGAGCGAAGCCGAAGGATAGCCCAAATCCGGGAGGAAATAGAGAAAATACAACAAGTAACTACCTATTCCTCGATGACAATAGCCTCCCCATCATGAAGGGCTTTATACTTTATGCCTGCTTTCTTGTAATACTCTACTTCCTTACTAACAGCTTCTGTTTCGGGATGTCCAGGTGATTCAAAATGTGGAACGAAAGCAAAATCTATAAGACCCAAGCCATCCCAAATGGTTTCTTTTGGATAGCTATCACCAACAATAATAGGGTCATCAACTAACTCCAACCCCTTCAATGAGGGTGAGAGAATACATACCCCTGCACTATATCCTGCATAAACCAATTCTTTATTATTTTTCTGCCTGATAAGCCAGTCATCCATTCCACTCTCTTTAAATGCTCTGCGAAGTACAAAAGTGTTACCACCTTGTACCCATATTGCTCCAAATTCCGATAATTTCTGTTCTAATTCATCAGGTTTCTTAAAGTACTTCCTCAGATCGACTTCTTTTGCCTGTAATCCCAAGTTGTTTAAGTCGTCAATTTCTCTTTGTACTCCAGCATTTCTTCTATCAATTTCGTTTGAAAAATCTAACGCATTAGGAATTACAGCAATTTTTTTATTTTCACCCATTAACGCCATCAATTTTTCAGGGTTATCACCTAATCTATATGAGGACAAATACATTTTCATAGATATATTTTAACAAACTATGGCACTCTAAGGAATGAGGCTAAACTTGGTATATTAAGTGCGAACTGGCTCCCCCTGACGGACGATGTTAGAACCTGTTTAGTGAATAGTCTTAAAGAAAACTTATTACTTCAGAAGTCTATATCGTGAACCCGCTATTAATCCTATCCCCATTATCCAAATAGGAACAGCCCACATCTTATTCTCAAATTCTTCTTTCGCTGTTAAGAAAAATATCACTGCTATTGCTACAATTACTATTCCGATCCAGAACATTAGTTTGTTTTCTTTTTTCGTCTCTTGCCCCATATATCTCATCCTACTTTTTACTATATAAATTACGACTACTGTAATAATGGCTAATGCGACAATAGATATTGCTATGTAGGGCATATTTTTATTTATTTAATATCTTTCTCTATTCTACCAAAAAACTACCTGATTGGCGATTTTTTAGCTCCGTGTTCCTGGTTTTGCTCTGACCACTGCTTTGTCCCGTGTTATCAAGGCTTTCTTTGACTTTAGGCTTGCTATAGTCCTGAGCGAAGCCGAAGGATAGCCCAAATCCGGGAGGAAATAGAAAAAGTGAGGCCAACCATTGTTGATGCTTCTATATTCTGATACTCTTAACATATGGAAAACGAAATTCAACCAAATGTTCCACCAGTTCAACCCTTACCACAAACTCCCCCTGTCATTCCACCATCCACTAACTGGTCAAAGCTTCTGTTATTTGCAATATTAGGATTTGTCATTATTTTAGGATCAATTTTTACTGGTATTCAAATAGGGAAAAACCCAACAACAAATAAAAACACTACTTCATCTGTTAAAACTAGTCTTACAAAGGAATGTACCTCCGATAAAGATTGCCCAAGCAATACTTTTTGTGACTATAGCACGCCCGGAGGTGAGGATTCGAATGGCAATACTATTACTGGACAGCCATATGGCTCCCAAAAATGCATTACGAAATGTCAAAACAATAAAGAATGTTTGAGCAACCAATGTAAAAAGTTTAACATTGCCAAATTAGATACCATTACAGTGAAAGAAGGTTGTGAACTATAATAACAAACCTACACCTTGAAGCTAAACTTGGTATATTAAGTGCCAACTGGTTATAACACTGAGCTTGCCGAAGCGCTCCCCCAAGTTCAGGCAATTAGAACTTATTTATAATAAAAGGCCCCTGCAATTCTTGTGGTCTTATTGATTGTATTCATTTTTTGTCTCCTTTAAATAGGGAATAGCCCGACAGGCCAATGCCCACAACGTATAAAGCGCTCAGAATAATATTCACTTGCCAGCGTACGTTTCCGAGGGGTGCGGAGGCGATAAAGGCAAATATCTCGACAAAGCCAATCGTGATCAATAACGCCCAAAAGGCCCATTTTTGGCCTTTGCGTAGACTTATCCGGATAACGAACCAAGCCAGTACTGAGAGGGCAATCGCGTAAGAGTTATACAGGATTGTCAAACAATTGAGAGCCGAAATGACTTTGGCGTCAAGTCTAACGATTTCAGATTTTTCAAACACCATTACCAGAAGCGGTGAGTTTCCATAGTGAAAGACGACAATGGTCAGTATCAAGGAGGAGATAAGAAAATTGAGGCCGCTCCATAAGGAGAGAAATCTCGAACCTGCCTTTAACATTTTTGAAGTATTGTTAATTGTATTCATTTTTTATCTCCTTAATTCATATCTACTTTGGCAGATCCGGATGCGATGGCAGACGGATTAAATCCTTTAAAAATCAGCCACACTGCCAGAACCATTTCTTGCAAGGCGATCGGGATTGCCAACAACACCAGCACACCTGAGGGTCCTGAAATTCTTTCGCCGAATGCAATCAACAGAGCCATCGATAACACCAACGCGAGTCCGACCAAACCCCAAGCGGATAGCCAGCGAGGGATAAGTCTCGATCGATACATCACGTAGTAGTACATAGCCGCGCCCAAGCAAAAGGCAATCACTCCAAGCACGAACCCAGCCCAAACACGTATGGCAGAAATCAAGGTACCTAGGACTTGAAAGGTTGGAACTGCCTGAGGTCCTGCGTTTGCATACTCCTGACCTAGTGACAATAGAGAGAATAAGCCGAGTGTGGCAACGAGATAGAACACTCCCTCAATAAGCCTGAAACCAACTGATCCAAGAGCTAACCCTTCATTGTATTTCCGTAAGACGGGGTACAGCGCAATCGCGATGCCGGCACTTCCGGCAGCCGCGACAAATGCAAGAAGCGCTCCCACTACGATCAGGTTCTTATTTGCAGCAATCTGAACAAGATAATCCGGAGCGCCTACGATGGATCCCGTAAGACTACTACCCAGTAGGCTTGCAACCGTCGCAACTATAAACAATATTCCCGTAATTCTTGCAATCTTTTTATTTGAATTCATTTTTTGTCTCCTTTACCCGTGTCTACTTTGTCAGACAGAGAAGCAATTGCCGATGGATTGAATCCTTTAACAATCAACCACACCGCCATAACCATTTCTTGCAAAAATATTTGCGAATTCATAATTAAGTTGCTCGTCGAAAAAGCAGTCTGGAGATTAAACATAATCAAGAAGCTTGAGGCTAGATGCAACAGAATTGCGATGAAACCCCAACTCGAAATCCATCGAGGAATGAGTTTGGATTTATAGAAGAGGGAGTAAAGCATCAGAGCGCCCAGGCTGAAAACGATTCCGCCAATTGGAGCAAGAAAATCTTTCCCTTCTTTCAATGCAGAACCTAGGGTTTGCAAATTGGAAGCACTTGGAGCTCCGGCTGCCACATATTCACGACCGACTACTAATATGAACAGCAAGACGATGACCGAGGCAATAGAGGTCACAGTCTCCAGCGCTCCCCTAAAGACAACATACCCAACGGCCAAGACTTCATTGATCTTCCTAAAAATTGGGAAAAGCAAAACTGGAACCATCGCAAGTGCAAGACCCATCAGTAACACAAAGAGAGCTGCAATTACGAATTGGGTTTCATTTGAAGAAACCTTAATAAGAAAATCTGGACCATTTAGAATAGGTGTCGAAAGAACAACGCTTAATACGCCTGCAACCGTCCCGATTATGTATAATACTCCCACGATTATTGCAGTTTTTCTGTTTGAATCCGTTTTTTTATTCATAAGTAAATGGTAACAGAATAGTTTTAGGTCCGAAAGGTTAAACTTATCTAGATATTCAAGAAGCTTCTATGTTCATACACTAGCTCCCCATAAGTGAAGCAGTTAGAACCTGTTTTATGAATATTTAGCTCCCCATCGTAGAGGACGTTCGGACTAGTTGGGCTCAAGCAATATTATAACCAGCTTCGTAAGTTTTGGGTTACCAAAAAAGATTAATTAACTACGTTTTGAAGTTTTTAGCAGAAACATCGCTCCTAACAAATTTGTATTATCATCTACAAAACCGGAACAACACTCAACCTATCGGTTTAGAACCATTTAAAGATGGAAAGTAGTTGTGTTCTCTAAGCTTATGCTCCCTATTCCTAGTTTCACACTGACCGACAGTTTGAATTAAATTATATAGGTTCTTGTGTTGAGTGTATTCGAAGTATTTCAGAATTCAGATTGCTTATATGAGCGAAACTGCGTTTGACGCAATTAAACCGAAGTGCGCCTCCTAATTGACAAATGTGTTATACTATCGGATTAAAATTGTTTTAATGTTTCCTAAATGAGTAACGAACAATTCCGTCCATTTCCATTTGAGTTCCAAGAATGTAGAAATTCTTCCCAAATAAGAGAGCATATTAATTCAATTGAATCTCATCCACTGTGGCCGGTTACTTTAATTGTGCGAACTAGTATTCAAAGACTAACCAACCTTCGAGGTAGACTACCAGGTGAAGAATCCAGGGACTTCTCCGATTTAATGTTTGATTTACACTCTTGTCGAGGACAAAATATTTCAAAGCAAAACGTATCTGACAGCCTACAGTTATTAACTCTAATAGAAACAATGTATTACAGGTTCGGAGAAAATTTAGCTGTAAGATCCGCCAGAGAGTACCACCCTGAAAGGTTGTCTGACTATATTGACGTAGCGAAAGAGCTAATTGCCTGGCAGGTTTGGGTTAGATGGAATCCAGACCTAATGATTGGTTCAGATGGTCTACACAATATGGTAATGAATAGTCTAAGACATCTTCCTGAGCAGTTTAACAAAATTTATTTATCGCAACAACCTTCTTCTTATTTACGCTACGATGTCATCGAACATGCTAAGCCAGTAGATTTCGTAGAGAAAATGGCAGAAATGCCTATTTATCGTTTAAGAAGATCATTAGATCGTTGGAGTTTGCCCGAGATTTTTTCAAAACTAGCACAGATAGACAAGCGAGAAAGATTAGCTCTTCTTGTAGAGATGGGATATATCCCGAATGGGGAAAATCTATCTCAAGCTAGTAAAAACTTTAAAATTGAAATCCATGCTTTGATTGAGGCGTTTGACCGTGGACTAGACACCTTAGTGGGATTACCTGGCATAATGGAGCCGATTAACGCTCAGTTACTAATTGATGAATGTATGGAATCTGGACTGATTCGTGATCCTAATGGTAAAATTTGCTTTTTTAATAGCCCAAGATTAAGATTGCTTGAATTAACAAATCACGGTAGCCTAACAGATAAAGATCTTGAAATATATCGTTTAGCAAGAGAATTAAATGGTCAACAACTGACTTATTCTCTAGATCAAATTGCAAAGCTAGTTGGTTTACCAAGCAATATTGCGGTAGCTAAAAGAATAAAACGTATCGTGGATTCGTTGGAAAATAACTAGTTAATTGTCCGTTTTTTATCGCCATAACATTTATTCCAGGCTAAAACAATTCAAGGGTAAATAGGTTTTTGGGCTATTCTAGAGATGTAAACAGCTCTAAAATGAGGGTAACTGGACGGTTTGGAACCGAATTTGGGCTAAAATATCGGTTAATTTTAAGAACAATCTACACCAAAATATATCATTTGGTGAGAGCCCAATTATGCTCCCTAGACCGAGGATTAATATAACTAAGATAATTAAGGAGTTTAGCCTTACTTCTCCGCAGGTACACCTTGAAGGACTCTTTCAAACAGTGTTTTAGATAGTTTTTTGCTCGCATTGGTGGATTATGTGAGGAACTATTTTTTCTGTAATTTTTGCCAATAAAAACCTAATAGTGGAAGTATAAGCCAAATTTGATATGTTTTAATATATTTGAGATAATGTCCATCACTATAATGTTGGATAGAGACAATCTATTTGAAGGTGGAGGAAGACTGACTCGCCCCATAATTTATCTTCCATGGGGCGTAGTAGATTTTATGACATTTCTTGGTGCTGAGTCTATAGAAGACCCAAGAGGAGGAGAAAAGCTGTTTACTTCCCAAAGGGTTTTCAGTGAAGAGGTAGACAATATTAGAAGAAAAATCGCCAGCGCTTACCCTGAAACTTTTCCAGAAGGTTTGAGAAAAAAGAGTATCTATTTTCCCTTAGCCCATGAAAAACCATTACCAGACAAACTATTAAGAGAGCAAATTGTTGGGGATTCACACATGCGCCTTGAGGACGAACTTAAACTGGCCAAAGCCGTAAATCCGAAAGATGGTGAAACTATTCTTGACTTGGGGGCTGGGTTTGGCAGAATGTCAATCCTTTTGGCCGAGCAGGCCAAAATAAAGGTTTTAGCGGTAGATAAAGATGAGGAGAAAATAGCACTATTAAAAGAAGTCTTGCCCAAATACCGTTTCAATGATGGAACCTTAGGAATAGATAGAATTACTCCCATATTAGCAAGTGTTTCTAAATTATCTCCAAAAATTTTAGGAGGAATTAAAGCTGATACAGTATTAATTAAAAATGTTCTAGGGCTTCTTAGTTCAATAGAAAAACCCAAACTAGGTATAGAAGAATTGGGTATGGGAGGATTATGCAAGGCCGTAAAACGAAAATCGGAACAGATTGTTTCTCAAGTAAAAAAAATTATTAAAGAAAACGGAAAAGTAGTTGTTTGGGATGGAGATTTGTCAAATTCAAGCATGCTTCATTTATTAGATTATGTAATGTATTTTGGAGGCTTTATATCGAAAGAAACCTCAATTTTAATAGACTACCAGGGAGGTAACCCACCCAGCCCATTTAAAGCAACCTTTGGTGTCTACTCATACAATCCTAAGGAGTGTAAGTATAATGATAGTTTCCATCGTAAGAATTTGGAGAAACAATTTAAAGAAGCAGGTTATTGGGTAAAATTTAGGTGCTCCCCCAAGTTCAGGCAATTAGAACTAGTTTTCTTTAAGAATTCAATAGGTCTGTAAATAAATCCGATTCTGGTTTATACGGTCGCGTGTACTTATCAAAATTAGGAAAAACTCGAACCGTAACTATTTCTATGTTGTCGTGATTAAAAGTCAATCCAATGTATCCAGGTTGGTTTTTTTCATTTTTTAACTGTTCATGTATTCGTTTGAATATGCTAAGGTCAATTTTTGATCCACTACTTGGCTGTAAAATAATAAGAAAATTTTGTTTTCCAGAATAATGATCAATTATTTTCTTTTTAATGAAATTAAAAATATCGTCAAATGTAATCTCCCCCCGATATCTTTTGAGTTCGAATGGATAATCAGATTTTTTATACCTAACAATTACGTCCGGTGGGTCATCTTTGAATTTTTCAATATCTTCAATTGTCTTTATTGTATCCTGATGAAGATTGAAATTTCTTTTTAATTTGAAACAGAAATCGCAGTTTTTCTCAAAGGCATGATAAAGATCAAGTATTGCCGTATAGTATTCATATTCTTTTGAATCAATACTATTCTTTGCAAGTTTGCTTATAAACTCTTTGACCTCTTTAGAATCATACTGTTTATCATGAAGATTTTTGTTTGCAAAAAGTTTTATAAAAAAACCAACAATGTTCATTCGAGCTAATTCTTGCGCTGAAAGACACAGCTTATAACCATCAGTAGATTTAATGATTTCCATGAACAAATTGTATCAAAGGTTTGAATTGTCCAGCAAAAAGTGTTAAAAAATTGGGGCTAATATATTGGCTCGAGAATCGTAACTCTAATATAACCACACAATTAGCTTGTATTATCAAGGCTTTCTCTGACTTTAGACTGGTAGCCCAAATCAGAGAAGAAATAGAAAAAGTGAAGCCAAAAGCCTGGCCATGTAGATTTTGTTCTTCGGCAGGAAATTCTTTCTAATCTTATCGGATTACCAATCCCATAAACAATGATGCAACGTTTGCTACCATAGACACGACAAAAGTTTCGGATAATTTTAATTTAAGTAACTGGTTGTAAACAATTGCTTCAATAAAAATAATTAAAATTTCACCAAAAAATATATATAAATTTCTGCTGGAAATATAAGCCGGAAGAACAAACCAGAAATATGGTAAAGTTAATGCGGAAGCCATAAGTCCGGTAAAAACAATTTTAGAAATTTTAATTCCTTTGTGGTTGAAGAGAAACTTTACAAAAGAAACAGCAATCGGAATTTCTACAATTAGAGTTAATAGTAAGGAAAAAATAAACTTCTGTTCATATTGCATAAAACTGAACGCTATAGGCAACTTTTCCCAAATAATTTACGGAGGAAACAAACGATGGATTGCCAAAGTTCTCCCGTTACTGGTTCTGGTGAAGGTGTGGGGCTTCCCAGGGGATTACTGAAAGCTTTAACTTTTTCCGGAGTGCCGTTATTATATTCAGATATTTGTCTGGATTTGTATAAAACCGGCTTTCCACCGGAAAATCCCGCGATGGAATATTCTATATCTTCTTTAACTAAAGGATTATTTTGATCAGCATGTCCTCCATACCACTCGACGTTTTCCAGCAATAGATTTTTGGGTTCAATAGAATCAGGCTTATCTTTTGTACTCCAATAAATACTCAATGAATTAAATTTATATCCTCCGCTTAAGCAATCGTTATTTTTTATTTGGGAAGATTCATTTTTACCATTTACTGATGTGATGTAACGAATCAACACAATATCTGGAAATTCGTTTAGATTTACAACTTTTACACATCGGTCAAGCGGATGAGAATCAGGTGGCATTACGTCCGCCAAAGCCTTTGAGGGAAGTAAAAACACAGTAGTTAATGAAAAAAGGGTATAGATAATTAATTTTTTAATAGCCATTTTTATTAAATTTATTTATACCATTATAGCAAATATTCATTGGTATATTACGTGCCAACTGGCTCCCCCGACTGGACTCGAACCAGTAACCTTCGCCTTAACAGGGCGCCGCTCTACCGTTGAGCTACAGGGGAATAGACTTTAAAAGTTCTTTTCCACAACCTGATTTAAAATATTTTTCTCTTTTTCTTGCTTCTTGTCTGTTTGGTGCCTTTTCTTTAAAAATCAACTTCCAGGGCCGGTACCCTTTTGTGGAAAAAACCTGTCCAGAATTATGTTCTAATATCCTTCTGTTTATATTAGAACTTAATCCTACGTATATTCTCCCATCAATTAAACTCTTAATCGCGTAAACAAAATACATATATCCATTATAACAGCGACCCGCTCCCTGCCTGCCGGCAGGCAGGTACCAATTGAGCTACAGGGGATATCCAAAAATCACAAATTACAAATAACAAATCACAAAAGAATTGTTAAAGAGCAAAACGTTATTATATTTTACCACGTCACACACGGCTCCACCAGAAGTTTTTAAAAAGGGAGCGTAAGGGGGATGTCAGTGTTTTTCCCGTTACCCTCAAGATATTTTTGCCAGTTGACCTTGATTGTTGCTTTTCCGCGAGAGTTAAGATAGTTAATTTCACCGTGTTTTGCTCCGTATTCAAAGATCTCCTTGGTTAACATCGTATCATCAAGGCAGTATTTTTTCAGCTCGTCCCAGCGTCCTTCTTTATAGTAGTTAATTGCCATTAGGCCGTGGCCAGTTTTTTTCTTATTTAGTGTCGCTGAAAGAATGTCATTGAGAGACAGTCTTTTTCCTAGTTTTTCTTTAATATCATCAAGAATATCAAATGACGACAGGTTCTCCACTTTGCCCAGATAGTAGGCTTGTAAAACCTGTAGATCGAAACTATTACTGTTGAAACCTACCACATAAGAACAACTTTCTAAAAGTGGAAAGAGTTTGGGTAGTTCGTCTTCCTCAAAGATCTTGCTTTGTTCGTCTTTATAGTCATAAATTGCCACTACGGTAATTCCTAATTTTTTAGGGTCGTCAAATTCCCGAAAAGTGTGTTTTGTTTCCAAATCAAGAACAATGGGAAATTTTTTCATATTAATTAGTTTTCTTTATTTGCTTTTCTTTAAAAATCTCCAACTCTACTGGAGAGGTAATGTTGGACCTTTCTTTCAAGCCAACTCGGTTTAGCTGCTGTTCATATCCACCCTTAATGTCATTAATCACTCTAAAAAAAGTGTCTTTATCTTTAAGGCTTAGTTGATTAAACTCTTTATGGAAAAAATCGTCAATTTTCCCCAATCCCCAAAGAGCCTCAATCAACTGATTGTTTTTGACATTTACCAGAGAAATATCGCCCATCAAAGGTTTAATCTTGAATCCCATCATTGTTATTTCCTCAAACATTTTTTCCGGACTTGGCTTTTTTCTTAAAACCGCCTGCAAATCAGATAGAATTTCAAAAACGTCATTGTTTTTTCGATTTTTCATAAAGTATAATTATGAAATGATAAAACAGAAATTGCAACAGGATCAGTTTACCGCGATGAAAAGCGCCGATAAGGATAAAGTAACCGTGCTGCGTTACATTCTAGCACAAATCCAAAACAAAGAAATTGAGAAAAAAGCCAATTTAACCGACGAAGAAACCATTGTTGTCCTAAGAAGGTTTGTCAAAGAGTTAAACGAATCAATTGAGGCTTTCACAAAAGGCAACCGAGCCGACCTGGTCGCCGGAACAAAAAAACAACTAGAAATAATTACTCCATATTTACCAGCCGAAATTACCAATGATGAGTTGAAAAAAGAGATACAGAAAATTGTCGATCAAAATAAAGAAATTCAGCAAAACAACCTGCCTGCCGGCAGGCAGGCCCCAAAGCAATTGATTGGTATTTGTGTTAAGGCTTTAAAATCCAAGGCCGAACCAGGAAGAATCATCAAAATACTAAAATCTTTGTAAGCTCCAAATCACAAATTACAAATCACAAACAAATTACAATAAACAATTAATAAACGTTTTTTGTGTTTAATAATTGTGATTTAAGTATTGTTTGGAACTTGGAATTTGTAATTTGTTATTTACTGGCTGTATACTTTATACATGGTTAGCTTGATAAAAAAGGCTGTTTTTGTTTTAGTCTTGGTATTTTTGGCAACCTCATTAGTGAAAAATATTTATAATTATTACGATAAGCAACAATTTTATAATGACTACAAAGACACATTAAAAAAAGAGGCGTCTAAAAATATTTCCTTAAAAACCCAGATTTTAAAAAAAGGTGATCCTAATGAGCTGGAAAAAACCATTCGCAACAAGTTAAATCTTTCCAAAGAAGGCGAAACTGTAGTTGTTTTAGCCATGCCCTCACCGACACCGGTTATGGTTATCCCTACCCCATTACCAAACTGGCAAAAATGGTGGAATGTTTTTGTAAAAAAGTGACGTTTTTATGTTAGAAAAAAAAGCTTCGCCCAAACCTTATTTCTTACTATAAAGGTGGACCTTGGGTGTTTTTCTGTATAGATTTTTTTTATGTCTTCTCGACTAAAGTCATGAGCAATTTCCACAGGGACACAACCCGGGGTTTTCTCGTTTAAGACAGCATGATTCCCAAATACATCAATTAGATATCTAATGTCAAGGGTGTATCCCCCCTCTTGAAACACTCCTAGTATTTGTTTACATATTTTGGACATGTCCCTATTATTGGGCAGAAGGGTAAAAAACACATCTACATCAATATCAATGTCGTCTTGTTCTGGGTTTTGTCCTCGCTGCCGTTTTTCCTGTATACAAGATCCACCAATGCCAAGGCCCATGACTCTTTTAAGAGTTGGTGTCTTGAGAACTTTCTCACACAAAAACAGAATCTTTTTGTTTACTTTGTTATTGAGGTTTTCATGGTACCCCGAAACTCCTTCCTTCATAAGGATATATTTTACAATAATTTATATTTAGTATAATTTTTTAGTTAGGTTTGGGAGGTGATAATCTATGAAAGGATTTATTGAATTTATAAGAGAACGAGGGGTTGTTGGCTTGGCGGTTGGTTTTATTCTTGGAGGAGCGATATCAAAATTAATTTCATCGCTTCTCACCGACCTAATTAATCCATTGCTGGGGCTTTTATTAAGTAATACAAAAGGGCTTGAAGCGGCTAAGTTCAAGCTTGGTGGAGCAACAATAATGTATGGTCATTCCCTGAGCGTCCTTTTAGACTTTATTGTCTTATCAGTCGTAGTTTATTTCTTTGTTAAAGGATTAGGGTTGGATAAACTCGACAAGAAGAAGTAAACCAACCGGTTTTATTTAATAATAAGTTTTGTTGGACTAACTATCGGATTAGTAATTTCCGCTTTTTTTGTTTCCTTAAGCTGAAATAATCCTTCAGACACCATTCGGTTAAGCTGCATTATCCGGCGATACAAAATATACTCGCCACTGGCCAGAATCATAAATATTCCCACTACCAGGGTCATAATCAACAACGTGTGGGTCTTAATATAGGAAAAAACTGCTTTGTTCATTTTGTCCATATCAACAGTAAAAATTGTTAATTATTTTAAGAGTATCATATTTTGCCGATAACCACAAAAAACTGATAAAATTAGCCTATGAAAATCATTAACCGTAAGTTCCATCGTGAATACCAGAGCCTTGAAAAATATGAGGCGGGTATTCAATTGACCGGAGCTGAGGTAAAGTCGGTTAAGGCCGGACACATAAAACTGGACGATTCTTTTGTTAGGATTCTTGGCTCAGAAGCCTATTTAATCAATGCCCATATCCAAATTTATGAGTATGCCCGCGGCCAAGATTATGATGATAAAAGAACCAGAAAGTTACTACTTCACAAGAAGGAGATCTTAAAAATAAAGACAAAAATTAAATCAGGCTCGGGTTTGACAGTGGCCCCGGTTTCCTGCTATAATAAGCATGGTATTGTTAAGCTGGAAGTGGCTTTGGTACGCGCCAGAAAAGACATTGAAAAAAGAAAGCTTGAGAAAAAAAGAGACAAAGTCATGGAAGAAAAAAGAGAAGCTAAAGAATACCTAAAATATTAATTTAAAATTATAGTTTGGGGATGATGGGACTCGATAAAGAATTTGCACTTTTAAAAAGGGTGAGAGCGGACCTATCCGTTAAATGGAAAAATCTAGAAGCTGAAGAAATTCAAGCCTCTGAAGCTTTCTTGGCTAGACAGAACTTTGCTTTTGCAAACGTTAACTAATCAAGATTAGCTCCTCTGTTTGGAATTTTGTCCGATTCAATCTAAACAGGGAAAACCAATCGGAATAAGGCTGATGAAAGTTTTTGGTTGGTTTATCAGCCGATAAACACCAACCGACTGTTCCGATTTAGTTTGATTATTTCCTAATCGGGACAAGAGATAAAAAATATTCTATCTCTCACTAAACTTTTTTAGAAGTGTTTCTTTAGACCCGGGTTCAACTCCCGGCATCTCCACACTCCGTCCCTACTTTCAGTAGGGACTCCGCGTGGTAAACCACACCCTAAGATAATTAGGCGCCTAATTTCAAATATAGGAGTGTGCCCCAAACGTAACCCTAACGAAGCGTAGCGAAGTGGGTGAAGTGGGGCTCTAAATGTTCTACTTTGTTTAACCCAACTCACCCCAGGGGTGGTTTTAATATATATTCCTTAATTTGATTCCGTCGATTTTTGTATAATTCAAATCAATGAAACAATACATTCTCTCTATTAAAGAGATTGTTCAAGACTGGCTATTTATAATTTTTTTTGTAACCGATTTAATAGCGGTCATATTGGGATTGAGCGGTAAGGCAAACTTTCCACCTTCTATTTATATCACACTGTTGTTGGCAGGGATTTTAATTTCTGCGTTGAGGTTGATTACTCAAAAAAACAAACAGATAGAAAAAGAGAGAGCCGTATCTGAGGGCTTAAAGAACCAAATTGGAAAAACAAGGCCTTATTTACGTTTGGCCTGGGTTACGACCCAAGTTGGTGACAATAGAAGAAAACAGGGAATAACAGACACTTGCATTGTTGTTACAAATAGTGGTTCTGGAACGATGAGGAGTGTTAAATATAATGTAGAAGTTAACGGAAACAAAATAGGTGTAAGGAATCATTCTATCATTGACGTTAGAAGTTCAACAAATATGGTCTATGATGATATTACAAATAAAGAAAAAGAAGCGTTAGGGTCAAGAAATGACAATAGTTTTGAGGAAAAAAATAATGAAATAATTAAAACAAAGAAAATTACTGTAAACGGTTCTTATAGAGATGAGAATGGCAAAAAATATACGTTTGGTTTTATAACCGATTCTAGCGAACAATCTTGGTTTAAAGAAAAGTACAGACAGAAGATTATTAACTAAATAGTTTAAATACCCTCATGTGATACGGCTAGATTCAGACTCTGAAGCCGTGGGTAAAACTTCCAAATGTAGTCTTGAATTTGGTTTCAACTCTGGCGGATTGTGTCCACAAATATATTTAGATTGTTATAACAATATAATTCTTATTTTAGAAATACGTATCAGCAGTTATTTCGAAATCTTTTACGTCCTCTTCTTTCTCAATAGGTTTAGTAGCAGAAATAATAGAACATCTATCAAAAACAAACTCATTTTTCATTTTAGTAGATCTAATTATTTCTTCCTTTTCTTTATTAGGGATACCGTGTTTATAAATTAAGCTGATGTGAGGATTCAAATCATACTCTTTGCAATCTATTAAATATTTCTTCAGTTTTAACCTTAATTTATTGTAGATTTCCAGAAGCGCATTATTCATTTCAAATTGGATGAAAAGTGTTTTTGAAAATACCTCAGAGTGATCTAATTTATCTGCTTTTATGCTAAATTTGCTGATCGCTTTAAAAGCATAATCTACAGCTTTTCCAATTTCTTCTTTTGGTCCACGAAGTACTCCATAAACAGTTAGATGAGGTATAAAAATGTAAGCTCTATATTTTTTAGCCAATGATGAAATGATTTGATCAAGGTATTTCTGATCACTTTTGGTCGGAATTAAACAAACTGAGCAAATGATTTCATTCATACTTGTATTATAGTTCAAATACTTTTTTATAAGATAAGCCAATATTAATTGCCTGATCAGATTTGAGAATACTATACCAGTGGAATATGTACTCTTCAATCTGTTTCCAACTCTGACAGGCTATGTCCACCAATTATAGCTTTGTGATAATCTAAATCTATACTCTCTTGCTATGATAAACCATCGTCTCTTGACATAAGAACCTAATTTAAGGTATGATGATGCTATTAATATGGCAAAAAGAGGAAAAGGTTCAAATGCAAAAAGTATCCTTTTGGTTGTTTTAATCATTCTTTTTCTACTTTCGGTTTTTGCCCTTAAAAATAAAATAAGCCTTAAGTCAAAAGCAGTTGCTCCGTCAAACTTAAATACCAGTTCTTACATTACATCGACCGTTAACTCTGACAACACCATGGGATCGACGACATGGTATGGCAACTTTTCAAATTCGCTACCTCCATTTCAAAAAGGATATCTTTCTTTTAATATAATTGACCCGCCACAATCAGAAAAAGCAAATGAACATGCAAAAGACAACCCTTCTTCAGATAAGAAACCGAGCATAACCATATCTCTTCCTACACAAACTCAAGGAGGAGAACAAGGTAAAAACTCTCTTGAAAGCACCCGGTCGAGTCAGCACAGAGGAGGACCACAAATCGTAACCTCACTTAACCTGACAATATCAAAGGTTGAGGTGCATCTTGCTCATCTTGGAACGTCTGCTACTCCAAAACCGACCAATCAACCCAAGGGTTATTGGGAAACGCTAAACATAACCAATCCCACAACTGTTGATCTGGTAAAACTTGCTAATACGGGAAACATAGCGTCACTGGGATTAACCAATCTTGCGACAGGTCGATACACCGAGGTAAGATTATACGTAAATACTGCTACGGCAATTTTAACTGATGGAAAACAAATAAACCTTACGCTTCTTGGAAAGGATAAAATTGTGCGTGTTGTTCGTTCATTTGTCGTCACCGCTGGACAAACCACAAAACTAACCATGGACTTTGACGCACAACGGTCTGTTGTAAAAGCTGGAAACAAATACCTGCTTAGACCAGTCGTTGCACGACTTCTCCAAGATTGATTCAGGTTCAAATACTCCCTCGTGATACTTCTAAACTCAAGTTCTGTAGGCGTTGGGCGAAATTGAAAATATACTCGTGGATCTGCTTCCACGTTTCACGGACTGTCTCCAACCAAGTTTTTTTAATTTAACTGAAGAGTTCTACCCTGACAGTTGGTTTTAAGTTGATAAACACCCACATAGCTTTTCTTTTCCGGTTTATAGAAACGAATTTCTTCTTTTAAAAATTTATCCATTCCGGCCAGTTGGTTTTCCCGGCTGACAAAATAGATGGGAATTTTTGATTGTAAGCAGTCAAAATTATTTAGGTCAACGTTGAAAATCCGGCTGTCAAGGTAAACCGGCTGCAGGTTTTTCGAAGAATATAAATAGCTAAAAACCGCATTTTCCGGGTTGCCGGCATCAATTCTCACCCCAACAAAAACCGGTTGTTCGGCACTCTTTTCCTTAATATAATTAATTGCCTCTTCAACTCCATAACCGGCTGTCCAACCAGTAACGTATTCGTTCTTTTGTGAATATTGGGTAACTTTTGCCAATAAAGAAAAGTAATTGGTTGGACTAAAGATTTGTACCAGGACTAAAAATATCGCCACTACGGCTAATAAGCCACCAATAATAAAGTTCGTCCTGTCAGCTGCGAAAAGTAGTAATGCTGGTAAAAACGCTACCAAGTAGCGGGGAGAAATATTCCGTACCGTTAACAAAACCAGTCCTAAAGAAACCAATAACCAAACCAACAATATTTTTTGCTCTGATTTTTTTTCTTTTCTAATAAGGATGACTATCCCGACAATAATTAAGAAAAAAATCGGGGGTGTTATTTGCCAAAACATAATCTCAACCGCGCCAACCAGATTGCTCCACCAAGCTAAAAAAGGCAGTCTCATCAGTTCACCGACAGTTAAAGAAAACCGATTATTGGTTGATAAGACCTGCCAAAATACCTTTTGGAAATATAAAGGAAGAACAATAATTTGACTAACTAAAAATGCCAAAAAAACATTAGCGCTAAAAATTAATTTCTTTTTATTTTTAATAAATAACCAAACCGTTACTAACAAAATTGTTATGAAAAAAATCAGACTACTTGATTTAATAAAGAATCCCAACCCAAGAATCATTCCCAAAAAAATCGCCTCTTTAGCTTTGTTTTCTTGGTAGAGTTTTAGATAAAAATAAACTGTCCAAATGCCAATACAGGCAAGCGCACTTTCCATTAGCGCCTGTCGATCGTACAGTGAAAAAAGTGGAATCACTGTATAAAACAATCCAACAATCAGACCGGTTTTTCTACCAAAATATTTTTTGCCAAGACAGTATAAACCCCACAAAGTCAGATATCCGGTGATTACCGAGACCAGCCGTCCGGCCAAAAGCGGGTCAGAAAATATTTTTTGAAATAGGCCGAAGATCCACATCAAAAACGGTTGTTTGGCATCAGACAAGGAAAAAAACAACTGTCCTTTGAGGTTAATTTCCCGCCAACCCCAGTCAAGATAGATCGCCTCATCATTAAAAATCGGTAAAAGGGTAGGGTTGACCAGCCGAGTTAGAAAATATAGGGCAGAAATAAATAACATTAATCTTTATTTTATCAAATCGACACCGGCTAAAAGTTATAGTAAAATTGCCTTATGTCGATTATTGCCGATCTTCACATCCACTCTAAATATTCACGGGCCGTGTCACAAAAAATGGATCTTTTTGAAATTGGCAACTGGGCTGATAAAAAAGGCATTGGTCTGGTAACTACCGGCGACTGGACCCATCCCCTTTGGCTACGCGAAATTAAACTAAATTTAAAAGAGGTCTCCCTTGGTATTTACAAATTGGCTAAACAAAAAGCTAAGTTTATCCTCACTACCGAGCTGTCAAGTATCTACACCCAGGGTGATAAGGTCCGCCGGATTCACAACCTTATTTTCTCCCCCTCAATTGAGGTGGTGGAAAAAATAAATAAAGAGCTGCAAAGACGAGGAGCTAATCTATTATCAGATGGCCGGCCAATTCTCGGTATTTCTTCCAAAGATCTATTGGCTTTACTTTTGGGAATTGACGAAAACATTTTGCTCGTTCCCTGCCACATCTGGACACCGTGGTTTTCTCTTTTTGGATCAAAATCCGGTTTTGATTCAATTGAAGAGTCTTTTGGCGAGCTAAGCCAACACATCTATGCGGTGGAGACGGGCCTTTCCTCAGACCCGATTATGAACTGGCAGATAAAAGACCTAGAAAATCGCAGTATTGTTTCTTTTTCCGATGCCCATTCCGGTCCAAAACTGGGACGGGAAGCAACTGTTTTTGTTTCCACCAACGCCAATCCGGTAACAGATTTTTCTTATAACGACATTGTTGGCGCTATCAGGCAAGATGTTGGCTCTAAACTGAAAATTGGTTATACGATTGAGTTTTTCCCTGAAGAAGGAAAATATCACTGGTCTGGTCACCGGGTTTGTGGAATTCGCTACAACGCTAAAGAGGTTAAAGAAAAAGGCGTCAACTGTCCTGTTTGTCACCGACCATTAACGATTGGGGTGGAAAACCGGGTACTTGACTTGTCCGGGCGGATCTTTTCTAATAATGATCTGCTACTGATAAAAAACTCAGCCGGGTTAACTTTTGTTTATGATAAAGAAAAAACTCGACGACCATTTGTTTCTCTGGTTCCTTTACTTGAGATTTTGTTGGAGACTAACAACAACTCTCCGACTAAAGCCAGCGCCGAATATGAAAGACTGACCTCCCTACCGGCTAAAGAGTTTGATATTTTAATGAAAAAGCCGTACGAGGAAATTGAAAAAATTGGCGGTAGTAAGTTGCGTCAAGCAATTGAGGTTCTGAGAGAAAGAAAGGTGTTTGTTGACCCAGGGTATGATGGTGTTTTTGGCAAAGTTAAAATTTTTAATGGCAGTCAAATAACTATTGATGAACAAGGAAAAACTTCACCCGATCAAAAAAAACAACTGGAACTATTTTAAGCAAGCAGCCGCTTTTATTTTTTTATTGTTTTTACCCACCCAGTTGGGGAAACATTTCTTTTTTGCCTTTTCTTATCTCTCTGGTATTAGGGTTGATTATCTTGCTCCAACAATCTATTTAATAGACGTTCTCTTTTTTGCCCTGTTGTTATTGAATTGGCATACGATCGTTAGTCATTTCAATAACAAAAAGACTTGGCTGTTTTTGGTTGTTCTGACTGTTAACTGTATCTTTGCTAAAAGTAAATGGTTGGTTACTTATCAATCATTAAGACTAGTCGAACTCGTTTTCGTTTTTTTTATTTTTTCAAAAAAAATAATCGGAGAAAAATTAATGCTTTGGGTGTTGTCTTTGTCGGCTGCTTTTGAAATTATTCTTTCTCTTTCTCAGTTTGTTGCCAAACATTCTCTCCAGGGTTTATTTTATTTTTTTGGTGAGCGGCTCTTATCCTTATCAACACCAGGAGTCGCCAAGGCATCTTTGGCAGGAATAGAAATCCTTAGGCCGTACGGAACTTTTTCTCACCCCAATTCTCTGGCAGGTTTTTACATACTCTTGTACACCTTTGTTTTAACCACTAAGAAATTTGATAAATATTTACTTCTCAAGACGTTTTTCCTTTTTATTTCTTCTTTGCTAATTTTTTTCTCCTTTTCCAAATTGGCTCTTGGCCTTTATCTGTTAATTAACCTATTGTTTGTTTTTAAAGGTCAGCCCAAAAAAATCTGCCGGCCCTGTATTGTTGGTCGACTATTGACAGTTGCCCTCTTGTGTCTTGTTTTTTTTCAGGCCAGATCAGACCCTTTGTCATTAAAAAAACGGCTGGCCCTATCTCAAAACAGTTTGGCCATTATTGGAAAAAATATACTAGTGGGCACGGGCGCCGGCAACTATCTCTTGGCCCAGAATTATTTCTCCCGGCCGTTCTTTGATCTAATTAACCAGCCGGTCCACAATATTTTTCTTCTGTTTCTTTCTGAATATGGATTAGTTTTAGGCGCAATAATTGTCGGTTTATTATGGAGGCAGATTTCTATTGCTTGGAAAAAAAACCCTTATGTTTTTGTGGTGGTGATTGTCTCTGGTTTATTTGACCATTACTGGCTGACCTTAATACAGAATTTTCTCCTTTTGGGAGTGGTCTTTGGCAGTTTATAACTTAGATAGCTTGTCTTTTATGTCTTGGTTTGTTTTAAAAATTTCGTCCGTCGTTTGCGCTTGTCCTTGAGGAAGCTCATTTTTAAGCTGTCCTATTAGTTCGTGGTGTTTTTCGTTGCTCAGCTTTAAAGTAACAACAAAATCTGAAGATGGGGTTACTCCTTGTTTTTTTGAGTTCTCCAGGAGTTCAGGAATTCTTAGAAAATATTTTTCTCCTTTTGAAAAAGTGGACACCGCCAGCTTATTTTTTCCTTTTTTTAAAAGCATCATTGACATGGCCACCCGTTTATCAGAGTAAAGAAGATAAACATTAGCTTTCTTTATTAAATCTCTTGTGGTTATGTCGGTTAATCGATCACGAACAGCCTTTAAAAAATATAGTGGGTGATCGGGTAAAATTCCTGGATACGGTAAGTTATAAGCCACCTTTTCCTGGCCAAAAATAACCGGGGCTGATGACAGATCTAAAAGGTAAAAAACCAACGGGACACTTAAAACCAACAAGGCGATAATAAAACCCAAAAGGTATTTCTTTATCATAATTTGATTATAACAAAATAGGGAAAAAAAACAACCCCGCCGAGGCGGGGCTGTTTTTATGAGAAAATTTTCCTTTTTTACTTAACGCTTCTTTTAAGAGTTTTGCCAGCGGTAAAACCAGGCGTCTTTGTGGCTGGGATTTGAATCTCAGCTCCAGTTTGAGGATTTCTCCCTTTTCTGGCGGCTCTCCTTCTAACCATAAACGTACCAAAACCTGTAACAACGACTTTTTCCCCTCTTTTAAGAGAGTCGGTCATTGAAGCAAAGACGGTATTGACGGCGTCTTTAGCGGCCTTGGCAGTTAGTCCGGCTTTTTTGGCTACCTGTGCGATTAAACCTGCTTTTGTCATTTTTGATTTCACCCCCTTTCATTAGAAATTATTAATGAGTTAAAAACGAATTTATAGTTTTCATTGATACAACAACTCAACACCAACAGCATAATAGGTTTTAGGCTTCTTGTCAATCTATATTAAAACATCTTATTATAACAATCTATATCAATTTTGTAGCGTCATAACAGCACAGAAGAGGGTTTGTTTTGTTTATTAAAACACGTTAACCCGTTAACGCGTTAACCGGTTAACAGATTAACAAAGTTGTGAAAATGTTTGATAGTTATTAGATCTTCGTGACAGCTTCGGTCCGAAACTCTCGGATAATGGTGATCTTTATCTGTCCTGGAAAAACCTCAAATTTTTTCTCCAGCTCGTCTTTTATTTTGGCTGACAAGACAGTCGCTTCTTCATCAGTTATGTCTTCCGGTTTAACAATTACCCGCAGTTCTCGACCGGCCTGAAGGGCATAGGCTTCTTTAACTCCTTTTTTAGTTTTGGCGACATCCTCAATTGATTTAATTCTTTTTAGATATTCTTCAAAATCTTCATGTCTCGCGCCCGGTCTTCCTCCAGAAACCGCATCTGCAATATAAACAATCACTGCCTCAGTTGAGGAAAAAGCAGTGTCTTCGTGGTGAGAGGCAACACAGTCAACCACTTTCTGGGGAAAATGGTATTTTTTCAAAAGCTCAACTCCCAGATCAACATGAGAGCCTTCTTTATCACTAATTACCTTACCAATATCATGAAGCAGACAACCCAGCTTAACCACGTTGACATCAGCTCCCAGTTCGTGAGCCAGGGCAATCCCAATTCTGGTTTCTTCCAGTGTGTGAGCAATCATATTTTGGCCGTAGGAATAACGATATTTAAACCGTCCCAATAGTTTGATCAGTTCTGTGGGCAGATTGTAAACGTTTACATTATGAGTTAGTTCTTCACCAGCTTTGTATATTAATTTTTCAACTTCTTCTTTGGTTTTTTTTACAATTTCTTCAATTCTTTCCGGTTGAATTCTCCCGTCTTTGATCAGTCTATCCAAAGACATGTGAGCAATCTCCCGGCGAACAGCGTCAAATGAGGAAAGCCTGATTACTCCCTCTTCTTCTAGATCAACATCAACTCCGGTGGCCAGCTCAAAAGCACGAATATTTCTCCCTTCTTTGCCAATAATTCTACCTTTGAAATCATCATTTGGTAAAGAAATAATCGACAGAGTAAACTCAGCCACATAGTCGGTAGCACCATAACGCATGGCATCAACTAAAAGTTGTTTGGCGGTTTCGTCTGTCTTTTGTTTAATCTCTTCTTCAGTTTGCTTAATTCGTTTGGCAATTTCACTTTTTAGTTTTTCTTCCCAAGCTTGTAACAAAAGGTTTTTGGCCTGGTCTTTAGTCATCTGAGCCGCTTTTTCCAGTTTTTGGAGAATTTGGTCGCGTTTCTCTTCGAGGTCTTTTTTAAGGTTTTGAATGGTGTTTCTTTCCTGCTCAAAACGGTTTTTTTCCTTGTCAATCAGACTGGCCCGGTCATCTAGTTGTTGTTCTTTTTTGGCAATCCTTTTCTCTACCTCAAGGGTTTCAGCTAAACCGGCTTTTGATTCGTTAATAATCTTACGAGATTCTCTTTCCGCTTCTTGACGGATATGGAGTGATTCTTCTTCTGCTTTTAAAACAATTTCCTTGGCTTGCTGTTTAGTTTTGACCAGTTCTTCTTCGTGGTGCTTTTTTGCTTGAAATAAATTTTTGAGAAAGTTAAACATAAAAATACATCTGCTGGGCCTGAGAAAAGAATGTCTTTACAGATTGTGAGAGTCGTCTAGAAATGAATCCATAAATTTTAAAACTCCGTGTTAGCTTTAATGGTTAAATTCCTTTTTCAGGCAATTTTTAACTTTTTTATTTTACTCTTTTCCTTCCATTTTAGCAATAGTTATTTTGACGACATCAAAACTAAAACCCCTTCGCAGAAGAAACTGGCCGGCTTTTTGAAACCTTTCTCTAGAAGAAAGAGTCGTAAATCGTTGCCAGCGCGGCAGCAGGGTTTTATAAGCTAGTCCCTCCTCATTTTGTGGATGATCTGAAAGATATTCATCAACTAGTTCTTTGGTAACCCCTAATTTAATCAGCTCGTTCTTTAGGACAAATCCGCTTTTTGGTTTAAAAAGGTTTCTCTGATTAACAAACCATTGCACAAATTTTTTATCATCAACCGGGCCTTGTTCTTTAAGGGTTTTTATGACCGCCATAGTGGTGGTTTCTGTCCAATGAAAACGTTTGGCCTTTTTTTTCAAATAACGGTAGATTTCCTTTTCCGTCCGGTTACGAAACTTCAGATAAAAATAGGCATAGTTAAGCGCTTTTTGAAAAAGATCGTTGTTGTCCATGAAATTATTTTTTTTCCGACTTTTTTGTAGCGTTCAATTCCTTTATGATGTGTTGTTTTAGCTTGTCGTCTCTGATGAGATTTTCTTTCAATTGATCTTTTCCTTGAGCCAAAATTTTGTCTCCCATTTTTATAAATGAACCGCTTTTGGTTAAAATACCCAGATTAATAGCTGCATCAACTATTCCTTCCTCTCGGTCAATACCGTTGGCAGTAATGACAACCTCTGCCTCTTTAAATGGAGGGGCTATTTTGTTTTTAACAATTTTAACCCTGCTTCTTGTTCCATAAACAAGGTTATTCTTTTTTAAGGTCTCAATTTTCCGTACGTCCATTCGGATAGCAGCATAAAACTTAAGAGCTAGTCCTCCGGGGGTTGTTTCCGGATTACCAAACATAATCCCGATTTTTAGTCGAATTTGGTTTGTAAAAACAATCGTGGTTTTTGATTTAGAAACAACGCCGGCTAGTTTTCTTAGGGCCTGGGACATTAATCTTGCCTGTAATCCCATTTGAGCATCACCCATTTCACCTTCGATTTCGGCTCTTGGTACCAGGGCGGCCACCGAATCAATCACAATTAGGTCAACTCCACCGGAACGGACCAATGACTCGGTAATTTCTAAGGCCTGTTCGCCGGTATCAGGCTGGGAAATCAAAAGATTTTCCAGTTTGACGCCTAGTTTTTGTGCCCAGGCTGGATCAATAGCATGTTCTGCATCAATAAAAGCGGCCAGACCACCAGCCTTTTGAGCTTCAGCAATCAAAGACAAACAAAGAGTGGTTTTTCCTGAAGACTCCGGTCCAAAGATTTCAACAATTCTTCCTCTAGGAATTCCGCCTACCCCCAAGGCAATGTCTAGGGGAAGAATTCCGGTTTTAATCACTTCGACCTTTACTACCGGCCCTTCACCAAATCTCATAATTGCTCCTTTACCAAACTGTTTTTGAATTTGGTCAATGGCAAAATTAACTGCCTGGTTTTTTTCACTTTGCTGGTTTGTTTTCATAAAAAAATTATGGAGTAATTATTAAATTTGTCCTTATTCTGTCAGATTTTTTACTGTTTTGCAACGGATTATAGACAACAATATTAGAAGAGGTAAATCAAACCAATAACCGCCATTCCCCAAAGAAAAATAGTAATAATTAATGGTACGTCAGTCGTGATAATTTTTTCCGGTCTTTCTCCTTGTTCTCTTTCATATAAAAGTTGGGCGTAACGGGCAATCCCATAAACAACCAGGGGAATGGTTATCATTAACCACTTGCGGGCCTCAAAGTCAGGATAATACTGGCTAAAAATTTTTGAGAAAGACGATTCAATTCGTGGTGGTTGTTCAACATAAGTATAGGTTGCGTAAGCAATAATGGTGGCCGTGGCAAAAGTTGTCGTCATAAAATCAAGCAGGCGGTCTTTATAGCGAAAAAGAGCTTCTCTGGTTTCCCGTCCATGAACCACTAATTCGGCATGTCTTTTGACTGAGGCCATAAATAATGAGCCAAAGAAAATGGTTAATAATAGCCAAATTGGGATATGAAAACCGGTGGCGACTTCGCCAGAAAACATCCTAATCATAAAAGAAAAAGAGATGGTGAAAATATCAATCACCGGGTATCTTTTGAAATAAAGGGAGTATAAAAAATGAAGCAAAATAAAAATGAAGCTTAAGAAAAAAAACGGCGTTGAGAACAATAAGGCCGCCACTAATGATACTAAAGTTAAGATAAAGACGGCAAAGGTCGCTTGAGGAATTGATATCAAACCGGCGGCAATTGGTCGAAATTTTTTTATTGGGTGTTTTTTGTCATAAGCATAGTCAATAATGTCGTTGAGGATATAAGAGGTTGATGACAGAAGACAAAAAATCAAAAAGGCATAAACGGTTCGCCAAAATAAGGTGGGTTCAAAAAGTTTCCCGGAAAAAATTATCGCTGTAAAGACAACCAGGTTTTTAATCCACTGATTAACCCTAAGTGCCCGTAGATAAACCATAATTCGGTTGTTTTTCATTGATTGAATTATACTAAATTTTGCCATATCATTAATAATACTTATTAATTTTATTACTGATCTATGATTAACCTTGATGATAAGGCTTTGGTTATTAAAATTCAGGGGGGTGAAAATGTTATCGGCTCAGTTAATAATTTTTCCAAGCAACTACTTCAATCTTGGGAAGAGTCACAAAATATCCCTCTCCCAGAAAACTACCGGCAGGTAAAAAACATTACTGTTTGTGGTATGGGTGGCTCTCGTTTTCCCGCCTTAATTGTTAAAGAACTTTTTAAGGAAGAAATCACTGTTCCTTATCTAATTAATGATGATTATAATTTACCCGCTTTTGTTAATGAAAATTCCCTGGTAATTTTGTCGTCGTATTCTGGAACAACCGAAGAGGTAATTGAGTGTGGAAAAAAAGCCCTAGAAAAAAAAGCAAAGCTTTTAGGAATTTCTGCTGGCGGCACTGTCGCTGATTTTTTAAAACAAAACTCTTTTCCTTATTATTCTTTTAATCCTGTTTATAATTCTTCAGGGCAACCAAGAATTGGTTTTGGTTATTCTGTTGGTGGTCACATGGGATTTTTACATAAGCTTGGCTTTATAAAAACCGAGGGGGCCTTGATTGAAAGAGCTTTTAATAACCTATCTGAATCAACAAAAAGCTTTTTATTGGAGGCTCCGACAAAAGACAACCCGGCCAAACAAATAGCCGTGGCTATTTATCAAAAATATCCATATTATGTTGTCTCTGAATTTTTAACCGGGATTGGGAACTCAGTTGCCAACCAAACTAATGAAACCGCTAAAAGCATTTCCTCATATCGGGTTATTCCCGAACTAAATCACCACCTAATGGAGGGGTTAAAACACCCAGACGAGTTAAAAAAATTTGCTTTGTTTGTTTTCTTTTTCTCAAAACTTTACTCTCCTCGGGTTCAAAAAAGGTTTTTAATCACAAAAGAAGTGGTTGAAAAAAACGGCCTACAAACCTACTGGTATGAGTTACAGGGAGGGAATAGAATTGAACAGGCGTTAGAACTGATGGCCCTTGGTGGTTATTTCAGCATGTACTTATCGACCCTTTATCAAGAAGACCCAACTGTAATTCCGTTTGTTGATTATTTTAAAAAGAAACTGTCAGAATAATTATTTCCGAAAAATTAAAAATATTTTTCAACCAGGTTTTTGGCGGTGGCGACCGCATAGTTGGTCCCCCGGTCATAAGGATAGGTCATGTCAAGATTGGCAATGTAAAAATTTTTTATTGGCGTCGCAAAATCTGGTTTGTTTTTTAAAAACTCTTTGTCAAAAATTGGTTGAGCAAAGTAGGTTTTGAAAGAATAAGAAGTTTTTAAATCGCTTCCGTAGTCGGGATTAATTTTTTTTAAGTAGGGCAAGAAATACTTAACCATCTCCTCAGTTGACATTCTCAGCAACTTATTTTCATTATCAATATAGTCGCCGATGTAAAGAATATGCCGGCCACCATAATATGTATTATCTATATAGTTGGTATGTTGAACCAGGGCCATAAAAGGAAGGTTTTTGTCGTTAACATTAACCCAGTAGGTTTTTTCAAAAAGCGGTTTGCTTGTTTGTAGAATTAGGGTCGACCCGTGCAGATATTTTATTTTTTTTAATCTTAGTAAGTAGTCTTTGGGAAAAAGCCTCTCCCCAATTTTTATTAAAATCGGGGTTGGTAGCGTAGAAATCACCAGATCAAAATAACTTTTTTGGTTGTTGTTATAGTAAACAATAAACCGTCTATTTTTTTGCTCAATGTTGTTTATGAGGGCCTTTTTTTTAATCACCACCCCTTTTTTTATTAGGGTTGTTTCCAGATGGTCAATAAAAAACTGAAATCCACCATTAATATAGCCAAGTTTTTTTGTTCTTTTTTTTATCCTGGCCCAGATAAAAGAAGCTAAAACATTCCCCGCATTTTTACCGAACTTTTTCCGAAAAAGTTCTTGCCAAAGACTAATCCAGGCCCTATCACCCATGGTTTTTCGCAAAAAGCTCTCGGCGGTTTGTTTTTCATAAACTGGAAGAAAGGGTGACAGTTTGAAAAAGACGACGACAGCACCGGCTCTTAATTTGTCAAACAAGGGTAAAAGTGGGAATTTTAAGAAATCTTGCGGAGTATCTACGGGAAATGTGCGGTAAATATTATAAAGTGAGGCTGTTTCTGGCGAGCTGAAAAAATAGTCTTTAAACCCGGTCTCTTTCATCAGGTTAATCAATTCTTGATCGTTGCTAAAAAAGTGGTGGTAGGTTTTTTCCAAAGGCCATTGCCAGTTTTTATCTTTAAAGCCTGATGACATTCCTCCCAGGATGGGCTCTTTTTCAAAAAGGGTTACTTGGTGTCCTTTTTTGATTAAATAGTAGGCGGTAGTTAAGCCGGTCGCCCCACCTCCTAAGACGGCGATGTTCATATGTGTCCGACCGATCGAGCTTTGACTATTTCCATTATTAGTGTTTCCAAAAACAGCGTTGCCGGAATAGCCAGAAGCACGCCCAAAACACCACCAATCTTTCCGCCAATAATTAGGGCCACTAAAGTAATAATTGGGTTTAAACCAACGGCTTTTTTCATAACCACCGGAACAATCAGGTTGTTTTCCAGCTGTTGCACTAAAACCGAAACCGCCAGGGCCATTAAGCCTAATGGGTATGACTGAGAAAGACCCATAAGCACTGCCGGAATGGCTGAGAGAGTTGGCCCAAGGTTGGGAACCACCTCAAGCAGGCCAGCCAAAACTGCCAGGGCAATCGTATGTTTTAAACCGATAATGGTAAAACCGACAAAACTCATTAACCCAACAATAATCATTAAAACCAACTCGCCCCAGAACCAAGCGTTTAACCTCATCTCTACTTGATTAAAAAAATTAGCCGCTCTTTTTACTCCTGCCTCTGAACCAAAACGGATAAATATTTTTTTTATCAATTCTTCTTCAAGAAGAAAATAAAAACCAAAGAATAGGGTAGAGATAATAAACAGGGTGTTGGAAAAAATTCCTCCGGCCAACTTAACAAATTGATTAGTAATGTTGGGAATATATTGAGATAAAGAATTAATATTAAAGACTTTTTCCAGGTTGGGGGAGACGGTTTGCAAAGCAACGGGTAAGCTTTTAAAAAGACCAATGCTTTCGCTAACTAAAGGGGGAAGAATAATGGTAAAGATATTAATAATAATTGCAATAAAAATAATATAGATAATAGCGGCAACTATCCCCCGGGGAATGCCTTTTTTTTGGAAAAATCGTACCGCCGGTTTAAGTGAGCTCATAATGATAAAGGCGATAAAGAGAGAGAAAATCAGGTCTTTAATCAACCAAATCAACAGAAGCCCAAGGATAAAAAAAACCGCAAAAACAATTGTTTTGTATGAAATCTCGATTTTTTTCATAGAATAATTATAACAATTAACTAACCCTTAGCAAGCGTCAGGCAAAAAACCTGTTGGGCGCCAGCCTTTTTTAAGGCTCTGGTCGCTTCTTTGACGGTTGCTCCACTAGTAATTACATCGTCAATCAGGATAATGTTTTTGTTTTTTACTGGAGTTTTGACAACAAAGGCGCCCATTAGGTTTCCATACCTAAGTTGTTTTGTTTTTGTTTGTGCTTGAGACACGGTGCTTTTTTTTCTTACCAGGGCATCTATTGTTGGCAAATTTAAATAGTGATTAAAATAATCGGCAATTAATTGGGCCTGGTTGAAGCCTCGTTCCTTTAGTCTCTCTTTATGAAGAGGAATCGGTTGAATAAAAAAATCTTTTTTTAGTTTTTTAAAAAGATTTATCTTCTCTGTCCTATCTGGAGGAATGATTTTTTTTAGCTCTTCCCAAACATCTAAAGCTAAACGATACTTTATGTTTTTAACGATTTTCTTAAAAAATTCGTTATAGTAAAAAAGACTTAAACTACCATCAAGGCGATTTTTTTTAAGACACTTTGGATGAGTTAGTCCAAAATAACTATTTTTTTCACAATAAAGGCAGGTGTCTTTGTTTAAATATTTGAGTTTTTTCTGGCAGTTTTGGCACAGATACTGTCCTAGAAAACCGCAGCCTAAACAAAACTTAGGGAAAATCACATCGAGAATAGACATATAAAAATGATACATCTTATGGTTTTTGTTCACAATATTTTTGGGAAATGCAAAAGTTAGCCCCTTGCCAAAAAAACTGAGGCTGGGTAATAAAATGATATATTTTGTTGATATTTTGACCTCTTGTAAACCTACTAATGGTGGTATAAAGTGTTAGAGGACACAACATATATGTTTTGCCTGTTTTGTAAGCATACCGACACCGAAGTGATCGAAACCCGGGTTTCCGACGATGGCGCGACTGTCAGACGTAGACGTGCCTGTCCCAAATGTAAAAAAAGGTTTACCACCTATGAAAGAGTTGAAGAGTTACCTATATTAGTAATTAAAAAAGATGGTCGCCGGGAAAGGTTTGACCGAGACAAACTAAGAAGGGGAATCCTCAAGTCTTGTGAAAAAACCACGGTCACTGCCGATCAAATAGAAAAGATTGTTAGCGCGGTTGAAATTGATCTAAAACAGCAAGACACCACCGAGGTGGAAAGCAAGATGATTGGTAACTTGATTGCTAAGCATTTAAAAAAAATTGACAAGATTGCCTATATTCGATTTGCCTCGGTGTTTAGACGTTTTGTTGATCTGGAAGATTTTGAGAGGGAAATTAAAAAGCTATTATAAATTTCAAAACTATGAAACTAACTGGTGTTTCGGAAAAGGTTTTTCTTGATCGCTATTCTTTAAAGGATAAAGATGGCAAACCAATTGAAAAAACACCAGAAAAGATGTGGCTACGGGTGGCTCGTGCGGTCGCGAACGACGAAAAAAAATCTCTGCGTAAAAAATGGTCAAAAGAGTTTCTTTGGGCCCTAAAAGACCTAAAATATATTCCCGGGGGTAGGATTTTGGCGGGTGCGGGTACCGGTTATTCGGTCACCTACTACAACTGTTTTGTCATTCCTAGTCCAGGGGATTCGCGCGGCGGCATTTTGGACACGTTAAAACAGATGGTAGAAATTATGGCCCGCGGTGGCGGTGTCGGTATCAACATCTCTTCTTTAAGACCAAGGGGGGCTCGGGTAAAAAAAGTTAATGGGTTTTCTTCTGGTCCTATCAATTGGGCGGAGCTCTTTTCCATTACCACCAAAGAGATTATTCAACAAGGGGGGACAAGGCGTGGTGCCTTAATGCTTATGCTTTGGGACTGGCATCCAGATATTGCTGAGTTTATTACGGTTAAGCAGGACCTAAAAAAAATTAACGGGGCCAATTTATCTGTTTGCGTTTCCGACAAATTTATGGAGGCGGTGGAAAAAGACGCTGACTGGCCATTGGTTTTTCCAGATACCAATGATCCCGAATATGACAAAAAATGGACTGGTGATCTTGAGGTTTGGAAGTCTTTAGGAAAGAAGATTATTGTTTACAAAGTTGTTAAGGCGCGTAAGGTTTGGGATCTAATTGCCCAATCAGCCTGGCAAAGCGCTGAACCAGGAATAGTTTTTATGGAGCGCTATAACAAGTGGCACAACAACTATTATTGGAATCGGATTAACTGTGTTAATCCTTGCGGAGAAGAGGGGTTACCGGCCTGGGGCGTTTGTAATCTTGGTTCGATTAATCTTTCGTCTCTAGTTAAGGGAAATGATATTGATAACAAGGGTGTTTTTGATTTTAAAACCTTAAAAAGAGTAGTTCAGGCGGCTGTCCGCTTCCAGGACAATGTCATCAATATGGACTCTTATTTTTTTGAGGGAATAAGAAAAACCCAGCTTGAGGGAGAAAGACGAATTGGTTTGGGAACCATGGGGCTTGGTGACGCTCTAATCAAGCTTCATTTAAAATATGGTTCTGATGAGTCTTTGAAATTCATTGAAAAGATTTATAAGACTATTTGTGAAGAGGCTTATTTAGGAGCCGTTAGCGTAGCCAAAGAAAAGGGCGTTTTTCCTAAATTTGACAAAGAAAAATATCTTAAGTCGCGCTTTATTCAAACTCTTGATCTCAAGATTCAAAAAGCAATTAAAAAATATGGAATAAGAAACTCGTTGCTCTTAATGCAGGCTCCCACTGGATCAACCTCTTTGATGGCTAATACCACCTCAGGGATTGAACCGATTTTTGAGTTTGAGTATATCCGTCGTGATCGTTTGGGAGAACACGCTATCCGCCATCCTCTCTATGAGACCTGGTATAAAAAACATGAAAAAGAAATTAAGGAAAAAGGTTTAAAAAAACCCGCCTGGTTTGTCTCGGCCAATGAACTAACTCCAGAAGAACACGTTAGGGTTCAGGCAATGATTCAAAAATATGTCGACGCCTCAATTTCAAAAACCGTCAATGCGCCCCAATCTCATACGATCGAAGATGTAAAAAAACTCTATTATTTGGCTTATAAAATGGGTCTTAAGGGATTGGCCTACATGAGAGAGGGCTCAAGACAAGGAGTTTTGGAAAGAACCACCACTCAACCAAAAGAGAAAAAGGAAGAAAAAATTCCTTTATACACGGTTAAACCAAGACCAATGGTTGTTCATGGTTCAACCTACCGAATTAATACACCTGTGGGAACGGCTTTTATTACGGTTAATATTAATGGAGGGGGTGAGCCGTTGGAGGTTTTTATTAATGTGGGTAAAGCAGGTTCTGATGTCTATGCGATGGCTACCGGCTTAGGAAGAATTATCTCTTTGGCCTTAAGATTTTCTTCCCACCTTTCACCCGCTGAAAGAATTAAGGAGATTGTCGCCCAACTTCAAGGAATCGGAGGAGCCAGAACCATGGGTTTTGGTAAAGAAAGAATCAGAAGTCTGCCTGATGCGGTTGCTAAAGTTTTGAGCATGCATTTTAAACTCAATGGCCAAGCCGAGATTTCTCAACCAGTCAATAACGAAAATGATAACGGTAATGGAAAGCCACATTTGGTGACAGAAACAGCCCAACCTAGTTTACTAGCCCAAAAAAGTGAGGTTTTTTTTGATATCTGTCCCAGCTGTGGCGAAGCCACCCTGGCTCATGAAGAAGGCTGTAAAAAATGTTATGGTTGCGGATACTCTGAGTGCTAGCCATAAATCACAAGTTCCAAATTACAAATCACAAGCAAATCACAATAAACAATCAATAAAAATATAAACCGTTTAATTGTTTAATTAATTGTAATTTGAATATTGTTTGGAGCTTGGAATTTGTGCTTTGTGATTTATTTATATGTCAATATATACTAAAACCGGTGATGGGGGGGAAACGTCTGTTTTTGGCGGGCAAAGGATTTCCAAGGCAACGCCGCAAATTTTTGCCTGTGGTAGTTTGGACGAGCTTTCAAGTTTTATTGGTTTGGTGATAGGTGAAACCGGTAAAGAAAAAAAACTCTTATCTAAGGTTCAAATTGATCTTTATCAAATTATGGCCTTTTTATCTGGGGCAAAGGTTAAAATAACCTTTCTCAGTCAGAGGGTAAAATTATTTGAACAGATTATGGATGAAACCGCAAAAAAACTGCCTAAATTAAATCGTTTTATTCTCCCTCAGGGGTCAAAAACAACCAACTGGTTCCATGTTTTGCGGACTGTCTGTCGCCGGGCCGAAAGAGTGGTTATCGGTTACTATAACCAAACAAAAAAAGTTAATCCGGTAATTCTTGTTTACCTTAACCGTTTGTCTGATCTGTTCTTTGTCTTGGCACGCAAACATAACCAGGGCCAGGAAATCGGTGTATAATATACATCTATCAACCGATATGAAAAAATTATTTATAGGTTTTTTGGCTTTAGTTGGCACCCTGTTTTTGTTTTATTTTTCCCGCTCTTTTTTTATTTCAAAAAATAAGCCCACTATTAAAACCATTACGGTTTACCAAAAAATTCTTAAAGAAAAAGCAGAAAATAAATCATTCAGCCGGTTTTCGATTGCGCCGGGAAAAACCGCTCTTGAGCTTTTACAAAAAACCGTTCCTCATAAAACTAAAGGTGAGGGTAAAAACGCCTTTGTGGTTATGATTGACAATTATGAGGCTGATAATAATAAAAAGGAGTATTGGTCTTTTTACATTAATGGTCAATATGCCCAGGTTGGCGCCGGGAGTTATATATTAAAAGATAATGATAAAATCGAATGGAAAATCGACAACTATTAAATAAGGTCCTTTCTGTTTTTGGCTTAATTGGATTAACCGTTTTTTTACGATTAATTCCCCATCCGCCAAACTTTGCTATGGTGGGTGCCCTTGCCTTATTTTCCGGTCATCAGTTTAGTAAAAAAACTGCTTGGGTTGTTCCACTAATAGCGATGTTCTTGTCAGATATTTTTCTTGGTTTCCACTCAGTTGTTCTTTTTGTTTATGGTAGTTTTTTATTAATAACCTTTCTTGGCTTTTGGCTTAAAAAAAACAATCGATTTTATCATCTGGCTGGCGTCTTACTTATGTCGTCGGTTCTTTTTTTCATCATTACCAACTTTGGTGTTTGGCTTAATACCAATCTGTATCCAAAAAATATTAATGGGTTAGTTAATTGTTATTTAATGGCCATTCCTTTTTTTAGAAATACTCTTTTATCAGATATTGTTTTCTCGTTGGTTTTTTTCTATGGGTATCGGCTATTTTTTATGTTTATGAAAAAACTTTCTTTCTCCTTTAAATAACCCCGGGTTTTTTTATATAATCATTTTATGGCTCAAAAAAACTTTACTGATATTAAAAAGCTTATTAAAAAACAAAAACAAACCATGGTTTCGCGACCAAAAGAGGTTGAGCCAATGGTTGTCTCAAAAGAAACTAAAGAAGTTGGTCTTCAAGAAGTGGTTGAACACGAACCGGAAAAAGAGGTTTCTCCTTTTGTCCAAAAACGGGCCGAGTCAATTAAGCTACCAGACGATTTAAAACAGGTCGGTGTTCAGTCAACCGAAACAACTCAATATCCAACCTATCAAGACGTTAAAACTCCACTAAGCGATGAAAAAATTGAAGTTGGTCGTCATGCGCCACCCACCTCATCATTTCGTTGGTTGGCAGAGCTTGCTATATATATTTTAAGAACTGCCCATCTACAACTTAAAATTATTCACGGGCACGTGGTGAGAGTACTAAGGAAATAAATTCCAAACCACAAATTACAAATCACAAACAAATTCCAATAAACAATTATTAAAAATGTAAACGGTTTAATTAATTGTAATTTGAATATTGTTTGGAGCTTGGAATTTGTGTTTTGTGATTTATGAGGAGAGGACTTTGTTTATTTCCTGCAAGAAGCCTTCTTTGCCAAGGCTGCCGACAAACTGAGAAACCGGTTGCCCTTTTTTAAAAATTACAATTGTTGGAATAGAAAAGACTGAATAAGTTGACACTAGTTCTTGATTTTCATCAACATTAATTTTGACAAACTTTATGTTATTCGTCTGTTGAGCCAATTCTTCAATGATTGGCGAGGTCATTTTACATGGGCCGCACCATTCAGCGTAAAAATCAACAAAAACCACTCCTGGATTGTCTAAAACTTCGGTCTTAAAGTTGTCCTTATTAAGATGGGGTACGGCCATAGCTTTTTAATATTAGACTGCCAAAATTAATTAGTCAAGAGGATTTTAATAACGCTTGAAAATAATAAACTTATAATATAATGTTATGACATAAATGCGTGATACGATCCATGTTTATCGAAAAATTTTGAGGGGTGGGGTTGAGGTAAAGATAAAAAGAAAAAAATACAATATTCTTTATCCTTCACACATCTGGGATCGTTTTCCAAAATCACTTCATAAAATCTTTGCCGATAGTCTTTCTTATGTGGCTACTTGGCATCTCTCATTGGCGGAAAATAAAAATGTGACCTATCATTTTTCTCATCCTTTAATTGAACCGGTGATCTTTAAGATCCTTTTTTATACCTTGCCAATGAACATCTTTGAGTTTGCTAATGTCGACACCTCAGACATCATAAAAAAATTCTATAACGCCAATTTCCAAACAAGATTTAAAGGTTTAAACTACAACTCCAATTCTGGCAAAAAAGTAAAAAGAGTTCTTAAAGACAGAGCTTTGCTTTTATTTTCTTTTGGTAAGGATAGTTTGTTAACCTATGCTTTCTTACGGGAATTAAAAATTCCTACGATCCCGGTTTTTATGAGAGAACCACAAAGCGGCTTTGAGAATGCTCATAAAAAAAGACTTGCTGAAAGATTTTATGAAAGATTCAATCAGGGGGTCGTTTTTTTCCCTCTGACTTTTGGTCGTCTACGCCAGTCGTCTGATTATTACTGGGGCTGGGATATAATCCTGTCTCAGTATGCCTTTGTCCTCATGCCTTATTATTTTTATTATCAGGCTAAGTATTTATTTTTTGGGAACGAGCAGAGTTGTAATTTTAATACTGAAGATAGTGAGGGTTTTCTAATCAATCCTGTTTTTGAACAAAGTGTTTATGGCATGCAGCATCTGCAGGATGTTCCTAAGCTGTTTTCCATTAACACCCATATTGGTAGTTTGGTGGAACCAATCCATGAAATTTTTATTACCTACATTTTGCACCATCGGTATCCGGAAATCGGCCGCTTCCAGATGTCTTGTTTTTCCGAAGAACCAGAGGCAAAAAAAAGACGTTGGTGTGGTAAGTGTGAAAAGTGTGCTCGGATGTATGTTTTCTTTAAGGCCTTAAACATTTCTCCGGAAAGAGTTGGTTTTTACAACGGCAACATGCTTTCAAAAAGGAAAGAAGATCTTTATGTCATTTTTAATGAGGAAAGCGATAAAAGTGCTTACGGCGGCAGCGGTTTAGGAAAGGATGAACAGCTTTTGGCTTTTTATTTAGCCTATAAAAACGGGGTCAAGGGAGAACTGATGGCCAAGTTTAAAAGAATGTATCTAAAAACCGTTATTAAAAAAAGGGATAAATTAATTAGGGAATATTTTGGTATTCATTCGTCATTGTCGCTCCCATCGTCTCTACGAAGAAAAACCCTGGCTTTTATTAAAAGAGAGCAGAAGAGAGTATTAAAATATATCTATAAAACAGTCTATGACTAAAAATTCAAATGACAAACGTCAAACATCAATTCAAATTCAAAAATCAAAATTCAAAACGTTTTGTTGTTTGAGGTTTGAATTTTTCTTGTAATTTGTTATTTGTGATTTGATGTTAACACCTATTTCTTTTCCACATTAAACAGCGGTCCGACAATCTGAATGTTGGCCGGCGCCCGCAGATTAAACCAATCTTTAAACTCTTTGGCGTCAAAACTGCTACTGCCCCCGTCGCCGCTAAAATTAACCGAGGTTGTCCTGCCGCCACCAAAATCAACACTAACTGAGGCGCTATCAATATTATTATTGGGTGAACCACCCCGGGATCGCAGTTCTGATTTTACCTTTTCGGCGTCCCAGGTGTCGGTCCCGGCTGGATTGGGTTTGTCCGGTTGATAAAGATGTTCAAGCACCGAGGAATCGCTTTTAGCCAATAAAATTACATTAACAGTGTCTGCCAATTCGTTCGGTTTTAACCAGGCGGTTTTGTTGTATTCGCTTCTTGAGCCCCAATCACAATAAAACCAAGGGGAACCTCGATCATAGGCATTGTTTTGCAAATCAGAAAAACTTCCATAACCGTTTGGGGCGTCGGTTCCATGTTTGGTCCAGTTTGTACTAGACCAACCAATTTCACCCGAGGCAAAGATATAGCCGCCGTGAGTTGAAGAAAACCAGGCTTTAATCGGTTTGCCTCCTTGAATCATTGCTTTTCCAGCTGTGTCGTTGACTGCCTGCTCCCAGGCGCCACCCTTTGGGTCAGACTTAAAAACCTGGCAGTTTTCTGTGGCACAAATTGAACCATTACCATTGTCTGTGTAAGCAAGCACATAGGAACGGGCGGCAATTGCTTGTGCCTTTAAAACCTCAGCCGGCCAGTCGCCGGGGACCTCATAGATTCTTTTTACATAGTCTTCTAAGGTATAAGAACCATAACCGTCAACATTAATTTTTAAGTTGGTATCAAAGTTTTGGTAGTCATCAAAGTTATAATAAGCTCTTAAAATTGTGTCGTAATTTTGCCCAGAATCAGCTCTTCCTTTTGCGCCCCACTGATTCATGCCAACGCGGTTAGGAACGCCATAGGTAAAAATGGCAAATTTTGGTGAAAAGCCTGGGTCGCGGCCATTGGTTAAATCACTGTCGCAACGGCCCATTGAACTGGCTGATCTCGAAATATTAAGACCGGCCAATTTTTGGGCAATCAGGTCTTGCTGCCGCGCACTTAGTTGAGCAATTTTTTGTCGTGTGTTGGCAATCTCTCCCGAAAGAACCAATGATTGTTGATCCAGGCTTATTTTGAACTGAGCCAGTTGAATTTTTTCACCCTCAAGCGAGGCTTTTTTTTCTTCAAGGTTTTTTATATAGAGAACGATTTTAATAATTGTGTTTTTGTCTTGATCAACCAAAGATTTCTGGTAAAAAAAATTATCCAATGACTGAGAAATATTTTCCGCCACAAAAAGGGTTAGTAGGGTGTTTGGGTTTTTGCCCAAATTCTTATAATAAGACCTTGCCCTTTCGTTAAGCAGTTGTTTTTGATACTCAAGTACCTTTTCTCCTTGAGCAACTTCTTGTTCTTTTTTAACAATCTCTTGTTCTAAAAAACCAATTCTTGATTTAATACTTTGCAGTTGAGTGTTAAGTTTTTGATAGTTGATCTCTTTACTTTGCAGTTGTTGAGTAAGACTGTCTAGGTCTCTTTTTATCTGATTAAGTTGATCTTCAATTAGGTCGGCCCGTACCTGAGTAAGGAAAAAAGTGGCGACTAATAAAATTAACACCAAGGCCAAAAACTTTTTCATATGTAAATTATAGACTAAACTTCTTGGGGATTTTTTATATACTAAAGCTATGAGAAAGTTTTTATTAATTTCCTTATTTGTTGGATATTTTTTTTTATTTTCAAACAACACGGTTTTTGCCCAACCAACCGGGCCAACTACCAGCCCAACCTCAGGCCCCAGGTTTGCTGCCTGTGATCTTTGCGGTTATTGCCCGCCTAATCCAGCCCCTGGCAACTGGGAAAGTTGTCGCCAGTGCCTTTACCCTAATGTGGCCGGGCCAGCAACCACCGACACCACTTTACTAATCGATCCAGGGACAAGCCAACCATTACCAGCTCAAAAAGGCAGAATGTATACCATGCTTGGCTGTATTGCCACTGATCTGGGTAGCTTTCAAAGCGAGGGAGCGGCCGCCAGCGTTGTTCAAACAATTCTTAATCTAATTTTTTCTATCACTGGTGGGGCGGCGCTTATTGCCTTAATCTATGGGGCTTTTTTGGTTTTAACTTCTCAAGCTGAGCCAGAAAAGTTAAACCAAGGAAAAAGAATTATTTTTGGGGCTATTGTTGGAGTTATCTTTGCTCTAGGCTCAGTTTTTCTTGTGAATTTGTTAGCCTCAGGAATACTAAAAATCCCTGGGTTCAGTGGCTCTCCTTAATGGGTTTTCTTACCAACTTTTCTTAAATACAGGCCCGAGGCAACGCCTGACAATAAAATAGGAAAAAGAATTGTTGGTAAACCAGTAGCTGGAATAGTTTTGGGGGCTGGAGTAGTTTGGCTATATTTATTATAAGTTATCGTTGGAATAATTTTAGTTGTTGGTGTTGGAGTAATGGACTGCTTACTTACAATTGCGCCAAGTTTTCCGCCCAGTTTAATCCTGCCGGAAATAAAAGCTAAAAAGACAACCACAACCACCAGACCTAAAATAAAAGAAACAACTTTATTCAGATCTTCCATATGGTGGTATTATAACATTATAGGATAATTTAATCAAGCTTAAAAATGTTTAACTAATACTAAGTAGGCAAAGTTTTAAGCTTTTTTATTAGCCCCTCCCGTGAACGACCACCCAAGATCGGACCACAAGAGCCAGGACGCAGAAACGAAAAGACACGCAGCTGGCCGTCGGGAACGAAGCGGGCGCTGACGACATGCCCATTATAAAGACCACGCGTAAACGTAGATACTTCGCCTAAATAATAATCGGTAATAAGTTTACTATCCTGTGCGGCAATGAGATAATCATTGGTAATATCTAACATTTGTCTTCCTTGCTTTTCAAATTCTTGTTTAAGTTGTTCCTCAGTTGTGTTCAGGTGGGGAGCGTCAATGCTGTTCTCATAATTAAACCAGTCAAGCACAACTGTCTTATTATTGATGGCTTCTAATTCTCCCTCGTTAATATCTACGTCCATTCCTGGCCAAAGGGTTGCCAACAGAGAGGGGTTGTTTTCGAGTAGTCTCAGACCAGTTCTTTTACCCTCTTTTTCCAGTTGCTGTATCTTTTTTTGAGTATAAGGACAATGGAGTAAGGCAAATTCAACGTATACACCTTGTTTTTTCAGTTCTTCTGATCTTACCGTCCAGATGGTTTGAAATGTTTTTGTTATCAAATCTGGAGTGTGGGGTTTAGTATTAAATTCTTTAACTGCTTTTAGAAGACTTTGCGGGGTAGTTAGGTCTTTAGAAGTTAACACGGGAACCCCTTGAATATTCCTTTCTATTTTCATATGTTTCGCATTGTAGCAATACAATAGGTCGTTGTCAAATTTACCCGATAACCTCGTCGGTTGTCGGGCTTGACTTTTTATACTAAAAAGCTGACAATAAAAATATGAACGAATTACCAGAGACTAACCCTCAGGTGGTTTTTTCTTGGAAAGCGCCTTTGCGCGCCTACAAAAAACGGGGAAAGCTGGTCTTGCGTTTTTTTTTGGCGGTCGCCCTTCTCTTGTCTCTAATCGTTTTCTTTTTTGGCGACAAAATTTTATTAATTCCCATCTGGGCGCTGCTTTTTCTTTTCTATGTTTTAACAATCACGCCGCCACCGGAGGTGGAGAATAAGATTACCCGTTTTGGTATTGAAACGGCCGGAATTACTCTTCGTTGGGAAGTTTTGTCCCACTTTTATTTTCGTAAGCGTTTTGGTTTTCACATTCTTACCATTGTTAGTCACGCCCCATATTTTTACCACGCATATTTGGTTGTTCCCAACGACAATATAAAAAACAGTCTAATAACCATTCTTTCTGAACATTTAATCTATCAGGAAAAACCACAAAGAAGCTTTACTGACAAGGCAGTTGACTGGCTGTCAAACCTTATTCCTGATGAAGGAGAGAGTCCAGCCGTCGTTGCCAAACCTCAGCCGGCATCTCTTTAACGCCAAAAAGCCTTGCCCAAACAATAATTCCCTCGTCGGTGGTAATTAATGTCCCGTTTAGTTCTTTAGCCAAAACAATCAGATCTAGGTCGGCCAAACTATCTAAAAATCCCACCCGAGTAGCCTGACGATACCTTTCACGAAAGTTTTTAACCACCGGACCAATAGTCATTTCAAAGTCTTTTTTACTAAGGCTTTCCTTACCCGTTAAAAGCTGGCCGGCTTTTTTGATTTCTTCTTCACCAAGCGCCAAACCCCGATAACTTCTTTGGCGGATTTCATCAACCAGCCGGTAAAAAACACTGGCTGGAAAGTTGTTGGTGGCAACCGTTGGTGATTTTATGATCACAGCTGACAAAAAGTCTTTAATAAATGGCTGATTTTTGTTCTCAAAAAACGAGAGAAACTCGTCTACTATCCGCGGCGGCATATAAAATTCGGCCCGGCCTTTAAGTTGGGGGATAAGACCGGTCAGTTTTTTAACCACCTCTTCGGTCTTTTTTCCCAAACCAACACCAGGAGCCATATTAAAAAAAATATTGGTGTCCAAAATGAATTTTTCCATGAAATAAGGATAACAAATTGCCCTTGATTTTTCATGTGGAAATGTTTATTATTTGTGGACAAGTTATCCACAATTATTATTAAATAATTATGCAAATTTCTCTCTGGGCCGATTTTATCCGCTCTTTTGATAATACCTCTTCGCAAAAAAAATCGGTTCTCCTCTCTTTTTTAAAACAACTCACGCTGGTTAATCAGGCGGATGGAGAAATTACCCTTGGTTGCACCAATACGGGCCTGCGGATATATCTGGAAAAACGCATCCCTGAAATTGAGACAATTATTGCTGGGTTTGCCAAAAAAGACATTAAAATAAAACTAATCACACTGGCACCAAAACCAAAAAAAACAGTTGTCTCGCCCCTTTTAAACTATGAACCGTCCGCCGATGATCTGGCGGTGCGCGCCGGCCTTTCGCGCCGTTATCATTTTGAAAACTTTGCTGTTTCTACCACCAACCAGGTGGCTTATGCGGCCGCCCAGGCAATCGTAGAAAACTTAGGCAGTGCCTATAACCCTCTTTTTTTATATGGGGGGGTTGGTGTAGGAAAAACCCATTTAGCGCAGGCGGTTGGCCATAAAATTATTGAAAATAATGGTGAAAAAAAGGTTCTTTTTTCTCCGGGCGATCTTTTCACTAACGAACTAATTGAATCAATCAGGGAAAGATCAACCGTTGGTTTTAGAAAAAAATATCGCAAGCTTAGCCTTTTAATTATTGATGATGTTCAGTTTATCGCGGGCAAGCCGGCTATTCAAGAAGAGTTTTTTCACTCCTTTAATTCAATTGTTTCCACCGGCGGCCAGGTAATTATGACCTCAGACCGGCCACCCCACGAAATAAAAAACCTTGAGGACCGTTTGCGCTCGCGTTTTTCTGGTGGCTTAATTATTGATATTCAGCCGCCAGATTTTGAACTGCGAACGGCTATTCTTCTTATTAAGGCCAAGGAAAAAAATATTGACATTGATATTGAGGCGGCCAAACTAATTGCCGAGCAGACAGCTGACGGCCGGGCCCTTGAAGGAACCCTGCTTTCCATCTACGCAAAAATACTCGGCCGGCAGGAAAAGATTTTGACGGAGACGGTAATTAATTATTTTTCTGAAAGAACCAAAAACGAAATAAAAAAAATTTCCTCTCCCGACGTAATCCGGGCTGTCTGTTCCTATTACAACGTCAAGCAGTCCCGAATTAAGTCGGAGACCCGAGAAAGCGGCGTCGTCCTTCCGAGACAATTAATTATGTATGTTCTGCGCCACTGGCTGGGAATGAAGCTCGAGGAGATTGCCTACATCCTTAACCGTAAAGACCACACGACGGTTATTCACGGGACCGAGAAGATTAGTCGGCTGATTGCCCAAAACCCCATCTTCAAACAAGAGGTTGACCGGATTGTTTCGCCCCTTGGGCTGTCTACATGATATCCACAGCTTGTTCACGGGCTTTTTTTCCGGTTTTATTTGTCTTGAAAATCTATCGCCCATTTTATACACTTATACACGCTCACTATTACGACGATATACTATATATATGAAAACTATCTTTGATAAAAATACATTTAACAGGGCACTTGAACTCGCAAGCAAATTTTCCTCTGGTCGTATTTCTTCAATCCAATCTCTTCAAGGCGTTTTGCTAAAGGGAGAAAAAGGGCACCTCCATTTTTATAGCAGTAATTTAAACAGCTTTTTCCATACAAAAATAAAGGCCGAAAACGAAAAGGACTTTTCTATTTTAGTTGAACCAAAAAAAATTAATGAGTATATCAACTATCTTCCTGGAAGCAAGATTGAAATAGAAGCAGGGGAAAAACAGCTGGTGATTAGTCAGGAAAAGACCCGGGGAACGTTTCCGATTATGAATCAAGCCGACTTTCCCTTGCCACCAGAAATAAAAGAAAAAAAACAGACCATAAAAACCGCCTTCTTAAAAACCAATCTCCCATTAATCCTTTTTTCGGCCGCTCAGGACGAGAGCCGACCAACCCTAACCGGGGTTAATTTCATTAGCGGCGAGAGCCAGCTGACCATGGTAACCACCGATGGCTTTAGGCTTTCCCTGATTAAGACCGACAAACAAACAGGATGGCCGTCTTTTATTGTTCCAGCAACCTTTCTTGAAGAAATTCAGAGGCTGATTTTTGATAAAGAAGAGGTGGCTTTTGCCTATTCAAGCGAAGAAAAACTTTTATATTTTAGCGACGGAAAAAATGAATTTTTTAGCAGGCTTATTGAGGGCGAGTTTCCTGCCTTTGAAAAAGTAATCCCGGAAAAAACCACCACACGAGTAGTGCTTGACAAGGAAGAGCTTTTAAGGGGGGTTAAACAGGCTTCTGTTTTTGCCAGGGACCTGGCCAATGTAATTCTTTTAAACTTTAAAAAGGAAGAAATATCCATAAAACCAAAGACCGAGACCGAAGAAAACCAAACAATTATCGAAGGAGAGGTTGAGGGCGAGCCCCAAAAAGTTGCTTTTAACTATAAGTTTTTAGTGGAGTTTTTAAACCGGGCGGAAAGTAATAAAATTACTATTGAGATACTTCGGCCGGACGCACCAATCATATTTAGAGTGGACAAAAAACCCAACTATCTTCATTTAATTATGCCGGTTAGAATTCAGGAATAAAAAATGCAGCTAGATATTTATACTGACGGGGGAGCAATAAATAACCCGGGCCCGGCCGCCAGCGCCTTTGTTGTTTTTCAAGGAAAAAAAATTGTTGCTCAGGAAAAAAAAACCATCGGCAACTCCACCAACAACATTGCCGAGTATACAGCCGTAATTATGGCTCTAGAAAAGCTTCCTCAACTAATAAACGGGCAAATAAAAAAAATTGTTTTTTACTCAGATTCAAAACTAATGGTTAATCAACTAAACGGATTATATAAGGTAAAAGACGGCCAGATTCGTGAACAAATAATGAAGATAAGGGTTTTAGAAGCAAAATTTAATCTACCAATTATCTACAAAAACATCCCTAGGGAGAAAAACCAAATTGCTGACAGCCTTGTAAAAGAAGTGCTGCTATAATTTTTAGAGTTGTCCGAGTTTTTCTTTTTTTTCTGCCTCGTTTTTAACCAAGCTTAAATAGCGCTCGGTTGAAGACAAACGACGGTGGCCAACCACTTTAGCAATATACTCTAAAGAAGCGCCGTTCATAAGCTGATGGGCAATAAAAGTATTGCGCAGGTCATTAACAGTGGCTTTTTCAATACCAACATCGGTAAAACATTTGGAAATAATCTGACGGATATTTCTGATCAAAACCGGGCGGCCAGTACGAGTAATAAAACAAAAATCTCCCCCGGATTGACCGCGTGCCCTTAAGTAATCATCAACAGATTTCTTTGCCAATTTATTTAAAGGAACTTCCCTCTCCGGGCTTTTTCCATAGCTGCGGATTTTTAGAGTGCTTGGTTTAATGTCATCAAGATGAATACAGGCCAACTCACCAATTTTTATTCCGGTCTGTAGTAGTATCTCTACCATCGCATAAGTTCTTGGGTCTTCTTTGGCAATGTCTCTTAGGGCCCGATACTCCATTTTGGTTAAAATTCTTGGCGGTGTATGAGTATATTTTGGGTGAGAAACGTCAAGACTTGGGTTTTGACCAATGATACTTTCGTTTTTAAGAAAACGAAAAAAGGTCCTAATAGAATTTAATTTTCGCGAGGCAGATTTTTTTGTATAACCATCGGCTAAAAGTTTGTTGATAAAGCCCTCAACGTCCTCTTTTTTTACCTCAGAAATATCGGTTTTTTCTGCCCCGGTCAGATAACCGACAAACTGTTGTAAATCTTTTTTATAGGCAACAATCGTAAAGGCAGATTTTTGTTGTGATTTAAGGGTTTCGATAAACCTATCAATTAAACCCGGCAGGGGTAATGCACTCATATGGTCCTATAATATACCACAATAAGATAAAAAAAACAAGCAGCAAAACCAGCCGGGGTTGTAATTTAGAGACGGGTGTTGTATATTATATAATTCACCTTTATAAAAAAGGAGGAAAAAAGACTGATGGTTAAAAAACAAACACAATCTACTAACCCAATGGCGGCTTTATTAAAAGCCCATCAACCACCAATAGTAACCAAAGGACACGAAATCGATGCCAAAATAATTTCCCTTTCCAAAAAAATGGTTACTTTTGATATTGGTGCCAAAGCCCACGCTCTTTTAGGGCAAGAGGAAATGAAAGAAATTTCTACCTATCTGCCGTATTTAAAAATCGGCCAGGTTGTTCATGCGCGGATTATTGCCGCCGAATCAAAAGATGGCTACCCGGTCTTATCCTTAAGAAAGCTTTTTCAAAAAGGTAAATGGTCGATTCTTTTGGAAAAAAAGGAAAAAGAAGAAGATATTGAGGTTATCTGCGGCGAATATGGTAAGGGAGGTGTTTTTATTGACTTTATGGCAATAAGAGGGGTAATTCCAAAAATCCAATTGATTGGTGAAGCCCTAACCCACCCGGAAAAACTTCGTGGTCAAAAAATAAAAGTCAAAATTTTGGAAGCCGATGAAAAAAAGAACCGTTTGGTTGTTTCACAAAAAGCAGCTGTTTTAAAAACATCACAAAAAGAGCTAAAAGCCAGGTTTGAGAAAATCAAAGAAGGAGAAAAATATAAGGCTAAGGTTTTAGGTGTTTCTGAGTTTGGGGCTTTTTGTGAGGTTGAAGGAGTTGAGGGCCTAATCCATATTTCGGAAATTTCTTGGGAAAAAGTGGCTGACCCATCGGCCCACCTACGAACAGGAGAAACGGTTGACGTTATGGTCGTCGAAAAAAACCCGGTTGACATGAAACTTAATTTATCACTAAAAAGATTATTGGGCGACCCATGGCAAAAAATTGAAGAAAAATATCCGAAAGATAAGGAGTTAACCGGAGAAGTGGTCCGCCGAGAAAAATATGGGTATTTTGTCCGTTTTGAACCAGGAGTTGAGGGCCTGATCCATATTAGTAAGTTGGGTGAAGGAACCGAGTTTAAAGCTGGACAAAAAGTCAAGGTTTATATTGAAAAGATTAATGAAAAGGGACGACGAATCAGCCTGCTTCTTCCTCAAAAAGAAAGACCGGTAACCTATAGATGATAGATTTTAGACTCTAGATCCTAGATTTTTAGATCTTCTTTTCCACCCCTTTTTTTGCTTATTTCTATAATCTAGTGTCTAATATCTAGGATCTAATTTGTGTATACTAAAATTATGGAGCAGCATCCGATGCCAAGACAGATCACTACTTTTGAGTTTAAATTAATCGGTTTTTTAACCCTTAAGCAGTTTATTTATTTGGTGATATTCTTCCCGGTCGGCTATATTGTTTTTCGTCTTTTTCCAATTCCTTTATTAAATATATTGCTTGGATTAATTGTTGCCGGTATTGGGGTCGTTCTCGCTTTTGTCCCGATTAATGATCGGCCAATGGAGGTTTGGATCAGAAACCTATTTAAAAGACTTACTGGTCCAACCCAATATTTTTTTCGAAAGGGCAACCAACCAATTAGTTTTTTAAGCAATCTTTATTTTGTATCCGACCCCCACCGGGTAATGACTCACATTGAATCACAAGAAAAGTTGGCTGCTTATTTGGCAAAAACTAGCCCACAATCACAGACTAATAGTCACAAAAACAACATTAATATTTTATTAGAAAAAACCACCACCAATCTTAGTGGAACCAAAAAAAACCAAGGGACACAGACAGCCATAAAAACAACCCAAACAACCGAACCAAAGCCGGCAGTAAGTGTTGGAGGACGAACAGCTTTTTTTACCGGCGTGGTTAAAAACCATAAATTAATTTCTTTACCGGGGATTTTAATCTATGTAAAAGATGGTCAAGGTCAGACGGTTCGCCTTTTAAAAACCAATCCTCACGGTGTCTTTGCCACTTTTAATCCCTTGCCGCCCGCCGAGTATGTTTTTGAAACCAAGGACCCAAACACAAACTACTTTTTTGATACAATGAAAATTAACGTTGAAAATCAAAATTTAAAACCGTTAGAAATATATTCTAAGGAAATGATATGACCAGCCAAAAGCCAACCTCACCGGTTAAGGCAACCACTCAGTTTTTTATTGAAATTGAGGACATAAAAGATGATATTGTTTTAATGAAAGATTTCTCCGCCTCAATTGTGATTGAGGTGGGGGCGGTGAATTTTTGGTTGTTGTCAGCCGAAGAACAAAACTCAATTATTTATGCCTATGCCGGGTTACTAAACTCTTTATCTTTTCCGGTACAGATTTTAATCCTTTCTAAAAAAATGGACATCTCTTCCTATTTGGATTATTTAGACAATAGAATTAGTAAGCAGCCCCAAGAGATTATTAAAACCAGGCTGAACTCTTATCGGGAGTTTATAAAAACTATTATTAAAAAAAACAGCGTTTTGGAAAAAAGATTCTTTTTTGTGGTGCCTTTTTCACCCCTGGAATTAGGACTGTCTGGGGTTAACACAGCCACCCTTAACAAAGAGTATGTGATTTCCCGGGCCAAGACATCGCTTTATCCGAAAAGAGACCATTTAACCCGGCTGTTGTCTAAGACGGGGTTGCGAGCAACTATATTACAAAAACAAGAACTGACAACATTGTTTTATAACCTTTATAACCCATCGGCCACTGGGAGAGAATTAGCCCCGATTGACAGTTATACCGACGTAGTTTTGACTAGTGGATAATTATGTTTAATTTATTTGACCTTGGAAATAATAAAAAAAAACAAGGGCCAAACTCGGCCCCATCTTTTCCTCAGACGCAAAGCCTGGCCAATTTTTTAGCCAAAGGCTCGGTTTCGATTAAAGATATTTTGGCGCCGTCTTTTATTGAGGTAGATTTTAATCACTTAAAAGTTGACGACAAATATTACCGGACTTTATATGTGGTTGGTTACCCGCGTTATGTGTCGGCCAACTGGTTGTATTCTTTAATTACTTTTGACCACCCGCTTTATATTTCTATGTACATTTATCCGGCCGAATCAAAAACGGTTTTGGAAGATTTAAAAAGAAAAATTGCCGAGATGGAAGCGACGATTGAAAATGATATAAAAGCCGGCAGGGTGGTTGACCCGAGTGTTCAAGTAGCTCTTGATGACGCTCTATCTTTACAAGCAGAACTAGCCAAGGGAGCGGAAAGATTTTTCCAGTTTGGTTTATATATTACGGTTCCGGCCGATACCCTAGAAGAACTAAATGAAGTTACTAAACAGATTGACTCGGTTTTGGCCTCGCTTTTGATTATTGCCCGCCAGGCAGCCTTGGAAATGGAAGAAGGATTTAAGTCAACTATGCCGATGTTTTATGACCGGCTGGGAGTTTGGCGCAACATGGACTCAACTTCTTTGGCAACAACATTTCCATTTGCCACCGCCTCTCTAACTAGAAACGAAGGCATTCTTTATGGAATTAATGAACACGACGGCAGTTTAATAATTTTTGACCGGTTTACTTTGGAAAATGCCAACTCAGTGATTTTGGGTAAGTCTGGTGGTGGTAAAAGTTTCCTGGTGAAACTGGAATCCTTACGGTTATTAATGATGGGAGTTGACGTGATTATTATTGATCCGGAAAACGAGTATAAAAAATTATCAGAATCAGTTGGGGGAGAGTTTGTTGAGTTTTCCCGCTCATCACAGTACAAGATTAATCCCTTTGATCTGACAACGGTTGATCCAGAACCAGACGAACTTTCCAATAAAATTCTTGACCTGCACTCTTTAATGAGAGTGATTATGGGCGATCTGACACCCTCACAAGATGCTCTTTTGGACCGGGCGATGGTTCTGACCTATCGGGAAAAAGGGATTACCCAAGATCCGGAAACCTTTAAAAACGAACCACCGCTTTTGGAAGATTTATATAAAACGTTTACCGGAATGGAAACCCCAGAAGCCAAAGAAATGGCCGACCGACTGGAAAAATTTGTCCAAGGATCAGCCGCGGGGATTTTTAATCAGCAGTCAAACTTTGATATTAAAAACCCATTTACGGTTTTTGGTATTAGAGACCTGGAAGAGAACATGCGGCCGGTGGCCATGTATATTGTTCTTGACTATATTTGGAACCGGGTAAGACGCGACAAGAAAAAAAGGGTTTTAATTGTTGATGAGGCCTGGTATTTAATTAAGAAAAAAGATTCAGGCGCTTATCTTCACAGCTTTGCTAAAAGAGCCAGAAAATATTTATTAGGTTTGACAACGATTACTCAAGATGTAGAAGACTTTTTGGCGACAGATGAAGGTAGGGCCATAATTACTAACTCTAGTTTACAAATAATTCTCAAACAGTCAACCGCGGCGGTAGAAAAAATTACGGAAACTTTTTATTTAACCGGCGGCGAAAAACACTTCCTATTATCAGCTGGCATCGGTGAGGGCCTTTTCTTTGCCGGACACAACCACGTTGGCTTCAAAGTCATTGCCTCGGAAGAAGAAAAAACGCTTATAGAGTAAATTCCAAAACACAAATTCCAAGCTCCAAACAATATCCAAATTACAATTAATTAAACAATTAAACGGTTTATATTTTTATTGATTGTTTATTGTGATTTGCCTGTGATTTGTAATTTGGAATTTGTGATTTTGTTAAGATTTTAATATTTCTTTGTCCGCAACCGGCGGAAAACTCTCATAAAACTGTGAAACCGCAGAAAAAACAGATGACTGATGAAGGACAATTATTTTATTGATTTTAATCTGCCCGAGACTAAAATCAAACGGGGCAACCGGGGAAGCTAAAATTAGTTTTTTAGGATTTAGTTTTTGAAGATATAAAATAGCCGCTTTAACCGTCGCTCCAGTAGCAATGCCGTCGTCAACCACAACCACCACCTGATTTTTTATTTGTTTAAAACCTGTTTCTTTAATAGAAAATCTTTTTAAATAGCCATTAAATTTTTCTTTAGCAATCAATACCTGTTCATCAAGAATTTTTTTATCAAGCCCTAAAGAGTTTATAATAGTTGGTTCTAAATAAACTGTGTCAAAACAAAAAGCCCCTAAAGCCAGCTCAGGATTAAAAGGGGTAGGAATCTTTGTTACTGCCAATAGAAGATGTTTAATCCCTAACTTTTTTGAAATAACCGAGCCCAAAATAGAGCCACCGCGAAGCAAAGAAACAACCACTGCTTTTTTTATTTCAGGGAGTTTTTCTAGAGCGAGCACCAGTTTTTCTCCAGCTTCTAGCCGGTCTTTAAATATCACTGAAGATATTTTATAATATGGGGACCTAATTTTAAATTAAAAATTTAAAGTTATAGTAGGGCCTATAGTTTAACGGCAAAACGAGCGCATGGCATGCGCTAGGTCGGGGTTCAATTCCCCGTAGGTCCACCCTTCGCCCCTCACAAAAATTGAAAATAAAATGGGGCTACGGAGTGGCAAGCCACCCCAAAAACAACACGCCATTAATTTTATGCGAAGGGTGCCCCTAACGTAGCTCGTTAGAGCGTAGTGGGGCGTTTCCTATTTTCTTATCTCAAAGCTTTCGTAGAGTTCTTTGGGTTCTTGCCAGAAGATTTCCACGCCCTCCACCCGGCTAACTGGTGGACCCTGTTTAATCAGTTTAATCATCTGGTTAATTTTTTCTTCCTCTCCCTGAATTAAGGCTTCAACCCCACCGCCAGCTCCAAGAATATCAGACCGGTCATAGTTATTTCTTACCCAACCGAAAACACCAATAATCTTGGCCTGTATTTTTGTCCAGGCGCGGAAACCAATCCCGATGACATCACCCCTAATGTAAAGACGGACTTGTTTTAACATAAACGCGTTAAAAAAAATTACAAAACACAAATTACAAGCTCCAAACAATATTCAAATTACAATTAATTAAACAATTAAACGGTTTGTGTTTTTGTTGATTGTTTATTGGAAATTGTTTGTATATTGTAATTTGGAATTTGTGGTTTACCTAATAATGGGATCAATCGCCTTTACCCGGTTAAAATATTCTTCTGCTTTAGCCTGGTTGTCAGCGGCCAAATAAAGTTGATATAGCCGGTATAACACGTCGCGAGAGCTGGCGTTTTTTTCAAGCAACTGTTCATATTTTTTAATCTCTGCTTTTCTTTGGACATCTTCACTAAAAACCTGGTTTTTTAAGTCTTTGTTAAAAATATTTTCTGATAGTTTAAGGACGGTTGAAAAGACTGGCAGGGTTTTTATTTTTTTTAGGAAAGAAACCGACGCCGATTCATTTTCATTAACTACCCTTACAAACAAAGGAGAGAGCTTTTGAGAAAAGATAATATTAGCCAGGAGAAGCGGGGTCAATAACCCAACCCCAAGCCAGAAATAAATTTTAGAGCCAGATTTTTTTGCCACAGCGATTAATTTTCAATAAAAGCTTGATAACGAAAATTTATTGCTCCGTGGCTGTGCTCGTTCCTGCGCACCTGCCTGCCGGTAGGCAGGCCCGCCAAGTCGCATAAATTTTGTTATCTTCGCTTTTTTAAATTTATAATTAATAATTAAAAATTGATTAAAAATTTAAAATTTTAAATTTAAAATTACTTCAGTTCGAACGGTTGTTTTATTATATAATTTTTTTATGGACTCAGTTTACCTTCAAGGGATAGTTGACCGGCTTATTTTTTTTAGCCTGGCGTTTTTAGCGGCATTAGCCGCCGGAGGATTGTCGGTGCTTTTTATTTATCTGGTGGTGGTTTACTTACGCTTAAAAAAAAGAGAAAAAATATCCTTGGAAATGGTTACTGTTGAAGTCAGACTATCAAAGGATAACGAAATCAAAATTGACGCGGCTGAACAGATGTTTGCTTCATTATCCTCTACAAAAAAAACAGGCTGGCTTTCTTTTTTAAACATACTAGACGATGTGATTGCCTTTGAAATCGTTGGTAAAAAAGCAGATATTAGATTTTATGTATCGGCGCCTCACCGAATTATTGACCTGGTTGAAAAGACAATCTACGGCTATTACCCAACGGCTGATATCCGCAAAGTCGACGAGCCAAATATTTTTACCGAAGACGGCAAGGTTGCCTTTGGTGGTGTGGTTCAAAAAGAAATCAACTATATGCCGTTAAAAGTTTATCGCGATTTACCGACCGACACCTTAGCGGCGATTACCTCAGCCCTATCTAAAATGGGCGACGAAGAAGGAGCCATGGTCCAAGTCCTTATCCGACCAGCCAACCCTAAATGGAAAAAACCTGGTAAATCATATGTTTCTTCGGTTAAAAAAAATGAGGCCAATCCGGAAAAAGCCACTTTTAAGACTGACCCAAAAATCTTAGAAAAAGTTGACGACAAATCATCAAGGCCGGGGTTTGAAACAACCATCCGCTTTGTTGTCTCGGCCAAAACCAAAGAGGCGGCCGAGGCACACCTACGGAACATTAAATCTTCATTTTCTCAGCTTAACTCGGACTTGAATAGTCTGGGTAAAACCAAAGAAATTTTTAAGGCCGGGTTTATGATTAACTTTATCTATAAGTTTTTTCCGGTTTTAGAGCTACCGTTTTTTAAGTCAATCTCAATTTTATCAAATGATGAGCTGGCGACCATTTTTCACTTTCCCAACAAGACTGTTGAAACACCCCAAATTAACTGGTTAAAAGCCAAAACCGCCCCTGTTTCTCACGAAGTGCCCCAAGACAACGGCACTTATATTGGCTCTGGTTATTACCGGGGCATAAAAAGGCCGGTGTATATTGATTCAGAAGACCGGCGTCGCCACGTTTATATCATCGGAAAAACCGGTGTTGGCAAATCAGTTCTTTTACAAGACATGGCAACTCAAGATATTAAAGCCGGTTATGGTGTTTGTGTGGTTGATCCGCACGGTGACTTAATTGATGAAATTGTTAAGTTTGTCCCGCCGGAAAGGGCCGAAGATGTGATTTATTTTGATCCGTCAGACACCAGTCGACCGATGGGCTTAAATTTATTGGAAGCTAAAACCGAAGAACAACGGCATTTTATTACCACTTCAATTATTAACCTATTGTATAAGTTGTACGATCCGCAACGAACCGGTATTATTGGCCCGCGTTTTGAACACGCCGTCAGAAATGCCATGTTAACGGTCATGTATGAGGAAGGATCAACCTTTGTTGAGGTGGTAAGAATTCTCTCCGACCCAAAATACGTCCAACAACTTTTACCCAAAGTCCAGGATCCGATTGTCCGGCGCTACTGGACAGATCAGATTGCCCAGACATCAGACTTCCACAAATCAGAAGTGCTTGATTATATTGTTTCCAAATTCGGCCGCTTTGTTACCAACAAAACTATGCGTAATATCATTGGTCAGTCAGTGTCGGCCTTTGACTTTAGAAAAGTCATGGACGAAGAAAAAATCTTACTGATTAATTTATCAAAAGGTAAGCTGGGTGAAGAAAACTCCAGCTTTTTAGGACTGGTTTTAATTCCTAAAATTTTGGTGGCAGCGATGAGCCGGCAGGAGATTCCCGAGGAAAAACGACGTGACTTTAATCTTTATGTAGACGAGTTCCAAAACTTTGCCACGCCAGACTTTGCCACAATTTTGTCCGAAGCCCGCAAATATCATCTAAATCTGACCGTTGCCAATCAGTTTATTGGCCAGATGGAAGAAGAGGTAAAAAATGCCGTCTTTGGCAACGTCGGTACCCTAATTAGTTTCCGGGTTGGTGTGACGGATGCCTCATATTTACAAAGAGAGTATCAACCGATTTTTTCTGAGTCAGATCTGATTAATGTCGAACGCTATCACGCCTATATGAAAACGATTGTCAGCAATGAGCCGGTAGCGCCGTTTTCGGTTGATATGACCAAAGATATGGACAAACTGAAAAACGCCGCCAATAACAAAATCGCCCAAGCCGTCATTCAGTTGTCCAGACTTAAATATGGTCGGCCAAAAGAGTTGGTGGAAGCGGAAATTACCCAAAGATCAAATCTATAAAATTATTATTTAATTAAAAAATATGACGCCAAAATATAAAAGGATACTTTTAAAACTTTCCGGAGAAGCCCTTAAAGGAAAAAGAGAGTTTGGTATTGATCCTGACTTTATTAACTATCTGGCCCAAGAGATAAAAGAAGCCTATAAAACCGGGGTTCAAATTGCTATTGTTACTGGTGGTGGTAATATTTTCCGGGGATTAGCAGGGAGTAAGGCTGGCCTTGATCGGGCAACGGCCGATTATATGGGTATGATTGCCACAATTTTTAATGCCATGGCCATTCAGGATAGTTTGGAAAAACTAGGACTACCAACCCGGCTACAAACCGCCCTGGAAATAAAACAGGTAGCCGAGCCTTTTATCAGACGCAAAGCGATTCACCATATGGAAAAAGGCCGGATTGTTGTTCTTGGTGGGGGAACGGGTTTGCCTTTTATTACCACTGATATGACCGCGGCCATGCGTTGTCTTGAGCTTGGTTGCGAGGCGCTTTTTAAAGCCACCAAGGTTGATGGTGTTTATGAGGATGACCCCCATGTCAATAAACAGGCAAAAAAACTTGATAAAATTTCCCTTGACGAGGTTTTTAAAAACGACAAGATCCGGATTATTGACAAAGAAGCCATCTCTCTTTGTCGGGAAAACAAACTGCCGATTGTTGTTTTTAACATGTATGAAAAAGGGGCCTTAAAAAAAGCCGTTCTTGGCCAACAGATTGGAACAACTATTAAATAATCTGCTTAGGAAGTTGGAAAATGGTTGTTGGAAAATAGTGGCGTGGTAATAGAAAATGGAAACTGGAAATTAGTTTCCGTGAAAATTCCTCCAAGCTTTTTTTAGATTGGTTAGTTGTCTACAACTTAAGGCGGTAAAGGATTTAATTGTATTTCCAACTTTCAAATTTCTATTTTTTACCCCACCAACCCCGGTTTTACCCCACCAATTACCCCACCAACCTCGGAGGTTAGAATCAGGTTGATTTAACAACGAAAATTAATCTAATAGCTTTCTTTTTATTAGTTTCAATTTTTTTTGATAATCAATCTGGTCTTCTACAAAACTTTGATATTTTTTTGGGCTATTAATAGATATCTCTGAAAAATTTTTAATAAAATCAGGGAATAGATAATTTTTGTAAGAAGAAGATATCCAATCTTGTGGTTTATTTACTAGTTGGGCGGTTGTTGGGTTTAAATGTATATATCTACTAACATGCAGTAGCTGTTCATTTTTTTCTATCTTTACCGACCTAAAGCCCGATTGCCACAAAGGGCCCTTACGATCAATTTTTTTGTTCAAATAACGAACATAACTATTTTCAACATTACCAATATAAGATGAAAAAATGCCCTCCTCAATTATTTTTACTAATAAATGATAATGGTCTGGCATTATGCAGTAGGCAATGATTTTTACCAAACAATTTTCTCTAAAAGAAAAAACATCTACGTTGTAATATTTTATTTTTTTTAGAAACGATGAAAGCGGTGTTATTGTTGCGGTTGGGGAATTGTAATAACTTAACGCTATTAAAAACCTATCAATACTACTTTTATTATCAAAGATTTTAAAACCAGCAATACTTTTATTAAAAACATGATAATACTCGTCGTGGGCAAATTTATTTTTTTGATACATGTTTTTAAAATAAACAAATAATAAAAAAATGTAAATGGACTATATGCTACAAAAAGAGATTTTTGTGTATTAATAGCGCCCTAAATAGCCCCATATCTAACCTCGGAGGTTAAAAGGGTTAAATTAGCTTATTTATTTCCTGAAGTAATGCGTTTTTATAATTGAGTAGGTTGTTTTCGGAAGGTTTAGAATTATTTGTGCATCTGACTTGTTCATTGGTTTCCCAAATTGACAATTTTCGATTGGGATCATCCGCATAACGCGGGATAATATGCCAATGTAGATGAGAATCTGTATTTCCAAGAAGTTCATAATTTAATTTGTTTGGTCTAAAAGCCTTATATACTGCTTCCGCCACCAAGGCCATTTCGTTTAAAAATGTTTCTCTGTCATTTTTAAGTTCATGTAATTCTCGAACATGGGTTTTTGACAGAAAAAGAGTATAGCCCTCGTAGAATTGGTGATCGGCCATGACAACATAACCAGACTTTAATTCTTTAACGAAGTAGGGATTACTGCCTTTTTTTATTTTACCTATTCTTTTGCAGATTAAACAATTAGAGTCCATATTTTTGACTTGATAAAATTATATCAAATCGGAGAGGTCTCGTAGTGACCTGGTGGGCAACAAAAATCTGTGAACGTGTCTACGCGGAGCGATAAAAAGCGCCATATATAACCTCCGAGGTTAGAAGGGTTAGAAATTGAAGTTGGTGATAAAAAATTCAGTCGGAATCTGCGGATAGCTTTGGAAAAGCTGAATTTTTTTGGAAATACCAGTGATTGAGGTAGCTTGTGAAGAAATCGTTTTTCCCTGTATAGGAAAATTAACTCCATCAGATTCAAAGCCTATTTTATAAGATGCTGAGTTAGGACTAATCACCCTAGCCATTAACAAAAGACTATCATTCCCCATATCCGCCTCATCAATGGAATATTTGCTAGAAAAAGACGGATCATTCTTTGGACAGTCACCCTTATGAACGGGATCACCCGAGAGAGCGTGAGAAACAATTGTTTCCCCATCGGGGTTGATTACATATCTGTTTAATTGATTGTTTTGTTTAATAAGGGTTACTTCAATGGCTATTTGGTTTCCTTCACTTCCAAAACAAATATTCATAGGCTCTGTATAAGAAGGGGTGAGAGAAGAAAAATCAGGGTTTTCAGGCGGACTACCACCAGGAGTCGATAAATAAAAAGTATACTGTTCATTTTTTTGTAGAAGCGGAGTAACAAACTCGCCACTACTAAGAGAAGTGATGGTCGCGCCACCAGTAAAACCACTAATATTAGTTAAAGAACCAGTTCCAAAACTAACGTTGGCCTTATCTTTAATAGCCGCTTCAATGCCGGCTTCAGCAGCGGCTAAAGCCCTTTGAGAATCTTCTTCCAACTTAGCCAATTTAGTATCGGTAGTTGATTGAAAGGACATCGACAAGACCACCGTAATTACAGTCGCCACGAGCATGATGACGATTAATAAAACCTGGCCATTTTTTTGTTTCATAGATTTAAATCACAAATCACAATCTCCAAGTTCCAAACAATGTTCAAATTACAATCATTAAGCATTAAAACGTTTATTAATTGTTTATTGAAATTTGTTTGTGATTTGTAATTTGGAATTTGTGATTTCATTATTGTGTTTGTCTCCAATCATACTTGGAAATTGATAAATATGGCAATAGTTTCAGATAAGTATCAGGATTAAAAAGAATAAAGATCGATGGCTTACTATTATCTGTTAAATCACGATCATTGGTTAATGTTAAAGCGCTGATATTGCCGACAACTTTTAAGCCCGTAGTTGCTCCGCCAGTATCAAAATTAGAAGCGACAAAGATACCGTTAATCTGGGTGACTGATGAATTAACATCAATCTGGCTAGTTGAAACAATAGCAAAACCAGAAGTTTGGGTAAGATTATTAGTAATAGTCGCTGTTCCATTAACAACAAGGATAACGTTAAAGTCAGGCGCCTGATTGATACTTAGATCGCCGCTATAATAATAAATCCCGTCTTTGGTGATCTCGTCAAGACTGGTTATTGTGGTAAATTTTTTTCTTGATTTAATATAGCTAAGCCAGCCAGCTGATGTCATAAGTTGGGTATAAGAATAGTTTTCTTTAGACCATTTGTTTTTAGAAATGGGTAGGGTTGAGGTGGCGGGGAAAGTGGAGCTTGTAGTCACTGTGCCCGATTTTCCATCAACCAAATAACGGTTTCCCAGATCATCGCTGTCAAACTTTGTCACCGTATCCGGTATAGAAAAACTTAAATTACCAGAGGTAAAAGAGCCGTCTTGAATCTTAAACCAGGGAAAGATGTGAAAAAAAATATGCCAATCAGTACTGGAGGTGCCAATGGTAATTGTACGAGTGTTATTGGCGGCGCCCGTACAAAGATTCCCAGTGAACCAACTACCAACGCCATGAATTTGAGAGGTTGATGAGAGGGTAAAGCTTTGGCTAAGTGGTGGAGGGACAGCAATCTGATTATTATAGCTAATATTACAAGAATATGTGCTGGCGCTAAGATTGGTAGTGCAAATAGGCGTTACTCCTTGTGGATATTGGGGAACCAAGCGGACGGCCGGTGTAACCGCCGCGTTCGGATAAACACTGCAGGCCGCAACATTTTTAATATATAAATTGCCCGAAACAGCTGAGGTGGGATAAAGAGTTGGGGTCGGTGTCCGAGTTGGTGTCGGGGTCGGGGTTAGTGTTGGGCCGCCAGGCGTATTGGTTGGGGGGCGAGGCGTATCGGTTGCGCCGCCTCCACCTCCACCTCCACAATCACAACGCTCAGTATCATACCCACCCGCTCCACACAATCTAGTTTTTGTACAATATTCCCGGCCATAGAGACCACAAGGACCAAAAGCACCACAGGGAGGTTTCGTTGGCATGGGGTCAATGGGGCAACGACATATTTGAGCATCGTCACACCAAGGGTATCCTCCTGCCGTGCAAGCACTCTCAGGACATGGAGGACATCTCCCACCTTCCGTCCCAGGTAGTGGGATGTTTGTTGGGTTAGGCTTAGGGGTAGCGGTTGGATCACCTGGCCCCTTACACGCACATGACGTCCCATAAACACTACATGTTTTACCTGAACCAGCACATTGACCATCACATATGGGGCCATATTCACCAGTTCCAATCTTATTGCATGCTGCAAGAGCTGGTTTTATATTAATCAAAAAAGCAACAAAAAATAAGGATAAAACAACTAACAAACGCTTCATAATATAAAGAATAACAAATTGAGAATAAAAAACAACTATTGAATTGATTTTTTGGGAACGTTAGTAACAACTGGTAGAATAACTGGTCTTTCAGGAGGGTTGGCGGTTGGGCACCAATTTAACAGACCTTGTATATATGCACGAACAGGATCTTTAGTAAGGACATAATCAGAAGCTAAATACTCTTTTAGAATATAAGTATTATTCTTTGGGTCATAAACCGGCCAGAAGAAATTTTCCGCCATAATTGTCCCATTATTTAAAGAATACGAGACCTTGCTTTTATCGGCAATATCATCATAACTGCCATGAACGATTTTGAAAGTAATGGTTGTTCTAGAGCCGGCGACATTAATTATTCCTGAAAAGTTCTCTTGAATCTCAACAAGATATTGTAGACCAGTAGGAGTATAGTCTTTAGGGGTCTTATCAATATTGGAAAGATCAGCTTCCCAGCCAAAATCTGTATCAACCTGATAAATTATCCGTTGGTTTCTCGGCTGATTATGTTGACCAACAGATGCGGTCTGGCTGAAAATGTGGCCAGTTTTAAGATCAAGAAAACGCCTGATCTCCCGATCTCCATTTTTCCAGACCCAGGTATTTACATTTTCATCAAAAACTGGTAACAAAACCTCATCTTTACCAGTTTCATAGTTGTAGACAGTAAGATCACTAACACCTTCTGGAAGAGTTGGAAAGATCTTGGCTTCAGCTTTACCAAGAAAAGGCAGATAAGCAAGAGGATTGCCATTTGCGTCTTTGACTTCCATCTGGCCGTCTGATTTTAGGCCAATTGAGGCAGGCTTACCAGTGCTAGTGTATCCGTACTCTTTTGCAATATCAGTCGCCGATATAAAAGCCGGTTTAATCGAAGCCCCGTCGACAATCTCACCGTGCTCATCAACGGTTAATGTTGTCATCAGTTGGCCGTTTTGCTCACAAACAACCGGATAGCCAAAAAAATGGCCGGCCTGGTTTGGGATAACCGGGTTGAAAAATAAAGTTTGGCCGTCTTGTTGCATCTGCCAGACATTGTCAACAAGTTCAACCGAAGTACCCTTGAAATAGCCTTGGGTACGGCCGCTTTTGTTATCAGCCGCATTAAAATAACTCATTAGGTAATTGTTATCAACCATAAATCCGGCCGCCATATCAGGCGCGTTAGGATTGTAAAGAACATTAAGTTGTGACTCATGAGCGCCGTTAACATACGGCACAACACAACCAGGATTTTTATTTTCAAAGTCAGTTCCGAAAACTGAACTGACAATGGTTTTTTGACCATTTTCCAGGCGACTGCCGAAAAATAAGTTTGCAAAAGGACTAGGCAGATTTTCGTCAATTTCGACTGTTGGGGTAGTCTCGCCTGATGGGGACTCAGTTGGGGCGTCTGAGGCCGCAGTATCAGCTGGAAGAGGAACTGTTACAGCTGGTTTTTCAGTTACGTCCGATGATGAGGATGGAGCCGAAGTGGCAATCTTTGCTTCACAAGCAACCGTACTTAATAAAAGAAGAAAACTGGGAGGTAGAGCTTTTACCCAAGAACGTTTTTTGTCGAGCGGTTTTGGGGGGCCCGTTGAGTCTCTAGAATAAAACTTACTGGAAATAATAGTTCGTTCGGGTCTTGCACCTTGTTCACTAGCCATAATATCTTATAGTATATCCTACTAATAATGGAAAATCAATCATGAGATTTATTTTTACCAGTTTTTTTTATTCCTGGTATAGAAAAAGAAACCCCTCTCGATTTATCAGGACTGTCACAATAAAAATCTGTTCGTCCAAATTTGTCAACCCGTTTTTTATCAATGGGTATTTTATAACCAAAAGGAGAGATATATAAATATTCTTTTCCATCAGGTTTTTTACCCAAATCATGAACAACAACGTCTATTTCTGTTATCTTTTGACCAGTTTTTTCATCGGTAAAAACCCGTTCTTCATATGGTAGCACGTGTCCTAAAAGATCTTTTTGATCGGTTGAAAGATCTTCTTTCATATAATCCAACTCACAGGCCTGACGACTCCATTTTTCAAGACAGAGACAATGAAATATTTCTAAAAGTTTTTGGCCGTCTTTTTTAATAAGGTTATTCAATTCAGTTTGGTCACCCTTAATTAGTTTTGGTAAGGTTTCATTAATACCATAGTTCTCAAAAGTACAGTTAAGCTCATTGTCTAGGAGATATGCCATTTCATTGGCTTGAAGGGCAAGCTTATGCATTAAGACGTCTTCTTTATTGGGTTGCGGTAGTTGAACAAGTAATTGAGTAATCTGGTCTACCAAAAAAAAATGTTTGGCACCCTCAATAATAGGGTCAATAATCGGATCTTTTTGTATTTTTTCAATTGGTTTTTCCGATACTTGAGCATATTTTTCTTCAAACTGGCCCTGAAGAAGTGGTAGTTGCCAGTTACCATTTTCTATGTCTTTAAAAAAACCAGATTCTTGCGAAGGATTTTCTTTTATGATCTCTTCCCACAGCTTTTTGCCATTTTGCCAGGTTTTTTCTGCTTGTCCTCTTGAGACGGTCAGGAGCCAAGGAGCGACAATTTTTTCACCGTTTTTTGTTGCCGTAGTTAAAAAAGAATAAAAGCCAACCAGCTCAGGATTTTCTTCCCATTTTTCCCCGAAAACCTCGCCCATGGCTATTTTTTCTTCAACAAAATTAATAAAGTCTTTTTTTTTGTAGTTGTTTGAAGTTTCAATCCCTTTCGTGGTGTTATTAATTTTAGGGGCTACGTTAAGACCGATTATACGTAACGAAGCCTCTAAAAAAGGTAATTGTTTTTTCTCAGTTGCTCTATGGAGAACAGGTTTTTGAATTGGTAACTCTGAATTTTCTGGCATAGATAAATTTTATCACGTAAAATGGTTATATGGACAAGATGAAAACAATTGTCTTTTATCTTTTTCTTGGGTTGGTGGCCGTTTTTAGTGGCTTTGGCTGGAAATATGGTAATGAAACAGCCATAAACTTAATATTGGTGGCGCCATTTTTCCTTTTTTTTCTTGACCTTATCGATAAAAGAAAAATTTTTATTCCTAAAAAAATTACTTTTTTATTTCTGGTTTTTCTTATTTTAATTTCTGTAAGTAATTTCTTTTCGATTGATTTTAAGCTTTCTTTTGGAATTGGTATATTTTGTTTTTCTTTATTTTTGTTTTTTATCTATGCCCACAATCACGCGCAGGAACTAAAAAAAAGTCTGCCGGTATTTATTAATTTACTATCAATTGTTTTAATTATTACCTCTTTAGTTATAGAGTATGTTCCAAAAAATTCTTTTTTTTATCCCTTTGATGATAAAAACCTAATTTTTCCAAGCCATGATCCGCACAACCACCTCGGAGACTTTTTAGCCATGTCAGTAGTCTTTAATTTTTATTTCTTAGCCGAAGCATTTTCTTGGACCAGGCTGATAGTAATTTTGTTTTTTATACCTTTTTTGCTGTTTTCTCATTCTCGCTCAGCCTATACAAGTTTAATTATTCCATCAACCTACCTAATCTGGCGGTTTTTGAGAAAAAACAAACAAGATAAGGTTAAAAAATATAACAGGTTAACCCTTATTTCTGTTTTTATTTTTATATTTGCTGCAACGATTGTATTTTTTGTTACCCAACCCAGGTCATTAATTAACGGACGGGAATATTATTTTAACTATGCTTTAAAAGGATTTAAAAACAAACCATTAACAGGATATGGCCTGGGCAATTTTTTTTCTATGGTAAAAGAGATAAAAGATAAAAACACTCCAAACGTACAGTCTTCCCATAATATCTTTCTTGATGTTTTTGTGGGATCTGGTTTCTTTTCCGGAACCATCTTTGTTATTTTGATATTATCCATTTTTATCTATGGTCAAAAGAATGCTTACTGGTTTGCTTTTTTTAGTATGCTTATTAATTTTCAAACAGACTATACTTATAAGATTGCGTTTCTGCTTTTATTCCTTTTCTTAACCGCTGGTATGATTTGGGAAGAACATAATGTCTGAATTGATTTTCCTATCGATCTCTATTGTGAGACTGTTGGCATTTAGACTGTTATTTTTGAGTTAGTAAAAACTTTGATTTTTGTCTGGTTATAATATAACATACAAAAATGAAAATATTTTTTAAGCAAAAACGAATGGGCAAGAACAAAAAAGTTTTTACAATGTATAAGTTTAGAACAATGGTTAAAAATGCCGAGGATCTAAAATCTAACATCTATCATCTAAACGAAGCGGACGGCCCGGTTTTTAAAATTAGAAACGACCCGCGCTATACCAAAATCGGTAAGTTTCTATCCCACACAGGATTGGACGAACTACCGCAAATAATTAATGTTCTTAAAGGGGAGATGGCTTTGGTTGGGCCGCGACCACTACCGGTTGATGAGGCTAAAAAAATACCAAAAAAATACGGACGGCGATTTTCTGTCTTGCCAGGGATGACCTCACCCTGGATTATCAAAGGAGCTCATAACCTGACGTTCAAAAAATGGATGGAGCTTGATTTAAATTATGTTAAAAAAAAATCTCTATGGTATGATTCTATAATATTAGGAAAAAGTTTTTTTTTAGTTTTAAAACTTCTTTTCAGAGAAACATTTTTTACATATGAAAAAACTTAAAGTTGCCATAGTAATTCCAACCATAAGAGATTTAGATTTTTTAAGGTCATGGGGTAATGAATTTATAGACTGCACTGGAATTGTTATCGAGGACCGCTCTAAAAAACAAATAAACCCGCCCAAAAAATACTTTAAACAAGTTTTTCACTATAGTTGGCAAGAGATAGACCAAGAATTGGGCGACAAAGCATGGATTATCCCAAGGGAAAATGCCGGGATTAGAAATTATGGTTTTTTAAAAGCGTATCAACTCGGAGCGGATATTACTATTACTCTTGATGATGATTGTTATCCAATAAAAAAACAAGGTTTTTTAAAATCACATCTTGAAAATCTTTCCCTCTTGGCGCCGATTGATTGGTTTCCTACTTATCCCCAGCACAAATATTATTACACAAGAGGATTTCCTTACAATATTAGAAATAAGAAGGAAGTGGTCATAAGTCATGGTCTATGGACAAACATTCTTGATTTAGACGCACAAACACATTTAAAGAACAAAAATTTAAAAGCAAAATGGATGAGCGATGACTTTATAGAATTTATTCCCAAGAATTATTTTTTCCCAATGTGTTCAATGAATTTGGCTTTTAAGACTAAGATTACTCCGATTATGTATTTTCCACCAATGGGTTATGATAACAAAGGGAGTCGCTGGGAATATGACCGTTTTGACGATATTTGGGCCGGCATTTTTGCCAAAAAAATTATTGACCATTTAGGATATTCAGTAGTAAACGGAAGCCCTTTTGTTAATCATAAGAAAGCCTCAAATCCGCGGGAAAGTCTTAAGAAAGAAGCCAAGGGGATTAAAACAAACGAATCTTTATTTAAGGTTATACAAAAAACCAAACTTCAATTAACCAATCTTGAAGACTGTTATGTAGAGCTAATGAATAAAGCAAAGTTTTCAAAGATGGAATCTGCTAACAGTTGGTATTTTCAAAAATTAGAAAAAGCGACTAAAATTTGGATAGAACTAATTAAACAAAGATGAAAATTTTTAATATCAATATAAACCTGCATATTAGAGATAATCTTGGTTTTTTTTTAACAAATAATAGGGTTAGTAAAAAAATATTTGGCGATAACAGGTCAATTGTTTTTAACAGGGCAACGGCAAGAAAAATAATTACTTATTATGGAGCCGATGACGGCCAGAATATAGATTTAAAGACAGGCAACTTAGGGTATGGATTTATTCATTATGATTATATAGTTAACATAAAACCAAAGAGGATTCTGTGTGTTGGGTCAAGAAAAGGGTTTATTCCGGCAATATGTGCTCTAGCTTGTCAAGAAAACGGGTTTGGACATGTTGATTTTGTGGATGCTGGTTATGATTTGGATAACCCAAATCATTGGACGGGCATAGGCTGGTGGAAAAAAATTAATCCTGAAAAACATTTTTCATTTTTGGATGTAAGTAATTGGCTAACAACCTATGTAATGACTACAAAAGAGTTTTCTCATAAACATAAATATCGTTATCAATATATCTATGTTGATGGTGATCATTCTTACAAAGGAGTCAAAACTGATTTTGATCTTTTTTGGCCAAGATTAGACAAGTATGGATTAATGTTATTTCACGATGTCTTTGTCAAAAAAGACGTTGGTTTACCACCCTTTGGAGTTTGGAGGCTCTGGAGAGAGCTAAAAGAAAATAAGATTGTATTTCCCGCCCCAAAAAAATCGGGCTTAGGTGTAATTCAGAAAATTTAAAAAAATTATGCGAACAGGTCTTAAAACGCTGACAAAAAAAATTACTAACAGAATAATCTATCCAAGATTTTTATATCCTTCAACAGCGCCTAATGAATTTCCTAACAATCAGACTTTTAAACTACAAATCAATGCCCGCCTGTTTGGAGTAAAAAACGAGCTTAAAAACCATAACTTTGCGTTTAATCTAGGCTCTCTTTGTACACCCCCCCATCCAGTAGCGACAAAAGTCTATCAATCATTTTTGAAATACAACCCAAACCATCTTGGTAATTGGTCATACAAAGAACCGGGGCAAGGAACAGAAAGATTAGAATATGAAGTAATTAAAAAGATGATTGACCTTTATCATGCGCCAAAAGAAGGAATAGAAGGTTATGTGACAAGCGGTGGAACAGAAGGAAATATTTATTCTCTTTGGTTGGGAAGGCTCTGTCTGGAAAAATTATGTACGAAAGGCACGATTTGTTTACTTAGAACGAGTTTAAGCCATTATTCTATCCGTAAAGCTGGAAACATCTGTAATATTCCTCAATTTTTAACCCCATTAAACTCTCAAGAATGGAATATTGATGCAAAAAGCTTAAGTAAAAAAGTAAAAGAACTATATAAAATTGGTTATAGGGGATTTTTATTGCCCTTGACAGTTGGGTATACTACAACGGGGACACAAGACAATATTCAAGAGATTACCAAAATAATTAAAAAGTTAGAGAAAGAACTTAAAAATACAAATTTTTATATTTGGATTGATGCGGCGCTAAACGGACTAATTGAACCATTCATTAATGAGAGTTTTCAGCCCTTTACGTCATCATTAATACAAACCCTAGTCGTTGATTTTCATAAATTTGGTATGGTTCCATATCCTGCCGGGATCGTACTTTATAGAAGGAATTTAAGAAAGGCAGCTGAACAAGACATAAACTACCTAGAGGAAAAAGATAGTACTTTGTTAGGTTCGAGACAAGGAGCTTCAGCTGTTGCTATTTGGGCAATGATACATTATCTAGGAAGGTCTGGTTATAGAAAGATGGCGCTGGAACAGTTAAAAAACAAAAATTATTTTATAAAAAATATCCAAGACATTTTCCCAAAAGCAGAGATAATTTCTCATAGAAACAGTCCCTCTTGCGGTGTAATTTTTCATTCATTAAAGAATCAAAAACTTCCAAGAGCCCTTGAGGACAAGTACTGGTTATATCCAGGATTAATGAACTTAAAATTTGAATCAAATATAAAAAAGAGACAAATTATTTATAAATTTCTTTTTTTGCCACACTTAAAAAAGTACATTTTAAAGGAATTTTTTTTTGATTTAAAAAAGCACTATCATTTCCCTAACTAAATTAAATATGGCCAAAAAAATTATTATACCCACAATCAGCCAGACGGAGTTTGTCCGACGATTAAAAAAACGGCCTCTTGAAAATCTTTCTGTCATTAAAAATATTGAAAATTTTTTTCTAAATAAGCGTGGTTATGTTTTTTGTATGCCCAAGCCCGGTACCCCGGTAATTCTTTTAATTTCCGGTGGTTTAGATTCGACGATAACATGGTATTTATTAATGGAAAAATATAGACTACAGGTTTATCCATTATTTCTGCACCGTGGTTACAAACGATGGATTAAAGAAAAAGAAGCAATATTGTTTTTTTCTAAGTTTTTTCAAAATAAATGTCCTGAATATTTTGTTCCACCCTTTGAATTTTCTACTCATCTACCTCCACCGGAACTAGAAAAATCAATGTCCAATATAAATAGTTATTATCACCCGCAACGAATTCTGGAGGAGCTTGATTCTGAAAACGGAGTGGTGGAGATCTTTACCCAAAGCGGATTACCCTTTATTTACCCTTTTTTTGGTTTAAGTTATGCTTCTTATCTTTATGATCATAAAAACGTGAAAATTCAAACAATTTTTAATTCTGTATTACCCGGAGACGGAACTGTCGTGACAAGCCAGACTTTTACCGCCCTTAGGGCCACTTTAATGGGTATCTGTGTAAGTACCGCCAACTACGATTGGCAATTTGCCTCATTTCCTTTTGAAAAAGAGCTCGGCCATTGGATTAAAAAGGCAGAGTATATTCGTTTGGGGAAAAGCCTTAATTTACCTTTGGAAAGAACATGGAGTTGTTATCGTGCAGGAAAATACCAATGTGGAAATCGTTGTTTAACTTGTATTTCGCGTAAAGAAGAATTTCTTAAAGCGGTCGTGCCTGATAAAACCCATTATGAGTCTGATGACTTCTGGCAACTACGTTTACGTAAGCTAAAAAACAAACTCCATTTAGTACTTGACAAGATAATTACTTTTGTTTAGCATTTAGTAATGACATCCTCAAAAAAAGGTTCCAAAAAAAGTTCCTACTTGAGACCTGAGGTAAAACAGGTAAGAATTAGGATGGTTATACCTTTGGGTGCTGCAAAATGATGAAGTTTCAGAGAAATTCCCAGGTTTTTTCAAGGTTGATTGAAGGAGAGTGGATTTTGTTGAAACAGAATTCTACCTATTATTATCGATTAAACGAAACTGCTGGGTTTTTGTGGGAGAAACTAGGCAAACAAAAGACCCCAGAAGACCTTTTGAAATCCATTGCAAGTACTTATAAGGTTGAGAAAACACAGGTAAAAAAGGATGTGGACAATTTTCTTAAAAGCGGACTCAAATATGGGTTTATCCTTTTGAAGAATTGAGAATTACTTTACCCAAATAGTCATTACCTGTAACTTTCCAGACATCAAGTCCCGTTGAGGCATCACCTCTTGTAATACAGTAAGAATTATTACCATTCCTATAAATATCATCAACCCTGTGAAGAATTACTTGGGGCATATTAGGAAGGATAAAAGCAATAATGTTCCCTTTGCGTATTTCAGAAAACCGGGTTTTTAATATCGTAAGTATGTCCCCGCGTTTCAAGAATGGGTACATGCTGTTTGACTGAACTTTTCCCCTAAAAATTTTTCCAACCGGCATACTTTGGATCCTCCAAATCGCAATTTCGTTCTCTGTATTCAGAATATTTCCATGATCAATTAGAAAAACCTTGTCGCTTAAATATTGGAGTAATCCTATGTCATGAGTTGTAAAAATAATTGCCTTATCTTTTTTTATTTTTTTGATTATCCTCATAAACTTTTCGCGAAAATCGCCATCACCGATCGCAATTGCTTCATCCAAAAGAAGAATGTCGGTATCCGCAAATAATGCAATCGCAGTAGCAAGTCGTGCTCGCATACCGGTCGAGAAATACTTTAAAGGGACATTAATAAAATTGCGGATGCCGGAAAACTCAATCGCCTTATTTTTAAGTCCACTCATCTCATCATGGGGAATTCCCAAAATAGTGGCGTACAAACTAATGTTTTCCTCCCCCGTAAGTTCGTAATGGAGACCTGCTCCAAGCTCAAGAACTGAGGCTATACTTCCTCTTCTAACCACCTTTCCAAAATCAGGTTGTAAGATTCCAGCTGCAAGTCTCAAAATCGTGCTTTTCCCACTACCGTTAGGCCCATAAAGTCCGACAATTTCACCCCTTTTTACCTTAAAGTTTAAGTGTCTAGAAACACTAACTTTTAAAGGAACATTTTTCTTACCTAAAAGAAAGTTTCTCAATTGATTTGTTGGACGAATCAAGAAAGTTTTCGATACATCTATAAACTCAATAAGTGGTAATATTTTATCTTTCATCTTTATAAAAATTCCGCAAATTTTTTTTCAAGATATTTATAAACAGCAAAAAATATTATCATTAATATAAATGATGTAATCAGAATCCAATTTAAAGACAAAAAATCAAAAGAAACAGGAAGTATAGATGCCCTAAATCCAGAAAATATTGGTGTCAAAGGGTTTAAATTAAATATCCATAAATAACGACCAGGAACAGCGCTTAGCGGATATATTATTGGTGTAGCATAAAAGAGAATGTTCAAAAAGATATCAATAAGCGCCTGAACATCACGAAAATAAACGTTTCCCGCTGAAACTATCATAGAAATAATACAGGTCACAAATAAAAGTGCCAAAACACTTTCCGCAAAAAGCAAGGGATTAAAAGAAAACGTACCAACGATCCGGGAAACAACAATTAAGAAAAAGGTCGTTATGGTTAAGTCGACACATCTAGAAAGAACAACCCCTCCTAAGATAAGCTCGGTTGACATATTATTATTAATAATAATATCCCTATTTTGAACCAAAGAACGCGCCGATGATGTGATTGTTTGCACAAAAAAAATCCAGGCAGAAAATCCAGCAAGAGTATAAAGAAAGAATGGAACATTCTCAACGGTTTTTTGAAAAGCCAATGCAAAAACAACCGAAGTTATAGTAGCCATTGATAGGGGATACAGAATAATCCAAATCACACCCAAAAGGGAACCTGCGTATCTTGTTTTAAGGTCTCGAAAAGCGAAAGTCTGAGCCCCAAACCAAAAGTAAACAAGTGTCTTATAAATTTTCATAGATCTGTTGTAAAACCTTAAATAGTTGAAAGTATTGCTTCATAATTTAGAATATTATATCATCTAAAACACCCATTCGATTTTAATCATATGGACAACTTAAACAATAAAAAAATCTATTATTTTATTTCTCCTCATCTAGATGATGCGATATTATCAGCCGGGACGTTAATCTATGAATTAAAAAACCGGGGAATGGTTAAAATAATCACCATTTTTACTAAAGGTGATAAATCTTTCTTAAAGAGAAAAATAGAAGATAAAAATGTTTGTCGATTTCTCAAAATTGATTACCTTCATTTAGATTTTATAGATGCTTTATGGAGGAATAGTTACAGTTCAATGGAAGACTTATTTATTAAGAAAGTTAACAGCACAAAAGAAGAACAGAATTTAGAAGCGGCAATTGTTAATAAATTAAAAAAAACGATTAATAATAGGAAAGGCCTTGTATTTGCCCCATTATCTATAGGTAACCACATTGACCATAGAATAGTTAATAAAATTTGTAGAGATAATTTTACGGACGTGATATATTGGGAAGATTATCCTTACAACCTAAAACTTAATCCTATGATGGAATTTATTAAAAATATCAACCGTCCTTATTTTGAATACAAAAAAAACTTATTTATTAAAGAAAAATTAATAAAATTTTATCGCTCACAAATTCCAAGTCTTTTTAATAACAAACCAATAATTCTTAAAAGAGAAAGATATTATTTAAATCAATAAAGACTCGTTTATAACCGATAAAAAATAGACAGCAAACGACTCATTTTTTTATACGTCTTGCTTCTTTTGATATGAGTAGTTAAGGTAACCGACCCTTCTAAAAAAATGTCTTTAGAGTCATATGATATAATTTCTTTTTGAACACTTTTTCTAATTTTCAAAAGTTTCGGCAGCTTAGAAAATGTTTGAAAATAAACAGGGAGCATAAAAATATTCTTGAATTTTAGTGAATATATAATATTGTCAGTAATTTGACCTCTTATTATCTCAACAAGATTATTGTTAATCATGGTTTTTGTCCACGTTGTCATGATAGTCCATAATTGGTTCCTCATCCCTAAAAAAAGAGTGCGTTTCTGATTTTTTATCGTTGAAGAGCGATCGTGATATACTAGTTTTTTAGGAATTAACATTATTTTTTTATTCATTAGTTTGGCGCGTAGAGAAAGTTCAACGTCTTCTACGTAAGACTCAAAACAAGGAATAAATAACCAACCATAATTATTAAAACACTCCCTTACATATTTTTTGGAAATGAACAATGATACGGCTGGTAACAAATAAGCCCCTTTTTGCTCATGACCTCTATTCATACCAGTACCGTCGCGATAATAGTCAATTCCTTTACTATCAACTCCTCGATTTTTTGTCAGAAAGACAAACGGAGACAAAAGATCGAAATCTTGTTTAAGATAGCTAAGTGATTTATCAAAAAAATCCTTTGTAATATATGCATCATTATTCAATAGTAGAAAATAGTCTATTTTTTTAAAGTGTTTCAACCCAAATTTAAGACTTTTATTATTAGCTTCGGTAAACCCAAGATTTTTTGAGTCTCTTAAAAATACAAGGCCTTTTATTTTGTCTTGATATGATAAAAAAGATTGTTTTAAAGGAGGATTTGAACCATTATCAAATATAATAACATTAAGATTCTTATAACCAGTATTTAAAATACAATCAAGACATTTACTTAATTTATCTACTAGATTATAGCTTGGGATGACAACACAAATATTCATATTTTTTATCAAGCAATCTTCAATTTATTTTAGAATTTTTATCCAACGATTCATGATTTTTTTTTCATTATACAGAAGTTTGAATTTTTTTGTAATTTCCAAGAATTTTTTTTTGTATTCACGTTCGTTGTTAAAATAATCATTGATTTTATTATGAATTGTTTTAGCCACGTTGTCTTTTAATATAAAACGTTTGGATAAAAGACTATATGCGTCTCCTGTGTTAGTGCTAATAATTGGCAAACCACTCATTAGCGCTTCGTGTATAAACAAAGACGAAATTTCAAACGGAGAAGGAAGAATGGCCAAATCAGAAGTTTGATAGAGGATTGACAGTTCTTTCGTGGGTGGATTATTGATAAATAAAACACCTGATCTTTTTCCAATAATAATTCTAATTTCCCTGAGAAATTCAATTTTTGGTTTGTTTGGATAAAGAATTATCAAAACTACTTTGGGGTTTTTTTTTGTCATTGCCAAAAAGGCATAAATCAGATTTTCAATTCCTTTGTCAGAAGCTAAGCGGCCAGAGTACAGGACAATTTTTTTCTTTTTAATTTTCAAATTTTTTTTAAACCGACTGAGTTCTGATTGAGAAAATCTTTTTTTAAACTCATCTCTTATTAGGTTGGGGACAATAATAGAAGCCTTATTCTTTAATAAAGAAAAAGAGTGTACATTTAAAACGTTTCTAGCATTAATTGAAGGGACAATCAGCTTTTGGCCCATTGCCCATGCAAATACTTCAAGAATTTTTTGAAAGATCACGTAGTGATTGAAGGAGTTAATAAAAATTTTGTAATTATTCGATATTCCATGGAAGAAATATATATAGTTTGATTTTTTTTGAGAAATTAAATAAGAAATAGCTAAAATATAATTTGTTGTTATAACACAATCAAATTTATGTTGTTTACAGACGCAAGAAATGGTTTTTTTGCCAGATGCCAATAGATAAAAAAACTCACGATAGTGCTTAAACGGTTTAGAATATTTTTTATTGTCTAGATAAACTATTTTTTTAAATAATGACTCTTTTAAGAGAGATTTATTTTTTGATGAGGTAATTAGATAGAATTTTAAACGTTCATTCTTTTTTCTTAACTTTTCAATTAAAGTTTGAGTAGCTATCCATTCTCCCCCAGCCTCGATATCCGAAAGAATTAATATTTTCATATTGATTAAACAAAAAGACTATCTATGGCCCTTACCCAGATTGGTAAAATTTTTTCTTTACTAAATTTTAGTGCTCTTCTTTTCCTCTTCGTTTTTATATTGTTATTTGTTTTACGGTTTAAATAATAATTGATACTATTGGCCATTAACTTAATAGCTTGTTGGTTTTTATTCAACACAATAGTTCCATAATCGTTTATGTATTTATCAGAGATTTGGTATTTAGTGGATAATTGTGGAGCAATAATATGCCTAAGACCATAAGAACAATCTGTTGAAACAATAGGGAGCCCAAAATACAACGCTTCTAAAAGAACTATCCCAAAGCCCTCAAACCCAGACGAAAGAACAAATACGTCAGAATGAAGAAGATATTTAAAAGGATTGGGTTCGTTTTCGATAATAAACGTACAATCTTTAAGGCTGAGTTTTTTTATTAACTTTTCTAAAGTATTTTTTTCTTTTCCAGTACCAATAATTAATAAAATTGTTTTTTTAAATTTTTTTCTAACCAGATAAAAAGCCCTTATCAGCGAGACTTGATTTTTTTGTGAATGTAGTCGGCCAACATTAACAATGATCTTATTCTTTAAAAAAATATTTACTTTTTTTTGATTAAGCTTGTTTTTAGAAAGTATTTTTATTTTTTTAAAGTCAACAAAGGGAGGAATAATAATTATTTTTTTTTCTTTAACTGACCAGTAATTAATAAATTCTTTTTTTGCACTTTTTTCAAACACGACTACTAAATCAGTTAAGGAGAAAACAACTTTATGAAGCCAAACATGAAATTTAAGCAGGACGCCGTTTTTATAAATATTTTTTAAGCTTGTTAATAAGGGATTAATGACATAGATAATGGATTTTTTTGAAAAAATCCGAGTTAAAATAACGTTAAAATATGATGGATATCTCTCAAAAGTAAAGATCAGATCATATTTAGGGACAATAAACAATAATTTGATAAAAAATACTAAAAAATATAACGGACGTAATGTTTTTGCTATTCTTTTTTGTTTTGAAAGAACAATAATCCTACTTTTGTTAATGGAAGTTAGTTCAATGTTATTCTCAAAAATAGCAACATCTATATATGTCCCAAATTTACTAAGGTTCCGTTCAAGATTATTAATTATCGTAGTCCCACCACCAAGACTTAAATCTTTGTTAATTAACAATACTTTCATTTTAAGTTGATATATTTTTCTAAATTCTTTGCAAATTTATATCTATTTTTATTTATAAACAAAAATTTATTTAGATTATTACATTTATTCTTTTCTATTAAATAATTTTTAATACTAATGTCTATTTTTTCATCAATAACAAAATATTTTTTTATATTATTAGGAAGGCTTTTTCTTAGATATTTGACGAAAAAAAATTGATGATTATCGACATGTTCTTTGTATTTGGCCAAACGAGGAATAATTAATGGTATAAATTTGGCATATTTAACAGCAAGAAAGATGGTGGCCGGACCTCCATGGATAATGATTTTATCAGCTTTTTCCATATGACTTATTAACTGTTTTGGGGACAAAAAATTAATAATTTTTGTTTCCCTCTTTGATTTAAAAACATAATTATATTTTTTATTAACTTGAATTGTTAACTGTGGATTTTTTTTGGTTTTCATCAAAGACTGATCGACACTATCTATTAATCTATTAAAATTAAATCTAGTTGTTCCTGTTGTTATAAAAACTTGCATATTTTAATATGTATTTATATGAAAATTAGAACGAAAACGTTATTTATTTTAATCATAATTTTGTTTATTGCCAAATCTATAGTCCATCTTAGTTTGCCAATGATTGCTATTAAACAGGGAATGGATGATGCCCATGTAAGAATTATGATGGCCGGTAGAGGAATAATTCTTTTTTTTGGCGTTTGGCAACCTTTTCATTTTATATTACTAAATCAACTTTATAGAATTTCAAAAGAAATTTATTTTGCTCCTAGAATATTTGCCATACTACAAAATTTTATACTCTTAATTTTAATCTTTTTTGTTGCCAAGAAACAAACTAAGAATAAAAATATTGCCATAATTTCATCCTTTTTATTCCTTATTTTACCTTTTTTCTCTATTTATACAACTTTTCCTATTACAGAGCTGCTTTTTAATATTTTTTTGCTTTTGGGACTGCTATTTTTTATGGAAGATGATAAACATTTTTGGTTGTCTTTAATATTTTTTAATCTAGCTCATACAATTCGGTTTGAAAGTTGGTATTTATACCCAATATTGCTATTTTTTGTTATAAAAAAAGTCGGTTTTAAAAGAAGTATGGTCTATAGCTTTTTGTATTTTTTATACCCGATTTTTTATTTATATATTAACTACGTAAAAATTAGTTCATTTATTTATCCAGTTAGCGATTTCCTTGCCCAGACCAGTCCGCAATTTGAAGGTTATAATGTTATGACGGTATTTAACTTACTAACAAAATTTATCTTTATTTTCGGGCCAAACCTTATTTTCATAATCTTTTTATTTTTTGATAAAAAAAAGACGAAATGTGCGATTAATTTTTACATGAGTCTTTTTTTGTTATTGATATTAAGCATAATCAATACAGTCGCTAAAGTTAAAGATTGGTTGCCAGACCAACATTTTTATACTTCATATCTTTTGTTTCTACCCATTATTGCGGAAGGTATATTTTTTTTTCTAAAGAAGTTTAAAACTAAATTAGTTCTATTTCTTTTACTATTTCTTTATATTTTTTGGTTTATAAGAGATGACTACTTTTTTGTTTTTAAAAAAAATAATTTAAAACCGCCCGAAATATCTTCGGTAATTAAAAATATTCAAGGAAAAGAATATATTTGGGTTTATGGAAAAGATTATTTCCCATATGATGTTGATTCTGTAATGTATTTTACTAATAAGCTAAACTATGTTCTTCTTGATGAAGATGAATTCTTAAAAAAATATCCTAAGGAAAAAATAAGGGGAACAATTGTTATCTATGATAAAATCAATCCTTTGTATGGAAAATGTTATTTTTATTATAAAAATGATCGATTCAAAATCTGTAATTATTTTTGATTATAATAATTTTCCCCAAAATTCTGCTTTTGGATACCATTTTTTTTGAAAATGATGTTGAATTAAAAAAAGATCAACAAAATTATAAACTATTTTACCAGTTAAACTTGGATATTGAATAAAATCATAAGGTTCAATATAAATAAGCCTTGTTTTGTAAAAAAATTTACCAATCAAAAAGTAGGGAACAGCTATCCCGGCACCAGAACTAATTAAAACTTCAGGTTTTTCAGCACTTAATACTTTAAGGGCTAAAAAAAGGTTTTTGATGCTGTTTATTATGTTTCTAGACTCAGGAAAAAAACCATAGTAGACCTTTTCATTTTTCAAGAAATAGTCCGTATCCAAGCCCCGATCCGTAACCCAAAACCTCTCATATCTTTTCCAAAAGGACGCCAGTTGATTCAGTTGAAATAAGTGCCCGCCCCTAGACGTAATTAGGCCAATTCTAATTTGCCTTTTCATATTCAACGATATACTTTTCAATATCTTCTATTTTGTTTTTCCAGCTATTTTTCTTAGCTATATTTTTGGCTAACGTTAATTTTTTATCATTCCAGTTGTCTATTAATCTTTTTATCGCCTGATTAAATTCTTCTTGATTATCCGTAGTATAAACGATGTCTTTTGAATAATCCTCAAGGGCTAAGATTTTAGTCGATACGATAGGCAACCCAGCCGCTAAATACTCGTAAGCTTTCATCGGATTTGAGTATTTGACAAACTCATCTTCTGAATTATACGGTATGATTCCTAAATTACTATTTTTTAGATAAAGGACAAGCTTGTTTTTTCTTTTTTCACCAAGATAGAAGGTATTTTTTTCTTTTATAATCTGAAAAAAGGTTTTCCCAACATTTTGTCGTATTGGACCGATAAAAATAAAACCCAGGTTCTTATTATTACTTACAATATAGTTTAAGAGTTTTACGTTCGTTCGATGATCAAATATACCCACAAAAACGATCTTTTTTTGAGGGATATTAATTAATTCTCGAGGAATTTTATTAGTTTTATCTCCGAATAGTTGGTTATTACAACCACAGACCGTCACAATTGATTTGCCTGTTATAACAGGATTAATTTTTAGTTTTTTTTCAAAAAGACCCTTAGAATTAAAAGCAACCAAATCGCTTATTTCAAAAAGTTTTTTTTCCGCAAAAAAAAATCCCTTAGTTTGATCCTTTAGGTTTATATAGTCGATACAATCATAAATAAAAAGTTGTTTTTGGAACACTTTTTTTGTTATTAAAGGATAAAACTGCCAAATTATTACGCCCTTTTTTAATAAAGAGATAAATATGGATAGGACCAAAAACGCCAATTTTTTGTTGAGATTAATGATGGCTTTTATTCTTGAAAAAGGCAATACCGCCGGAGCGCGAAAGTAAATTATGTTTTTATATCTTTTAATCTCACAGAACGAATTAAAAAGATTCCTCAAATTTTTAAGTTTTAATAAGTCTTTCCAGAAATAAGGGGAGTAGAAATCAAATAAAATTACCGAATTATTTTTAGAGAGAATTTTTGTCGTTTGATCAATATAATCACAGGGATATTTTAGAGGGTGATGAAGAGGTATGACAATTATTGCCTCCTCTAATTTTTCTTTCATTTAAACACCATCAATTTGAGTAATTATTGGTTGTATTCTGATTTTTTTAAAATAAAGAGGAAGGGAATATCCAACTAATATGGGCAAATCAGTGTCACCAAAAAGACAATATCTATCTCCAATTTTATCAGCCCAAACCTCCAAAGTTAAAAAAACATCTTTTTTCATTGGGTGTCTTTGGAGGACAATTTGTCCGTTTGCCATAGGGATCGCTACCTTAGCATCTTCAACAGTTTTTTTGACAATTTTTATGACAGGGCGGTTTAGGGAATCTTTAATTTCATCTCCTTCTTTAATTTCTTCGGCAACAAAAGGCGCTACACCCTCAGTTTGAGGAAAGACAGCAACAGAATTTACTAATTGTGTTTTAATCAGCAGTTTTTTTGAATTAGAAAATTTTTTAGACCCTTCAATATCAACAATTAATCCTTTTACGAGTAAATTGTCTAATGATAGTTGAATGGTTGAGCCAATAAAGACATCCTTACCATTAAACGTATGTCGTTGTTTAGAGGGAGAATATGCGGTTTTCAGAGAAATAGTTAGGTAAACAATCTCTTTGTCGTTTCCGACGGTATTATTACTTGGAACATAATGGGTTTTTATTCCTATTACTTGAGCTGTGGGTCTGTTAAAAATATCAAAATCTTTCATTCCCACATGTAAAAATTGGGCGAACCAAGCAGGGGTTCCGCCAATTTGATAAGTTAGACTTTCTTCATTTACTTTGACGACTATTTTTATTTCCGATTGTTTTCTAAATAGGATAAAGAATAAAGATACTCCAAGAAAGATAAAAATAAAAATAACCGCAATGTCAAAAACTTTAAGTTTGATTTTTTTACCTTTAAAAACCATAGGAATTTTTACTAATTTTATCATAATCAAACGCAAGTAAAATAAACAAAAGCTGATTCATAAGAAAAGGTTGAAATAACCCAATAATTACCATAGTTATTAAACCGCTGAGACTGACAAAAGCCAAATCGTTTTTATAACTAATTAATTTCTTAAAACAAAGGACAAGGTATAAAACAAAACAGCCAAGATATGGAAGACCGTTTTCAACTGCTAATAATAAAGGATAATTATGAATTTCACTGGGAAAAGAAACAAAGACTCCCTCAGGGTTTTTTTCAATTGCCTTTACAACCGACATTCCCGTTCCTACCCCAAATATAGGCGATTGCCTAATAAGCATTAATATTTCGCCTGCTTGTTTGACTCTTAAATTTAACCCTCCCCCTTCTTGAAGGATATTAGAAATTCCTATAGTTCTAGGAACGGAGTAAAAAAGCAAGGGTAGAGTTAAAAACAAATAAACAACAATCTTTTTAAAAGACAAAGATTGTATTAATACAATCTTTTTATGATACTCAAAATAAAAAATGGTTAGAAAGAAACTAATTATTGTAGCTAACCAAGCGGCTCGACTTAAAGTCAAGATAAGGCAGGTTATAATTAGAAAGAATATTACTTTATAAAAATATTTTTGCGACTTAATTATAAAAAAGATGAAAAAAGGTAGAACGGCAGATAAGAACATTGCAAACACATTGGTATGAATAAAAGTGCCAATTGGTCTAAAAACGAAAGAGATCTCATCAGGAACCCCCCCAAAAGACTCAATACCAAAAGTTGCCTCAAGAGTTTTGCCAATAGGGGAACCATAAATAAATTGTTGTAAAACAACGAAAACCTCAAATAGAACGAATGAGGTAATTAAACCTAAAAAAGATTTGAATAAAAACCAGTGGTCTTTAATAATAAACTTTATAAAGAAATACATAAAAATATATTCAAAAAGTCCTTTTTTTAAAAAAAGAGAAAGATATAATTTATTTGAAGAGATAATATCAGCCAAAATTCCGTAGATAAAAAAAATAACAAGAGTAAAATCAATTACCGTTATTTTTTTAAGATTAATCCTTTTCCTATAAACGAAAATAAGAGCATAAACTACTAAGATAAAAAACAAGACATCGCTAATGGATATTTGTATTTTAGTTACCAGTCCCAGAGGGTAAAGATCTATCAAACCAGGAAATTCTTTTAAATCAAGTAGTTGAATAAAATAAGTTTTCCCTACGAAAAAAAAACTAGATAAAAAAAAGGTTAAAACAAGGCTTATGTCGAACTTTTTAGTCCAATAAGTTAAAACACAAAGTAAAATAAAAAAGGAGAATAGTATCAGCTTATTATTGGGGTTAATGAACCAAATAAGAAAAAGAAAGATTAAGACGGAAGTCTTTATTTTATCTTCAGAAAAAATATTTTTAAGGCTAAACCTTTTTAGATGGAACATTATAACTAGTATTTTATCCTAAGTTGGAATAAAATTAGTTCCTAATTGGAGTAATAAAGAATTCTAATAAACCAAGATATGAATTTGAGGCTATTCCTGCACCTAAATAAATTCTTCCTTCGGGAAAAAGGCCATTAGGAAACTGATTATTGGTGATTTGATTAATGTCAAGATAGGTAAGAGTTTGATATTTTTCGTCGGTGATTAAGATATATTTTCCGTCTTTGTCAAAAAAGATATTAAGCGTGGAAATATTTTTTACCTCCTTATCTAAAAGACTAAAAGCGTCTGCTGAGGTGCCGTTTCGCGCATCAACATATAATCGGTTGCCATCATCGCTTAAACCAATAAAAATACTAGAGATATTTTTCCACCAGACGCTTGTTGCTGAATTATTGATTTTTCCAGATAGAGAAATCCCAGAGAGCCCACTTTTAACCTTTAGAGTTGCCCTTACGAGAAAAGAAGTATCTATATTGATGGGGGTAGAAAGGGCATCATATTGTGACCAAAAATTTTCTCTATTATCTATTTCGATACAGGTTGGGCCGGAAGAACATTGAAGAGAGGGATTCTCCTTTTTTAAATAAGCAATACCATCGATACGGGTGTTTTGGTTATTTTTTGCCTTAGAAATCAAATCAACAAAATCAGATTCACTCTTTATTTCATTTTGAGATCCTAGTTTAACTGATGGAGTTATAGATGAAATTTCAAGAGATTTATTTCTTATTTTTTGCTGATAAAAAAAATAATAACCGATTTCGGCAAAAACGACTATAAGTAAAACAAAAAAAAACCCTAATAAAATTTTACTTGACCTAGACATAATCTAAGTTTAAAAGAATATTTTTATGATGTCAATCATCATTGTTTTTGATATTTTTTTATTTGCCCAGATAACCTGTGAGGTTAGATTTGAGTCGAGTTATTGAGACCCGTTAAAATAATTAGTTAGTATTTCTTTGGCAATTGGGCCGCCAACATCTGATCCTTGACCGCCTTCTTCAATCAAAATTGATAGAACGATTTCCGGCTTTTCATAAGGAGCAAAGACGGTAAACCAAGCATGGGGCTCGGTTTCTTTGGAAAGCGACTCGGCCGTGCCGGTTTTACAGGCGGTCTGAATCTTAAAATCAAATAAAGGCCAGCCGGTGCCACCGGTTGAACAGGCGGCTTTCATTCCCTGACGAATCAAGTCAACGGTTTTATTACTGATAAAAATTTTTCTGCATTCTGGCTTGGGATTCTTCAAAAACTCCGGTTTACAAAACAGGCCGTTATTAGCGAAAACCGATGTTACCATAGCGGTTTGTATTGGTGTAACCAAGGCCCAACCCTGACCAATAGAAAAATTATAGGTGTCTCCTAAATACCAGTGGTCATGAAAAACCTCTTGTTTCCAAAAAGAAGAGGGAATCAGTCCTTCGGCTTCACCCAAACCAAGATCGGTGGTTTTCCCATAACCCAATCGTTCTGCCCAGATTTTTAATTTGTCAGGGCCAACACTCTCACCGGCTTTATAGAAAAAAATATCGTTAGAGCGTTGTATAGCTTTAACAATATCAACCATACCATCAGTTTTTCCGTACTGTAAAAAATACCAGTTGCCAAACTTTAAGGGGCCGGCAGTAAGAATGCCAGTGTCTTCGACCAAAGTCTTTTCATCAATCCCTTTTTCTTCAAGGCTAGCGGTCGCCACGATCAGCTTAAAAAGCGAGCCGGGCGGATAGGTGGCTTCGGTAATCCGGTTAAACAACGGCTTTTCTTTATCAGTTAAATATTTAGTAATTTTTTCTGAGTTATTGTTTTCAAAATCTTGAGGATTAAAAGACGGCGAAGAAACAAAAAGAACTACCTCGCCGGTTTGCGGATTTGTCCCGATAACAGCCGCTTTTTTATTTTTGATTAGTTCATAGGTTTTTTGTTGTAAGTCAAGATCAATTGACAGTTGTATAGTTTCGCCATCAACCGGTGACAGCACCGACAAAGTTCTTAAATACTTGCCTCGAGCATCAACCTCAATTAATTTCTTTCCTGGACGACCGCGCAGTTGACATTCAAATAATTTTTCAATGCCCTTCTTTCCAACTTTATCGCCAGGGATTAACTTATTAAGACAGTTATCATTATTTAGGTCATTTTGATCAGCTATTTGTCGATAACCAATAAGATGAGCCACTGCCTCGGGACTGTTATAAATCCGAGACGAAGTTAAGCGGGATAAAGCAGGTTTAATATCATTAATGTTTGATAAAGTATTTTCGGCAATCACAAAACCTTTACGGTCAACGATCTTCCCCCTTTTAGGTTCAATAATGATTTCTTTGATTCTATTTTTTTCAGAAAGTTCTCGGTAGTAACTTCCCTTAACAACAGTCAGCTGAAAAAGTCGCAGGAGCATAACCAAAAAACACAAACAGATAACAAGGATAAAACTATAAAAAATAAAACGAGGGAAGTTCCGATCATCGCCAGCGAACTTAATTCCACCCATATAACCTTTTTGGAATAATGGCAGTTTGTCCATATTTAACTAATAAAATATCCTTGAATAAAAAAACTGAATAACAAAATATGAAAAAAAAGGAAAAAAAATGCTATTAGTAATTTTACATAGGTATTTTTTATTTGTGACAGGACGACAAAAAATGATAAGGAGAAAAGAGCGTAACGAGGAATTGAAGAAAGAGTTCCGGTAAGGGTTGGCAAAACAATATTGGCCAACGAAAAAAGATTGAGACCTATAAGAGAATAATTTTTAATTTTTAGTTTGTAGTCCCGATTAAATCGGGATAGATTTTTAATCAAATCAAAAATAAGTACAAAAAAAACAAAAGTAAAAAGAATTATTTCAACCAAAGCAATAAAGTATTGAAAGTTGAGTTGAGCCGTTAAAAAAATTCTTAAATATCGGTAATAAACCTGAGGTAATAAAATTAATCTAGTAGATCGATTGGCTCCAAAAACTGGCTGAGAGCTTAAAAAAAATAATGGGTCACCGACAGTCTTCCAAAGATAAAAACAATAGGAAAATAGACCAATTAATGGTGATGTGATAAGCCATAACCAACCTCCGAGGTTAAATTTGGATCGAGGTGACGTTCTGTTGTTGGTCCATTTTTCGAGAAGGTGAATAAAAAAAGGAAGGATCAAAAAAACGCCTATCAAACGGGTAAGCGAAGCTAAAATAGCCACGATGCCGGCAAACAAATATTTTTCTTTTTTTAATAAATAAAGACTACTGACAAATAAAAGAAAAAATAAGCCCTCAGTATAAACCGCCTGGAAAAAAAATGAAGTAGGAAAAGCCAATAAAAAAATAATTGGCCAAAACGATTTGATTTTTAAAGCCTCTAAATATTTTTTAAAGATAAAAAGACCAGTAAAAAAACACAGATTAGAGATTAATAAACCAGCGATTAGCTGATTGTTGTTAAAAACGGGCGAAAGAAAACGGATGATAAGTGGATAAAGAGGAAAAAAAGCCTGCTGATAATGAAAATAACCACTTCTGGCGATCAAAATATAATGCATACCATCAAAATTAGTCAAATCATAAAGCCAGACAGGGAGATGAAGATCGCCCAAATACTCACGATAAGGAAAAAAACCTAAATAAGGAATAAAAAGGGGAACAAAATAAGCGGTGAGAAAATTAATTAACAACCAGACACAAAAGAAGCCAACAATGACCATTCTCATATTATACAGCCTGTGTATTTGATAAAATAGACCAGTAACTTAAAAACTTGATATCATTTTTTTAGACCGCCTCACCCTAAAGGCCTGCCTGCCGGCAGGCAGGGGCCCAGGCGATTGTCTAAAAAAAGACATCTGCATTTTTAAGTTTTATTATTTGAATTTTGATGTTTTTTTGTAATTTGTTATTTGTGATTTGTGATTTTTCAGATACGGGGTGTAGTTCAGATGGCCAGAACGTACGCATGGGGTGCGTAAGGTCGCCGGTTCAAGTCCGGCCACCCCGACACTATGACTAAAATAAAAAAACCAAACTGGGATGAGTATTTTATGAATTTAGCTGAGGTGGTTAAAAGCCGGGCTGATTGTACTAGGCGCAGAGTTGGCGCTGTAATTGTTAAAGATTTGAGGATCATTACCACGGGCTATAATGGCACACCTCGTGGGATAAAAAACTGTTCTGAGGGTGGGTGTAAACGTTGCCGAGGGCGAGATACAGGAAAAATTGAGAGTGGTAAGTATGAAGAAAGTTGTGTCTGCATTCATGCAGAACAAAACGCGATTGTTCAGGCGGCCTATCAGGGGATTTCCACCAAAGGAGCGACTCTTTATACAACCACCACTCCTTGTTCTTCCTGTGCCAAACTGATTATCAACGCCGGTATTAAAAAAGTGGTTTGTGGAGGCGACAATCACCATGATCAACAGTTTATTGATCTTCTTAAACAAGCAGAAATAAAAATAGACTGGTTTAAATAACAAATTACAAATCACAAATAACAAGAAAAATTTAAACCTCAAACATCAAAAAGTTTTGTTATTTGAATTTTGAATTTGAATTGATGTTTGAATTTTGTCATTTGAATTTTTATCTATGAAGCGTTTGTTAATTATTATTTCACTCCTTTTTTTACTGGTAACACCGGTTTATGCCGAGGCGCCCAACAATAAATTTGGTATTCACCTGGCTCAACCACATTTGGAAGAATTAAAAAACACTGCCAGCCTGGTTAACTCAACCGGAGGCGACTGGGGGTATATAACTCTAGTGATTCAGGAAAACGATCAAGATAAAGCCAAGTGGCAAGAGATTTTTGACCTTCTAAGAGAGTATCACCTGATTCCGATTGTCCGTTTGGCGACAAAACCCACCGCCGCTGAGGCTTCGGCGGGCAAGCCCGAAGGAAGTTTCTGGAGGCGTCCAGAAGAGAAAGATGCCCAAGCTTGGGTAGATTTTTTGGAATCTTTAAACTGGGTGGTTAAAGACCGTTATATTATTTTGTTTAACGAGCCAAACCATGCGACCGAATGGGGTGGCCAAGTTGATGCGGTTGACTATGCCCAGACGAGTCTTGCCTTAGCCAAAAAGTTAAAAGAAAAAAACCCGGATTATTATCTGATGTTGGCCGGTCTAGATGCTTCGGCGCCTCATAGTCCACCACTTTTTGAAGATGAGGAAGTTTTTATTAAGGAAATTTTAAATTATAAATTTGAAATTTTTAATTATATCGACGGTTGGACCTCTCATTCTTATCCTAACCCTGGTTTTACTGGTTCTCCTTGGGACTATGGGCGAGGGACAGTCAGAACTTATCAGTGGGAACTTGATTTATTAAGAGAGCTGGGAGTTAACAAAAAACTATTGGTGTTTATTACCGAAACTGGCTGGGATGGACAAAAATTATCTCGTGATACAGTCGCCAGTTATTTTCAGACAGTTTTTGAAAATGTTTGGTTGCCGGATGAACGGGTTAGGGCAGTGACACCGTTTGTTTTGGATTATCAGACTGACCCATTTTTAGGCTTTTCCTGGAAGCTTTTTAACAACTCAGAATATTACCAACAATATTACACAGTTCAATCTCTTTCAAAAACTAAAGGTCAACCGGCCCAAACAGACAAAGGAGAAATCATTTTGGACCTACCTAAACAGTTGGTTGCTTACTCAAGTTTTGATCTAAATATTCGCATAAAAAATAATGGTCAAGCATTTTGGGATAAAAAAGATGGTTATAAACTAATTTTGGTTAGCGAACAAAAAAAAGTGTTTGAATATATTTTTTCTGATATTAAGAACCTTAGGCCATTTCAAGAAATTAACATTAACTTTTTTATTAAAACCAATAGCTTCTTAAGGAAAAATAAAATTAAATTTTATCTTTATAAAGATAATAAAAAGATTTTGGAAAGCAAAGACTGGCAGTTTGAAGTTGTTCCGTTGCCAAGCCTAAAATACGCAGTTAGTCTATTACCAAAACTAATTTCCGGTGGTGACAATTTTCAAATTCAAATATTTAATAACCAAGAAAATTTAGTCTTCAAAAAAACCGGTCTTAAAATGTCAGTTGGAAAAGGGGAGTTAACCGATATTCAAAACATCATCCCAGGAAAAAAATACCGCCTAGTGATTCTTAAACCTTATTATTTACCACGACAAGAATACATAGTTTTTCAAAAGGAAAACAACCAAATAAAGTTTAAACAAATGTGGCCTCTTGACTTTAATCAGGATGGAAAGCTTACCCTAAACGATCTTAAAACCCTCATAAAAAACCCCAAACTTCTTTTTCTTTTATCTCCTTGATTTTGTTATTGAAACATATGACGATCGTATGTCATTTCAATAACAAAGATAATTTTTGGAGACGGTTTTTTATGTTTTCGGAAGTAGTAATTTTTGTTAAAAAACTACCAATACACAAAACGTCGGGTAAATTTGTTAGAGAGGAAATTAACGGAAGAGTTTGCTCATTGATTCCACCGTCGAGATAGATTTTGTTCCTATAGCCGGCTTGTTTTAGATGTTCAATTTTGTTTAACATTTCCGGTATAAAGGGTGACCCTTGAAACCCAGGAATAACCGTCATTATTTGAACTACTGGTATGGTATTTAGATTACACATTTGTTTTAATTCAAAAACAGAGTTCTCCGTGTTTAAAACTAACCCAACCGAAAACTCATTAAAAGGTTCATAGTCAGTAGCAAAATGAGGATAGTGAACTAACACATGATTAATTTTTATTAACTCGCTTAATCTTCTTAAGTCTTCTAGATTTTGTCGGACATCATTAACCATGAGGTGAAAGTCAAAGTAATGCTTATTATCTACTGGAAAACGGCCATTTTGGATAACGCGGGTAATTTCATTAATAGTGATCGTCCGATTGGGGACAAATTGATTGTCAGCAATATCAATTTGAAAAGTATTAAAGTAAGGAGATAGTTTTTGAATTTGAAAAAAAAACAGATCAAGTTCTTTCTCTAAAATGGTCGGGACAATAATCATAAATCCATTTTGACAAACTACTAAATTAAACCTTTTTGTAATATAGGACTAACCCAAGGAGCAAAAGGGATTGAGTTATAAAACCGGGGGATGGTTTTCAAAAAATCCTTTTCAACTGGGAAAAAGCCATAGGCAAAATTAAGGTTTGGTTTGGGAAGATGGGCCAATTCTGTTAAATAAATATAATCTATTTCGTGTTCCCAGTAACCGGATTTTTCGTCATGCGCCTTGTAATAAAATTGATTAATTTTTTTTATTTCGCCCAGTAAATCTTTTTTGTCAAGTTGCCACTCCCGTTTTAAAGATTGATAAATGGCGGTTAGATCATCTTGAAGTTTTTCCTTTTCATAAATCGGATGCGAGGAAAAACTAAGATCAAGATAACCATCAAAAATTGGGTGTTTACGACGCTGTAAAAGATATTTTTCTTGATATTTAAGAATAACGGTAAACCCGTGGTGAAGAATGGCTTGTTTATGAGCCTGCCAGCGTTCAACCGGACCAATTATTTTGTCATTTTTGTCAATCTGAGGAACATAAAGCGACCGTTGATAATAATTATTCATAATCTATTTTTCTTCAAGAGCCTGACTCATAGTCATGGTTTTTTCCTTAGCTTGTTTTTTAGGAGTAGTCACGTCAACAAACTCTTTGCCGGCCTGAGCTTTTAATTTATCGGTGATCGCTTGTTCTCTTTCCATAATTTCACCAACGGCCTTTGCCGCTTCTAGTTTAGCCTTCAGATAAACCGCCAACTCTTCACCCTTGAGATTGTTTAATAAAAATATTGGCAAAATATATCCAATGTCATCAAGCCCTTCTTGGCGGAGTTCTTCTGAGGTTGATAAAAGCTTGTTTAGAGTGTTGGTTATAAAGACAATATCTTGTTCAACCCATTCTTTTCTTGATTGGATGTTGTCGGCAAGAGGAATTTCTCCTTGTTCATATTGTTTTTGCCACATTTTTTTAACACTTTCATATTCTTCCAAAGGCAAAGTTGGCGGAAGAGAAATTGCTTCTTCAATGTGTTTTTCCGGCTCGGTAATAATCGGCATCTGAGTTAAAATGACCCGTTCTACCTCTTCTGTTTTAAGTGATTCTTTTTGAGCGACCGCAGCGACCATTTCTTTATTTTCTTTAAGAATTACAGAAATAACCGTAAGCAAAAGACTAATTTTTTCTTTGTCAAACTTGGTTTCTTCGGCAGTTTTTTGGATAATTTCCGCAGACGACAAGGATAAGTTTTTTGATAGCGTGTTAAGAATGTTGGTGATCTGATCTGGTTTTAACTGAGTTTTTTCAATAACTTTGTCCATAAAGGCCTGGTTTTTAATAATGTCAGCAAACAACGAAGTTGTAATCATGGCGACTTTTTCTTGAGGGATTTTAATCTTGTAAGAAACGACATGGGTTACTGAAACCATTTTTGGCAGACTATTGATGATTTCCTGACGCCGTTGTAACTGTTCGACCTTTGACGATGAAAGAGAAGTAAGTATTTGTTTGGCCATTTGGTCGTTTTTAATGGCTCGATTAAACAATTCGGCTCTTAAATTCATATATTTTTGTCTTTCTAACGGGGTTTCGGCTTTGGTCGGGTTAGCCAGATAATTTAAGTTTTTATTAACAGTCTCATTAACTTGTTTGTTGGTTTCAATATGGGCAATGTCGGTTAGTTTTTTTGTAGAAATATTTAATGACCTGGTAATATCTTCGGTGGTGGTTTTTTTAATTTCTTCAATTGTTTCTAATTTAACTTTTATTGGCACCTCGGTTTCTTTAGAAATTCTTAAGGTAGCCCCAATTGATGATAGTGAAGGAGCAGGCGACATTTGAGGTTGGGGATTACCACGTAGTTGATCATATATTGATAAAAGGATGTTTTTACTGGCACTGATTCCGTCACAACAGTAGTCTCTGAAAATTCGCAGTAAAAACCAGGGGAGAATCATCACTGCCCACAACATAATTAAAGTAATTACATATTCGGCAAAAGTATCAATATAGTTAACATTGTTAAGAGTGCTTAATGTTTGGGCTGGCCCACCATAAAGGATGTTAATTGCCGTGGGAAAGATATAGCCAGTGACGGTTCCGGCTCGGGAAAAATCAAACAAAAATGGGACTCCTTTAGCCCAAAGCTGAGCTAATGAACCTAAAAAAAGGGCCATCATCGGTCCGTAAAAAAGCCATTGAAAAAAAACTCCTACCCAAACCCAACCGATATTTCTGATAAAAACAAAAGGAATAAGAATTGCTAAAAACGGTGACAAAAAAAGCAAAAACCAAAGAATAACTTTTCTCAAGACCAACATACACCCTAAAGCGTAATAAGTAATATTGGTTAATTTGAGTAGAAAAAGTTGAGTGTTGGCCGCTTCCTGAACCCGGAAGTTAAGATCCCGACAGCCGGCCAACCAAGTGGTGTAGTTTGACTCTTCGTTTAAACCGACAAAAGAAATATTAAAAAGGTCTCTTCCACCAAGATTTTCAATAAAAAACTTCATCAAAATTTCTGAAAGTTGAATCAGAGAAATAACCAAAGCTGCAGAAAAGGCAATATATAAAAGTGAAAGCAAAATTTTTAAAATCGAGGGCCAGATTTTAATTCCGGTTTGGAAGTTGGTTCTTTGGCCGATAATAAAACCTAAACCCAAAATAGCCGCGATAATAATAGTGATAAAAAAGGCTAAATTCCTAGTTGTCTGCCAGATGGCGGTAATTGTTGGGTGACTGTCAATGGCGTTTTTATTAATTACCCAGTATAAAAACTGTCGCGCCCTTTCATCGGCATGTCCTTGAATGGTTACCTCAGGATCATTGACCCAAAAATGATTTTTCATCGGGTCTTTTTTAAAGTCATCATAGGTTGCTACACAGGCTTCGCCGCGACTATCATAGATTGGTTTAACTTCAACCGGGCAGCTGCCGCCGCCAGTGGAACAAGGTTGGGGAGTAATGTCATATTTATAGTAGTCAACCGCATAAGCGCCTTTTAACAAAGGAAGAAAAAAAAGCCAATATAGACCGATAAAAAAAAGGGCAAATTTTTTCATGATGACTTTTTTTTTGGCGAATGTTTTTTGACTGGTTTTTTTTCAAACAAAGAATTTTTTGATAAAAGATACAGATTAAAAGCCCCAACAAAAAAAAGAAGAGCGAGGCTTGTGCCAAAAATACTATTGGTTAAGGAGCCGCTGGTTGGCAAACTGGTTGTTTGGGGTGCAGTAGTTGATGTTGGACCGCCGGGCGTGGCAGTTGGACCGACTGTAGGAGTGGTGCTGGGTGCCCAAAGAACACAAAGCTCTGTCGAGCCGTCTTGTTGAGCGATAATTTTAAAATTGACTGTCGCAAAAACATCTTTACCTGTATAACCATTATTATTGGTTCCTGAAAAGAGCAGTTTTCCACCACCAAGATCACTAGTGGAAACAGCTGGCATAGCCTGTCCTGGAGTTGTAGTTAAATATTGAAGACTGGCTGTGTCGTAGGTCATCCCAATCTGTCCGGCGGTAAGACTAGCATTTTCAGTATCAATATTAATTGTAAAAGCGATTTCTTGATTAATATCCAGTTCACCAGTTGGGGCAATCAACTCATATTTTATAGCCAGAGCTGGTTTAGTAAATAAGAAAAAAAATACAAAAATTAAGACGGGTAAGATTTTTTTCATATATACAATGATAATAATAAAAAAAACTGTCCTTGACAACCGGTTTATGTAATTTTGTTGTCTATAGTCCGTCGTCAAAATAAAAAAGATAATTTATGATGAAAAAATGCTTGCCAAAATACTGTCTGGGACCACAGTTGGGTTGGAAGGGATTTTGATTGATGTTGAAGTTGACGTTGCCAACAGGGGTTTTCCAACCTTTACTATTGTTGGCTTGCCAAGCAAGGCGGTCGATGAAGCCAAAGACAGGGTAAGAACAGCAATTGTTAATACTTCATTTGAGGCGCCAGATTCAAGAGTGACCGTGAATCTGGCGCCGGCAGATATTCCCAAAGAAGGTTCTAGTTTTGATCTGCCAATGGCGATTGGCATTTTAGTTGCCAGCGGCATGGTAAAAAAAGAGGCGGTCGTGGACAGTCTTTTTATCGGTGAACTTTCACTAGAGGGAAAACTACGCCAAGTTTCTGGGGTGATTTCCATTGCCCTATTGGCAGAAAAACAAAAAATAAAAAAAATCTATCTACCAATTGGTAATGCCAAAGAAGCGTCTTTGGTGGAAAATCTAGAGGTTTATCCGGTTTATAATCTGATTGATTTGGTTCTCCACTTAAACGGAAACAAACTACTTGAACCGTTTCCCAAAATAAAAATAGAGGAGTTGATTCCTAAGGGAAAATATGATTTTGATTTTTGCGATATTCGTGGTCAGGAACAAGCCAAAAGAGCTTTAATGATTGCGGCGGCCGGCTTTCACAATCTTCATTTAAAAGGTGTTCCCGGAGCCGGAAAAACCATGCTTTCCCGGGCATTCCCCTCGATTTTACCTGATATGGATAGGGGAGAAATTCTTGAGGTCTCAAAAATATACTCAGTCGCCGGCCTCTTAAAAGACGAGTATTTTGTTTTGACGAGACCATTTCGTAGCCCGCATCATACCACTTCAAGAATTGGTCTAATCGGCGGGGGAAGTTGGCCGGCGCCCGGTGAAGTTTCTTTAGCTCATCGTGGGGTTTTGTTTTTAGATGAGTTTTCCGAATTCCCAAGATCGGTCCTTGAGGCACTAAGGCAACCCTTAGAGGATGGTCGAGTGACGATTTCTCGAGCCAGGGGCAGCGTTACTTTTCCCTGTCGTTTTATTCTTTTGGCAGCCTCCAACCCTTGTCCATGCGGATATTTAGGCCACCCAAAAAAAAACTGTCGTTGTTTGCCAGGGGCAATTATTAAATACAAAAAAAGATTATCAGGTCCTTTGCTTGATCGAATTGATCTCCATGTTGATGTGCCGCCGGTTGATGAGGAAAAACTAATTGGTAGTTTTAAAGCGGAAACTAGCGCTGAAATAAGAAAAAAAGTTACCCAAGCGCGAAAAATCCAAGCAAAAAGATTTAAAGAAATAAAAACCAAAACCAATGGCGAAATGGGGACAAACGATATAAAAAAATATTGTTTTTTAACCAAGGAGGCGATTAATTTATTAAAACAAGCCATTTCTCAACTATCTTTATCGGCCCGCACATACTTTAAGGTAATTAAAATCGGCCAAACCATTGTCGATCTTGAAGGCGATGTAGAGATAAACGAATCCCATATTGCCGAAGCCTTGCAGTACCGAGTTAAAGACGAGTAGCGTTATCAATTTATATGACGATCGTATGTCATTTCAATAACACATGAAAAAAACACTTTGTCTTAAGGACTGGGTTTTGTTGGGGATTGGCGGCCTAATTGATTTTGTCGAAGAAGTTCGCGACCCGTTTAATTTAATAGAACACTATTACCAAACCTATTATGGTTTTGTTCCTCAAAAATTCAAAAAAAGCAACATGCGACAATTTGTTTGGCAAACTATAAATAACCAACATTTGGAAAAGAAAAGAACTAAGGGTAAGGTTAATTATAAAATAACAACAGTTGGTTTAGAAAGAATCAGAAAAAAATTTCCTCAGGTACTTCAAAAAAACACATTCTGGGACAGAAAATGGAGATTGGTAATTTTTGATATAGAGGAAAAAAACAAGCCAATTAGGAACAGCCTGAGAGACCTTCTAAAACATCTGGGGTTTGCTCAGATGCAAAGATCGGTTTGGATTAGCCCATTTGATTATTTGGAGGATTTTAAGCGCTATATTTTGAAGAAAAATCTAGGTAATGAAATAGCCCTGGTTGAAACAAAAAAGATCATGGTTTCTAATCTAAAAATGTTTGCCGACAGGCTTTGGAGTATTGGTGAAATTAATAATCAACAAAGGGAATTATATGAACAACTGGTTATGTATAAAAAATACCCAAATAAATTACTGCAAACCAACAACAAACAGCAATTACAAGAGCTAAAAGAAAAGCTATTAAATTTACTGTTAAGTAATACCTACTTACCAAGAGAATTTTTACCCAAAGATTGGTATGGACAAAAACTGAGTCTTTTGGTCAAAGAGTTAAAAATATTCTGATGTTATTGAAACCTATGACGATCGTATGTCATTTCAATAACACATCTGTCATTAGTTAATAATCTTTATTAATAATTTAGGGAGGAGTTTGTTATAATATTAAGCACAATACGGGGTAGTGTACGGTTGCACAGGAGGCTCATAATCTCCTAGACCAGGTTCAACTCCTGGCTCCGTAACCAAATGAATAATTTTCTACTCTCGGTTATCGTGCCGGTTTTTAACGAGGAAAAAAACATTGACCTTCTCTTAGAACGTCTGCTTCCAATCGTGCAAAAGTATAGCTACGAAATCGTCTTTGTTGACGATGGTTCAAGAGACACAACCGCCAAAAAAATCAAGGCGAAAATTAATCAAAATAAAAACATTAAGTTAGTGTCTTTTATGCGTAACTTTGGTCACCAAAAGGCCCTTTTGGCTGGGTATCGGTTTGTCAAAGGGGATTGTGCCATTACCATTGACGCCGATCTCCAGGACACGCCGGAAATCATTCCTCAGATGGTAGAAAAATGGCAAAAAGGGGCCAAAATAGTCTACGCCAAAAGAGAAAACCGTGATGTTGACAGCTTTTTTAAGAAGCAGTCAGCCGCTTGTTTTTATAAAATAGTTAACTTTCTTTCTGATACGCCTATTCCTGACAATGTGGGCGATTTTCGACTGATTGACCGGGAGGTAATTAATTTTATAAACAACCTGACCGAACAGTCATTGTTTTTAAGGGGGCTGGTGGCTTGGAGTGGTTTTCCTTCGGCCTATGTTTATCATAAAAGAGAAAAACGTCAGGTCGGTCAAACCCATTATCCTTTAACCAAAATGATTAATTTTGCCATGGAAGGAATTACCTCATTTTCCATAAAACCACTGAGATTAGCTAGTTATTTAGGTTTTGCTTCAGCAATGGTTGGGTTTTTAGGAATAATTTATGGAATAGTGGGAAAAATTTTTTTGTCTGAATATTGGGTGACGGGTTGGACCGCCCTTTTTGTTGGTATTATGTTCTTAGGCGGAATTCAACTGCTAACCATTGGAATTATTGGCGAGTACGTCGGGAAAATTTATCAACAAATGCAGAATCGGCCCCAGTACTTAGTTAAAGAAAAAGTCAATCTATGAAAAATATCGGGATTATTCTCATTGCCATTGGTCTGGCGCTAATGATTTTTGTTGGCATAAACTTCATTAAAGAAATGAATAAAGTTAAGACACCAGTGCCAACAGAAGAAGGCGTAAAAGTAATTTTTGTCACTCCCACCAAATAACTACGGAATTTCAAACTTGAAAATTTTCCCGACCCCACCCAAAAAGGCCCAGTCAATAATCCTTAATATTAAGTAGGAAGCCATAAAAACAATAAAACCAATTAAGGCAAACTTTAAAGTTCCCTGGGCTTTTTTTACTTTCTCCGGATTACCAAAAGAAGTGAGATAGTTAAAAGCGCCGACCACAAACATAATAAAAAGAACCAAAATTATAAAAGCAGTCGCCACGTTAAGGATATTTTCAAAAACTGTTTCCAGACATTTTAAGGTAGGAACGCCATCAACACTACAAGCAAGAGGCCAGTCTTTAATTATCTGTGCCTGAACCGGAAAAATAGGCATAGTTATTTATTTTATATACCGCTTGGTGAAATCAAAGAAGGAAATTTAAGATCACATGTTAAACCAAGACAAACCGCTTCCTTGAAGACAGCCTGTTCTATTGTGGCAATAACTGCGATTACCGCCACTAGAATAATCAAACCAACAATTGCCGATTGAATTTTCTCTTGGGCTTTAGAAACCTTTTCTTTATCACCACCAGAAGTAATCCAGGCAAATGCACCCAAGACCAAAAAAAGAATGGCGGCAAGACCAGAAATAATAAAGAAAGTTTTAATCACAAAACCTAAAACAGCCGCTAAGGTAGGAATTTTCCAACCAACATCAATTATTGTTCCACCAACCTGATCATCTGCAAAAACTGATTTAATGATGTTCATATGTCTAAAATTTAAGCAAAATCAGATTAGTTTGTCAATAGGGAATTTAATGTATATTTAAGATATGACAGATGATGTTGTTTATTCTTTGGGCTTTTCTCACTGCCTGGGGATTGGCCCAATAAAATATTCAGCTTTAATAAAAAGGTTTAAGACCGTTAAGAAGGCCTATCTGGCTAAAAACAAAGAAATAATAGAACTCCTTGGGTTGCACTTCGGCCAAAAATTTATTAATTTCAGAATAAAGTTTAACCCAGAAAAAAAACTTGAAGAGCTGCAAAAAAAGAATATTCAAATTATCTGTCAGGAGGATAAGAGATTTCCTCTTTCATTAAAAAATATTCCTGACCCACCCATTTGTTTGTACATAAAAGGTGACTTAAAAAACTTTGACTTAAACGAAAAAAACTTTTTTATAGCGGTCGTTGGGACAAGAGGCCCAACAATCTATGGACAACAAATAGCTAAAAAATTTGCCTTTGACTTAGCCAATACTGGGGTTGTAATCGTTTCCGGTTTGGCTTTGGGAGTTGATGCGATTGCTCATCAGGCCGCTCTTGATGCCGGAGGCAAAACTGTGGCTTTTTTGGGTTGTGGGGTTGACATTGTTTATCCACCAAGCAACCACAAGCTTTATCAAGAGATTATTAAAAAAGGGAGTTTAATCATTTCTGAGTTTCCACCAGGACAGCTGGTTTTAAGAGGCCTTTTTGTCGCCCGCAACCGGTTAATTTCCGGCCTGTCAAAAGGAGTTTTGGTAATTGAAGGGAGTGACAAATCAGGGGCCCTAATTACGGCCCGTTATGCGGCCGAACAAGGAAAAGAGGTTTTTGCACCCCCAGCCCCAATCACCTCAGAGATGTCAGAGGCGCCGATTATTTTATTAAAACAGGGGGCAAGGTTGGTGACATCGGCCGAAGACATATTTGAAGAGTTTAATCTAAAAGTTACTCCAGACAGAGACATAAAACTATTACAGAAATTACCTAAAGAGGAAAAAGAAATTTATGAAGTTTTAACAGAAGAAACTAAAACCGCCGACGAGCTATCGGTTTTGTTAAAAGAAGACATCCAAAAAATTCTAAAAACAATCTCTCTTTTGGAAATAAAAAGAATGGTGGAAAAAAATTCCGCTGGGAAATATCAACTTATTTTGCACTAGTTTGCCAGGTAGAGGTATTATTAAATTTTTTTATGTTTCGTCTAGTTTTTTGACCCGGCGAAGATATTTGGCGTCGTTTTTTGGTTGGGAAGAAAGAAAAATGTCAACCAGTTGTTTGGCTTTTTCAAAATCACAACTATCAGCCGGAATTGAGAGAATATTGGCATGATCATTTTCCCGGGCATGTTGAGTTTGAGCCACGTCAAAACCCAAAGCACAACGGACACCTTTTAACCGATTGGCAGCAATACAGACACCGACCCCTGATCCACAGATAACGATCCCTAAGGACTCTTTTGGATTTTGTAAGACTGCTTGGGCCACTTTTTTAGCATAGTCCGGATAGTCATCCTCCGGGTCAAACGAGTAGTTGCCCATATCATCAACCCGAATATTTTTTGACTGAAGATATTCAATCAGTTTATTTTTTAACTCAAAACCACGGTGGTCAGCGCCGATGAAGATAGGCATATTTTTAGTATAACAAAATTACAAATCACAAGTTCCAAACAAATCACAATAAATAATTAACAAACGTTTTGGAATTGAATAATTGTAATTTGAATATTGTTTGTGATTTGTAATTTGTGATTTGGAATTTATAATAAGAATATGTTATTCGACACTCATTGCCATCTAAATTTCAAAGTTTTTGATAACATGGTAGAAGAAGTTGTTGGGGCGGCCCGCAATAACGGGGTGAATCATATGGTGGTGGTGGGGACAGATGAAAGAACTTCGTTTAAGGCAGTTGAGATCGCAGAAAAATATAAAGGAATTTATGCGGCGATTGGTGTTCATCCTCATCATGCTTATAAACTAAACCAAAAAATAGATTCTGTCGGCGAATTCATTCCCACCTTCGCCAAGGCTTCGGTGGGCAAGCCTGCCAGCGCTGCTTGTCCCTCGAAGTCCTTATTAGATATGACGAAGTGGGATCGGGATCCCTTTCTTCTTGACACCTATTTTTTGGAGAAATTAATAACGAGCAAAAAAGTAGTTGCAATTGGGGAGGTGGGAATTGACAAACACGAATATCAAAAGACAAAATATACTGACTATAAAGTTGACGAAAATTTTGTTGAAGGGCAGAAAAAACTTTTTAACGAACAAATTAAAATAGCCCTTCAATACAACAAAAGTCTTATTATTCACAATCGTCGGGCTAGAGAAGATGTTTTGGAAATTTTGACTGAGGTTTGGGATAAAAAAATGGAGCATAAAACGGTTTTTCATTGTTGTGAACCGGATAAAAAACTTTTACAGTTTGCTAAAGACCACAAAATATTTATCGGCATTAATGGCGACGTCACTTATTACAAAGAAAAACAGGTATTTGTCAAAAATATTCCTCTGGAATTTTTGGTTTTAGAAACAGACTCTCCTTATTTAATGCCCCGCCTTCACGCCTCCTTCGCCGAAGTAGCTTCGGCTACGAAGGCCGAGCAAGGTTTCGGCGGGCAAGCCGAACCGTTACAAAAACCCAACGAGCCAAAAAACATAAAATTAATCAATAATTTTATTGCTCGGTTAGTCGGGGAGACGGAAGAAAAAATTGCCGAAGTTACGACAAACAACGCCAAAACTCTTTTTGGAATTTTCCCGGGCTAAAATATTTAGACCTTTCCAGAGCCTCAAAGCCAAGCTTATTTCTTAATCCTCTATCTTTAACAACTTTTTTTATTTTATCGGCAATATCTTCCGGGCTGTCAGGACGTACGAGCAGACATTTACTATCAGAAATTTCTCTTAGAGTTGGGATATTGGATAAGATTGATGGGCAACCCTGCGAGGAAGCTTCTGTGTAAGAAAACCCAAATCCCTCATCGCTTGATACCAACATGTTAACTGAAGCTTGTTGGTAAAATTTGAGCAGCTCTTGATCAGGAATATAGCCCTTAAAAATGAATCTTTTGTCATCTTTTGCCAGGATAAAAAAGTCTTTGAGAGATTGCTGCCAGGGATGGTTTAATAGAATCGGGTCCTGTGTTTCAAAAACCTTACCGACAAAAACGCAGTTAACATTGGCCAACTTAATTGCTTTGGCTAGATTAACTAAATTTTTATTCCAAGTAGCATCACCCACATACAAACAGTAATTTTCAATTTTCAATTTTAAATTTTCAGTCAATTCCGATTTAATCGGAATTGATTTTAAATTTTTAATTTTAAATTTTAAAAACGATTTTGGTAAACAGGGGTAAATAACTTTGATTTTATTTTCATTGATTTGGAGTATGTGGACAATATCTTTTTTGCTGGCGAGCGAGTCGGTGATAATTAGATCATAGTTTTTTAGCGCTAACTTATTTAAAAAAACATTAATTTTTCCCCGAATACCAATAGGAAAATGTTGAGGATATTTCAAAGGAATTAGATCATGAATAACTGCGACCTGTTTTTGACTAATGCGTTTCATTAATAGTGGCGTCTGAAGAAAACTAAAAAAGGGATTAATAAAAACCGAGTTAAAAGGAACACGAGCCAAATCGGCCGTAAAGATAAACTTTCCGGAAAAATTTTCCCTTAGAAGTTGTAAATAACGGCCAATACCGCGGACTCTACTTAGGGCGTCCTTTTCTGTCGGATCAAAGACATAAACAAGGATTGACATACTAAATTTTATCATTTTTGCTAAAATCTTCCCATGAAGATTGAAAATATGCATCAGGCCTGGCAGTTTCTTTATCAGTATGTTCCCAAAGATTTTGCTAATAAATTTCCAGGTGATTATGGTTATCGTCGAGCCAAGTATTTTTTTGAGCTTTTGGGTAATCCGCAAAACAAACTGAAAGTAATTCATATTGCCGGCACCTCAGGCAAAGGTTCAACCGCTTATCTGACCAGTGTTATTTTAAGGAGTCAAGGGTTTATGGTTGGATTACATATATCACCCCATTTAATTGACGTTCGGGAAAGGTGCCAGATAAACAATCAAATGATCTCAGAAAATGATTTTTGTCAAGCGCTGATTGAAATGGTACCAGCGATAAAAAAGATTGAGGCAAGTGAGTTTAAAACGGCCAGTTACTTTGAGATCTTAACCGGGCTGGCCTTTAAAGTTTTTTCTGAAAAAAAAGTTGACTACGCGGTTATTGAAACTGGTTTGGGAGGTCTTTATGACGCCACAAATACCATTAACCGGAGTGATAAAATCTCGGTAATTACAGAAATCGGCTTTGACCATATGGAAGTTCTAGGAAACACTCTGGCAAAAATTGCTTTTCAAAAAGCAATGATTATTCAACCTAAGGGCCTAGTTTTTTCTCAAGAACAAAAACCTGAAGCAAAAAAAACCATCGAAACAGTGGTAAAAAAACAAGGAGCAAAAATATTTTTTGTTAAACCAACAAGGGTTCAGGAAACAGACAGGGGAATTAGTTTTGACCTTCAATTTCTGGATAAAAAAATCAACCATCTAAAACTTAATCTACGTGGCGGTTTTCAGTCAAAAAATACCAGCGTGGCTTTGGCCACCGTCCTATTACTTGGTCGAAGGGATAGATTTTATTTTAATGAAAAGAAGATTAGAAAAGCCTTTTTAGAATTAAGTTTTCCTGGTAGAATGGAAGTTTTTAAGCTGAAAGATAAAATAGTTGTTGTTGACGGCGCTCATAATCAACCCAAGATGGAGGCTTTTACTAAAAGCCTGAAAAAAACTTTTCCCAGTAAAAAATTTAATTTCTTAATTGCTTTCAAAAAAGGCAAAGACTATAAAAATATCCTAAAATATTTAGTGCCCTTGGCAAAAAAAATTATCATTACTGATTTTTTCACCAACAACCAAGATTACCTGTATTTTTCCGAGAAGCCAGAAAAGATTAATGACGTTTTGACAAAACTGAAATTTACCAACACAGAAATTATTTATGATTGTAAAAAAGCCACAAAAAAAGCCCTAAATGAAAATGAAAACTTAGTAATTACTGGTTCACTGTATCTTTTGGGCGGGATCTATACTCTGATTAAAAATCAGCTGTAATTATTGATCTTGAAAAAGAAATGGCTTTTTCATACAATGTTGAAGACTTATGATTATTGGACCAAAAATTCTTCTAAAACTTGTCAAAGAAAAAAGATTGGTTGAGGGTTTGGCAGAAAGAGAACTGACCACTCCAGAAGGAGCCGGTTTTGATCTGCGATTAGGAGAGTTGTTTACAATCTCCGGGAAAGCTTTTTTAGGAGAGTTTGAAAGAGAAACACCGAAAGTTATATCAAAAATCAAATATCAACCCCGATTAAATCGGGGTCAAAAATCAAAAAGAAACTCAATTATTATAAAGCCCGGGGAGTTTTATTTGGCAACGACAATTGAAAAAGTTAATACTCCGCTTAACATTACAATAAACTTCAAGCCAAGGACAACTACTTTTAGAAGCGGTTTAATTTTACGGACCGGTAATGTTGCCCCTGGTTACTGTGGAAAGCTAACCTTTGCTATAAAAAACGAAGGTCCAATTCCGGTAAAACTGGAAATGGGTTGCCGTATTGTTCACGCCCAGTTTGAGTGGGTTGATGGAGGAGGAAACCAATATAAGGGTCAGTGGCAAGGAGGCAGAGTGACGACGGGAAAAAAGGAAAAACAAATATAATCTTTAATCTGTACCTTAAAAGCTTGATAACGAAAATTTATTGCTCCGTGGTTGTGCTCGTTCCTGCGCACCTGCCTGCCGGTAGGCAGGCCCGCCAAGTCGCATAAATTTTGTTATCTTCGCTTTTAAAATTAAAACTTGAAAATTGATTAAAAATTTAAAATTTCAAATTTAAAATTATGAAGTTACACCCAGAGTATCAGTACTTAGATCTTCTTCAGGACATTCTTGATCATGGGGTCAAAAAGATTGATCGGGGGACCGGAGTGGCTTCATACAGCGTTTTTGGTCGCCAGATTCGCTTTGATTTATCAAAAAACTTTCCTCTCTTAACAACAAAAAAAGTTTACTGGAAAGGTGTTTTACACGAGCTCTATTGGTTTATGTCTGGACAGACTAACATTGAATATTTGGTAAAAAACAATGTTCATATCTGGGACGACTATCCATACAAAATTTATTTGAATAAAAACAAAGGAAAAAAAGTTATTTCTAAAGAAGAGTTTGTTGAGAGTGTTAACAGAAACCATAAATTCGCAAAGAAATGGGGAGAACTCCCAAAAATTTATGGTGAGCTTTGGCGTCATTGGCCAACCCGCACAAAAAAAACCATTGATCAACTAAGGTGGGCCATAAACGAGATTGTTGAAGACCCGGCCTGTCACAATGCTCTAGTTAGCTCTTGGAATCCCGAATATCTTTATACTATGGCGGCAAAAAAAGACACTTCTTACTTTCCTATTTGTCATAATTTATATCAAATAAATGTAATCGACGGGCGAGTTTGTCTTCAGCTTTATCAACGAAGTTGTGATGTCTTTTTAGGGGTGCCTTTTAATATTGGCAGCTATTCTCTTTTAGCAATGATTATTGCTCAGGTTACTGGTTATAAACCGGGTGAGTTTATTCATACTTTTGGAGATGTCCACATCTATGAAAATCATATTGATCAAGTTAGGGAACAGTTAAAAAGAACCCCAAGACCGTTTCCAAAAATAAAATTTAATAAAAAAATAAAAAACATTGATCAATTTAGACCTGATCAGATTGAACTTATAGACTACAATCCTTATCCACCAATAAAAGCATTGTTAACAGTTGCTGGTGGTTTTTTTGAAAAAAAATGAAAATTAATATTATTGCCGCAATCGGGCCAAATCGGGAGCTGGGAAAAGATAATAAACTTCTTTGGCATATTTCTGAAGATCTAAAAAGGTTTAAAAAAATCACCACAGGTAAAACCGTGATTATGGGAAGAAAGACATTTGAGTCTTTGGGAAAGCCATTGCCAAATCGGACCAACATTATTATTACTCGAGACCCAAACTATAAAGTTGAGGGATGTTTGGTTGTTCATTCATTAAAGGAAGCCATAAATAAAGCAAAGATCAAAGATCCCCACTTCGCTAAAGCTTCGCGGGGCAAGCAAAAATCAAAGAGCGAAAATGAAATATTTATTATTGGTGGGGGAGAGATTTATAAACAAGCGCTTCCATATGCTGAGAAACTATATTTAACTGTTGTTGAGGGGCAGTTTGACGCCGACACTTTTTTTCCTGACTACTCGGAATTTAAAAAAATTGTCTTCCAAAAAAAAGGCGAATTAAACGGACAGAAATATACTTTCTTTGAGCTGGAAAAATAAAATCAAAAATTTTTTAGGTGGCGCAAAGAAAGGGCTCCCGATCCCACTTCGTCATATCTAATAAGGACTTCGAGGGACAAGCAGCGCTGGCGGGCTTGCCCACCGAAGTCTTGGCGAAGGCGGGAATGAATTTGACGACAGAATCTAAAAAATTTCCTCATCAGTTTATATTTCTAATTGACTTTTTTTACCATCTCGTTTACCCTATTAGCATATGAAAAATTCAAATTCTCAAAAAACCGATCTCAAAGGATCGTTTAACAAAATAGAAGCGCTTTGCGACGAATATCTCGTCAAAAAGGCCCCTTTTACATTACCGGCTAATGTCAAAGAAATTATTGTTAAGCTGTCACCCTATTTTGCCATTGTTGCTGTTGTTCTAGGAGTTCCGGCGGTTTTAGCTCTTTTAGGACTGGGAACATTTGTTGTACCGCTTGGGACAATCGGCGGTTTAGTTACCGGCAGACCATTTTTAGGCTTTGGATTCATCTTGGCAACGGTTATTTTAGCGATTAATATCGTTATTGAGGCGCTGGCCATTCCTGGACTTTTTTCAAGATCAAAAAGCGCCTGGAGATTAATGTATTATGCATCTTTAATCAACATTGTTCACGAACTAATTACTCTTAATTTGGGCGGAATGATTATCGGTGGATTGATTTCTTTGTACTTTATTTTCCAGGTAAAAGAATACTATAAATAAGTTATAAAGTTCATCAAGTTTATCAAGTTTGTCAAGTGATCAAGATCCTAGACTGCGATTATCTATTGCCGGAGAAGCTAATCGCCCAGGTACCGGCAGTGCCGCGCGATCACTCACGGCTATTTATCTACAACACACAAACAGACCAGATTTTTTTTGACTATTTTTATAATCTAGATAAATATCTGCCAGAAAAATCTTTTCTTGTCCTAAATAATACTCGGGTGGTGCCGGCACGTGTTTGGTTAACCCGCCTTCGTCCTCCGATTTGGAGGACTTCGGAAGGGCAAGGTGGCGGGAAGGTTCTCGTCCTACTACTTTTGAATGAACAGGAAAAAGAAAATGTTGTCAAAGTCCTGGTCGATCGAAAAGTGACCATAGGAGAAAAATTATTTATTGACGATGATCATTTTTTTGTTGTCATAGACCAAAAAGAAAAAATATTTTCTTTAAAATATAATTTTTCAAAAAAATGGCTCTTGACAATACTTCAGAAGATTGGAAAGACGCCAGTCCCGCTATATCTTAGAAAAAATCCCTTATCAGAAAAACAGTTGCGGGAAAAGTATCAAACAATTTTCTCAAAAAAAGGCGAGTCGGTGGCTGCCCCAACCGCTTCCTTGCATTTTACAGACAAAGTTTTTGAAAAGTTAAGAAATAAAGGAATTAAAAAGTATGAGGTTACTTTAAATGTTGGTTTAGGAACATTTGCGCCAATTAATAAAGAGAACTTAAAAACCCATAGACTTCACGAAGAATATTTTCAAATTAACAAACAAACACTTCAATGTATCAAAACATTGAAGTGGGAGGGGAAAAAGCTGGTGGCGGTGGGGACGACGGTTACGCGGACATTAGAAACGGTCGCAAGTTCCAAATTTCAAGTTCCAAATCCCAAACAAATTAAAAATCTCAATAACCAAACGATTGTGGGAAAAACCGATTTATTTATTTTTCCGCCGTATGATTTTAAAATGGTTGATATTTTAATTACCAATTTCCACCTGCCAAAAAGCTCTTTAATGATGCTTGTGGAGGCATTTTTAGAGGATAAGTATAAAAAAGCCCCGCCTTCGCGCCTCCTTCGCCGAAGTAGCTTCAGCTACGAAGGTCGAGCAAAGCTTCGGCGGGCGAAGCAAAAAACCTTGGTGGAACTTTATCAAATTGCCATAAAAAATAATTTTCGTTTTTATTCTTTTGGAGATGCCATGCTAATAATCTAGACTGTTGATATAATAAAATCTGTGAAAAAATTCTTTCAGGTTTTAAAAAAATCTAAAAAATCAAAGGCGCGTTTAGGAGAAATTAACACCGATCATGGAGTGATAAAAACGCCCGCCTTTATGCCTGCAGGGACAAAAGGAACAGTTAAAGCCCTAACGCCAAAACAACTAAAAGAGATTGGTATTCAGGTCTCTTTTGTAAACACATATCATTTGGTGGTTTCTCCAGGTGTTGATGTAATAGAAAAAGCTGGCGGTATTCATAAGTTTGCTCAACTTAACTTACCCCTGATGTCTGATTCGGGAGGATTCCAAGTGTTCTCGCTAGCAAAACAAAATCACAAATCACAAATTACAAACCTGCCCGCCGGCAGGCAGGTCCACAAAAAAAACTCAAATAACAAAATTCAAAACGCCCAAAGAATTGCCAATATAAGAGGAGAGGAACTGCCGTTAGTGGAAAAAATATCGGAGGAGGGGGTTAGATTTCGGTCGCTTTATGACGGGCAGATAATTGAGTTTACGCCGGAAAAATCAATGGAATATCAGAGAAAAATTGGGGCGGATTTAAACATGGCTTTTGACGAGTGTACTTATTATCCAGCCACTCATGAGTATGCGGAGAAGGCCATGGAAAGAACTCATCAGTGGCTAAAAAGATGTGTTAATTACAAAAAACAAGCATCTTCGCTTTTAAAACATCAATATCTTTATGGTATTATCCAGGGCGGGACTTTTGAAGACCTGCGGAAAAAATCTGCTAAATTTGTGGTTTTCCAACCGGTTGATGGTGTGGCCATCGGTGGCGTTTCGGTGGGCGAAACCAAAAAGGAAATGCGCAATCAGGTAAAGTGGGTGACTGATTATTTGCCAAAAGACAAACCGGTTCATTTATTAGGGGTTGGTCAGTTTGATGACATTATTGATTTGGTTAAGTACGGCATCGATACTTTTGACTGTGTCGAACCCACAAGGTTAGGCCGAATGGGTGTTGTATATCAATGGGAACGGGTGTCGAGGTGGCAGGGTTCCCGACAACGCGCAGGAATGTTCGAGCATTGGCGGGAGGGAAACCGAGACAGGACCCGTTCCGATTATAAACAAGACATCAACAAAAATATTTATAAAAATAATCTTGAACCAGTTGACAAAAACTGCCAGTGCTGGGTGTGTCAAAATTTTTCCAAAGCCTACTTACATCACCTCTTTAAACAAAGAGAGATTTTGGGTTACACTTTGGCGACTTATCACAATCTTTTTATAATGGAAAGGTTTATGGAGTTGATTCGCCAGGCAATTGAAAAAAATCAACTTTAATTTTTGTTAAAATAATTAAATATGAATCGTATTGAAGACGCCCGCAGGGCCTTTTTAAGTAAAGATAAAATTTCAGCTCAAAAATCTCACGTACAGGAAGTAGTTCATAAATCAATCCACCATAAAGAACTACACGCGACTAGTTTTAATCTGCCGGAGATTATTCTTGGTGCTCAAGATGGTCTGGTTAACGTTCTCGGAGTAATTTTGGGAGTGGCCGCGGCGACTTTGTCAAGCCAGATAGTGATTGTTGCTGGCCTGGCAGCCACTTTTGCGGAAAGCGTTTCTATGGGAGCGGTTGCCTATACCTCAAAACTAGCTGAGGCAGATTATTATAAATCCGAATATGAAAGAGAAAGGTGGGAAATTGAAAATATTCCTCAGGGTGAAAAAGAAGAAATCAGGGCCCTTTATGAAAACTATGGCTTTCATGGAAAGATTCTTGACGAAATAATTGAAAGAATTACCGCCGATAAAAAGATCTGGCTTGAAGTGATGATGCAACAGGAACTAAAACTTGAACCGGTTGAACGCAAAGAAGCCTTACCGGCCTCGATAATCGTCGGCGTGTCAGCTTTGATTGGATCTTTTATCCCGCTTTTATCCTTTTTCTTTTTTCCGATTAAACTAAGCATCATTTTGTCTTTAATTACCACCTCAACTGCACTTTTTGGCATTGGTTTTTATAAAGCCAAAACGACTACTGGAAAAGGTCTATGGCAACAAGGGGGAGAGATGATGATTATCGGGATGCTCTCAGCTCTAGTTGGCTATTTTATCGGTAGCCTATTTAAGGTGAAGGTTTTTTAAAAGACCTTGTAATAAGCATTAAACTGCTTGAAATCAACCTCTTTTTTCCCTTCAAGCTGGGTTCTTTTAAGTATCAGTTTGCCTTTTACAAAATCAACATCAGTGATCTTTAATCTTTTTTCCTGGCCATTAACATTGATTATTGTCCAAAGACCAGGCCAAGAATATAGGCCGCGGAATTTATTAAAAATAGTTTGTGACAATAATTCACTGTTTAAAGCTTCTTTTAAAGTTTCTAGAGAAACAAAGCCATCGTCTTTTTTTAATAGTTGTGTTTGTGTGGCTGGTTGTTCGTTTTGAGGAATAAATGTTTTTGGAACTTTGTTAATGGTTTTTACAAACAATTCATAGGCGAGGTTATTTAACTTATTAACAAGGTCAGGGCGGCGTTCAAAGGGCAATATTCTAACTTTTTTTTGAGCAATAATTGGTCCGGCATCTACCTTTTCTGTCAATTTTATAATGGTAACTCCAGTTTCCGGATCGCCATTTATTAAAGGGGTGGCAATTGGGGAGGGGCCACGGTATTTTGGTAGTAGTGAAGGATGAATGTTCCAAAAACCCAGTCTGGGTAAGGACAAAAACTCTGTGGGAATTATTTTACCGTATGCGTAAACAAGAGCTAGATCCAATTGGCGCAATAGATTCTGTCGCGAGTTCCCTTCCCGCCAGGGTTCGTCTGACTTCATATCAGACTGCACGCTGTCGGGATCCCTCTCCCTCGCGCCACCTATTGCGCTAAAAACCTTTAGGTTATATTTTTTAGCGACTGTTTTTACCGGGCAGGGAGTAATAATTTGCTTACGACCAACCGGTTTGTCAGGCTGAGTCACGACAAACTTTACCTCAACCGGCAAATTTTTGTCGTTAAGAATTTTTTCCAAGAAATGGGCACTAAAGTCAGGGCTACCAAAATATGCAAGGGTTAATTTTTTCATTTTTATCTTCGCTCTATTATTATCGACAATATCAATTATTTAGAAACTCTAAACTTTTTTCAAATAATGGGTAAAGATTTTTTTCGATGATGATGTCAATATTTTTTAAATTTATTGAGTTTTTAAGGCTAAATTGATATAAAAACTCCTGAGCATCGTGGCTAACCGTAACGATTGTTTTTTTATTTTTCAGCATAACTTCTTCAGTGGCAATTTTTGTTTCGGCCATAGTCGGAGAGATATTTTTTTTAGCACAGTCAATTTTTATTTTCAATTTATTGTCTTGAAGAAATTCAGCCGTATCAGTAGCGTTTTTATCCAAACTTATCGTATTGGGGTAGAGAAAACTCAGACCGCAAACTTTATTTGAATAAAGCTTAAAGCCAACTGGGACAGGAGTGGGACTTTTTGCCGGAGTAAGACTGATTAAGTAGTCAATAGTTTTATTGGTTTTTTCGACTTTTTGGCCGTATCTAACACCTAAAATAAAAAATAAAACCACTACTAAAACAGCGATAAAAATATATGGACCAAGCTTATTTTTATTCATGTTTTTATTTTATCACTTAACGAAAGATATTTTTTATGACTTCTTCAATTCTTTCTTCTTCAACTGTCAGGTCAGAAAAAGAAATATTGTCATTAATAATATGAATTTTTTCCGGCAGTTCAACCTTTTTTATCTTTAAAACTACCCGGGGAAAGTTATAAGAAATAATCTCTCCTAAAGAACTTAAAATCCGGTTGTTTATTTCCTCTTCAAGAATAATGGTTACAAATTTGGCATGAGAATATTTGACAAAAATCTCCTTCATTGAGCCGTCGTAGACAATCTTTCCTTTATTGATCATAATTAATCTTTGGGCCATTCTTTTAACGTCTTCCAGATAATGGCTGGTAAGAATAATCGTCGTTTTAAACTCTTTTTGGAACTGTTTAATGAAGTTGCGGACGGTTTCTTGTGAAAAAACATCCAGACCAATGGTTGGCTCATCAAGAAAAATAATTTTTGGCCGGTGGAGTAGAGCCGCAATCAGTTCCATTTTCATTCGTTCTCCCAGGGAAAGAGTTTTGACCGGTTGATCAATCAATTTTTGACAGTTCAAAAGAGAAGATAGTTCATCAACGGTTTTTTTAAAAACAGAGTTGGGCACTTCGTAAACTTCTTGATTGAGTTTAAAACTATCCATGGCCGGGAGATCCCAGATCAGCTGATTACGCTGACCCATAACAAAAGAGATCTGCCTAAGAAACTCGGGTTTTTTATCAAAAGGAATATAATCCATAACTTTGATATCGCCGGCAGTCGGGAAAAGAATCCCGGACAGAATTTTTAGAGTGGTAGTTTTTCCAGCACCGTTTGGGCCGATAAAACCAACCAATTCGTTGCTACCGATTTCAAAAGAAATTTTATCTAGGGCAATGGTTTCTTTGTATTTTCGAAAAAAAAGATCAGCCAAAAAATTATTTTGCCGCTGGTGAGATTTATAGATTTTAGTTAGATTTTTGACTGAAATCATAGATTAAATCACAAGACACAAATTACAAATCACAAACAATATTCAAATTACAATTATTAAATATTTTAAACGTTTAATAGTTGTTTATTGTGATTTATTTGGAACTTGTAATTTGGAATTTGTAATTTTTGGCTAGCCTCCATAACTCTGATATCTTTTTAGGGTTCTTTGCCAGACCCAAAGCGATAATAATAATAACCCGACTGAAAAAATAAGTCCATAGGCAAACATATTCCCCTGGTTTTTCCTCATAAGAATCTGGGCCGGAACATTAGTCATTAGTGCAACCGGAAAAACAAAAGTAAAAATGAAGCGAATTGGTTCTTGGTAAATTTCTATCGGAAAACGACCGATCGCTGCCAGATCGCGATAAATAAGAATCGTATGGTCAACGACCGTGGTTATTATGCCAAAAGCAAGAATAAAAATATGAAAAGCAGTCGCAATAAGCAGACCAACAATTAAAGAGAATAGATAGGCAAGAAGATTTATTAAATGAAAATAACCACCCTTAATAACTAAAAACATAGTGATAGCAAAGTACGGTAACAAAAGAAAAATATCCATAAAATCTATTCCGCCAACCAGAATCTGTAAAAAAGGGTGATAGGGACGGGTTAAAACCAAGTCAAACCGGCCGCTGGTAATCAGAGGTCGAAAGCGATAAACTTCACGGAAAAGAATTTGTGAGGTAGTGTCAATAATATTAAAGGTCATATAGATAATCAGAGCCTGATTAAGGTTATAACCCTGGAAACCTTTGGTGCGAATAAAAATAAGATAAATAAAGAAAAAAAGAGCGGCAAAGCGGATGATTTTTCCGAGAACAAAAACAACAATGCCAAGGCGGGCTTGAAGAGTAGTTCTCAAGGAGTACTTGGAAAAAAGAAAAAATATTTTTAAATTCCGCCTAAGTTTATTCATTCATTATATTTATTTTTTAAAAGCTTGATACCGTTTTTTTAGACCGCCTCACCCTAAAGGGACCCAGGCGATTGTCTAAAAAAAGATATCTGCGCTTTTAAAATTAATAATTAAAAATTAAAACTTGATTTAAAATTTCAATCCATTCGGCAAGCTCAGGATTGATACTGAGCAAAGTCGAAGTATCAAATTTTAAATTGAAAATTAACTCAGCGTCCCCAAAACGAAAAACTTTTATTACCCTGTTTCCACATCTGCTTAGCGATTGTATATGATAGCACAAGCCAAATCAGAGACATGGGTGCTTGGAAAAAAATAGTTTGGTCAATTTTTCCCAGAAGAACCTTGGTTGGTAAAAAAAACAAATAAGGAAAGGGAGTTAGGAGTAAGAGCTGATAAACAGGCTTTGGAAGGGCGTCAAGAGGAAAATAGGCACCGGATAAGAAAAAAACCATCATTAAAAAGATAAAACGAGGCGCCCAGACTTCGGTTGTCCAGAATCCGATAAAAGAAAGTGAGAGACTGATAAAAAACGAGATAAAAAGGCCACTGCCAAAGAAAAAAAGAAAAATAAGCGGATTTTTTGGGAGGACCAGTTGCACTTTAAAAAAATAAACCACTAAAAAAACCTCAAACAAACTAAAGGCAATGTTTATTAATTTATCAGCCAAGTCTTTAATTAAGTAAAAGCGGAAAAATGATACCGGCTTAAGAATCGTGTTAATAATTGAGCCGTCATTGATTTCGGCCGCGACGTCAACGGTTCGTGTGCCCAAGACAAAGTTAAAAATAAGGTTGGCATAAAGAATGTAAGAAAGAAGGTTTTTTTTGTCATAACCGGCGAAACTGAGATTTTTTTGAAAAACCGCTACCCATAAAAAGAAAGTGACGATTAAAGAAATAAACATCCGCAAGCGCCATAAAACAAAATTAAGACGATAGGCAAAGTATTCTTTGATGGTGGTAGCAAAGATTTGCCAATACTTACGCATAAGCATATTCTAACCTACTTTAATATTTATGTTTTTGTGTTATTTCTAAACCCGTTAACTCGTTAACGCGTTAACACGTAACCAATTAATCCATTAAACTTGACAAACCGCATTCCGGTTTTGTATACTTGGATTGATCCTCCTGATTAGGGAACTTTAAAAAACTTTTTCTTAACGCTATCAAAACCTAGGGTAACCCCGCCTTGGCGGGGAATGAGATGCTATATCTTAGCGCAAGCGGGATTACATCTCCCCATTTAATTGCAGGGAAAAAGTTGCTAATTACCTATCCGGGGGATCCTTCTATCGGATTAAACCAAAGATTGAATTTAATTTTGAATAATACTTATTCATAAAAGCTCGATACCATTTTTTTAGACCGCCTCACCCTAAAGGCCTGCCGGCAGGCAGGGGCCCAGGCGATTGTCTAAAAAAAGATATTTTCGCTTTTAGAATTAAAAATTATTTAGTTTTTTATTATTAATTTATTATTTTTATGGTATCTGCAAAAAAAAATGAATCTTCGAAGACAGAAGAAGCACTTGACGTTTCTTCATTATTAGATTCTTCTTTCCCCAAAGATGAGAATGGTAATCTAGAGGGAAAAGTTATTAAACCCATTGAAACCTCTTTTTCTAAAGCTCCTGAAATCAAGGAAAAGAAAGAAGAGAAACCTAGAGTGGTCTCGGCGAGGCCAACTTCTTTAGAAGAAAAGCTTAAAGATGACTTGAAAATGAGCTATATGGCTAAGGGAATTTTAGACATTACTTTTGGTGGTTATGGTTTTTTAAGACAAGACTATGTTTTAAATCCAGACAAGGATATTTATGTTTCCAACTCCCAGATCCGCCGATTTTGGCTGCGACGGGGTGATGAGGTTGAGGGTTTGGCCCGTCCGCCCAAGGAAGGAGAAAGATTTCACAGCTTGCTTTTAATAAAAAAAATCAATGGCAAAGAGATGACCGAAGAACAAAGTCGAACCAGAAAAGACTTTGATAAACTAACCTCTTTACATCCAGATAAACAAATTAAACTAGAAACGAAAAAAGATGTTTTATCAACCAGAATCATTGATCTTTTGGCTCCGGTTGGTTTTGGTCAGAGGGCTTTGATTGTTTCTCAACCTAAAGCTGGCAAGACTACCTTTTTGAAAGAGATCGCTGAAGCTGTTGCTCTTAATTATCCAAAGGCCCGTTTAATGGCCATTTTAATTGGTGAACGACCTGAAGAGGTAACTGAAATTAAACGTTCAATTAAAGGTGAGGTAGCCGCTTCTAATTTTGACGAATCACCAAAACAACAAGTAAGGGTAGCAAATTTAGCTCTTGACCGAGCAAGGAGACTGGTTGAGATGGGCGAGGATGTGATTATACTTCTTGACTCAATCACCCGAATGGCTCGAGCTCTAAATCTGTCCGGTACTGGGACTGGCCGTAGTCTATCCGGTGGTTTTGATCCTTCAGCTCTGTACCCGGCTAAAAAATTCTTAGGAGCAGCCCGTAACTGTGAAGAGGGTGGTAGTTTAACGATTGTTGGTACGGCCTTAGTTGGAACTGAATCGAGAATGGACGATTTGGTTTATGAAGAGTTTAAGGGCACGGGCAATATGGAGATTCATCTTGATCGTAAATTTGCCGATCAGAGAATCTTTCCGGCGATTAACGCTGGTGTTTCAGGCACACGCCATGAAGAATTACTTTTTGATGCCGAGATGCAAAAAAAGATTAATACCCTAAGACGAATGTTGGCGCTTTTAACGCCAGAAGAACAGTTGACGGCGTTAATCGATAAATTAGGGAGAACTAAATCCAATAAAGAGTTTATTGACACTCTAAAAGGGTAAAATGATCAAAAAAAAAGTCATCATCGTCATGCCGGGTTATAATGCCGAGAAAACACTGGAAAAAACCGTCAGTGCGATTCCTAAAGGATTGGCTTACAAAATCATTCTTACCGATGATTGCAGTCATGACAAAACTTCGGCAATCGGTAGAAAGTTGGGACTAATTGTCCATAGAAATAAGATAAACATCGGTTATGGCGGCTCACAAAAAATCGGCTATAAGCTGGCCTTAAAATATAAGCCCGATATTGTTTTGATGCTCCATCCGGACTTCCAATACGATCCAAAACTTGCTTATAACATGGTAAAACCGATTGAGGGAGGGTTGGTAGATGTTATGCTTGGGACAAGAATTCGCAGCCGGGCAGAGGCCTTAAAAGGCGGGATGCCAATCTATAAATATCTGTTTAACCGTCTGTTAACGATGATTGAAAATATCGTTTTGGGCCTTAATCTAAGCGAATATCATACCGGTTACCGGGCTTACAGCCGTAAAGTGTTGGAAACAGTCCCTTTTAATAAATTTTCCGATGATTTTGTTTTTGACTCACAGTTTTTGGTCTCGGCTGCCTATTCTAAATTTAGATTTGGAGAAACGCCCGTAGCCGTACGGTATTTTTCTGAAGCCTCTTCAATTAGTTTTAAAAGATCTCTTATGTATGGTGTAAATACTTTGCTAACATTAGGAAAATACCTATGTCAAAAAATGGGTCTAATACGTTGGAAAATATTTTCTTAAAGGGTTATCGGCCGTTTTTATGGCTGATAATTATCTGTTTACTGTTTTATTTAAGGACTGTTTTTTTTAAGTTTACCGATTTTGATGAAGTCCCCCTTATTACTAATAGTTTTCAATTTAATAAGGATCTGCGTAATTTACCCAAAGCCTTTACGACCGATGTATTCCGCAATCCGAACGGGGAGATTGTTTATTATCGGCCGATGCTGACGGTGTCGCTGATGCTGGATGCACAAATTGGCGGCGTCAATCCGAGGATTTATCACCTAACGAATTTAATTCTCCATATATTATCCGTTCTGCTGATATTTATTTTTTTGCAAAAGCTAAAAATAGCGCGGACTGTTGCGATGATTTTATCAATGGTTTTTGCCATTCATCCGATACTGTCACAGGCAGTTGCCTGGGTGCCGGGAAGAAACGATTCACTACTAGCTTTATTTTGTATTGCCGGTTTTATTTTTTTTATCGACTATATTAATACTAGAAAAATCCGGTATTTATTTATCCATTTTATATTTTTTTTCCTAGCCCTATTGACTAAAGAAACCGGCTTAATAATGCCGGTTTTATTGATTTCTTACCTTTGGGTAGCCCGGCAAAAAATATTTTCAAAGGCCAACCTGACAGTGCATCTTGCCTGGGTAATGTTATTGCTGGCTTGGTTTTTATTGCGTTCTAACGCTCTTAACTCAGCAACAATGCTCCCATCTTGGACGATCTCTTTTGATAACATCTATGATGTTTTGATTTCCACAATGATCTATTTCGGGAAAATATTACTGCCGATTAATCTGACAGTTGTCCCAATGGTTAAAGATACCCAGCTTTGGCCGGGAATCGTTTCACTGGCATTATTGGTATTATTGTTAGGATTTTCTTTTATAACCTGTAACCGGATGACGCTTTTTGGAATCGGGTTTTTTTTACTGTTTTTAATGCCGACCTTGTTAAGGCCGATCAAAGAAGAAGTCTTGTATATTTATGAGCATCGAGCCTATTTACCCTTTGTAGGAGTTCTGATTTTATTTAGTCAAGCAAACCTTGGTAAGATAAAAAAAGTTAGCTGGTTTTTTAAACCATTATTAATGTTTATTTTCTTGTTTTTTGCGATAAAAAATCTGAGCCATACCTCGGTTTTTCGCAATAAAAACACTTTTTGGATCAGTGCTGTTAATAATTCTCCCCATAACTCGCTTGCATACATTGGTCTTGGAGCCAATTATGCTGAGGAAGGTGATGTTGACAAGGCCTTTTATTTATACAATAAAGCCATAGAACTGAATCCTCATGCGGCAGTTGCCCTTGGTAATATCGGTTATATCTATATGATGAAAGGTAACTATCTGGCCGCGGAAAAAAGTTTGCTAAAAGGATTGGCAGAATCACCAAAAGAAGTTTTAAATTATCAAAATATAGGCGAACTTTATTACCGATGGGGTAAATACGATAAAGTCGAGTCGTATATGGTTCAGGCATTGAAAATCAATCCCAACCTTAATCAAACGAGAAGATTCTTGTACGGATTTTATCAGGAGACTAACCAACTGGAAAAAGCCAAAAAACTGATGGAAGATGAGGTTCAGTTGAAATAACGTTAATTATGTCATATACTGATAGGGAGTATATACATTAATGTGTTAGCAAAACAACATACGATCGTCATATGTTTTGCTAACAGCAAAATAACCTTTAAAAATTAAAAATTTATAATTTATCCCGATTAGAGCGGGATTTAAAATTTCCAATATGGATACCAATAAAAGGATCAATCGGATTGTGGGACAGCTTAGAGGAGTGGAGCGGATGATTGTCAAAAGACGTGACTGTAAAGAGGTTTTACAGCAGATCTCAGCCATTAAAAAAGCCATCGATAGCCTGTCACAAGAGCTGGTAATTGATAATATTTGCCGTTTGGTACAGAAAAATAAATATAAAAAAGTAGAAGAAATTGTGGAAAGAGCAATCAACCTATAAATCACAAATTACAAATAACAAATCACAAACAAATTTTAAACATCAAACAACAAAACCGTTTCTAATGTTTTAAAATTGTAATTTAGAGATTGTTTGGAACTTGGAATTTGTGATTTGGAATTTTAGTCTATTATGGAAAACGTTGTAATAATTGGTGGTGGGCCGGCGGGGCTGGCGGCTGCTTTATACACAGCTCGAGCTGGTTTATCACCTTTAGTTTTTGGTGGATCACCGCCTGGCGGGCAACTGACTTTGACAACTGAAGTGGAGAATTATCTTGGCTTTGAGTCAATTTTTGGGGCTGAGTTAATTGAAAAATTTAGAAATCATGCTAAAAAGTTTGGAGCAAGGATTGTTGACGAAAACGTCGTTAAGGTTGATTTCTCAAAAAGGCCGTTTGAGATTTATATTAATGAAAGTTTCGATGCCGCATTTTTAGACCGCCTCACCCTAAAGGGACCCAGGCGATTGTCTAAAAATGGACATCTTCAACTTTTATCAAGATCCATAATCATTGCCACCGGGGCCAAAGCAGTTTGGTTGGGGCTGGAGTCGGAAAAAAGACTACGGGGAAAAGGCGTTTCTGCTTGTGCTACCTGTGATGGATTTTTCTTCAAAAACAAAAAAGTGGCGGTCGTAGGCGGTGGAGATATGGCCCTTGAGGAAGCATTAACTCTTACTAGATTTGTAGAAAAAGTTTACATAATTCACAGACGTGATCAGTTTAAAGCATCAAAAATAATGCAGAAAAAAGTTTTTGAAAATAAAAAGATAGAAATCATTTGGAATGGGGCAGTTGAAGAAATATTAGGAGAGAAAAAAGTTGAGGGCGTTAAATTAAAAATTTTGAATTTTAAATTTAAAATTCTTCCTATTGAAGGAGTGTTTGTCGCTATTGGTCACCGGCCGGAGACTGAATTATTTAACGGCCAGGTTAAAACCGATGAAAGCGGTTATATTCTTGTCAATCAATTTATGACTTCGGTGCCGGGTGTGTTTGCGGCCGGAGACTGTGTTGATCGTCTTTACCAACAAGCGAGTTATGCTATGGGAATGGGTGTCGGGGCGGCGCTTGAGGTAGAGAGATGGCTCGCGAGCCAAAATACAACCTCATAGGTTGTCTGCGGCCTAATATCCTCAAATTTGATAAAATAGTACTTACCTTTATGCAAGAACTGAACGAATTTCTCATCTTTATCAAAAACTATATTAAAGCCAGAGTAATAGGGTATGCTTATAGTTTTGAGAAGATTAAAGACGTGGTGGTTGCCTTCTTAATCGTAAAAAGAGGTAAATACTCTCAGTCTTTTTTGAACACGTCATTTTTTTTACTCGTTGCCACGGCTTTGATTGGTGGGCCAATTATTGCGGAGAATAGTCCGTTTTTGGGCGATTTAGGTCAGAATCAAAAAGCCACCCAAGCGGCGATTGTTTCTTACAATCCCTATGGTAACTCTCTATCAACTGTAGTTTCGGCTAAACCAAGAGATCGAGTAGTTGATTATCAGGTTTTAGGCGGAGATACTCTGGCCTCAATCGGAAAAAAATTTGATGTTTCAGTTGATTCAATCAAATGGGCGAGCAATATAAAGACAGATGTAATTAAACCAGGTCAAAATCTAAAGATTCCTCCGGTAACCGGTGTGGTTTATAAAGTTACTTCAGGTGATACAATTTACTCAATTGCGAAAAAACTTAAAACCGAGGCCCAAAAAATCTTAAATTTTCCCTTCAACGATTTTGCTGATTTAGATACTTTTGCTTTAAGTTCTGGTCAGACTCTGTATGTTCCCGACGGTATTATTGAAGAAGAGCAGCCAAAATATATTTCATCACAGACTTATGCTCAAGCTCAAGCAGGCGTGCGTGGATCGTCAAACTTTATCTGGCCGACCTCAGGAATGATTACTCAATACCCAGTTTGGTACCATATGGCGATTGATATTGCCAATCCTGGGGCGCCGCCAATTTTAGCTAGCGACACAGGAACAGTTATTTATTCTGGTTGTTTATCATACGGCTATGGTTGTCATATTATTATTGACCACGGTAATGGTTATCAAACACTTTATGGTCATATGTCTAGTCTGACGGTTTCGGCCGGGCAGGTTGTTTCACAAGGACAGTCAATTGGTAATATGGGAGCGACCGGAATGTCAAGCGGAACCCATCTTCATTTTGAAGTTCGCTCCGGAGGAGCACTGCAGAATCCGCTGGGCTATCTTAAGTAAATTACAAATTCCAATTTACAAGCTCCAAGCAATATTTAAAGTACAAAATTCAAATAACAAACATCAAACATCAATTCAAATTCAAACATCAAAGATTCAAAACGTTTTAAAATTTGAATTTTGAATTTTTCTTGTAATTTGTTATTTGTGATTTGGAACTTTTCTACTTCGCTTCCGGTGATGCTTCTTCAGGCAGCTTAATCTTTGGTTCAAGCGATTTGGCCGGTGTTGGTAAAGCCAGTTGTTCTTGTGTTTGAATGTTGTCTTCAGTGGTTTGCTCTGTCGTGGTTGGTGGTAGTTTACTCTTAAACTCAGCTAGTTCTTTAACTGCTTTATCATAATCGGATTTTGATGTCTTTGCGTCAATTAAACTGACGGCATTTTCCATGGCATTAACCGCTCTTTGATAGTCTTCTTTTTTAAACGATGACCAGGCCAGATTGTAATAAGCATTGGCCCAGTTGGGTTTTAGAGAAGCCGCCTGTTCAAACATTCTGGTAGCCTCATCAAAGTTATTTAAAGTGTAATAAACACCACCAAGATTCAGTCGGTAAACGGGGTTTTGCGGATCTGTCTGTATCGCTCTTAGATATGAAGAAATTGTCCAGACATCAGCTCCTTGAGCAACATTAACAATATTGCGATAGATCATGGCCAGATTTTCCCAGTTACTGTTTTTTAACGGATTACGGTTAACAGCGTTTTTTGCTTCGGCAATCGCCGCTTGAATCGCTTGGGCAATATTGGAACGATCTTGATCGGTTAGTTTGTCGCCCTTGGCGGCGAGATTGCTGGCAATCAGTAAATTAATCTGGCTGAAACTAATTTGGAAACGCTCGATATTCGGATTTAAGATTATGGCCTGGCGCTGATTTTCATAAACTTCACGAGCGTTATTTTTAACATAACCATCAAGCGATTTTTTAAAATATATCTCCGATAAATAAGACCGGCCTAAAAAGTAACCAAGAAAACCCACTGTTAAAAAGATAACAACGATTAGACTAATATAAACCGGAACCAATTTGCTTAAATCAAAAGTCTGTATCGGTTCGTCATTGAGTTGGGCAATTAAACCGGTGACAAAAAACAATAAAAAGAAAACCGGCAAAGATGGCGGAAAAAACAAAATAATTAATAAAAGATAGATAGCGATGGGTAAAATCTGTTTTGGTTTTTTGAGCGCCTCTCGGAAAAGATTAATTAACAAAAGCAGAATCGCAACCAGGCCAAAAATACCGGTTTCTGTAAAAACGTGTAGCATGGCTGACCGGCTGATGGTAAATGAGTTTACCTGCCAAAGATTGGAAAGGTTATAAGCAATATCTTTTACCTGGGAAAAAATTACAGAAAAGTTGTCAACGCCAATCCCAAAAAGAGCTGTTAAAGGGTTTTTTAAGATCTCAACGCTGGCAAACCATGACAGTCTGTATGGTGGTAATAGTAGTTGATTGGTTGGTTTGAAAAGATTAATTATTGTCAATATAAGGCTAACCAGACTAAGTCCAAAAACGGCAAAGTCAAAAAGGGTCCTCTTTTTACCCGATAAAAGATCAGTGGCCATAAAGACAATTAAAAAACCAAGAAAGACAGCCAGATCAAGCAAACCACCCATAGTCGAAAAAACAGGATTCTTCAGAAATTGCAAACCAGTCGGCAAATTAATTGACTTAAAAGGAGAAAAGAAAAAAACAACTGTTAGTAAAGACAGGATCAAACTGGAAAGATAGAATGTAAAACGTAAAACCTGAGTGGTTTTTTGTCGGGAAAAATAAAAATAGAAAATTGTCAGACCAACAAGCATGGCCAAACCAAAGTTGGGACTAAGGAGAGCTTGGACTCTATTGGTTGAGGTAATAATGGTCGAGATGGCCGTTGTAAGCACCAACAAAATAACCAGAGTATCAAAAGGTTTTTTTTGCCAAACAATTTTCTTTTTTAAAATTATTTCAATGGCCGTTGTTATCAATAGTAACAATCCCGCGAGCAACAACAAATAAAGTTTGTTGAGAACAAAAAACTCCTGAGTTATTGGTAAAAAAAATAAAGAAAATAAAAAAACCAGAGTGATGATGATGAGGTTTTTCATAGATTAACCATAATAGAACTTTTAATAATAAAATTCAATATCAATCTTTAACACACTTTATTGAACAAGCCGGGGCATCAAGATAATAATCATTGTTTGAGGCGAGATTAAGACATTCGTCATAGGTACCGCAAATATTGCAAATATTATTCTTTATATAATATAAAGGATGAAAATATTTACATTTATTACCCTCTTCAAGTCCTTCGTTAGTACTGGGAAAACCAAAATCATAAATTGACTGAGAGGTTGGACCGCAGCCGGCTTGACAACCAACCTCGGCAATTACCGGATCGGTTAAGTTAGACAACTCAGTATAAATTCTAAACCACTGAGGAGAACTGCCGTTGTTAGTACAGTCAAAATCATATAAATATTTTTTTTGAGGAAACTGAGGATCACAGGCGAGTGTGCTTACATAAGGACTGAGGTCTCGTTGGGGTGATTGTTTGCCACAAATATAACAACTGCAGGCCTGTTTTCCAAAGGTATCAATTCTTGATGCGGGGTTTTCTGTGGTAGCGTCATAACAGATTTCAATCGCTTTTGGATAACGATTTTTATCGTTGTAATAGTCTTCAAAAACTTTACGAAAAGTATCAAGCTCTTTTTTTCTCTTGCTGTCCCATGATTTACCGATTTGTCGCATGGGGTTAAGAAGAACAAAAAAAGCTACCACCAAAACCGCTAAAATGCCAATAATCACTAAAAGCTCCATCATAGTCATACCTTTTTTCATAATCTCATTATCCTATAACTTGTAATAAATTCAAATAACAAACATCAAACATCAAGAAAAAATCAAAATTCAAACTAATAAACTGTTTTGAGTTTTGAGCTTTGAATTTTTCTTGTAATTTGTAATTTGTCATTTGAATTTTAGTTAATAATAAGCCAGTTAAACTTTGTATCACTGGTTGTTGGTTGATTGATAAGGACTTTGAAATATGGTCGGCAAACGGGTAACGTATCCGCCTTCGCCAAGGCTTCGGCGGACAAGCATGATTCTTTATTTGCGACCGTGAGTAAATTATTCTGCGGGTTGTTGGTTGGCGTTACATAAACTAATGAGTTGTCTTTTATACGATCGTTATAAATAATTACTTCTTGTTCATTTGACGGGATAAGAGCAATACCGGCAGTTTCGACCGTCGTTTCGATCGCCGGCGCAAATAAACCGTTCTTTTCAAAATTATCAGCCGCGGCAATCACGGTGGCAGCTGAGGTAGCATCAAGATATTTATTTAATTTTAAGTCGCCTTTAATATTTAGATTTCCTAAAACATTAATGTCATCGGTTGGATTAATTGGAGAGAGAGTATTAGTCTTCACACCACCTTGGGCAATTAAGGTTCCGGCGGTGGTAATGGTGCCATCTTTGGCAATTGAGACGTTACCGTCAAAAAAGTTAATTCTTGATAGTGATGAAATATTTAGATCCCAAGACAGAGATAAAATTTTGTTGTCTTCAATCAGAATACTGCCGGCAGTAAGTGAGTTGGCCACCGAAACATTGTAAAGATTTGAAGTGCCGGTAACCATAATTTCTGTAAATTGATTTTTATTGGAAGTTTGGTCATTGGAATTTGATTGTAAATTGGTACTTGGTAATTGGTAATTGCCCAAATCAGAGTAGTTTTGGGGATCTGATAGGGGTTGATTTTTAATATCGGCTAAAAGTTTTTGAATGTCATTTATATTTGAAGAGAGACCAGCAATATTTGACGACTGACTAGAAATATTAGTTTGCGAGTTAACGAGTTCACGAGTTAACGCGTTAATATTTTCAGATTCAATCTGTCCGGCAATTAATTTTCCAGAAATACTAGCTTCTGAGGCAACTAATTGACCGGAAATAGAGGCGTTTTCTGCGGAAACAGTACCGGCAAAATAAGCAGAACCTGACGCATCAATAATGGCGACAGTTTTACCTTTAAGACCCTTGATAATTATCTGGGCGAGGTGTCCGCTAGCGCTTTGGGTGGCGCCCTGTACAACCTCGGAGGTTGTATTTAGGTCGATGGTTAGGTCTTTTTCTTGGGGCCGGATTTCATTGGTTTCAATCTGGGCGAGCCGAGCCGTGCCGGTAGCGACAATATTAGTTGTCTCAATAATAGGGGAGACAATTTTTTTACTGACAAAAAGATTTTCAACAGTCGCATCAATCGCCTTAATTGATCCGGCGGTCAGATTGGCAATTAAAGCATGGCTGAAAACGCCAATATTAGTAATACTTTCTCCGACTGAATTGGTAATTTGATAGCCAAAATTTTCAGCGGCAACTTTGGCAGTTAAGATGTAAGCATTAAGATCGGCAAGCGTCGGCGTTAAGAAATTATTACCATTACCAACCAGAGTTAAAATAGTATCTTTACCAGAGCCAGAATTCCAAGATTCAAGAGCGGTACCAATGGTTTTTTCACCAAAACTAGCTTTTTTAGCACGACCTGGTTCGTCCGACGAGGTGAGAGCATCACCAGATTTTATAGAAGCAGAAATTGAGGCTATTTTAACCGGAACCCGACCGGCCAGGGCCAATAATCGTCGGTCATCACCTTCAATTCCAAGAGTTAGACCAGCTTTGGTTGAGATGACACCGATTAAACCTGAATCATTAGTAGTGGTGGTCTTTCGAAGAATGGGAACACTATAATTATCAAGCTGGCCGGTGACAGCGACGACATCAGCCGCTTCAATACTTTGGTCATCAACAGTATAATACTCGGCCAAATCTGCCCCAAAGACAACCGCATCAAGTCTTAATTGTTGAGAATCTCCGGTAAAGTTATAAAGTCTGACTGTGTTGGCATCGGTTTGAACAATCTTAAAGCCATTGTTCCATACAATATTTACGTTATGTAATTTTGGATGATAGGCCTGATTAGTAGTTGTTAATATGGCTCGATATTGAATATAACTATTAGGAGTAGAGGATATGGTTGCTCCGCTACTATTTGTCAAAAGTCTTTCAGCGGCAATATTATCTACATAAAGTGTAGTGTTGGTAGAAAGTACAGAAGCTCTTATTTTTGTAACAGCATTTCTTTTTACTTCATCTATATCTGTAATATCCCAGTAAATTTTTTGCCAGGTATTTGAAGTATCAATGTGGAAAGTTTTTTCATTTTCGGTTGATGAGGACTCTCCAAAACCAAGTTTTACCAAGTTCCCTGATCCGGTTGCATATACCCAAGCGGTAATATAATCAAAGCTTGATAAATCGGCTGATGTAATTGTATCTTCTGCATATCCATCAGCTGATCCAACCGAATCAAATTGAACATATTTGTTGGTAACAGTTGCCAGATCTTCATCCTCAAAATAATCTACATTTCTTACAGGATCTGCGCTCGTTGCATCTGAATCTGTAATTCTGGTTTCCGTATATTCAGCATCACCAGAATCCATATTACTTAAAGATTTAGTATTTGTATCAGTTACTACTGGTTTCCAAGCTTCCCAAGTTCCATCAGTTGAATTTGGAGATTTACCAGATCTGGTTTGTAATTCAACTAATCCATAGCTATCCAAATCAGAAAGCCAGCTGATCTTTGAATATTCAGTTGCATTAGGAGTAGCAACTTCATCTGAAATAAATATTGAATAATTATATGAAGGAACTTGAGCTACAGTCGCAGATGAGGAAGTAGTCCCTGACATAGTTGAAGCATAATAAACTGCAATTTGGCCATCTCCTCCGGTGCCTCCGGAATAAGTACAAGTGCCGCCACTGACCCCTCCGCTGGTGGTAACGAGCGAGGTTCCCAGAGAAAGAGTGTTGCCGACCAGTTTGAGAGATCCGCCAGCTCCGCCTCCACCACAGCCCTCTGAAGTGTTATCACCTGAAGTGCTGGTGCCACCATTAGATTTAATAGCTCCGGAAACACTAATGGTATTGGCGGCAACGTAGACAATACCGCCGCCCCCACCACCATTGGTTCCGGGATGGTCGGTCGGTTGGTACGTCATCCCCGCTCCTCCTCCTCCACCGCCACCACCAAAGTAAAGTTTGCCAAGATCAGTACTGCCGTAATTGCCAGCCCCTCCGCCACCTCCTCCACCTTGGTTGATGGTGCCACTGGCCCCGGCACTGGTTCCGTCACCGGCGGAGGTAGTCGTGCCTGATGAAGCAGTGGTATTTCCGCCGCCACCTCCACCTCCTGTAACATAACCACCTCCTCCTCCACCTCCTCCACGACCATCTTGGCCGCTAGTACTGGAGTATCTACTTGGCGATCCTCCTCCACCACCACCGCTAGCGCCGGTGTTGCTAGTACCGGTTCCTCCTGTTCCACCTGTATTTGTAGTTAACTTTCCACCTCCACCACCACCACTGAAGGTTCCATTTTGTCCTTGTCTATTAGGATCGCTTGCTGAACCAATTCCTCCATGACCATCTATAGTTCCGCTGGTGTAAAAAAGACCATGGCCGGAGGTTGATCTGGTTAAACTTTCGGGGGAGCCTGTGCCTCCAATAAATCCTCGTCCTGTTGCGTGTATTGTTCCTGCCGATGAAACTGTTCCTGTGGCTCTAAGAAACATTACACCACCTAATCCTGTAGAGTAATTATAGGCATCAGGATAGAAGTTTTTACCCGAATCAACAGTGACATTTGTATAGTTTGGAACTCTTTGGAGCATTACTTTTTGATTATTTGCTCCAATCCCTAAGTTGGTATCATCATTAGCTCCGTCACCGTAATATTTTGTTTTTCCGGAAGTAAATGTTACTGTGTTTCCGGATATACTTTTAACAATTAATGTCTCATAGTTTCCTACATTGGTAATTGAACTAGAAGTGCCTTGTAAGTTAATAAGTAAAACTTCATCACCTGATGTTACACAGTTACTTGATGGTTGTGGATTTACAGCTGCTGTTGTTGGTGTTAATGCTGTTACGGAGTAATATGGTGCGTCTCCTCCGGTTCCGGCAACATCCGTACAGGTTCTGCCTGTTATTTTATTGGAAGCATTAATTGAGGTATCTGCTGAAATTGTAATTGCTCCATCTGCTCCTGTTCCGGGATTATAATCTCCAGTGTGATTAACACTGGTTAGGGAAGTATCTGTGTGAATTGATTTATAATCATCCAAACTGGACTCAGATGTTGTGAGTCTTACAGTTGACCAGTAATTTGGATCAGAAATAGTTCGAATACTATTGGCATCAATTGCAGCTACAGATGCACCTGTTAAATTAAGTTGAATATTGGAAAGCGTGGGTTTATTGGCAGCTACCTTACTTGAAAGAATAAATCTATATTGAATATAAGAATTTACAGTTGATGTAATAGTTGTTGGATTGGCTGAACTAAATACCTCACCCTTGATATTATCAACATACATTGTATTTCCCCAAAGAGAACCAATTCTTAATTTTGTAACACCGTTTCTACTTCCTACTACTATTCCTCTTATGTCCCAATATACTTTTTGCCAGGTATTGACCGTATCAATATTAATAGTTTTTACCTGTTCGTTGGATGTGGTTTCTCCAAATCCCAACTGAAGGATGTTTCCTGAAGCAGTTGCATATACCCAAGTTGAAAGATAGTCATAAGCGCTTAAATCTTTTGATACAGTTGCTTCAGTATATCCGCCCCAGTTTGTAGTTGTTACAAATTTTGTCATATTTCCAGGGGTAAATTCATCATCTTCTTCAAAGTAATCTATATTTCTTTCAATTTCTCCGGCAGCTGGATCTGAAGGAGTAATGTCTCCGGTTGATGACCAATCAGTGTGAGTATTCATGTCCTGAACCGAAAGATAATTTGTTGTAACAGTATATGGTTTCCAAGCTTCCCAAGTTCCATCAGTAGAATCTGCTGTTGCCCCTGTTCTTGTTTGAACTTGGATTTCGCCATTTGTATCTAAGCTTTCTGTCCAAGAAAGAGTTGCAGAAGTATAAGTTGGCATATATATTTCTTTTGAAACATAAATTCCATAACCGTTATATGAGGCATTACTGCCTGCAGTATAAGTAGGAGTAGTTGTACCGGTAGGGGATGCAGCATAAACAGCAATTCTTCCACTTCCTCCAGCTCCACCTGTATAAGTACAAGTTCCTCCACTTGACCCTCCTCCTGCAGTAACAGTTGTTCCCAAGGTAACTGTACCTTTGCCAAAGATTTTAATTGATCCACCTGATCCTGCTCCTCCACAACCTCCTCGAAGATTTGAAGTAGCGGCACTTGATGCACCAGTTGAAGTAACAGCTCCTGCAACTGTGAGATTTTTAGTATAAATCATTACAATTCCTCCACCATCGCCACCTGCAGTTCCTGCAAAGTCTGCAGCTGATGCATTAGCTCCAGCTCCACCACCACCACCACCACTGCCTAAAAATAAAGTAGTAAGTGCGGCTGTGCCATAATTTCCAGCTCCACCACCACCACCGCCACCTTTGTTTTGTGTTGAAATTCCGGCAGCTGTTCCCGCACCACTATTACTGGTATCTCCGGCTGCTCCATCAGTATATCCTTTACCTCCACCTCCACCCGATGCATAACCTCCACCTCCACCACCCCCACCATAACCAGATTCTGCAGTACTTATTCTGGATACGGAACCTCCACCTCCACCTCCTCCTGCACCCACTGTTGAAGATCCATTTCCTCCTGTTCCACCTGTACTTGTAGTTAACTTTCCACCTCCACCACCTCCACTGAAGGTTCCATTTTGTCCTTGTCTGTCTGGGTCAGTAGCTGATCCTATACCACCTTGTCCTTCAATTCCTGTTCCGGGGAAAACGCTTTCACCAGAGCCTGTTCTTGAAGCATAAGTTGCAGCTGTTGCTCCTCCGACAAATCCTTTTGCATTTGCATGAATGGTTCCAGTTACAGTTACAGTTCCACTGGCTCTAAAGAATAAAACTCCGCCTTTGGTGCCATTCCATTCATCAGGATATAAATTGAAAGTTGAACTAACAGTAACATCTGTATAATTTGGTATTCTTTGGAGCATCACTCTATGTTTATCTGCGGCAGTTCCAATATTAGCGTTTCCTCCTGTATCTCCGTAACTACCAGCGACATTTGATGTAAATGTAACAACGGTTGCTGACAATGATTGAACATATAAAGTTTCATATTTTCCAACGTTAGCTTTGTCTGAATTTCTTCCTTTTAAGGAAATAATTAAGACTTCATCTCCTGCAAATAAACAGGTTCTTGGATCTGTTGCAACAGTCGCAGTATTCGTACTTATAGCTGTAATACTGTAGTTAACTGCATCACCACAACCTGCTGGCCTTACTGAACTTATTTTTGTTGTAGTAATGTCAGTATCTGCACCAACTGTTATGGCTCCATCCTTTCCATTACCAGTTTCAATAGTATCAGCAACTAAGGTTGTATCTGTAAATTTCTTTTTCTGAGTAAATTCTGGATTAAATTCATTGTCCAAATCATGAGTAATATTATTGGACCAATCACTAATCTTTTTCCAAAGGGAGGTGACTGTATCATAAAACCAGCCGGTTATGCCAAGGTCGTTTGTATTTTGATTGTGGGCAATCTCAATATATGACTGATTGGCGGTGAGATAATTCTGCCAGCCCGGACTGGAAGATGCATATTTGGTCATGTCCATAGCGATGCGGTGCCAGGCTGAGTCTTGGCCATAAAGATAAAGATCACCGGTAGCCAGATGATGAGGGTCGTCACGATTAATATCATTACCATCGGTCGTGCCAATATCATAATAAATGGTTCCGGCAACATTGGTTGTTCCTGTAGTATATGGAGGAATACTATATGGAGCACTAGTTAGGCCAGATAAGGTAATACTTCCTTGTCGATTAATTGTAAATACAGTTGTGCCTGAGGCTGAAGCGGTAAAAATAGCTTGATTGCCGGTTTCATTAAATATTGCCAAAGCTTTGCCTGGACCTTGGCCATCAACATGAAGCTTGGCTTGAGGAACTATACCAATGCCAACATTACCAGAGTCAAGTGCCAACTCTGTACTGCCAGTAACTTTTAAAGAATATCCACCAAAATTAGTGGTTCCGGCCGGATCAATTCCATAATTTGAATTGTCATTGTCAACAAAATAAGAAGCGCCAACCGCACCATTGACATCCAGTTTATAAGCCGGTGAAGTCTGACCAATCCCAATATTACCATCGTTTCTGACATATAGTAGAGAAACGGCGCTTGAATTTTGGACATTAAGACCGGCCGTACCAGTAACATCGGTTGAACCTTTAATAATTGTATTGCCAGATGGATCAAGGGTTAGGTCACCGGTTGTGGTGGTAATTGAAGAAGCCTGATGAAACTGCAGATACCCCCCAGTAGTAATTGTTAGTCGGGGCGTACCTGAAGCCGAAGCCGTAAAAATATCCTGATTTTCCAATTGATCGACAATTAAAGCCGCCTTTCCAGTTAGGCTGGTTATGTTGGTGGCAACATGCAGTTTGCTGAGAGGAGTACTAGTACCGATGCCGACGTTGCCACCGGCAAATATGGCAGCATAGTTGGTATCGGCTCCGGTTGGGGATTCAACATAGAGACCTGTTTTGGTGGAAGTGCCTGTTGTTGATGAGGTGCCATTGGCAACATAAAGTCCGTACTGGTTAATTGTTCCATTAGTAGTTAATGTTCCTGTGGTTAAAATATACTCTCCGTAAACATTGACGGTTGAACCGGTTGAGGAGTTGGTTGATGATGGGGCAACGTAGTTTCCGTAAAGGTTGGAAGTCCCACCCGAATTGGCACCTGACTGGGCAGGAGCTGAGTAGAGTCCATAGGTATTCCTGGTCCCTGTTGAAATGGCCCCTGTTACCGAGGTAGCCAAATATCCGGAATGGATTGTATCAGCCGTGATTGAGTTTGAGGTCACGGTTGAATAAAGTCCATATCCTATCTTGGCTGCGTTACCTGTCAAAGTGAGAGTATCCGATATACCGTATATTGTATTTGCCAAGGTAGTTCCATCGGTTGTTGTTAGGTTAATGCTTTGGAAATTATCGGCAGAGGAGGTCGGGGTATGGGTGATGTTAAAATCAATTGCCTCATTGGTTGAACCGTCTGCAGGAGCTGAAGTTGAGGTAATATCAAGTGCTTCACCGATTGTTAGGGAGGCGGTGGCTAATGAAAGAGCTGTTTGGGTTGTTGCTCCTGAATTAACTGTGACTGTAGTAGCAGGACCGGCATTACCCAGGGTAATGACATCAGCTCCGGTTGCCCCGGTACCGATATTAATATTATCAACTCCGGTTGCGCCTGTTCCGGCAATATTAATCGTATTGCCGCCCGTTCCCGAACCGATATTGATGGCTGTGTAGGTGGTATTGCCATTACCGATATTTAAGGCCGTGGTTGCCCCTCCACCAAGATTAATAGTGGTGGCGGTGGCATTTAATAAATTAAAAGTAGTGGCCGTTGTGGTTAAGTCTCCACCATTAACAGCAATGTCTCCGGCAGTAGTAATATCCCCGGCGGAGTTAACTGTGAATTTGGTATTTCCGGCATTATCAAATTTAAGGAAGTTTCCAGTAAATGCATTTCCACCACCACCGGTATTACCAATATCAGCAAAGATGACATTGCCGGTAAATCCTTGATTTCCACCTTCACCAAGCATAAGAATATCACCGCTGGTAATGGCTGAGGCAGTGGCATATAAAACATCTCCGGTGGTAATAACACTCGAAGTTAAGGCGGCGATTTTTCCGGTAGTAGTTTCGGTTCCATATGCTTGAAACTTAGCGGTAGAGGTGGCTGTTCCACCGATGGCTAAATCTAGTGTGTGAGTGGATGGGGTTAAAACTCCGGCATTTAGTTGCCAGTAGTTGGTACCAAAGCCTGCGGTACTAATCCATGAGGGGACTCCTCCGGTACTGTTGGTTGACAGAACATATCCGGCAGTTGTTGGTGCCAAAGCTCCTCCTAAAACACCGGTGGCCGAGTAGTAAGGGACAGCGTACTGGGCAGCAGCAGAGTTATTGGCCGCCGTT
>Ga0315288_10000014_pt1 | contig 240798 bp, 201 predicted proteins | sample YL17G11_20_MG_FD_203454 | JGI IMG/M metagenome (GOLD analysis project Ga0315288, IMG submission 203454) | Sediment microbial communities from Yellowstone Lake, YNP, Wyoming, USA - YL17G11_20 | ecosystem: Environmental > Aquatic > Freshwater > Lake > Sediment | place: USA: Wyoming | collected... | reverse complement strand
TGACGGAAATCATGCCAGATTTCAGCGCCTACTGCAAGCAGGATAACGTGCCGTTCTGCAACGACTTGGACGAAAACCACACCATCAAACTACCCACACGAATCCGCGAAGAGCCCCCTATGACAATGCGGCAATGGAGAGCTTCTTTCGGACGTTGAAGGTGGAGTTGGTTTACCGGTATCGATTCCGGTATAGAGAGGAGGCTAAGACAGCACTTGTAGAATACATCGAGTTGTTCTATAATCGGCAACGACGACACTCGGCACTAGGCTACCTGAGCCCGACCGAGTTCGAAAGACAGCGGGCAACCGCTTAACTGGGTGTCCACTAAAGTGGGGGAAGACCAAAGGACACGGCAACAGCAATTCGGCACCGATTCGGCGCCGATGAAGCTTGATGGCAACATCTGGAGACCGGTTTGTCGGCCAGAATCGAAGCCGGTGGGGGCGACTCAGTTATTTTCGCCATCCGGCAGAAATTCCGTAACACGAGTGCCGCCGCCCGGTAACGAACGACGGCTCGACCGATGCACCGGAATCCACAAAAAGAAAACCCGGTGACGACCTACTCTCCCGTACCGTTGCCAGCACAGTACCATTGGCCCTGCAGGGCTTAACGACTCTGTTCGGAATGGGAAGAGGTGTGGCCCCTACGGTATTGCCACCGGGAATCTTAAATGAAGGGTTCCAGGATTCAGGGGGTCAAGGGTTCAAGCTTCCACCGGAATCCTCGACTCCCTGATTCCTATTCCTTCTTAAAATGGCAGACACATTTGACAATTTCTCTATCCTTCCGTAGTCCGTCATTCGGAATTCGAAAGAATAGGCTCTCAAGCCGTTCGGTCGATTAGTATCACTTGGCTGAACGCATTACTGCGCTTACACCTGTGACCTATATACGCTGTAATCTGCAGCGGACCTTCACGTCTTGCGTATTGCTACGCAAAACAGGGAGATCTTATCTTGGGAGGGGCTTCCCGCTTAGATGCTTTCAGCAGTTATCCCTTCCATACTTGGCTACCGAGCTATGCACTTGGCAGTACAGCTCGTACACCAGAGGTATGTCCATCCAGGTCCTCTCGTACTGTGGACAGCTTCCCTCAAATCTCCTGCGCCCACGATGGATAGAGTCCGAACTGTCTCACGACGTTCTGAACCCAGCTCACGTACCGCTTTAATGGGCGAACAGACCAACCCTTGGGACCTTGTACAGCCCCAGGATGCGATGAGCCGACATCGAGGTGCCAAACCGGGCCGTCGATGTGAACTCTTGGGCCCGATCAGCCTGTTATCCCCGGAGTACCTTTTATCCGATGAGCGATGGCCTTTCCACACAGAACCACCGGATCATTAGGCCCGCGTTTCCGCTCTGCTCGGCCTGTCGGCCTCACAGTCAGGCTCCCTTGTGCCCTTACACTCACCGTCCGATTACCGACCGGACTGAGGGAACCTTTGGGCACCTCCGTTACATTTTGGGAGGCGACCGCCCCAGTCAAACTGCCCGCCTGCCACTGTCTCCCAACTTACAAAGCCGGGATTAGAATCTCCGTCAAAACAAGGGTGGTATTTCACTGTTGGCTCCACCCCAGCTAGCGCCGGGGCTTCAAAGCCTCCCACCTATACTACACATGCTTTGCAAAGACTCAATAGCAAGTTACAGTAAAGGTTCACGGGGTCTTTTTGTCCATCTACGGGTAGGCGGCATCTTCACCGCCACTACAGTTTCGCTGGGCTCCTCGTTGAGACGGCGCTCTCGTCGTTACACCATTCGTGCAGGACGGAACTTACCCGCCAAGGAATTTCGCTACCTTAGGACCGTTAGAGTTACGGCCGCCGTTTACCAGGGCTTAAGTCGGGAGCTTCATCCCGGGTTGCCCCGAGACTGACCCCCTCCTGTAACCTTCTGGCACCGGGCAGGTGTCAGACCCTATACTTTGACTTGCGTCTTAGCAGAGTCTTGTGTTTTTGTTAAACAGTCGCGAGAGCCCTTTCACTGCGACCTGCTGTTATTCACAGCAGGTACCCCTTCTTCCGAAGTTACGGGGTTAAATTGCCGAGTTCCTTAACGAGGGTTCACCCAAGCACCTTAGGATATTCACCTCGCCCACGTGTGTTCGTTTCCGGTACGGTCATCTGAGGTTTCTCACTTAGAGGATTTTCTCGGCTGATCGCCAAGGCGAGTTTATGGCCTTTTGGGCCTCCCCATCGTGCCCCAAGGTTAAGAGACGCCGGATTTGCCAGACATCTCCCTTGAAACACTTAGATCCCGTATTCCAACACGGGACTCACCTATCTTATCAGCGTACCCCCATGGTTGATAACGAAACCCCCGATGGTAGCCGAATATTAACGGCTTTCCCATCACCTACGCCTTTCGGCCTCGGCTAAGGCACCGACTAACCCTGGGAGGATTAACCTTCCCCAGGAACCCTTGGGCTTACGGTGTCCAGGTTTTTCACCTGGATTATCGCTACTCGTGCCGGCATTCTCACTTCCAGTTCGTCGATCCCAACTTACGTTGAGACTTCAACCTACAATGGAACGCTCCTCTACCAATTGTCCCGTCGAAACGGGATAATTCCGCAGCTTCGGTGATTGATTTGAGCCCCGATAAATTTTCGGCGCAAAATAACTCGGCTGGTGAGCTGTTACGCACTCTTTAAATGATGGCTGCCTCTGAGCCAACATCCCAGGTGTCTGAGTCATTTTACATCCTTTCCCACTTAATCAATTCTTAGGGACCTTAGCTGGCGATCTGGGTTATTCCCCTTTTGGCGATGGCGCTTATCCGTCACCGCCTCTTTCCTGGATTTATAAGTAATAGCATTTGGAGTTTAATTAGATTCGAGCCCCGAAAGGCTCTCTTCTATTTAGTGCTCTACCACTAGTACTGAACATCCAAGACTGCCCCTAGAGGCATTTCGAGGAGAACAAGCTATCACCCGGTTTGGTTAGCCTTTCACTCCGACCCACAGTTCATCCGAGAATATTTCAACATTCACCGGTTCGGACCTCCATTCCGTGTCACCGGAATTTCATCCTGACCATGGGTAGCTCACCGGGTTTCGTGTAATATCCCAACCTACTGAATCGCCCTATTCGGACTCGGTTTCCCTACGCTTGCTTCCGCCACTTTCATGAAGGAATTAAGCTAGCAGGTTAGGGTAACTCGCCGGCTCATTATGCAAAAGGCACGCAGTCATTCGACCTTCTCGCCTGATTGCTCAGGCGAGCGTCAAACTCCTGCTGATTGTAAGCGCATGGTTTCAGGTTCTATTTCACTCCCCGCCAGGGGTTCTTTTCACCTTTCCCTCACGGTACTGGTTCACTATCGGTCATCCGGGAGTATTTAGCCTTATCTCGTGGTCGAGACAGATTCCCACGGAGTTTCTCGTGTTCCGTGGTACTTGCGAATCCAGCCAATGAAGACCTTGTAGATTTAACCTACTGGGCTATCACCATCTATGGCTTCCCTTTCCAGGGAGTTTCGGTTATCCCAAGGTTTTATGACTTCACAACCCGCTAGGCAATTGGGTTCGGCTGGACCACACTACACCGACTGCACAACGCTTGCCCGCTTGAACATGCAGTTCGGTTTGGGCTGTTCCGATTTCGCTCGCCACTACTTTCGGAATATCTTTTCCTCGAGGTACTGAGATGTTTCACTTCTCTCGGTTGGCATCCCGTCTCTTGCGAGGCGGGATATCCCGTTTTTCAACGGGATGGGTTTCCCCATTCGGGTATCGCCGGGTCAAAGGTTGTTCGCACCTATCCGACGCTTAACGCAGCCTACCACGCCCTTCATCGCCTCCGGATGCCAAGGCATCCCCACATGCGCCCTTAGTAACTTGGACTGTAGACCTTCCGCTAATTCTTAGATAAATTTTCAAAGATCAAGTCACGAATATAATTTTTGATGGGATCAGAAAGAAAAAGAATATGACCCGCACCTATATTATATTTATTTACTCAAGAATGTCAAGAGGTAAGCTGACATTTTTGAACAGACTATAATTATATGTAATTATAAAAGAATGTCAATACCGTTGTTGAAGATATTAATTGCGCCTTCAAAAGTCTCTGGATTCCAGCCGGGCGCGAGGGGTTTTATTTTGAAAAATAGAACCGGAACCCGAACCCGCCCTCGAGATTGAAGTCTGTGCTCGGGATGACATTAACGACCGGATATATTTCCAGGAAAAGAGCGAACCGACTGATCGCGTATTCCAACCCGCCGCCCAAACGGATACCGACAAAAAAATCCATATTGTGAGCGGGCTGGTTCTCGGCGAGATAAAACCTGCCGCCAATGCCGAAATAGGGGCAGAGCCCCTTAACTTCGTGGGCGGTTTCCTCGTACTCGTCGGTCCATTTTAACGTCTGGGGAAATAGAAACTGGTAATCCACGCCGGCGTAAAACGCCTGGTTGCCGATCAGGCTCCAGCCGACATTGCCGACGATCGCGGAGGAACGGGCAAAAACATATTTTCCGGTAAATCCGGTTGGGGTTCCTAAAATAATACCGATACTGGGTCCGGAATTTTGCGCCCCCAGAAGGATGGGTATAAACAGCAGGCCCAGGATTGTTAAAGTGCCTTTTTTCATGGTGCCCTCCTTTTTATTCAAAACTGTCGATTCGCAGCGGCATCAGCAGATAAAGCAAGTTGTCGTTGTCTTTGGGTTGAAGCAGGGTCGCAGTCGAGGCGGAAGTAAGCTGAAAATCCAACCCGTTGGTCTTGATGTGCCGGATTATTTCGAGAAGATAGCTGGCGTTAAACCAGATGCTTATTTTTTCGCCTTCATAAATACACGGCACCTCTTCTTTGGCTTCGCCGATATCCGGCGAGGCCGCGGAAAGAATAATCCCTTTTTCATGGAAGTCGAATTTAACATTCTTGATCTGGGGGGGCGCGACCAGGATCATCCTTTTTAAGGCGCCGTCAAGAATGTCTTTTTCCATGGTGCATTTCCCGGAAAATTTCTTGGGAATCGCGCCGTCATAATTAGGATAAGGACCCTCGATCAACCGGGAGACAATGGTTGTCTCCATGAATTTTATGCCAATCATGCGTTCTTCCATGAAAAAACCGATCTTTTCTTCCGTTTTATCGAAATCAATCAGGTCGAAAACCTTCGGACCGATGATTATTTCGCCCGCGGATTGTTTCAGCTCTTTTTTATGGAGGGCCAACCGGGCGCCATCGGTGCTTACGAACCGCAAACTATCATCCTTCAGATGGATCAGGATGCCGTTCATGGGCCGGCGGCTGAGGTCTTTGGAAACCATAAAAATCGTCGTATCCATCATTTCTTCAATTTCACCAAGGCTCATTTCGAACCATTTTTTCTCGGGAAATTTAGGAACCTCGGGGAACTCCTGGTAATCAAGGGCCGGGATATTGAATCGCGCGTTTCCGGCGACAATTTGCAGGTTAAGTTCCTTGAGTTTGAAACTAAGCTCTTCAACATTGGCTTCGCGCGTGATTTCGAGGATTTTTTTACCCGGTAAAAGGACTTTGCCTTCTTCTTTGATGTCGGCGGGTATTACTTTTTTCACAAAAACATCAAGATCGGTTCCCTCAATGGATAACTTCTTGTTTTTGGCTTCGATAATAATGTTTTGTAAAACCGTATAGGTGCTTTTTGGCGGTATTAACTTTACGATTCCACCAAGGGTTTTTTCTAAAACATTTTTATTAATCCGAAATTCCATTAGACCTCCTTAATACAACAATCAATAAATAAAAAGATATAACTTGTTGCTGTTGTTGTAACGTTTATATGTTGAAAACCAAGAAAACGAACGAAAGATGGACGCATTACGGCTTTAATATTGTTGGGCGCGTTGTGGATAACCGGGGATAAAAGGGGATAACTTCCGGCCCGGGACTTTATCCACAAGTTATTAACCATTTATCTGGTTGGTTATGCGCATTAATTTCTGCGAAAATTCGAGGTCTTCCGTTTTTAAGTTTTCGACTTTACCGATCGCGTGGATCACGGTGCTGTGGTCCTTTCCCCGGAAAAATTCGCCGATTTCCGTCAGCGAAAGATTTAGTAAAGTACGAATCAAGTACATCGCCACCTGTCGGGATAAAGCCAGCTTCTGGGTCCGTTTTTTCCCTTTGATCTCGTCTTCCGTGAATCCGAATTCCTGGCTGACCTTTTTCAGGATTGCTTCTTTGGAAATCTTTCCGTTGGACCCCAGGAGGTCTTTCAAAACCTCTTCCGCCAGCTCTTCGTTTAGTTCCAGCCCGGACAGTGAGGAAAGGGCCAGGAGCCGGATCAGAGAACCTTCTAGTTCCCGGATATTGGACTTGACCCGGGTTGCGATATAATAGCAAACATTAGTGGGGATTTTTACATTGTCCGATTCGGCCTTTTTCTGGAGGATCGCGATCCGCGTTTCCAGATCGGGCGGTTGCAGGTCTACCACCAACCCGCCCTGAAAACGAGACGTCAACCGCTCTTCCAAGGTTAAAATTTCCTTGGGTGGTCGATCCGAAGTGATCACGATCTGCTTGCCTTGAGTGTAGAGATAGTCGAAGGTGTGGAAAATTTCTTCCTGAAGCCTTTCTTTACCGTAAAGGAACTGGATATCGTCGATTAACAGAATGTCCTTCGTCCGGTATTTCTTCTTAAACGCAATCTGCTGATTTTTTTGGATGGCATCGATCAACTCGTTCATAATATTTTCGGCTTGGGTATAATAAACGTTAAGGTTTTTATGTTGTTTATGAACAAAATTGCCGATCGCTTGCATGAGGTGGGTTTTACCCAGACCCACGCCGCCGTATAAAAACAATGGATTGTACGCTTCGCCCGGCGCTTCGGCCACGGCCAGGGCCGCGGCATGGGCGAATTCGTTATTTTTACCGACGACAAAACTATAAAAAGTGTATTTTTCCTGTAGTTTGGACCCATCCTGCGCCGCGAGCAGCCGTCGTTTCTTGCGAATGGGCTGGTTACCGCCCTGCTTGACCGCCTTGAAAGCCAGGCGCAGCTTGCTGCCGTTAATGTTCCCGACGGCTTCGTCAAGGATTTGATAATAATGCTGCTCGATCCAGTCGATGAAAAAGCTGTTGGGAAACTCAACCAGCAGAACATCGTCCTTTAATTCTATCCCCCGGCTTTTACCGAACCAGGTCGTGAAGGACTGGGCGTTTATTTTATCTTTTAAATAAGTTAAAATATTTTCCCAGGTCGACGGGGCAGAATCGGTCATTTTATTTATCCACAATAATCCACAGGGTTATCCACAGCTCCGGCACAAAAAACCAACGAAAAAGCGACACATTTATCGGTCCTCCATTTTTTCTGTTCATAGTTTTTTTGAGTGTGTTAAGTGTATGCAAAAAAATTTCAAAGTCAAGAAAAAAGGAAAAAAACCTTACAAATAATTGGCATAAAAATTGCTAAGCAAGGAAAACACTGGATTTTTTTGATGTCGAAAAAAAAATTTAAAAAACTATTTTCCACGCCCGGCCCCAAAAAGAAAACGGACAAAAATTTCCCTCAAAAAATCGACAGCCCGCGCGGATGCTGATTAATTCAGCAATTTCATGGCATTAGTCTTTTTTACCCCGCATCCGCAACGAGAAATCTTATAAAAAAAATTTTTCTGCGACCGGTTTTTTCTTTTATCCCGAATTACGCCGACACGGTATCCGGTTCGAAAACAAAAAACGAAAAAATTTTCTTACCGCGGTCGGAAAATAACGTTCCGCCGAGTTTTTTAATTCGAGAAAAAGTTCATTTAATGTCACCCGCGCGAAGTTGTTCCGGACAAAAAAACCGGACATTTATCACAACCCAAGAAGGTGTTGCCGATCGCCGATCAAAAGAAGCCGTATCCAAAGAGGAAAGAAACACCCGGGATCTGCCCCGGAAACAATTCACGAGCTACTCTATGAAAATCGAAAACCAACCGAAAAAACGGCGCTTAAAAGTGAAGGTAACCGTTTAACTCCGAAAAAAACTGCGGTTATCCGATTTGTCCCGTTAGAAACGCCGGGGGGTGTTGCTTACGCTTTATTGACTTTATTTGAAAATAACATATAATTAAAAACCATGATTCTGGTTTATTTTTTATCTTTTTGTTGCTGCCTGGGTGGCGCCAGCTCGGGTTATACGCAAAAGGGGCTGGCTACTTACTATGGCCAAGAATTTCAGGGAAAAAAGACCGCTTCCGGTGAAACATTTGATATGTGGGCTGTAACCTGCGCGCATAAAACCCTGGCCTTCAATACCCGGCTAAAGGTTACGAACCTGAAGAATAAAAAAACGGTCATCGTTCGGGTAAACGATCGGGGCCCCTGGGTCAAGGGCCGCATTATTGATCTTTCGTTTGCGGCCGCAAAACAGATAGATATGATCAAGGACGGGATCGTTGAAGTGAAAATCGAGGTGGTCCGGTGATTCCCTTGCGCGCCCACGCTAAAATCAATATCGGTTTGAAAATATTGAACAAAAGGGAAGATGGATACCACAATTTAGAAACGACCTTTAGCACGATCAGCCTGGCGGATGAAATAAAACTTGAAGAAACCGGCGAAACGATTGAAATTCATTGTCCGGGATTAAACATTTCCCAATCCGACAACCTATGCGATAAAGCGGCTCGGCTGATCATGGCCGAAAACAATATCAAGCGTGGAATAAAGATCACAATCAATAAGCATATTCCGGTTGGTGGTGGGTTAGGCGGGGGGTCTGCGGATGCCGCCGCCGTGCTCAAGGGTCTTAATACATTGTGGGATTTGGCTCTATCCGAAGAACAATTGATGGCGCGCGGAAAGAAATTGGGATGCGACGTGCCCTTCCTGATCCGGGGTGGCGCCGCGTACGCCCGGGGGCTCGGCGACGAACTCAAATACTTCAAAATGCCAAAAATGAAATTACTGTTATATTATCCAGGATACCCGGTATCTACCAAGTGGGCATACGAGGAGTACGATAAAAAGGTATTGACCCCGAGGCCGGAAATGGATATTATTGAGGGGAAAAAGAAGAAACCAAGAGTCGGGATGTCGATCAATAACGATTTCGAACCCTTTATTTATAATCGCTATCCCGATTTATTGGATGTGAAAACCCAGATGTTGGCGAACGGTGCGTTTTTAGTTTCCTTATCCGGCAGCGGTTCCTGTTTGTACGCGGTCGTGGACGAAAAAAGTAGAGATAATATAGTGAAATATCTAAACGGAATCGGCGCGATTTATTTCGAAGCCGAAACGATATAAGACAGCAAAAGGCAGTAAGTAGTATGGAGTATGTAGCAAAGGAAAAACTGGTCTTTAAAATTTTTCTACTTACTACTTACTCCATACTTTCTGTTGCTGCCATATATTGGGGCGTCGTCTAGTGGCAGGACCCAGGATTTTGGATCCTGTTGCGGAGGTTCGACTCCTCCCGCCCCAGGATTAGGGATTAGGGCAGAGGGATTAGGGATTAGTAAAACAGCTTATTTGCTAACTAAGCGCTAAGCCCTAAATCCTAAGCCCTGCAGTTATTGAAGGAGGTTTAATGGATGATGTGAAGTTATTTGCGGGCAGTGTCAGCCAGGATCTAACCGCGGAAATTTCCCGGAAGATCGGGGTGCCCGTGGGTAAAAGCACGGTTCGGAGGTTTGCCGACGGCGAGTTAAAAATCAAAATCGATGAAAATATCCGGGGCCTCGATGTATACTTCGTCCAATCGACCCAACCGCCGGCGGACAATATCCTGGAATTGCTGCTATTTCTTGACGCGGCAAAACGGGCGTCCGCCGAAAGAGTAACCGCGGTGATCCCTTATTTTGGATACGCGCGCCAGGACCGCAAAGACGAACCAAGGGTACCGATATCATCAAAACTGATTGCCAACCTGCTGACGGTCAGCGGCGCAAATCGGATCCTGACCATAGATCTTCACTCCGAGCAGATTCAAGGATTTTTTGATATCCCGGTAGATCAGCTATACGCCGCCCCGGTCTTTATTGAATATTATAAGGCGCGGTCTTTGAATGACTATGTCATCGTGTCCCCCGACGCCGGGCGCGTGAAACATGTAAGGGGATTCGCGCGCAGGCTGGGTAAAGAAATACCTATCGCCATTGTCGATAAAAGAAGAACTGGTCCGAATCAATCAGAAGTTTTCAACATTATCGGTGAAGTCGCCGGCAAAACCGCGTTGATCTATGATGATATCCTGGATACTGGGGGCACCATGATCGGGGCGGCGGAAGCATTGACGGTAAACGGAGCAAAAGAGGTCTATGCGTGCACGGCTCACGCACTATTGTCGCGTGACGCGCCGCAGCGGATACTGAATTCCTCGATCAAAGAGCTGGTAGTTACAAATACCATTCCGCTTGACAATGCAAGAATGACCAAAAAGATCAAAGTCCTGTCTGTTGCCGGATTGCTGGGCGAGGCGATCCAGAGGATCCACCGCGCCGAATCAATCAGTTCTCTATTTAAGGAGGTTGAAGAATGAAAATAGATTTACTTGCCCATCCCTACGAAGTTGAGAAGAAAGGCGACGTAAAGAGACTGCGCAGGGACGGAAAAATTCCGGGTGTTATTTACGGCCACAAGGACAAACCGCGTCGGCTGTATATCACCGACAAAGATTTTAAAAAGGTCCTGGATGTTATGAAAAACGAAGCGGTAACCATCAACCTGACCCTGGAAAACAAAGATTACATTTGCCTGATCAAGGCGATCCAGCACAATCCGATGACCAACCAGCTCCTCCACATAGATTTTCAGCACATTCAGAAAAAAGAAAAGATCAAGGTCAATATTCCCATCCATACGCATGGCGAAGCACCGGGCATTAAAGAGGGCGGAGTTCTGGACCAGCACCTCCACGAGGTTATGGTCAAATGCCTGCCCGACGACATCCCGTCTTACATCGACGTTGATGTTTCCAATCTCAAACTCGGCGGAACGATTCACATTAAGGACATCCAAATCCCGAATGTCGAGTTTGAGGTTAAACCCGAAACTTCGGTTATTTCCGTCTTGGTGCCGAAGATCGAGAAGGAAGTACCGAAACCGGTGGTGGAAGGAGAAGTCGCGCCGGTCGAAGGTGAAGCGACCGTCGAGGGTGGAGAGGTCAAGGAAGAGAAAGGTAAAGAGGAAAAAGGCAAGGAAGAAAAAGGGAAAGAAGAGGCCAAACCCACCAAGGAAACCCCGTCTAAAGGCAAGTGATAATTATCGGATTGGGAAATCCGGGTTTAAAATACCGCAATACTCGGCATAACATCGGTCAGATATTTATCGACCGGTTGGCAAAAAAATATGGCGGACGGTTCAAAATAAAACGCGGATACCGGATCGCCCAGACGGGAAAACTCAAACCAACGGTAAAAATGGCCAAACCCATCTGTTACATGAACACATCGGGACCGGCGGTTGCCGGTCTCCTGGACCGGGAAGGCCGGGATGATTTTATGATTGTCCTCGATGACATCAATCTCCCGCTGGGCCGGATTCGACTCCGCGAACGGGGAAGCGATGGCGGCCACCGGGGATTGCGGTCAATCATTTCGACGCTCAAATCCGATGATTTTATCCGGCTGCGGATCGGCATCGGGCAACCGGTGAGCGATGCCGCGGAGTATGTGCTGGCGTCTTTTAAAAGAGAAGAAAAAGAGTTGTTGAAGCGGGTGATCGAGCACGGTTTAAAAAGCGTCGAATTGCTTGTTACTCAAGGATTTGAAGCGGCCCAGAATTTCATCAACGCCGTGGACCTTACCGAAACATCAGGACATCAGGAGACCAGGGTACCGGAAGACCAGAAAGCCAGGGATCAGGACATCCGGAACAAATGAAAATCGGTATCATCGGATTACCCAACGTCGGAAAATCCAGTCTCTTTAACCTCCTGACCAAAGCCAACGCGCAAGTCGCGAAATTTCCGTTTACGACCATCGACCGGAACGTGGGGATGGCCGTGATCCCGGACGAAAGGCTGCCCAGGATCGTGGAAATAACACGGTCGCCCAAAGTCACTTACCCGGCGGTCGAGATCGTCGATATCGCGGGCCTGATCAAGGGCGCGGCCCAGGGCGAAGGCCTCGGCAATAAATTCCTTGCCCATATCCGCGACGTGGATCTGGTCCTCCACGTCCTCCGCTACTTTGCCGATCCGGATATTCCTCATACCGCGGAAACAATAGATACCCGTCGGGATTATGAGATTGTTCGAGCCGAACTCTTTCTGTCCGATCTGGATATCGTGGAACGCCGGGTCGATAAAATCAAGAAAAAAGCCGAATGTCGCGAGGAAATGACGAAATTGACCCGAATTATAGTCCAGCTGGGGCAAGGCAAGATCCCGGAGGACCGGGTGCCGGATCTTCCCCTCCTGTCGACGATCCCGGAGATTCTGGTCCTGAACCTGGACGAGGACGGGAAATTCAAAGACGTACCACCCGGCTACCGTCTGTCGGTCAAGCTGGAGGAGGATGTCGTAGATTTTACCGAATCCGAGAAGGCAGGGTTGCGCCGGGAGGCCAACCTGGAACCGACCGGCCTCCGGGGTTTGGTCGACCAGTGCCTGAAGGCGCTCGGCATCATAATTTTTTACACGATCAAGGGCGAGGAAACCCGCGGCTGGCCGATTCGGCAGGGAACCAAGGTGATCGATGCCGCGGGAAAGATCCACACGGACCTGCAGGAGGGGTTCATCAAGGCCGAGGTTTTGAAATGTGACGACCTGGTGCGCAGCGGCGGATACGCCGAAGCCCACCACGCCGGTTGCACCAAGATTGAAGGCCGGGATTACGTGGTACAGGACGGAGACGTGATCCTGGTCAAATTCCGATAAAGATATTTCCGAAAAATCCGGAAATCTATGATTACAGTAATTCACGATGGATTACAATGAGGAAGACCACTTGAAAATCATTGTAATCTTTCTGTTATCACCGTAATCAAGGTTGCTGAAGATGATTTCAGCAACCGCTTAATAAAACCCTTGACAACCTGCCCAAGTCAGTTATACTTTCTTAATCGTTTTTAAACAACGGAGGCGTTATGGCGATATGGGCGCTGATTTTATTTTTAATGGGTGTGCTGGCTTTTATTTTCAACCTGGTGCATATCTTCGAATGGTTCATACCCATCTGGGCGATCATCCTCATGGTCGTATCGCTGGGCATGCTGACGCGCATCTCCCGAAAAGAAAAGGAAGCGGAGAAGGAAAAGTTGGTCGAGCGCATTCAGGAACTGGAAAACCTGCTGAAAAAAGGGGAGATCGAGAAGAAAGCCTAACGACTTAGGATTTTATCCGTTGGAACAACGTTAAATAGCAGTCAACAAAAACCAAATACCGCACCCGAAGACTACAATTTATACAGCAGATAGATCATCAGGAAAATAAATGCAATCGTGATCATGGTAATGTTGATGTGCAGGCCGAGCGTAAAGGCGATGAAACCGATGTCGATGGTAACCGTGGAAAAACCGACGCGCAGGGCGTTGAAAAAAAAGCTATTTACCGGCCCCTTGGGGAAAACGCTGCCCAGGATAAACGAAAGGGCCGAGCCAATAACGCTGCCGAGGATGATGCCTAAAATAATTATTCCAACTTTTCTCTTCGCGGCCATAAAAACTCCTTTGTAAGAATGGATAAAATCATAAAATTATCGCGATCTCCGTGCCGCACTGAGCGCACTGGCGGTCTTTGAGACCCTTGATGATCGACCGAAAATACATGCGTTCGATCAAAAGGCTGCCGCATTTCGGACAATACGTATTCGCGGCTTCCTCGGCCGGGACGTTGCCCAGGTAAACGAAATGCAACTTTTTCCGGCCCTCGGCATAGGCGTATTCGAGGATCGGGGTTGGCGTCGGTTGTTTCTTATAATTGTAATTCGGATAATAACGGGAAAAATGCAAGGGGATGTTCTTATCCAGGCCCGCGATATAATCGATCAGCTGGTCAACGGCCGCTTCCTTATCGTTCAGGCCGGTAACGATCAGGTTCGTGACTTCGACATGGCATACGGTGCGGGCGATTTCGATCGTTCGCTTGACCGTCGTCAGGTCGCCGTAAAGGACTTTCGCGTATTTTTTCGCGTCCATGGTCTTCAGGTCGATATTCATCGCGTCGATTAGGGGCAGCATTTCGCGCAGGGGTTCCTCGTTGATCAGACCGTTCGTGACCAGGACGTTCTTCCCGCCATGTTCGCGGATCTGCCGGGCCGCATCCATGATATACTCAAACCAGACCAGGGGTTCGGTATAGGTATAGGAAACGCCAAGCGAATTGCGGTCCTCGTAAATCTTGACCAGGACGTCCGGCGGAAGGAACTGGGTGGCGGATTCCTTCTGGGATATTTCCCAGTTCTGGCAAAACGGGCAGCGCATGTTGCAGCTGTTGCAGGCGATCGACAGGACTTGTCGGCCCGGATAGAAGTGGTAGAGCGGTTTCTTTTCGATCGGATCCAGGGCGACCGAAGTCGTGTCGCCGTAATTTATCGCCCATAATTTGCCGTTTTCGTGCAACCGGGCACGGCACGCGCCGAATTTGCCGGGGTGGATGACGCATAGGTGGGGACAGAGCCGGCACTGTACCTGGTCGTCCTGTTTTTCGTAATAGCGGGCCTCAACTTTCATGGCGTTTCAAGGCGTTCGAGCACGCCGTTTTTTTCATGGTATATTATACCCCTAATCCTCAGGGAGTCAAGGAATTTCAGGCCTTTTTCCGCGCCCATCACGCAAACCGCGGTCGCGATCCCGTCGCAGAAAGCGGTTTCCTTCCCAAAGATCGTGACCGAGACGAAGTCCCGGGCCGGGTATCCGGTCCAGGGGTTTAATATGTGCGGATAGCGCTGGCCGTCGATAATAAAAAATTTTTCATAGTCGCCCGAGGTCGACAGGCAGTTATCTTCCAGGTCCACAGTCTCGATCACGCCCTCGGCCCGGGGATGCCGGATGCCCACGCGCCACTGCCGGCCCCGGGGCGACCGGCCAAGCGCCCGAATTTCGCCCGCGATATTGATGATCGCCGACCGGACGTCGTATTTTTTCATGATCATGGCGATGCGGTCGGCCGCGAAGCCCTGGGCAATGCCGCCCAGGTCGAGCTTCATGTTTTCCGGAATATAGACCGAATCGTTCCGGAGTACGATCTTCCGAAAATCGACCCGTTCCCGTATCTGCCGGATCCGGGACGAGTCCGGGAGATTCTTTTCGCCCGAATAAAATCCCCAGATCTCAAGCAGGGGCGCAACCGAAATGTCGAAGGCGCCCGCGGTCAGTCGGGAGATCGAGTCGCTGAGCGCGAAAAGGTACGCGATGTCCGGGTCCAGCTTACCCCGGTGCTCGGCGTTGATCCGGGAAACCAGGCTGTGCTTGTTAAAAAAACTGAGCAGGGAATCGAGACGCTCCAGTTCTTTGTCGGTTTCCTCATAAACCTGGTTGGCGATCGCGCCGTTGGCGGTGAAGAACTGGATCGCGCACGGCCCGCCCACGATAATCCGCTGGTAGGAAAACTCCTTCGTCGCGCAGGAACCGGCGATCAGTAAGATGAAAGGAGCGATGGATATGAAAGGTTTTATTATCTTCACGGATTTATTATGCGGCGAATTATACCCGCGGCTTAATCGGTTGTCAACCGCCAGCACCCTCCTTTGATATCCCCAGACTTATCTTTATTTTCATCCCCCGAATACCCCTATGTTATCCCCCGGCTTGATCGGGGGAACTCGTTTTTCTGCCTGCCCCGTTAGACGGTAAGTCTAATCGGGGTCATCGCGAGCGGCCATAGGCCGCGTGGCGACACCATTCTTTGTAGCGGTCGCAGTCATGCGACGCTGTTAGAAAAATGTTCACCGACCTCGAGCAAGCTCGGCCACTACAACCTCAACTCTTCTCCCTATGATTATCGGGAGAGAACAAACCAAACACCACCCCTCTCCCTTTTTAAGGGAGCGGGATGGGGGAGGGTTCCCAAGAATATTGACTGCGGGTTATTCTTTAAATATAATGGTCAACCAAGGAGGAAGCATGCCATTAAAAAAAATGAGATTATCTTTTATCCGCCTCGGTCTTTTTGTTATTATCGGTATTATGCCGACAATATCCTTCGCCCAATCCTGCCGCCCGGTGGAAACTGACGACCAGGAATGCTGTCCGGTTGCACCCGGCGTATATAAATCCTTGTTCAACGATCCGAATGCCTGGTACCGGTTCCGACTGACCTACGAACTCGGCCTTATCGGTGTGCTTCAGAACACGATCCAGTTCAGCCAGAGCGGCACGAAGATCGATTATATCAACGACGGCGGCGAAGACATCCTCCTGCCTTTTGATCGTTACACCGCCGAGGTCCAGATGATGGACCGCCATAACGTGATCCTGCTCTACCAGCCGCTGGAAGTCATAACCCGGGCGTTTCTAAACCGGGATCTGATAGTTGACAATCTGACGTTCCCGGCGGGCACCGCCATGGAGTTCAAGTACGGATTCAGTTTCTGGCGCGTCAGCTACCTTTACGATTTCAACCCGGATCCGGAAAAAGAGATCGCGATCGGCGCGTCATTCCAGATCCGCAACGCCTCGATCCAGTTCGCTTCCCTGGACGGCCAGCTCTTCCGGACCAACCAGAATATCGGGCCGGTGCCGATTCTTAAATTCCGGACCCGCTTGCCCGTGGGCAATACCATGTGGTGGGGCAGCGAGGTCGACGGATTTTACGCGGACGGGAAATACATCACGGGCAGCAAGGCCGACTTCGTCGGCGCGATCTATGACGCGTCCCTGCGGGTCGGGTTTCGTTTGAACTATTTCGATCCCTACCTGAACCTTCGCTTTGTCGGCGGCGGCGCGCGGGGCACGCAGGATACCCCGGCGCGACCGGGCGATGGTTTCACGGACAACTGGCTCCATACCTTTTCGTTGACCCTCGGTTTCGCGTTGAAATAACGCCCCTTCTTGTCATCCCCCGACTCGATCGGGGGATCCAGCGCAAGGGTGTCCCGCCCCCAACCATCCCGCGATTCATCACCCTTGACGCCGCGGTCATTTCCTCCTATAGTATAGTGCGGAGGAGAGATGAAAATATTATTGATTCTTATTGTATGTTTTGGTTTGACGTACTCGCTCGGCTATGTTGAATCGTCCAGCGGGTTACAAACGCCGGCCATGGAAGGTGGCCGGACCGAACTTGAACTGGTCGACATTAACCTGGACGGCCATCCCGACATCCTGTCCATCGGCGACCACGGTTCCCCCTACGTGAACACCCAGGAACACGGTATCATGGTCTGGTTCGGCAATGGCGCCGGATCCTGGACCGTGTACCAGAACGGCGACTTCGGCTACGGCGGCATTGCGATCGGCGACGTGAACAATGACGGCTTCCCGGACGCGGGCTACGGCATGCATCATAACTATTCCAGCACCGATTTCGGCGACTCGATCATGGAAGTCGCCCTCGGCGACGGCACGGGACGGAACTGGACGCCGTGGGACGACGGCATTTCGATCGGCGATCCCAATTCGTGGGGCATGTTTTCGACGGATTTCGGGGATATCGATAACGACGGCGATCTCGACGTGGGCAGTATCTCGTTCGGCGCCGATGACGGCGTTCACATATTCCGCAATCACCGGAACGGCACCTGGACGCAGAGTTTTGGCTGGCTCGGCGGCAATTCCCAGATGGAGTTCGTCTTCGGCGACGTCAATGCCGATGGACGGGCTGATTTCTGCGCCGCGCACCAGTATGGCAGCGTGTACCTCGGTGATGGTGCGGGTTCTTTCACCCTGGCCGACGGCAACCTGCCGCCCGCAGGTACGACCGGCCGCCGGGGGCCAGCGCTCGGCGACGTGGATAACGACGGCGACCAGGATTTCGCGTTCTGTACGTCCAGCGGAAGCGTCCAGGTTTGGGCCTGGCAAGGGTCTTCCACGTGGGCTAATGTCTCCGGCTCGCTTCCGTCGTCCGGTCCCTACGAAGCGACCCAGCTGTGCGACATGAACCTCGATGGGTTCATGGATGTCTGCGCGTTCGGGGATTCGACCGTATCCGTCTGGCTGGGTAACGGCGCCGGCGTCTGGACTCACGCCGTTACGTTTTACACGCCCGGCTCCGGCACGTGGAGCGCGTTCCGGGTCGGCGGCGACGCCGATCACAACGGGTACCCGGATATCGCGCTCGTCAGCCGGGAAGGTTCGGGATACAATCCCGTCAACCATCTGCATTTCTACAAAGAAACCTCGGTGCCGGACAGCCTTTTCATAAAAGCCGTGTATCCGCTCGGCGCAGAATCGTTCTACGCTGGTTCAGTCGCGTTCATACGCTGGGTCTGCGGCGTGCCGGTCGGGCAAACCGCGACCATTAAGCTGGAACTGTCCATAAACGGAACCGGCGGGCCCTGGTCAATGATCACGGCCGGGACCGTAAACAACGGTCGGTACCAATGGTCGATCCCATCCGGTATTTCGTCGAACAACTGCTATATCCGGTATACGGCAATGACCGTCTCCGATACCGCGGTCAGCCTAACACCGGCGGCATATCGCATCCTGCCCATGGTTTCGGTCCAGGAAACCAAGCTTAATACGCCCGCGCGCGCCGAACTGAAAAGCCCCTTTATAATTGCCGGATCTGCGGCGGCGCGGTTTGAGATCACGGCGCCGGGTCCGGGCAAAGCCCGGTTGAGCGTTTACGACTGCCAGGGTCGTTTCGTCAAGGATCTTGCAAAAACCTGGGGTCAGGTTCGAATGATGGTTAATTGGGACCTGAACGATATTCGAAGGGGCCTGGTGCCTGCCGGAATTTACTACGTGGTTTTTGAGGGTGAGAATTTCCGAATTTCGAAGAAAACAATACTCCTGCGCTAATCTTCAACGTCCCCCGATGCCGGTATCATTAGACGGTAAGTCTAATCGGAGCCATTCGAACCCCACGCGTACCAAAATTCAACTTTAGCCGTAGGCATAAAAGTTGAATTTTGTCTTCGTCCGGTCAAGCCGGGGAAGGACAGTGTTCTTAACCAAGCACAATCTTACACTTGCGGACAGCTGCCAAGTGTAAGATTGTGAACTCTCAATGATGAAACAACCTTATGTTCGAGATCGCCATGACCATGCCGTAAGCGTTAGCCGCCTGGATAACGTCCTCGTCCTTTACCGAACCGCCCGGCTGGATGATATATTTTACGCCGCTGCGGCTGGCCCGGTCAATGTTATCCCGGAACGGAAAGAACGCGTCCGAACTTAAAGCGACGCCGGTCAGTTTCTGCAGCCACGCGGTCTTTTCTTCCTTAGTCAGGGGTTCGGGAACTTTCTCGAACATACTCTGCCAAACTTCCTTTTCCGGCGGGGTCAGGTCTTCCTCCAGATACTGCTCGATCGTGTTGATTTTTTCTGGCCGGGTCAGGTTTTTTTTAAATTTCAGGCCCAGTACTTTGGGATGCTGGCGCAAGTACCAGCGGTCGGATTTCGTGCTCGCCAGGCGGGTGCAGTGGATGCGTGACTGCTGGCCGGCGCCGACGCCGGTGACCTGGCCTTCGAACGCCAGGCAAACCGAATTGGACTGGGTGTATTTCAAGGCGACCGTGGCGACGAGCAGGTCGCGCTCGGCCGCGTGAGTCATCGCTTTGTTCTCGGTCACGATGTTCCCCAGCAGGGCCGAGGTGATCGGGTAATCGTTCCTTTTCTGCTCAAATACGATGCCGAAAACTTCCTTGGTTTCGATCTCCGGGGGTGTGAAACTGGGATCGATCTCGACCACCGGGAATTTACCGTTTTTCTTCCGTTTTATAATTTCCAGCGCTTCGGGTTCGTACGCCGGCGCGATCACCCCGTCCGAGACCTCGCGCTTGATCAGCTTGGCGGTCGAAAAGTCGACCCGGTCGCTGAGCGCGATCCAGTCGCCAAATGAGGACATCCGATCCGCGCCGCGCGCCCGGGCATATGCAATGGCCAGCGGCGAGAGCTCCATATCTTCGACAAAATAAACCCTTTTCATCAAATCATTCATCGGCAGGCCGACCGCGGCGCCGGCCGGGCTGACGTGCTTGAAAGAAGTGGCGGCGGGCATGTTCAAAGCTGCCTTCAGTTCTTTGACCAGCTGCCATGCGTTCAGGGCGTCCAAAAGGTTGATATATCCGGGCTGGCCGTTCAAGACCCGGATCGGCAGCTTGCCGGATTCGACGTATACCCGCGCCGGTACCTGGTGCGGGTTGCAGCCGTATTTCAATAATATTTCTTTATCGTCCATGTTTCTCCTTGTTCAAACGGGGTACGAAACCCCCGAATTTGGGCAATTATAGTAGGAGAAAACTAAAAGTCAAGATAACGGATTAATTTTTTTGGGGTGTTTAGCGCGCAGGATTTTTCCTGGACCCGCGGATCCGTTCCACCGCGTCCGGATCGGCCGTGAATCCTTTCCGGAGACTGGTTTCCAGGTTTTGCCGGGCCCGGTCAAAATCGTCCAGGACATAATATGTAAGGGCCAGGTTATAATAGGCGCCGGCATTTTCGGGGTTTAGCTCAAGAACCCGGTTATAGTCGCTGAGCGCAGCGGAGTACTGTTCGACCGCGTAATAAGTGCTGCCGCGGTTATAATAACACTGCTCATAACTGGGATTGATCTTGATCCCCGCGCTCAAGTAGTCGATTGCGGGCCGGTAGTTGCCTTGCAAATAATACGCGCTGCCCAAATTATAGTTGGCCTCGGCGAAGCCGGGATTGATATCCAGGGACCGGTGGTAGGCCGCGATCGCCTCGGCGATCATGGCGCGGGCGAAATACACGTTGCCCAGGTTGTTGTAAGCTTCGTATTCATCCGGCCGGAGTTTAATCGCTTCGTTATAGTCCGCGGCCGCCCGCGCAAGGTCCTGCATCTGGTAATAGACGACGCCCCGGGCGTTGTACGAACTGAAATTTTTTGGCTTATATTTTATCGCCAGAGTGAGGTCCTCCAGGGCCTGCTCCAACATGCCTTTTTTCATGTAGATCAGGCCGCGGTTGTGGTAAGCGTCCGCGTAGTCGGACTTGAGCGCGATCGACTTTTCAAAAAACTCCAATGCCCGGTCATTATCGCCCTGCTCATAATAAAAGGTGCCCAGGTTGTTATAGGGTAAAGGCTGATTCGGATACTTGGCCAGGACGTCGTTCCAGAGTACGATGCTGTCTTTCCAGAAGTGAGCGCGCTGTCGGGAAAGTAATGCGCAGGCCGCGATAATCCCGGCCACCAGGATCGTGAGTAGGTACCGCCGGGAACCGGCGGCTTTCTTTTCATAAAGCCGGGCAAAACCCGTGCTGATAAGAAAAAATAGACCCAGGGATGGAATGTAGGTGTAGCGCTCGGAAACCATTGACGGCCCGACCAGGGGTATCAGCTGGCTGACCGGCAGGATGGTGATAAAGAAAAAGAGCGTGCCGAAAATCACGGTCCGGTTTTTTCGGGCATACCGGTAAAGAACGACGGCCAGTGTGATCACGAGAACAAGGCAGGCAAGATAAGGCAGCGGTATGATCGGCAGGTTGACCGGATACGGGTGGAACGCGGAAAGATCGATGGGCAGGACGGTCCGGAAAAGGTAAAAGAAAATATTATAGCCGAATATGAAGACGTGCTGTAGATAGCGCCGGATCGGGTAATGGAGTGATTCCGGGTACATGACGTTGATCAAAATAAAGATCAGGGACAGGCTGAAAAAAGGGATCTTTTCCTTTATGCTCGGCCGGTCGAGCTTCCGTTTCCTCAGATAGTCCAGGAGAAGGAGGACAAAAGGAAAAGTCATGGCCATGGGCTTGGCGAGGAGGCTGAGGAAAAAAGAAGCGATCGCCAGCGCGTACAGGTAAGTTTTACGCAGGGCCTGAAAGCGCATGTACGCGATCAGCCCGGCCAGGAAAAAAAACGAGTACAGAACGTCCTTGCGTTCGGTAATCCAGGCTACGGATTCGACGTGCAGGGGATGGACGCCGAAGAGCAGGGCCGTAACGAGCGCGATCTTGGAATTCCGGCCGAGGAGCAGAATCAAGCCGAAGACCAGCAGGCAGTTAAGCAGGTGGAGCAGGTAATTGGTTGCGTGGAAAACGCGGGGGTTAAGGCCGGCCACGCGGTACTCGATCGCGTAGGTGAGGATGGTCAGGGGCACGTAGGTGGTGATATCGTAGGTGGTGAAGATGGTCTTGATCCCGGACGTCGAGAGGTGAAAGACCTTTGGGTTCTTCGTGACCATGAGGTCGTCGTCCCAGTTCGTGAAGCCGTTGCGGAGCGTCGGGTAAAGGGTGAACGCGGTGACGCCGAGGATCAGGGCCAGGCCGCAGGCCAGCTGCCCGCGGGAAAAAGCACGGCGGGCCGGTTTATTTTTTTCGGGCGGATTACGCGCGCGCAAAGGATTATTTTTCCGGCGGCATCAGACCGACGTTATCCAACAGGTAAGCCCAGGTGTCGACCTGTTGGTCGATACTTTCCGAGATGGTGGTGCCGCCGCCGTGGCCGCTCTTTTTCTGGACGATGAGCAGGATCGGCTTGCCACGGGGATCGACTTCCTGCAGTCGGGCCGCCATCTTCATCGCGTGCAGGGGATAGCAGCGTGCGTCGTTGTCGCTGGCGACGAAGAGCACGGACGGGTATTTCACGCCCGGCCGGATGTTGTGGTAAGGCGAGTATTTGAGCAGGTAAAGGAACTGTTCCGGGTTGTCCGCGCTGCCGTATTCTTCGGCCCAGATATTGGCGTAGCCGAACTTGTGATAGCGGATCATGTCGAGGAGCGGCACGCCGCAGTAGACAGCGCAGAAGAGATCCGGCCGCTGGGTCAGGACCGCGCCCATCAGGAGGCCGCCGTTTGATCCGCCGCCGATCGCGAGTTTTTTCGGGTTGGTATACTTGTTCGCGATCAACCATTCGGCGGCCGCGATGAAATCGTCGAAGACGTTCTGTTTTTTCTCGAACATGCCGGCCTTGTGCCATTCCTGCCCGTATTCGCCGCCGCCGCGCAGGTTCGGGATCGCGACCATGCCGCCCGCTTCGAGCCAGGTCACGTAGCTGCTGGAAAAATAAGGTTCCATGCCGATATTAAAGCCGCCGTAGCCGGTGAGATAGACCGGCTGCCGGCCGTCCTTTTTTTGGTCCTTCTTATGCACCAGAAACATGGACACTTTCGTGCCGTCCCGGGATTTATACCAGACCTGCTCGGTGTGGTAGAGCGTCGAATCGATGCGGACCGGAGGTTTATGGAAAAGAACGAGTTCGTTCCGGTCAAAATCGTACTTGAAGGTCGTGCCGGGGTACGTGAACGACGTAAAATGCACCCAGACGTCGGGTTTGGACCAGTAACCCCAGACGCTGGCGCTGCCCAGGGTCGGCAGGGGCAGGTCGCGGACATATTTTCCGTCCGGCGTGAAGATCTTAATCAGGGAATGCGCGTTATGCGTATAAACCGCGTACAGGTTATTGGCGACGGTCGATATGTACTCGAGCTTGTCTTCGGTTTCGGGAATCAGGACCCGCCAGTTTTCCTTGCCGGGTTTGTCCAGGTCCGTGACGTAAACGATGCCCTTGGGCGCGTCCTTGTCGGTTTGGATGATAAGCTTGCCGTCGATCTCGGAAACGCTGTACTCGGCGTCCAGGTCCGTGGTGATCGTGATCAAGGTGTCGGGTCCATCCAGTTTCCGGAAATAAACTTCGTTCTTGTAAAAAACCCCCCGGCTGAAGAAGACACACTGGCCATCCTCGCTCAGGTAGGCGTAGTGATAAAATTCCTTGACCCGGTCGTGATAAAAAACCTTTTTGTCCTCGGCCGCCGCTGCACCGAGCTTGTGGAAATAAACCGCGTCCCAGTATTCTTCTTCACCCTCCGGCACTTCGCCCTTCAGGGGATTGCAGGTGTAGTAAAATCCCGAATTGTCCGGCAGCCAGGAGATGCCGCCCTGGCGCCGGCCCCGGAGGGAGTCGGCAAGCAATTTTCCGGTCGCGACTTCCATAATTTTGATCCGGGGGTCTTCCTTGCCGGCATCGGATACGCCATATGCCAGGTATTTGCCGTCCCGGGATGGCACCTGCCCCTCCAGCGTGTTCAAACCCCACTGGTTTGGGTCGAGCAATTGAACCGCCTCGGATTTCTCGGTTTCTCGCGTATAGAAAGCCCAGCGCTCCCAGTCTTTTTTGATCGCGCTGTAGAATATCCGGTCGCCGTAAAGCACCGGGCTGGGTGCGGATTCGTCGTCGTAGCGCCGGAGTTCGGTCAGCCGTTTGTAGAGACCCGGCCGTTGGGGGAATTTGTCCAGGATCTCACGGCTGATCTTTTCCTCAGTCGTAAGCCAGGTCTGGACCTGCGGGTCCGGGTAGTTCTCGAGGGGCCGGTACGGGTCGGGCACCGGCGTGCCGAAAATCGTGTCCACCACGTCGGCCTTGAGGCCGGGCGGATACTTGATCGCGGTGGTCTTCATATTACCGGCCGACACGATCGCCGCGGAAAAAAGGGCGAGAACGACAGGAATTGTTTTGTGCATGGTTGCCTCCGGGCATGGATCTGACGTTAATTCCGCGTCGCGACGCGGACGTTATCGAATAGGATCGATGGATAGGTGCCGCTGAATGTCGGATAGACCGTATCTTCGATCGCGACGATCTCCTTGAGCAGGTCGTAGATATTGCCGGCAATCATGGCCTCGTTGACCCGGCCCCGGATGACGCCGTTCTCCACGTATAGACCCGGGGAAAGACCGATGGAAAAATCGCCGTTCGGTATGTTGCCGCTGTGGGCGCCCAGAACGCCGCCCACGATGATTCCCCGGTCCATGGCCTTGACCAGGTTTTCAAAGCCGTGACCGCCCGGCGCGATATAGAGGTAATCGAGCGCCGGGTTGGGCTTGATGGTGATCGGGTCGCCGCCGAAAGCCGAGCTCCGGTTGCCATGGCCGGTCGGCGGGACCTTCATCCGACCCGCGTATTCCAGATCGTAATAAAAATTCTTCAGCACGCCCCGGTCGACGATCGTCAGTTTCCGGCACGGCGTGCCCTCGGAGTCGAAGGCCGTGGCCATGGGCATTTGGTCGTTCAGGGGGTCGTCGTAGACGGTCAGTTTCTCGTCGAATATTTTCTGTTCCAGCTTGTCCGCGATGGGCGACTCTTTCTGATAAACGCTCTTGCCGCTGGTCCCGGTTTTCAGGCGCCAGGTCAGGGCGTACATCGCCTCGGGCATGAAAAGGACTTTCATGTTGCCGGTTTGGGGCCGGGTCTCGCGGAACGCCGGGTTGGTGAGCTCGACCAGGAAATTGAGCAGCTCGTCGGACGCGGGCAAAAATGATTTTCCGGTGATCCCGCGTCGGATGCCGGACGAGCCGCCGGGCAAAAGGAGCATCGCCTGCATGTGGTACGCCGAGGATTTGGCCTGGAGGTCGGTCCCGGAAGTGTTGAGGACCCGTTGCCGGTAAACGTACTTGTAGGCGTAAAGGTTGACCTGCGCCTGGGTCAACCCGCTTAAGATCCGGTGGATTCTCTGGCACTCGGCGGCGAGCGCGGTATTGGTCAGGCTTTCAATCGCCGGATCGTAGGTTTTGAGCTCGGGCCGGGATCCGGTCCGGGGGAAATCAAAGTACGCCTCGGCGCCCGCCCGCAGCGTGACCAGCCCGTTCCGGAGCAGTTCCTCGCGGTCGGTCAAATTTCTCGTATAGGTGAAGCCGATCTTCCGGTCCTTGATCAGGCGGAGGCTGATGCCGGACTGGAGGGAGCTGGAGATATCCTTGAGCCGGCCGTTCTCGAACGTCATGATGTCCAGATCGGTATCCAGCTGGTAGATCTCGGCCTGGATTTCCTGCGCTTGGGCCAGGGTCAATAATTTTTCCATTCTATTTCCCTCCGATGACGACATTCCGGACCAGAATGTGCGGGGCGCCGTGGCAGGAGCGGATATTGGTCTGCCCCTTGCCGCAGCCGCCGGTCTCGGAAAGGCGAAAGTCTTCGGCGATGGCGGTGATGTTCTGCATGGTCTGGTACAGATTGCCGGTCAGGTTGATGTCGCGGACCATGTCCGAGACTTTTCCGTTCTTGACCCGGTACCCATACTGGGCGCCGAACGTGAAATTTTCGCCGCTGGTCTGGCCGCCCTTGGCGTCCAGGATATACAGCCCGTCACCGAGCTTCGCGAAGAGCTCCTCGATCTCATCCGCGCCGGGTGTGATGAAAATCGTGCCCATGCGGATGATCGGCGCGTAACTGAAGTCTTCGGCCACGCAGTGCCCGTTGACCGGTTCGCCGAATTCGGCCGCGGTCCGGCGGGAATGGAGCCGTCCGCAGAGCACGCCATTCCGGAGCAGCGGGACGGCGGCACCGGGGACGCCCTCGTCGTCGTATTTGTAAAAACCCAGCTGGCCGGGTTTGGTCGGATCGTCGACGATATTGAGGATGTCTTTGCCGAGCTTGGCGCCGAGATGCATTTTCTGCCGCATCGTCGGGTTGTCCTCGATCAGATCGGCCTCGGAAAAATGGCCGAACGCCTCGTGGGTGAAGACGCCGGCCAGGCTGTTGTTGAGGATCACGTTATGGACGCCGCCCGGTACCGGCTGGGCCTTGAGCAGGTCGAGGACGACCTTTTTCTTTTTTTCGAATTCTTCCTCCCGGTTGCGCAGGACAAGGAAGCCGCTGCTGCCGCCGACCGCGACCCGGGCGTTCTGGATCAGGTTGCCGTCGCGGCTCGTGATCAGGCCGCTGATGCCGAGCGTGACCAGGTCCTCGCGGACGGCCGCGCCTTCGGTGCTCGCGAAGTGCTTTTCCCGGATCGTTTCCGAATAACCGATGCTCGTGGTCGCGATGTTCGGGTTCGACCGGGCGAGCGCGTTGTATTTTTTCGTCAGCTCGATCTTCTCGTCGAGCCCGATCTTGCGCGGGTCTTCTTCGAGTTTAGGCATAAACTCATCCTGGATGGCTTCGGCCGCGGCGAGCCGAACCGGCTGCCGGGAATTTTTGGCGATCAGCCGGGCGTTCTCCAGCGCGGTCCGGAGGGCTTTCTCCGCGTCCGCTTCCCGGGTGAAGGCCAGGGTCGAAAATCCGCCGCCCTTCAGGATCCGAAGCACGTACCCGTCGGTAGTGCTAACCGTGACATGGGTGAGTTCCGGACCATTAAAGCTGATCTTGGTCTCGCGCTTGGTCTCGTAGCGCAGGTCCGCGTAATCGGCGTCGGCCCGGGCCAGGATGGTTTTCAATTTATCGATCATTGATCCTCCGCCCTTCAAGGTTTTTGAAAAACCATGTTGATCCCGCTGTCCGGCCGGACCGGATCGAGTCGCAAAAGAGTGTCGTACGCCGCCGTAAATTTCAATCCGGCCTTTTCCGCCATTTCCGTGATTTCGTGATGGGCGTAGATCCGAAGGCCGATTTCCAGCTCGGTCATGAATTTCAGATCCTTGCCCCGCTTTTCATAAAAATCCCAATGCTCGCGGTTCAGCGAATGAGCACGGTCAAAATTTCCCCGATGGATTATTAAATAGTCGCCGACGTCGTCGTAAATAGCCGGGCAATAATGATTGAGCAATCTTTCGCGGGACATCGTGTTCAGGAACAGAAATAATCCGCCGCGCCGAAGGCGGCGGCCGGCGGCGCGGAACAGGCGTTCGTCGGTCGGCCGGTCGTAGTAACCGATCGCGGTCCAGATATTGATAATAACGTCGAATTTGCCTTTAACATAACGGTCGAGTTGCCGGACGTCGCCGCAGACATAATCTGCGCGTACTCCGGATTTGCGCGCCCGTTTTTTCGCGTCCTTGATATATGCCGGGCTGAGGTCGATCCCGGTCACTTTAAAACCCTTTTTTGCTAAATTCGTGCAGATCCGGCCGTTACCGCAGCACAACTCGATGATCCGGCCGCGCTTGATCCCATATTTTTTCATGATTTTGACGATCGAACTTACCTGGGCGGGCGCTTGTTTCCATCCTTTATCCATAATATATCGCCAGTATTTTTCCTCATCGATGAAAAATTTTTTGGTCCAGTGCGGCATCACGAATATTATACAGTTTTGTCGGTACCTGTCAACAACCGCCCGACCTCTTCAAACGCATCGTACTTTCAAGCGGATTGACCTGATGCCCAAAATATGTTATGAGAGGCGGGCAATGAGTCGGCGCAAGAACCTGGAGGTTTTTATGGACGGAAAACAGGAGAAATATATTCCATGTGAAATTTGTCGAAAAAAGAAACCGGTCGATGACATGATCCCAATCGGCATCCTACGCTATCCGCTAATGGAAATATTGATAAAACAATATCCCGACATTTCCAAGGATGGTTTTATCTGCCGGGATGATCTTAATGAATTGCGGGCGCAGCATGTCCGGGAAGTGCTGGAAAACGAAAAAGGGGAAATAACCGTTATCGAAGAGCAGGTCGTGAAAAGCCTGAAAGAGCAGGACCTTCTGTCCAAGAACATCAATGTCGAATTCGAGCAGCGTTTAACGATCGGCAACCGCTTTTCGGATAAACTGGCAACGGTCGCGGGCAGCTGGGGTTTCATCGCTTGCTTCCTGGGCGTTTTGTTCGCGTGGATCGTGATCAATTCGATCGCCTTGTTAACCCGTCCCTTTGATCCCTATCCGTACATCCTGCTGAACCTGGTGTTGTCCTGCCTGGCCGCAATCCAGGCGCCGGTCATCCTGATGAGCCAGAACCGGCAGGAGGCGAAAGACCGTCTGCGGGCGGAACACGATTACCTGATCAATTTAAAAGCCGAACTTGAAATCCGGCATCTCCATGAAAAAATGGATCACCTGCTCATGCACCAGTGGCAAAAACTGCTGGAGATCCAGCAGATCCAGACCGAACTGATGCAGGAATTGACCAGGAAAAAACAAATTTGAAATTTTTAATGCCTATCCCCAACACATTGACATCATTTAAAAAACCCATATAATTTATCAGGTAAGTATGTTCGGATTTAGCCAACACCACAACTATCCAACCGGCATTTTATCATGAAGAATAAATTGAAAAAGGGCGTTTATTACGATGATCCCAAAGTACGGAAAGAAATACTGGTCCGTATGGGGCTTTAAACCATAGGCTGATTATCAATTTCTTAAATGGTTACCGTTTGAGGTAGACAAACCATGGAAAAACATACAGTATTTCCTGATTCCATAATCGTTAACAAGGGAATAATTTCTAAACTGTTTCTCGAGCTAAACATCAAAACCTTCCGGGACGCATGTTTATTTGTTTTAAACCTGCCTTACGGATATAATTCGCTCCGGGATGACGTAACGATACTATTCAAAGATGGTTATGGGACGTGCACGACCAAACATGCGGTCATCGCCACCCTGGCCGAAGAGCTTGCGATTTCCATTCTCCGGATGCTCGGGATATACGCCATGGACGAGCATCTCGTTACCGGCGCGGAGCGTATTCTCGCGAAATATAAATTACCGTACGTGCCGATGATCCATTGTTTTCTTGATTATATGGATCACGGGGTCGATTTGACCGAAGGCAACCATAACGGCAAAAACCATCCGATCGAAGATTTCCTGTATACCGAGAAAGTGCCGCCCAATATCTCCGAGAAAGAAGAGTATCTGCTTTATCGCAAGGCCCTGCAGGAACGAATCCTGATGCGAACGGAAATGCATGGGATCAGCATGGCGGATGTCCTGCGCGCCCGGCTGGAAGGCGTTGCTCACCTGCGGGCTAAAGTATCCCAACAATAAAAAGACTTTAAAAGCGGCCTTAATTTGACAAGCAAAACGCTTGACAGCCCAGCGGCCGCGTTTTATAATGACGGATAATCTGCCTATGAACATCATGGAGGTCTGATGAAAATTATCGATCTGACCGATCAGCACAAGGATCTTTATTGCCTGTGCCTTGAGGATTGGTCGTCGGAGATCCGGGAAGCCGGCGACCACAAATCCCAATGGTATAATATAATGAAAGACAAGGGCTTGCGGGTTAAGCTGGCCACGGACGACAACGGTACGGTCGCGGGCATGATCCAGTACGCGCCGATCCGGCACACCCATATCGAGGGCAAGGACCTTTATTTCATTTATTGCGTGTGGGTTCACGGGTACAAACAGGGCCGGGGGAATTTCCAGAAAAAAGGTATGGGCAAAGCCCTGCTCGCCGCGGCCGAAGAGGATATTAAATCACTGGGCGCCAAGGGCGTCGCGGCATGGGGCGTCGGCCTGCCGTTCTGGATGAAGGCGTCCTGGTTCAAGAAACACGGCTATAAAAAAGTCGATAAGGACGGCATCTCCGTGCTTATGTGGAAACCATTCACGCCGGACGCCGAACCGCCGAAATGGATCAAGCTCAGGAAAAAACCCGAACCCGTGGCCGGCCAGGTGACAATAAGTGCGTTCAAGGACGGCTGGTGCCCGGCGCAGAACATGGTTTTTGAACGAGCGAAGCGGGCGGCCGCCGAGTGCGGTACCAAGGTGGTTTTTAACGAGATCAACACCCATGATCCCAAGATCCTGCGGGAATGGGGGATCGGCGACGCGCTCTATATCGACGGCAAAGCGGTGCGGACCGGCCCGCCGCCGAAATACGAAAAGATAAAAAAGCAGATCGAAAAGAAGGTAAAAAGGCTGAAATAACATGAAAGTTAACTTCCAGACAGTCTGGAAGTTAACTTTTGGAGGTAACAAAGGAGGGCTTTTAGCATGATCCCGGGTGTTATCCGGTCTATCGTCATCGGCATTTTTCGGCGCGATGACCAGATTCTTGTCGGCGAGGGATTTGACAAGGTAAAGAAAAATTATTACTACCGACCGCCCGGCGGATCCGTTGAATTCGGCGAGCGGGCGGAAGACGCTCTGAAGCGGGAGATCCGAGAGGAGTTTGGTGCCGATATCGATATCTGGCTTTTCCGTGGAAGCTTTGAAAATATATTCGTCTGCGACGGGATACCCGGTCATGAGATTGTCTTGATCTACGAAACAAAATTCCGCGATCAAAGTTTCTACCAACTTGACGAAATGAACGCGGTCGAGGACAACGGCGAGGTTTTTAGGGCGGTTTGGAAGGGCATGAAGGATTTTGACGCCGACCACCGTCTGGTGCCTGAAGGGATCGAAAGATTATTAATTTAGAAATGCAATGAACTATGATAAATCCACCACTATTTCCTCTCCTCTTTGAGGAGAGGATTAAGGGGAGGAGGTTATAAAATTCGTTTATGAAAACAGACAACTTTGAAATAACCTTTGCGACCGAGGACGATATCCCATCAATTAAAAAGTTATTTCAGGAATACGCGCAAGCGATAGGCATCGACCTGTATTTTCAAAATTTCGACGAGGAATTGGCTGGCCTGCCCGGTAGGTACGTTCCGCCTGACGGCGCGCTCCTGATCGCGAAAAGTAGCGGCAAAACCTGCGGCTGTGTTGCCTTAAGAAAGTTTGATGACCAGGTCTGCGAAATGAAACGGTTATACGTCAAGCCCGAATTCCGAAAGCATGGATTAGGAAAGGATTTGGTTGAGCGTATCATCAGCGAGGCAAAAAACCGCGGTTACAAGGTCATGCGGCTTGATACCCTGGCGACCATGCAGAGCGCGATCAAGCTCTACAAATCTTTCGGTTTTCACGAGATCCCCGCATATACTTTTAACCCGATCCCGGAAGCGGTATACATGGAAAAAAAGTTCGATGAAGAACCATAAACCGCGTATTCAAGCGCGAAAAGTATTATATAAGATACGAAGTGAATTTCCATCCCTGTCGTGGAGGAAATACCGTTTTATCAATCACGGGTGGGATCATTTCGTGATCATTCTGGATGAAAAAATAGTATTTCGTACGTCAAAAGATGTGCGGGATCGGTACGAATTGAAAACCGAGATCGGCCTGCTGGCGTATTTAAGGAAAAAAGTCGATATCGGCATTCCCGAATATAAATATATCACCCGCGATAAAACATTGGCTGGTTATGATATCCTTCCGGGAAAGGAACTGACACCCGCTCGTTTTAGACGTTTAATGAAGGAAGAAAAACAAACGGTTGCCCGCCAGCTTGCCCATTTCATTTCAATCCTGCATGCGACCCCCAAATCGGTAATTAATAAATATCACGTGCGGATCCAGAATTATCATAAAGAATTCACCAGCTTTGTTCGGAATATAAAAGTTCTGCTTTTCCCGCGCCTGCGTAAAAGAGAAATTAAAACTACAATCCTGTTTCTTAATGAACTAAAAAACGAGATTGGCCGAAAATTCCCCCGGACGCTTGTCCACCAGGATTTGGGCGACATACATATTCTGTGGGATAAGAAAAATAAGCAGATTAATATTATCGATTTCAGCGATCGGTCGTACGGCGATCCGGCCATTGACTTTACGGGTCTGCTGGAATACGAAACCGCATTTACCCGGCGGGTCTATCGTCTCTACAAGGGTAAAAAGGACGATCGCATGCTGATCCGGTCGAAACTGTATTATAAAAAGGTTTCGCTCTATCTCATGATGGATGCCCTGCGGGGCGATCCCTGTACCTTCAAGGAAGGTTACGAGTTGTTCCGCCGTCGATTTAAAATTTGAAATAAAAAAAGGTTGATTATTATATATAAAAATTTTTTTCCAGTATCTTAAATCCTCTCCCTAAATAATCGGGAGAGGGAAAGGGCGAGTGTTTCAAAATGAATTTTAAAGATCTGTCGTCGAATAAACCCAAGATAAAATACGGTTGCGCGAAACGGCTGACTACCCTGGCCAAGAACGAGCCGGATAAACTTTATCCCCACTTTGATTATTTTGTTAAAATGCTGGACCACGAAAACCAGATCCTCAAATGGACCGCGATCGACATCGTCGGCCATCTGGCCGAGTCCGATAAGATAAAGAACATCGGCCGGATATTGAGGAGGCTCTTTGGATTCCTGAACGCGGGCAAGCTGATCACGGCCGGCCACGCGGCTCAGGCGCTGGCCGGGATCGCGAAAGCCAAACCAAAATATCAGAGAAAGATCACGGATGAGTTATTGAAGGTGGAGCGTTATAAATACGACACGGAAGAATGCCGCAACATCGTGATCGGGATCGTCATCAACGCGGTCGGTCCGTTTTATCCGGAGCTGAAAGATAAGAAAGCAGTCATTGAATTCGCTAAGCGGCAATTAAAAAACCGCCGCAACGCCACCCGTAAAAAAGCCGAGCAATTCTTAAAAAAGACGAAAAAACCCCTGAAAATCCACAGAATCTAACAATCGCGGACAGCTGCCAATTGTATGATTTTGAATTATTAAACTTAATACCCGCCATAAAGGCGAAAATCAGGGTTGACACAAAAACTAACATCCGTATAATATTTTGAGGAGGAAACAATGAACATTTTATTTATCTTTCTAATTTCCGCGGAATCATTTCTGCCCATTACCTGGACAAACAAAGCTGCGATGCCGCAGGCACTGGCCGGCTGCGGCGGCGCGGTCATTGGCGATACGGTTTATGTCATCGGCGGACGCGACAGCGCGGGAAACCGATATGCCACCAACTATATTTACCTGCCCGCTACCGATTCCTGGACATCAAGGGCCAACATGCCGACACCGAGAGCGCATCTGGGCTGCGCTTACGCGAACGGCAAGATCTACGCGATCGGCGGATGGGTGGGATCGACCGCGTCCGGAACATGCGAAGAATTTGATCCGGTTAGCAACACCTGGCAAACAAGAGCGAGCATGCCCACGCCCCGGTACACCCTGGCGATCGCCGCCGTGGCCGGGAAAATTTATGTTTTCGGCGGCATGAACATGAGCGGCCAGATCTTCAGCACGGTCGAGGAATACGACCCGGTCGGCAATATCTGGGCGACCAAAACTCCGATGCCGACCGCGAGAATGGGACCGGCTTGCGCCGTAATCCGGGATACGGTGTATGTTTACGGCGGTTCCACGGTTGTCGGCGGCGGACTGACCACCGTAAACGAGTATTATGTTCCGGCCACCGACACCTGGGGTACAAAAGCGAATATGCCTTCGGCCCGGTACTGCATGGCCGGGTTTACTAATCAGAACAGGGTATACGCGCTCGGCGGATACGATTACTATAATTATCTTCCCCTTTGCCAGGCTTACGATCCGTCGTCCGATACGTGGTCGACCGAAACCCCCATGCAAAACGCCCGTCAGTCATTGCCGGCGGCGGTTGTCGGCAACTGTGTTTACGCTATCGCCGGTTGGAATAACGGCGCGCTGAATTACAACGAAGAAGGGTTATTAGTGACCGGAGTAGCGGAGAATGACGCGGACGGTTCCCAGGATATGAATTTACATGTTTTCCCCAATCCTTTCCATGACCGAACCAATATCCGCTTAACAATATCGGATGCCGTGTCGGTGTACGGGAGCGTATCAATGAGGATCTATGACACATCCGGAAGGCTGGTCAAATTGTTTTCACTACCTACTGCTTACTCCTTACTTCCTACTGTAGTTTGGAATGGCACTGACCAAACCGGCCACGAGCTTCCCGGGGGCGTTTATCTATTGGTTGCAGAATTTAAACGGATAAGGCAGAGTCAAAAACTAATCATTGTCAGATAAAGACGGAAATCCCCCGGGCTAGCCGGGGGATGACGGTGTGGGGATGACATAATTTTTTGTCATCGCGAGTGCCGCATCTAAATCGGTGCGGGACGTGGCGATCTCGATGTTTAAAAAGGCTTCACGGATGTTTTCTACTTTTTCCTTCTCATCGCCAGGATTTTTTCTCGCGTGTAGGGGATGAGGCCGCCCGCGTCGATGATCTCCTGCCGGGCTTTGGGCAGGGGTTCGATGTAGTAAGCCTTCTTTTTTGTCTTGTTGACGACCGTATCCGGCATCACTTCCACTTCATCGCCCTCGTCGGCTTCAATCGTAGGGCAGATGACCGTTTTCAGGCCCAGGTTGATCGAGTTCTGCAAAAAGATCCGGGCGAAACCGCGGGCGATTACGGTTAAGCCCCAGCCTTTGAGGGTCGATGCCGCCTGCTCGCGCGACGAGCCGCATCCGAAATTTTTGCCCGCGACGATCACGCTGCCGACCGGCACTTCCTTTTTCTTCAGTTTTCCGTTGAAGATGGCATAATCGGCGAATGCGTATTGGGGTGTTTCGGTCGGTAGAACCGTGGCCATAAACCGGCCCGGGTAAATATGGTCCGTGGAAATGTTGTCACCGACCTTGAACACTACTTTATTCATGTTATTCTCCTTTTCGCGGGTCCGTGATCACGCCGGTGATGGCGCTGGCGACCGCGACCGCCGGCGAGCAGAGATAGACATCGGCATTGGGATTACCCATCCGGCCTTTGAAGTTCCGGTTGGTGGTTGAAAGCGCGACTTCACCGTCCGCCAGGGCGCCCTGATGCACGCCCAGGCAGCATCCGCAGCCCGGATTCATCACGACGGCTCCGGCATCGATGAGAACGGATAAATACTTTTTCTTCAGCGCCTCTTTATAGATGCGCCAGGAAGCCGGGAAAACAAGCAAACGCGTTCCTCGGGCGACTTTCCGGCCTTTCAGAATCTGAGCGGCGAGTTTCAGGTCGTCGAGACGGCCGTTGGTGCAGGAACCGATGACGATCTGGTGAATTTTCACGCCCGCCACTTCCTCGACCGGCTTCACGTTGTCGACCATATGGGGACAGGCGATCTGGGGTGAAATCCGGCCCAGCTGAAGCTTGACGATTTTGTCGTAGACGGCGTCGGGATCGGGCAGAACCGGTTCCACCGGTTCCTTCACACCCGCTTCTTCCTTGAGATAAAGTAATGTTTCGGCGTCGGCCGGCACGATACCCGAGGTCGCGCCCGCCTCAACCGCCATATTGCAGATCGTGAGCCGGCCCGAAACCGGCATCCGGGTTATCGCGTCGCCGGAGAATTCGAGGACCTTGAAGTTCGCACCCTCAGCGGAAATTTTCCCGATCAGATACAGGATCAGATCCTTGGGCGTCACGAATTTTTTCAGCCGGCCCCGGGTTTCGACTTTGATCGTGCCCGGCACTTCGACGTTGAGAACCCGGCCCAGCGCCCAGACGCTCGCCATTTCGGTCGCGCCGACGCCGAACGCGAACGCGCCGAGCGCGCCGTGGCTCGTGGTGTGGCTGTCCGTGCCGACGACCACCTGTCCGGGCCGGACATAGCCCGATTCGGGCAGGATCTGGTGGCAGATGCCGCCCTCGTCGCTGCGGATGTCGTGGAATTTTGTGATGCCGTGGCGGGCGATGAACTCGCGGACTTTTTTCTGGTTGGTCGCAGTCTTGGAACTTTCGGCGGGAACGCGGTGGTCGAAAATGATTGCGATCTTATTCGGGTCCCAGATTTTCGGTTCCCGACCCGTGCCCTGGAAAATTTCCTGGAACTGGTTGATAACCAGCGCCGCGTTCTCGTGGGACATGGCCAGATCGACCGCCGGTGCGACGACGTCGCCAGTCTTAACCGATACCTGTCCGGTCGAACGGGCCAGAATTTTCTGGACGACGGTCATGCCCATGATCGCTCCTTGCGTTTATTCGGCGATTTTCTTGGCGCCGTGATATTTTGTTTCCATGCGCTCTTTGGGCAGATATTTATCCTCGAGCGCCTTATATTCTTTAAGTCCGACAAAATCCGTGTACTCGGTGAACGATGAAAGCCACTGGGTCTGGCCGGCCAGGATGCCGGTCGGCGAGGCCTTGAGCGCCTTGAAGAAATCCGTCAGGGCTTTAAGCGTTACCATGATCGACGCGACCGGGATCGAGACCCGGCCCACGCCAAGGCGGGCTAGTTCCGGGATCGGGATGAGTTCGGTTTTCACACCGGAGACGGCGTCCATGAGGTTGACCGAAAGCGGGCCTTTCAGCGCCTTGAGCGCATGCTCGATATCCGCCCGGGTCCGGATGCCGTCGATGAACGCCAGATCCGCACCCGCAGCCAGGTAAAGGTTGCAGCGTTTGATCGCTTCGTCCAGTCCGAGGACCGCGAATGAATCGGTGCGGGCGTTGATGATGAAATCCTTATCCAGGCTATTGCGAACTTCGGCGCAGGCCTTGATTTTGCCGACCATTTCCTCGGCCGAGATCACTTCCTTGCCCGCCATGTGGCCGCAGCGCTTGGGAAAGACCTGGTCCTCGATGTTCATGCCCGCCACGCCCATCGCGATCAAGCGCTCCACGGTCCAGGCCGCGTTGACCGCGTTGCCGCCGCCGGTATCGATATCGGCCATGATCGGAATCGCGACCGCCTGGCAGATGTTCCAGGTCAGATCCAGGACGTCCTTGTACTGGATAAGTCCCACGTCGGGTTTGCCGAGGAGCGATCCGGCCAGGCCGTAACCCGAAACCTGGATCGCTTCGAATCCGCATTTTTCGATAACCTTGGCGCTCAAGGCGTCATGGCAGCCCGGCACGACCAGGGCCCGGCGTTCCATGATTCCCTTGCGCAGGGTCGCGCTCTTCTTCATCGTAAACTCCTCCTTATTAAGTATAAATTGTCGCGGTCGGTTCTGACCGACCCCTTTGTCTGATAATATGCGATTAAAATGACGTTATTACGCTTTAAACGCCAATATTATACCCGATTTTAAACCGATAGTCAAGACGGTTGTCGCCGCAAAAGCGAAGATCCGCTTATATGGTCGGGTAATAAGATCGATTTTACCAATTGGCTAAAACCGACGGTGAATCGTTATGAAGCGGGAGTTTTAAGCGTCAGCGGGGAGCGTACGAGGCGACGTACATGCGTTTCCCCGAAGTCAGGCACCGGACCGCGGCCTCGACCCGGACCAAACCCTGTGTCGCGGCGGCTGCGTCGAACGCTTCCCCGGTCCGGAGTTTCATGACCGGCGCGAGGCTCCATAGACTGGCAAAACTGGTCGCCGTCACCTTAGGCAGCCGGTCGTCCGGAAGTTGCAGAACAGCGGCGAGGATGCCGTCGCTTTTGAGCCATGTCCGGAACCGCGTGAGCGCGGCGGACGCGTCGATATATTCGAAAATAAGTCCTCCGAATATCAGGTCGAAACTTGCCGGTTCGAATCCGCAGGCCAGAATATCCTTGTCGACCGTCTCGATGCGTTTCGCGACGTTCCGGAATCGTTCCCGGAGCAAGATGAGGTATGCGGGATTGATATCCACGGCCACGACCCGCTTCGTGACCGCGAAATCGACGTGTTCGAAGCCGTTGCCGGTCGCGCATCCCGCGACGAGCAGGGAGCCGGGCCGGCGTAAGGCCATGGTTTCCTTAAAAACCTTGTTGAGGAACTGGAGTTGGCCGACCTCGGGACTGGCCATGTGCGCTTCGTAGTCGGCCGCGGGAATGGACAGCCAGGGATTGTTTGAATGGTTCATAGTCGTCTTAAAATAATACCCTGCAACTCACGGAAGTCAACATCTTAACGTCACACCTAAAAAAGGTCTTTGTTCCATTTACTAAACGACGGCAGTTTTTCCTTGACATAAGCCATGCTGTGTTGTAATATACTCTAATATAAAGGAAGGCAGGGAGATATGATTGTCGGATTAATAATGATTTTACAATTTGTCGCAACTACATCTCCACAGATGCCGAAGCCAACCGTAAGGTATTGGAAAGACATCCGCACAAATTTCCACTTCGCGCAACAAATATCATTTAATATCCGTCCGATCCACGACGAGAAAGTTTTGATGACGTACGAGATCATCCCCAAAGAAAACATGGACAGCGTCCTGGTTGAATTCCGCAATTTTAAAGGGATTACACCCTTAGGCAGCGAGACCTTGCGGCACTTTAACGCCCGGGCCGGAAAACCGACGAAATTTATCCTAATCCTGCGGTTTACTGATACGCCCGCCTCGTTCGAGGTTGTGATCAAACACAATAAATACTCGAGCAGTTATAATACGCGTTTTACCAGGTATCTGATGAATGCTAAAACCGGTTCTTATAGCTCGATGAAGGAGATACAGTATCAAAGGCCTATTGAATACCGTTTCAATCCATATGTAAGAAAATTCGAGCAGGAAATATACGGTTTCGAACCAAATCGCTGGCAGAAAAACCGGGAGATCATCGATACGGTGAAAACAATGGCGTCCAATTTGCCCGATTCCCTTTGCCTTACGCTATTTGCGGATGCGTTTAGGATCCCCTGGAGAGTCCCTTTCAGGACATGGCAAGATAAGGCGAATTTCCTTCTGGAGCAAGGATGGGTTCGTAATAAAACCGGCGCGGAACGCGACGCTTTCGTTATAAACCTGGCTGATAAAATGGAGGCCGAACGCGTTCAGCAAGAGAAAAACGAAGAACAAATGCGGATTCTGCGCCAGCGAAGAGAGATGTTGAGTTGGGTGATCCCGACCGCTATTCTGGTCGTCATCCTGGGCGCCTTATTGTATTATAATGCCCGAAAAAATACCAGAAAAGTCACGCCCAAGATATTCGACCGGATAATAACCTATCTTATTTATGCGTTCGTTATCGGTGCCGCGTTTTATGTCGCGCGGCCGTATCTGTTCGTGCGAATCGAACGGGAAAAATATGCCCACCCGTCTCCGGTGCCGCAAACTAAGCCGATTAGCAAGCCGATTGAATCTAAATATCTGCCGGCTTCGGAGGATATAATAAAACAGCTTTATATGAAATCTATCGAGTCCGGTCTCGATTCGGAATACGCGTATGAGCATTTACAGATCGTTAAAGCCCGAAGCGTAAAAGGGCCCATTACATTTACTAACTATCCGAGATGGGAATCAAGCCTAACGGTTGCTTCTGTAATTGAGGGATTATTTAAGTTAACGACAGGGATTGATTGGATAGACAATCTAAATAATCAGGAGGGGATATATATTTTTGTTACCTATGAATATGATGTTGTCCATAAAAAACTTGGACGTTTTATTCGTTTTACGACCGACAGAGAAAATAACAGAGGTTATATTATTACGCCATGCTTCCTGAAGCCGATAAAAAATCTTATAACTTACAATGAGGCAAGAAAAATGATATTCGACCAGTTGGGCGAAGAAGACCACGTCCCGTTTTTTTCCATTAAATTGGATTTAACCGAGAAACCAGATGCCCAGGGGAAATATATTTTTTTATGCGGAGCCGGATATAAGGTCGATTTAGAGACAGGAGCACTAGAAAAAGAAACAATAAATACCGGAGTCACAGTTATTAGATAATGTATTATCGTAATTCTTACCTTCACAACTTCTTAACTTCATTTTTTTTCACGGCGTGATCGCGGCGACGAGCGAGTAGACCCGCTCGGCGCCCGATTCTTTCAGCACCCGGCTGCATTCCCGGACCGTCGCGCCCGTGGTCATGACGTCGTCCACGAGCAGGATTTTTTTGCCGGCAACGCCGTCACCCTTGACCGCGAATGCGCCCCGTACGTTTTCCCGGCGTTTGGTCTCCGTAAGCCGGGTCTGGGTTTTCGTAGGTCGGGTGCGAACCAGGACGTCGCCGACCGGAATTGCGCACTCCCGGTGAATGACCCGGGCCAGAATCTGGGACTGGTTATAACCCCGGCGTAAGCGCTTCCACCAGAAAAGGGGCACGGCCACGATCAGATCGCTCTCCTTAAGGAAAAAATCGTATTTGAAGACGGTCGCCATACCCATGCCCAGGATCCGGCCGATCTTCCGAGCCCGGCGGTATTTGAAATGATGGACGATTTTGTCCAGGGGCGGGACGAACAGGGTCCAGGCCCGGCCGTGGTCCAGGTTTTCCTCCCGGCGGCAAAAGCGGCAGGTCGGGACCGGCTGTTTCGAACGCACCTTCCGCGTCGGCCGGCCGCACACCGGGCAATACGGCGCCGGGACGACCGGGATCAGGTTCAGGCAGTCATGGCAGACCGGACCGCCTTCGATCTCGCGGCTGCAGACCAGACAGCTCTGGGGCAGGATGAAATCCAGGGAATAGCGAAAAACGTCTTTGAAAATACCGGTCCGAATAAGACACCTCCGTCTTTAAAAACCCCTTAAAAAATTTTACGCTTTAACTTTTTTCTGGACGGAAATTACGACCGCCTTGTCCACGATCTTCTTCTGTAAGCTTGTGACGTACAGTGCGACACCGGCTAAAATCACGCCCAGGGAAACCAGCTGGTTGACCCAGAGGTTGGCCGCGTTTTCATAATAACGGATAAAATCGACCGCGAGCCGGTACAAACCGCTTACGGCAAGGTAGAGACCGAAAAGTTCGCCGCGGAAATGCTTTCTGCGGAATTTAAAAAAAAGAAAGACGAAAAGGAGCAGGCCGAAGAGCGAGGAGTAAAGCTGAGTCGGGTGAAGGTGGAATTCGCCGACGGGTGAGGAACCGGCGATTGATTCCGGCGGAAATTTGACGCCCCAGGGCAGAGAGCATTTGAGCCCGAAGCAGCAGCCGTTCAGGAAGCAGCCGATCCGGGTGAAAAATTCGCCGAGGGCGATCGAGGGCGCGACGATGTCGGCGAGGAGCAGGACCGGCAGCTTGATGGTTCGAATATAAATGATCCCGGCGGCGACCGCGCCGAGGAATCCGCCGAAGAACATCATCCCGCCGCGCCAGATTTCGAAGATCGTAAAAAAATCGTAATATTCGTTGAGGTGGAAGAGGACGTAAAGCAGCCGGCCGCCGATGATGACGCCGATCATGACCCAGAAAGCCAGGTTTTCGATGACCGCGGCCGGGATGTTGTATTTTTTAGCGGACTTGCGGACGAGAAAGATCGCGACCAGGAACGAAATGACGAGCATCAAACCATAGGAGGGTACGCCCAGGCCGAAGATCCGGATCAGGATCGGTCTCATTTCTTTTCTTTTTTCGCGTCCTCGACGATGCGCTGGGTGATTTCCCGGGGGACTTCCTCGTAATGGTGGAACTTCATCGAAAAATAACCGCGGCCCTGGGTCATGGAGCGGAGGCTCGTGGAGTATTTGTACATCTCGGCCTCGGGCACGATCGCCTTGATCATCTGGTTGCGGCCGACGGCTTCCATGCCCATGATCTTGCCGCGCCGGCTGTTCAGATCGCCGATCACGTCGCCCATGTAATCCTCAGGCACGTAAACCTCGAGTTCGCTGATCGGTTCCAGAAGCACGACGGCGCCTTTTTCGGCGTTCGCCTTCATCGCCATGTTCGCGGCGATCTTGAACGCGATGTCCGACGAGTCGACTTCGTGATAGGAACCGTCGTAGACCGAAACCCGGATGTCGGCGAACGGGTATCCGGCCAGGAATCCCTGTTCCAGGGATTCGCGCACGCCCTTTTCCACGGACGGGATGTAGCGGTTGGGGATCCGACCCTGGGAGATGTCGTCGACGAATTCGAAACCCTGGCTCCGGGCCAGGGGCTCGATCCTCAGCCAGCAGTCGCCGTACTGGCCGTGGCCGCCGGTCTGTTTCTTGTACTTGCCCTGGGCTTCGGTCTTTTTCGTGAAAGTCTCGCGGTACTTCATGCGCGGCTTAACCAGGTCCACGCTCACTCCGTATTTGCGCTGGAGCCGGGATAGGATCACGTCGAGATGGAGTTCGCCGATGCCCGAGATCATAAGCTGTTTGATTTCCGGGTCGAAATAGAAACTGAATGTCGGATCTTCGTTGCGCAGGCGGTTCAGGCCGGTCGAAATTTTCTCTTCGTCGCCCTTGGCCTTGGGTACGACGGCCATCGAAATCGAGGGTAAGGGGAATTCCATGCCCGGCAGTTTGACTGCGGTCTTGCCGGTGAGCGTGTCGCCGGTGTGGGTATCCTTCAGCTTTACCAGGGCGCCGATCATGCCGGTGGAAAGCTGGTTGGTTTCCTTCTTCTCCTTGCCCTTCATCTGGTAAATCTGGTTGATTTTTTCCTCGCCGCCGCGGGTCGGGTTGTTGACGATGCCGCCGACCGGCGCCTTGCCGCTGAAGACCCGGACGTAGCAGAGGTCGCCGAGGTGAGCTTCAACCGCGGTTTTAAAAACGAAGCCCAGGAATTCGCTGTCGTCCGACCGCTTGATTTTCTGATTACCCAGAGCGATATCCGTCAGGAGATCCGGAGACGGCAGGAAATCCGCGATCACGTCGATCAGGTTCTGGATGCCGATGAGCTCAAGCGCCTCGCCGCACAGAGCGAGCGATATTTTGCCCTCGGCGATGCCTTTCTTGACCGGTTCGAGGCACTCGGCCAGCGCGATCTCCTTGCCCTCGACGAACTTGTTCATCAAATTGTCGTCGATTTCAGCCGCGGCCTCAATGAACTGGTCCCGGTACTCGGCAACTTTATCCTTGAGGTCGGCCGGAACTTCGGTCTCGACGATTTTGCCGTCTTTCGCGACATAGGCCTTGTTTTTAATGATGTCGACGACGCCGTGAAATTTTTCGGCCGCGCCGACGGGAATGGTCAGGACCACAATCTTGCGTTTGGTTATCTCATGAAACGTTTTTACGACCGCGTAAAAATCGGTGTTTTCCTTCTTCAATTTATTGACAAAAAACAGGGACGGCAGGTTTTTTTTCTCCACCTGCTGGAGCATCCGCTCCGTGCCCACCGCGATGCCGGTCGCGGCGTCAACGACCAGGACCGCGCAATCCACGGCTTCGACGCCGCTCAGCGCGTCGCCGATAAAATCCAGGTAGCCCGGCGTGTCAATGATGTTGAAGGTGTAGTCGCGGTAAGGAAAGGTAGCCAGGCCCAAAGAAAGGCTGCAACCCCGTTTTAGTTCCTCGGGATCGGTGTCAAAAACCGACGTCTCGTCGGCGACCCTGCCCAACCGGTTATTCGCGCCGGTAAGGTACAGCATGGCGTCGCAAATGGAAGTTTTTCCACCGCCGGCATGGCCAAAAAAACCGACATTTCGATAACTTTTTGCGCTCATTTTTCTGCCTCCTTATCACGAAGCGCGGGAATTAACGAGAATATTCTCCAATTCTTAAAGATTCGGATGTTATTCATTCGCTGCGGCAATACTATCCAGATTATTTTCCGGCCGCCTCACGATTTATTTTACCTAAAAAATATGAAAAGTCAACAAAATAAAGATAACCGATGGGAGATAACCGATGACCGGGTTTATATTGACTCCCGGGTTAAAATAGTTATATTTCATTTGTATGGAGCGCAGAACGTTCCGGCGTTTGATCGGAATCACGGGCATAATACTGTTCTTTGCCTTCATCATACTGATTTCATATTTTTTCGTCAAAAAATACGGCTTTTTAATCAAAGATCCGGTCCAGTTCCGGGCCGTGATCCGGGGTTACGGCGGTCAGGGGTACATCGTTTATCTTTTATTATACATTATCCAAATCATTTTCGCGCCGATCCCGGGCCAGGTATTGAATATTTCATCGGGCGTCCTCTTCGGGGTGGGAAGAGGCATAATTATTTCCTGGGCCGCGGTTTTTTTGGGCGGCGGCCTGGCGACCCTGATGTCCCGGCTTCTGGGCCGGAAAATACTGGAATTTATCCTGGACGACAAAGCCTGGAAGTTCGAGCAGGAAATTACGAAACGGGGATTGTCGTTCATCTTTTTCCTGTCCGTTTTTCCGAATCCTCTTGGCGACGGCGTATTCTATCTCGCCGGGCTGACGAATATCGCCTTGCGGGTCCTGATCCCGATCATCGCCCTGGGCCGGCTGCCCGGGATCGTGGTCTGGGTCCTCCTGGGCGATAAAATCCTCCGGGCCGGGGTCGCGGGCTGGATCTTCGGTATCCTGGGATCCTTCGCCGCGGTCGGTTTGTATCTAATATTTCAAAAACAATTCGAAGCGTTCTTTGAAAAGATGGTCCGTCAGGGCCGCTGGTTATTGAAAGACCGATCGCCATGACCGCGCCGCAATTAAAATGAACGAAGTTGTGAGGGGTGGAAGGCGGGCGGATGAGAGGTTGACTTCAAAGCCCGGACGGATATTATTTTGAGAAAAATTATGCGGATAACCTACGGCCGCGGAAGGAAGCGCGATGAAAAATAAAAAAATTTTCATTCCGATCATTTTGCTGATCGTCGTTATTATCGTCGTGGTGGTCATCGTCGCCCGACCTAAACCGATCGGCATTTCCGGATCGGGCATGATCGAAGTTGATGAAATTCAGATCGCGACCAAACTCGCCGGCCAGATCTCGGAAATAAGAGCGCCGGAAGGAAGCCGGGTCAAAGTCGGCGATACCCTGATCGTAATCGATCATCGGGAATTGGCAGCACAGGAAAAGAGCGTCCGGGCCGGGTTCGCGGTCGCGGAGCAGGGATTAAAGGAAGTCCAGGCCCGGAAAAGGGAATTGGAAAGGAATCGGGAGCGGATGCGCAGCCTCCATGATTCGGGCGACCTCCCGGATAAAGACTGGGAAGATATCGAAACCCAGTACGAGGTGCTAAAGACCCTGGAAGAAAAAGCGCGGGCCGGATTGGGCGGGGCCCGGGCTCAGATCGAGTTGGTTCAGGCCCAGCTGGCCAACGCCCATATCCTGAGCCCCATAACCGGCGTAGTTCTGGCCCGCAATTTTGAACCGGGCGAAATGGTTTTTCCGGGCGCCCAGATTCTCAAAATCGGCGACCTGAAAGCGGCCTGGCTCAAGATCTACATTCCAGAAAAGCGGGTGGGCCGGGTCCGGCTGGGCGCGACCGCGGTCGTTTACGCCGACGCTTACGCCCGGCAGCAGTTCCGCGGCAAAGTGACCTGGATCGCGCGCGAGGCGGAGTTTACGCCGAAAAACATTCAGGTCAAAGAAGAAAGATCCCAACTGGTCTTCGCGGTCAAGATCGCCATTGATAATCCGGACGAAAAGCTCATGCCCGGCATGCCCGCCGACGCCGAGATCCGGGAAGATGCCGGTGATTGAAGTCCGGGATCTTTCCAAGAATTTTAAAAAAACCCCGGCTCTGCGCGACCTAACCCTAACCGTCGAACCGGGCGAAGTCTTCGGTCTGATCGGCCCGGACGGCGCGGGCAAAACGACGCTCCTGCGCGTCCTGGCCGGCGTTATGAAACCCGGCCGGGGGCGCGTTCAGGTATGCGGCGTCGACGTCGTACGGGATCCGGATAATGTCAAATCGAAGATCGGCGTCGTCCCTCAGAATTTTTCCCTGTATACGGACCTGACGGTCGAAGAGAACCTTAATTTTTTCCGTCGCATGTATATTATCCCCGAGTCCGATTACGCCCGGCGCCGGGAGCGGCTTTTGCAGGTCACCCGGCTTGGTCCATTCCTGGCGCGCCGGGCCGGTCAGCTGTCGGGCGGCATGCAGAAAAAGCTCGCCCTGATCGCCAGCCTGCTCCATACGCCGGAGCTGCTGATCCTGGATGAACCGACAACCGGCGTAGATCCGGTCTCGCGGCGGGAGCTTTGGGAATTTTTATACGACCTTCATGGCCAGGGCGTGACAATCGTGGTTTCCACTCCCTACATGGACGAAGCGGAAAGATGCTCGCGGGTTGGTTTCCTTTACCGGGGGGAGTTGCTCAGCGTCGCCCGACCCGGGGATGTGAAAAGCGTTTATCCGTATTTTATTCTGGAAATTACCGGGAGTGATCCGGAGAAATTACGGGATCTGGATTTCCCCGCCGGGACCAACCTGGTCGACGCCTATCCGGTCGCCGATGCGCTGCATGTTGTCCTGGACCGCCCCGATCCCACCGGTATCGAGACGCACCTGAAAAAAAACGGGATCGCGGCCAGCATGCGGACAATCGAGCCGAGTTTCGAGGATGCCTTCATCGCCATGATCCGGCGCAAAGCCGCTACGACCCATGACCAAGCGCATAAATTATCACTGTAATCGATTTTTAAAATCACCGTAATCATCTTATGAACAGCATCGAAGTTGTTGACCTGACCAAGAGATTCGGGTTGTTCACGGCCGTCGACCGCGTCAGCTTCAGCCTGGAAAAGGGTAAGATCTTCGGATTCCTCGGACCCAACGGCGCGGGTAAGACCACGACCATCCGCATGCTCTGCGGCATCCTTAAGCCGACTTCGGGCCGCGGGACCGTGGCCGGCCTGGATATCGTCCGCGAGAACGAGCAGATAAAAAAACGGATCGGGTACATGTCCCAGAAGTTTTCTCTATACCCGGATCTGACGGTCGAGGAAAATATCGATTTCTTCGCCGGAATCTACCGGGTCGAAAACCGGACCCGCGCGCAACGTAAGGAGTGGGCCCTCGCGACCGCCGGTCTGGCCGCCGACAAAAAACGGATCGTGCGCGAACTGGCGCAGGGTTTCAAACAAAGGCTGGCCCTGGTTTGCAGCCTGCTCCACCGGCCGTCGATCGTTTTCCTTGACGAGCCGACCGCGGGGGTTGACCCGCTATCCCGGCGTGACTTCTGGCGCCTCATCTATCACCTCAAGGCCGAGGAACAGACCACGGTTTTCGTCACCACCCATTACCTGGACGAGGCCGAGCACTGCGAAAGCATCGCCCTGATCCAGGATGGCCGGATCGTCGCCCTGGGCAAGCCGGCTCAATTGAAATCGTCGGTCAAGTCCCGGATCTATCTGCTCGCGGCGGAACCGGCAACTAAAGTCCGGGAGTTGTTAAGCCGGGAACCGATGGTTAAAAAGCTGATACCCCTGGGTCTTGCCTGGCACGTTTTTCTGGATAAGGATAGCGAAGCCCGGGAATTGCGAAACCGACTGACCGGCCAGCAAGTCCGCGTTCTCCGGCTGGAACCCGTGTCGCCCAGTCTGGAAGACGTTTTCGTTTCGATCATGGAGCCTTAAAACGCGAACCTGGGCGATCATCGGCAAGGAATTCCTGCATATCCGCCGGGATATCCGGGTTCTGTATTTCGCCCTGATCTGGCCGGTCGTGTTGCTCATCCTTTTCGGATCCACGGTAACCTTTGACGTCCGGAACGTGCCCGTGGTTTTTTATGATATGGACGGCAAGCGGGAGAGCCGGGATTTGTACCAGGCTTTCCGCCAGACGGGCGTGTTCGACCTCCGACTGCGTTCCGATTTTGACTGGGCAAAAAGCCCCGGTCTTCTCGACCGGGGCGAGGTCAGGGGGCTGGTTGTTATCCCCGCGAATTTCAGCCGTCACCTGGGCCGCGGGGAACCGGCCGCGATCCAGGTTTTGATCGACGGCAGCGACAATAATACGGCCCAGATCCTGCTCGGCTACATGGCCGGGATAAGCCAGGTTTATAACCAGCGGTATGCGGCCGAATTCCTCCGGCCTTACGGCAGCCAGGTCCCGAACCGGAAACCGCCGGTCGACTACCGGACCCGATTCCTGTATAACCCGACGCTCCGGAGCCAGAATTTCATCGTCCCCGGTTTGATCGCGGTCATCATGATGATCCTGGGCACATTACTCACCGCCCTGACCATTACCGTGGAATGGGAACACGGAACCATGGAGCAGCTCTTTTACACGCCCATCCGGGCCCGGGAATTTATTCTCGGCAAGCTGACGCCTTATTTCCTGATCAGCGTCGTGCAGATGACCCTGGTGCTCGTCACCAGCGTTTTCGTTTTCCGGGTTCCTTTCCGGGGCAACCTCGCTTTATTCTACCTGGCCGCGGCGCTCTTCATGCTCGGCGCGCTCGGCATCGGGTTGTTCCTGTCACTCGTCTCCCGGACCCAGCAAGTGGCGGCGATGCTCGCGTTTCTAACCACGTTCCTGCCTGCTTTCCTCCTTTCCGGTTTCATCTTCCCGATCGCCAGCATGCCTGTGGTTTTGCGCATTCTGTCCGACCTGGTTCCGGCTAAATATTTTCTCAACATCACCCGGGGGCTGTTCTTGAAGGGCGCGGGCCTTAATCTGCTCTGGCCGGATTTTCTGATCATGCTTGGATACGCGGCTTTTTTCGTGTTCTGGAGCACGCGTCGTTTCCAGAAGAGGATCGCCGGATGAGCGTTCTGATCGCGTTCATCCGCAAGGAATTAATCCAGGCTCTCCGCGATCCGCGCATGCGCTTCGTATTGTTCGGCGCACCCCTGATCCAGCTCGTGATCTTCGGCTACGTGGTCACGACCGACATCAAGAATATACCGCTTATGATCATCGACTACGACCGTTCGTCGCAAAGCCGGGAACTCACCGCCGCGTTCTTCACCTCGGGTTATTTTGTCCGGATAAGGGAGATAAACGGGTCCGTCATGACCGCGGAGGCGGCCCTGAAGAGTAGTAAAGCCCGGGTCGCGATCATAATCCCGTCCGGCTTTTCCCGCATCCTGAGCCGTTCGGAATCGGCGCCGGTTCAGATTCTGCTTGACGGTTCGGACGGGAACTCGGCCAACGTCACCAAGGCATACATCGAAGAAATCATGGCCAGCTATTCCAAAAAACGGCTCGCCGAGGAACTCAATACCCGGTTTCCGGCCACGGTCACAAGCCGGACCGGTCCGCTCTTGAATCTCCAGGTGCGCATTTTCTACAATCCCGAGCTGCGCAGTTCGAGTTTTATGGTTCCCGGCATCCTGTGCATGATCCTGCTTATCGTGACGGCGCTGCTTTCGGGTTTGTCGATAACCCGGGAAAAGGAACTGGGGACCATGGAGCAGATCATCGTTTCGCCCCTGCGCCGGGTTGAATTCATCCTGGGCAAGACCATTCCGTTCGTGCTGGTCGGCCTGATCGACGTCGTCCTGGTCCTGGTCGCAGCCCGGATCCTGTTCCATATTCCGATCCGCGGCAGCCTGGTTCTGCTTTTTGTCGCGGCGCTCATCTTCCTTTTCACCTCCCTCGGTCTGGGGCTTTTCGGAGCGTCGGTCTCCCGGACCCAGGCCCAGGTTATGCTGACGATTTTTCCCTTCATGATGCCGGCTTTTTTGCTCTCCGGTCTTTTCTTCCCGATCACGTCCATGCCGGTTGCGCTCCGGTGGATCGCGTATATCAATCCCCTGACTTATTTCCTGGTCATCGTCCGGGGCATTCTTTTGAAGGGCGCGGGCCTGACCGCGCTCTGGCGGGAACTACTGATCCTGGCCGTCTTCGGCGCGGCCCTTCTTACCTTCAGCGCCCTGCGGTTCCGGAAAAGGATAGAATGAAAGATCCCAATAAAGGAATGGGGTCAAATCTAAACATTATAACCAGCTTGACTCTTCCTTGTCAGACGATATAATGACTTCGATGGCGAGGCCTTTAAGAATTCAATTTTCAGGCGCCTTCTATCATCTTACTTGTCGGGGTATCGAGCGCCGGAACATTTATATGGATGATAGTGACCGTCAGCGATTTTTATCCTTGCTGGGCAGGTCTGTGGAAACATATCAGATCAATCTATTGGCTTACGTCCTGATGCGGAACCACTTTCATCTTGTGATTCAAACCCGAAAGGCCAATTGTGCTGAATTCATGCGTCATTTCAACATCTCCTATACGGGATGGTTCAATTGGCGTCATAAGCGGAACGGAAATTTATATCAAGGTCGTTACCATGCGTTTTTGGTGGATGCGGACAACTATTTGCTCGAAGTGTCCCGTTATCTGCATCTAAATCCGGTTCGTGTAAATAAACTGGAATCATTACCCTGGTCAGAGCGTTGGCGCTACGTTCGGGAATATCCATGGAGCAGCCTGTTGGATTACTCCCAAAAACGGCGGTCGATTGGGCTTGTAAAACATGAAATGATTTTATCCATGATTGGCGGGTACGGTCCTTATCGGGAATTCATGGTTGATGGATTGAAACTGGGCGTCTCGAATCCCTTTAAAGAAGTTAATGGTCAAACGATTTTAGGGGACGAGCAGTTTGTGGAGGATATGAAGCGAATGTTAGAACGCGGTTCCGTTCGCGAGCAGCCGGCGTATCGGGATTTGGTAATAAAAAGCCCAAAACCGGAGGATGTGTTGCGTATTGTGGCGAAGGAACTTGGTGTCCAGCAGGCGTTATTATGTACGCGCAGAGGTGACGGTATTAAGCGCGGTCTGGTTGCCGAGTTTTTATATCAATACTGCGATCTCACTCAGGCGCAGATCGGTAAAATTCTGGGTGGGATCGACTATATGGCAGTATATCAGTTGCGGCGGCGTTTACGCGCAAAGCTAGCTCATGATGCGGATATCAGAAAACGGTTTGAAGAAGCCGATAATCGGCTTAAAGGTGGTTTGTTATAATGTTTAGATTTGACCCTAAATAAGGAGGATTCTTGGTTTCAATGTTTTTAATCCTGCTTTTGGCCGATCCGGATCCAGGAACTTTTTCGATCGTCGCCCGGGATCCCCAGACCGGCGAGCTGGGCGTGGCCGTGGCCTCGCGGGTCGTGGACGCGGGATATATCGTGCCCTGGCTCGAAGCCGGCGCCGGCGCGATCGCCAGCCAGGCCTTGGCCAACCCGTGGCTCGGCGTTTGGGGTTTGCAGGACCTGGCCGCGGACGGCACCGCCGATGAGGTTTTGAAGGACCTTCTGGCCCGGGACTCGGCGTTTGAAGACCGGCAGATCGGTATCGTCGACCATAACGGCCGGAGCGCCGCGTTCACGGGTAAGAATTGCTCAAGCTGGGCGGGTCATAAAACGGGTGAAAACTTCTCGATCCAGGGCAATATCCTGACCGGACCCGAGGTCGTGGACAGCATGACCGCGGTTTTCTTGCGGACGACCGGACCCCTGGCCGAGAGACTGCTCGCAGCGCTCGAGGCCGGCGAAAAAGCCGGCGGCGACAAGCGGGGCAAACAGTCGGCCGCGCTGTACGTGGCCGTGCATCGCGGCGGCTACCAGGGCGCGGACGACCGGCTGGTTGACCTTAAGATCGTCGATCTTGCGGATCCGGTCAAGGAGCTGCGCCGTCTCTACGAACTCTGGCAGTACACCTTTATGGCCGCGGCGTATATCCGTTTGAGCGACGAGGATACGCGCGACGCAGAAGCTTTTCTCACGCGCGCCCACGACCTTATGCTGAACGCCCTGAAGAGCGGCGTGGAAACGCCGGAAGTTTTCAATTCGCTGGCCTGGGAATTCGCATTGCGGAAAAAATACCCGAAGGAGACGGTTCTGGCTGCGGTCATGGCCCACGAGCTGGCGCCCGACGATCCGAACATCATGGACACCGTGGCCGAGGCTTATTTCGCGGCGGGCGACATAAATAAAGCCGTCTACTGGGAAAAAGAGGCGCTGAAACGCGACCCGGAAAACGAATTTTATAAAGGCCAGTTGAAAAAATTTCAAGAGAAGAAATAACAGAAAATGTCAAATTACAAATACCAAGATTTCAAACCAATGACAAATGAAAAATGACAAGAGGATAAATACAAACTGTCATCCTGAACCATATCCTGAATTTATTCCGGGATTGTTTCAGGATCTAATGGAGGATAAACCATGAGAAAAGCGTTGGTAATGGTGTGCGCGTTGATGTTGATGTTCTGTACGGGCCAGCCCAAAAAGGAAACGGCGCCCGTCGTTCCGACCGGAGGTGAAGCCATGAAGATTATACTTACCAGTCCCGCTTTTGTCGAAGGCGGCATGATCCCTAAAAAATATGCCGGCGCCGCGGAAAACGTCTCGCCGCCCCTGGCCTGGAGCGAAGCCCCCGGTCCGGCTAAAAGCCTGGCCCTCATCGTTGACGACCCGGACGCGCCTTCCGGCGACTGGGTCCACTGGGTGGTCTACAACATGCCCGCAACCATGAAGGAAATGCCCGAGGACATCGGTCCGGACGAGCGGATCGCGGGGATCGGCATCCAGGGCAAGAACGATTCCGGGAAAATCGGCTGGGACGGGCCGTATCCCCCTTCGGGAACGCACCGGTATTTTTTCCGGCTTTACGCCTTGGATAAGGTGCTGGACGACATGCCGGGTCGGACCAAGAAACAACTGCTCGCGCAGATCGAAGGCCATATCCTGGCGCAGGGCGAATTGATGGGCCGGTATAAAAGGCAATAGGGATAAAAAAAGGCGCGGGTATAACCCCGCGCCTTTTTAATCAATGATTAGTCTTTAATAATACCAGAGCAGGTAGAAAGCGAACGGTTTGTCGTTGCCGAGTTTGACTTCCATCTGGCTGGAAGCGGAACTAAAGGAAAAACCGCTGAGCGCGGCCAGATTGAGCGAAAAATGATCGCTGATAAAGTGTTCGAGGCCGAAGCCGAAGGGAAGACTGAATCCGATTTCCATGTCTCCGGATCCGTATTTGTCCATGACCAAACCGAGACCGGCTTTGGCGTAGAGGTTTGTTTTGGCGTGACCCTTCAGGAGAAAGTTGCCGAGCGCGGACAGTTTGAATAACAGGTAATCGAAGCTGTCGCCGCTGTCAAACGTGAATTGAAAGATGGGTTCGACCGCGAGATTCGGTCCGAGGCCGATGCGGGTTACGGCGATATCCGTAACCGGCAAGAAAAGCAAGCTGCCCATATTAGTTCCCCCCGGCGACCAGCCCAAGCCCATGCCGATCCGTCCGTCAAGATCAAAGGCGTTTAAGAGACCAACGCTGGCCAGCAGCAGGATTGCCAATAAAGTTTTTCGCATTTCACGCTCCTTTTTAAGATATTATACACAGGATTTCGGCTTTGTCAACCGGCTCAGACGTCGAGGATTATCGTCGCCCGGTAGGCGTCCGGCAGTTTTTCGATTTTAAGCTTGTGATAAGTCGGATTTTTTATTTCGAGTTTCACCTTATTCTTTTGGGGATCGAAAAGACCGCCCCGGACCTTAGCTTTGAGCGTCAGGTCCTTAAAGGTCAGCTCGTAGTTTTGCGGCACAAAGCCCCGGACCGAAAAATTGTACAACAGTTCCCGGCACCAGTCGAGAAACAGGTCTTCCAGGGAATCGGCCGACAGTTCAAAATTTATTTCCCGGTCCGCGGTCACCGGGTCCGCGATCTGGGTTTCAAAGATCGCCCGCCCGGTGTCGATAAATAAATCGGTCAGGGTGGCGGAAGTGACCTCCAGCCCAAGGTCCGCGGTGTGATCCAGATACCGGTATGCGGTCATCCTAGCCGAGTGCTGCCCGGAATATATCCAGTTGGTACCCGGTGCGGGCGGCGTTTTCCTGCAGCTGCCGGACCGACCGGTACTGGATTTCGATCTTGCTGACGGTCATATCCCGGTCGGCGTGGTGTTGTTTCAGGATCGTAATCACGGCGAGGATGAAAACCCAGCCGAGCAGTTCCTCGAAGCTTTCCTTGTGAAACCACTGAACGCCATCGTACGAATTGACGCCCAGAAAACTCCGGACCTCGGCGGTGTCGAGCATGACCTTCAGGTTGCCGATCACGTCCTCGCTTTCCGCGAAGACATGCGCGAAGGCGGTGAGCGTCCGGATGAGCCGGGTATTTTTCGCGGCCTCCCCATTATCCCAGCCGAAACCGGCGAAAGTTCCCCGGATCGTCTTGGCGAAGAGCCACTGGTCGAACCAGAGGGCGCTGACCCGGCCGTAATCCTGACCCGTTTTCAGTTTGCCCAGGGCCCGGATCGCGAGCCAGGTGAGCAGCATCTTCTTTCTTTTTTCCACGGGTACGGTCTTCTTGATATATTCGACGGCGGGCCGGATGCGTTCGTCCGGTTCGTACAGAATCTTGCTGAAATTATAATTCATCACCTTCCAGGTTTCGGTCAAGTCGTTAACCAGCGGTACGATATCCGTGGTCGCGGCCGTGTATTTCTTAACTGCCGCGAAGAACTGCGAGACCTGGAGATAGAACAAATCCGGGTCGGGCTGGCGGAGCAAGTCCTGAATCGCAGCGGGGTTTATGAGATTGCGCAGGGCGCCGAGGACCGCGGCGTGTTTCATCTCCTGGCGCGCTTCGTCCAGGTCCGGGACGCCCCGGCCGTTCAGATGTAAGCAGAGTTTGCCAAAATCGCCCTCGGCGTTGTCCGGCAATTCGTGGAAATCGGTGAAGACGTGGAACTGGTAACCATCGAGCTGGACAAAGATCCCCTTTTCTCCGATTTCTTTGCCGGCCCGCAGATAGCGCAACCCGGTTTTGAGGTCGCGGAATCCGTAGAAGATTCCGTTTTTATTGTTCAGTTCCAGCCCCTGATCCACGGTCTGCCGAACGAGAACCCCCTTAGCATTGCGGGGCGCCGCAGTGTTGATCCAGCCCTGGGCCGCCTCGTATTTATTGTTATACACGACCAGCGCCCGTTCCCCGCCCCAGCGGTTGGAATACGCGAAGACGTTTTCGTTGACCTTACCGGTCGGGTCGTAAAAATCATAGAGCAGGAAGTTGTCCGCGCCCGCGAAGAGCCGGCGTTTCCTTACGACCGGAAAGATCTCATGCTCGTGGCGCCGCACCAGGTTTTCGTCCGGGGTCTCGCCCTGGTAAGAACGCCGGTATTCCATGCCGTATTTTTCCGTAAAGCCCTCGATCTGGCCATGGCCGAACATGGGGAGGCCGGGCATGGTCACCATCATCAGGGCGACGCCGAAATATTTGTCGCCGCCGCCGAATTGAGCCGCGGCCGGCGCCTCGTCCGGGTTGCTCATGAAGTTTACGTGGCGCTTCAGGATCTCCGGATTGAACTCCAGCGTGTTTTTGATCAGCTTTCGGTAGTTGGCATTGTCCTCGCTTTTCAGCATGTTCATGAAGGCGCTGTTATAAACCCGGTGCATGCCCAGGTTGCGGACAAAATAACTTTCCAGGAGCCAGAAAGCTTCGGCGAGGAGCAGGGTATCCGGCGTTTCCGCGTTGACGCGGTCCACCACCTCGCGCCAGAATTCTTTCGGGATCTGTTTGTTGAACTGCCGGCGCGTCAAGCCATGCTCGGCGCGGGACGGAACGGCGCCGCCGGATCCGGGTTCGGGGAACCAGAGCCGCTGAAAATGCTTTTTCGTCAGGGTCATGGCCGCGTCCAGGCGGATGATCGGCGACCGGCGGGCGACCGCGAGGATCTGGCCGATAACCGCGGTCCGGACTTCGGGCAGCAGGAAGTTCAGCTGGGCGGTATCGTTCCAGGGCAGGCCGGTACCGTCGTTGCCGTGATATATGTAACGGATCCGGCCGGTCGGGTTGTCGACATGCTTGAAAACGACCGCGGCGTCGGCCCGGGTCCAGTAACCGTCCTCGAGGAAGATCTTAATCCGGGGATCATCGGACAGGTCCGGACCCGAAAAAGCGTAACGGTCGTACGGCGGCTGTTCGGTCTGGATGAACCATTCCGGATGCTCGATTATCCAGCGCGAAAAAATCCCCGTATGGTTGGGGACCATATCGACCGCGATCCGGATCTTACGCCATCGGCCGCGTTCTTTTAAATTACCAAAAGCGGACTCGCCGCCCAGTTCCGCGGCGACCGCGTAGTCGTAGACCGCGTAGGCCGAGGCCAGGGCTTCGGGGTTGCCGCACCGTTGTTTGATCTTCTGCGAGGCTCCGCTTCGTTCCCAGATGCCGATCAACCAGAGCGCGTTAACGCCCCAGTCCGCGAGACGGTCCAGTTCCTCGTCCGGAATCTCATCGAGCCGGGCGATATGCCGTCCGTATTTGCGGGACAGCTGGTCGAGCCAGACATGGGTGTGCTTGGCCAGCATCACCACGCCCGGCATCCAATCCGTGTCCGGGGTAAACCGTTCCTCGTCGCGGAAATAGTGGTCGGCGCCGGGCTTACCTTCCTTTTTGAATTCGGGAACCAGGGCCGGCCCGGGTCCGGCCGAGAACCGAGTTTTGGTTTCCTTGATGAAATCCAGGGCCCGCATCAGTTTTTTCAGAAATTTGTCGAGCAGTTTGTCCGAAAGCAAGGAACGCCAGCGGTCCCGGATATAGGCGAGCTGGCCGGCCAGGGAGTCAGGCGCCGCCATCATGGGCGCTTCGAGCAAGTCGGGCAGGGATTGATGGTCGGGTCCATAGACGGGCTGGGTTTGGAAATATCCCCGGATGCGGTCGATGATCTTTTGATAATCCCGGGCCGGCGCCAGGGCCCGGTCGTCGAATAATTCCCGGAACGGTTGGAAAGCGGGGTTCTGGTTGGCCAGGGAAATAAAGAGCAGTTCTTCGAGGACGGTCTGAACATTGGCCGCGACCGCGAGATACTGCTCGGCCGATTGCCGCTTCTGGTAGACCGCGACCGGCGGAAAGAGGTCGACGAACTGGCGGATAACCGCGGCGACTGCCTTTTCATCCATTTTTTCCCGCAGATAATCAAGCGCGGCGGCCCAGGCTTTGGGGTTTCGCTGCGCACGGTATTGACCCGCGACGACATGGAGGATTTCGTCGATGAGCGCCATCGCGTTCAGGTCCGCCGGGCGCAAATAGGTTTTTCCTTTTTGGGCGTTTATCTCCTGGGCGAAGGCGCGCGCGGCCTTCAGGTCGGCGAAAATTACGTTGCCGGTGGATGAATAGATGGTCCGGTCAAAACGATATTGGTCCCGGCATTTTTTCGAAACGTGGAATTCAAAAACCGCGGCGGTCCGGCCGCGAAAGTCCAAAAATCGGATTAAAGGTTGTTGCGTTTCCGGCCGATGGGCGGACTTGATACCGGTAGTCATTAATAAATCATTATAGTTAGATTACTTCCGGCGTCAAGTTAAATGACGGAACCGGCGATCGGTAGTCCGCCTTGACATGATACCCATTCTTCCTATACTTTTTCGTCATGAAGAAAAGCGGATTATGGTGGAAGATCGCGGCGGCGGTTCTCGTCTTCCTTGTTTCCGGATTGATCTGGATTCGCATCGGACCGGACCGGGCACCGACCGGCTCTCGATACCAGATCTTATATCCGACTTTTTTGGGCAATGGCGGCCGTAATTTTTACGGCCGGGGCATGCCCGATTCCCTGGCAGTTGTCTGGCAGGTGTATCTGGGCGGATCCCAGACCCGGGTCGGCAAGCGTATCCTGGACTGGTCGGGCACGGGCTGGCCCGGACAGCCGACCATGCTTCGCGAAGCCGGACGGAATTATATCATCATCGGCGGGTTTGACCACAAACTCCGCAAGTTGGACGCCGAGACCGGACGGGTGATCTGGGCTTACGGGTTCGACGACGTGATCAAAGGCGCCGCGACCTTGATGCCGATCTACAGGGGGGGCCGGGACCTGGTTTTGATCCTGCAGGGCAGCCGGATGGGTTTCAACAAGAACCTGGGGAGCGCGGTCGTGACCAGTTTCCGGGCGATCGACGCCGACGGCCGCGAAGCCTGGCGGTTGAACCTCCGCCGGACCGACAGTTATAGCCGCGACGTGGACGCGAGCGCGCTCGTCCTGGATACCCTGCTTTACTTGGGCGCGGAGAACGGCATTTTTTACATCATCGATCCCGATCCGGAAAAGTGCGTGTTGAAGGATGGCGTGCTCCAGCCCCGGGTCTTGAAGGAGATAACCCTTTATGAACCGGGCGACCTGGTCCGGCATGGAGGGAATCTGGTGGCCGAGGCCTCGCCGACCCTCTGCGGAGACCGGATCTATATCGCCGCCGGTTCCGGGCATGTTTACGGCATCAACCGCAGAACCTGGGAAGCGGATTGGCGGTTTGACACGGGTTCGGACCTGGACGGCACGCTTTCCGTCACCGGCGACAGTTGTTTGCTCCTGACCGTAGAAAAACAATACATATCCGACCGGGGCGGCGTTTTTAAACTCGATCCCCGAAACCCGGCGGATCAGGCCGTGGTCTGGTTTTTCCCGACCGGTAACCGCCGGTTTTCGGATTGGGAAGGCGGGGTTATCGGATCGGCCGCGGTCCGGGATTCGCTGGTCGCGTTCCGGGCCATCGATGGGAACCTGTATCTCATTAATCATTATCTCTTCGAACCCGGCGCCCGGAGTTGGTTTAAAAAACGCGAATACCTCCAACCCAAGCTCTTGGCGCAAGTCCGGTTAAGTCCGGCGATCGCCACCTCCGTGATCGTGGATGACCGGGTTTTAACCGTAGGCTATGACGATAAAATGATAATTTTCAGCGTCGACCGTAAGGACGCCAAGACCGAACTTACGCTCCGGAACTGCCTGATCATTCCCGGGTTTTTCGAATCCACGCCGCTCGTCTGGAACGGCCGGATCTACGTCGGCAACCGCAACGGTTATTTCTACTGCATCGGCGCAAAAAGTGCTCCTTGACAATTAAGATATAATAAATATAATTTACAATGGGTCATAGCCTGAATATCATCTTCCTCTTCCGCCAAAAGAACCGAAAAATCGGATTAAAGCTCTCGACCAACTTGCTGATCACGCTGGCCGCGATCTTCGCGTTCATAACCGTCAGCACCCTGGTCCTGCTCTTTATCAACACCAACCAGAACATGGCCCGCTTGGGTTTGAGCAAGTTGGAGGAAACTAACCGCCAAGTGTCCCAGCGCCTCGACGCGTATAAAAACCGTCTTTGCGCTTTCCAGTCCCAGTTCGAGAACAAGATTGCCTGCGACAACCGGCAGCGGACGTTCTGGGAAATGAACTTTATCCACCCCGACATATGGTCCATGGGTATCGGCGGCATAAAATACCTGACGCCTTCCAAGCACGTGACGAGCCGCAACAATCAGACCCTGAACGAGATCTACAAAACGCTCGACATCCTGCACGGCAAATGCAGCCTGCGCCGCAAAAGCTTGTCCGAGATCGAGAACCAGATCAACGATAAGTACACCTTCTGGTCGCACATCCCGGCAATCGATCCCCTGCCGGGTAACCCGCCCGGCTCGGGTTATGGTTACCGGGTCGATCCATTTGTGGGTGATATTAGGATGCATTGGGGCGTAGATATCGGCGCCCCGCCGGGGACAACGATAACCGCCAGCGGCGACGGCGTCATATCCTACGCGGGGTGGAACATGGGTCTGGGCCTGGACGTCGAGATCGACCATGGTTACGGTTTTACCAGCCGTTACGCCCATTGCAATTCGATCCTCGTGGCGGTGGGTGATACGGTAAAGCGAGGGCAGGTGATCGCGCTGGTCGGCCAGACCGGCCGGGCCAAATCGCCGCACCTCCATTATGAAATTTTTGTGTCCAGTCAGCACGTCAACCCGGGTGAGTACATAAACATTTCCAATTCGATTTTTGATTAAGTCCCGACCGACAATCTCCGTTTGTTTGTTGTCCCTGGTGCTTCTCAGCGGGGACAGCCTGACGATAATCGGCGTGGGCGATATCATGATGGGCACAACCTATCCGGAAGTGCTGATACCGCCCCAGGACGGCAAGTTCCTGTTTATGAACGTAGCTACGATCCTTTCCGCGGCGGACCTGACCATGGCCAACCTGGAAGGGCCGCTGCTAAACGGCGGGACCTGCACGAAAGAACTGGTTGAAGGCCGGTCCTATGCCTTCCGCACGCCACCCCGGTATGCCGCTAATCTTGTTCAGACCGGGTTTGATTTCATGAATTTGGCGAACAACCACCTCGACGACTTCGGACCCGAAGGCCGGGACACGACCCTCCAGACCCTGGCCGCGGCCGGGTTGACATACGGCGGTCCGGGGGGCAGGACCGGCGGTTTTGAGGTTCGGGGGAAAAAAGTCGAGATTGTATCCTTTTCCTTTTGCGCCGGAACCAATTCGTATTTTGATATTCCGGCCGCACAGCGGATCGTCGCCGCGAAAACCCGGTTGTGCGATTACGTCATTGTTTCCCTGCACGGCGGCGGCGAGGGCGTCAAATACATGCACACGCCCGACTCCTTCGAATATTTTCTGGGTTGGCCGCGGGGAAACGTCGTCAAGTTCGCCCGCGCGGTGATCGACAGCGGCGCGGACCTGGTCTGGGGCCACGGTCCCCATGTCCCGCGCGCGCTCGAATTGTACCGGGGAAGGTTGATCGCTTACAGCCTGGGTAATTTTTGCACCTGGGCCGGTTTCAACATCGACGCGGAACGAAGCTACGCGCCGATCCTCAAGGCGGTTCTGGATTCGAGCGGCGCGTTCGTTTCCGGCCGGATATTTTCCTGCCTCCAAAGACCCGGCGTATATATCCAGCTGGATTCCCTGCACCGGGCCGCCCGGCTCATGAAACAGCTGTCGATCGAAGATTTCCCGAAATCCGGACCCCGGATATCGGACGAGGGTATTATTTTACCTCGGGAATAGCAGGGATTTTTTTGTATCTAAGTTTTTGGTAATTTAGTAATAAGTTAATAACCAATCACTTAATTACTATTTTTATAATCTGGTTTCAAATCCGTCCCGCGTTCAACCGTTTGATTATTTCCTGGGCCATGCCGGCCACGTAGGCGTCGCGGTGCTTGGCGGCGTCGCGCAGGGCTTGAAGCGTATTGGGGGTATTCAATTTGATATAAGCGTTGAGGATCGCCTGCTTGGTGGGGATGAGCAGGTCGCCCTTGAAGAGGGATTTTTCGTTAAGAATATCGTTGAACACCGGGATTACCGTATCGTCGCCCACGCGTTCCATGGTTTCGATTACGGTCTGGCGGAACTTTTCTTCTTTTTCGTCGGGAATACCCTTACGGATTCTAATCCAGCTGAGCACCTCCGGTAGTTTGGCCTGGGCGTCCGTCTTATCGACGGCTTTCAGGGCGGCGACGATGACGGACCGGTATTTGCTGCTCAGAGCCTGGATCAAGTGCGGCCGGCCGGCCGGAGCGTCGATCTTGATGAGCGCTTCGACGGCGGCCAATTGCACCCGTTCCTCGTCGTCGCGGAGAAGCCGGGCCAGGTCGTCGATGGCTTCGAGCGACTTTATTTCCCCGAGCAGTAAGGCTCCGTTGCGGCGGATGAACCATTCCGGTGCAACACACATTTTCTTCACCCCGGGTACCGCCTTTTCGCCGATCCGGGTCAGGGTATCGATGATCTTCATTCGAATCACACGGTCGTCGATTTCCCTGAGAGTGTCGATCAGGAGCGGAGTCGAATATTCGGCGAAAGAGATCAGGGCTTCGCGGGCTTCGATGAACGTTCCTTGGTCCCAGAGCAGGGAGACCATATCGGTGATGTAATTCTGATCCTGGATTTCGGCGATCACATTGATGACGATTTTCTTGCGGTCGAGGAGGGTCGCTTCCTTACGCATCAGGTGCTTGCCGAATTTTTTGGAAACGAACTGGGTGATGTCATCGACCTTCTGCTGAACCGACAGGGTATAAAGCTTTTTCAACGCGTCCACCACTCTGGTGAAGGTTCGGGTATCGGTTTCAGCGTCGGCCATGGTGTCGAAGCGGTCGATGAGCAGCCGTATGAGGTCCCAGTTTTTAACCTGGAAAATCTCCGGCGCCAGTTTCATCAGGCTGTCGATCGCTCCGATCCGCTCCTGGTGTTCCGGGTCGCGGAGTTTCGGGAAGAAATTCCGCAGTTTGACTTCCAGGTCCCGGGCGACGAACTTTTCGGCTTCCTTGGATCCCCGGACGGTCTTCATTTCGCTCATCAGGCGTCCGACGATCTTTTCGAAGTTCAGCTCGGGAACGTTCATCCGGAGCGTGGAGAGAATGTCGGGCAGGCGGGAACCGGTCACGTTTTTCAGGATATCGACGATTTCCTCCTCGGTGCCGGCCTTCTTTTCTTTCGCTTTCATGGCCACGATATCGACGATGTCATCGTCGTTCATGGACGGGATCAGGGTTTTGAAGAGCATGGCTAGTTTCTTGTTCTCGGTCCGGTAACGGACGATATTCTTTTTGATGCTCGGCGAGAGGACGCCGAGGATCCGGGAGAAGACGATCGAGTATTCGTCCCACCGCTCATCGCCATACTGATCGGCGATGAGGAGGGCGAGTTTTTCCAGGCCGCCGACGATATGGTCGGTTTGGACCGTGGCGGGTTCGGCGCCGCTGACGCCGATCCCGGCCAGAAATTTGCTTAGTTCCTTAAACCGCTGCTCGTCGGACATCACCGTATCCGAAACGACCAGGGATTCCAGAAAATTATCCCAGTTGATCGCCTTGCCGTTCTCGTCCGAAGAAATGACGCCGACGCGGAATTTATTCACCTTGATCCCGACGATCCCGCGGGCCTTCACGAGCGCGACGAAGTCGCCATAGTCGTTAATCTCGGCCGGAGTGGCGGCGGTCGCGGTGAAGAATTCCTTGATGTCGTTATCGCTCAAATCCACGTTGAAGGTAATGCTTTTGATGTCGAGCTGGTTGAAGCGATCGACCAGGCTCTTGACCATCGGCAGCCGCCGGGAATCGAATCTTTCCTCCTCGATCATGATGATATCCTCGACGACGACCAGGGAGATCGATTCCTTTTCGAGCGGGATTTCCTTGAGAAGAATTTTCAGGCGCTGGATCACCGGCAAGAGGGAGGGGTGTCCCTTGGGATACGTGCGGGAAATCCCCGTGCCCAGCCCGATCTGTTTGATAAATTCGTTGTTGAAATCCTGCGTTGTCCCGTACATTAAAGCCTCGTTTTGAATTTAAGTTCGTAAGACTTGAGAAGCAGTTTGTTGTCCACAATTTCACCGGCGTCGCGGTAACCGAAGAAAGCCCGGGTCGCCTGGAAAAGGTTCTCACCCACGAGCAGGCTGTTGTTGTCCGCGTTCTTTTGGAGGAGCTGGCTTTTTTTAAAGCCCTCGCTGATGATGAAGGAATCGCGCAGTTCGCCCTGCAGGTTGAAAATATTCGCGATTTCCATCTCGATGCCGATCTTCAACCCCACACTCCGTTTCAGGGTCTTCCGGTTGTTGACATCGTCGAGCTTGTTGAACATTTCCTCGGCGGCGAAGATCGCCATGTGCGGCGCGAATCCGGCTTCCTTCCGAAAGCCGAAAATGCTGACCACTTCATCGCCGATGACCTGATAAATGCTGCCTTTGAAGGATGCGATGATCTTTTGAAAAAGGGTGAAGACTTCGTTTAAATAATTCATGATTTCCTCGGAAAGCATCTCTTCGCTCATCTTCGTGAACTCATGCAGGTCGGCGCGTAAAAATGTCAGTTTCATGCTTTCGTAGGGCAAGCGGGCATGGTCGCCATTGAAAAATCCGCAGTCGGGGCAGAAGTTGTCGGCCGGTGCGATTTCCTTGCTGCAATTCGAGCATTTCATGTTAAGACTCCAGTAGTTTTACGTACTCGGGCCGGCGCATGTAGAATTGGGCATTTTCGTTGCTCAACCGGGACTTTATCTCGTCGTAGAGATGAAGCGCCTTAAGGCCATAGTACAGGGTTTTATCCGGATCATTATGCTTGCGACTCAATTGCGCCTGGAGAAACATGGCGCTTGCGATCAGAGGAAGCAGTTTGATGGATTCGGCGAGTTCCAGAGCGGATTGTGCGTAATCGTTTTCACGTTCCGGACTCAGCTGGGCGAGAAGATTGTAACAATGGAATTCGATATCCTTCTTGCCGTATTTCTGGGCGGTCCGCAGGACGTTGGCCGTGAAGTCCGCGCTCCGCGGGTCGTTGTTGTAGAAGTACACGTAAGCCTTCTTCAGGTTGATGTCGAGCATCAGATTTTCGCGGGTGAAAAACGGGATTTTTTTATCCGCTTCGGCCAGATATTCGACCGCCCGGGTGCCGTCGCCCTGGAGCGCGTTCAGGACCGACAGGTTCAGAACCGATTTGATATAAGTTTCCACGATCCCCGCTGCGTCGGCGGTGGTCATGGTCTCCTGGAAAAGGCTTTTGGCTTTGGCAATGTTCCAAAGCTCGAACTGGATATCCGCGATCCGGTGTTTGAACTGGACCAGCCGGCGGAGGTTTTCGCGGGGGATGAGATTGTCCAGTCCGTAATTCAGGTAATCCAGGGCCTGCTCATAATTCCCCAGCTGTTGGTGGAGGGCGGCGAGGTTGATAAGACAAAAGATTTCATTCTCGCGGAGGTTATGGTTGCGGTTGGTGGTCCAGCTCAGGTTATGATTGAGGACGCTCTTTTCATATTCGTATTTATGGGCGTAAAGGACTCCCAGGTCCTCGTATATTGTCGCCGTGAGACTGGGCTGCGTTCCGCCGGACACCTCGAGCGCCTGGAGGAGCAGTTCCTCCGCCTCGACGAATTTGTTCAGTAAAATCTGGGCGTAACCGTAACGTTCCAGGAACACCAGCTCGCTTGCCCGGTCCTTGTCCCCGCGGCTCGATTCCAGGCCGCGTTCGGCGGTTTTTTCCATTTTCGGGATATCGCTGGTTATTTCGTAAAGGTCGGTCAAATTCAGGAACACGTCCCGGATCAGTTCCGAAGGGACCTGAGTTTCCGCGTTCTTTTTGATCTTAAGCACCTCGTCGTAGAAATAAAAGGCCTGATCCAGGGCGAAGAGATTCTTCGCCTTGTCGCCGGCCAGCCGGAAAAAATCCGCGGCTTTTTTGAAATTCTCGCACGTCAGATAATGGTGACCGATTTCTTCATAATAATTGGACAACTGATCAATATAAATCAATTCGTATAGCGCCGCGGTCTGCTGGTGGATTTCCTTCCTCTTTCGGATCGGCAGAACCGTGTAGGCCGCGTCCTTTAGGAGGTTGTGGCGGAATACGTACTGGGGATCCGAGCCGTCGTTAGCCTGCACGATGTAGCCTTCGCTGACCAGGTAGGCGAGTTGGTCGGGCAGGTTCGACCGCTCGAGCAGGCCGCTCAGAATGCGGGCGTTGAATGTGTAGCCGATTACCGACGCGTAATCGATGACCAGCCGGTAATCCAGGGGCAGGGAATCGATGGTCGACATAACCACGCTGTAAAGGTCGTCAAGGAAAGGCAGCTTTTGCTCCTTATCCAGGGTCCATCGGCCCGAGACTTCCTTGATTACCTTGGTGCGCCGGGTGTTGCGGATGGTCTCGATCGTGAAGAGCGGGTTGCCGCCCGCCGCGCGGTAGACGAACTCAATCAAGCGGTCGTCGACGTCGGCCAGGATGAATTTAATCAGTTGGGTGGCGTCTTTCTGGACCAGGGGCGAGAGGTTGATCTCTTCGATCGGCACCGGGAAATCGGCCAGATAATCGTGGGTAACGTTGACCATGAGGAACATTATCGGATCCTGGACGAAATCCGTGATCAGGTAGGTTACCAGGTCTTTGCTCATGGGGTCGGCGCGGTTGAATTCCTCAAAGATCAGGATCAGGGGTTTAGTCCGGGAACAATTCCGGATTACGTTCCGCACCGCGCCGTAGATCTCCTCGTTGATGTTTTGTATCTCGTCACCGCGCAGGCGGCGAAGATCGGTTAAAAGCAGGTGCTTAACGCCCCGGGCGTCGGTCGGGGGCAGGTTGGTGCGTCGGTAATATTCGTCGATTTTCTGACTGACCTTTTCTTTGGGGTCGTAGTCGGTGATTTCAAAAAGTTTTCGGAGCAGCAACTTGAACGGGTAGTAAGGCGATTGGATTTCCATGGAGCAGTGGGTTTCGTAAAAGGTAAAGGTCCCATCTTCACCCAATCTTTTTTCGAATTCCTCTTTAAGCCGGCTTTTACCGATTCCCATCTGTCCACCGATTATAGTAAAAGCTATTTTTTTAGCCTTGATTCCCTCCGCGATGGTCAGGAGGCGGGTAAGTTCTGGGTCCCGGCCGAAGATGGGATAGATCTTGTGCGCGGTTAATTTATCCTCTTTGAGATCCTTAACCAGATAAATATTGATCCGGGCCGCCTTGCCTTTGACGCTACGTTCGCCCTGGTGGGTGGCCTCGACGAGGTCCGACACTTTCTGATAAGTGCTCTCGCTGACCAGGATTTCATGGGGCGGGCAAATATCGGCCAGGCGGGAGGCGGTATTGATCGTGTCGCCGATAACGGTGAGAAAAGTCGATTCCTCCAGGACGTAACCGAAGAAAGCCCGCCCGGTATTGACCCCAATCGCGATGTCGATGTCCTGGATAACCTTATTTTCTTCTTTTTTCTTAAGCCACCATTTCCGGATCTCCAGAACACAGCGTATGGTTCGCAAGTTGTCGTCGAGATGCGCCTTGGGCGCGCCGAAAATACCCAAAATCCGGCTGTCCGGGACGATCTGGTTCGCCGTGCCGTCATAACCTTTGATTATTTTTTCGATCTCATCAAGGTATTCCCGGACATAGACCATGATGTTCCAATAGTCGGGTTGGCCGAGGAGGCGGTCCAGGTTCGTGAAATTGACGAAAAATACGGATAGCAGCCGGAGCTCGCCGCCCAGGAATTTAAGCCGGTCGGATACGACGTTCGTTTTTGCTGCCGGCGCCAGCCGGGTGCCGCAGTTCGTGCAGAACTGGGCATCCGAGATCGAAAGCGGTTTTTCGCAAGAGGGGCATTTCATATTAATTCAATACCTTTCCTAGTGACCTCGTCCTTTCTCCGGCTTAAAAAAAGCCGAGTTTAATTAATGATATTTATTTTTTATTCGTTGTCAAGACACACTTAAGTATAAATCCCTTAAGGATAAGGAAAATGGTCGTCTATTAAAAACACGCTTGACTTTTTGTTTTTTTTAAAGATAATTGGTCTTAGTGGTTATAACTAAAGAAAGTAAATTGGATTTGACGTCCAGTTTTTCCTTTAGTAACCAGAAACAACCCTCACCATTATTACTAAACTTCTAAAGGAGGTAGAAAATGGCGGGAGACAAAAAGGCAGATCTTGCCGGTCCGGGCGTCAGCACGTATCCGGAAGTCGAAAAAATATTGCCCAGCGACTACAAAGTAGTTCTTCCTCCGTTGCCCAGGATGAAGGCGCTTTATGAAGTGAAAGATTATATCGAGAAAAACCTCTGCAAGGAATTGAACCTGCAGATGGTTCAGGTCCCCCTGATCGTGGACCGCGACAGCGGAGTCAATGATTATCTCGATCGCGACGGCTCGCGGACCCCGATCGAGTTTCCGTGTGGGCTGGGCATCAATCCGCGGATTCAGGCCCAGGTCGTCCAGGCCGCCACGAAATGGAAGCGGATGGCGACGGCGCAGTTCGGCTGCAAGGTCGGCGAGGGCATCTGTACCGACATGCGGGCCGTGCGCAAGGATTATTTCCTCGATCACGACCACAGTTCCTACGTCGACCAATGGGACTGGGAGCGGGTCATCACCGCCGACCAGCGCAACCTGAAATTCCTCAAGGACGTCGTCACGAAAATCTGGAAAGTCATCTATGGCGCGGGCATGCATGTTCAGGGCATGTTCCCGGAACTGAAAAACAGCAAGTTCCCGCCCATTCCGGAAGAATTAAAATTCCTCCACGCCGAAGAGATCCTCGAGATGTTCCCGGACCTGCCGCGCAAGCAGCGCGAGACCCAGATTCTGCAAAAGTACCCGGCGGTGTTCATCATCGGCATCGGCTGGACGCTCAAGGACGGATACCCGCACGAAATGCGGGCCGCGGATTACGACGACTGGGTGACCCCGACCAAAAGCAGTGACGGCCGCGAAATGCACGGCTTGAACGGCGACATCCTGGTTTGGAACCCGATCACCAAGCGGCGCCACGAACTGACCTCCATGGGCATCCGCGTCACCAAAGACACGCTCAAAACCCAGCTCGAGATGACCGGGCAGCTCGATTTCCTCAAATTACCCTACCACCAGGCGATCCTGAACGACAAGATCCCCCTCACCATCGGCGGCGGCATCGGACAGGCCCGAACCTACATGTACCTGCTCCGCACCGCGCACCTGGGCGAGGTTACGGTCACGGTCTGGCCAAAGCAGCTCAAGGACATCTGCGCCAAGAAGAATATCTTCGTCCTCGAATAATCGGCGCGGTTGATATTCCGAAGGCGGGCGTTACGCCCGCCTTCTTTTTTTTTGCAATATAAGCCTACTTTCTAATAATCCCTCTTCCGATGATTATCAGGAGAGCGTCACCCTTCCATATAACCCTAACCCCTCTCCCTTTTTAAAGGGAGAGGGAGAGGGTGAGGGTTTCCCAAACAAGTTATTGACAATCCAGGTTTCATAATATATCATACCATCAATATGTCATCTAAATATAGCACGCAAACCATAGGGAATTACAAATGAAACTGCGCATATTCAACACCGCTGCCAACCGGGTCGAGGATTTCGTTCCGATCCGTCCTCCCGACGTGGGACTTTACACCTGCGGCATGACCGTTTACTACCTTACCCACATCGGCAATCTCCGCGCCTACGTGAACAGTGACGTTTTGCGCCGGGCCCTGGAATACGCGGGCTTCCGGGTCCGGCACGTGATGAACGTGACCGACGTCGGCCACATGACGAGCGACGAGGATGAGGGCGAGGACAAGCTCGAAGTGGGCGCGCGGCGCGAGGGCAAGACGCCCCTTGAGATCGCCCGTAACTACGAAGAATATTTTTTCCGGGAGTGCGCGCGGATGAACATCCTGAAACCCGCGGTCGTCTGCCGGGCCACCGAACATATCGGGGACATGATCGCGCTCATTAAACGGCTGGAGGAGCGCGGGTTCGCGTACCGGACGAAGGTGGGCGTGATCTTCGATACGCAAAAATTCCCCGACTACGCGAAATTTGCGCGGCTAGACCTGGAAGGCCAGCAGGCCGGTCATCGGGTTGTGGTCGATCCGGAGCGCCGGACGCCCTGGGACTTCGCCCTCTGGGTCACTAACCAGCCTAAGCACGTCATGCAGTGGGACAGCCCATGGGGCCGCGGCTTTCCGGGCTGGCACATCGAGTGCTCGGCCATGTCCATGAAGTACCTGGGCGAGGAGTTCGACCTCCACACCGGCGGCGAAGACCACATCAAGATCCACCATTCGAATGAGATCGCCCAGTCCGAAGCCGCAACCGGAAAAAAATTCGCCCGTTACTGGTTCCACACCCATTTCATGAATATCGGGAACCAGAAAATGTCCAAATCCCTGAATAACCTTTTTACCCTCGACGACCTCGCGGCCCGCGGGTTCCACCCGCTGGCCCTGCGCTGGTTTTTCCTGGGCAGTTCGTACCGCAAGCCGATCAATTTCACCTGGGACGCCCTGGCCGGCAGCCAGACGGCCATGGTCCGGTTCCTGGAAAAGGTCGCGGAACTGCCCGAACCGTCCGGTCCTCCTTTGCCGGAAGCAACCACAGCTTTTGAGGACGCCATAAGCGACGATCTGAATACGGCCAAAGCCCTGGCTGTTCTCCTCGAAACGGTTTCGGTCAAGGACCAACCGGCTTCGGTCCAGCTGACCATCCGGAACATGGACCGGATCCTGGGCCTCAAGCTGGCGCAAGCCCGGACGACATTGAATGAGATCGGTGCCCTGCGCAAAAGACCGGCCGGCGACGAAACCAAAGCGACCGAACTGATGCTCCGGCGCCAGGATATGCGGAAGCAGAAGAAATACGCCGAGGCCGACCACCTGCGCGACGAGGTCCTGGCCATGGGTTTCATCATCGAAGACACGGCCCAGGGGCCGCGCCTGAAACCCAAAGCGCCGTAACTCCCGATCTTTTCCTCTTTTTAATTGATTTTTTCATGCTCCCCCTTTGTGAAAGGGGCAACATTAATTGAATTCTGTTATTAATAATTGGGGTCCCTGTGGGGGATAAAGGGGGGATTTTAATAAATATTACATTAGTTATACACAATCAGTTACTGTTCACTAACGCACAATTATTGCTTTTTTCACCTCCTTTTTATTTCCGCAGGCGTATTCAATGAAAACAACACCCGATGGAACCGACTGATTCTTATCATCAGTCCCGTCCCATACATAATCGAACATATTGGGATTTCCGGCAATTGGAATGATTATTTTTCTAATAGAACGACCACTGATATCATATATGTTGATATTTATTTCTTCGTTTTGGGAAGAGAGTATATTAATATGCAATCCACCCCTGAAGATAGAAGGATGCAATGAAAAATTAGACAGGAGCAATCCATTTGGAGTTTCTTTGACATTGGGGATATGTTGTAACGAGGCATATATATTCAATCTTCCCCAGCCATAATCATTATTGGGGTACGGAGCTCCTTGTGCTGGATGATCCGCATTGTCGCACAGGAGAAGATTTACATCGGAGATGTTTAAGGTGGAATCCTTTTGCAATAAAATCGCAATCGCACCCGCTGCGTGTGCCGCTGACCATGCCGTGCCGTCAGAGAGTCCGTATCCGCCTCCGAGTTCCGCCGAGCGGATGCTGATACCGGGGGCTACGATATCCGGTTTGATAAAATTCCAATCTTGTCTGATCCAGTACGTAGTATCATTCCAGGGATTTTGATTCGGTGCCGGTCCCCGGCACGACCAATTAACTCGATCATCAAGACTATCGGTGGTCCCGATCCCCAATAAAAAAGGATAATTAGCCGGGGTTTTTGCTGAATTGGGAGGCGCATTACCTCTGGTACCGATCTTAAATACAGGGATCTTATTTAATGTCCGTAGATTTAGACAGTCATTCCAGAACTCCAGAGAGGTTGTACTATTCTCTTCCCATGGGCAACAGATGATCCTTGCTCCCTGGGTGGCGAGCCATTGGAAAGAATTATGCACGTCTGAGAGGGTTGCGGCTCCCATGCTATCAAATGCCTTTGCACATATAAATTTTACATCAGGGGCGACACCGATATCATCTGGTGATGGACCCAAACCATCCCCTCCGCAGATTATTCCCATTGTGAATAGGCCGTGTCCCAGATCATCATAGGGATATGGATAACCGTTGACCGCGTCATACCACCCGCCGGGGACCCATTTACCTCTCACGGCCGCGTGGGAAGTGTCGATCCCGGAATCAAGCGTTCCAACTATGATATTGGAACCGGTATAACCTGCCGTCCAGCATGAATCGGCTTCAATGATTTTGATATTCCATCCGGGATCTCGATTAGAAGATGTTGTAATTTGTTTGAATTTGGTTTCATCCAGGACGATAGAAGAATCAAGGGTGATATAATCAATATCATCCCTTTTGGCCAATAATTGCAATATGGATTTTGTTGTTTTTAAAGATAAACCGTTGAATATCCAAAATGACCTCAGATCTTCAACTTCTTCAGGTTTTGAAGATAAAAATCCCATAATATTTTGTTGATGTATGTTTGCATATTTTTGCAATAATATTATTAAATCAGATTGCGAGATATTACCGTTGATGTTTGAAATATTAAGTTGTTCCTTCATGTGCACTATAATGCTGATTGTCGGCGAATTATCATTGCCTTTTATTTGCCCGATATGGTAGGGGGAGATTGAAAATATAAATGCCATACTAACTATAAAAGATAGATTCATGGCTGGTTTTTGATCAAATAATAAATTACATTCATATCTAGAAAAGTATATCGGGGATATATACAATGTCAAGGGATTATTGCCCTCCTCGTTGATACGAATATAACGTTGACAGGGTATTAAAAAACCCTATAATTTGATAAATTTATGGCGCCGAATCTGATTCCGAGAATCATCCATGACCAGTACCGGCAGGGCCGATTATCCGGTCGCTTTGAGGCCGCGAGTCTCTTTCTGGATATCGCGGGTTTCACGCCCCTCACCGACCGCCTGATGGCCGAGGGCAAGGAAGGCGCGGAGATCCTGTCCGGCCTCGTGAACGGGATCTTCGGTCCCGTGATCGACGCGGTTTACGATCACGGCGGCTGTATCACCGGTTTTGCCGGCGACGCGTTCACCGCGGTCTTCCCGGAGTCCTCGGACGGCCGGGCACCCGGCGCGGCCAGCCTCGCGATTATTGAGCTCTTTCGGAAGCAGGGTTTGGTTCGAACCCGGCGCGGCCAGTTCGAACTTTCGGTGAAGATCGGTCTCGCCAGCGGTTCCGTCGCCTGGGGTATCGCCGGCACGCCGGACCACAAGACATATTATTTCATGGGTCCGGCCATCGACGGCTGCGCTCGGGCCGAGCACGAGTGTCAGGCCATGGAGATCGTTCTGGATGCCGCTTTCCAGGCCGCGTACAACCCCAATAATTTCATGGTCGAGCCGCGGCCCGGCGGTTTCGGGTTGCTGCGCGGCCTGATGGCCAGCCCGCCGCCGGTCACCGCGCCGCAGGGCGATCTGGACGATGAAATCGTCCGGCAGTTCGTCCCCGGCGCGGTCCTCGATAATCCCCAGCCCGGCGAATTTCGGAATGTCGCCAGCGTTTTCGTGGGTTTCCGGGATCCCGGTGACGCCGCGGCCATCGACCGTTTGGCGGTCGCGATCATCGAGCATGCGGACGCGGCGGCCTGTTACTTCGAGGGCCTCGATTTCGGCGACAAAGGCTGCACCACGCTGTTTCTTTTCGGCGTACCCGCGGCCTATGAGCGGGAACTCGAGCGGGCCGCGGAGTTCGCCCTCGGTTTGAAGCGTGAATTCGGAGGCCGGCTGCGGGTCGGAATCACCTTCGGCACCGTCTTCGCCGGCATCAAGGGCGGTGCCCGCCGGAGCAGTTACGGCGTGCTCGGCGATACCGTCAACATGTCCGCCCGCATGATGATGAAGGCGGGATGGGGTGACATCTGGATCGCGAGCAACGTCGCCGAGCGCTTGAAGAACCGATACGACCTGGAAGCAATCGGACCTCAGGTCGTGAAAGGCCGGACCCGGCCGCTTACCGTCTGGAAATTACTTCGGGTCAAGCCGGCCGGCCGGGAAAAGCTCTATTCGGGCATCATGGTCGGCCGGGATAAGGATCTGTCCGTCCTCGATGAGCGGGCGCAGGGGCTGGCCGAGAAAAAATTCTGCGGTATAACCTACATCTACGGCGATGCCGGTATGGGCAAAAGCCGGCTCGCGTACGAGTTTTGCGAAAGCTTTAAAACGCGGGCGGCGACTCGGTATCTGCCCTGCGACAACATCCTCCGGAAAAGCATGAATCCGTTCGTCAGTTTCTTCGGCGACTATTTTCAGACCGTCATGTTTCGGGATGATGAAGGAAGGAAGGCGCATTTCGAAGAGATTTACGCGGATCTGGTCCGGCGGATCGGCGGGATGGCGGCGCCGGAATGGATCATTGTGCGCGACGAGCTGGTCCGGACCAAGAGCATCATCGGCGGCCTGATCGGTTTACGCTGGCCGGGATCCTTGTACGAGGAGCTGGAGCCCCAGGCCCGGTTTGAAAACAGTCTGTACGCGATCAAAAACTTTTTTCAGGCCCTGAGCATCCGGCAGCCGACGATCATCGTCCTGGACGATATGCAGTGGCTCGACGCGGACTCCCGCAAGGCATTCGAAGTCCTGACCCGCAAGATCGACGCCTACCCGATCATGATCATCGCGGCCGGCCGTTTCCACGACGACGGTTCCCGGCCGTCCCTGACCGCGGATCCGGGAATTTCAGTCCGGGAATTGACGCTGGAAAGTTTTGATCACGAAACCATTGCGGAGTATATCGCGAGCCAGCTGGGCGGTCGGCCCGATCCTCAACTGGTTTCCTTCATCGCGGAAAAGAGTCAGGGCAATCCCTTCTATATCGAACAGTTCTGTTTATATCTCCGGGAGAACGATCTGATTCGGACCGAAGAATCGGTTATAAAACTGACCGGCCGGGGATCCGACCTGCCGGCCGGCATCCATGCGGTGATCACAGCCCGGATCGACCGCCTGAGCCGGGAACTGCGGGAAATGGTCCAGCTGGCCGCGGTCCTGGGCAACGAATTCGAGAGCCGGGTGCTCCGCACCCTGATCAGCCTGTACCGGTCCGCGGTCGGCGATGGCGAGTTCGAATCTCTCCTCGCGCAGGGTGAGAACGAAAAGATCTGGTCCGCGATCAGCGAGCTCAAGTACCTTTTCAAAAACGCTCTGGTCCAGGAAGTCGCCTACGAGATGCAGCTCCGACAGCATCTCCGGCACCTGCACCAGCTGGCCGGCGCCGCGATCGAAAAACACTATCCGGATGATAAATCTTATTACGAGGACTTGGCCTACCACTACGAGCAGGCCGAGAACCGGGACCGGGTGATCGTCTACCTGGAAAAAGCGGGCGATTACGCGCGGGAAAAATACGAGAACGAAAAAGCGATCAATTTTTACGAAAAACTGATCGCCGTCCAGTCCGACCCGGCCCGCCGGATCGGGATCCAAAATCGCAAGGCGGGAATACTGGGTTTAATCGGCCGGTGGGCCGAAGCGGAAAAAATATATCTCGCGAACATCGAGGACGCCGCCGATGACAAGAGGCTCGAAGCCCGGAACCGGACCGACCTGGCCGAATTGCTGATTAACAAGAGCGAGTACGAACGGGCTCGGGTCCTCGCCGAAGCTGCGCGCATGATCTACGCCGACCTCAATGACCGCCGGGGCGTCTGCACGATCACCCGGCTCCAGGGCGTGATCCGGCAGAACCAGGGCGACATCGACGCGGCGATGACGTATTACCGCATGGCCCGCAAGATCGCCGAGGAGCTGAACGACCGCCATGAGCTCAGCTATATCATATCCAACATCGGTACGGTTTATTGGAGCACCAGCGACTACGAAAAGGCCCGCGACCATTTTCTGGAGTACCTGGCGATCGCCGAGGAGCTGCATGACAAAAAACGCATGGGCGCGGCGATGCTTAATTTGGGCGTGGCTTACCGCAACCTCGGTGACGATAAGAAGGCCGAAGAATATTACCGCCGGAAACTGGAGATCAGCCAGGAGCTGGGAGACAAACGCGGCCTGGGCATCGTGATCGGCAACATGGGTGCCCTTCACCGGAGCCGGGGCGAGTATGACCGGGCCATGGAGTATTACCGGAAACGCATCGAGATCGCCGAAGAGATGGGCGACCGGCGCGGCGTGGGCACCGCGCTCGGCAACCTCGCGGCGATCTACAAGGAATTGGGTCAGTACGACCGCGCGCTCGACGCCTCGAACCAGGCGATTCAGATCATGCGGACACTGGGCATCAAATTTTACCTGTGCTCGTTCCTGGATACGCAGGCGGACCTGTTCCTGCAGCTGGGGCGGACCGAAGATGCCCAGGACCGCAACCGGGAAGCGATGGCGATCGCCGACGAGATCAAGTACGGCGAGATCATTTTCAACAGCCGCCTGAAACAGGCGCGGATCCTGGCGTTGAATGACCCCGCGGCCGCGGCCCGCGACATCGAGGCCATGGCCCAGGAGTTCCCGGACGACGATGGCCAGGCGGTCATTTATTATACCCTATACAAGATCACCGGCGATCCCGGTTTTAAGGACCGGGCGATCGAACTATACCGGAAATTATTGGGCATGCAATTCGAGATCGACAACCAGCGGCGTCTGGACGAGCTTATCGGGAAAAGCGGGGAAGGCGTTGCCCAAACATAAACTGTTGTTCCTGATGGGCGGGATGCCGGCTTGGGAAAAGGTCGCGGGGCATTTTGTCCGGGCCGCGGGCGGCTTATCCGCGCGGACCGTCATTCTCCTGCCGGGTGGGCTCCGGACGATCCAATCCCTGCCCGACTACACCGGGCCGCTTCGGCAGTACGGTCTTACCGGCGCGCAAGGTGTCTTTCCGGAAAAATCCAAGGATCTGGATCTGGAGCGCGCCGTGCGCCATATCCAAAAGGCCGACGGGATTCTCGCCGGCGGCGGACCGACGCCGGTATACCGGCAGTTGTTCGCGACCGATCCCTTGCTTACCCTCATTCGAAATCGTTATGAGAACGGCGCGCCTTACGCCGGGCTCTCGGCCGGCGCGCTTATCGCCCCCGCGAAAAACGTCTACTGGGAAGGGGAGATCGACAACGCGGGTTTAAAGGTGTTCTCTGGCCTTGGTCTGGTCGAGGGGTTCCTCGTCGACGTTCATTTTACGGAACGGCACCGGCTGCCCAGGATCCTGGAGGCGATGGCGAAGACCGGCATTTTTCACGGGTGGGGCGTCGACGATGGCGCGTGCGCGGTCTTTCGGGACGGCCGGTTCGCGGGTATCATCGGCCGCGGCGTTTATCGGATCGAAATGACGAGTTTGAAAACCAAAAAATATAAGATCGCGGAAGCGGTCAAAGAATTCAAGAGGCAGCTGTTATGAAAGCACTCCCCAAAGACCCAGCGCGGCGGGTTCTCATTTGCCTTCTTTTCGCGGCCGCGATCGTTGGCGCGAATCCGGTCATCGTGACCGAAGATCCCCGACCGGTAGTCGCGATTCAGCCGCTGGGTAAGGTCGATACGCTTGTGATCCAGAAAATTAGCAACGGCATCAAGAATTTTTTTCCGGTGCGGGTCGCGGTCCAGCCTCCGGCGGAACTGCCCCCGGACGCGTTCTACAAGCCGAACCAGCGCTACCGGGCCGAGAAGCTCCTCGTCTATCTCGATTCGATCGCGGAGGATCACGGGAACGAATTTCTCAAGGTGATCGGCATCACTTCCGTCGACATTTCCACGACCAAGGGCGATATCTACGACTGGGGTATTTTCGGGCTCGGCTACCTGCCGGGCCGGGTATGCGTGGTTTCGACCTTCCGGCTGGGCCGGAAAAAGGTGGGGGAGGTCAAATTTTTCGAGCGCCTGGTCAAGGTCGTTAACCACGAGCTCGGCCATAATTTCGGCCTGGACCATTGCCCGACCCCGGAGTGTCTGATGGAGGACGCCAAAGGTACGGTCAAGACCGTGGACCGCGAAACCGGAGCCCTGTGCCCGGACTGCCAGGCAAGATTGAAGGCGTCCATAAGATAACCGATGACCTGGAAGATCGACATCCGGCACCTGTGGCTGATCGTGATTCCCATCGCGGGCCTGACCGTAGCCGCGGTCAATATCTTTTTACGGCATGACCTGCCTACGGATCCGATCCCGCGCTTCGCCGCGCTTCAAAAGGCCGGGATGCCCGCGGAAGCCGAAAAGGCCCTGGAGCAGGCTTTAACCGGAGATCCCCATAATATTTACCTGCATTACCGCTATATAAATAATCACTTCGATATTAAAGGCGGGCGAAACGACGAAAAATTCAACCAACGCTACCAGGCCCTGGCCGAAAACGAGGAAACCGCGGACCTTGGCAATTACGGCCTGGGTTTGATCGAATCCCGGAAAACGAATTACGAGCAGGCGCGGCTTTGCTATCAGCGGGTCGTCAACCGTCGGCAAAAATATCTGAACAATTCGATCGGCTACGTCCTGATGTATCAGCGTCGGTATGGCGAAGCGGAAAATTATTTCCTCCGGGAGATCGAATTGGATAACAATGTCGAAGGGGCGGTTACCAATTTGTCCAGCCTTTATCAGAAACAGCGGAACTGGAAAAAGCTGGCCCCGCTCGCCCGGGAAGTTAAAACCGGCCGCTTCATCGGGACCGGGACCCGGCGCTATCTTGCTTTCCGCTCCGGGGATATCGCTCTTTACTTACGCTGGATGTTCTATGAACCGCTCCGGCAAGTTCAGTTTACCGGCATCCTGGCCGCTTTGCTTATCGGCTTGACCTGGTTCGTTTATTTCTGGCGCATCGATATTTTCGAACAGGAGCCGCTCGCGGTTTCCCTGGCCACCCTGGCCCTGGGCGGCCTGATGACCTTCTTCGTTTTTCCGCTGGGTGATGCTCTCTACGCCTGGAACGCGGTGAAACTCAACGGTCAGGGGTTGAATGACCTTCTGTACAGCGTGTTGCACATCGGCGTCGTCGAGGAAGCGGTTAAGCTCGTGCCGGTCTTTATCGTCGTTCTCTTATCCCGGCAGGTCAACGAACCGGTCGATCTCATAATCTACGGCAGCTTGTCAGCGCTGGGATTCGCCACGGTGGAGAATATCCTCTATTTTACCAGCTACGGTTTGAATATCGCTTATACCCGGTTCCTTTCGTCGACCGTTCTGCACCTGGCGATGACCGGATTTGTCTGTTATTGCTGGGCGAAGGCCCGGTATATCCGGGTCCGCAGTCCGGTCTTTGCGATCGGTTTCGGATTCCTGCTGGCCGTGGTCGCGCACGGTCTATACGATTATTTCCTCCTCGGGCCGTTTAAGTTTGGCATCCTGAGCATGGCGATCCTGCTGGGTTTGGCCGTCGTCTACGGCCGGACCATAAACAACAGTTTAAATTTTTCACCCTTTTTCCAGGAGCGGCCCGCCCGCTTCCAGCGGCTTTCCAACTACAGCCTGATGTTCAGCGCGGCCGTCATCCTGCTTATCGCCGGTCATCTTTACGATAATTTCTTGCTCTCGACGGCCCTGGCCAATAGCCGCATGTGGTCACTGGCCACGAACACGGTCATCAGCGTCCTGGTTATATTCATGTCCCTTAACGACTTTAAAATATCATCCGATACCTTACGCCCGCTCTTCAAGATATAATACTTTTCGTTTTGCTTGACATTGCCCGCTTAATATTTATACTTTTTGCATGAAAACCGGTTGCCCGTCGCTGATCCTCCTCGTCGACAACGTCCTCCTGAAAAATTTCTCCCTGGACCGGGAATCGTGTTTAATCGGCCGGAGCGACGAATGCGATTTTATCCTGACCGGGCGGGAAGTGTCCCGCCAACACGCCCGGATTACGGTCCGGGGCAAAACCGTGTTGCTCGAAGACCTGGACAGCGCGAACGGCACGTTCGTCAATCACCAGCGGATAACCCGGCATGTCCTGAAACATGGCGACGTAGTTCTGGTCGGCGATTTTAAGATCACCTTCAACGACGGCCGCGGCCTGACCGGTATCGTCGACGAAACTCAGGTCGACACGCCCGGCGAAGAGACCCAAAACCTGGATAAGCAACATAAAAACCTCAAGCGAAAAATGCGGGCAAGCGAAACCGTCAACGAAGCGGAATTTGACCGGTATCATGAAGATATGGACCGCAGCCGGAAAAAATATAAACGTCTCTCCAACCAGGACCGGTTAACCGGCGTTTTCAACCGCGGTTATTTCGACCGGGTATTGCCCGAACTCTGGCGCGCGGCCCAGGCCAGCCACGACCCGCTGTCCCTCTTGTTTATCGACCTGGATCATTTCAAAAAAGTTAACGATACCTACGGCCACGACAAGGGGGATGAGGTCCTGAAGACCATCGCCCAGCTCGTCCGGGCGTTCTGCCGCCGGAACGACGTCATCGCGCGCTACGGCGGCGAGGAGTTCGTGGTCATTTATCCCGGCATGAGCGCGGACAGCGCCCTGGACGCGGCTGAGACGTTGCGCAAGGTGATCGAACAGAAGAGCCTGGAACTGGTTGGTTTCCGCCAGACCGCGAGCATCGGCGTGGCCACGTACCCGGCCGACGCCCGGGACGCGGCCGAGCTTCTGCGCCGGGCCGACCAGGCGGTCTATCAGGCGAAAGAACAGGGACGTAACCGGGTGGTCCGCAGCGTATGATCAAGGAAATGGTCGGTAATTACCGGATCCTGAAGGAGATCGGCAAGGGCGGGATGGGCAGCGTCTACACGGCCCTCCAGCTGAGCCTGAACCGCGTCGTGGTCATCAAGGAAATGTCGAAGGTCCCCGGCCGCGAAGCCCAGTCACGCTTCAAGCGGGAAGGCAAGATTTGCGCCAACCTCTACCATCAGAACATCGTGGAAATTTACGACTATATAAGGGAGGAAGGCCGGAACTACCTGGTCATGGAGTTCGTCGACGGCGTCAGCCTGGCCGAGGTCATCGAGAAAAATGCGCCGCTCGATCCCCGGGTCGCCGCGGCGATCGCCCGGGAGATCGGCCGGGCTCTGGTCTGCGCCCACCAGGCCGGCGTCATCCACCGGGACATCAAACCGAAGAACATCCTGATCACCCGCGAGGGCGTGGTCAAGTTGACCGACTTCGGTGTCGCCCGGGATATGGACGCGCCGGACCTGACCACCACCGGCACGCTCATCGGCACGCCTTTTTACATGTCGCCGGAGCAGGCATCCGGGGACAAGGTCGGTTACCAGTCCGACCTTTATTCGCTCGGGATCGTGCTTTACGAAATGGTGACCGGCAAGAAACCGTACACCGGTGAGAACAGCGCGGCGATCATCGCCAAGATCAGCCGGGGTAAGTTCAATTCCCCGTTCCAGCTCGATCCCCATCACAGCTGGCGCCTGAGCCGGATCATCAAGAAGGCGATGAAGAACAACCCGAAGCGGCGGCTGCGGACCGCCGAGGACATGGTTCATGTCCTGAACCGTTTTCTGGGCTGGAAAGGCCAGGCGACGGTCGAGACGACCCTGGCCGCGCTGCTCGCCGAGATCGAGCAGCTGAACACGGCCGAGACCGAGGTCAAAAAACCCCGGAAGCGAAAAAAAGCCAAAAAGAGCAATTTCAGCCTGTACCTTTTATTGTTCTTGATCGTCATTTTTGCCGTCCTCCTGGTAATTTTCTGGCGGGTCTGATAACCGCAAATGGAAGACCGCCAAAACCCCGCGGCCGGGCCCTGGGATTTAAAACAGCTGTTTAACCCGCGGGAGATGCTCGCTGATCCGACCACCTGGTCTCTGATTCTGTCCAACCTGCTCACGATCGTCTTCGCGGTCCTGGAAAAGTGGGACGCCCGGACCGTTTTATGGCTCTACTGGTGGCAGAGCGTCGTGATCGGGTTTTTCAACGTGGTGAAGATCCTCAGTCTGCGGGATTTTTCGACCGCGGGATTCAAGCTCGGCAATGAGCCGGCCCAGCCGACGACCTTTACCAAGGTCTTCACCGCTTTCTTCTTTTTATTTCATTTCGGATTTTTTCATTTTATTTACGCGATCTTCCTGTCGAGCCGGATCTTCGGTCCGGCCGCACCGACCCACGCCGTGCCGTTTTACTTCGACATCAATCTCGCGGTTTTCTTCGCCAACAGTCTTTATACCTTCATCGCCCGGAAGGAGTGGAGCCGGAAGAACGAAAACATCGGTACGGTCATGTTCGCGCCTTATTTTCGGATCATTCCCATGCACCTGACCATAATCCTGGGCGGTTTTTTCGGACATGGCGCCGTGCTCTATTTTTTTCTTATCTTGAAAACCGCCAGCGACGTCATCTCTCATGCCGTGAGCCACAAAATAAAAATTCTCCTCCCGGGACAGCCGGATTAATATAAATAGCAAATAAAAAGGTTTTTTATCAAATATAAATTATTATGGAGTGAGGAAGATTGGAATTGATCTTAAATCTACTCCCATACATCAACCAACAAAATAGATAATTCCGTTGCTCGTTTGACAATCTGATCTGGATTCCAAACAGGATATTTACAAATTTCTTTTGTTAAATCGATTTCACTTTTACAATAATAATTATCTTTTTTATTTTTGAAACTACTATTTTGTGCTTTAGAATTTAGTTTTTCACTTAACAACGTTAAATTCCCAATGTGCCATATAAATGGCTCTAGATCTATCCTATTGGGCCATTGAGCACCCGCATTCTGAGGAAATATGTGTTCTAATGATACGTTAACTGAATCGATATCAATTTCGTTGGTTTTTGATTGTTTCCCATTGGCAATTCGACTTATTATCCAGAAGGCTGTTTGTTTTGTCAGATACAAATCCTCACATCCTTCTTTTACTATAGAATCTGAAGGATTGTGTATAACCAGAACTCTCTTAGCGGCATTAAAACAATTCTTGCTATTAGCATGAGTATTGCGCTGTGCTCGCAATTCTCTTGAAGCTTCATAAAATGCGGATTCCAAAACAGACGGATTTTTATTTGCGATTAATGTATGTCGTATATATAAAGAAGTAATTAATTTAACTAATTTTACAAAATCATTATCTGTTAGGCATTTCTTCCCGGATAATAATAACGGTAATGAATTGTAAACCCCGAAATATTTTATTAATCCCCTTATCTCATTAATGCACTTTTTTGGTATATTGTTTTCTTTAATGTCTAATAAAGATAAATACGTTTCACTTTCATCGTAACATAAATTGGCAAAATCCAGACTGATTTTGTCACTCTTTTCAATGTCCGATTTAATTTCAGCAAAAAGTCCCCGTGCTTTCAAATCTCCATATTTTGAAATCCACATGTGGCGAAGAAAGCGCGAAATATCTCTTTTCCCCATTAACATAATAACGGAATTCCAAATTTTTCTTACATTTTGCATGCTCTTTTTGTCCCGGCATCGTTTTAAAAGAAGGTTTATTACCAAATCGGGAACCGATAATCGTAAACCTCTATCGTTAAGTGTTTCAAAAATATCGAATGCATCATCTTCTTCTTGAACGGTAATGGCGATCAAAATCATTCCTTTAGTTAATGCATCGACTATATTCCTGAGGATTGACTAAGCATCAGCGACAGCTTTCCCCGAGATCAATATATCTAATTCGTCTGTAAAAAAGTTCTTTGCATTCTGTAACAATTTATGGGATCTAACAGTTACTGAACTTGGTTTGGGTGAATCTTTTTTTATTGTATTTAAAAAAAACGGTTCATCCAGATCGTTTAATATTAAGGAATATTCTATAGGGTCTTCGTTTTTTTGTATTAAATCGCGTTGTATATCACGAGCATAATCGGTGCAAGCATGACCTCCGTTTGGTTCCTCCATTAATCGGAGTAAATCACGGATAGTTGACAATAATATTATTGCTGTTGCTAATCGTTGTTGCCCATCTAACAATTTTATTTCCGAATCTTGATCTAACAATACGATGGGACCCAAAAAATATGAAGCTGTTATAGGATTTTTAAGGAATTCTTCCTTAAAAGAAAGTAAATCATTCCAAAATGTTGCAATTTGACCTTTCTCCCAACTGAATGATCTTTGATATTGAGGTATAGTAATGGATCTTCTTTCGTATTTACCCAAAATTGTACCAATTGTAGTTTTTTTGGCTTCGATAGATTTACTCATCATTATCTCCATTTTTTATTTTTATATTAATTCTATGTATTTCATCATGACAAATAATACATAGAGTAATCAAATTGCTTTCGATATTTTTTCCGCCCTTAACGTGGGGTTTTTTATAATGCAGTTCCAAATGTCGCGGATCGGATCTGTTCCAGTCGTTATGGTCCCATCCGCACTTAATGCACGCGTAACCGTCTCTTCGCAATACGTTTCCACGGACAGTATCCGGTATATGGCGGTCATGTTCGGGACTCTGTCTTAAAGATTCCAACATATAACTACCTATAAACATATCGGGTCGGCCGGTATTTTTTGTTATTATCGGCCAACCGTATTCAGTTCGTAATTCTCTTACTCTACGAGCCCATTCCGATCTGTTATTCGCAACATACCTCAATTCCTCGCCGGTTATTGTCTTACCAATATTAATTTTGAAATATTCCAGAAGTTTGTTTCTCACACCATCTTTGCGTTTCCGTAAATCGTTAGCGATATTCCATCTGTATGCCGCTTCCTTGTCTTGATTTACTGTAATAAGAATATAATCGTTGGGTCGCATTGTAGATATGTTAATATCCGGAATATGCAAATCGTTAGTTTCAAGCATTTCGTTGGCTGTAATTCCATTTATTATCGACCAACCGAATTGTACTCTCAATTCACGTATGCGTCGGGCATATTCCTGTATTGCCGAAACAACCAACAGTTCATCGCCATTAATTATTGTTAGCGGATATTTCAAAAAATAAAAAAGGATTCGATCTCTTGCGCTTTTTATCTCACGCTCATCTATCAATGATTTACCCAGATTCCGCAGATTGTGAAATACGGGGATTAGCGTAATGACTTTTTTACGCAGATCATCGGATTTTAACTCATTTTTGAAATTGACAATAAGACTTATTAATTTTTTCGTTAAAACTGCGGGCTTGTTATTGGTGCGTAATTTCATAAGAAGTATTTAACGCTCATATAAAAAAATTTTCAATTTATCGATCAATCTCATATTATTTCTATTTTTGAGTTGGCATTGCCATATGACCATTGTTTGCCAATTTTGCTTTTTCAGCAGACGTATATTTTTTTTATCTCTCAGTATATTCATATTGAGTTTTTTCCCCCAAAAATTTTTATTGCTGGTTGGTAGGGTTGATTTAATGCAATTTTTATGTCCATGCCAAAAACAACCGTTCACAAATATGACTTTTCTATATTTTGATAATACTATATCGGGATTACCGGGTAAAGATTTAACATGCTTTTTAAATCGAAATCCCATTTTATGTATCAATGTACCGATATAAATTTCCGGTTTTGTATTTTTCGACTTGATATGTGACATAATTAACTTTCGTTTATTTTTTTTAAAAATATCCATTTATTTTTTCTTTATTTACATGTATTGCTAAGCATAACATAAATAATGTCTGCAATTCGAGCTGCCAATAGAGGTGGAACGGCATTCCCAATTTGTTTGGCTATTTCAATTTTACTGCCCTTGAAAATGAACGAATCCGGAAAACTCTGGAATCTCGCGGCTTCACGGTGCGTAATCGGACGGTGTTGAATAGGATGCAGATAACGCCCTTTTTCAGGTTTAAAAAATTCCGTTCTGATTGTAACTGCCGGTTTATCCCACCATAGACGTCCGAACAAGTCGGTACCTCCGGATGTTTTTTTTATCCAACATTTAGGGGTTAATTCGGGAGCTTTTCTCTGTAAATCAAAACGATTCATTCCTTCATCAGGGATCGTTTTATATCTTTTAAGACTAATGGCAGTGGGTGTTCGCCCAAAATGCAAATCAAGAGGAGGCGGTTCGTCTCGTATATCAACTCCTTTAGGAGGGGGTAAATCGGCGACGGCATTTCTGACTATATTCCATTTTTGGGGATTCGATATATATTCATTCTTATTATTAAAATCGATTTTTCTTTGTTTGTGACCATTCCCATTCGGATTATAATGTGTTTTTCTGGGGGGAAACAATATTGACGGATCACTTATTTTCGATCCGATAATAAATGCCCTTGTACGTGTCTGCGGGACGCCATAATTTGCTGCATTTAATTTACCGGATACGGTTTTAAATCCTAATTTTTCTGCAAACCCAATAATTTCACCATGTTCAAAAGTGCCCAATAATTGAGGAACATTCTCAATGACAAAAATTTTCGCACCGCATATTTCAACTACATTAAGAAAAGGTCTCCATAACTGATTGCGAGGATCATTTTCTCTCTTTTTATTTAATAAACTAAATCCCTGGCAAGGCGGCCCGCCTATAACTACATCGGCATTCGGAATTTTTATATTGTGATCTTTGAGTATGTCTGTGATATTCCCATATAAACAATGAGTCCCGAAATTGGCGTTATAAGAAGATACACAATAATGATTTATATCATTAGCCCATATAGGTTTAAAGTAGTGTCCAAAAAGATGCGTAAAACCAAGTGTCATTCCGCCTGCCCCGCAAAACAAATCAATAAGCCGATATTGACGATGCAGTACGGGAAGATTTCCTTTTAATCGTAATTTTAATGTATGATAATCTTCCCGTAATAATTGAAGATCGTACTTCCTTTTTCCTTTATATATAATATAACCTCCCTTATGATTGACAAACTATTTTAACTATAAACCATATGTCTTTTAAACGATAAACACTGATATCATAAAAAAGTATATAGTCATTTATATAATATATTCATTATTCATGAATGTCAAGTATGTAAATAATGTCAATATTTAATACAAAAATCCCGAGTCGTTGATATTTGATTATATTTATTTCCGGATTTTTTATATATATATTGACCCAGACACAATTTGAAGTATTATTATCAAAGGAGGAATTATGGTACGCTTTAATTTTATTTTAACGATGATTGGTTTAATGTTTACTTTAGTTGCCGCGGATGACCGCGCCGCCGATGAAGGCCTGCCGGTCCTCGAAACCAAAGTCAAGACCGCGGCCCTGTTCAAGAACGGACTCGGTTTCGTCATCCGCGACGGTAACACATCTCTGAAAGAAGGCTGGGCCGTGACTCGTCACGTGCCCGACGCGGTTCTGGGCGGAATTTGGTTCGGTTGCCTGGACCCGGACGGCCGGCTCGAGGAGGTCGTCGGTTACAAGGCGGACCGAGATGAGTTGATCGAAGCGATCTCGCCCGACGAGCTGCTCAAGGCGAATATCGGGAAGCGGGTCGTCCTGCATTTTGACGACAAGACCCTGTCCGGCCAGGTCAAGGCCGTGCCCGATAACCGGAATTCCGAGATCGACGCGGTCGGCTACGGGTACGGTGGCTACGCGCCGCCCGTGGAGTACGCCGCGGTCGTGATCCTGGAGACTAACCAGGGCGAAGTTGCGATCAATAAGAACGTCATTACCCGCGTCGAGTTCCCGGATGGCATGGGGACCCGGTTCCGCCGCAAGCACGAGGTCCGGAACCTCAAGTTTCGGGTCTCGGGATCGCGGAGCTCGGCCCGGATCGGCATGTCCTACCTAGAAAAAGGCATTTCCTGGACGCCCGGTTATCTGGTGCAGATCGAAGATAAGAACAAAGCCCGGATCACCATGCAGGCGACCGTGGTCAACGACGCCGAGGACTTGGCGGATGCGGAACTGTTTTTCGTCGTGGGCTATCCCAATTTCATTTATGCCAACGTCCTTTCACCTATGGCGATGCGGCAGTCGGTCGCGGATTTCATCGCTGCGCTCTCCGGCGGCGGCGGTGGCGCCGGTTACGGCGCGATGGCCAACGTGATGGCCCAGAGTTACGCGCCGGTCGCCGCGGACGAAAGCGGAATTCCGAGCTACAATTACTCGGCGGTACCGGGCCTCGAGGGCGGTTACGAGGAAGACTTATTCCTGTACAATAAAAAGGGCGTGACCCTGAACCGGGGCGAGCGGGCCAGCTACCTGGTATTTTCCGACCGCGTGGATTACAAGCATGTCTACGAATGGGAGATCCCCGATCTTTCCGGCGGCAGCTACGATAACGAGGGCGATCAGCCCCGGGAACAGGTGTGGCATTCCCTGCGCCTGACCAATTCCACGCAGTATCCCTGGACCACGGCGCCGGCGCTCGCTCTGCGCGAGGGCCAACCCCTGGCCCAGGATATGATCAACTACACGCCGAAGAACAGCAAGGTAAACCTGAAACTTACCGTCGCCTCGGACGTCAAGACCGACCGCCAGGAGTACGAATCCGCCCGCCAGCGGGACGTCACGCTCTATGGTTATTCATACGACCTGGTGACGGTAAAGGGCGAGCTGGTCGTGAAGAACAACAAAAGCTCGGAGATCACGCTCGATATCCGGAAAAAGATCACCGGCGAGGTGGTTGCGGCCAGCCAGGATGGCAAGATCCGGAAGGTCGCCGAGGGAATCAGCCGCCAGCGGGCGAACTCGTCTTCGATCATCACCTGGGAAGTGCCGGTCGGTGCGGGCGCCGAGGTCAAGCTGGCCTATTCGTACAAGATCTACGTTTCGAATTAGGGATGACCGGTAGGATCATCAATATCCGCCGCCAGCAGGCGAAAAATCTGCACTTGAAAAGGCAGTTGCTGGGCGGCGCCAGACTGCCCTTAGGTAAGGCTGGAGCGCAATCCGTCATCGAACATCTCGGTTACGTCCAGATTGACACGATCAGCGTTATCGAGCGTTCGCACCACGTGGTTTTATTCTCCCGCCGCCCGGATTACAAACCCGATTACCTGAACGAACTGTTATGGCCGGACCAGAAGGTCTTCGAGTACTGGGCGCATGCCGCTTCCTACATCCCGATGACCGATTACCGGTATTACCTGCCGGCGATCCGGCGCAAGCCGAAACCGGGTTCGTGGACCGAAAAATGGTCCCGGGGGAACCCGGCCGTGATAAAAAAAGTGCGGCGCCGGATCGAACGTGAAGGCCCCCTGGCCGCCGCCGATTTTCCGGATGACCCGAAGCGTAAGCGGGGTCCCTGGTGGGACTGGAAGCCGGAGAAGGCGGCGCTCGAGGTGCTGTTCTGGCGCGGGGATTTAATGGTCCGGGAACGCCGCAAATTCCAAAGGGTTTACGACCTGACCGAGCGGGTGCTACCGGCCGGCATGGATCCGACCCCGCCGGATGAAAGAGAGGAGAAGGAATTTTTTATCCGACGCGGGCTGGCGGCCCTGGGCGTCGCCAGCGACTACGATCTTAACCACTATATCGGTATCGCGGGCCGCTTGAACGAGCGGACGGCGGCGATGACCCGGACCGGCGAAATCGTCCGGGTTACGGTTGCGGGTTCGGATAAACCCCATTACGTCCTGGCCGATGAAGCGTCCGGGCTGGGAAAGCGCGAATCCGTCGGCGGTGCCGGGGTTACTTTTCTTTCGCCATTCGACAATTCGATTATCCTCCGGGACCGTACGGAACGACTCTTCGAATTTCCCTACGCCCTTGAGTGTTACGTGCCGCCGGCTAAAAGGCGCTACGGGTATTTCTGCCTGCCGATTCTCTGGCGCGGCGATCTCGTCGGCCGGATCGATCCCAAGGCCGACCGGGAGCGCGCAGTGTTTCGGATCCAAAACCTGCATCTGGAAAAAAAGATCGCGGAGCCGGAGAAATTTTTTCCGGCCCTGGTCCAGGCCCTGAAAAAATTCGCGGGCTATCACGATTGCCCGGTTATCCGGTTCGAAAAACAAGTGCCGTCGAAAATATCGAAAATGATTGAACATGATTTATAAAGGAGGGAGCATGGATAGTTTACTCGCCTATTGCGGCATTGACTGCGGAAAATGTCCGGCCTACATCGCGAAAAAGGAAAACAACGACGAGCTGAGGAAAAAAACCGCCGTCGAATGGTCCAAGGCGTTCGGGACGGAATTCAAATCCGAGCAGATCAACTGCGACGGCTGTACGATCCCGGGCCAGCATATTATCTACTGCGACCAGCTGTGCGAGATCCGGAAATGCGCGGTCGGGAAAAAGGTCGTGAACTGCGCGCTCTGCGCCGATTACGGGTGCGAAAAGCTGGAAGCGTTTTTGAAGAACGTGCCCGAAGCGAAGAAAACACTGGAAGAGATTAGAAGTAAAAAATAGGATAGAGAATAACGCCTTGGCGCCGATGATGAAAAACCCGATGGAAATCCGGGTTCTGGGTAAGACCGGTCTCAAGGTCGGCGCGATCGGGCTCGGGACCGAATATCTGAACGGGCAGCCCCGGGAAAAGGTCGGGTCCGTGGTCCGGTCCGCGATCGAGAACGGCATCAATTACTTCGATGTGGTTTTCGCGTTTCCCGAATACCGAGACAACATGGCGGCGGCGTTCCAGCCCCATCAGGACCGGGTTCTCGTCTGCGGACATATCTGCTGCGCCGTATCGAAATCCGGGCATTACCGTCTCAGCCGGGATGTCAAAGAGAACGACCGGTTGTTCCACGACCTGCTCAAGCGGTTCAAGACCGATCACGTCGACATCGTCATGATCCAGATGGTCAACGAACTAACCTCGTATGAAAACGTCTGCAAGCCCGGCGGGGTTATGGACCTCGCTTACCGCCTCAAGAAACAAGGTAAAGCGCGTTTTATCGGGATCAGCGGGCACAAGGTGCCGGCGGTCGCCCGGACCATCAAGGAATGCGCGATCGACGTGGTGATGTTCCCGGTTAATATCGCCTGGGACATGACGCCCGGCCGGAAAGAGATTTATGAAGTCTGCAACCGCCGAAAAATTGGCCTGGTCGCAATGAAAATATACGGCGGCGGACGCGTCCTGCGCCGGCCGGGACGCAGCGCGGTTACCCCGGTCCAGTGCATAAGTTACGCCCTGGACCAGAAAGGAGTGGCCACGGTCGTCCCCGGCGTCCGAAACCAGAAGGAACTCGCCGCGGCACTGGCTCATCTAAAGGCGCCGGCCCGGGACCGGTCGTACCGGAAGATATTAAAGGAGAGCCAGGAGGAGCTTCAAGGCAACTGCGTGTACTGTAACCACTGCCTGCCCTGTCCGGTCGGCATCGATATCGGCCGGGTAATAAGCCGTCTGGACCGGATCCGGTCCGGCAAGAATGCGCCGTTGCGGCGGGACCGGACCAATTATTACTATCCGGCCCGGCTCCGCTTGAGCCGGAGTATTAATTTTAAAGGTCTGTCCGAGCGTGCGGAAAAATGCACCGAATGCGGAATGTGCGTAAAGCGTTGTCCGTTCGGAGTCGATATAATCGGAAAGATGCGGCAGGAGGCTGCTTTCCAAAACTCTTGACAATAAAAGCTATATCGCTATACTTAAGTATAGAAGTAACGAGGAGGAGATATGCGAAAAACACTTATTTTGATTCTCATGATCGGTTTCCTGTCGTCCGCTTTCGCGGCCTGGGAATCGATCGGACCCTTCGGCGGCAGCCTTGCTACCTTTGCCGCGGCGGCCAACGAAAGCGCGCTATATGCGACTTCCAGCACCACTCCGGCGATGGTCGTGAAATCAACCGACGGCGGCGCTAACTGGTTCAGCGTCACCGCCATCAACGATTATGTTTATTCCCTGGCGGTCGACCCGACCAATCCCAATATCGTCTACGCCGGTGCGCTGACCTACGTTTACAAATCCACGAACGGAGGGACGACCTGGACCGGCTATGCCCTGCCCGGTTATTACGCCTACAGCATGGCGATCAACCCGTCCAACCCGTCGATCGTCTACGCGTCGGGCTATTTCTATAACGGCAGCGCTTCGGTCCCGGCCTGCTATAAGAGCACGAACGCCGGAGTCAACTGGTCGACCGTTCAGTTATGCGCCATCTCCGGCATGGGTTACTGCGTCACGGTCGATCCGGTAAGCCCGATCAACGTCTACGTCAGCGGCTACTATTATGATACTCAGTATCATCCGTGCGTTTTCAAATCGACCGACGGCGGAACCAGTTTCACCGAAACATCGAGCGGCTTTCCCGCCACCGCCTATTACGTTCAGGCCGTGAAGGTGCACCCGACGAACGGATCGATCATTTACGCCGGGACCTACAACGCGGGTATTTTCCGATCGACCAACTCCGGCGCGAGCTGGACCGGCGGTGATACGACCTGGAAACTCATCGCCAGCCTGAGCGCGGCGCCGATCGCGGCCAATATCTGTTACGCGGGCGGAGACACGTTGATCTATAAGACCACCAACGCCGGTGTTTCCTGGCTCCCGGTTGTCTTGGGGTTTGGCGGTCGGGCCAAATCGTCGCGGATCGTGCACGCGAACCGGGTCTCGGCCAACGTGGTGGTCACCACCGACGTCAAGGGTTTTTTCAAATCCACGGACGGCGGGACGAACTGGTTCGAATCTAACCACGGGATCACGATCGCGGCCGCGTCGGCCCTGAGTGTCGCTCCGTCCGCGCCGGGCACGGTCTATACCGAATACGAGGGTCTGGGCGTGTACCGGTCGTCCAACAACGGGACGGTCTGGAACATCCTGCCGACGCCGCTCGAGTGCGGCGCGATCTGTGAGTTCGCCGTGCACCGAACCAACCCGAACAACATTCTCGGATTGGAAGGACTGGGCTGAGGCAACGCCGAGCTCTTTAAGAGCACAGACGGCGGGTCCGTCTGGACGACAGTGGACAGTTATTACGGCGACGGTGGAGCCTTGATCCAGGATCCCATAAATTCTTTGGTTTACTACAGCGGGGGCACGGTCTTGTCCGGTTCCTATTCCGTGATGTGCGTTACCAAATCGACGGACGGCGGCGTAACCTGGCCGACGCGGAGTTTTCTCAACGCGACGACTGGGTACTGCTATGCCCTGGCCGTGGATCCGGTTAATTCCAATATCGTGTACGCGGGCGGCAATCCCGGCGTGTATAAAAGCACGGACGCGGGTTTGAGTTGGTCCTCGTTTTCGATCGGGATCACCGGCTTCGTCTATGACATCAAGGTCAACCCCCTGAACACGAACCTGGTCTACGCGGGTTCGGCCGACGGCGTTTTCAAGTCCACCAACGCGGGCAGCTCCTGGACCGATGTCGGCTGCGACAGCGTCAACGCCCTGCTTATCAATTCCAGCCATCCGGACACGGTCTACGCGGGTACGGGTTACGGCGTTTTCCTGAGCACGAACGCCGGCGGCGCATGGACCGCGATGAACGCGGGACTGGCTAACCTCAAGGTCAAGGCCCTGGCGCGAAATCCCGGCGTTTATCTTTTCTGCGGGACCGCCGCGGCCGCTTACCGCTGGTCTTTGGCGGTTGATGTCGAAGAAGGAATAAAGATTGATAAGCAGGTCCTGGGTCTCAACGTATACCCAAATCCGTTCCGGACCAAAACAGATATCAGCTGGCCGATGATGGATAACCGCGCACAGATGACGAATATAAGCATACGAATCTACGACAATTCCGGTCGAATGGTAAAATCCTTTACGGATATTGGTCATCGGTCATCGGTCATCTGGAATGGAGCCGATGAAACAGGTTCTTCCGTTCCCTCCGGCGTTTACTTCCTGGAAGCTACGTCCGGTTCCGTAACCGAAACCAAGACCCTGCTGCTCATTCGTTGATGAAGACATAAACAAAAAAGGGGCTCTTTAAGAGCCCCTTTTTTGTTTTATTTATCTCCGTTATCGTATGCCGTTTATCACTGTAATCGATCTTTTTATCACCGTAATCGTCTGTTAAAATAGCGCCAACGGGAGTCGAACCCGTGATCTCCGCCTTGAGAGGGCGATGTCCTAACCAACTAGACGATGGCGCCGTGGGGCATTATACTTAGCCGCTCCTCGGCTGTCAATAGAACTAAAAAGGGGACAGGTGTTCAAATGTTCAAAGCGAATTCTTGACTTCCCGGTCGATCGTGGTATAATTCGCCCAAGGAGTTGAACATGACGATTGCGATTCTGGCGATTATTTTCGGCGTTTTCCCCGCGGCGGGAAACCAAGTTCTGTACAAGCTCGGTGCTATGTCGGTGGTCGAATTCAGCGTATCGGATGATATGCATCACTGGTGCGCGATTACAATACACCCCGACAGCGGTTATCGCGTGGTCGCGGACGGCAAGCCGGGCGCCTGGTTCCAGGAGATCGATTGGCTCCGGTTGGGTTTTTCGCATGACTGGGCTCACTGGGCATACGTGGGGACGCGCGATGGCCGGCAGGTGTTGGTCCGGGATAACCGGGAAGAAAAAGAGTACGACCAGGTCTGCGGCGAATACGAACAGCCGCTGTTCTCCGCGGATGGCCAACACCTCGCGTACACGGCGCTTGACGCCGACCGCTGGGTCGTGGTCCGCGACGGCAAAGAAAGCGGGGTTTTTGACCAGGTCCAGCCGCCGGTATTTTCCGCGGACAACCGGCATCTCGTTTTTGCGGGCCGTAAAGGCGACCGCTGGTTGATCATGCTCGACGGTTTCACGAAAGCGGAGTATGATTATATCGAGTCGGCGCGGTTCCTGCCCGACGGGTCCCTGACGTATATCGCCCGGGACAAGGAACGGTGGTTCCTCGTTCGGGGAACGAAAAAGGGACCCGCGTATGATGAAATATCCCAATCGAAAACATCCCGCGACGGCAGCCATTACGCTTACGCGGCGCGCACCGGTGAAAAATGGCGGATCGTCTTCGACGGCAAGCCGGCTGCGGAATATGATAACGTGGCGGATTTAACCATATCGCCCAGCGGCCGGCATCTCGCTTACGCCGCCGGGTCCGGAACCTGGACTTACGACAATTATTTCGAGTACTATCGGTTTGACGGTTCCTTTGCCACGGTCCGGGACGGTCGGGAACTGCGCTGGGGTCCCGAGGGATTTGATGTTGAATTCCTGACTTTTTCCGCGGACGAAGCGCATGTCGCGTACAGTATCGGCAAGATCGGCGAATCAGGTTACGTGGTGGTCGACACCACGGCCGGACCGGCGTATCGGGGTGTTGTCCGCCTGACCTACGCGCCCGTCGGCAACCGCCTGGCCTACAGCGTGTATCAGAGCGATACGCATTTCGTCGTACTCGATGACCGGCGTCTCGGTCCTTACGACGACGTCGAGGATCTCCGTTTTTCCGCGGACGGCAGCCACGTAATAATTACCGCCCGGCAGGGCGGAAAGTGGCGGGTGGTGATTGACGGGACGGATCAAGATCCGTTTGAAAAAATATCGTATATCCGCTATTCGCCCGACGGTCAGTATGCGGGCGTGCTCGGGATCCGGGATAAAGCGATCTACCGGGTCGTTTATAAATTGAACAGCCGCTGAGCCGGACGTTTGTCCGGGGTGGCCGGGGAGGAGAACATGAATTTAACGAATTTGAAACAACCGCCCTTCAACGTTACCTTAATGGGCGTGATCCGGGGCGCGCTCGATCACTATGGTTTTAAGATCACCGACGCCATGGCCTACGGCGGGTCGGGCCACGCGTTCCTCGTCAACATTCACGAAGTGATCTGTCCAAGCGGACCCTATGTTTGGAACTACGATCGTTTTATCCAGCTGGTCCGCAACCTGGGTCTGGAAATGACCGACCTGGGTTTTATGAACGCGGGCCGCACGACCGCGGAACGGGAACAGCTCGAACAAACCATCCGGCAGTACCTGGACCAGGGAACACCCTGTTCGGTCTGCAACATGGAAAACCAGATCGTCATCGGTTATGAGAGCGATCGATTCCTTCTCAGCCAGCCCTGGCCTGGAATGGACGATCTCACGCCTGCGACATTGACGTTCGGAACCTGGGCCGAGTTCGGCAAAGAGGTCCACGCAAATTTTTTCACTTTCAAGAAAATCGCGCCGCCGGCCGAAATTAAAGCCATCCGGGAAAGCCTAAAATACGCGGTCGACCTTTTCGCCAATCCCGGGACGTATTCCATGCCCAATTACGGGATCGGCGCGTTGGCCTACGACAACTGGGCCAAGGCGGTTGAAAAGGGGCACGGTACGTCGCACGGTAACTGGTGGAACGGTCAGGTGTGGTCCGAGTGCCGTTCCCGGGCCGCTGATTATTTCGCCGAGATCGCGGGTACAGTTCCAGTCAACGCCGCGGCATCTGCGCGGGAACTGAGCGCGGCCTATCGGGAGATCGCGGCCGGGCTGGAGCGGATCAGCGACAAGGAGATGGTTCCGGCGGAGAAGATTCGGATCATCAAAGACCTGAAGGAACGCGAACTCAACGCCGTAAATTCGATAAAGACGCTGTTAAAACTGATTCAGGGTATCAGGTAACCAGATTATCAGGATATCAGGTAGTCAGGGATCGGTATATCAGGTTTGAAAGAATCAGTATATCAGAAAATCAGTAACTGATAATATGATGTTCGGGCTTCAGTCCCTGATGCACTGATTCTCCGGTCGTTTTTCGCTGATATACTTTTTATCTGAATCCCTGATGTTCTGATCCCCGGATAAACTGATATTCTGAATAGGTCACTTTCGTTGACAAGATGCTGTTTTTCGGTATAATATTTTATGTCCGCGGTCATCGAGATCAACGATCTTTACCGCAGTTTCAAGACCCATTTCTGGCAGAAAAACACGCCGGCATTAAAGGGAGTTACGCTCGAGATCCAGGAGGGCGAGATCTTCGGTTTTCTGGGTCCGAACGGCGCGGGTAAAACCACGACGATCAAGATCCTAACCGGGCTCATCAAACCGGACTCGGGTTCGGTCGCGGTGTTCGGACAACCGCCCCGGTCCCGGGAAGTCCGGAAGCGGATCGGCTTTCTCCCGGAATTACCGTATTTTTACGATCACCTGTCGGGTTTTGAGCTCCTCGACCTTCACGTCCACCTGATTAATTTGAAAAGTTCCCGGGACGATATCCACGAACTGCTCTCCAAGGTCGGGCTTAAAGACGCCGGATCCAAGCGCATCCGGAGCTATTCCCGGGGCATGCTCCAGCGATTAGGCTGCGCGGTCGCGATCATGGGTGATCCGGACCTTCTGATCCTGGACGAACCATTAAGCGGGCTTGATCCCATCGGCCGCAAGGAGATCAAAGACCTGATCTTCGAGCAGAAGACTAAGAAAAAAACCGTTTTCTTTTCCTCGCATATCCTGCCGGACGTCGAGGAGATCTGCGATAAGATCGGCGTGATCATCAAAGGCCAGATCGTCCGGGTCAGCAGCCTGACCGATCTCCTTAAAGAAGCCGGTCCCCAGGCCAACCTCGAGGACTGGTTCATCAAACTGGTGAAGAATGATTGACCGGATCTGGGCGATCGCCCGCAACATTTATCTCGAAGGATTCCGCCAGAAAGTATTCACGAGCGCGGTGGTCTTCGCGGTGGTCCTGATCGTCCTGTCCGTCTTTCTCGGCCCTTTTTCCCTCGGCGAAATTTCCAAGATCGTTCGGGATTTCGGGCTCGCGATCTCGTCCCTGCTCGGGATCTTCATCATCGTGACCATCGGCTCCGCCATCCTCTACCGGGATCTGGAGCGCCGGACGATCTACACGATCGTCACCCGGCCGATCCGGCCGCGGGAAATCATCATCGGGAAGTTCCTCGGCCTCACCCTGCTCGTGATCAGCCTTTCCTTCGCCATGGCGGCCATTCAGCAGCTGGTCATCCTCTTGAGCGAAGGCCGGTTCGACCTCGCGATCCTGGTTGCGCCCCTCTTCAACTGTTTCGAGATCATGATCATGGTCGGCGTCCTCCTGCTTTTCGCCTCGTTCTCGTCCGCCGCCTTCAGCAGCATCATGACCGTAATCCTTTTCATCGTCGGCCACGCCAGCCCGGATCTGAAGCTGTTCGCCGACACGGTGAAGTCGCCGCTCTTAAAAACGGTTTCCACCGTCTTTTATTATACTTTACCCAATCTGGAAAATTTCAACCTGCGCCTGGACGTAGTGTACCGCCTGCCTCTGCCCGCAGACCAGGCCGTTTACGTCATAAGCTACGGAATAATTTATATCGTCCTATTGTTATTTTTATCCGTGATCATTTTTGAAAGCCGCGAATTTAAATAACCGGAGTAAAAACATCAAGCTTTCGGTCATCGTCCCGATCTACAACGAACGCGATAATATCGACCGGATCCTCGCCGCCATCAAAAAGGTCGATATCGAAAAGGAGATCATTCTGGTCGACGATTTTTCCACGGACGGCACGCGGGACTACCTGAAGAACGTCCGGGACGCGAAGGTTATTTACCACGAACGAAACCGGGGCAAGGGCGCCGGCATCCGGTCCGGCCTGGCGCACGCGACCGGCGATGTGGTCATTATCCAGGACGCGGACTTGGAATATTCCCCTGAAGAATTTCCCAAGCTGGTCAAACCCATCGCCGAAGGCCGGACCCGGGTTGTATACGGATCCCGGATGTTGGGCAAAGGCAAATTTCTGAAGCGGAGTTATTACGCGAATAAATTTCTTTCCCTCCTGACCAATGTTTTATACCACGGCCGGGTTACGGACATGGAGACCTGTTATAAAGTCATCGACCGGAAACTGATGCTCAGCCTCGATCTGGTCTCCGCGCGCTTCGAGATCGAACCGGAAGTCACCTGCAAAATTCTGAAACGCCGGGAACGGGTCGTCGAGATTCCGATCCGCTATCACGGCCGGCGCGCGGGCAAGAAGATCGGCCCCAAAGACGGGATCCAAGCGCTCTGGAACCTGCTGAAGTGGAAGTTTAAGCATTGAGAAACACAAATTTGACACGAATGGACACGAATAAAATAAAGGTTCTGTTCGTGGCCACGGCTTACCCGCGGTTCAAGGGCGACGTCATAACGCCGTGGATGGTCCAGCTCATCCAGCGCCTGCGTCAGTCGGGGATCGAGGTTTCGGTTTTCACCTCCTCCTACATGGGTTTGAAAAACCAGGACCAGGACGGCGTGCCCATCTACCGCTTCCGCTATTTTTTCCGGAAATATGAACGGCTGACCCATGACCAGACCGCGGTCGACCGGTTCAGCCAGGGGCCCTGGGGCGTGTTTTTAAGTTTTTTGTACGTCCTTTTCGGGACCATCGCCATGGCCCGTCTGGTCCGGGCCCGGCGGTTCGACATCATCCATGTCAACTGGCCCTTTCCCCACATTGTTTTCGGCCTGGCTGGCAGAGCAATGAGCCGAACCCGGGTTTTTTCCACATTTTACGGGCTGGAGATCCGCTGGCTCAAAAAGAAATTTCCTTACCTCGTTAAACCGTTCGCTCGGCTCATTGGAAAATCGGATGTAATTACGGCGATCTCCAACCACACCGCGAACGAGCTGGCCGGAATTGTAAAAAAACGGATCGAGGTCATTCCCTTCAGCGTGGCCATCGGCGACCGCCCGGCAACGGTCACGGATCGCGGAGAGATTCTCTTTGTCGGCCGTCTCGTTGAGCGCAAGGGCGTGCCGGTTCTGATCGATGCCTTCAATCTCGCGCAAAAGTCGATTTCCCACAAGCTGGTCATCGTCGGCGACGGACCGGAACGCCTGGCCATCGAAAACCGGATCCGTCAGCTGGGCCTCGGATCCCGGGTGAAAGTCACGGGCTGGGTATCGGTTCCGGATAAGGACGAGTATTATCGCCGCTGCAGCTTTTTCGTCCTGCCCGCGGTTTACGACAAGCACGGCGATACCGAAGGGTTGGGCGTGGTCATGCTCGAGGCGATGGCCTTTGCCAAGCCGGTGATCGCTTCGGAAGTGGGCGGGATCACGGACGTGGTGACGGACGGCGTGAACGGCATGCTCGTGCCGGCCGGTGACGTCCCGGCCCTGGCCCGGGCTCTTGTAACCATGGCGACCGACGAGCGGATGCGGCGGCAAATGGGGGCGAACGCGAAAATAACTGTTGATGAAAAGTTTAATTGGGATAAAATAACCAGGAGGCTCGTGAGACTATATGAAGAATATCGTTGAGGCGTTGCTCATCGCGACCGATGTGCCCCTGCCCTTGGATAAGATCTGCGAGATCCTGAACCAGCCCAAGGAAGAGGTGCGGAAGGCGATCGATGATCTGAACCGGGATTACGTGGAGACCGGACGCGCGTTCGAGATCAAGGAAATCGCGGGCGGGTTCCAGATCTACACCCTACCCCAATACGCCGAGTGGATCGTCGCTCTGCATAAAAAGAAGGAACGGTTGTCCAAGGCGGCGCTCGAGACCTTGGCCGTGGTCGCCTATCACCAGCCGGTCACGCGGGCCGACATCGAACGGGCAAGGGGCGTGGACTCGAGCTGGATCCTGGAAAGCCTGATGCAGAAAGGGCTGGTCAAAACCTGCGGCCGCCTCGACGCGCCCGGCCGGCCGATCAAGTACGGAACGACCCGTGACTTCCTCCGTTATTTTTCTCTTAACGATCTGAGCGATCTTCCCAAGGAAGAGGATTTCGGATTGAACATCCCGCTGGCCGAGGATGAACCAACCGCCGCCGGAGAAGGGGTCGCGACGGACGATAAGCCGGCCGAGAAACCGGTCGCGGACGGTGATGCGGACGGGCTGGAGATAATACCCGCCGAATCCGGTCCGGTTGAAAAAAAGCCGGAGCCCGATGAGGACGAAGATCTACCGGAAGAAGAAGAGAAGCTGCGCCAGGATGAATTATTTAACCGGGATCAGGGCGAATCGCGGGAAGCGGCCACCGAACCCGACGTCGATGAAGATCCGGACCTGGATAATCCATAAACGCGGGATCCCGTGATCCGCAAGGAAGACGTAAAAACTTTTTTGGAAGGCATGGGCGCGGCCGCGGTCGGGTTCGCCCGAGTCCCGGATGATGTCGAGATCCTGGAACTACAGCGCCGGTTTCCCCGTTGCGTCGTTTTCGGCTACCGCCTTTCGGATGAGGTTTTGGATTCGATCATCGACCGGCCGACCCTGATTTACAAACATCATTATAAAACCGTAAACTGGCTGCTTGACCAGGCCGCGTTCCGTCTGGTCAGCCGCATCGAGGAATCCGGAGGCAAGGCCCTGGCGATTCCCGCTTCGCAAACCGTGGACTGGCAAAACCAGAAGGGGCACGTTCCCCACAAAAAACTGGCGCTCGAAGCGGGTCTGGGCTGGATCGGCCGGAGCGGTCTCTTGGTTCATCCGCGGCACGGCGCCCGAGTGCGCTACGTTTCCGTGCTTACCGATTGGGATTTTGAACCGGATCCAAAACTGGATCGGGATTGCGGAGACTGCGCGGAGTGCGTCTTACGCTGCCCGGCCCGGGCCATAACCATGGACGGCGTGGACTTAAAAGCCTGCCTGGTGAAACTCAAGGAATTCGCGAGCCTGCCCGGCATCGGCCAGTTCATTTGCGGCGTCTGCGTGAAGGTCTGCGATGGCAAGGATTAGAGAACCGGAAAAGGTTCTGACCCTGATCGGTTTGATATCCGGTCGGAATTTTGATCTCGATAAGATCGCTCCGGATATTACCGCGAAATTGGGCCGGGTCTCGATCCGGTCCGAAATAAAATCTTTTGACCAGACCGATTACTACGGGCCGGAAATGGGCGGGGATCTCGTCCGGCAGTGGTGGGTGTTTGAAACGCCGGTCATGCCGGACGAACTGGCCGGTCTGAAAGTATGGTCCAATGGAATCGAGGAACAGCACCGAAACGAAAAAAGCGGACGGAGGATAAATGTCGATCCCGGGATCATCACCCTGAACAGCCTGATCCTGGCTTCGACTAAAAATTATTCGCACCGCATTTACCTGGGTCAGGGAATCTACGCCGAGACGACGCTGATCTACCGGCATAACCGGTTCCATCCCCAGGAGTGGACGTATCCGGATTATAAAACCGAAGAAGCATTAACCTTCTTCACCGAAGCTCGAAATTATCTGAAAACTATTTTAAAACGGTGAAAACGAGGATGGCGGTTGTAAAATACGGGTTTTGTTTCTCCGGTCTTTTTTGTCTGTTTAGTCTTTTTAGTTTAAACCAAAAAGACCAGAAAGACCAAATAGACTAGAAAGACTCAAGGAAAAGGAGGTTCGATGTTCGAAATTAAAGTCCAGGGGATATTTTCCGCGGCCCACCACGTCCGTGGTTACCAGGGCGACTGCGCGGGCGATCACGGCCATACTTACCGGATTGAAGTTGGGACCAGGGTTGGGAAGCTGGATAAAATAGGGATGGCCGTGGATTTTCGGATGGTTAAGAACGAATTAAAAAAGATCCTGGTCCGGCTCGATCACCAGAACCTGAACAAACTGCCTTTTTTCCGTAAAAACAACGCCACCGCCGAATGGGTCGCCCGATTTATTTTTCGGGAACTGAAAAAGAAAATAAAGAGCGTTTATTCGGTGACGGTCTGGGAAGGATACGAAAACGCGGTCACGTATTTTGAGTAAATGAAACCCCGCAGCATCATCCTCCTTTCCTCCGGTCTCGACTCCCTGGTCAGCGCGACCATCGCCGGCAAGCGGACCGCGCCGGTTTTCGCTTTGACCTTCGACTATTGCCAGCGGGCGGCGAAAATGGAAATTTTTTACAGCCGCAAAATCTGCCAATACCTGGGGATCCACCATAAAATCATCCGCCTGCCGTTTTTTAAAGACTTTTCCGGCCGCGCCCTGATCGGCAAAAGCGCGCGATCCGCGGCCGGCCGGTTTCGGAAGGTTGCCGACGTCTGGGTGCCGAACCGCAACGCGCTGTTCATAAATATCGCGGCCAGCTACGCCGAGCAATTCCAGGCGGACCTGATCGTCACCGGTTTCAACCGGGAAGAGGCCGCCGAGTTTCCGGATAATTCTTCGGCGTTCGTCCGCGCGGTCAACCGGTCGTTACGCTTTAGCACCCTGCGCCGGGTGAGAGTGATCAGCTATGTCCAGGGTGATTCGAAAAAAGAGATCTACCGGCTCGGCCTGAAGCTTGCCGCGCCTTTGAAATACGCCTATTCATGCTATCTGGGCGGAAAAAAAATGTGCGGAAAATGCGCCTCATGCCGCAGGTTACTCGGGGCCCGGCGATAAGATGCGCTTCAACACGGAAGAACTGATCCGCCGGAAACGCGACGGCGGAAAACTCGACCGCGCCGAGATCGCGCTGCTGATCCATGCCTACGCCCGCAACAAAATCCCGGATTACCAGTTCGCGGCGTTCCTCATGGCGGTATATTTTCAGGGACTGGATCCGACCGAGACCGCGGATCTCACCCGGGCCATGATCGAATCCGGCCGGGTCCTGGATCTATCGGACATTAAGAAGCCGAAGATCGACAAGCATTCGACGGGCGGGGTCGGCGACAAGGTTTCGCTGATCCTGGCGCCGCTCATGGCCAGCTGCGGACTCTGCGTGCCCATGATCTCGGGTCGCGGCCTCGGTCACACCGGCGGAACCCTGGACAAGCTCGAATCCATTCCCGGATTCCGAACCGATCTGTCCCTCAAAAAATTCCGGGCGCAATTGCGAGCCATCGGTACGGCCATGATCGGACCGACCGCCGAAATCGCGCCCGCGGACCGGAAAATTTACGCCCTGCGCGACGTGACCGCGACCGTCGATTCCATACCCCTCATCTCCGCGAGCATCATGTCCAAAAAACTGGCCGAGGGTTTGGATGGCTTGGTCCTGGACGTGAAATACGGTTCCGGTGCGTTCCTGCCGAAATACCATGACGCGAAGCGGTTGGCCCGAACCATGATCCGTATCGGCAGGCGGTTCGGGGTCAAGGTCAAAGCCGCGATGACCGATATGAACAGCCCGCTGGGTGTATTCGTGGGTAATTCTCTTGAGGTGATCGAGACCATCGAAGCCCTGAAAGGCCGGGCCTCGCCGGATCTGATGCAGGTTACCTTTGCCCTGGGAGAATTGATGCTAAGCCTGGCTCGGATCAAAGGCGGCCGAAAATTGCTCGCGGAAAAGATCGCGTCCGGCGCGGCGCTCGAAAAATTCCGGGAAGTCGTCCGGAGCCAGGGCGGCGACGCCCTGGCGATTGACGATTACTTACGACTGCCGATCAGCCGAAGGCGCTGGCCGGTAAAAGCCCTGAAAAGCGGATTCGTCTGCGCCATCGATACATATCGGATCGGCGTCCTCGCGACCGAACTCGGCGCCGGCCGTTTAAAAAAAGAAGACCGCATCGACCCGGCCTGCGGTTTTCGGATCTTCAAAAAGGTCGGGGACCGCGTCGGTAAGGGAGAAAAATTGGCGGATGTTATCAGCGATAACCGCGCCTACGCTTTATCGGTCCAGGGCCGGTTCGGAGAAGTTTATAAGATTACCGGCCGCCGCGTTAAAAAACCCGTCTTGATCCGCGAGATCCTGTAAAATCCCGTTAGAAACCGCCTGAAATACAAAACTAATGTCTGTATCCGACAGCTTCCATGTGAATTACCAGAGTCTCTAACGGGATAAAAGTTAACTTTCAGATAGTCTGAAGGGTGAAAGTTGAAAATTAGTCTCGGGAATTCCTTCTTTCGCGGCGCCGAGTGCCAATGTGAATGCCGCCGCCCAGCGAAATCATCGCTCCCAGGATAAACCCGAGGTTATATTGCCAGCCTAAGTTGTTGACTTCGTATATGCCGAACTGACGGTCAAAAAGGCTGAAGATGAAGGTGACAATAACGATCAGGCCGTGCCAGAGCCCGATCAAGAACCCCGCTTTGGCGCCGGGATGGAAGTTCTGATTCCAGCGTTCGTTGCCCGGCGCGCAGTTGACGCTGAGCAGGGCAAAGAGAACAACAAAACCCAATATCAAGATGCGTTTATTTCCGTCCATCCAACCTCCTTTTATGTTGTATTGTATTAGATTAAGAGCGTATGTCAATATTATATGCTATCGCGTTTACCTGGTTTATCTGGTCTGTTTAGTTTTTCCGGTCTTTTTAGTTTTTAAACCAAAAAGACTAAACAGACAAAAAAGACCAAAAAGACAAAGGTCATTCAGGTTTTCCGCGTAAATCGAGCGTTGTTGTTCTGCGTTCTCGGCGTTAATTATTTCTGCGTCTTCCGCGTAAATATATTGACTCTTTTTCAAAACTCCGTATACTTTTTCCATGAACGTCGCGCTGCTCGCGAAATCCTTGCTGGCGCTTGCCGTTTACGCCGGGCTTGCCGCATGGTTGCTCATGATCCTGAACAGAAAGTTACAGGCTTCGCAAGTCGTTACGGAGGGACCCGGTGATACATCCATCGCATCTACAACCCTGGCCTCCGAAGCCGCGGCCGAAGATCCGGTTCCTTCCCTGATCTCGGTCCTGCGCTGCAAGGGCGGGTTTACCGAAGCGCCTGCGCTCTTTGAAAATTTAGGGCCAAGCGACTGCCGCCAGCAGTATATACTGTTCGGAGGGAATAAAGCCTGTTCCTTCGGATGCCTGCAAGGTTTCCACTGCGTCGGCGTTTGCCCGAACGCAGCCATCCATAAAGGCGCCGCCGGGTTGCCCGAGATCGACATCGTCAAGTGCGTGGGCTGCGGAAAATGCGTAAAAGAGTGTCCGCGCCGGGTCCTGGAACTCGTCACCCGCGCGCACCTTATCTATCTCGCCTGCAACGCCCGGACCGGCGCGGCGATCAAGGATTTGTGTTCGGTCGGATGCACGGCCTGCGCGGAGTGCGTTGAGGAATGTCCCCATGCCGGCGCGATCGCCATCGCGGATAACCACGCCCGGATCAATTATGATAAGTGCACGTCCTGCGGGATCTGCCACCACAAATGCCCGCCCAACTCGTTCCTCGACCGGGCGCGGACCCGACCCTACGCTCTGATCTCGCTCCAGTGCGACGGCTGCGGCGACTGTAAAAGGTTGTGTCAGTTCGAAGCGATTCAGGGTAAACTCGGCAAGCGGCATCAGGTGTTGAAGGAAAAATGCATCGGCTGCGGCCGGTGTTTCGAAGTCTGCCCGATTCGGGTCATAACCATGGTCGGCGCCCTCGGTTATACCCAGTCGGCATAGGAGAGAGACCATGAAACTGGAATACGCCAATCACGCGTTCAAGACGGCCGATCTGGTCGTTGTCGGCTTTCCGTTCGACCGGACCGCGTCGTTCCTGCCGGGCACCAGTTTCGCGCCCGAATATATCCGGCTTTGCACCGCGAATATCGAGAGTTATTCACCTTATCAGAACCAATCCTTAGACCGTAAGAAAATTTGCGATCTGAGCGATTATTACTTTCGAACCGCCGATCATATCGCCGAAATGGAGCGGGAAGCGTCCCGGATCTACCGGTCCGGCAAGCGGGCGGTATTCCTGGGCGGCGAGCACACGATCACGTATCCGGTCGTTAAGGCGATCCGTAAGATAAAAGGTCCTTTTTCGGTGGTCCACTTCGACGCGCACTGCGACCTGCGCGATTCGTTTCACGGCGAAAAGATATCTCATGCCTGCGCGCTCCGCCGGGTGAGCGAGGTCGTGGGCATCAAGAACGTTTACCAGTTCGGGATTCGCTCCGGCACGGCCGAGGAATTTTCCTTTCACAAGCAGTTATATAAATTCGAAGTTTTAAAGCCCCTAAAAAAAATGTTGAATAAAATCAAGGAACCAATCTACCTGACAATCGACGTCGACGTGCTCGACCCCGGGGTCCTGCCGGCGGTCGGCACGCCCGAACCGGGCGGCATATCGTTCAAGGAATTACTCGACAGCCTGATGCTGTTCAAAGGCCGGAAAATCGTCGGCGCGGACATCGTCGAGTATAACCCTTTAGCCGCGTCGCCCTGGGCTTCGGGTTCGCTCGTCGCGGAGCTGCTCCGGGAATTGATTTTGGTCTTGTAAAACACGGATTCCGGTTAACCAATATACTTAACACTTGACAGGTATTCATTTTTGAGTACAATTGTACTCAAAATGGAGTACATTAATATTTCAAAGTCAAAAATCCGGCGGGATTTGCTGGTTTTATTCTTCACCAACATCACCGAAAGATATTATTTAAGGGAATTACAGCGACGATTCGGATATTCGGCCGGAAGCATTCGGCGCGAACTGGTAAAATTAGAAAACGACGGATTGCTTGTCACGCAGAGAACCGGTAATCTTCTTTTTTATTCGTTGAATACCCGACATCCTTTGTTTAAGGAGTTAAAATCCATTGTGGCTAAGACGGTCGGGATCGAAGGCGGAATTCGCAACGGCCTATCGCGGGTTAAAAATATCAGAACCGCTTTTATATACGGATCTTTTGCCGCGAAACGCGAAACGGGTAAGAGCGATATCGACCTGATGATCGTGGGTGAACCCAATACCACCCGCTTAAACGGTGTTGTTGCCGAACTTGAGCATAGATTGAACCGCGAGATAAATACCACTATCTACTCTACGTCGGAATATCGGGATAAAAAGGATTCTAAAACCGGTTTTATCCGGGATCTGTTAAAAAATCCCAAGATCATGCTGATCGGCAAGAAAGATGATCTATAAAGAAACGGTACAATCGTCGGCAGGAAATACGAGGGTATATTAAACGATTATGATTTTATGAGGAGAAAAAGGAATAATTTTATCTACGAACCAGATATTCCATGCTCGTTAATAGAAGCTAAAAATGCCTTGGAAACCGCGCGGAAATTCGCCGCCCTGATCGATGGAATTATCAAGCGCCATAAGCCCCAGATCGAATTAGGTTTACCGTGATGGAAGAATTATAAAAAACATAAACCTTCATTTCTTAAAGTAAAGAAAAGAGTTGATTTCCCCTTTTTTCTGTTCATAATAATATAAGCAGGAGGAAAACATGACCGTGTTCTTGATTTTTTTGATCACCCAAAATTTCAATTTCGAATACCGGGAAGTCCCGGATTTTAATGTCGCACTCGAGGACTCGTTACACTCGTTCGACGTCCGGCATTACCTGATCAACGTGGAATCGCCGATGACCTCGCGTTATATCAGCGGTTGCGTTACCGTCGCGTGCCGCAGCAACCAGGCCAACCTCCTGCAGGTCGACCTCCAGCTGGATGGTCTGAACGTGGACTCGGTCCGGGTGGACGGAGTAACTGCCACTTATACTTATGCGCTGGACACGATCCGGGTGAACCTGCCGACGCCCATGAATCAGGGTGATTCGTTCGCGGTCATGGTCGGTTACAGCGGCACCGCGTCCGGTCAATTGGGCTATCTCTGGTACCAATCGGTGCATACGATCGCCTATTCCCTGGGCTGCCCCTATTCGACGAAATGCTGGATGCCCTGTTACGACAACCTGCTCGACAAGGCGGACAACGGCTGCGAGATGTACATCACGGTACCCGATTCCTTCACGGTCTGCGCCACCGGCGCCTATCTCGGTAAAACCGTGAACCAGGGCAAGGCGACTTATCACTGGAAACACGGTTACCCGATTTCGCCCTACCTGATCCATTTTGCCGCGAGCATATTCCGTACCTATTCCGACTGGTACCGGCCGGCAACCGGGGACAGCGTCGAGATTAAATATTTTTTCTGGCCCCGCGACACCATCTACGCGCCGGGCGCCTTCAGTCTGACCACGGACATGATGGCCTTTTTCGATTCGCTCTACGGTCCATTCCCGTTCGAGCGCTACGGCATGGACGTGCTCTATCCCTTCTATTACGGCGGCATGGAGCACCAGACGACGAGCAGCATCATCCGCAGTTGGATCACGTCCGGGCCCGACTATTACGGCATGGCCCACGAAATGTCCCACCAGTGGTGGGGCGACATGGTCACCTGCTACGGCTGGCGCGACGTCTGGCTGAACGAGGGATTCGGTACTTACTGCGACGCCCTGTACCAGGGCCACCGTGAAGGGCAGACCGCCTTTCTCAATACGATGGTCGTCCGTCGGGGCAATTATCTTTCCGCCGAAGACGCCAACCCGCATTCCATCTACGACCCACCGGAAAATCTCCTTTACGAATGGGGCCACAGCTACTGCAAGGGTTCGTGGATCCTGCACATGATCCGCTTCCTAAGCGGATCGGACAGCACCTGGTTGCATTTGATGTCGGTTTACCGGGATTCCTTCGCCTACAAGAACGCTTCGTCCGACGACCTCAACCGGCTGATGAACCGGGAGCTAGGCGCAGACTACGGCTGGTTCTTCCAGGAATGGGTCTATTTATTGGGGTATCCCCGGTATCATGTGACCTGGAACAAGATCTTCGAAACGCCGGACTGGCGGTTGGTACTCGACGTCGGCCAAACCCAGACCATCGGCCCGCCGGTATTTCACATGCCCCTGCCGATTGGCGTTAATTATTCCGGCGGGGACACGATCCTGACCCTCGGCATAAGCCAGTCGCCCCAGCATTTTGAATATCTCCTGCCCCAGGAACCGATGACCATCACGGTCGATCCGGAAAAATGGGTGATCCAGAGGAACACGGTGACCGGGGTCGGGGAGGGGTCGGCGGGAACCGGGATCCGACCGGAAGGTTTATCCACCCTGGGTCGCGCGATCCGGATCCGGCTCCAAACCGAACGGTTGATAAAAGTATTCGACGCCCTGGGCCGGGAAGTATTTCGGACCGTCGGTCAGAAAATGGATTTTCGGCCGGCCAGCGCCGGTATATACTATGTCCTCGTCGACCAAGATCCCAGGAAGTACGTGATCGTAAAATAACCGGTTCGGCTCGATAAGTTAAAACGAAAATCTCCCGCCATTTCATGAAATATCGCCGATTTTTTGGGATATAATCCTCACGCGGCATTGAACCCGTTTTTTCCTTGACTAAGCTCAATTCTTGGCTATAATATGCGTTGAAAGGAGTCCCCAATGGCATTATTAGAAATAAGATGGCACGGCCGGGGCGGCCAGGGCGCTAAGACTGCCGCGCTGCTTTTTGCCGATGCTGCCGTTGAAACCGGTAAATACATACAGGCATTTCCCGAATACGGACCGGAAAGGATGGGCGCGCCGGTCTATGCCTTTAACCGCATTTCCGACAAACCGATCCTGCAGCACTGCGGGATCAAGCAGCCCCAGATCGTGGTCGTGCTCGATACGACCCTGCTCGAGTCCATCGACGTGACCGAAGGGTTGCCTGATGACGGCGTTATCCTGCTTAACACCCAGAAGACCGCCAAAGAAATGAAGGAACAGCTGAAGATCAACAAACAAAAAGTTTATGTCGTGGACGCCAGCACGATCTCGCGGGAGATCATGAAACGCGATCTGCCGAACACGCCCATGCTCGGGGCGCTGATCAAGGTTTCGAAGCTCCTCGAATTCAAGCCGATGCTGGATTCGGTCAAACTCCGCCTGGAACACAAGTTCCCCAACCGTCCGGACGTGGTGGACGGCAATATCAAGGCGATCGTCCGCGCTTACGAGGAGGTAAAGGAATGAAGGCGAAAAAGGGATGGAAGGAATTACCCGAGGGCCTGGTTCTGGAAGCGGGATCGAGCCTCAATTTCGAGACCGGCGATTGGCGCAGCGATAAGCCGATCTGGGACGAAAAGAAGTGCACGCACTGCCTGATCTGCTGGATCTATTGCCCGGACTCCGCGATCATCGTGGAGAACGGTAAGGTCAAGGGCATCGACATGAAATACTGCAAGGGCTGCGGAATCTGCGCCGAGGAATGCCCCCCGAAAATAAAGGCGATCACCATGGTCAGGGAGGAAAAATGATCGTCGTCGCGCGTACCGGAAACGAAGCCATGGCTGAAGCCATGCGCCAGATCAATCCCGACGTCGTGGCCGCTTATCCCATCACGCCCGCGACCGAGGTGGTCCAGCTCTTCGCCTCGTTCGTCGCCGACGGCCTGGTGACCACGGAATTCGTGCCCGCGGAAAGCGAACACTCGGCGCTCAGCGCCTGCGTGGGCGCGTCCGCCGCCGGCGCCCGGGTCATGACCTCGACCTCTTCCCAGGGTCTCGCTCTGATGCACGAGATTCTTTATATCGCGGGCGGCATGAGGCTGCCGATCGTGATCTGCCTGGTCAACCGGGCTCTGTCGAGTCCGATCAATATTCACTGCGATCATTCGGATTCGCTCGGCTCCCGGGATTCGGGCTGGCTCCAGATCTTCACCGAAAATACCCAGGAAGCCTACGACACGACCATCATTGCGGTCAAGGCGGCCGAAGAAGCGCTCCTGCCGGCCATGGTGACGACCGATGGTTTCATCATCAGCCACAGCATGGAACGGGTGGAGATGCTCGACGATAAGGATGTCCCCATCTTCCTCGGCGAAAGAAAGGTTATCAATTCCGTGCTCAATATCGATAAACCCCTGTCCTTTGGATCCCTGGACCTTCAGGATTATTTTTTCGAACACAAGCGCTCCCAGATCGAAGCCATGAACACCTGCCTGCCGATCATCGAGAAAGCCCATAAGGAATTCGGCGATAAATTCGGGCGTTACTACCCGATCGTTGACGAATACAAGATGGACGACGCGGAAGTGGCGATTCTGTGCCTGGGTTCGACCGGCGGCACGGCTAAAGTCGCCGTGGAAAAAATGCGGGCGCAAGGCAAGAAGGTCGGCGTTATCCGGCCCCGGGTTTACCGGCCTTTCCCCAAGGACCAGCTGCTCAAGGCCCTGGCCAAGGTCAAGGCCGTGGCGATCCTGGATCGCGCCGAGACCATGTCCGGACAAGGCGGACACCTTTACAACGACGTTCGGGCGATTCTCTATGACGCCAAATCCCATCCTCTCATCAAGAACTACGTCTACGGACTGGGCGGACGTGACATCAGCATCGAAGAACTGGAAAGTATCTACGACGAAATGTTCGCCATCCAGAAATCCGGCAAAGTCGACAAGGATATCGTGTACTTCGGCGTGAGGGGGGAATAATGGCTACCTTAAAAGAACTTGCGGCTCAAAAAGAGAAATTTGTCGGCGGACACCGCGCCTGCGCGGGCTGCGGCGCGACCATCGTTGCGCGCCAGGTGTTGATGGCCGCCCAGCAGCCGGTCGTGGTCGGCGCGGCCACCGGCTGCCTGGAAGTGATTTCGACGATCTACCCCTACACGGCCTGGAACGTTCCCTATGTCCATAACGCGTTCGAGAACGTCGCCGCGACCATGTCCGGGGTGGAGGCGGCCTACAAGGCGCTCAAGAGGAAGGGTAAGATCGACAAGGACCTCCGGTTCATCGCCTTTGGCGGCGACGGCGGGACCTATGACATCGGCCTGCAGTCGCTGTCCGGCATGATCGAACGCCGGAACCGGGTGCTTTACGTCTGCTATAATAACGAGGCGTACATGAACACCGGCATCCAGCGGTCTTCGGCTACGCCCACCGGCGCCAACACGACGACCTCGCCGGCCGGGAAAGTACTTCCGGGAAAACTTCAGGCCCGGAAGAACCTGACCGAGATAATCATCGCCCATGAACCGGCGTACGCCGCGCAGGCGACGATCGGTTACTGGAACGACCTGGTGACCAAGGTCCGCAAGGCGCTCGACGCGGACGGCCCTTCGTTCATCAACGTCTACTCGCCGTGCCGGCTGGGCTGGGGCTACGCGCCGGAAAAGACGGTTCAGATCACGAAGTTGGCCGTCGAATCCTGCGTCTGGCCCTGCTACGAATACGAAAACGGCAAATACAGGATCACAGTCAAGCCGAAGGAGAAAAAACCGATCGACGAGTTCCTGAAGATGCAGGTCCGGTTCGGCCATTTGTTCAAGATGAAAGATCCGAAACTGATCCAGGAATTCCAGGCGGAAGTCGACCGCATCTGGGAAAGACTGCTCAAACGCGCCGAAAGCTAAATCGTTCGGGGCAGATTAATCTAATATAGCAACATTTCCCCCGGATTAATCTGCCCCCCATTTTTTAACACGAATCAACACGAAAAAGAAACCAATGAACACGAACAATGTAGCGATAATCAAAAATATAATCTTCGACCTCGACGGCACGCTTTACAACAGCCCGGAGGTGTTCCGGCAATTCGCCGAGGCGGCTTACTACACGTACGCCAAAGTTACCAAAATCCCGATCGAAGAAGCGAAAAAGATACTGGAAAAACGCCGGGCCGAGTTGGCACGGCAGAAGGGTTTTGCCGTGCCCTATACCCTTGCCCTGATTTCCTATGGTGTTCCGATCGAGACCTGGCACGAGGAGAACGTGGCCTTTTTTGATCCTGCGGATTTTCTGGCGCCGAATCCGGCGCTCAGGGATTCGCTTCTGAAACTGAAAAAGAAATACCGGCTGGTCGTCCTGACCAATAATAACAAGATCCAAACCCGGCGCATAATCAAGGCCCTCGGTCTGGACGGTGTGTTTCACGACGTCTTCACTTTCAATACTTTCAATTTACTGAAACCTCACCCTGGGATCCTGAAGAGCGTACTCGAGCGGCTCGCGGCGCGCCCCGAGGAGTGCCTGATGGTCGGCGACCGTTACGAAGTGGATCTGGTACCGGCCCGGGAACTGGGCATGAAAATTTTTGAAGTCAAAGGACCGGACGATATCCGTAAGATCGGAACGCCATGAAATTTTATTTTAAAGGAGGTTTTATGAAGCAAAGCATCGGGTTATTGGTTCTTGTGCTCGGCGTGAGTATTTTAGCGGCAGCCGCAGCCGACCCGACCCTGGCTACTATGACGCAGGAACTCAACCGCTCCTATGCCGCCTTGAGCAAAGGGCAGCCCGTGCCCCTCTATTTTCTGGAGTACGAAATCTGGGAGGATCATCAGATCACGATCACCGCGACCCTGGGCGCCCTGATCACGGACAACAACGAAAGGCACCGGAATCTGAACGTCGACATAAGGGTCGGGTCCTTAAAACTCGACAACACGCACGAGATCCGGGGCGGCGGTTTTGACGTCACCGACTGGATCCCTTCGAACGTGGAAGTTCCCGTGGACGAGAATCCGGACGCCCTGAAGGCGATCCTCTGGAACGAGACCGACCGCCGGTTCAAGAACGCCCAGGAGAAATACACGAAGGTCCTGGCCGAGCGGCAGGTCAAGGTCCTGGAGACCGACACATCAGCCGATTTTACCAAATCAACCGTGGTCAGATACTCGAACAAAGCGCCGGACGTGAAGATCGACGCCGATGCCTGGCGGGAGCGTTTGAAGAAATTCTCCGCGACCTTCCGGCAGTATCCCTGGATCCTGAGCTCGACCGTGTCCCTGACCGCGGCGACGCAGAACCGGTATATCGTCAACACCGATCGATCCGAGATCATCGACGGCAGCGTCCGGTACAACTTACGGTTGAGTGCTTCCACCATGGCCGAGGACGGTATGGAACTGAACCTTGGTTCGCGCTCTTTCGCGACGAGCTTGAACCGGCTGCCGGACGACCCGGCGATCGCGGCCAAGATCGATTCCCTGATCCAGAACCTGGACGCTCTGCGCAAGGCGCCCATGGTCGAACCATACTCCGGGCCCGCGATCATGATGGCCCAGGCCTGCGGCGTTTTCTTCCATGAGATCTTCGGCCACCGCATCGAAGGCCACCGCCAGAAGAGCGAGTTCGAGGGTCAGACCTTTACCAAGAAGATCAACGAGCCGATTATGCCCGACTTCATTTCCGTGGTCGACGACCCGACCCGGGCTGAATTCAACGGCCGGGACCTGAATGGCCACTACGATTTCGACGACGAGGGCGTGCCCGCTCAGAACGCGATCATCGTGGAGAACGGGATCCTAAAAGGATTTCTCCTGAGCCGCTCGCCGATCGCCCGGTTCCCGGTATCCAACGGTCATGGCCGGCGTTCTTTCGGCAACCGGGTGGTTACCCGGCAGGGCGTGCTTTGCGTCAAGTCCGCCAAGGAGGTGCCGGTCGATGAGCTGAGAAGAAAACTGATCGAGGAGTGCCGGCTGCAGAACAAACCTTACGGCCTGATCTTTTACGACATCTCCGGCGGTTTCACTTCGACCGGCCGCGAGGGTACGCAGTCGTTCAAGGTCATACCCCTTTTCGTGAAGCGGGTGTACGTCGACGGCCGTCCGAACGAAGTCGTGCGGGGCGTGGATATCGTCGGCACGCCGCTTCTTTCCCTGTCCAAGATCGCCCTGACCGGCGACGATTACGGCATATTCAACGGTACGTGCGGCGCGGAATCCGGCTGGGTGCCGGTTTCCTCGATCGCGCCCTCGATCCTCGTGTCCGAGATCGAAGTCGAGAAGAAGGCCAAAGGCCAGGACAAGCCGCCCATTCTGCCCGCGCCGGGCGAAGCACAATAAGGGAGAGACGACCATGAAAAAATTAATCCTGCTATTGATTGCCACCGGTTTGGTTATCGCGGAAAACCTTGATAATAACGTTCTAATGCAAGCCTTGAACGACGAAATGGACCGTAACATGTCGAGCCTCCGGATCGAGAACCAGGATAAACCCTTCTACTTGTCGTACCGGGTCGCGGACGGATGGTCCTGCGACATCCAGGCTGAGTTTGGCGGGATCGTTTACAGCACGCAGAACCACCGCCGGGATATATACGTCGACCTGCGGGTCGGTTCCCCGGAATTGGATAACAGCAACTTCGCCTGCCAGTCGAGCGGTCCGTCCGCGATCGAATCCGACCGGACTAATCTGCCACTGGAAAACGATTATTACGCTCTGCGCAATGCCATATGGCTCGTGACCGACGGCACCTACAAAAAGGCCCTGGAGCGACTGTCCCGGAAAAAGGCGGTCATTCAGAACCGGCCGACCAGGGACAGCCTGCCCGACTTTTCCGCGGTCCCCCCGTGCATAAGGATCGAGCCGGAGGCCCGCTGGAACGTGGACCAGCCGAAATGGGAGGCAAGCTTAGCCGCGATCTCAAAACTCTTCCAGAAGTTTCCTCGGATCTTCGAGTCGAGCGTGACCATGCACGCCGCGGCCGGGAATCAGTATTTTCTCGACGGCCAGAGCAATAAAAGCCGCCGCTGCGATTACCAGGCCTATATCGAAGTCCTGGCCAAGACCCAATCCGACGACGGCGATCCGCTCGAGGATTTTATCGGTTTTTACAGTACCTCAGCCGAAGGCCTGCCCGCGGTGGAGGAGATCAGCCGGGCCGTGACCGCCATGGCTGAAACCCTGTCCCTGGCGGCCGCCCTGAAAAAGGAGGAAAGCTATTCCGGGCCGGTGCTTTTCACGAGCCAGGCCGCGGCCGAGCTGTTCTTCCAGATGCTGGGCAAGGGCGTCAGCGATCCCCGGCCGCCGCTTTACGAGAACGACATGGTCGCCCGCAACGCGAACTCGGATAACTTCGGCAACCTGACCGGACGGATGGGGCGGAGGATCATGCCTGATTTCCTGTCCGCCTATGACGATCCCAACCTGACCCAATGGGGTAATCAGGATCTTTTCGGACGGTTCGCGATCGACGACCAGGGCGTCAAATCGGAACGCGTGGATATCGCCAAAGACGGCAAGCTGACCGGTTTCCTGATGAGCCGGTCGCCGGTAAAGAAGGTCGCGACCACCAACGGGCATGGCCGGTATCGCAGCGAGAACAATGGCAACCGGACGGTTGGACTTCCCGGCGTGCTGGTTATCGAATCCCGGGAAACCAAGAACCTGGACGACCTGAAAAAGATCCTCATCCGCACGGCCCGGGACTTCGACAACAAATACGCGGTCATCGTGACCCGGCTCACGCCGACCCGGCCCCGGTCGACCTTCGAACAGTACACGCGCTGGTTCACGCCTTCACCCGCCGCCGGTGACAAACCGATGCTTGCCGCGCCTTCCATCGCTTACAAGATCGATCTCGTGACGGGTAAGGTCGACCTGATCCGCGGCCTGGACTTTTCCTCGATCACGACCCGGCTGCTCCGGGACATCAGCGCGGTCAGCAAGGAGACCTTTACCTATAATTTTCTTTACCACGACAGCGAGGGCAACGCCTATCCTATGTCGGTCGTCGCGCCCGCGGTCCTGATCGACGAGATGGACCTGGTCACCAAGGAGACCAAGCCCACCAAACTGCCGATCCTGACGCACCCATTCTTCAAGAAGCGGTAAACCATAAATGGGGACAGGCTACTTTTTTTATGCGCCGACAAAACCTAAATACCAATTTTATGGTTCGTAGTGGATCGCGCTGATATTTAAAAAAAGTTGCCTGTCCCCGTGAACCCCGCCCCGAATTTTAGGGGCGGGGTGAAGCAATCTCTTAGGTAGAAATTAAAGCGCCCCATCCGCTTAGTGGGGCGCTTTTTATAAATGAATAAGTGTATAGTTTTGGCGCAGTATCTTAAGGAATTTCAGCTCAATGTCACAACAAAACCAGGCAGGTTGGTTTTTGTGTATAGTTTTGTCCTTTTATCCGAAACCAAAACCGATTGACACGTGGGCATTATCTACTATAATAAAAAACCAAAGGAGGAGCCATGCCGACTTACGTCTTGATGACCAAACTGTCGCCGGAACTGGCTAAGGACGTCAAGCAGCGTGCCAGCCAGGGCCGGGCCTGGATGGAGCGGGTAAAAAAAGACTGCCCGGAAGTGAAATTTCTTTCCCACTACTTTCTGCTCGGCCCCTACGATTTCATCGATATCTACGATGCGCCTAACGAGGAAGTCGCGACCAAAGTCTCGATGATCAGCATGGCCGAGGGCGCGGTGGCGGCCGAGTCCTGGACCGCGGTGCCCTACAAGCGTTTCCTGGAACTGATAAAAGATCTGTAAAAGGGGACAGGCTACTTTTTTAAGGTGCCGAAAAAAATTATCTTTCTGTTTAATGGTTCGTAATTTAATGTAATTTCATATAAAAAACGGCTTGTGTAAACGTTTAAAAAAGCAGCCTGTCCCCATTAAAGGCCGATCTTTTTTAGCATTTCCCGGGCCTGGCCCGCGTAGATCGAGGCCGGGTCCCGGACCAGCAGGTTCTCCAGTATTTCCCGTGCTTTCTTTTTCTCCCCCAGCTTGACGCATAGCTCCGCTTCCCAGAGCGGAACGTGGTGGAAATTGTGGTCGGGGAAATTCCGGTCGAGTTCGGAAAAGGCCGCGAGCGCCTCGGCCGGTTCGCCCAGTTCCTCCGCGAACTGGCCCAGGTAATAATAGGCGTGATCCGCGGCCGCGGTTCCCAGGAGGTTTTTCAAGCTGTCCCGGGCTAAGGCCAGGTCGCCATTGCTGCGCCGGGCCAGGCATCGGACAAGCCGAAGCAGGAGGATCGTATCCTTGCAGCAGGTTTCCAGGAGATACAATCTTTCCAGGGCGTCATTGGCGACGCTTGACCGGGCATAGCGGCCGACGGTTTCCAGATATTTATCCCGGGCTAAGAGGAAGCGTCCCCGGTACAGGTAATTCTCGGCAAGATGGAACGTGATCTCCGACCGTTCCCCGGGCTGTACGACCGGCTCGAACTTGGTCAAAAGAGCGATCGCGGAATCGATTTGGCCGGCCTGCAGAAAAAGATCGTTGAGCTGGAGGACCAGATCGGCCCGGGGATCGTTTTTTATCCAAAGGTTCAGGCTGTCGATTTTATTTTGAAAATCTACGGCGGCAAGCAGAATAAAGGCGATCGTCACTTGAGACTTTCTTCGAGCAGGGATTTAAAATATTCGCGGATGAGCGACTCGTATTCCTTGGGGTACTGCTCTTTCAGAGCTTTCCGGATGATTTCCCGCATTTCGTCGCGGCCGAGATTGCCGGGCAGGGATTTTGTCGTTTCATGAAAGATATCGGCGCCGGTCTTGCTCTTTCGTTCTTTCTGAAAGTCCTCCTGGCGAATCGACTTCTGCACGTCGAGGAGCCGGGACAGGATCATTTTCTGGCGTTCGATAAGCTGGCGGTCGAGCTTGTATTGGTACAGGGCGTCCTCGGTCTCCTTCATTTCCCGGGTCAGGTTGTCGATCAGGTCCTGGTATTTGGTCGCGCCCGGTTCCGAACCCAGATTTTCCAGCGCTTGCCGGAGTTCGCGCTGCTTGCCGGCCAGCCGCTGGATCTGGGCCAGGGCTTCACCCGAGAAACCCGCGGTCGGCAGGGGGAAAAGGCTCATCAGGGATTGGTTGAGGGACATCTGACCCTGGCCGATCTCGGATAATTGTTTCATGAGCTCGTCCATTCCGGTCGCGGAACCGCCTTCGCCGGCCATTTTCAAGTTCTCGAGGATCTCCAGACCAGCGAGGTTCAGCTGCTTCATGGCTTCCTTGATGTTTTCCGAACCGGATTGGCCGGCGCCAGCCTTCATTTGCGCCAGGTTCATTTCCTTGACCGCCTGAGCCAGTTTTTTACCCATGGCCGGCGTTACGTACAGACTTTTAGTCTGCTGGCCGTAGAGACTGTCGGCGAGCGTTTTGGTCGCCTGGATCAAATCCTCGGTCCGTTGGGTCTCCGTCGCCGGACCCGTGCCGGATTTTTCCAGAGCCTCGGAGATGTCGATCAGCCGATTAAGAGTTTCCAGCAGGTTCTTGCGCAGGCTGGCCATCCGGCCTTTGGTCATTTCTTCATAGAGCCGTTGGAGGTCGTCGGCCAGCTGGTTTAAATCCCGGGATTTGTCGTCCGCGGATTTTTGGTCTCCGGCGGCCAGTTCCTGAGCCTGGCGGTCGTGGTTTTGCATGTTCTCCCGGATCTCCTTTTCCAGACCCTCGGACTGTGCGAGTTCCCGGATCGCCCGGGCCAGGCTGTCGATCCGGGCGTTCAACTCGGCGTTTTTCGCGCCGAGACCAGCGGAGTCGTTTCCGGCCGCCAGGTCATGCAGTTTGTTTTCCTGGTTCGCGAGGTCGCGGGCCGTCCGGGCCAGTTCTTTCATTTTCTCTTCCTGCTGGAAGCGTTTCAGTATCTCCAGGGTGCGTTCCAGGGCTTTCGCCAATTCCTCCTGGTTCTGCTTGAATTTTTCCAGAGCCTGCTTGATATCCTCGGGTGTTTTGTCGAGCTGGGCTTGCAGGTCGGCCAGGGCTTTTTTCAGTTCTTCGGGCGCGACTTCCTGGAGGATTTTTGAGATCTCCTGGAGCCGGGCGATTGATTCCGGGTCGAGGACGATGCCCTGGTTCAGCTTGTCGATCGTTTTTTCCAGTTCGGCCTGCCACTCGTCGAGCTTGTCGGCGACAGATTTTTCCTTGCGGATCACCTCGTTTAACTGCTCCTTGTCCCGCCACGAGACGGTCCGTTCCTTCATGATCTTTTCCTCGACGCGCCGGATTTCTTCCATGTTGGCCTCGTGTTCGGTTTGCATGTCCTGCAGGTCTTCCCGCATCGAGTCCTGGGTGCCGCTGATTTCCGAATACATTTCCTCCATCGTGGGAAAATAAACGTAATACGTCCGGCTGGCCTGTGAGTTGCCGGCGTTATCCCAGACCCGGACGAAATACGATACCTGATCGCCCGGCAGCAGATTTAGTTCCGAGAGATCCCAGGCGAAATAGACGGTATCCTCGGCGGCTTTTTTTATTTTCAAAGGCCGTGCGTAATTATTCTTGAACGTGTAATAAAAGGTCGCCTGGTCCAGGCGATAGTCGTCGCTGGCGCGGAGGGCGACGGTCGTTTTCATTTCCGGCGGCATGTTGATGTCATCGCCGGGATAGAAAACATCAACCAGAGGCGGCAGGTCGGATACCGCGTAGAACGTAAGCGGTTCCCGGCATTCCGTGTCCGCAAAAAGATGCAGGGACCGGGTTCCGTTTCCGGTCAATGGGAATTCCCGGTGAAACTCCGCGCCGCGGCATTCGATCCGGATTGTGTCGTCGGCCTCGAGCCGGACGGAATCAAGAGGTTGGGAGGCTTCGCCGGTCAACGTCAGCCGGGTGCCGGCCGGTGCGACCACTTCGCGACCGGTTAAGGAATCGTCGGGTAATCCGGTGTAGGCCGGATAACGGAGCCGAAAGCGGAGAAAGCGTAAGTATAGCGGCTGGATAACCGTCAGGGAAAAGTCCGCGCTTTGCCGGTTCAGGAATTCAAAACGGCCGGCGAGGTCCTTGTCGACCACAATTTTTTTCACGGCCCGGCCGTTTTCGACCCGGATTTTCTCCCGGACCGGCTTTCCTTCCGGGAAAGTCACGAGCGTCACCCAGCGGGGAACATAAGGGTCGAAAAACGTAATTGTCACCGGCACTTCCGTACCTTTCAGATACCGGCCCGGCGCCGGTTCCAAACCGTACCGGACCCGGGAATGAAGGGAATACAGGAAACGGCCGGGAAAGAAAGCCGGATAGGTAAGGCATAAGGCAACGCCGACCAACAGAATCGTCAGGGAACGCTTAAGCGGGGCAAAGTCGAGGTATCGGCGGAAATCAATCGGTTCGATTTTCCGGACCGCGGCGGCGATCGCCGCCGCGATCAGTTCCCGGGAATATTGTTCGCGGCCGTTTTCCGGGATGCGGGAAAGCTGAAGGCTGTTGACGATCTCGCCTTTTAAGCCGGTTCGATCCTCGAGGTATTTGGCTCTATGCTCGAGCGAACGGGAACGGAAAAATATGAGGGGAATGAGGCCGATCAATCCGTAGAGGGGGGACTTAATAAGAAACAGGGCGACCGTCAGGCTGAGCAGGACCGCGGCGCCGGTAAAGACGAGGAGGCTCAGGAGGTCGATGAGCGCCTGGCGTCCCGCGAAGTCCCGTAATTTATTACGAATGCCGCCGGCGCCGTTCATCCGTGGGTAAGGCAGTAAACTATGATATTTATGCCCATCTGGAGGGCCGCCTCGCGCTTTTCCGGCGGGTCGTTGTGGACGTCCATATCTTCCCAGCCGTCGCCGAGGTCGCATTCATAAGTGTAAAAAACCACCAAACGGTTTTCGTAAAAAATGCCGAATCCCTGGCTGGGTTTGTTATCGTGTTCATGGATTTTGGGCAAGCCTTTGGGAAAGTCATAAAAGGAATGATAGATCGAATGGTTGATGGGCAATTCGACGAGCAGCGACGCGGGAAAGATCCGTTTCATTTCCCTCCGGAACGAGGAATCCATTCCGTAATTGTCATCCGCGTGCAGGAATCCGCCGGCCGCGAAATATTCCCTCAATATTTTTATTTCTTCATCGGTAAACCGGATATTGCCGTGACCGTTTAGAAAAAGGTAGGGATAGTTGAAAAGCATGGGGTCGGTTATCTCCACATTGTCCTCGCGCTGGGGCGCGCGGATCGTAGTCCGCTCGCCGAGTGCCTTCAGCAAATTGGGCAGGGAAGAGGGGTTGGAATACCAGTCGCCGCCGCCTTCGTATTTCAGGCGCGCGATCGTGAAGTCGTACTGGCCGACGAGCAGGACCAGGATCAACAGGGTGTTCATATAATATTATAAGGTCAAAAAACTATGTGTCAAGGAGGGCCGAAAAGATAGGCAAGTAGAAATAATAAGGTTTTGACATCGCCCGGTTTAACCGGGCGATCCAGAACAGTTAGATCCCCCGGTCAAGCCGGGGAATGACAAACAGAAGGGCAGGACATGAACGGGGAGTTATTTTTAAGCAGTTCATTCACCGATCGGATCGTGAGGGAGCCGGAACCGGCCGATACTCAAGCCGGACTATTCTATCGGCGGCCGAAAACCAACCAAACAATAATCAAAACAATCGCAATAACCAGTAAAACATGGATGCCGCCGCCCAGAGTATGGGCCGTAATCAAACCCAACAACCACAACACAAGAAGAACCAGACCGGCCGCCCAAAGTAACCTAATCATTTTTTCCTCCGATTATTGACTCTAAAAACAAATAAGCATTCCCGCGCCCAGAAGTGGTTTTTTTATATTTCCCATCACCTTTTTCTCCTTTCCGATAATCGTTTGTATCTTCATACAATAAATATTATTTAATATTAATTAGTTGTCAAGACGATTTTTATCCGACTCCGGGGATACTATTTTTTATGAAGTTCTTGGAGCGACCGGATCGTGAGGGTACCGGAACGGCTGAACTTTATGGCCTCGATCTCGGCGCGCGCCGAGTTCAGGGCCTGGATAAAGGGGATGTTGAGTTCCACGGCCAGGCGCCGCATCGCGTAGCCGTCGCGTTTGGAGCTGTAGGTCATGGTTGGGGTGTTTATGATCAGCTGGATCTTCTTCTTGCGCATCAGTTCCAGGGCGTTGGGTGATTTATGCTCGCCGATGCGGTAGACGGTTTCCACGGCGATGCTCTTTTCCCTCAAGTATTGAGCCGTGCCGCGCGTCGCCACGATCTTGAACCCGAGATTCATGAACTCGCGGGCGATCGACAGGATCTCTTCCTTGTCGTCGTCGCGGACCGTGATGTAGACCGTGCCGCCCCGGGCGAACTTGTTGTCGGAAAGGATCGCCTTGTAATAAGCCGCGCCGAAGGAAGTGTCAGTGGCCATGATCTCGCCCGTCGACTTCATCTCCGGACCCAGGATCGGGTCCACGCCGGGCAGTTTCAAGAACGGAAAGACCGGCGCCTTGATGGAGATAAAATCGTGCCTTACGGTCCGGGGTAGTCCGAGGTCCCGGATCTTGTTTCCCAGCATGATCCGCGTCGCCAGCTTGGCCAGGGGTAAATTGATGGTTTTGGAGACGTAGGGCACGGTCCGGGAGGCGCGCGGGTTGGCCTCGAGCACGTAGATGCGGCCGTTCTGGACCGCGAGCTGGAGGTTGATCAAACCCTTGGTCCCGAGAGCGACGCCGATCTTGATCGTGATCTCCCGGATTTTCTTCACGGTCTTGGGCGGGAGCGTGATCGGCGGCATCACGCAGTAGGAGTCGCCGGAGTGCACGCCGGCCTGCTCAATGTGTTCCATAATCCCGGCGATGAATACCTCCCGGCCGTCGCAAAGGGCATCGACGTCGACTTCGGTCGCGTTCGCGATGTACTTGTCGACCAGAACCGGGTGTTCCTTGGAAACCTTGACCGCCATTTCCATATAGCGCTCAAGTTCCTTTTCCTCGTAGACGATTTCCATGGCCCGGCCGCCCAGAACGTAGCTCGGCCGGACGAGAACCGGGTACCCGATCTGGTCCGCGATCTTTTCGACCTCATCGAAATTAAAGCCGGCCGCGAACGGCGGCTGAAGAATGCCCAGTTTCTTCATCAGGCTGGAAAAATGCTGGCGGTTTTCGGCCCGGTCGATATCCTCGGGTTTGGTCCCGAGGATCCGGACCGGAAGTTTTTCCCTTTTAATCACGCGCCCCAGGGGCAGGGCGAGGTTGACCGAAGTCTGGCCGCCGAACTGGAGGATCACGCCGTAAGGATTTTCCTGTTCCACGACCCCCACCACGTCTTCCAAAGTCAGGGGCTCGAAATAAAGCCGGGTCGAGATGTCGAAATCGGTCGATACGGTTTCCGGATTGTTGTTCATCATGATCGCTTCCAGGCCCTGTTCCCGGATCGCCAGTGCCGATTGGACACAGCAGTAATCGAACTCGATGCCCTGTCCGATGCGGATCGGCCCGGAGCCGATGACGAGGATCCGTTTCCGGCCCCGCCGGGTCCGCGCGGCCGTCGGTCCGGCCCAGTAAGTCGAATAATAATAGGGAGTGTATGCCTCGAACTCGCCGGCGCAGGTGTCGACGATGTTAAAACCGGGGCGGATCCGGTGTTTTCGGCGCCGAGCGCGGACTTCGTCCGCCGACCGGCCGGTCCGCAGCGCGAGATACTCGTCGCCCAGCCCGTATTTTTTCGCCTTGATGAGCAGTTCCGGGGTCAGGCCGGATTTATCAAGGTCCTGTTCGAGGTTGACGATGTTCTCCAGCTTGCGGATGAAGAACTCGTCGATCCGGGATAATTCGGATATCTTGGCCGGGGTGTAACCGCGGCGCAGGGCCTCGGCGAGCGCGAAGACGAGTTTGTTGGTCGGCTCCTCCAGTTCCCGGAAAAGCTCGTATTCCTTGCATGGTTCGCCCTCCAGTCCGGTCCGGTCGATCTCCAGGGAGCGGATTGCCTTGAGCAGGGCTTCCTCGATGGTCGAACCGATGGCCATGACCTCACCGGTCGATTTCATCTGGGTTCCGATCCGGCGGTCTACGGTCGGGAATTTGTCGAACGGCCAGCGCGGTATTTTTACGACCACGTAATCCAGAGCCGGTTCGAACGCGGCAAAGGTCTTTTTGGTTACCGCGTTCGGGATCTCGTCCAGGTTCATGCCAATGGCGATCTTCGCGCTCACCCGGGCGATCGGATAACCGGTCGCCTTGGAAGCGAGGGCCGAAGACCGGGAAACCCGGGGGTTGACCTCGATCACGCGGTAATCCCAATGCCGGGGGTTGACCGCGAACTGGATGTTACAGCCGCCGGCGATACCCAGGGCCCGGATGATCTTCAGCGCCGCGCTGCGCAGGAGCTGGTGTTCGGGATCGGTCAGGGTCTGCTGGGGCGCCACGACCATGCTCTCGCCGGTGTGGACGCCCATGGGATCGATGTTTTCCATGCTGCAGATGGTGATGCAGTTGTCGTTGTGGTCGCGCATCACCTCGTATTCGAATTCTTTCCAGCCCAAAATATTTTCCTCGATCAGGACCTGGCTGATCGGCGAAAGGCTGAGGCCGAGACCGGCAATGCTGTTAAGTTCCTCCCAATTATGGGCGATGCCGCTGCCCGTGCCACCCAGGGTGTAGCCCGGCCGCACCAGGACCGGGAACGGGATCACTTCCAGGGCTTTGCGGATTTCTTCAAAATTATGACAGGCGTAACTTCGGGGAATCGGCTCGTGGATCTCGTGCATCAGAGTGCGGAAACGATCCCGGTTCTCCGCCATCTCGATCGACTGGTATGTGGAGCCGAGCATTTCCACGCCGTGTTTTTCCAGGACCCCCAGCCGGGCCAGGTCGTAAGCCAGGTTGAGTCCGGTCTGACCGCCGAAACCGGGCAGGAGACCCTGGGGTTTTTCCTTTTCGATGATCCGTTCGAGAATGCCGGTGGTGAGCGGTTCGATATAAACGACGTCCGCCGTTTCCGGATCGGTCTGGATCGTGGCCGGGTTGGAGTTGACGATGATCGTCCGGTAACCTTCCTCCCGGAGGGAGAGGCTGGCCTGGGAACCGGAAAAATCAAATTCCGCGGCCTGGCCGATGACGATCGGTCCGGAGCCGATGATCATCAGCTTCTTCAAGTCATTACGCCGGGGCATCAGGTCATCTCCAGGAACCGGCGGAAGAGGAAAGAAGTGTCGTAGGGGCCGGGCGCGGCTTCCGGGTGGAACTGAACCGAGAAAACCGGCCGCGTTTTGTGGGTCAGCCCTTCGATCGTGCCGTCGTTGACGTTGAACCAATCGTATTCGATATCCGGGGGTTGCGCGGCCGGATTCAGCGCGTAGCCGTGGTTCTGGGAGGTGATGTAGATTCTGCCGGTCGCTAAATCCTTGACCGCGTGATTGACGCCCCGGTGTCCGAATTTCAGCTTGTAGGTTTGTCCGCCGAGGGCTAGGCCCAGCAGCTGGTGGCCGAGACAGATGCCGAAGACCGGGTATTTGCCAATGAGCTTCCGGATCGTCCGGACCGTGGTGGCCATGACCGCCGGGTGTTCGGGATTGCCGGGTCCGTTGGAAATCATGATTCCGTGGGGTTTGAAGGATTTGATTACCTCGAATCCCGCGTTCCAGGGCACCTGAAAAACCTGGGCGAACTCGATGAGTTTCGTGACAATGCTTTTTTTCGCGCCGCAGTCGATGAGGACAATCCTTTTTCGACCCGGTCCCTTGTGAACGACGATTTTCGGCGTGGATACGCCCGGGACCAGGTTTTCCCGGTCCGGATCGGGAGTGCGGCGGATCCGAACCGCCAACTTTTTTAAATTCTTGCCCTGGTTCCCGGGGAGGATGATGCCCTTCATGGTGCCGTGATCGCGGATTTTGAGGGTCAGGGCCCGGGTGTCGACGCCCCAGACTACGGGTAAGCCCGTTTCCGCCAGGTATTTGGTGATCCGGGACCCCCGGCTCGAAAAAAAAGCGGGCTCTTTGACGACCAGCCCGCGGATCTGAATTCGGTTTGATTCCGCGATATTCTGGTGAAATCCGTAGTTGCCAATCAGGGGATAAGTCATGACCAGAATCTGGCCGGCGTAGGAAGGGTCGGTGAATGATTCCTGGTAGCCGGACATGGCGGTGTTGAAAACGACTTCGCCGAATACTTCCTTATTTAAACCGAGGCCGGCGCCCGGGTAGGCGGTCCCGTCCTCGAGGAGCAACACGGCGCGGGTCATTAAAGTGAGAGTATATCCCGAATAACACCTTTGTCAAGGGCGGCAAGTAAAAGTGAAATTTCCGACCGGCTTCTAAAGTTGAATTCGGCCGTGGTGGTTAGGGGCTTGACTGCGGAAAAAATCCGTGTATAATTACTCTTAATGAAAATTATCCTTGCCGAAGAGGATATCCGACGCATCATTATCCGCATCACCCATGAAATAATTGAAAAAAATAAAGGCACCAAAAATATCGTTTTAATCGGCATCAAGCGCCGCGGCGACTTTGTCACCCAGCGGATCGCCGAACAGATCAAAAAAAGCGAGGGCAAAAAGGTTCCCATCGGCGCGGTCGATATCAACCTCTATCGTGACGACCTGCAATTGGTCGCCGAAGCGCCGATCATCGAGGGCACGGATATCGGTTTCGATATCAATAAGAAGACCGTCATCCTCGTCGACGACGTGCTGTTCACGGGCCGGACCGTCCGCGCCGCGATCGAGGAAATTCTCGATTTCGGCCGGCCCCGGGTCATCCAGCTCGCCGTGCTCATCGACCGGGGCCACCGCGAACTGCCCATCCAGGCTGATTACGTCGGTAAAAAATTGCCGACAAGCATGAACGAAATCGTCGACGTGCAACTTAAGGAAGTCGACGGCGTAGATCGGGTATTACTCCATCTCAAAGGCCGCAGTAGGGAAGCGCAGCCCAAAGCCAAGTCGCGGATCACGATGGCCGCGCCGCCCCGGCCCAAAATCCGTCAGCTCACCATCACCGATAAAAATGAACCCTAATCCAAAAAAAGATCTTTTAGGAATCGAAAACCTGCCCGCCAAGGAGATCGTCAACTACCTGGACACGGCGGAAAAGTTCATCGAGATCCTGGAACGACCCATCCCCTTTGTCCCGGCGCTGCGCGGCAAGACGATTCTCACCCTTTTCTTCGAACCTTCGACCCGGACCATGCTCTCCTTCAGCATGGCGGCGAAACGTTTGTCCGCGGACGTCGTCAGTTTTTCCGCCGCCACCTCCGCCGTGAAAAAAGGCGAGTCCCTGCTCGATACGGCGCGGAACATCGAGGCGATGAAGGTGGACGGCGTCATTGTCCGGCACTCGGCGTCCGGCGCCGCCCAGTACCTGGCCGAGCGCCTGAGCAGTTTCATTATCAACGCCGGCGACGGCCAGCACGAGCATCCCACCCAGGCGATCCTGGACATGATGACCATGCGCCGTCATTTCGAGGGTCTCAAGGGTTTGAACGTCCTGATCGTCGGCGATATCACCCACTCCCGGGTCGCCCGGTCCAACATTCACGGCTTGAACACGATGGGGGCCAAAGTCACGGTCTGCGGTCCGCCGACCCTGTTGCCGTTTGGCATCGACAAACTCGGTGTTGACGTGACTCACAATCTGGACAAAGTCATCGGCGATTTTGACGTGGTGATGGCGCTGCGCATCCAGCTGGAACGCCAGGAGGCCGGCCTGTTCCCGTCGACGCGCGAATACCGCGAACTTTTCGGGCTGACTCCGGAGCGGATCAAGAAAATGAAACCGAAGGCGATCGTCATGCATCCGGGCCCGACGAACCGCGGTCTGGAAATCGATCCGGAAGTGGCCGACGGGCCGCGGTCGGTGATCCTGGAGCAGGTGAAGAACGGGGTCGCGTCGCGGATGGCGATCCTCTTTATTCACGCCGGAGGCAAAATTGAGTAACATTCTGATCAAGAACGGCCGCCTGATCGATCCCAAGACGAAATTTGACGAAACCGTCGACATTTTCGTGAGCGGCGAAAAAATTGCCAAGATCGGCAAGAATCTGGGCGTGGCCGACGCGCGGGTTATTAACGCCGCGGGTCTGATCGTCGCGCCCGGATTGATCGATCTGCACTGTCACCTCCGCGATCCGGGCCGGCCGGACGAGGAGACGATCGAGACCGGCGGCCGGGCCGCGATCGCCGGCGGTTTTACCAGCGTCTGCTGCATGCCGAACACGGAACCGGCGATCGATAACGAGGGGATCGTGAATTACATTCTGCGGGAGGCGGCGCGCAGCGCCCAATGCCGGGTTTTTCCCATCGCCGCGATCACCAAACAACGGCAAGGCAAGGAGATTACCGAATTCGGCAGCCTGATCCGGGCCGGGGCGCGGGGTTTTTCCGACGACGGCGACACGGTCGCCGACGCCGGCGTTTTACGGCACGCCCTGGAGTATTCGAAAATATTCGGCGTATCCGTCTTTGAACACGCGCTCGACAAGAATTTGACGCATAACGGCCAGATGAACGAAAGCCTGGTTTCGACGCGGCTGGGGTTGGCCGGCTCGCCGACCGTAGCCGAGGAAATTATCGTCGCCCGCGACCTGCTTCTGGCCAGATACACCGGCGCGCGGCTGCATCTCTGCCATATCTCAACCCGGGGTGCGGTCGACCTGATCCGCCGGGCCAAGCAGGAAGGGGTGGACGTCACAAGCGAGACCTGCCCGCATTATTTCACGCTCAATGACGAAATTCTGGGATCGTATGACCCGCGTTTCAAAGTCAACCCGCCGATCCGGACCGAGGCGGACCGTCGGGCCGTGATCGAAGGCCTGCGGGATGGTACCATTGACTGCATCGCGACCGACCACGCGCCCCACAGCATGGCGGAAAAGGAGCTCGAGTTCGGCAACGCGCCGTTCGGCATGACCGGCCTGGAGACCGCGCTCGCACTTTCGGCCATGGAGTTGGTCAATAAGGAGAAATTCTCCTGGATGGATGTCCTGGCGAAAATGACCCAGAACCCGGCCCGGGTCATCCGGGAGAACCTGGGCGTCGTCAAGCCGGCCGCCGTCGCCGACCTGGTCCTGATCGACCCGGAGAAAAAATGGCGGCTGACCCCGGAACGGATAAAATCCCGGTCCAAGAACACGCCCTGGTTGAATCGGGACCTGACCGGCTGCGTCCACGCGACGATCGTCGCCGGCGATATCAAGTACACACTGGAATAATAAACCCCAAAAACAGACAGTAATTATATTAACGAAGTCAATTTCGTCTGTTTAGTCTATCTGGTCTTTCTGGTTTAAACTAAAAAGACTAAACAGACTAAAAAGACCAGAAAAACAATCTATATCTTTTCCCGCATCCCAACCCATCTTCCATCAGTTATCGCCGGTTCCCCGTTTCACCTTATCTCCGATTATTTTTTTTCGGGATCCGGCGGCGGGCATTCCCGGGCCATGGCTTCCGCAGCCAGACGCTCGCGGCTCTGCAATTCGGCTCGCTTCAGCTGTTTCCGGATTACGATTGCCAGGACAATAAGCAGGGCGATGACCAGGATTGCGAGCGCGGTCTTGGTCAGGAGCAGGAAGTCGTAGAGCCCGTGGAAGAGGATCGCGAGCAGGACGCCGGTTGTGATCAGGCGGGACGCACGTAAGCAGTTCAGCTTGGCCCGGCCCAGAAAATAACCCATGATCGCGCCGTACATGGCATGACCCGGCACGGCCAGGAAAGCCCGGATGAGGCCGACGCCGAGGCCGTTGGAAAGAACGTAAATTATATTCTCCAGCGTCGCGAAGCCGAGCGAGGCGGAAACGGCGTAGACGATGCCGTCCATGATTTCATTGAATTCGGGGCGGTTATAAGCCCAGTTCCGGACTACGAAGTACTTAAGAATTTCCTCGACCGGGCCGATGACGAAGAAGCAGACCAGGAAAACGTTGATAACGCCGGTCGAAAAGGCGTTAAAAATTTTTTCCAGGATCAGTTCGAAGATGATTGCCGGAATAACGGTCAGGGCGCCGAACGAAAAGACCTTGAAGATGAGTTTTTTCGGCTCCCGCTCGTACTTATCCCGGTGATAAAAATACCCGAGCAGGAAAAGGCCGGGCGCGACCGCGACGAAGAGGAGGATCAAGAACATAATTTTAGGATAACCCAAAAACCCGGGGTGTCAAGAAGGCAATGGACGCGGCGGGAGCCGCGCTAAAACAACCTTCGCTTATTTATCCCGTAAGAGGATGGGGTTCTCTAACGGGACTTATTATCAGCTTTCATCCAGCTATAAAGCAGCGCCCAGTTTACCTTGTCTGAATTTTTCCTCACGGCCAGCGGGTGATTATCGATTATTAAGGCCAGGTAGTCCGCCCGCAAATACGGCATCGATTCATTTTCATCCCCGAGTTTGCCCCAAACGCTCATGACAATATCCGGTTTCAAGACTCCGATCGAATAGGCATAATCGTATTTCATGTGACCGGGATAAAAAAAAGTAAACCGGGAATGTAGAAAGTTATTATCGCGGCCCAAATCCGGCACTTCGTCGAAAGTCCGCATTCTTTCCCGGGCGATTTTTTTATCACACCGGCCGAGCAGGTCGATGTAATACCGGTCTTCGATGAAATAGGGGACCGTACCGGCCCAGACGACGGCGATTCGGGCGCCGGGATTGGTCATCTGCCCGACGATCCGACCAAATTCCAATTCATTGCGGTGTTCTAAAATCTGCATCGGCGGCTTCAGGAGGAGCCAGCTGCTGACATCTTGGGCGCCTATGATCGGATTGACCAGGAAGAGCGCTACAGCCAAAAATCCGGCCGGAATTAAATAATCAAAAGCCCGTCGGTAAACGGCAATTTTTTGCCGTAGCCAAAGGCGGAACCGGTAAAAGGCCAGGCCGATCAGGATGAAATAAAGCGGCATAATGATGACGATAAATCGGTTGCAGATACCCAGCCATTCCCACGAATCGCCACCCACGTATATGCTGTAAAGGGTTTGACCGGCAGCCAGCCAATAAAAAATAACCGGTCGGTTCCGGTCAGGACGGAAGAGCAAGAATAAGGGCAGCGATAAAATTAGGGCGTTGCTTTTAAGGAAAAACAACAAAAAAACCAGAATTCCGCGGGTGAACCTCAATAATAATGGATAGCCGGTCATTTTCAAATAATATGTATTGGGCATTATATCACCGAAGTATGCCAATCGAAAAATGGTCTGGGACGTGAAAAAGGCCGCTAAAATCCCGACCCCCCATAGTACATGCCGGATCCGGTTGGGTTTATCTACCCAGGCTGAGTAAAACATGATGGCCATCAGAGGCACGGCTAAATCCATTCGGACCAAGGTACCCGCCCCCAGAATGAAATAGGGCGACCAGGAAAATGAGTGCCTTACTTCGGCTTTGAGCAATTGCCAAACCGCCCAATTGATCAAGAGTGTTACCAAACCGGCTTCAAAACCGTGCAGGGTCCAGTAATTAATGGAAAAATAAAATGCGGTCAAGCTGGCAGCGATGAAAATAACTACGCGCGAGCCGCGGGATACCTGGCTTGCGATCTTTCGGACCAGGTGGAGGTTGATGATTAGGATAATTAAGCCACTTAGCTGAATGCCGAGGGCAATTTTGGATGCGGGAATGCCGAAAATATGAAAGAAAGCCATATACAACATCCAGAGCGGGTTCGAATAACCCTCAACGCGCTCTCCCAGATTCCAGGATAAGCCGTGGCCGGCGATCAGGTTTTTCGCGTAATTCATCGCGATCATCGGATCGTCGGCCAGGGAAAAATAGCGGACGCCATCCAAGGTAAAGCTGGTCCGATAAATTAGCAACAAAGCGTAAACCACAAAAAAAAGGATTATAACATAAAAACCGGTCCAATAACCAGGTGATTGATTGCGATCATTCCCTTCAATCATGAAAATTCATCCTTAATTCTAATTGAAATATATCCGTCATTAAACCAATGTCAACACCTTATCCCTTCTCCTCGAGGGAGGGAAATAATTATGGAATATCGTATCAAAAAGTGGATAGGAGTCAGTGCGATAGGGTATTGACAAAGAATTTAATTTTATTATAATAATAATGATACTTGTAGTATCGCCTTTGATTCTATTTTGTGATTTTCTGATCTTTAAAGGAGGTGGAATACCGATAGAATGCAAGGTCCGCAAAACAAATGTGATTTTCTTTAAGAAGGAGGAGTAATGATTAATATCTTTCTGCTAATGATTGTGGCCTCATCCTCAAACCAAGGCACTACAATCGCACCGGGACCGACCCCCTGGCTGCTGCAAAGCCGGGTGCAGACCGAACCGGTCAGCGTTCCGGTTTCGAATTCCGATATCATCCCCTATTTCTCTTCGACCGTGCGTTCTCATTTCGTTCCCGAGACCTACGGCAGTGCGGGGAAAATATCTTTCGCCAACGGCATTGCGTTCGATACCCGGCTCCTGGGCAAGACCGGTGAACCCGATCTCCCCGACAACCTGAAATATCAGGATCGTGAGCAGGCGTTATATTATATCGTCCAGTTCACGAGCCCGGTATACGGCAGCCAGCGGGCATGGCTTGAAGCCAAGGGCGTAAACATCCATTTCTACGTCCCGGATTACGGCTTCGTCTGCCGGATCGACGATCCGGCGGCCCTGAACGAAGTCGCGGCCAATCCTTCGGTCGGCTGGGTCGGCGTCTATCAGCCCGCGTACAAGATCTCCTGGGTGTTCGACCAGGTAAGCGGCGAACACCGGGTAACGATCCGGCTCTTCAACGACGCGGACGTCGCCGCGGTCCTGAACGACGTGAAAGCGCTTTCCGGCCGCGCCGAGTTCGAGACGGTCGACAACGGCATTAACAAGCTCGTGCTGGGCGTCATCGACAAGAATACGGTGAACGCGATCGCCCGGCTCAATTCCGTCGCCTGGATCGAGCCCTACTTCCAGCCCCACACAATGAACGTCGATGTCCAATGGATCGACCAGAGCGGGGTGTCCGGCAACTGCAGCATCTGGGCTCACGGTATCGTGGGCGAAGGCGAGATCGTGAACGACAACGACTCGGGCGTCCACTGCGCGCACATTGCCAAGCGCGCGGGCAGCGCCGCCATCACCACCTGGGGCGTCTACCCGGCGCACAACAAGATCGTGGCCTACGATTCGGGCGCTTCGTCCAACATCGTCTTCGACGACGGCGCGGGCTCCTCGTACCACGGGAGCCACACGGCGGGCACGATCTGCGGCAACGATACCACGCTCGGGACCAGTACGTATGACGGCATCGCGAAAAATGCAAAGTTGTATTTCAACGACTGCGGTGACAATACAAGTTCCGGCATCTACACCTTCGGTGACTTGAACGACAATTTTATCCGGCCCTACAACAAGTATTACGTCTCGAACGGCATCCGGGCCTACCAGTCGTCCAATTCCTGGGGCAGCGCGACCAACCGGGATTACAACGAACAGGCCCATCAGACCGACCAATTCATGTGGGCGCACAAGGACTTCTGTATTTTCTTCGCCAACGGCAATTCGGGAGCAACGGGCGTCAACCCACCGGCCACCGCGAAAAACTGCGTATCGATCGGCTCCTGCAACAACGGTGCCGGCGGCATGAACACCCTGTCCGGTTTTTCCAGCCTTGGTCCGACCGCGGACGGTCGGTATAAGCCGACGGTCTGCTCACCGGGCAGCTATGTAACGTCGTCGACGTCCGGAACCAACACCTACGGCAGCATGCAAGGGACCAGTATGGCCACACCCGGCGCTTGCGGCAGCGGCGTTCTGGTGCGGCAATACCTGCGCGAGGGCTGGTACCCCTACGGCAAGAAGGTCGCGGGCGACGCCTGGAGTTATATCAGCGCGGCCCTGATCAAGGCGATCCTGATCAACAGTAGCGACAACTTCGCCGGTTATACCGGGCCATCCAACAGTATCGGATGGGGTCGGATTGATCTCGACAGCAGCCTTTATTTCTCAAGCGATACGCGCAAGCTCCTCGTCGTCGACGACACGATCGGCCTCCTGACCGGCGAACAGGTCGATTACCATTTCAGCGTGCCGGCGAGCGCCTCGAACCTGAAGATCGCGGTCGTCTGGACCGATTATCCGGGCGATCCGGCGATCATTCGGCAGATCGTCAACGACGTCGATCTGTCCGCCTATATCGGCGGGAACTATTACCGGGGCAACCAGTACACCACCGGCTATTCGACCCTCAACCCGGCCGGCCGCGACTCGATCAACGTCGAGGAGTGCATCCGGCTCGCGGCTCCGACCGCGGGCGACTGGCGCGTGGCGATCCAGGGCCGCAACGTGCCCTACGGGCCGCAGCCGTACGCCCTGGTGATTTCCTACAACGGCAGCGCGATCGCGGGCGTCGTCAAGCTGAACAAGCCCGTTTACCGCTGCAACGATTATAACATCGTGGATACGGTGCGGATCCGGGTCGAGGACACGAACTACGGTTCGGCCGTGGCGCGCGATTCGTTCCGCATCCCCCTCTACGCCAAGCTCACCGAACCCCAGCCCGAGTCGGTCTGGGTCCGGGAGCTGGCCGAGAGCTCCTACGTCTTCGTCGGCCAAATCCCGCTCCTTTTCAACAAACCCGTTCACAACGACGGCCGGATTTCGGTCTGCCAGGGCGATACGATCTTCGCCTCCTACACCGACGCCAGCCCGGCCTATACCTCGATCACCTGGGCCACAGTCGACGCCTACTATTTCATAATCAGCTACTGCCGCGCCCAGAACATCGGTTCGAACCTGGCCGACGTCTGCTGGAACACCAACGAGAACTCGAACAGTAAGGTTTACTACGGCACGACCCCGGCCCTGGGCATAACCGTCACCGTAGACACGCCGTACGTCCTGCCGCACCGCGTCCGGATCTCCGGCCTAAACGCGCGGACGACCTACTATTACGACGTGGAATCCAAGGACTTCCGCGGCAACATCGTCCGGGACAACAACGACGGCCGGCACTACACGTTCACGACCCAAGCCGTGGCCGGCATCGACATTCTGGTCGCGCTGTGCGACGGTTATGACAAGACCGTTAACCAGGGTCAGGCCCTGCCCGGCCTCAGCTATCGCTTCCAGAAGGCGATTAACACCGGCGGCTGGTCTTATAACTGGTGGGCAACCTCGGACAACGGCGGCGATCTACCGCCCCGGGCCGTGATGCGGAATTACAAGGCGATCTTCGTGCCCAATGAAGACGAGTATCCCGAGTTTCTGCCCCGGCAGATGGATACGATCCGTTATTACGAGGAAGGCGGCGGCAGAATCGCCTTCTCCAGCCACGATCTGCTGTGGTATTCCTGGGATCCCGCCGGCGGCAACCCGCAGGTCGGCGTGGACAGCCAGTGGTGCCGCAACTACATGCACGCGCGGTATAAGGGCGACATCACCATGACCGGCAACTTCACGATCTACGGCGTGGCCGCGGATCCCGTGACCGGCGGTTTCACTTCGGGCGTCACTTACAGCCCGCACCGGCTCGGCGCGGACGGCGACACGATCGTCAACATCGACGTGCCGGGTAACGGCTGGGACGTGGGCGGCACTTCGGCGTACATCTGGAAATGGAACGCGGCCGCCGGCAACAACGTCGGCAACCGCTGGGAATCGGGCCAGAACCACGGCTCGGCCGGTCAGGGCGTCTGGGGCGGCCAACGCACCCGCACTATCTTGAATGCCTTTACGGCCACCCAGATGGACACGATTCAGCTACCGAACATCCTCAACGCCCAGTTCATCTGGCTGATCGGCCACGACCATCCGGACGTTTCACTCACCGTGCCGGCGACGGGCGGCAATTACCCGTCGAGCCCGATCAACGTCACCTGGACCTCGACCTTCTACGGCGGCACTGTGGTGGACACGACCTGGATCGAATACTCTCCTGACGCGGGGCAGACCTGGATCACAATCGTGGCCGGCCCGACCGTCACTTCACCCTACGCCTGGAACATCAGCGCCTTACAGAACGGCCGTACTTACCGGCTGCGCGTGATCGTCGCGGACCGGAACGTCTACCCGTCGCTCAAGGGTATGACGCAGACCGGCAATTTCACGATCAACATCACGGGCAACGACGATCTCGGCCCGAAGGTTCTGCCGAACTCGATCGTGGTTCCCAAAAACCCCAAAGTCGTTACCGCGGTCGACACGACGATGGTGTTCACGGCCGTGGTCAGCGACTCGGAAACGGGTCTGAGCAACATCGCGGCCGCCGAATGGCGGATCATCAACTCGGCGTCCGGGGTTAGCCCCATGACCGCGTTTGACGGTAATTTCAACGCGATCATCGAGCAGGTCCAGGGCACGATCCGGTTCCAGTACAGTCCGGGCGTGATCTCGGTCTGCAGTCTTCAGGTCCGCGGTCAGGACAACGCCGCGCTGAAAGACGCCGCGAACTGGGGCACCTGGTTTACCCGCACGTTCACGCTGATCGACGGCGTGATCGCGCCCCAGGGTGAACAGGAATACCCCGATGCCAAACCGACCAGCTACGCGCTCTACAACGCCAAGCCAAACCCGTTCCTCAGGCAGATCAACATCGGTTTCGCGGTTCCGAGCACGGACAAGGTGAGCCTCAAGGTTTACAACTCCTTGGGCCAGCTCGTCCGGACGCTGGTGAACGACGTGAAACAACCCGGGTATTATTCCGTGACCTGGGATGGTAGGGACGATGTCGGCCGCAACCTCGCGGCGGGCATTTATTTCTACCAGATCACGACGCAAACCTTCAAGGATACCAAGAAAGCGATTCTGGTCAAGTAACGAAAAGCTTTACAACCGGACGGGGCCGCGCGGGAAAGCGCGGCCCCGTCGCTTCTAAACCCCGAACCACTTAACCTGACTTAAATACAAACTCGCCGGGAAAATATTCCCAGGCTGATTGGGGTCAGACCCCATATACCCCCTTACTTGACATGATTTTTAAATTATATATAATAGAATAAATCCCGTTAGAGAACTCCGTCCATCAACGGGTATGCGGCGAGAATTAAATTACCGCATCCAGTTGAAGCTGTTTTTTTAACGGGACATACTTAAGTCTGGAGGTCATATGAAAGACATAAGTCGGCGCGATTTTTTGAAATACCTGGGCGCGGGCGCCGCGGGGCTGGTCGTCAATCCCAAACTGGCGGTCGGTTTACCGGATCCGAAACTGCTCCACAGCACGGTCGTCCAGTGCTATCATTCGAACGCGACCACCGGCAGCGCGATCAACCAGTCCGTGGTCCAGGTCATGATGGACGCGTCGATCAAGGCCCTGACCGGTATCAACGACGTCGGCGAAGCCTGGAAATCCCTCTTCCCCGGCATCACCGCTTCGAGCGTCATCAGCATCAAGGTCAATTGCTTCACGGAACTGCCGACCCATCCCGCGTTCGCGAACTGCATCGCGGGCGGCCTGACCCAGATGATGTTCGGCGGCACGCCGTTCAATCCTTACCAGGTCATCGTTTGGGACCTTACGGACGCCCACCTGACCGGCAACGGCGGCTATACGATCAATTACAACACGCCCGACCAGCTGCGCTGTTTCGGCAGCGATCATTCCGGCGTCGGCTATGACACGGTTTCGCTCAACGTCAACGGCGTCACCAGCCATCCGAGCCGGATCCTGAGCCAGCTCAGCAATTACGTCATCGACGCGGCCGTGCTCAAGACCCACAGCATGGCGACGGTCACCCTCAATTTGAAGAACCATTACGGTTCGGTCAACAACCCCGGCTCCATCCACGGCTCGGGCGATTGCGATCCGGAAATACCGTCCCTGAACCAGCAGATCCGGGATGTCCTGAATCCGACCGGCCGGGTTAAAATTTACATCATCGACGGCCTGTTCGGTCTTTATTCCGGCGGACCGGGCGGGTTGCCCAACTGCAATCCCAAGAAGCTGGTCATGAGCCTGGACCCGGTCGCCGGTGATGCGCAGGGCCAGATCGCGATCAACGTTGAACGCCAGGCGCACGGTCTGGGCACGATCAGCGCCCCGCATATCATAACCGCTTCCCAGGCGCCCTATAACCTGGGCACGACCGACATCAACCTGATCGAAATCAACAATCCCCAGGCGATCGAGGAGAATGACGGATCGGTCCGCGCCGCGCTCGGGGTTGCGCCCAATCCCTTCCGGAACGGAACGACCATAACTCTGACCCCGACCGTGAACAATTACGCATACCTGGACCTGATCGACGCGGCCGGACGGATCCGGGATAAAATTTTCGCCGGACCGCTGGCCGCGGGAACGCACCGGATTGACTATCACTGCCCCAAGCGCTTTGCGGCCGGGACTTATTTCATCCGGCTTTACATCAACAACCGGATGACGACCAGGAAAGTATCGATATTGAAGCAGGAGGATTGATGAGAAAATTTCTTTGCGCGAGCCTGATCCTCGTCGCTTTTCTCGCCTGCCCCAAGAAAAACGAACTGCCGCCCAAGGATGTTATCGACCTTTTGCCCGCCGACAATGAAATCAGCGGCTGGGCCAAGAGTTCCGCCCTTCAGATCGCCGAAAACGCGACCCAACTGTTTTCTCTGATTGACGGGGAAGGCCAGCCTTACGTCGACGACGGTTTCGTAAAATGCGCGTTCCAGAAATATAGCGGCGACATTTCCGGTGCGCCGGTCGAACTTGAATTGCGGATTTTCGATATGAAAGATACGACCAGCGCCCGGAAGGTATATAATGATGTCGCGACCGGAACCGAGGTACCTTGGACCGACCAGGCCCCCGGCGTCGAAGCGCGGATTGATGCCGGCCTATTTTCCTACCGCATCGATTTCTGGGATGATAAATTTTTTACCCGGGTTACCATCAACGACAATACGGATCCGGGGCTGAACATCGCCAAGCTGTTCTGTCTCAACGTGTCGCAGGCGATCCGCGACACGACATCCAGTCCTTAGGCGCGCCATGGAAAAAATTACCCGCCGGGAATTTTTTAAGATCGGCGCAACCGCGGTTCTGACGGCGGTGGCGCCCAAGATCATCCTGGCCGCCGAACCGGATGAGATTAAGAAACCGGTTATCGGCGTGGCCACCGGTAAACAGGAAAAACTGGTCAAGGCCGCGGTCGACGCGCTCGGCGGGATCGGGAATTTCATCAAGGAAGGCGACAAGGTTCTGATCAAGCCTAACATTTCGTTCGCGGCCAATTCCGAATGCGGGGCGACGACCAGCGTCGGCATTACCAAACAGTTAGTCCAACTTTGTCTCAACGCGGGCGCGGAAAAGGTCGTGATCATCGACTACCCGCTCCAGAACGCGGAACTCTGCGTCGAAATGAGCGGCATCAAAGCCGCGATCACCGATCCGAACCGGGTAAGCTTGCTCATGCTCGGTAAGGAGCGGCAGTTCACCGAGATCGCGGTCCCCCGGGGCAAGATCCTGAAAAGCATCAAGATCGCGAAAGAACTCCAGAAGTTCGACAAACTGATCAACCTGCCGGTGGCCAAATCCCATTCCGCGACCGGCGTCAGCCTGGGCATGAAAAATCTGATGGGACTGATCTGGGATCGCAGCCTATTTCACCGGGTCAATATCTACCAGGCGATCGCCGATCTGGCCACGGCCATCAAGCCGGACCTGACGATCGTCGACGCGACCCGGGTTCTGACGGAAGGCGGACCGGGCGGACCGGGTAAGACCGCCATCCCGGGTAAGGTCGTTGCCGGTACGGATGTGGTCGCGGTCGATTCCTACTCGGTCACGGTCGCGTCCTGGTACAACAAATCGTTCAAGGGCAGCAACGTTAAATATATCGTTTACGCCGCGGAACTCGGCTTGGGCGAAATCGATACGGCCAAAATGACGATCAAGGAGGTTAAGGCTTGAGCTGCCCCGGTCGGAACTGACCGCCGAAAAAGAAGGATATCATCAAGATCAAAAGATACCGGGTCCTCCGTCTCGCGATCCAGCTCGCTTTTCTCGCGCTTTTTATTTACCTGTTATTTCAGGTCCGGTGGAACCGGGGCTTTGCTGCCACCCAACTTTTTTTCCGCTTTGATCCCCTGCTCTTCCTGCTGGTCAGCCTCGCCCGCCGGGCGGTTCTGGTCTTCAGCCTGTGGTCTCTGCTCCTGCTGATGGTCACGCTGCTCTTCGGTCGGTTTTTCTGTGGATTCTTATGCCCGCTCGGAACGCTGATCGATATTTGTGACCCCTTTTTTACCAAGTTCGAAAGACCGGCCCTCCGGCCCCTGAAGAGCGGCAAGTATCTGCTGCTCGTTTTTCTGGCGGGTGCGGCGATAATCGGCGCGGCCTTCAGCCAGTTTTTTGATCCCCTCGTAATATTCGAGCGTTCCCTCATCCTGATATTCTATCCGGTGGCGAGTTTTTTTATCGCCCTGGCGACGCCCCTTAAGGAGTTCGGTTATACGGAAAACGTTATCGCCCTGGGATCATTTATCCTGATCCTCGGTTTGGGCTACTTTACCCCCCGGTTCTGGTGCCGGAACCTTTGTCCCCTGGGCGGACTCCTGGCCGTCGTCGCCAAATTTTCGTTATTTAAATTCCAATATCGGGAGCACTGCGACCAATGCGGTTTCTGCGCCCGCGTTTGCCCGACCGCGGCGATCAAAGATGAACCCCGGATGATCGATTCTGCGGAGTGCGTCGGCTGCCTGCGCTGCGCCACCGAGTGTCCCCATGGTCGGATCGGTTACCGGATAAATATCAACCCGACCGCTTTCGATATAAAACGGCGTCAGGTGGTCGCGGCCCTGGCCGCGGGAGTGATTGTCGCCCCCCTGGCGCGATCTTTTTCTTATATCCGGTTGAACAACGGTCGTCTGATCCGGCCGCCCGGATCTTTGCCCGAGGCATCTTTTACCAACACCTGTTTGCGGTGCGGGTTATGCCTCAAAGTTTGTCCCACCAACGGTTTACAGCCCTGCCTCGCCGAAGCCGGTCTGGTCGGTTTATGGACGCCCCGCCTTGCCGCCCGGATCGGCGGCTGCGAAAAAAATTGTAACGCCTGCGGCCGGATATGTCCGACCTCGGCCATCCGCAAGCTGCCCCTCGTGGAAAAATCCTTCGCCAAAATCGGCACCGCGGTCATCGACCGGAGCCGGTGCATCGCCTGGGAGCAGGACAAGACCTGCCTGATCTGCGATGAGGCCTGCCAGTATAACGCCATCGATTCCCATCCCGAAATAATCCAGGGCGTAAACCTGATGCGCCCGTTTGTCGACGAGCGGATCTGCATCGGGTGCGGCATTTGCGAATCACGCTGTCCGGTCGAGGGTCAATCCGCGATCCGGGTTTTTTCGATCGGCGAGGAGAGGAAGAAGACCGGATTTTATGCCACCGAGGAAAAGATTCGCTGGCGCAAAGGTGAGAACAAGCCGGTAGACCTGCCCAACGGATTCATCACCGAATGACCGCCGTTCTGTACCTGTGCCTGTCGCTCATCGGCGGCGTGGAAAAGAGCCGGACCGGCAATCCGGTGATCCTCGACGGCGCCGTCGACCCGGCCGCGGGCAATTTCATATACTTCACATCGCCTTTCGGAATATATGTTTTTGAACGGCAAACCCAGACCTGGTCCCGGATCAATCAGGCCAACGGTCTGCCCGACAACCAAATCGAGATTTTGGGTCTGGACGAAGGAGTTTTATGGGTGGCGACCCCGCACGGCCTGGCTTCGGCCGATGTCCGGATCAACGACTGGCAGAACTATGAACTGCCCGGCATGATTACGGGCTTAGCCTTTGACGACCAGTTCGTATGGGTGAGCGGCGATTTCGGATTAAAAAGGTTTGATAAGTATTCCGAGACCTGGCAGGATCTGATCCGCTATCCAATTCGGGATTTGATGCGGGACCGGGATTATTTCTGGATTGCGGGTGATTCGGGCATCGCCCGGTATGACCGGCGTTTTGAAAAAATCGAAGAAATTTCCGGCGCGCCGGAATATCCGTTCGTCCAGATCATAAATACGCCCAGCCGGATTTGGTTCATCGGTGAGGGGCGATTCGCCGCTTTTCACAAAACTAACGAAACCTGGTCCGTCTATTCCGGATTCCCCGTCGATGGCATCGCCAGCCTGGGGGACTCGCTGTATGCCGCCGCGCACGGCCGAATCTATTATTACGAACCGAAGATCGACAACTGGGTTGAATTTCGCGAAATTGAAGGCCGGAACCGCGTTTCCAACGTCACCGTCAACGCGGAAAACCTGCTGGCCGCGACCGACGCCGGACTGATCGTTTACAATTGGCGGGATCGGCAATGGAAGACATACAATAGCGGCAACGGCCGGGCGCGCGATTCGCTTCGGGCCGCGTTTCAACAGGGATACTGGACCTTCGCCGTCAGCGGGCAAGACATAGAATTTCTCGATAACCGGACCGGGATCTGGCAGATCGAAGAATACCGGCCTTCGGGCGTCCGGCGGGAAAAGTTTCTTTACCGGGACGAGGCGGGCGGCCACCTGCGCCTTAACCGGGATTTTGAATTCCGGCTTCAGGGCCGGGCTTTTATTTCTTATCGCGGCAACCGGATCGACAGCCTGCTCCGGAACGAGACCGTCAACTTAAAACTCATCGGTCAGCACCGCTCAAACCGGATGTTCTCGCTTTATTATGACGATTCGGACAAATCCGATACGGTCTACGGCGGTCTGTACCGGGGCCGGGAACGTGATCTCCTTTACCGGATGGATGCGGGATATCTAAAAAGCGAGTACTACGAAACGGATATTATTCCCCAGTATTATCACCGGGGCGGCGATGTAAAACTGCGGACCGGGCCGGTAAACCTCGGTTTTCAGGCCGGGCAATTGAAATCGGCGGTCCGGAACGACTTCTTCAGCGGCCGGACGACGCATAAAACAATACGGATCATGGATATCAACTACGCGGGATATACGTTTTATTACGCCGATTCGATCCCGAAACCGTGGACCCGGATTTCGGACACGATATTCGTCGATGATTTAAATCCCGCAGACAATACTCCGGGGACCCGGATCGGCTATGAGATCGCCGGCCTGACCGGTGATTTTGACCCGCTGCTTAACGGCCGGGACTATTTTATCGACTATGGGCGGGGTCTCATCCATTTTTTAACCGCGCGTTCGGCCGGGGAACGGATCGTCCTGCTCCTCGACGGCGCCGCTTTCATAATTCAGACCGAAACTCAGCCCGGGTCGACCGCGGAAAATATATATTTTTTAGGTCTCGATATCATTCCCAGTTCCTTCACGATCGCCATCGAGGATACCGCGGGGACCGGATATCCCCTGTCGGCATTCGGACTGGACCGGAACGGTGATGGTCAAATCGATCCGGAATACATCAATTACGACCTGGGTCTTCTGACATTTCCGGATCCCCATCCTTTTCCGGACTCGGTTCACGTCTATACCATGAACGGCGGGTACGATTCCTATTCGAGTTTCTATTTTCTAACCGAAAGGCCGGTGCTGATCGGCAGCGAGAAAGTATACGTCGACGGCGAATTAAAGATTAGCGGGGTGGATTACGTCGTTGATTACACATCGGGTATTTTACTCTTCCTGCGACCGGACGTTACTTCCGATTTCAGCGAGATCCAGGTGCAGTATTTTCAGCGCCAGCGCGGACGGGCCGATGGGTTTTATTCCGGACAGCCGGTCGTGACCATCGGTACCCATCTGAAAGTCAGTCCCGGCTTCACCCATTTAGAAAGCCGGAATTTGTATAGCGGTTCCGGGGAGTTTAAAGCCGGTGTCGAGGACGGCGACATGTCCCTTCGGATCGTCCCCCAATTAGTATTTGACGATACCCGGGAATGGGCTCAAAATCATCGCCTCGTCGGCCGCTACCGCTTCTTAAGCATTAACGCGCGCTACCGGGGTTATTCTTCGGGATTCGCCGGGCTGGGTCTGGAGGAAGGCAAATACGGCCGGTTGCGCAACCTCACCGGTCTTAACGCCAGCGTGGAACCCGTTTCTTATGTCAAACTTGAGGGAAATTATCAAGATGAGGTCCGGTTGGATTCAACGGGCTCAAAACGTTCGTCCCGTTTCCTGACCGGGAAGGCGAGCTACCTTAATCCGCGTTTTATCGGCGGCTTCTTTTCCCTGGGGTTAAATGATTTTCCCGACTACGCAAACGAGATCGTCCAGGCCGGCGCCAATTGTACATTCGGTACTTCCCGGACCCGGATTAAACTTAACACCCAAGCCCGCAACGACGACCGGCGTTGGAATACGGGAGACGAAGAAAGGGATTTTGGATACGTGGTGAACGCCAATATCAGTTTGCCGGTGCCGGTGCGTGCCGACGGTTATTACCAGTGCGACCTAATAATCCGCCCGGATCATCGGGACCGGCGGGATCGGGACATTCACGGCGTGGTGAACTTTGACCTGGTGCCCGGGCTTTATTGCCTGACCAATTACCGGTTGCAAAGCCGCGGTTATTATCTGGCCGGAGCGCAGGAACTTTCCCTGGTCAGCGCGCTGTACAACAACGTTAACATCGCGCCGGGTAAATGGTATTTGCCCCTGAGTTTCGCCAATTTCACGTTCGGATCCGGCACGAACTGCGACGAATACCTGGAAGACCTGGCGATCGGTTACCAACCGCCCGGTTTGATCCTGGGGCCGATCGGCGCGGAAAATATTTCCCATATTAACGCCGCCAACACTTATTACGGAGCGGTCCAGGTAATCCCGGATGCCCGCCTGAAATTATGGGTAAGGCACACGCTGGCCAAAAGCGGTCTCGCGGATTATGACCGGCCCGCATGGGCGGTCTATAACCTGGACGAAATGAGGGTTGAATATGAACCCCGGGATATCGGGTATTTCTTGGTTTATGGTTACCGCCGGTCCGATCCCGGGCTGCCGCGCGAAACCGTTGATAATCTTTACGGAGAATGGAATAAATCATGGAGTATCGCGCTCCGCACGAAACTAATCGCCAATTATTGGGTGCGCCAGAACGATTATTACCGGATCATAACCGGCGAATCGGAAGCGAAGGGCGCGGGAGAAACTATGTTCCGTTTTGGCGCCGGTTCCCTGGTGTCCTTAAAATTCGGGGTTCAGCGGCATGAGGATATTGACGGCCGGGCGATATATTCCTTCCTCCCCGGCGCGGGTTTAAATTGGAACCTGGTTTCCTTTCTTTATGTGCAGTTCAATTGGGAGGCCGCGGTAGTTTGGGGTGGAACCACGAGCCATACCGGCGAGCTTAAGGTTACGGGGCAGTTCTAGCAAATTTTTTCTTGAGCGCTAAGGCGACGACGGGCGGTACGAGGTGGGAGACGTCGCCGCCCAGCGAGGCGATTTCCCGAACCAGAGACGAACTGATAAAAATATATTTTTCCGATGGCATCAAGAAAATCGTCTCAATGCGGGGCGCCAGTTTCCGGTTGGCCAACGCCAGCTGCAATTCGTAATCGAAATCGGAAACGGCCCGGATCCCGCGGATAATGGTCGTGGCTTTTATTTCCTTGGCAAAATCGACAAGCAGCGATGAGAAGGGCCGGATCCGGATATTTTTCTGCTTAGACAGGGCGGCCCGGACCAGAGCGACCCGTTCGGTCAGGGATAAAAGGGTTTTTTTAGTCCCGGCGCCGGCGCTTACCCCAATGATGACCTGATTAAAGATATTCCGCGCCCGGGATATAACGTCGATATGACCGTAGGTTATCGGGTCAAAGGTTCCGGCATAGATCGCTTTTTGCATGGTCGCCTTTTCGTCCGGCCGCTAATCCTATTTTCCTCCCGAGATGTTGGTCAGGAAAGTGACGCCGGTCTCGCCATAGCGTTTTTCCTTGAGCACCCGGTAGTTTTCGGGGAGCGCGAAATGATCCTTATAATGGTGTTCGACGACAATTAAACCATCGGACTTAAGCAGGTCAAGCTGGCAGATAAGCCGGAGGGACTGAGTGAGATAACCCCTTTTATAGGGCGGATCAATGAAGATTAAATCGAAATGGCGCCCCCGGATTTTTTTTAATCCGCGCCGGAAATCACAGTTCAAGATCTGGGCTCGGTTAAGATAGGCGAAACGTTCGAGATTCTCCTGCAGGATTCGGGGTTGGTTTTCAATGAAATAGGCTGATTCCGCGTCCCGGCACAGCGCTTCGATACCCAGCGCGCCGCTGCCCGCGAACACATCCAGAACCGAGGCTTTGATAACCTTGTCTTGGAGGATATTGAAGATGGCTTCGCGGACCATGGCTTTGGTCGGCCGGACGCCCTGCTTGGCGACCTTGAGTGGTTTCCCTTTATTCTTCCCGGCGATTATTTTCATAAAGGACCGTTTTTTGGTTGCAATACCGGCAACGCAAGGTTGCCGGTATTGCAACCTTTGAATTCAGCCGACCTCGAAAAGGCCGGCAATCTTAGCTTAACCCCGAATGATCGTAGGTGTGATGAAGATCAGCAGTTCCCGGTCTTCGATGGACGAAGTGGTTTCCCGGAAAAGGGCGCCGAGGATCGGTATGCTTTTCAGGATCGGGATGCCGCGGACGCTCTTGGTTTCCTTCTTGCGAATGAAACCACCAATGACGACCGTATTGCCGTCTTTCACCAGCACCTTGGAATCCGCTTCGGAGGTCGTGATGATCGGCCGTCCGGCCAGAGCCGAAGCGCGGTCGAGTTCGCTGACTTCCGCGTGGATTTCCATGGTGATCTCTTCCAGCGAGTTAATGTGGGGTGTCACCTCAAGCTTGGTTCCGACCGTGTAGATCTGAATTACCGTATTGCCGGACAGATCGCGGGTCGGAATGCCGAACTTTGTGCCGCCGAGGATTGATGCGCGCTTATTGTCCACCGCGGAAACTCGGGGCGAAGAGATCGTCTGAGCCTTGCCATTTTCCTCGAGCAAATTAATGGTCGCCACAACCTGGCCGAGGGAAGGGATGGTTCCGATATTAAAGATGCCGTAACCGAGGATCTGCGGATTGGCGTTCATGGTCACATCGCCACGGATGATCCGGCTTTCCAGGCCCTTAAGAGTCCAGTTAACGCCCAGACCTTTGGAAGCGGAAACATCGACATCCACGACCTTGGCCATGATTTCCACTTGCGGCGTGGGTGTATCCAGCAGTTTGACAAGCTGAATTATCTTATCATGCACGGGATCGACTTCAGTTACGACGACAGAGTTTGTCCGCTCGTCGACGTTGGCTTTTCCTTTTGGAGATAACATGGCCGTGATTTTGTTGAGCATTTCGGCGGGATTGGCGAATTCCAGCTTATATATTTTCGAAGTTAGCGGCAGATCGTAATCCTGTTTATCAAGGTTATCCGCCAGATCGACCCGGATCACGCCCGGATCTTCACGGAAAGCGAAACCGGCCGCTTTGAGAATGATCTCCATCGCCTGGTGCCAGGGCATGTTATGCAGGCGGACAGTCACGGTTCCCTTCACGTCCTTGCCCGCGACGATGTTCACGCCCACGTATTCGGAAATCGCGCGCAGCACGGTAAGGATGTCGGCGTTCTCAAAGTCGAAAGATATGATCGGCCAACCGGTCGTGGTGGTCGGCGGCTTGCCCATGGTGGTCACGGGCGGCGCGTTTTCGACCGGCATGGAAGCAATCACCTGTCCGGTCGACGCCTGCCAGCCGCTGATGGGAGCGGCCAGATTGGTGAGCAGGGTCAGGACGAAATTATTCCCCTCGGTCAGGCTCAGATAGGAGTATTCTTTATCCAGTTTCCCGACGATCCGGATCAGGTCCGGACGGTCGGCAAAGTTCGTGACCGAAAGATCGACGATCCCACCCGAGTTCACCGCGTACGTCTTACCGGCGAAGGGGCTTGAGGCGCCCGAACAATCGACGACGATCCGCGCCGGGTCTTTCAGGACAAACGCGTTGGCGGTAAACGGTGCATCCGATTTAATTATAAGCTTTGTATTCGCCCCCTCGGAAGAGACGATTAGATCATCAATTGACGCGCCAACAGCCAGGGAGAGCAGCAAAGCGAAGATTGTTACATATTTCATATTTCCTCCTTTATTTTTTATCTTCCTGAAGCCTTAACTCATAATTAGTAACAACGCCCGCATGCATTATTTCGAAGATAATTCCCTGACGGGTAACTTCGTTCACATGGCCACCGGCGACCCGGTCGCCCCGTTTCAGGACATAACCATTATCCATGCCGTCTTTGACGAGGGCGTAATATCCTTTATTGCCCCACAGAACACCGATCAGTTTCAAATTCTCCGGGCTCAGGAGCACCTTGTGACCACCCCCGAGTTCCGCGCCCAGGAGGGGAACAAAGGGATCCCGGCGTCCGGCCGCCTCATAATTCCATTTTTCCACAGGCAAGATCGCGTCGGTGGCCGTCGGAGCCTGATTGATTAGGAGAACCGCCAATAAAAGATTATTTAGTACGATCGGGAATGCCACGTGACACCTCCTTTGCCTTGGTTACCGTATAGGTTAGCGTGCTTAATTCCGCCTCCACGCTTCGATTCTTAGCCGCGATAATTTTAATCGCCGGCACGTTGACGATCCGGGACAGATTCCCCACGTTGGAGAGGAACCGCCCCAGCTGGTGGTAAGCACAAGTCACCTTGATTTGCACCGGGATTTCCGAATAAATCGATCCGGCTTTAGGAATGGGTACGCTGGGTTTGAACAGAAGGAAGTTGACTCCGGCTTTGGTCCCGGAGTTGGAGATCTGCTGGATCAGGGACGGAATTTCTTTGGCGATCGGCAGCATCTCCTTCGCTTTTTCCCATTCGGCTTCAAGCCGTGCAATCTTCGCTTGCAATTCGGGTAATCGAGCCCGGGCCGCCTCGGCTTTTTGAACCTCGATCTTCAGAGAATCCTGGCGGGAAGAAAGGATCTTGATTTTTTTCTGGTTGGCGGTGTAAGGAAAACGGAAGAAGAGGATCAGAACCAGGATCAGCACGACGACGAAGATTATTGTTTGCTGGGTTTTGGGATCTTTAAGGTTCATTTTGTCCTCCCGGATAACGTATCGACCCCGATGTTTGCGGTTAGGGTGAATTCCATCATCTCCTGTTTTTCGACGGTTTTCTTTTCCAAAACCGTGAGATCGACATTATTGATGTAGGGCGATTCCTCAAGCCGGTTCATGAATTCCGCGACCAACAGGTTGGAAGCAGTGGTGCCCTTTATGCCGATGGTTGATCCCGCCGAGTTGATGTCAAGAGAAGTGAGCCAGGTGAATTCGGGGATGCGCGAGGATACTTCGTCCATAACGTGAGCGATGAAAAAGCGGTTCCGGTTGAGATCCCGGATGGGAGTGATGATGTCCCCGAGTTGCTTTTCCCGCCTTTCCAGGCTGTCCACGGTCTGGACATAAACCCTTAGTTCGTTTAGGGTGGCCTCAAGTTTTGTTATACTCCGATTGAGTTTGCTGGTTTGCATGGAATGCGAGATCAGGAAAAACCCGACGATCAACACCACCAACACGATACCGATGATATATATGACCGTCGATTGTATTGGGGGCAGTTTGATTCCGGGTCCCGCGGCCTTTGCGGCTTTGGGTTTTGTGGCTTTACCCTTTTTTGCCGTAGGTAATAAATTGATTTTTATCATATCATTCCCCCCTTAAAGCCAGTCCTACCGCCTGTGCTAAGACGGGTCCCACGACATCCACGCCTTCCGGCGCGAAGAGGGTGGGATCATAGGTAATATTTTTGAAGGGATTTAGGATTTCGATCGATATGCCCAACCGCCGTTTTAAATAGTCCAAAAGGTTGGGAATCAGTGAGCCGCCGCCCGAAAGGTACATGCGGTTGACCTTTTCCTCACCGGTCACGCTGGAGAGGAACTGAAGGCTTCTTTCGATCTGGGCGCCCAGGTCGTTGACGAAGGATTCAAAAACGCCCTGGATCGAATCCTGGGATGCGCCGACCGGGATCGTGCCCTTGACCGCGTTCGCGGCGTCTTCGTAATTAAAGCCGATTTCCTTCTGTAATTTGCTGATGAAGGCGTTAACCCCGTAATATACGTCGCGCGCGGAAAGCGAGGAACCTTTCTTGATAACGTTTATTACCGTCATCCCCGCGCCGATATGGATGAGCCCCACGGTATCGTCCGGATTTTCGGGGTAATTGTATTCATAGACGTTTTGGATCGCAAAGGCGGTGGTATCGATGATCACGGGCGTCAGATTCAATTCCTTCAGCAGATTAATCAGGGTATTGATCAACTCGTTCTTGGCTGCGACCAGGATGACCTCCTGCTGGTTTTCGCCAAAGGTCGGGTTGACAATATCGAAATCCAGGGTGACTTCGTTGATATCGAAGGGTACATACTGTTCGGCTTCCCATTTGATCTGCTCCCGGGTATCCGCCTCGCTCATCCGGTCCATAATGATCCGTTTGATGATGACGTCCCGGCCGGCCAGGCCGATGACTACGTCCTTGGCCGTGAATCCTTTGCTTTCGATCAGGGTCCGGATTGAATCCAGAACCGCCTCTCGATCAATAATTTCGCCCTCAACAATCGCGTCCGGCAACACCCTTGATACGCCATAGTTGATCAATTTCTTAGTCTTACCGGCGCTCAGTTCCACAATTTTGGTTTGACTGGAGCCGATATCTAGACCAATTACTTTTTTCTTTTTCCCGAACATAATCACTCCTTTTGATAACCAAATTTCAATAATTATATATATTATTACTTATTTGTCAAGAGCTAAATTACGATTTTTCCGAAAATCGAAGTGTTTTGACATTTCTTTAATAAGGTACTTAAACTTACCCGTGCGGACGCTCTTTCGGATGCGGGACATTAGATGCATATAAAAGCAAAGATTATGATGGGTGACCAGGCGGGGGCCCAGAGCTTCGCCGACGTTAAAAAGGTGACGGAGATACGCCCGGGTGAAGTTCCGGCACGTATCACAGGGGCAGTTCCTATCCAGGGGCGATTCGTCCGAACCGAAACGGCCGCCCTTAACGATAACCTTGCCCTGTGAGGTAAAAGCCATACCGGTTCGGCCATTCCGGGTCGGGAGGACGCAGTCGAACAAGTCGACCCCCTGACTAACCGCTTCAATGATGTCTTCCGGATACCCTCCGCCCATGAGATATCGGACTTTTCCGGTCGGGATCCGGGATGTGACCGAGCCGACCATTTCCCGGCTTAGTTCCGGTGGTTCGCCGATCATTAAACCCCCGATGCCGTAACCGGGAAAATCCAGCGCGACGAGGCGATCCGCGCATTCCCGGCGCAGGTCGGAATAGGTCGCTCCCTGGACAATCCCGAAGAGCTCGGGTTTGATTTTAATACTCAGGCTGCGACGAGCCCAATCGACGGTTCTTTCCACCGCCCGCCGGGCATCCATTAACGATGACGGGTAACCGGTGAAGAAGTCCAGGCACATGGCGATATCGGCGCCCAGATCATTTTGGATCTTTACCGCCGTTTCCGGCGTAAGATGGAGCCTGGACCCGTCGAGGTGGGAAGCGAAAGTCAATCCTTCATCGTTAACCTTGCGCAAGTCGCCCAGGGAATAAGCTTGAAAACCTCCGGAATCGGTAAGGATTGCGCCGTCCCAGTGCATGAACCGGTGGAGTCCGCCCAATTGCTTGACCCGGTCCGCGCCCGGTCTTTGCATCAGGTGATAAGTATTGCACACGATTATCTCCACGCCGATTGCCTTTAAGTCCGCGGGGGTCATAGTTTTCACCGTGGCCTGCGTGGCTACGGGCATGAAGTTCGGAGTATGGACCGCATGGCGGCCGATTTTTATTAGGCCGCTGCGAGCCTGGGTGGCGGAGTCTTTCCTTAAAACCCTAAAATGGAACATAATTCGGAGGAATGAAGTTGCGATGTTAAGAAGTTTTGAAGTTTTGAATCTTTTATCTTAACCTCTTAACCTCAGAATTTCTTAACTTCATTCATTAAACGGTTAAAGCCCAAATTTCGCTATGATCTCGTCCTTTTTCAAACCAAGGATTCCGTATTTGGCGCCGATTTTTTTGAATGCTTCGAGCGCTTTATCCAAATGATCCTTTTCGTGAGCCGAAGAGATCTGGGTCCGGATCCGGGCCTGCCCCTGCGGAACCACGGGAAAGAAAAAACCGATTACGTAGATGCCTTCCTGGTAGAGGTCGCGGGCGACGTCCTGGGCAAGCTTGGCGTTATACAGCATCACCGGCACGATCGGGGAGTCGCCGGACTTGATGTCCAGCCCGGCTTTGGTCAGTCCCGCGCGCCAGTATTTTGTGTTCCATTCGAGTTTATCTCGGCGGTCGGTCGACTTGGAGCAGAGTTCCAGGACCTTGATCGAGCCGGCCACGATCGGAGGCGGCATAGTATTGGAGAACAAGTAGGGCCGGGCCCGCTGCCGGCACATCTCGGCGATTTCCTTGGGTCCGCTGACGCAGCCGCCGGCCGCTCCGCCCAGCGCCTTGCCAAAAGTGGTGGTGATGACGTCCACCCGGTCCATCACTCCGCAGTGTTCGTGAGTGCCCCGTCCGGTCTTGCCGATGAATCCGGTGGCGTGCGAATCGTCGACCATGACCATGGCGTCGTACTTGTCGGCCAGATCGCAGATTTTATCCAGGGGGGCGATGTCGCCATCCATCGAAAAAACGCCGTCGGTGATGATCATCCGGAACCGGCAGCCCTGGGCTTCCTGCAGTTTTTCTTCCAGGTGGGCCATGTTCGCGTGTTTGTAATTGAACATCTGAGCTTTGCAGAGCCGCATGCCGTCCACGATCGAAGCGTGCACCAGGCGGTCGGCGATCATGGCGTCTTCCTTGTCGATGACGGTTTCGAACAGGCCGGCGTTGGCTTCCATGCAGGAAGGAAACAGACAGGTGCATTCCATGCCCAGAAATTCGCTCATTTTCAACTCGAGCTCGTGATGAAGGTCCTGGGTTCCGCAGATGAACCGCACCGAAGACAGGCCATAGCCGCGGGTATCCAAAGCTTTATGCGCCGCGGCCACAACTTCGGGATGGCTGGAGAGACCGAGATAATTGTTGGCGCAGAAGTTGATGACATCCTTGACCGGGGCGCCTTTGGGAAATTCGACCTTGATATTGGGCGCCTGCGGTGATTCGATATAGCGTTCTTCCTTGTAGAGTCCGGCTTCCCGGATGCCTTTTATTTCCTGGCTGTAAAAATTGCGCGCTTTATCGCTGTAAGCCATAATTTTTCCTATACCTTTTTGAATTCTTTGAGCAAATTGAGGATATTATTGACGGAATCGAACGCCTCCGGGGTCGCCTTTTCATCGGGGATTTTGATCTGGAATTTCTTTTCCAGGAACATTTTGAGCGAGACCATCGAGAACGAGTCCACGATGCCGCTGGATATCAGTTTGGTGTTTTCCGTGACTTCCTGGTCCGAATCCTCGTCCAGGTACTCCTTCTTCACGTAGTCGATGATCATTTTTTTTAGTTCTTCGGACATGAAACCTCCTTGCAAAGATCGTTTTGCGTCAATCGGTTTCGAAAGGCGATGCGTTTTTTGTCTTTCGGTTTCGTTAAACGAAAACGCATATCGCAACCGCAAACTTTATGAGGGAATATTTTATATTCATTAATCATTTTCCAGCGTCGAGATGTCGCCGATTTCCTCGCCCCATTCCTGGGCGCGGAGCAGGCGGCGCATAATCTTGCCGCTCCGGGTTTTAGGCAGGGTTTTAACGAATTCGATTTCCTGAGGCATGGCGAGCGGCGATAGTTTTTTCCGGATGAAATTGATGATCTCCAGTTCCAGGTCGTCGCTGGGTTCGAACCCGGGTTTCAGAGCGACGAAGGCCTTGACCACTTCCATGTTGATGGGATCGGGTTTGCCGACCGCGGCCGACTCGGCGACCGCTTTATGTTCGAGCAGCGCGGATTCGATCTCGAACGGGCCGACCAGGTGACCGGCGGTATTGATCACGTCGTCGTCCCGGCCGACAAACCAGAAATAACCTTCATTGTCGATACTCGAGCGATCGCCGCAAATGTACCAACCGTTCTTGAATTTGCCCTGGTAGGTTTCCTGGTTATTCCAATAGGTCCGGATCATCGACGGCCAGCCGGGTTTGAGAGCGATGAGGCCGACGGAACCGGCCTTTGTGATCGGCTCGTACGTCTTGGGGTCGACGACCACGGCCGTGATGCCCGGGAACGCTTTGCCCATGGACCCGGGTTTGATTTTCATGCCCGGGACATTGGTAATGACAATGCATCCGGTTTCGGTCTGCCAGTATGTATCAAGGAACGGCCGGCCGAAAGCTTTTTCCGACCAGATCACGGCTTCGGCGTTAAGGGGTTCGCCGACGCTGCAGAGATGGCGCAGGGTGGACATGTCGTATTTCCGGACCTTGTCCGTGCCTTCCTTCATGAGCAGACGAATGGCGGTCGGCGCCGAATACCAGACCGTGACCCGGTACTTCTGGATGAAAGCGTACCATTTCTCCACGCCGAACCCGGCGTCGAGGACGACCTGGGTGACGCCGCAGGACCAGGGGCCGATGATGCCGTAGGATGTGCCGGTTACCCAGCCCGGGTCGGCCGTGCACCAGTAGATGTCTTGGTCCTCGAGGTCGAGCACCCATTTGGTCGTGATGTACTGGGCGACGATCGAACCGTGGACGTGGAGCGCGCCCTTGGGTTTGCCGGTGGTGCCGGAGGTATAATGAAGGACCGAGGGCGTTTCCGAGTTCACCGCATAGGGTTCGAATTTATCGACCTTGGCCGCCTTTTCCATGGCGAAGGGGATTTCATTTTTCTCGAGGGGCTTGTCTTCAGCGTCCACGACGATGATCTTGGTGAGCTCGGGAAGCTGTTCCTTGATCCGGCGAACCTTGCCGAGGTGTTTCCGGGTCGTGAAAATGGCGCGGGTTTTGGCGTCGTCGAGCCGGGTGAAAAGCGCCTCCTCGCCGAAGGCGGAAAACAGGGGTTGGGCGATCGCGCCGAGTTTCAGGATGCCCAGGAAGGAGATGAAGAGCTCGGGGATCCGGTCCATGAAAATGCAGACCCGTTCGCCGGGTTTGACGCCCGCATTCTGGAGGAGCTGGGCAAAGATGTTGCTGTAGATCCGGATATCGTCGTAGGTGAACTTTTTTTCCTTACCCGTGAAACCTTCCCAGTAGAGGGCGATTTTTTTGCCCAAGCCCCGTTCGCAGATCCGGTCGCTGCACAGGTAGCCGATGTTTCGCGACCTTACGTCCCGATAAATTTCGGCCTCAGCAGCCGGCCAGGTAAAATTTTTATAACTTTCTTCGTAAGAACCGATATTGCTCATGATCTTCTTCCTCCTGTATTATTTTTCAATCACCGTCAGGGCCAAGGCAAATCTCCGGCCGCAGTAAGCCGCGGCGTGGATCAGTTTAAAATTTTTCCGGGGTCGGAAGCGTTTGATGGTTTTCGTCAGACGGATATCAAGGCCGGGACCGATGTCAACATGGCGCCAGAGCCAGCCTTGGGCGAGGCCCTTGCCCAGGGCTTTGAGCGCGGCTTCCTTAAGCGCGAAGAGAACGGCCGGCGGGTAACCCGGACGCGGGCGTTTTTTAATCCGCGCGATTTCGGGGGCGGAAAAGATCTGGCTTAAAAATTCGGGGTTGGTCCGGAATTTCGTAAAACGGCGGGTTTCAAAGAGGTCGACACCAATGCCGGCGATCATGGATACAAAAGGACTTTGCCGCAGTTACCGCTTTCCATCAACTCCATGCCTTTTTCGAATTCCTCAAGGCGCAAGCGGTGCGTGATGATCGGCGAAAGGTCGAGCCGGCCGGAACTCAGAAAGCGGGAACTTTGGAACCAGGTGTCGAACATGAGCCGACCGTTGATGCCCTGGAGGGTGAGATATTTAAAAATAATTTCGTTAAAATCGATTTTCAAAGGCTGGTCCGGCAGCCCGAGTATGGAAAAACGTCCGCCCGGTCTTAAGGCTTTGAGCCCTTCGTTGATCGCGGAACCATTGCCCGACATTTCGAGCACCACGTCCACACCCAGACCGTTCGTTTCTTCGCGGATTTTTTCCCGCAGGTCGTCCTTCTGGGGGTTCAGGGCAAAGTCGGCGCCCAGCTTTTTGGCCAGTTGCAGGCGGTATTCGTTGATTTCCGTGGCGAAGATCCGGGTCGCGCCGCAGAGGTGGGAAACCGCGATCGCCATGAGGCCGATGGGTCCGCAGCCCGTGATGAGGACCGAATTGCCGCAAATCGCGCCGGCCAGGACCGTGTGCACGGCGTTACCCAGGGGTTCCATGACCGATCCGAAGTCCTTGGGTATTTTTTTCTCCAGCACCCACGCGTTGGCGGCCGGCACGACCGCGTACTCGGCGAAAACGCCGTGGACGTCGACCCCAAAAATCCGGGAATTAAGGCAGATGTGGGCGTTGCCGGTGCGGCATTCGTAGCACCAACCGCAGGCGATATGAGTTTCCGCGGAGACGATGTCGCCGACCTTCAGAAAATCCCGGTTGACGTTCGCCCCGAGTTCGGTGATCTCGCCGCACACCTCATGGCCGAGGATCTGGGGGATATGCTTGATGCGCTTTTTGGCCCAGTCGTTCCATTGGTAAATATGGAGGTCGGTGCCGCAGATTGAGGATGCCAGGACCTTGACCAGGACTTCGTTGGGTCCGGGTAAGGGCGTGTCCGTTTCGATTAATTCCGCGCCGGGCGCGGTTTTGGTTTTCATGACGGCTTTCATTTTCGGCATAGGTTCTCCGGTCGATATTATAAACAAATTTAGGTTTAAGTCAACGGGTTGATTCAGAGTATCGGTTTATCGGTGAATCAGTGTATCGGGGATTCAGTGAAAAAGTATATCAGCGAATAACGACCAGGGTATCAGTATATCAGTTATCCTGATAATCTGATTTTCTGGTTTTTAAATTCTGATATTCTGATCCCTGACTTCCTGATAACCTGATATTCTGGTCATCTGATACTCTGAGGTTTCAGGCTTGACATAATGAATGAATACGCATAATATGGAACATGGCGATGATAAAATGTTATTCCGGGATTTTTTTTGCGTTTTTCATTGTCCTTGCCGCCTGCGGCCGGCCGGCTGGTCAGGCCGCCGGTGACGCGCGTCCCGTGGTCGATACCGTGAAGATCCCGGATTATGACCGGCATGTCGCCGGGTTAAAAGGCAAGGTTTCGGACAGTTTCACGATCCTGATCGAGAAACCGTTCGTCGTGATCGGCGACGAACCGGCCGCGACCGTGAAGACCCGCGCCGAAAAGACAGTCAAATGGGCCGTGGACATGCTGAAAAAAGATTTTTTCCAAAAGGACCCGGAAGACATCATCGACATCTGGCTGTTCAAGGACGATTCCAGCTATTACCGGCACGTCCGGAAGCTCTTCGCTACCGAACCGACCACGCCTTTCGGTTTTTATCTCGAATCGGACAAGGTTTTGCTCATGAACATCGGGACCGGCGGCGGGACACTCGTCCACGAGATCGTGCATCCCTTTATCAAGGCGAATTTTCCGGATTGCCCGACCTGGTTCAACGAAGGCCTGGCCTCGCTTTTCGAGCAGTGCGGAGAAAGGGAAGGCCATATCCGGGGCTTCACCAACTGGCGGCTGAAAGGGCTCCAGGACGGGATCAAGAACGGCCGGGCGGGTTCTTTCGCGGACCTGACCGTCATGGACGCGGTGAAGTTTTATACCGAGGACCGGGGAACGAATTACGGCCAGGCGCGCTACCTGTGTTATTATCTTCAGGAAAAGAATTTATTGGTAAAATATTACCAGGAATTTTTCGCGAACCGGAAAGACGACCCGACCGGTTACGCGGCTTTAAAGAAAATTTTAGGCGATCCGGATATGGACAAATTCAAAAAGGAGTGGGAAGCGTTTGTGTTGGATCTGACATATCCTTAAAGGATTGAAGTTAAAAAGTTAGGAAGATATGAAGTTTGGAAAAGGATTTTCTTAACCTCTTAACCTCACAACTTCATCCGTTTAAATCAAGCCCTAAGCGGGATCTTGATCCGCAGGAGGTCGTGTTCATAATAGGCGTGGCCTTTTTCCGGCACCACCGGCTGGCGGAACGATAAATATTTGGCGTAGTTGACGTCGTCGCAGGTCGCGAAGAGAAGCAGGGAAGAAGTGTTCACTTTAAGCCGGATGTTTTCTTTGGCGACGCCCGGCAGCACGATTTCGATCGTCAGGCTGTTGTTCTCCGGATCCAGGTATTCGTAAACATCGGGTTCGATCTTTTTAGGTGTAATAGTCATTGGTCATCTCCTGTCTTATAATACAATAATAAGCAATTACTATTCCCGTTTTTGGGAAAAATTGAGCCGAAATCACGGATGATTATTTTTGGTCTGCACGTAAATAGGAAAAAAATCACCCAGGTTGCATCAAAAACTACCACTTTACAGAGCAAAGAGCGTAGAGCGTATTGCGAAACACCCTTTCCGGTCATTCTGAGTCCGCCATAAAACATGGCGGACGAAGAATCTCAAGTCAATTCATCTTGATCAGATTGTGTATTCAAAAGTTAACTTCCAGACTGTCTGGAAGTTAACTTTTCCTATATATGACACCCCACTTTGTTACCCCGAATCCTGGCCTGAACTTGTTTCATGGCTTATTTCAGGGTCTAAAGGGATGCTGAACCAAGTTCAGCATGACAGGAAACGGATTTGTCACCCTGAATTTATTTCAGGGTCTCACGGATAATTTTTATGAACATAATTGACAGAGCCAACTATTAAATTATACTATTATCAGTTAGGAGGTTAGGGGCTCTCAAATGGATAAAGAAAAACAATATTATGTCTATTTTCTAACAAACAAAACCAATAAAGTTATTTATATAGGAATTACAAACGATCTTGTCCGGCGGATGTACGAACATAAGAATAAATTAGTTAGGGGGTTCTCGCAGAAGTATAATCTAACGAAACTAGTTTATTACGAAATCACCGCGGATGTGAATGTGGCTCTCAACCGGGAAAAACAATTAAAAAACTGGCATCGAGAATGGAAAATCAATTTGATAATTGAACACAATCCAGAATGGAGGGATTTAAGTGGAGAATTTTAATTTGGTTTGTCACCCTGAATTTATTTCAGGGTCTCGATGTTATATCAATACGACAGATCCTGAAACAAGTTCGTGAAAAAATAGATCCTGAACCAAGTTCAGGATGACAAAAAGCGGGTACGTCATCCTGACTTTAGTAACCTAATTATGTCATCCTAAATTTATCTTCCCACTTTGTCACCCTGAATCCTGGCCTGAACTTGTTTCATGGCTTATTTCAGGGTCTCATGGATTTATGTAATATATGCGATTGACATGCCCGAATAAAATTATATAATACCTTCACAAGGAGGTCGTGTATTATTTATGGAAAATAAAAATAATATTACCTGGGAACATCCAGGCGGTAAATTGCGCGAATTGGGGGCGGATAAATTAACCGATGCGGAACTATTATCCATTATCATCGGTTCCGGAATAAAAGGCAAGTCCGCCGAACGTATCGCCCGGGATATATTAGATAAATTCGGGTCTTTCGAAGGGATGTTCAATCAACCGCTTAAAAAATTTCTGGCTATTAATGGTCTGGGTGATGTCAAAATCATCCGTATAGCCGCTGCCTTTGAAATTGCCCGACGTATTGTGAAAGTTGCTTTAAAGCACACCAAAGTTGGCGATGAAGAAAAGTAAACTATCAAGAAGTACTCACCGTACCCCTAATCCAGTAGAAGAATATTCCGGCAAAACCGAATGGACCGCAGCTGCCAAAATCATGGCTTGGATCAATGAAATTATAAAGGATAAGAATCTTCCCATCGGTATCGCCGAAGTTGAAACGATCGTGCCAGGAACTCGAAAAAGGCCCGATATCATTATTCACAAAGGAGGGCAATCCGAAGAAATCATCTGCTTAATGGAATTCAAATTACCTTATTTTGAACCGGACGATGAGGAAAATTTAAAAGAACCGGCGCGCAAGAAGGCGACAAAATGCAAAGCGCGATATTTTACCACAAGTAATTTTCAGTCCCTGATTGTGTTTAAAACCGAAACAGTTAATGCTATGAAATCGTTGGAAGATCAAATCGCCGGGCAATATAACCTTGCATTGATTGAGGACATTAACGAAATTGAAAATCCACAATTTCGGGAAGCTATATATCGGGGATTAGAGAAATTCCTTGCTGAGTTAACCGACTACGCCCTCGGACAGAAACCGGAACCTTTGATCAGAATCAATGAACTTCTGATCTGGCGCCTGCATGAAAAAGTCAACCGGTTGGCGCGATTCTATAGGCATATAGTAGAAGACGAATATCATAAAAACAAGGAGTTCCGTTCGGTAATCAAAAAATGGTTTACCGCGCAGTTATGGGAATTTAATGCTCAGGACTCGGATTTTATCAAAGCCGCACGTCAGACCGCATATCTTTTGGTCAATAAGATCGTCTTCTATCAGGCGCTCCAGGCTAAACGACCTAAAAAGCTCGATCCTCTCACCATCCCGGATGATCTGACCAAGGGCGGTTTGCTAAAACAGCACTTACAGAATTATTTCGATTATGTAGTAAAAAATATCGATTACGAGACGGTCTATTCAGCGGATTTTATCGACGCATTGGCTTTCCCGGATAATGAAGCGATAGTCATCGAAGTCCGCAACCTCGTTAAAATACTCAGGCACTATGATTTCTCCCGGACGGGTTACGATATCATCGGCCATATTTTTGAAAAATTGATACCGGCCGAGGAACGGCACAATCTCGGTCAATATTTCACTAATTCATATATCGTAGATTTGATTCTAAAATTCTGCTTGAGAAAAGAAACTGATAAAATTCTGGATCCGGCTTGCGGTGTCGGTACGTTTCTGGTTCGTGCATATCAACAAAAGAAAATGATGAACCAGCGCTTGAGCCACGAAGAAATTCTTGGTGATCTATGGGGCACTGACATTGCCAAATTCCCGGCTCATTTATCGACCATTAACCTGGCGATCAGCGATTTAAGTGTCGATAAGAATTATCCGAACATTATAAAAGTGGATTTTTTCAAATTATTTGCTACTCCGGATGGATTTGAAATTCCGGAAAACTGGCGCGCTGCTCGTGCTATCAGTCTTGGCAAGGAACCCCGTGATATCACTTATCCGCGTTGGTTTGACTGCGTAGTTGGCAATCCACCTTACACCCGCCAGGAAGAAATTCCCGAGACCGGAGTGGACAAATATAGGTTGATTGAAAACGCACTGACCGACCCGTCCGGAAATAAGATCGCCGATATATCAAAACGCGCCGGCATTCATGCATATTTTTTCATTCACGGTACGAAATTTTTAAAGAACGAAGGTCGATTCGGTTTTATTGTCTCTAGTTCCTGGCTGGATGTAGATTATGGAAAAGGGTTACAGGAATTTTTCCTAAAGAATTATAAAATCATCGCGATTATTGAATCCAAAGTAGAGCGCTGGTTTGAAGACGCGGATATTAATACCTGTATCGTAATTCTCGAAAAATGTAATAATGTCGACATGCGGAACGAGAACCTAATCCGGTTTATATATTTGAAGAAAAAACTTATCGATCTGATCCCCGGTCCTTCGGAAAATTGGCAGAGACAGAAAGAACGGATGGACAAAATTGATGAGTTGATTAAGACCGTCCTATTTCATAATGAATTTTACGAAAATGAAGACATGCGTATACGCCCCCAAAAACAAAAAAGTTTATGGGATGAGGGACATGATTCTGTCAATCAAAAATATATCGGAACTAAATGGGGTAAATACTTACGGGCACCCGAGATATTTTTCAAAATATTAGAGAAAGGTAAGGATAAATTAGTGTCGCTTAATAAAATTGCTAAAGTGAAAAGTGGTTCTAAAACTGGTGTTAATGAATTTTTCTATCTAACCGAAAAGATTTTAATAGATAAAGGAATTGAGCGTGAATTCTGGATGCATCAAGATGAAAATGGAAAGCAAGTTCAGAATTATTTAGTGGAAAGTCCCTCTGATGTAGTTGGATACAGGATTGATCCAGAGCAAATAAAAAAACGAGTCCTTCTGATTAACGTGAAAAAAAAGGATTTAAAAGGTTCTGAAGTTCTTCAACACATTATAGCTGGAGAAAGGAAAGGCTTTAATAACCGAGAGACCTGCCAGCAAAATGCCAAAAGAAAGGACGGCAGATGGTATGATCTTGACCATATCTCCGCAAATCTCTTGTGGCCAGAATATTCCTTAGAAAGATTAGTTGCTTTTTATTCTGAAGTTCCGGTTTTTATTAATAATCGATTATACGGGGTTTATACCAAAAAACCTCGTGTTCTATGTGGCACCATGAACTCAACAGTCTTTCATCTATTTGCAGAGTTAACCGGACCACAACCGGGTGGTGGTGCTGGACCAAAAGGGATAAGAGTTTATGATTTAGAGTCTATGCTGGTGCCATATAGTAACATGCGTGAATTGGATAATAAAATAGACAGGGCATTTAACAACTTACTAAATCGAAACGTAGAGTCTATTTTCTGTGAATTGGGAGCTTTACTACCAACCGAAGTTTCCATTGATAAAGTTAAAGACGACCGTCGAGAATTAGATAAACTTATTATGGGCGATATTCTTGGTTTGTCCGAAGAGGAGCAACTTGAGGTTTATCGCGCGGTCGTGGATCTGGTCCGGTCGCGGATCGAAAAAGCGCGAAGCGTCGGTCAGCAAAAGAAGACTAAAGAGGGAATTGATATCGAAATGCTGATAAGAAACGTACTTACCCGTATGGGTGACGAAACATTGGGTAATTATTATCACGAAAGCATTCTAACCAAACCTTGTTATAAAAAACCCATGCCTGAAATGGAGGGGGATACAAAAGTAGTAAAGGATTTGTTCAAATGGCACCTGGCGACGGGCAAGAATACGGTAGAATGTAGATCGGAGATCGAAGCCGAATATTTAAAGTGTTTTGCAGGCGCGGGATTGGAAATCATCATGGTGCCTAAAGACGAAAAATATTTAAAGAAAATCCTGCCCGAACTGCAGGAATTTAGGAAGAAAACGGATTCTGTCATTGAAGATGATATTAAATCGATCCTCAGTATAAAAACACAGAAGACCGTTCTTCATTTGTTATGGCAGAGAATAATGAACCCTGAGGATATACCCACTGACACAGTAGACCCTGAAACAAGTTCAGGGTGACATTTCCGGGAGTATCCATGAGGCATAAAAGCACAACTAACTACCAGCATTTTCTTGAGGACCTCGCCGGTATGTACCCGTTCGCCACCGAGGAGGTATTCAAATCGAAATGGTCGCCGATTGTTTGATTTAAACTAAACTAATCACGAAACCTGTATCTTCTGAGAATTTTAAATTTAAAATCTAACAACCTCTGTAAAACCGTATCTTGGAACTGGCATAATAGAATTACTTTTGGCTCATAGTCATATTTATTGGGTATTAATAATCGAACAGCTTTGGAATCTTCATAAACCAACCGGCTATCTGGGCAGGCATTTCGCATTCTTATCTTCTTAAGGTCATCCAGGATTTTCTTTTCTTCAATGATTATTATTTCATCTTCTTTAGGTCGGGAATTATCGTCGGAAGAACTGTCATTCAATACTAGTTTTTCATAATACAATGCTGGAATTTTGCGATAAGAAATAACCTGTTTATATTTTTGGATTTTTTCGCTCGATATCTCCCTTAAAAGTACTTCAAAATAATTATCGTCAAAATAATAATAATTTTTAGTCAATACATATTGAGATAACGTATGTATTGTTGGTATGGGTTCATTGAAGATATTTATTTCGTCCTCAATGGCGGTCCGATATACCTTCCGGGCACAATATTCAATTACTGATCGTGTTTTATGGAACAAGATTTGGGTGAAATAAAAGTAGTGTGCAAGAAAATAATGTTCCAATGCCCTCAATGCTTTAAGATCAAAAAAAATGATGTCGGAATCCGCACGCATGTTGGATATCAAATATTCAATATCGCATGTACTGTATGTTATACCCGCATTCTTTGCGTCTCTTATCAGGTAATCCATTTGATCAATATCAAGATCTGAATGCATTAATTGATTAAATTTAATATCGGGATGTTGTCCAGTAATTATCAAGGAAATTTCTGTCGGATTAAAACCTTCCTTTTGCAAAATGCCCGACAATTCAGTGTTCTTGATTATTTGGGATCCTATTTCTTCGTGTAGATTTACCCCTTTTGGAAGGATTGGTATTTGCATGGGATTTTCGTCGGTTTGATTTCCATTTTTTAGTTTTTTCTTTTGTACTTTTAAAATTAATTCTGTGATAAGATTACTATAAACTTCTTCAATTGTATGAGATAATGGAAAATGGCCGATATCATGTAAAAGTGCTGCCATTCTTAAATTTTTTTCTTCTTCTTTATTTAATGATAATACACTAGCTACTTTCTGTGCGATAGCGAATGTGCCAATGGAATGAGAGAATCGTGTATGCATGGCTCCCGGAAAAACCAGATGTGCCAATCCCAATTGCTTTATACGTCTTAATCTCTGAAAATATGGGGAATCAATGATCTTCTTTTCGGTGTCATTGAATTTAACCATCCCATAAAGATCATCAAATATTCTATGTTTATCTTCTTGTTTTGAATTATTCAATTATGATTGAATGCTATCAAACAAAGCGGTGGCTTGGTCGACAATTTCAGGTTGGTCTTTATATTGAGGTTTTATTTTGAAAAAATATTTCATTACTTCTTCTGATTTAATGTAATCAGCACAATAAGAAAACGAATATGTTTTTAAAAAATGGATCGTCGCAAAACATTCAACAAGCGCATAATTTCCACTAAAAATTTGATTAAATCTATCTAGAGCTGCTTCAGTCTTTTCATCAAACTTTAAGTGGTTAACAAAATTGTTATAATAACTTGAGTTTTCAACGATATTATAATAATCTTCTGAAAGGTCGGGTGAATAAGGACCAGCAAGATATAAATTATAACGATAACCAAGATTGAAATCAAATTCTTTCAATTGAAGAATATAAATTGATTTTTGGATTATTTTGCGGTATGAAATATCATCTTTTATTTTATTGAAATCATCTATGCCTATTCGGTTTAAAATAAGGGCTAAAATGTGGGTGATATCAATCTTATCTTCAGGCACGTATCCTCCTTGCGATTACAATCTTATATATAATTTCTCTAATGTCAATAGCCAAATTCAGAACAGCTTTATGCCGAGGCGGAGGAGGTGGGGAAGGGCTTTGAGACCTTCGGCGACGAGTTCCCGGGTGTTGATGTCGGTTACGATTTTGCTGTCAAAAAATTTTTTGCCCATCCGGAAAATTTTACGGTGATCGTCGTCGGTGAATTTCAGGTAGGCCTTCCGGACCCGGTGATGGAACTTCACTTCGTCCAGGATCTCTTTTTTTATTTCCGCTTCGAATCGGTTCTTTTTACCCCGCAGCCGCAGGACCGCGCTCCGGCCGGCGATCACGCCCGATTTCACGGCGTTGGCGATGCCGCCGCCGCTCAAGGGATCCGTGAACCGCCCCGCGTCGCCGACCAGGAAGAAGTTGGGTCCGGAAAATTTCTTGAGGACTTTCGCCGGCACGCCGCCGAAGATTCGAGCCCGGACCCGAGCCTGGGGGAATTCGCGCTTTACCCAGTCGTCGAGGAACGCGACGGCCTTTTTCGGGGTGGAAAGCGGCGCGATGCCCAGGCCGACGTTCGCCGTATCCGCGGATTTGGGAAAGATCCAGGCGTAGCCGCCGGGCGCGTACTGGTTCCCGAAAATAAGCCGGGCATAGGACGGATCGACCTTGATGTTTTCCAGCACGTACTGGGCGCAGACCTCGACCTCATCGAGCTTGAGCCGGGTGTCGATCCCCAGCCCGGCGCCGATCCGGGACGCGATTCCGTCCGCGCAAATCAGGTGGCGGAACCGGTATTTTTTCGGTGCGCCGTTCTCGATTGTCTGGACCGCATTCCCCTCGACGCCAATGGCGCGGCAGGACATTTTCAAAACCGCGCCGCTCGCCCGGGCGATTTCAGCCAGGGCCGGGTCGAAAACCTTGCGGTGAATTATCCACCCGACGTTCGGATACTCTAACCGGAATTCATCCTCGTCTGGACCGCGGGCGATCGAACCCTGAAGATGGGCCGCGATCCATTCGGGTTTGATTTCCAGCCAGCCCTTGATCGTGCTGCGCGACACACCCTCGGCGCACTGAAGCGGGACGCCGATCTGGTCGTGTTCCTCGATCAGGAGGACGGATAAGCCTTCGCGGCTGGCCGCGGCCGCGGCGCTCGAACCGGCCGGGCCGGCGCCGATCACGATAATGTCGAAGGTTTCAGGAACCATTTTTCTTCTTCGACGACCGCAGATATTTTTTACCCTTCAGATTTTCCGGCAGGTACTCCTGGTCGACCTGGGCGTCGGGGTAGTCGTGGGGATATTTATAGTCCTTGCCGTATCCCAAATCCTTCATCAAGCGGGTCGGCGCGTTGCGGATGTGCATGGGTACGGGCTGGGCCAGGGTTTTCAGGGCGTCTTCCTTGGCCGCTTCATAGGCGACATAGATCTCGTTGCTTTTCGGCGCCCGGGCCAGGTAGACCGCGCATTCGGCCAGGGCCAGGTCGCCTTCGGGCCGGCCGATGAAGTCGACCGCGTCTTTGGCGGCGATGGCCACGACCAGGGCCTGGGGGTCGGCCGCGCCCACGTCCTCGACCGCGAAGCGGACCAGGCGGCGCGCGATATATAGCGGATCCTCGCCCGCCTCGAGCATGCGCGCCAGCCAGTAAAGACTCGCGTCCGGATCCGAACCCCGGAGCGCCTTATGGAGGGCGGAGATGATGTTATAATGCTCTTCACCCGCCTTGTCGTACCGAAGGGCTTTTTTCTGGATCACTTCCTCGACGGTCTTCAGGTCGATTTTCTTGTCCGGCTTATCCAGGGCCGATAATTCCAGGGCGTTGAGCGCGACCCGGGCGTCGCCGTCCGAAATGTTGGCGATGAAATCCATGGCTTCCGGCGTCATCTCGTAAGCGCCGGCGAGGCCTTTTTCGTCGCGGAGCGCGCGCGCGACGATATTTTTTATCTCCGGCGGCCCCAGGGGACGGAGCATGTAAACCTTGACCCGCGAGAGTAGGCTCGAATTTAATTCGAACGATGGATTCTCGGTGGTCGCGCCGATCAGGATGATCGTACCCTTTTCCAGGTAGGGCAGAAAGGCGTCCTGCTGGGCTTTGTTGAACCGGTGGATCTCGTCGATGAAAATGATGGTGTCCCGGTTGAACAGGGATTTTTTCTTACCCGTTTCTTCCATGAATTTTTTTATTTCCACGATCCCGCTCGTGGCCGCGGAAAAGGAGACGAAGTCGGCGGAAAACTTGCGGGCTAAAAGCCGGGCGACCGTCGTCTTGCCGCTGCCCGGTGGTCCGAAAAGAACCATCGAAAAAAGTTTGCCCCGGTTGACCTGCCTTTGGATGGGTCCGTTCGGACCCAGCAGGTGCTCCTGACCGAGCACGTCTTCAAAATTCACCGGCCGGATGCGTTCGGCCAGCGGCGTCTTGTCCATATAAGAAAGTTAGCGGTAAAGCAGGTAAAGGTAAAAAAACGGGATATTGAAAATCAGCGAGTCGATACGGTCCAGGAAGCCGCCGTGGCCGGGGAAGACGTTGGAGGCGTCCTTGAGCCGGACCTCGCGTTTCATGCCCGATTCCAGCAGGTCGGCGAAGGTTCCCAGGAAACCGATGCCCAGGGTGATGAAGGCGGCGTCAAGAATATTCAAATGCTTGAGCCATATGCGGTTTAATAACCACGCGCACGGAAAAGTCAGAATGAGCGCGGTCAGGGTGCCTTCCCAGGATTTTTTGGGGCTGATCAGCGGGACCATCTTGTGTCGGCCCCAGGTCGAACCGACCAGATAGGCGAAGGTGTCGTAGAGCCAGGTCAGGATCAAGGGCATGAGACAGATCGCGAAGCCCATTTTTCGCAGGAGGATTATGGTTGAGGGCATCAGGGAAAGGTAGGCGATCCCGAAAAGCGCGGCGGTAATTTCGGTCAGGAAATTCGGCTTGTAGCGGGATCCGGGAAAGCGGGTGATGGAAAGCAGGATGACAAAGAAAAAAAGGATGCAAAGGGGCAGAAAGGGCGGGATACCCAGGAAAAAGATGAAGGGGATCGCGAATCCCGGAAAGAGGACGGCCAAGGTATGGGGATAAACGTCCTTGCGGTGCCAGAACCGTAAATATTCGTTGGATGCGAAGATCATGAAAAGGATGATGAAGAGCGGCAGGATGATATTGTCCAGCCAGAGGGCGGCGATGAGGACGGCGATCAGCAAAATCCCGGTTCGGGTCCGGGTAATCAGTTCTTTAGACCCCGCCAAACAGCCGCTCCCGGTTTTGAAAGGATTCGATGGCCTGCGCGTATTCTTTTTTTCGAAAATCCGGCCAAAGGATCCGGGTGAAAAAAATTTCGGTGTAGGCAATCTCCCAGAGCATGAAATTGGATATCCGTTCCCGGTTTTCCGCACCGGTACGGATGAGGAGGTCGGGCGGCGGCAGGGTCGGGTCATACAGGTATTTTTCGAATTCGCGTTCGTCCAAACGGTCAAGATCGATGCGCTCCCGGCGGTCGTGGGCAATGATTTTCTTGACCGCGTCGACGATTTCGGATTGACCGCCGTAACTCAGGCAGAAGGTGAGAACCAGCCGCTTATTGTTCCGGGTAAGCTCCATGGCGTCCTGAAGGACTTTCCGGGCCTTGGGGTAGAGCTTGTCGATCTGGCCGATAGCGTTGACCCGGATGTGGTTTTTATGCAAGCCCGGCACTTCCTTGGCCAGCATTTCACCGAGCATATGCATGAGCATGTTCACTTCCCGTTTCGGTCGCTTCCAATTTTCCGTGGAAAAGGTGTACAGGGACAGGTATTTTACATTCAAATCCGGGGAATTTTCAACGACGCTCCGAACCGATGCCACGCCCCGCCGGTGCCCGAAAGCCCTCGGTAATCCGCGTTTTTTCGCCCAACGGCCGTTGCCATCCATGATGATCGCGACATGCATGGGTTCGGTCATGCCCTTATTATATGACGAAAATCGAAAAAGTCAACCCCAGGGGCGTTGGATCAACCTTGACATTAAATAAATTCTGGATAATATTAACATTATGAAGGATTTTGCCAAAGTGGTGTTGTTCAAGTACTTCACGCCGCAGGAGATAAACTGGATGATCGTCAAGTGGCACGCGAAGGAAGTGCGGAAGGAGACGGTCGTCATCAAGGAAGGAACGACCGGCGACGAGATGTATATCATCGAATCGGGACGCGCCGAAGTTTTCCTGACCCGGGGCGACCTGGTCTTGATGCTGACCGAGCTGCCGGAATTCTCATTTTTCGGCGAAATGGCCTTGCTTACGGATAAGCCGCGGTCCGCAACCGTCAAGACTCTTACCGATTGCCGGCTTTTGACCCTTAAGCAGAACGATCTGACGGATATTATGAACGAGAATCCGAAGATTGCCGCCAAATTCCTGATGGCCATGGGCGAAAACCTTTCCAACCGGATCATGACGACCAATGCCAACCTGGAGAATTATTTCTTGATCAACCAGGCAATCGTGGATAACGAGTCTTTCCGGAACCTGTATATCCTGACCCATAAGGCCCCATCGTCTAATGGCTAGGACATCACTCTTTCAAGGTGAAGACACGGGTTCGACTCCCGTTGGGGCCAGAGTTTTATAAACCAAAACCATCATCGGTTATGAATAAAGGAGGATCCGTGAAAAAATTGGTAATAGGATTACTGTTTTTAAACCTCTTTGTTTGGGGACAAGAGGTCGGCATCTACGGCGGGCACGGCATGTTCCGCGTGCAGTACGCCGAGCCCCATAATATGGGCGTATTCGCCTTCCAGTTGGGCGCGGAAGAAAGGTATCAGGAGATTCAATCTTTTCAGGCCGGTCAATTTGTTAGCGACCGCAAGCATTTCTTCAAGGCCCATGTCGGCCTTTCCTATTCCATCATCGACAACATAGAAGCCCGGTTCTGCATCAGCCCGTTCATGAAGTGGTTCGAGATGACCAATTATCCGATCCAGCGCGGCGATCCGGATCCGGTGATCGGTTTCGAATCCATGCTCATGGGCTTAAAAGTCGGTTTTCCTTTCGTCGCCGACAAGGTGACGCCCCTTAAATACGCTTTCGGTATTGATGGGTACGTCGATTTCGGTCCGGAGTTGTCCCGGCAGATGTTCAGCAACGCCCTGTATCGGGACGAAGTCTTCTATGACAGCTCGTTCACGGACGCCGGCGCGACTCCCGTATTCCCGCATTTCGGTCCCTATATCCCTCATGACCCGGACATCAGCGCGACCGGACTCTTCGATTTCCGGATCGGACCTTTCGCCACGCATCTCAACGTGGGTTATCTGAGCACGGGAATCGACAATGATCCCGGTTATATTCCGCCCATTAATTTGCGGCAGCGGCCGAACTACCTGCTCCACGGCGGCGGCATCGAACTCATTCCCGTCGAGGACATCCGCCTGATGTTCGAGGTTTTCGGGTACATGGACCTGGACAACAACAACGAATCGCTCTGGGTCACGCCCGGCGTGCGGTTCGGCGCGACCGGCGTGAGCTTCGACATCGGCTGCGATCTGGGCATCCAGACCCCGAACGATTCCTTCTACTGGAAAGTGTTTTTCAATTTTTCCGGCGGCGCGGACCTGATCAAGAAGCAGGAGATCCATATCCCGCTCGCGAAGATCACGGGTAAGGTATACGACGCCAAGACCGGCGATCCGGTCGCGGGGACGATCACGTTCCCCGGATCGGAACAGGAGGCGCTCCAGGTGTCCGCGTCCGGCCTATATGAAATTTCCCTGACCCCCGGGATTTATCGGGTCCATATCGATGCGCCCAACTACCGGTGGAAAGAACAGGCGGTCACGCTCAAGGACGGCGATAACATGATCTTCGATTTCGCGCTGAACAAAAAGGAGATCAGCAAGGTCCTGGGCAAGATCTACGACAACCAGACCAAAATGCCGATCGTCGCCGAGGTTTCCTTCCCGCAGACTTCGTACCCCAAAACCAACTCGGACACCTCGGGTATGTACAACGTCACCCTGGGTCCGGGGAACGTCCGGGTCCACGTGGAAGCCACCGGCTACCAGTTCGAGGAGAAGGTTATCACCCTGCTGGAAGGGGAATCGCGGGTTCTGGACATCGGCCTGACTAAGGTCAGCCTGGACCAGTCGATTCTGGTCGGCAAGGTCGAGGACTCGGACAGCGCGAAGCCGCTGCTCGCCCAGATTACTATCGTCGATGCCAAAATTCCGACCGCCACTACCGACCCGACGACGGGTATCTACAAGATCACAGGTCCGCCCGGCACCTATTCGGTGAGGGTTGAGGCCCAGGATTATATAACGGAGACGACGCCGGTCGTTATGGTCAAGGACGAAACCAAGATCCAGAACTTCAAACTGCGCCGGGTGCCCAAGGTCGGAGAGAAGATAATCCTCCGGGGCATCTACTTCGACTTCAACTCCGCGACCATCAAACCTGAATCCTACCCGGTGCTCGATGACGCGGCGAAAGTCCTGACCGCCCGTCCGAACATGAGGGTCGAGATCGGCGGCCACACGGACAGCATCGGTTCGGATTCCTACAACATGGAACTGTCTTATTCCCGCGCCAATTCGGTCCGTGATTACCTGATCCGCTATCACCAGATCGACCCGTCGCGGTTGATTGCCCGCGGTTACGGCGAAACGATGCCGATCGCGGACAACCGGTCCAAATCCGGTCGCGACAACAACCGCCGCATTGAGTTCATGATCCTCAGCCAGTAAGCGAACGGATCGGAAATTAAAACGCCCCGCTGTGATTCCGCGGGGCGTTTTTTTTTATTTTATATTAACGGTTGGCGGTTACGAAATGCGATTCGGTTTCGTTGGTCGTTTTCGTTTGACGTAACCGACTATCGATGGCGCCGGACGAAACGCCTTTCGCAAACGCCAACTTATTATTTTTTGGTTTTTTCGGATATATTGACCCGGGCCATTTCCTCTTCGATCTTGGCCATGAAACGCAGGCAGGCAACTTTTTCAAATATCCGGAACGAACTTAAGAAAGCTTTATTGGCGTCGGTTAAACGGCCCTGTCGTTTGTACATCAGGCCCTGATAATAAAGTAACTCGCCGGTTAATTGAGTGTTGGGGAGGGAATTGATAATGGCTCCGGCCCGGTTGAATGATTCCCGCGCCGCCGCGAATTTATTTAAGTGTAGCAAAACCTTGCCCCGGGTGAGGAGCCAATAAAACTTGTAATTGAGGTCGCGCTCGGATTTCAGCTGGGCGATGAGTTTCCGGGACAAAACGTTAGCCTTAGCGTAGTTCTTGCCGGCCAGGAGAAAATTAATGTCTTCCAGGATGCAGCTCTGATTGTGATATTTGAGGTTGATTTTTTGCGCGATCCGGTCCGCGGCCTGGAAATAACGGCGGCCCTTTTTGGTTTGCCCGGTTTCCCGGTAAAATTCGCTCAGGCTCAGATTGCTGAAAATGACGCCTTCCTCAAAGTTTATCTCTTTGGCCAGCTGGAGGGACTGCCGGTAATTGGCGAGGGCGGCGTCTTCGGCCAGCCGGTTGAAATTTACGTAGCCCAGATTGTTGTAGAGGTAGACCATATTCCGTTTGGAACCGATCAGTTTGGCGATGGTCAGGCCCTTGAGGTACATCTCCTCGGCTTTCAGCAGGTCGTAATTGGAAAAGAGCGATCCGAGGTCCAGATGGCCGATAGCGATACCTTCCTGGAAACCGATCTCCTCGTAAAGCCGGAGAGCCTTTTTATAAAAATCTTCGGCCGTCCGGAAATCGAGCCGGTTCTGGTAGGCGATCGCGAGGTCGAGATAGCATGCCGACATGCGCTTTTTTTCGCCGAGGGCTTCGCGGATCTTGAGGCTTTCCCGGAAGTATTCCTCGGCCCGGGGGATATCGCCGTCGTTTAAAGCCACGACCCCCAGGATCATATAGACATCGGTCAGGGTCCGCTTGCTGAGGATCTTCTGAGCTTTGAGGATCTCTTCGCATTCCTTGCGGGCTTTAATGTACTGGCCGAGTCGGGTATAAACCCAGGCGATCGCGGCGCGGAAAAGAAACACGAGCTCGGTTCCGACCGCGACCTTGAGCCCGGCCCGGTAATATTTGAGGCTATCCCGGTAATCGCCCCTTTGCTCGTAAACCTTGCCCAGGTCATGGTAGATCCGGGTCGCGCCGGGGTTTATCTTCAGGCAATCCTGCAGGTTATGGATCGCGGGTAAATGCTTGCCGGCCAGGGAATATATTTCCGCGAGCGCGGATTTTAATTTGAAGATTTCATCGATATTATCCTCGAACCGGAGGGCGTTATCGAAGAATTTTATGGCCGACTTGTAAGCGTAATTCTGTTTGGCTTTGACGGCCGCTTGCTTGGAGTAGGCCAGCGCTTTGGAGGTGTCGTTGGCCACGGTGAAATGGTGGGCGAGCTGTTCGACATAATTGGGCAGCGCGTTCCGGTAAAATTCCTCGATTGCTTCGCCCACCGCGCGGTGGTTTTTGATCAAGTCGGACCGGGTTATCTTCCGGTAGATGATCTGCCGGACGATGTCTTCGCTAAAAAAATAAAGGTCGGGCACCCGTTCCTTGATAAATCCCAGGCGCACGAGATCGTCAAGGGCGTCCAGAATTTCCCCGAAGTTGCGCTGGGCGGCAAGCGCAATCAGCTCCGGACTGAACTCCTGGCCGAATACGGCCATCGCCTCCAGGATGCTTTTTACTTCCGGATTGAGGAAGCGGAGCTTGCGGGATATGGTTTCCTCGATCGAGGAGGGGATGGTGAAATCCTGCTCCTTCTGAAAGACCCATTCTTTGCCGTTCCAGAAAATTTTTCGTTGGCGTTCCAGCTCGCGCAGCAATTCCTCCATGTAGAACGGGTTGCCGCCGCTTTCGTGATAGATGAATTTCGCGGTCGCCGGGGATACCGAGCCCATCATGGTCTCGAGCAGCTGGGCGGCCTGCGCCTCGTTGAGGGGCGAAAGGCGGATCTGGCTGTACAGCTTTTCCCGGGCCCACACTCCGAGCAGGGCGGCGACCGGGGAGTGGCGTATTTCCTCGACCCGGTAGGTGGCGAAAAAACGGATTTTACCCCGGATGCTTCGGAACAGGAAATCCAGAAGCTCGCAGGTCGGCTGGTCAACCCAGTGCAGGTCGTCGAAGAGAATGAGGATTTCGGTGGGGGCGATGATTTCGGCCATTTTCAAAAAGAACTTACCGACGCTGTTGTAAAGGCGGAAATGGTCCGACGCCTCGATCGGTATCGGACCGGCGATTTTTCCTTCCGGAAAGAATTTCTGAACTTCGGACCGGTACGCGTCGGGCAGCTGGGTGAGGATCCGGCCGGTGAGATCAGCATGTTGTTTTAGCATTTCCTCGAACATGTTTTTTAACGGGTGATAGGGGACCTGGGACAGGGCGGCGTAAGCGTTGCCCCGGAACACGATCGGATTTCCCAGGCGGTTTCGGGTTTCATACACGAGCCGGGTTTTCCCGATGCCCGCCTCGCCGGCGACGAAGATCGCGTAGCCCTCTTTCAGTTGGTTAAAGCACCAATCGGTTTCCTTCTCCCGGCCGATCGTCACCGGCGAAGGGATAAGGAGTTTCTTGGTAATTTCGGGTTTGAGCCCGACGCGGTTCTTGCCCTGTTTTTTAGCCTGGTACATGAGGTTGTCAGCCTGGTTGATCAGGATTTCGATCGTGTTGCCGTCATTGGGGAAGACGGAGAATCCAATGCTGCACTGAATCGGGTGAGCCAGGATCGTCTGGGCGTTAAGCCCGGCGACGATCCGCTGCGCCAGCTCCAGCACCCCCTTGGTGTTGGTGTTGGGCATGAGGATTATGAATTCGTCGCCGCCATAGCGCACCAGGTTGTCGACCTCGCGGACCTTCCCCGCCAGGTATTTGGCGAATTCGATCAGGACCCGGTCGCCTTCCAGATGACCGAAGGAGTTGTTGATTTCCCGAAAATCGTCGATATCGAGGAGGATCATGGAAAATTTGGTGGCGAAACGGTTCGCCCGCTTGATCTCGTTCTCGATCCAGTAATAGAGGAATTTGCGGTTGTAGACGCCGGTCAGCTCGTCGTAGTAGATTTCTTTCATAGGTCAATGTATTATATCCGCTCCGCGGCGGCGTGTCAATCACAAGGAAAAATAATGGTTGACAAAATTAATCTTTTGGGTACAATTATATGATCGATAATGAGGAGGTAGACATGGAAGCAATTTTATCGCCAAAATATCAAATCTTATTACCGAAGGAATTGCGGCGACCGCTGGGGTTGAAAAAAGGGCAGCAATTTCAAATCATCGCCAAAGACGGATTAATTATATTGATACCCGAAACGAATATTAAGGATCTGCGCGGTTTGCTCAAGGGACTCGGGATCGGAGATCTGCGGGAACACAAGGACCGGATATGATCATCGTCGATTCATGCGGATGGATAGAATACCTGGCGGATGGTCCAAAGGCGTCAGCGTATGAAAAATATTTAACGCGAACGCACGAAATCATCACCCCAACTATCGTCGTATATGAAGTCTATAAGAAAATCAAGCAGACGAAAAAGGAAGAGGATGCTTTGATTGTTTATGGCCAAATAGTTAAGACCAGGATCGTGGATATTACCCGGGAACTCGCGGTCAAGGCCGCGGAATTGAGCCTTGCGTATTCCCTGCCGATGGCCGACGCGATCGTGTACGCGACTGCGAAACAGGAGCGCTGCAAGGTGGTTACGTCCGATCCGCACTTTAAGGAACTGCCGGGTGTTATTTTATTGTAAAGATACGAGAGCCGGGAGGCCGGGATCAAAACCCTTAGCCGATCTATTCGTATCTCAGCGCTTCGATGGGATTGAGGGTCGAGGCCTTGCGCGCGGGGTAGATGCCGAAGAAGATGCCGACCGCGGCCGAGAAACCGAAACCAAGGGCGATCATCCACAGCGATACCCCGGCCTTGAGCGGCGAGATCGCCGAGATCAGGAAAGCGAGCAGGATGCCGATCGCGATCCCGATGATGCCGCCGATCAGGGCGAGGACTATGGATTCGATCAGGAACTGCAGGAGGATATTCTGGTTCGAGGCGCCGACCGCCTTGCGGATGCCGATCTCGCGGGTGCGCTCGGCGACCGAGACGAGCATGATGTTCATGATGCCGATCCCGCCCACGAGGAGTGAGATCCCCGCGATCGCGACGATCGCGATGAAACCGACGCGGGTGAGGTTCTGGAATAGGGTCATCAGCATCTGCTGGGTGTTGAGGCCGAAATCGTCGGGCTTATCGAGGGTCAGGCCCCGGCGCCGGCGCAGGAGCTCGCGGATGTCGTCCATGGTCTGTTCGGTCTTCTTGGGATCCCGGGGCAGGACGCCGATCGTCATCGACTGGAAGACCCGGCCAAAGCCCTGGGGCCGGGGGAAGATCTTGCGGATGACCGTGATCGGCACGTCGATGTTGTTATCCAGGGATTGGCCGAAAAAGGAGCCTTTTTTCTCCATGATGCCGATGATTTTGAGCGAGCGGCCCCGAACGTTAAGTTCCTTGCCGATCGGCGCTTCGTTGGGAAAGAGGTTTTCCACGATATAGTCGCCGATCACGCAAACCATGCGGCGGCGCTGGACGTCGTCCGCGTTGAGCGGCCGGCCGGAAATGACCGTGTAATTGTTGACCTCGTAGAACTCGGGCGTGCAGCCAATGACCTCGACGTTGTTGACCTTGTTCTGGCGGTAATATAACCAGTTGATGTCGTTGTTGGCCAGCATCGGCGCGACGAGGCGCACCGAAGGGAGCTTCTTGATCGCCTCGGCGTCGTCCATGGTCAGGTCCCTCCGGCGCTGGATCTGCTCAAAATCCGCGCGGCCCATCCCATACTGGAATTTCGCGACGGTGATCGTGTTCGAGCCCAGGGAGTTGATCTGGGACGCAACCGAGCGGTTGAGCCCGTCGATCAGGGAAAGGATGGCGATGACCGTCGACACGCCGATGATGATGCCGAGCATGGTCAGGAACGAGCGCATCCGGTGGCTTTTAAAGGTTTGAAAGGAGAGGGTGATTATTTCCGCGGGCTTAATCATTGACCACCTGGCCATCCATGATCTTGATCATTTTCCTGGCCCGCTTGCCGATCGTCAGGTCGTGGGTGACGAGCACGATCGTGTTGCCTTCCTCGACCAGACGGTCGAACATCGCCATGATCTCCATGCCGGTTTTGGAATCGAGGTTGCCGGTCGGCTCGTCGGCGAAGATGATCTTCGGGTCCGTAATCAGGGCCCGGCCCACGGCAACGCGCTGGCACTCGCCGCCCGATAGTTCGTTGGGCCGGTGGTTCATCCGGTCGGCCAGGCCGACCTTGGCCAGGATCGCCTTGGATTTTTCCAATCTTTCCTTGCGCCCGATACTGGCGTAGATCAGGGGGAGAGCGACATTGTCCAGGGCGTTCAAGCGCGGCAGGAGGCTGAAGCTCTGGAAGACGAAACCGATATACCGGTTGCGGATTTTGGCCAGACTGTCGTCGGACATTTTCGAGACCAGGTTGCCGTCGAGGTAATATTCGCCGGTGGTCGGCGCGTCGAGACAACCCAGGATGTGCATGAGGGTCGACTTACCCGAACCGGACGGACCCATGACCGCGATATAATCGTTCTTGACGATCTCCAGACTGACTCCGTCCAGGGCCTGGACCGCGACCTTGCCCCGCCAGTAGGTCTTGTGGAGGTCGACCGCACGGCAGATGGCGGTCATGCCTAACCTCCGATATGGAGCCGCATCCCGCGACCCGATGGGCTGCTGCCTTTGCGGACCGCGTTCGTGTCGCTGGGAAGCGCGGCGAAAGTCACCGTTTCCTTGTCCTTGAGTTTGGAAAGGATCCGGTACGGCCCGACGATGACCGTGTCGCCGAGCTCGATGCCGGAAAGGATCTCGATATCCGTGTCGCTTGAGGAGCCGGTTTTGATCTCCTTCAAGAAGGCCTTTTTACCCTTCGCGATAAATACGGTTTCGGTCATTTTCTTGTCCTTCATCCGGCGGCCGATGGCCTGGACCGGTACGGTCAGGATGTCATTTTTCTGGCTGGTAATGATGTCGGCGGTGACGTTCATGCCCGGCCGGAGCAGAAGCGAAAATTCCTTCATTTCGATCTCTACCTCGAAATTCGTCGCTTGGTCCGTAGCCAGCATGTTGGGCACGGGCATCAGTCCGATCTTGGTCACCTTGCCGGAGAAGATCGAGTCGGGCAGGGCGTCCGCGGTCACTTCCGTGGGCTGACCGAGCTTCAGGTCGGGCACGTCGGTTTCGTCGACATCCACAACCGCGATCATGGTCGTCATGTCGGCGAGGACCATGAGGATCGTGCCGGAGTTATTCATGGTGCCCATGACCACCGTCTCGCCTTCCTTGACGTTCAACTGGATGATCCGGCCGGTGATCGGTGCGTAGATTCGCGTCTTGAGCAGGGCGTCGTGCGCCTGGTCGTACTTGGTCTTGGCCGTGGTGTAAGCGAGCTGGACCTGGTCGTATTCCTGCGGGGAGATAAGTTTCTTGTCGAAGAGGGCCTGGCCGCGTCGGAGATCCTGGTCGGCCTGCTTGAGACCGGCTTCGGCCAGAGACTGATTGGCTTCGGCCTGGGTATCGTCGAGCTGGATGAGCAGGGCGCCCCTTTTGACATAATCGCCTTCGGCGTAATTGATTTTTTTGATCTGAGCGATGGTCTGGGCCGAAATGTTAACCTGGTCCTTGGCCTTTAATTCGCCGGTCGATTCGACGCGGGACGTGATTTCGCCTTTGCCGGCGATCGCGATCTCGACGTTTTTGCCGGCCGGTTTCGCCTTCAGGTTGACGATGATGAGCACCAGAATGACGACCACGACGCCAATGACGATCAAGATTTTTTTCATTATGGCTCCTTATTAAACGTTGTTTCACCCAAAAGGTAGGAAAAGTTCAGCTGTTGGACAAAGAATTCGCTGAGCGCCAGGCTGTAGGCGGTTTTTGAGGTGTACATGTCGCCTTCGACCTTAAGCCAGTTGATGAGGGACAGCGCACCCAGCCGGTACTGCTCCTGGGCGATATTCGCGGCTTCGGTCGCGGCTTCATAGCTCCGCTGGCTGAGCTGTAGATTTTCATACGATTCCTGGAGCCCATAATAGGTGGTGCGCAGGGCTTTCACCGTCTCCAGAACGGTTTGCTGCCGGCTGAGTTTTTTAAGCTGATAATCCTTCCGGGCGTTCAGCCATTTGAAGACCAGGTCTTTGATCTCGAAGATCGGGAATGAGACGCTGATCCCCCAGTTTTTGGTCGTGTTGTCCGGATACCAGCCCAGGTCGGTATGGAGCGATTCCGATGACGTGCTGAATCCGTAAAAACCGGAGACGCGGGGTACAAAAGCGAGGTAGGCGGTCACGAGGTTGATCTTCGCGGCCCTCTCAATTTCCCGGGCGAGCCGGAGGTTATAATTGACCCGGTCCAGGTTTTCCACCAGGGAATCCAGGGGCGGGAACGTCAAGTTCCGAGGCACGGCCAGCGTATCCATGGGGTAAACGTCGCGGGTCTGACCGAGCAGGGATTTCAACTGTTCCTGAGCCGTGATCTCCTGGGTCTTGGTCCGAGCCTTGACTTGCCGGGTCTGCAGATAAAGAACCTCGGCCTGGAGCAGGTCCAGACGCGAGGCCGCGCCGAGTTCGAATTTAGTCTTGATCAGGGTTAGGTTCTCATCCGACCGGTGGATGGCGATATCCGAGTAGCGCAGTAGTTCCCGGGCGTTGGCCAGGCCATAATAGGCGGATTTTATCTGCAGGATAAGATTGGTCAGATCGGAACGATGTTGAATCCGGTTGCTTTTCCAGGTCAGTCCGGAGACCAGGATCGAACCCAGAACGTCCAGGTCAAAGAGGGGCATGCTGAAGTTCATATTGGTCGAATATCTTTCGGTGGGGCCGGTCGGAACATTGGGGTATTCGCTCATGGTATAACTGCCGGTTGTGGAAACCGTGGGCAGAAGAGTGCAAAGGCTTTGGAAGAACGCGATCCGGGATTTATCCAGGGTGACTTTTGATTCTTGATAAGCCGGGCTGACATTTAGACCCCGGGCCAGGGCCTGGTCCAAGGAAAGCGAGTCGATCTGAAGACAGAGCATTAGCATCAGCATGTTCAATCCTTATCGGGTTCCGGGAGCCAACCGGCCCAGGGTAAGGCTGAGGATGACGGATCCCAGCCAGATACCGAAGACCAGCAGGTAAGCGTTATTTTTCTTTAGGTCGTTGGTTATGCGGATGCCCAGCGCGACCAGAACCATTTCCCAGATGACGAATAAATCCAAACTGGCGAGCAGTTGGAAGATGACGGTGTTTCGGGCGAGATTGGGCGTGAAGGCGGTCAGGGATGTGGTGGCATATATGGATTTAGTCAGGATAATAAGCAACAACCGGATGATGTTGCCCGGGACCTGGACGAGCGCGGAATGGCTGACGACCGAAAAAACCCGGGCGAAACTGCCGGCTCCACCGAGGGGCGGGATCAGGACGTTGATCAACAGGGCAAAAACGATAAGGATTACTCCGGTCAGGATGATCGCGCCGATCGCGCCAAAGATAATGGGCATGGGGCCGGTCATAAAGGTTTTCGCCTGCTGGATCTGTTCGTCCGACATGCCCCGTTCCTTAAATATTTCCTCCTGCTTGGCCATCGCGATGTCCTTGGTTGAAATCACGGTCACGACTGCGGTCAGGGCGATGAACACGAGCACGATGACCAGCGGCAGAGCCCAGGAAGGTTTTTCTTTCAAACTCTGGAAGACCTTGGTGGGCGAGAAAAAAATATTGATGATCTTATCCATATTTACGCTCCTTTGATTGAATTTAAATTATATATAATATCGGTCGAAAATCAATGAAGATATAAAATATTAGACTATATTATATAAGGAAAGGTTTAAGCGCGAAGCATCAAAACGTCATGTTTTTCAGCCGCCGGTACGCCCGGGGCAGGTCGGGCTGACCCAGAAAGATCGTGATATCGGATTTCACGGTATTCATTTCCAGGATATTGATATCGTTGAGCGCCAGCAAGTCGCCAATCCGGCCGATGACGCCCGGTTCGTCGATGAAGCTGGAACTGGTCACGCGCAGACGTCCGATGTTTTTAAGGATCGAAACCGCCTTGAACTTAGGTTCGGTGTGGGTAATGCCGTAAACATGCCGGTACGCGGACTGAGCCAGGTCTTCCCGGACATAGAGACCGATATAATTTTCGCTGATCGATATGCCGTATATGGAAATTGATTTTTCGCTTAAGACGCGGGTGATCTTCTGCAGGAGTCCGGCCGTCGCGAGGAATTTCTGGCCGACGATGGTCAGAAACGCCAGCTTTTCCCGGGTGCGGAAAACCCGGGCCCGGATATGACCCACGATTTCGGTTCCGCCGCGGCGGTAGTTCGGATTCTTAAAATCCATGATTACGGTTTTTTGGCCGGGCAGTTTATGGAGCAGAGCCGCCGGGTGGACGACGCGCGCGCCGCCGCGGGAAAGGATTTCGATCTCTTTTACCGAAATTTTCGCGAGGGGTTGGTCGACCCGGACCAGTTTGGGATCGCCGCGCATGACACCGGTCACGTCGGTGACGATGATGACCTTGTCCGCCTTCAAGCCGCGGCCCAGGAGAGTCGCGGTGATATCGCTGCCGCCGCGGCCGAGGGTGATCAATTTTCCGTTATCCAGGGCGAGAAAGCCGCAGACCACCGGAATCACGCCTTTCTTCATCAACGGCAAAAGGCGCTTGCGGCAGGCTTCGGCGGTTCGCTCCCGATCGATGAGGGCTGTCCCTTCCTGGTTGATTTTCTCCCCGGCCAGGGACCGTTTATCGACCGCCCGGGCGAAGACCGGCCAGGAATCCTTGTCGGGCGTGACCGCGACCGCGGGTAAGCCGATGCCGGTCAGCGCCGCGGCCATGAGCCGGGCGCTCAGGATTTCGCCGAGGCCGACGACCTCGCTGAGTTGAGTTTTATCCCGGGCCGCGCGGTTCACCGCGTGGAACAATTTCAGGAGTTCCGAAGTTTGATTGCCCATCGCGGAAACGACCACCGCGACTTCGTGACCCCGGCTGAGCCGCGCGATTTTCCGGGCGATGTCGTTGATCCGTTCGGTGGTGGCGACGCTGGTGCCGCCGAATTTTATTACGATTCTCATTAGCGCTCGCTTATGAATTTGGGAATGCTCTCGCCCCGAATCAGGTCCGGCGCGCTTTCCCGCCGCCGGATTAAATACGCCTGGTCATGCTTGACCAGAATTTCCGCGGGCCGGGGCCGGGAATTATAGTTGGACGCCATGACGAATCCGTATGCGCCCGCGCTCATGACCGCCAGCAGGTCGCCCGGATAAAGCCGGGGAATCCGGCGGTCCCGAACCAGAAAGTCGCCGGTCTCGCAGACCGGTCCGACGACGTCGCCGAAGATCCGTTTCCTGGTTTGCGGGACCGGCCGGATTTCATGGTCGGCGCCGTACAGGGCCGGACGGATCAGGTCGGTCATCGCCGCGTCGACGATCAAGAAATGCTTTTTCATCCCGGGTTTTAGATAGAGCACGCGGGTCAATAAAATCCCGGCGTTGCCCATGATCACCCGTCCCGGCTCGAGGATTAGCCGGCAATCCAAATCGCGGATAATCGGCTGAATCTGGCGGGCGTAATCTTCCAGGGCGAACGGCTTTTCCGACCGGTAAGTAATCCCGATGCCGCCGCCGATGTCGAGCAGGGAGATCGGGAAACCGAGGCGGCGGAGCCGGCGGACCAATTGACCGGTTTTTTTCAGGGCGGCCAGGAACGGGGCGAGCTCGATGATCTGGGAGCCGATATGCTGATGGACCGCGACCATTTCAATATGGGCGAGGCGGCCGGCCTGTCGGAAAACCTCCAGGGCGTCGGCGAAAGGCGTGCCGAATTTGCTTTCCCTGAGCCCGGTCGCGATATAGGGGTGGGTTTTCGGATCGATGTCCGGGTTGACCCGCAGTCCGGCCCGCGTCTTCCGGCGCCGGTGACGGCTCACCCGTTCGATCCGGCGCAGTTCGTCGAGGGAATCGGCGACGATCAACCGGACCTTCTTATCCACGGCGTATGCGATTTCGGCTTCGGACTTGCCGACTCCGCCGTAGACGATCTGATCCGGCCGAAAACCGGCCCGCAGGGCGCGGTATATTTCGCCCCGGGAAACCACGTCCACCGCGCTGCCCATTTCCCGCAGCGCGGCGAGGATACCCAGGTTGGAATTCGCCTTCATCGAGTACGCGATCGTCACGGGATGCGGCCGCCAGGCCCCGGCGATGCGCTGGAAATGTTTGGCCATCGTCTGGTGGGAATAGACGTAGAGCGGAGTGCCGTATTTTTCCGCGAGCGCAGTCAGGGGGACGTCCTCGCAGTAAAGTCGGTTCCGGCGATAGTGGAAGTAGTTCACTAACTTTCCCTTTTGACGAGAAAAAAAGCCTTCAGGTAATCGCTTTCCGGAAAACCCAGCAGGACCGGGTGGTCCGGCGCTGGGCGGCCTTCGTGCGCGACGAAGAACCGGCACTTTACGTCGGCCGCCGCGTCCCGGAGCATGGTCAGGAAATCATAACGGTTGATGTGAAAGGAGCAGGAGGCGGTGACCAGCAGGCCGCCGTCCCGGAGGAGACGCATGGCCCGCAGGTTGATCTCTTTGTATCCCCGCAGGGCGTCGAATTTTTTCTTGCGGGATTTCGTGAACGACGGCGGGTCCAGGATGATCGTGTCAAAGAGCCGTTTTTCGTTGACGTACCCGCGCAGGGCTTCCGGCACGTCGGCGTTTTCGAACCGGCAGTGCCGTGCGTTGAGCTCCGCGTTCTGGCGGGCGAGATCGAGCGCCGCCGGCGACGAGTCCAGGCCGAGGACGTCACCGTTCTGGGCGCAGTAAAGGGAAAATCCGCCGGTATAACAGAAGGCGTCGAGGATTTCGCCCCGGGCCAATTCGCGGACCCGCTGGCGGTTGGCGCGCTGGTCGAAAAAGAAACCGGTCTTCTGACCGCCTTTTATATCAACCAGGAAACGGATACCGTCCTGGTCGATCTCGACGCGATCCGGGATCGCGCCGAAGACCGTATGGTCTTCGCTTGCCAGACCTTCGAGACCCCGTAACGTACCATCGGCTTTCTCGTGGATACCCCGGGGTGAGATCTCTTCGGCGAGAATCTTGAAGACCGTTTCCCGGTATTTTTCCATGCCCAGGCAGTTGATCTGGACAACGAGAAAATCGCCGTACTTGTCGACGATCAGACCGGGCAGGCCGTCGCATTCGCTGTAGACCAGGCGGTAGCTTTCGCCCATTGCCTTTCTCAGGACCAGCGCGTTGCGGATTTTTTGGCGGATAAAATCTTCGTTGAATTCCGCGCCGGTTTCGGAGATGAAGCGCAGCGCGATCAGGGAATGGGGATTATAAAAAGCCGTGCCCACGAGCTTGCGGTGTTCCTCGACCCGGACGATGGCGCCGGCCGAGGCTTCCTCGGCCCGGACCACTTCGTTGGAAAAAACCCAAGGGTGATTGGGATGTCTGCGGCGGACGATAACTTTTTTCATGTTCGGGAGGCCGCGGCGGACGCAGAAAATTTATTTTTTTCCGGCGAGATCCGCTGGGATTCCGCTGCTTCGGTGCTTATTTCCTCGTTCCGAAAACGTCCAGGACCGGCACCACGCTGTTGCCGGAAACGACCGTGGGTAGCCTTCCATCCCATTTTTCCAAAGCCAGGCGTTCATTTTCGATCCGCCGCAGTTCTAAAAGCCCGGTCGTGACCTGTTCTTTCTGAAGCCGGAGCGCTTCGGCTTCGGCTTTGGCCGATTCGATTTTCTGCTGCGCTTCTATCTTGATCCGCTCCAGGTCGCGCGTTGCCTTTAATGCCAGCTGGGAGGCGGTGACCTTGGCTTCGATCGCCTTGGTGAAGTCCGGCGAGAAGGAAAAATCGGTCAGCGAGACCGCGTCGAACCGGATGCCGTGGGTTTTCAGCCGTTCGACGAGCTGGACCTCGATCAATTCTTTGACTTTGGGCCGTTCCGTGATCAGTTTTTCCGCGTCAAACTGCGCGGTGGAGGCTTTGACCGCCTCCTGGATCGCCGGTTTGATGATGCGGTCCTCGTAATCGCGGCCCAGGGTCTGGAAAACCCGGCCTACTTCCGCCGGGTCGAGCCAGTAGTTTAGGGTTACTTTGGACGAAACCTCCTGCAGGTCGCGCGAAGCGCTCGCCGCGACCGCCTCGTAGGCCTCGACGCGGACGCTCATAATCTCGACGCTCTGGGTCAAGGGCACGATCACGTAGAATCCTTCGCCGAGGATCCGGCCGGTCACGCCGCCGAAACTAAGGACCACGCCCCGGTGGCCGGCCGTGATCATGCCGATCGATGAGGAGAAGACCATCCCCAAGACGAACAGGCACAGCCCGAGGAAAAAACCTTTCCAGTTTACCGTGATCGACCATTGCCGGAAATTTGAGATATAATCCTTTTCCGGTTTCTTGATCTTCAGGGTCCAGATTCCCCAGAGGACGACCGTAACGATAAAAATAAGGAATTTCAAAAATCCGATCATTATTTCTCCTTTTTTGGCGGGATGGGATGATTAATAATCGCCAAACATTATCGTCGATATTATAGTCTGGTTTTTGTCATTGTCAATCGATAGTGCAATTTGGTCCGCCAATTTGCGTGGCGGATTGAAATTAAGACAGTGGGTTGGGATGCTTGACATCGGAAGAAACGCTGGTTATGATTCAAGCATGCGGCGCCGTTTTACATTAACCCCCTATCTCTTCATTCTGCCTGCCCTGCTCGTGGTCGGTGTTTTCCGCCTGCTTCCGATCCTCCAGGCGGCGCGCATGAGTCTCTATCGCTGGTCGATCGCCGGGCCTTTGGAATTCATCGGCCTTCGTAATTACCTGCGCATATTTATCGACCCGAAATTTTACCAGTCCCTGGGCAACACGTTCTGGTATGTCCTCGGCGTGGTGCCCGGCACGATCGTCCTCGCGGTCTTATTCGCTCACCTATTGAACCGGAGAATTCGGGGCCGGGGTATATACCGGACGATTTATTACCTGCCCGTAGTCACCTCGATCGTCGCGATCTCCGTGGTCTGGAAGTGGATTTTTAATCCGGACCGCGGCGTCATCAATGCCCTGCTCGGCGGCATCGGAATTCACAGCCTGAAATGGCTCAACGACCCGCGAGGGCTATTCGGTATTTTGCTGTCACCCCTGGGGGTCAAGGTTTCCGGATTCTTCGCCGGGCCTTCGCTCGCCCTGGTCGCGCTGATCGTCATGGCGGTTTGGTACAGTCTGGGGTACTGCATAATTATCGTCCTGACCGGCCTCCAGAACGTGCCGCGGCCGTATTACGAGGCGGCCCGGCTCGACGGCGCCGGTGGCTGGCGCCTGTTCCGTCACGTCACCCTGCCGATCATTTCCCCGACGATTTTTTACCTGCTCGTCACCCAGTCGATCGTCGCGTTCAACACTTTCACCCCGGTCTACGTGATGACCGAGCCCCCGGGCGGACCGCTCGGTTCCACCAGCCTGGTCGTGTACTACCTCTACGAACAGTCGTTCCGGCTCTGGAACCTCGGTTACGCCAACGCGATCGCCTTCGCGCTCTTCGTCATGATCTTCATCCTGACCCAGTTCCAGAAGCGGTTCCTCGAACAGCGGGTTTATTACGAGTAAAAAACTGCCGGTCTATATCCTCCTCACCGTCTTCGCGGCCGGGATGGTTCTGCCGTTTTTGTGGATGGCCGTCACCGCGCTTAAAACCCAGGGCGAAGCCCTGAAATTTCCGCCGACCCTGATCCCGAAGGAATTCATTTTCGGCAATTTCCGCGACGCGTTCCGCGCGGTCGATTTCACGCGGTATATAATAAACACGATCATCATGGCCCTGGCGACGACCGCGCTCGTCTTTGTCACCTCGACCCTGGCTGCTTACGCCTTTGCCCGCTTGAAATTCTTCGGCCGGGATTTCCTGTTCACCCTGTTCCTGGCGATGATGATGGTTCCCATGCCCGTGTACCTGACGCCGTCCTACGTCATCCTGAGCCGGTTGGGCTGGATCGACACGTTTCTGGCGCTGATCATACCCTGGGGCGTCAACGTCTTCGCCGTTTTTCTGCTCCGCCAGCATTTCCGGACCATCCCGTCCGACCTGCTCGACGCGGCCCGACTCGACGGGTTGAACCATTTTCAGATTCTAGTCCGCGTCGTTCTGCCTCTTTCCCGGCCGGTCCTGGCCGCGATCGGGATCTTTGAGATCATCGCCAACTGGAACTCGTTCCTGTGGCCGTTAATCGTCACCCACTCCAATTCCATGCGCACGATCCAGACCGGCCTGTCCTATTTCGCCCAGGCCGAATCGACCAACTACCCCTTGCTCAGCGCGGCCGCCACTTTCACGACCCTGCCCCTCGTTATTCTTTATTTTTTCGTGCAGAAACAGATCATGGAATCCTACGCCAAGACCGGATTGAAAGAGTGAAAGTATACCGTTCTATCCCTGTCTGGAAACGGTATACTTTTGCCGTGAATGATTGACAGGTGCCGGTTTATATCATACAATAGACTATCCTGGAAAGGAGATATGAATAAAATTTACCGGTTTACGTTGATTGTGATCGTGTTATTCACCGCCTGTGAAATGCGCGTGAAACGTGTGGCGCGGTTAACCCCCGCGGGCCCGGGGAATTATCGAATATCCGACTTTCGTACGTACGGTGATATCTTCATCACCGGATCATTTGGCCTATCCGCGAGCTCGATCTCCTGTATTACCGCCTCCTATGATTCGCGCTTCCGCGTCCGTTGGTTCGCCGAATATAAACCTGCAGATTCAAAATTTACCGAAGGGAAAACGCTCCTTTTCATACCGCCCGGTCCGAACGGCGGAGAATCTGGTCTCTATGTTTTGGCACGCAGCCTGGACACGACCGGTTATAACAATTTGATTTTAATCAAGTACGATACCCTGGGAAACCCTCTTTATGAAAAAACCGTTGAAAGATCCGCCGGCGAAATTACGGCCGCGTTGTTCACCGATTACGGCAATAAAATTTACGTCGTGGGAAACGCCGTTGAGACCGGCGATTCGAACCGAATATTTTGTCGTCAATATTTTATTTCCGGAGAGCTTGCCTGGTCCCGAATCCACTACGATCCGGGCCTGCGTTTTAGCGCCTTGAAATGGGGAAGATATCCGAGATCCGGGTTGCTCGCGGCCGGGGTATCGGATAACACCAGAGATATTTTTTACATCCGGTTCGACAGCCTGGGTGAATTTAAGACCCTTTCCGGCTACGCAAGTCCGGAATTGGAAACAGGCCTGGTCGACGTGCAGATCGGAGGTCAGGGCGAAGTCGTTTTAGCCGCGGTAAGCGTCGGTGAAAAGACCGGCAAGGATTACCTGATCGTGGAATTCGATCCGAACGATAAATTGTTTTGGGCCCGGCGTTACGACGGACCGGCGCATAAGGACGATATCCCCAAAACCCTGATCGTGGATGATCAGTTCAATATTTACGTCACGGGAACCAGCATTTCGGAAAAAAGACGTATCCTGATCGCCACCCTGGTCTATGACTGCGGCGGCGAGGAGGTTTGGTCCGCGCGTTACGCCGCGCCCGACGATCAGGACGCGGAACCTTATTTCTTTAACCCCCTGCCCGCCGGAACCACCGCCATCGGACAGCACGACCGGCCCTCGACCACGCTGGCCGGGACCGCGGGGGACAAGGCACTGATATTGAAATATAAAAACCCCCACAGCGTGAATGCTTTACTTTACGGCGTATCCGGTCGGAAATGCCGGCCCGTGGGCGTCACTTCCCGGTATTTGTTCTTAAATATCAGCGGCGGCGAAAAATGGGAAGCCTTGATCCTGGAATACGGGCCATTCGAGGTTCCCGGCATCAGCCGTTGGGATTGATCGCCCGCAAAAAGCAAAGCCAATAGTATTTCAAAAGTATACCGTTTCAACCCTGTCTGGAAACGGTATACTTTTGATTTTTGTTTACCCTTGACTCCGGATATATTTTATATATATTTTTCCCAAGGGGTGGTTAATTATGGCATGGCAACAACGCTTATGCGGAGAAAATCTCTACCATCATATTTTTGCATGGGGCAATAACCGTAATCGCATATTTTCTAGCGACCAGCACTATACTAATTATTTGGAACTCATGGCTATTTATGCCAAAAGTCATCAAATTGATATTATCGCATATGCATTAATGGAGTGGCATGTCCATCTATTTATTTATGATACAATAAATACCATGGCTAATTTTATGCAGGACTTACATAGTATGCACGCGCGTTATTATAACCACGAGACAAATCGCGTGGGTCATGCTTTTGGCGAACGATATAACAATATAATCGTTCAACCGAACAATTATGCATTATCGCTATCAAAATATATTCATCGTCAGGCGGTTGAGGCCGGCTTGGTGACAGATCCGAAGATGTATGAATGGACAAGTTATCATCGTTATATTGGCTTAGAACCGCACGGATTTGTTAAACCAAATATTATTCTCGATCAGTTCGGTGAGAATGTATCACAAAATGACAGAGTAGAACAATATATAAATTTTGTAAAAGGGGATAAAGCGGACCCGGTTGATTGGGATAAGAGAAATTTTAATGTGGTTGGTGACGGTTCTTTTTGTACGCAAATAAAGTACCTGAATCGGGAGAAAAAAAGGATAAAGATAATCCCCAATGATTTAATCATGATCGCAGGTATAAAGCTTGGTGTTGATCGGGACCGGCTCCTGTCTCCATGTGGTATGCAAGATAAAGAGCTGCGGCATCGAGCTTTTCTACTTCTGGTAAAAGAATACGGCTGTTCTTATAACGAAATTGCGCAATTGTTTAAAGTCACGCGATTAACGGTTTTGAAGGCAATCGCAAGACAAAATAATATCCAAACATAAAAGTATACCATTTCCAGACAGGGATGGAATGGTATACTTTTGGCATATGGTATGCGGCCGCTTGACAACACCGGTTTTTTGCCTAATATCTTAGATCAACCTAAAACTAAGGAGGCGTATGGTCAAAAAAACTGCGATCCTCGTCTGCGCGGCGGCCATCCTGGTCACCGTTTGCGGCGGCAAACCGAAGCCGGTGGAAAAGCCGGCATTGCCCGCGTTTATCGCGGGCATAGAGACGATCGACTCGATGTATGTCGCCAGCCTATTCCGGACCGGACCCTACACCAGCGCGGGCGCGGTGATGGGTGAACTGATGACCTGGATCGGCAAGAACAAGGTCGCGCCTACGGGCGCGCCGTTCGGGATCTATTACGACGATCCGACCAAGGTTAAACCGGAGAGCACCCGGTATGAGATCTGCATGCCGGTCGCGATCGGCACCAAGGGCGATAAAATGGTGAAGATCAAGAAGCTCAACCCGATATCGTCCGCGGTGACGATCCATGTCGGTCCCTATGAGAAAGTGGGGGAGACGTACGGAAAACTGATGACCTGGGTCGCGGACAATAAATACGAAATCGCGGGTCCGGCTCGCGAATACTACCTGACCAATCCGGCTCAGGTCCCGGCGGAATCGTTGAAAACCAAGATCGCCCTGCCGGTCAAGCCGCCGGCAGTGACCAAGTAATGAGATTTATATAAAAAATCATCCCCCCTGCGAAAAGGGGGGATTTTTTTTGAAGGAATTTCCGGGTTTATACGATCAGCACCGTTGAACCGGAAATTTTCGAATTTTTTATTTTAAGCAGGGCCTGGTTGGCGTCGACCAGCGGATACTCGTTGATCTCCATTTTCAGCTTAAGTTCAGCCGCGACTTTGAGGAACGCCCGGACATTGTCCCGGGTCGTGTGGGCGACCGAGGTCAGACATTTTTCCGGCCAGATATGCTTATAGTCAAATCCCGGCAGGGGCGTGGCATAGATCCCCGCCGACACGACCCGGCCGCCGGCATCGATCTTTTCCAGGGCCTGGACGATAAGTTCGCCGCTGGGCGCGAAGACGATCGCCGCGTCGAGCAGGGTACCCAGGTCGTCGTCGATCGTGCCCGTCCAGAACGCGCCGAGGCGCTGCGCAAGGTCCAGTTCCTGTTTGGTCCGGGAGACGACATAGACGTCGTGGCCCAGGTGCCGCGCGACCTGGATCAGAATATGAGCGCTGGAGCCGAATCCGAACAGGCCCAGTTTCGAAGGCCGGCTGAGACCGGTCGCCAGGTAAGCCTGGTAGCCGATGACACCGGCGCAGAGGAGCGGCGCCGCTTCGGCATCCCCGTAGCGGCCGGGCAGGGGATAGATAAAATTCGCGTCAGCGACAACGTACTCGGCGAAGCCGCCGTCCTCGTCATAGCCGGTGAACCGGGCCTCGGTGCAAAGATTTTCCCGGCCCTGCTGGCAGTATTTGCACCGGCCGCAGGTTCGGTAAAGCCAGGGCAGGCCGACCCGCTCGCCGACCGCGACCTGGTTCACGCCCGGACCAAGCACCTCCACGGCACCGACGACCTGGTGACCCGGAACGAGCGGCAATTTATGAGGCTTCAGATCGCCTTCGCAGATGTGCAGGTCGGTCCGGCAGACCCCGCAGGCCTTGACGATTAGACGGACTTCGCCCTTGCCCGGTTCGGGAATGTCAACATCGAACAACTGGAGGGGCTGTTCTTCGATAGCTCGGGGTTCTTCCAGTACCATCACCTTCATGTTTAATTATAATGCAAAGCGCGGGCTTCGTCAATCCGCGCATGATAAACAAATATATAGTTGCCTTCGAGCGGGGTTAACGGCTGATTATGATTTTTTCGGTTTGAACGCCGTCGATAGTTTTCAAAGCCACGAAATATACGCCGGATGGTAATTTTTGTGTATTCATAGCTATTTCGTGATTGCCAGCGCCGAGTTGTTTATTCATTAATTCATCTACCAGCCGGCCGGACCGGTCGTATAATTTCAGTGAAATTTGTCCCGCAATCGGCAGGTCAAACCTTATACGGTAGGAATTGGCGCTAATTGTTGGTGAAACCTTTAACATAAAATCACGCTTATTTGAATTACTAAGTTCATTTATTCCGGGGAGGTGGGGAATTATACCGCGTTCAAAATACAAGTCGAAGGTCGAATTGTTGATCCATATCGTATATGAGTAAATAGTGCCTTGGATATTGACCAGCCGATGCGCGGTTTCAGTGCCGTTCCAGTCCGGCCAGGTCATGCCCACTTGCCAGTCCGACAGGGGCCGGGTGACACTCCAGGTCGCGCCGTCATTAAAAGTATAAGCGCCGCCCACGCATGGACCATTCTGGAGCACGTTGATACCACCCTGGACGATGTAACCATAGGCTTTATAGGTGACCAAAGTCATGCCTGAGACCGGATCATGGCAGATCGACCCGTACTGGCTGGGCGTGATTTGATATAGGGTATCCGCAACGTAGGTGGAGCATGCGCCTAGGACAGTTATGTCGTAGACCTGCCAGGTGTGCGCGCCGGGCGTTCCGTCGCCGACGAAGAGCCACATGTGGCTGCTGCCGATGTCATTGGCGAGAACCCAGGGTTTGTTGTTGACTACTTCAGCTTCGATTTCATGCCACCAGAACATGCCCATTGTGGAATCGAACTGAGGAACGGGTAATTGAACCGGAGGGAGCCAGGTATGGCCGCCGTCTGTGGATTCAATGAAGTGCGGCCACCCGTCGTTGAAGATGCCGCCGACCGAATTGATATAGATTCCTCCAGCATAGCCGCCTGATCCCTGACGCATTACGGGTGCGCAGTTTCCTCCATAGTTGGGATTAATTTGAACACCCATATTTATTGTGTCGGACCAATTATAGCCACCGTTTTGAGAGTACCAGGAATACAAATAATAATTCCCGTTCAGCATGTAACACCGAGCGGTGGCTATGACCTGGAGCGGATTATCCGGCGCGAAGCAAATTCCCGGCAACGATGGAGAAATACTGTCCGAATGTGGCAGAGTCATTGGCACCGACGGCCACGGGTTTGAGGGTACATTCTCCTCGATCATGACTTTTAGACCATCTGACTGGAAAATATAAATACATTCGCCCGGGTTAGTACAAAAATTGGGGGTACCGTCGCAGCCCGAATATAACCGTCGCACGCTGCCCGTAAAAGGTCCGTATGTATTCCATGTTATTCCTGAATTCGTTGAATAGGCAATTTTAAGGCACATCGGGGCATTCGGATCGCCAGTCAGCGCGCCGTAGATCACCGCAATCACGTCGCCGTGCTGGCAGACCGTGGTGTTCTTGCCCTGCGGACCCAGGATCGCCCGGATATCGCCGCACGGTGCGATGAGCGTGCCGCAGATCGAAGGTTTATCACCGGTTATCGGTTTTGCCGGGATCACGCCGTCACGCGGCGTAATGGTTACCGGCAACCGGCTGTTAAACAGTAAATAAAATAAAAAAATAACTTTTAAGATTATACCACCCTTCGGTTACTATATTATAATAGTAGAAGTGTATTTGTCAATCCCGATAGGGCGGCGGCAAACCTCAATTCTTGACATTTCGGCGTATTTATCTATAATTCATCCATGAAGATACTGGTTACGAGCGCCCTGCCTTACGCCAACGGCGAAATCCATCTCGGCCACCTGGCCGGCTGCTACCTGCACGGCGATATTTACACCCGCTACCAGCGCGCGAAAGGCCGGGACGTGATTCACATGTGCGGTACCGACGAGCACGGCGTTCCGATCACCGTCCTCGCGGAGAGTCTCAAGCAAAAGCCGCAGGAGGTCGTGGACCGTTACTATGAAACGATAAAAAAGTCCTTTCAGGATTTAGGCATCTTTCACGACAACTTTTCCCGGACCACCCGGCCCCTGCATTACCGGATGGCTCAGGATTTTTTCACGAAAATCCACAAGAACGGGTATATTTACCCGAAAGAAATCGAGCAGCTATGCTGCCCGAAATGCAACCGTTTTCTACCGGACCGTTATATCCTCGGGAAATGCCCGAGCTGCGGAGTCGACGGCGCCCGGGGCGATCAGTGCGAAACCTGCGGCCGCTGGCTGGAACCGTTCCAACTCATCGAACCCCGCTGCCTGATCTGCGGCACGCGACCCCTGAAGAAATCGACCCGGCACTGGTACTTCCGCCTGTCCAAGTTCCAGGAGCCGCTGACGAAGTGGATCGAAAGCAAAACCCATTGGAAAGACCACGTGCTGTCCTTTGTCCGCGGCTGGCTGAAGGAAGGACTCGAAGACCGTCCGATCACCCGCGACCTGAGTTGGGGGGTGCCGGTACCCCTGGAAGAGGCCCCGGGCAAAGTCCTTTATGTCTGGTTTGACGCGCCCATCGGTTACATTTCCGCGACCATGGAGTGGGCGGAACAGAAGGGCGACCCGGACCTCTGGAAGGAATACTGGTTCGACCAAGACACGAAACTCGTTCACTTTATCGGCAAGGACAACATCGTTTTCCACGCCCTGATCTGGCCGGCCATGCTCATGGCCTACGGCGATTACATCCTGCCCGCCGAGATTCCCGCCAACCAGTTCCTGAACCTGGAGGGTGAAAAGCTATCCACGTCCAAGAACTACGCGATCTGGCTGCCCGACTACCTCAAGGAGTTTGAGCCCGATTCCCTGCGTTACGTGCTCACGCGCAACGCGCCCGAAGACCGCGATTCGGACTTCACCTGGCGCGACTTTCAGGCCTGGCATAACAACGAACTGGCCGATATTCTGGGTAATTTCGTCAACCGGACTCTCACCTTTGTCGCCAAGTATTACGGCGGCACGGTGCCCACCGCTTCGGCGTTCACCGAGGCCGATAACCGGGTCCTTGAGGTGCTCCACAAGGCGCCGACCAGCATCGGCGACATGATCGAAAATTTCCAATTCAAAGCCGCGCTTCAGGAACTGATCAAGATCGCCCAGGAAGGCAACCGCTATTTCGATCACGAGGAACCATGGGTGACCCGAAAAACCAACCCCCTGGTCTGCGAGCGGACCACTTACGTGTGCATGAAGATCATCAATTCCCTGGCGGTCCTTTCCGAGCCGTTCCTGCCGTTTACCGCCGCGAAGATCAAAAAGATGATCAATTTTATCGACCAGCGCTGGGACGATATCAGCATGCCCAAGGTCGCGCCGACCATCGGCCAACCCGAAATTCTTTTCAAGAAGATCGAGGACTCGGTGATCGAGGTCCAGGTCGCGAAGTTGAAGAAACGCGAAATTACCATCGAGGAATTCGGCAAGACGGAGCTGCGGACCGCCCGGGTTTTGTCCGCGCAGGCGGTCAAGGGCAGCAACCATCTCCTGCAGTGCGAGATCGAGGTCGGCGACCGGAAGAAGCAAGTCGTCTTCGGCGGCGGCAAATACTATAAACCCGAAGAACTCGTCGGCCGGATCGTCGTCCTCGTCGACAATCTGAAACCCGCCACCATCCGCGGGATCGTTTCCGAAGGCATGCTTCTCGCCGCCGAGGATAAGGACGGCCGTCTGACCCTCGTCACCACCGACCAGGATTTTCCGTCCGGATCGAAAGTAAAGTAAACATCAGGATATCAGGTTACCAGAAGACCAGGGCATCAGGAATTCAGATAAGCAGTTTACCAAGGAAAAATATCCAGGATATCAGGGGATCAGAATGACCAGGACACCAGAAAGTCAGAAAATAAGGTTACCAGGAAAAAATCAGGATAAAAGAATATCAGGAAAACAATAAAATTGGCTAAGAAAATTCGGAGATTAAAAGCAAACACTGTAAAAGAAGAAAAAGAGGAGTATAAAGCAAGCGGCGGATTTCAAAAATTATGGATATGGCAGAAGTCGTTTAACCTTATGAAAGAGATCCATGATATTTGCAAGAAACTACCGGTCGAAGAAAAATATAAAATAAAAGATCAAATTGAAAGATCATCCGCTTCAGTTTGCGATAATATTGCCGAAGGACACGGCACTTATTATTATTCGGATAAAATGAAAAGTTTACGGGTTGCCCGGAAGGAAGCGGGAGAGACTCAAAACCATATTTTAAAAATGTCGGTGAAATCTTATCTTGATGAAAAGGACGCGAAAAATATGGTTGACCAATATGAAGAAGTTATCCGCGGAATAAACGGATATATTAATTATCTGCGCAGTAAAAAAATGCATGTTAAAAGACAATAAATTATCTTTGCATCCTGACACTCTGATATTCCGGTTGTTAAAAACTGATATCCTGATCCCTGACTACCTAATATTCTGTTATCCTGATATACTGATATCCTGATGTTTTCCATTTCTGATATACTGATTTTCTGGTTTTTAATAACTGATATCCTGATCCCTGACTCCCTGATGACCTGATGTCCTGATCCCCTGATATCCTGAAATGATCGATACCCACTGTCACCTGACCGACCCGCAATTCCATAGCGATCTGGATAAGGTCCTGGAGCGGGCCCGGGCCGCGGGCCTTACGAAGATCGTCAACGCCGGCTACGACCTCGCGACGAGCCGGACCGCGGTCGAACAGCACCGGACCCACGAATGGCTGCTGCCCGCGGTCGGCATCCATCCCAACGAAGCGGCCGCCGAAACGATCAAGGATCTCAACCAGGTCGAGGAGATTCTGAAAAACGAAAAGATATACGCGGTCGGCGAGACCGGACTCGATTATTACCGGGACTTCGCCCCCCAGGACGCGCAAAAGGATCTTTTCATCCAGCATATCCGACTCGCCCGAAAATACGGCCTGCCCCTTCTGATCCATACCCGTAATTCGGTTGACGACGCGATCGGGGTCTTAAAAGATGAAAAATTTTACCGGGGCGTTTTTCATTGTTTCAGCGGCACCCAGGATCAGGCCCGCCAGATCATCAACCTGGGTTTTTATCTGGGTTTCGGCGGCGTCCTGACTTTCTCCAAACAGACGCGGGAGGTTTTCCGGGTTTTGCCCTGGGAACGGATCCTGCTCGAGACGGACGCGCCGTTCCTGCCGCCCCAGGGGCACCGGGGTCAGCGCAACGAACCGGCGTACATCGCCGAGACCATGCGCGCCGCGGGCCAGCTTCTGAACCGGTCGTCCGAAGCGCTGGAAAAAATCTTCGATAGAAATGCATCGGAATTATTCGCAATATAGAAAAAGGTTCAGCCAGAATTTCCTGAATTCCCCGGGTGTCGTCAAAAAAATCTGCGCCTTCGCCCGGGTCGAGAACGAAACAGTCCTCGAGATCGGCGCGGGTAAAGGCATGCTGACCCGGGAGCTCGCGCGGCGCGCGGCCCGGGTCTACGCGGTCGAGCTCGACCGGAGCCTGGTTCAAAAACTGGCGGATCTGGGTAAGGCCAATGTCGAGGTGGTAAACGCGGACTTTCTGAGCATGGATCTTTCCAAATTCGGAACGGCGGTCGTTATCGGCAACCTGCCGTACGCGATCACCGCGAAGATCATCGAATCCCTGGCCCGGCAGAAACAATATTTTGATCGGGCGATCCTGACCGTCCAGCGCGAGTACGCGGCGAAAATGCTGGCCCGGCCCGGCGAAACCGGGTACGACCCGATGTCGATCTTCGTGAACTGCCATTTTTCCCCGAAGAAAGGCTTTACCATTCCGGCCCGGTATTTTACGCCCCGGCCCAAAGTAAATTCGATGGTCGTTGCCCTGGAAAAAAAGCGGCCGGAATTCATCCTGGAAAATGAGGGCCGGTTTTTTGAATTTATCCGGGGGGTCTTCCGTTACCGCCGCAAGCAGGTAAGAAACGCGCTTTTAAACTATCTGGGCGAAGTTCCGGATAATCTTAATCCCGACCTGCTCGTCCTGCGGCCGGAACAATTGAAAATCGAAGATTATTACGACATTTTTAAACGTATCCCAACCGAACAATGAAAGTAGTAATCAAGGAAGCAACCAACCTCGATGCCGCCGTCGCGGAAGCGATTAGGGAACTCGGTTTCGCAAACCTTAAAAATAAAAAGGTTTTTATCAAGCCGAACATGCTGCGCGTCGCCCGGCCCGAGGAATGCGCGACGACCGACCCCAAAGTGGTCGGCGCGGTCGTCAAATACGTCCAGGCGGCGGCAGCCAATTTCAAGGTCGGCGACAACCCGATCCCGCAGAAGGTGAACGAGATCGAGGTTGCGCGGGCTAACGGTTTGCTCGACGTCGCGGCCGGGAATTTCCGTAACATCGGGCTTTTCATCAAGAAGGTGAAACTCCGCCACCCGGCGGTCAAAGAGACCTACGTATCGCAGGAGATTCTGGAAAGCGAGGTGCTGATCTCCGTTCCCAAGTTCAAGACCCACCAGCTGACCATTTTCACCGGCGCGATAAAGAACCAATTCGGCATCGTCCCGGGCGGCTTAAAATTAAAACATCATTACGACTGCCGGAGTCTTACGGAATTCTGCGATCTCCTGGTCGATATCTACCTTCTGCGTCCGCCGGACCTGGTCGTCGTGGATTACGTAGAGGTTCATGACGCCGCGGGTAAGGTTTTTCGGCCGAATATTATCGTCTGCGGGGACAATGGTTTTGCCGTCGATTATGCCTGCGAAATGATCGCGGGCGTGAAAAAGCTAAAAGATCCTCTGCTTAAGATCGCCGTTGAGCGGGGCTTGTTCGATCCCGACAAGGTCGAGATATTCGGTCGCTATGAAAGATTAAAGAATTTCGCGGTGCCTCTTTCTTTCGGTTTGAAAAACATCCTGGCCGGTATGGGCCAGCGTCTCTTTGCCACGTTCCAGTTCGGACGCCAGCCGGTCTTTGACCGGGATAAGTGCACCCGGTGCCAGGCGTGCGAGAACATCTGCCCGGCCCGCGCGATCAAGGGCATAACGATCGACCGCAAGCAATGCATACGCTGCTACTGCTGCATCGAAGTCTGTCCGCAAAGCACGATCTCTAAGAAATTTAAAATTTAGTTATCTTGACTCACCCCCGTTATTCACTACAATAATCCGTGATTTTGCTCTGCGCGCTGCTCAGTCTCCTGCCCGCGACCGGGGTCCGGGCCCAGGACCAGCCCAACGACGCGGGCGGGAATATCGTCGTTTCCTGGCAATTGTCCCCGGATGACTCAGGTATCGAAGAATACCAGGTTTTTCGGGTAACCCTGCCCGACACCATCTTTCAAAAAATTGGTTTAACTAAAAACGGCATCCGTACTTTCCTGGATAACAGCGCACAAGACAATTACCGATACCAATATCGCGTGATCGCCGTAAGCGGGGACGAGCGCGCCGTTTCCGAAATCTCCGTGGCGGCACGGTCCTCGCCCCAGGCTTTTCATACCGGCCGGTTCAATATTCTGGTTTGTATCATTTTCTTCAGCCTGCTCGTGATCTTTTTCGTCGGCCGGGCCCGAAGCGGGGGAAGCCTTTTTATCCGCAAGATCTCCGGCCTGGACGCGGTCGAGGAGGCGATCGGCCGGGCCACGGAAATGGGCCGGCCCATCCTGTACGTGCCGGGCTTGGCCGATATTGACGGCACCGCGACCATCGCGTCCATGAACATCCTGGGCGAAGTGGCGAAGAAGATCGCCGAGTACGACACGCCGCTCATCGTGACCAACCGCTGGTCGGTCACCTACAACGTATCCAAGGAAGTGGTCCGCGAGGCGTTCGCGTCCCAGGGCCGTCCCGACAAGTTCCGCGAGGAATACGTGCGGTACCTGACCGAGGACCAGTTCGGTTTCGCCGCGGCCGTGGACGGCATCATCCTCCGGGAAAAGCCCGCGACGAACTTTTTCATCGGCCAGTTCTGGGCCGAGTCCCTGATCCTGGCCGAGACCGGCGCCCAGTCCGGCGCGATCCAGATCGCGGGCACGGACGCGGTCAACCAGCTGCCGTTTTTCGTCACGGCCTGCGACTACACCCTGATCGGCGAGGAGCTGTACGCGGCGTCCGCGTACCTGTCCCGCGAACCCCTGCTCCTGGGCGCGCTCAAGGCCCAGGACTACGGCAAGCTCATCGTCCTCGCCCTGCTCCTGGCGATAACGGTCCTGTCGTTTTTTAAATTCGACCTTTTGGCGCTGCTCCGAACCCAATGAAAAAAACCCTGCCTTTAGCGGTCTGCCTGATCATGGGCATCCTGATGATCGTCCAGTTCTTTGTCCCGCATCCGGTTTCCCTCCGGTTCAACAGCATGATCCTGAACTGGGTGATCGTGCTCAGCGCTTTCGCCCTGGTGCTTGCGATCGGCAACCTGATCATGTACCACGGCAACCGGATCCGGCGCCGGCAGCCGGGCTGGATCTACAGCATCGTCACCCTGGCCGGCATGACGGCCATGGCCGGGATCGGCCTCGCCTGGGGAGTGGATCCGGATTCCCTGTTCCAGAAGATCTTTTTGCACGTCCTGACGCCCCTGGGCGCCACCATGTTCGCCCTGCTCGCTTATTACATGGCTTCCGCCGCCTATCGTTCGTTCCGGGCCCGGAGCCTGGAGGCGACCCTCCTCCTGCTCGCCGCCTTCGTGGTCATGATTGGTTTCATGCCGTTCGGTCAGTATCTCGGCCGCTGGTTCCCGGCTTTCGCGGAGTGGATCATGCTGGTGCCGAACATGGCTTCCAAGCGGGGCATCCAGTTCGGCGTCGCCTTCGGCGCGATCGCCACGGCCCTGAAGATAATTCTGGGGATCGAACGGTCCTGGCTGGGAGGGAAAGAATGAAGTGGTTTGAAAAACTGACCCGGATCGACCGCCGCGTCATCTACGTCCTCCTGACCGCGTTTGTCATCCTGCCTTTTTTCATCCCGTTCAAGATTCCGGAAAACATCATGCCCCAGACCCGCCGGCTTTTCGACTTCATCGAGTCGATCCCGACCCGCGATAAGGCGGTCATCATTACTTTCGACTACACGCCGTCGACCCAGCCCGAATGCCATCCCATGGCGATCGCCCTGCTCCGGCACTGTTTCAAGAAGAAGATCCCGGTGATCGGGCTATCCTATGAACCGCAGGGTCCGGGCATGGCGGTCGAGGCCCTGTCCATGGTCAGCGCCGAGCTGAACCGCGCCGCGCAGAGCCGGGATGATTCCGTGATCTACGGCGCGGATTACGTTTACCTGGGCTGGAAATCGGGACGGGTGGCGGCGATGATCGAAATGGGCGAGAATATCGCGAGCGTCTATCCCCGCGATTATTTCCAGAATCCGATCGATTCCCTGCCCCTGATGCGGAGGGTGCGGAACTACAAGGAGATCGCCATCGCCATCGTCGTCGCCGCGGCTACGTATCCGGACGAGTGGGTGATGTATCCCCAGGCCCGGTACGGGGTCAAGGTCGCGGCCGGTCTGACCGCGGTCATGGCGCCCGAGTACTATCCGTTCCTCCAGACCGGCCAGTTCTCCGGCATGCTCGCGGGCATGAAGGGCGCGGCCGAATACGAAAAACTGATCCTCGAGCACGGCTATACGGACAAACCGGGCCGGGCCGAGACGGGCATGAATTCGCAATCCATCATCCACCTGCTGATCATCATCTTCATCGTGATCGGCAACGTCGGTTATTTCTTCACCCGGAAGAACAAATGATTACGGAGATGAAAACGGCAGATTACGGAGATAAAAATATCTCCGCTATCTTATATGTTATCTCTGTCATCACCGTAACCCAGAGGGTTACATGAGCCCCAATCCCTGGATCTGGATCGCCGCGTTCCTGACCCTGGGCATTTTTTCATTCCTGTTCAAGGACAATCCGGTGTACCGTTTTTCCGAGCATCTTTTCGTTGGCGTGGCCAACGGCTACTACATCGCCCTTTACTGGCATAACACCCTGCGGCCGAATCTCGTCGAGCCCCTGGCGCAGGGCCAGTTCATTTATTTCGTGCCCCTGCTCCTGGGGCTGATGTACTTCGCGAAGTTCATCCCTAAAATCTCCTGGCTGGTGCGCGTGCCGATCGGCTTCATGATCGGCTGGGGCGCGGGTATTTCCATTCCGGCGAATTTCCAGGCCCGGATCCTGCGCCAGATCGAGGGTACCGTGGTAACGCCGGCCAGTTTCGCGAATCCCTGGCAGGGCGTCTGGGCCGCGGTCATTTTTATCGGCGTGGTCGCGACCGTCATTTATTTTTACTTTTCCCGCGAGCACAAGGGCATCCTGAAACCCGTATCCCGACTGGGCATTATTTTCATCATGATCGGCTTCGGCGCTTCGTTCGGCTACACGATCATGGCGCGCGTCAGCCTGCTGATCGGCCGGTTCCAGTTCCTGCTCGGGCCGTGGCTGGGATTGATAAAATAATAGTAAGTAGTAGGTAGTAAGGAGTATGTAGAAAAACAAAAAACAAAGCCGTAGACATTTTATGAGATTTTGTTGTAAATTGGGTTTGTAAAATTTCTTACTACATACTACCTACTCCATACTACATACTATTTAGTAACAAATCCCGACCAGTCGGGCGCGTTGGCAGCCAGGCTCTGGGTGAGCTTGCGCTGGCGCGTGCCGTCCCAGTTCATGGTGAAAAGCTCGTACCGGCCGTTCCGGTTCGAGGAAAATACGATATGAAGTCCGTCCGCGGACCAGCCGGGTTCTTCGTTGTTTTCTTCAAAGGTCACCTGGACCGGCTGGTAGTCGTACGGGTCGGTCACGTAAAGCTGCTGGGAGTTGCCGCTTTCCCTTGAGACGTAGGCGATCAGATCGCCGTGCGGCGACCAGGCGGGTGACGTGTTGTAGTCGCCGTGATAGGTCAGGCGCCGCAGGTTCCCGCCGTAGGTATCCATGATGTACACCTGCGGGCCGCCGGAGCGGTCCGAGACGAACGCAATCTCCCGGCTGTTGGGCGAAAAGGAAGGCGAGCACTCGATCGCCGGGTTCTCGGTGAGCCGGGTCAGCCGTTTTGTCTCCAGGTCGAGCAGGTAAATTTCAGCGTTGCCGTCTTTGGTCAGGGTGAGGGCGATCTTAACGCCGTCGGGCGACCAGCAGGGCGCGAAGTTCAGCCCTCGATACGATGAAAGGACGCTCGAATTTTTTTTGCTCAAACTGTAAATGTAAAGGCTGAGCCGGTCGTTGGCGTAGGTGGAGTATAAGACCCGCTGGACGTCCGGCGCCCAGCACGGAAACAGGTTGAAATTGCCGTTATTGGTCAGGGTCGTGAAATTATAGCCGTCGTAGTCGATCACGCCGATCTCCTTGCCCGCGCCTTTTTTGTAGGAAAAAACGATCTTGGTCTCGGCGATCCCTTTCTCGCCGGTCAGGACCCGGATGATCTCGTCGGATACCTTGTGGCTCGCGGCCCGGACCTCGTCCGCGATCGAGTAATAAAGCTGGGCGATCTTTTCGCCGCTGATAAAATCCACGAGCTCGACGACGAGCTGGTTGCCCTGGGTTTTGCCCTTCACGATGACGCCGGTCTTTTTGGTTTCGCCCATAAGGTAGGTGGTGTCCGGGTAGAGGTCGAAATAGAGCGAGTATTCGAGGTCGCTGCGGATCACGGATTCGCAGGTCCCCAGCTTGTCCGCGATCTCCGGCCCGCCGGACGCGACGGTAAAGGGTTCGATAATGACCGCCGACTTGCCGCCCGCGTAATCGGTCAGACGGAGGTAGATATCCTGCGCGTACAGGCATGGGGCATAGAGTCCCCATACGGGGATCAGGAGCGTCCTGATCGGACTTCCAGACATAGCGCATAGGGTAAATATTTTGATGATGATTCCCGTCATCTGATAAACTGATTTTCTGGTTTTTAACAACTGATATCCTGATTCCTGACTTGCTGGTACTCTGATAACCTGATCCCCTGATAAACTGTGTTTTCCGGCTTCACGGCGCGGTCAGAAATTCAAGATGGATTTTCAGAAAATCATTGATGCTCGATAACTCCTGGGGCAGGGGCGGAAGCTGGGGCATCGTGGCGACGGCCCGCATCGCGGTTTCGTCATAAACGTCGTTGCCCGATGATTCCTCCAGCCGGACATTGGATACCTTTCCTTCCTTGTCGACTTCAAAATAAATGATCGATTTCAAAACCACGTCTTTATTCTTGTAGGGGTTGCCCCAATTTTTGCCGATTTTGTTGAGCAGGATGTTCAGATAATAGGAGTAGGTGAATCCCCGGCCGCTGCCGGTGTAGATCTGGGGCGACATGTCCGGTACGCCGTCGGGCAGGCCCAGGCGGCCGCCGCCCTTGGCGCTGCCGCCGGGTGCGGTCCCCGTTTTAGTCCCGGGTAGGCCTTCCTTCGAGGTTAAGCCCTTTCCCGCGCCGCCTTCGGGCGGGGCGGTTTTTTCCTGGATTTTTTTAGCGCCGCCGGTGGTGCCGGATCCGGCCTCGGCGTTAAGCCCGCCCGGTCCGCCCGTAAGAGAGCCGCCGGGCACCCCATTTGGGATCCCATATACCTTGGGTTGGGGCATGGGGGCAATGCTGACTTTGTAAACTTCCGTCTTAGGAATGGGTTTAAAAGTCGTTCGGCTGGAAAAGGCGATGGCGGAGAAGATAAGGATATGGAGGATGGCCGAAGAGAGATAAAAACGCATTATTTCTCCGGGACTTCCGCGACCAGTCCGAGTTCCTTCACTCCGGCCTTGCGGATCCGGCCCACGATGTCGATCACGTAACCGTAATCGACCACCTTGTCGGACCGAATGTAGACGACGATCCCCGGCGGTTTATTTTTCAATATCGTTTCCAGGCGGAGTGTCAGGTCCGCGAGGTTCACCCGGTTATTGTCGATATATATTTCACGATTATCCTTGATCGAGACGGTAATCCCTTCCTGGTCGTGGGGCAGGGAAGCGTCGGTGCGGGGCAGGTTGACATCGATCCCGGGCGTCATCATGGGCGCGGTGATCATGAAGATCACCAGGACGGTCAGAGCGACATCGACCAGATTGGTGATGTTTATCTCGGCTACGAGTTCAACTTTTTTACTCCGTTTCAATCAGGCTCCGGCGGAATTTTATGTAAGTTTCGGTGATGAATTTGTCCAGGTTCGAATCGAGCTTATTCACGCGGGACCGGAGGTAATTATTAAAAACCAGCGCGGGTAGCGCGACCGCCAAGCCCCAGACCGTCGTGATCAGCGCGTCGGAGATGCCGGGCGCGACCACCGTAATATGCGCCGAACCCCGCGCCCGCACCTGGAAAAAGGCCTCCATGACACCGAGGGTGGTACCCAGTAGCCCCAAAAACGGGCTGGCCGTTACGATCGTGCTTAGGATCGGCAGTCCGCCCTCGATTTTTTCAACTTCCGTGATCTTGACTTGATCCATGCTGTACCGTATGTTTTCGGCAAGTTCGATGATCTTGGGGTGGGGTAAGGTCCCGGGTGGTCTGAGCGTTTTATATTCCTCGACGCCCTTGGCCAGGATCCTTCCGTAAGGATTGTCGGTCAACAAACGGCCGAGGTTTTCGTATTCCCGGATCTTTTTGTAGAAGCGGATCGCGGACAGGAATGACTGTCCCCGCTTTTGCACGAGCCCCAGATCGAACAATTTTTTGAATAACACGGCCCACGACCAGATTGAAAAGATGATGAGGATCACCATGATGATCTGGGCGGCGAAGCTGGATTCGAGGAAGATCTTAAAGATGTTCAACGCGGGTCCCTATTTCAAACGGTTCTTGGCCAGGACCGCCTCGTTGGAATTGGGAAATTCCTTGATCAGTTGCTCGAAAAATGCGCGGGCGGTCTTCAGGTCCTTGGCTTCTTCGTAGATGATGCCCATTTTATATAGCGCGGTCGGCCGGCGGGCGCTTACCGGGTACTTGGCGATCAGCTCCTTGAAAGTATCGACCGCGTCCTGGCGCTTGCCCAGGCCGGCGTAGGATTCGCCGATCCAATACAAGGCATTTTCGGCCAGCGCGGACTCGGGTGCGATTTTAATGAAGCTCTTGAACCCTTCGACCGCCTCGGTGTACTTGCCCTTCACGTAATTCAGGTAGGCGGTTTCGTAAAGCAGGCGGGCCTCCGGCGAGACCTTTTTCGTAGGGTCGGCGGTATCGGGCGCCGGCTTCTGGACCGTGGTGAGTTTGATGCTCATGCCCGTCAGCATGGACTCGAGCTCGGTCAGGCGCGTGTGGAGGGTTTCCATCTTCCTGGCGAGCTCGTCGGTCTTCGTGTAAAAATCGGTCCGCATCATCTCCATCTTCACGGTTTGGTTCTTGAGCAGGCTGTCCATCTTGACCGTGTAATAATGCAGGCTGTCGAGCTGCCAGTAGTAGTTGTTCCAGCGCCGGCTGCTGAAGCAGTTTAAATTGACGAGCGCCAGCAGGGCGATGCTGATCGCGAAGTATCCAATCCCGATCCTCCCCCTTGACGGGGGAGGATTAAGGAGGGGGTGAATTCTGTGCATCAATATAGAAACAGCGATCCGGTGATTTTATTTCGGTACGAATTCGCAGCGCCGGTTCTTGGGCAGGTCGGTCGCGTCGAGCGGCCGTTCCTCGCCGTAGCTGACGGTTGAAAGTCGGTCCGGCGTGATGCCGAGCATCAGCAGGTAATCGCGGGCGGAATAAGCCCGGCGTTCGCCCAGCGCCATGTTGTATTCGGCGGTGCCGATCTCGCAGGTATGGCCTTCGATGACGATGTTGATTTCCGGATAGAGTTTGAGGATCTCGGCGTCGGCCTTTAAAACATCGGCCGCGTCGGTCCGGATGTCGGATTTGTCGAAATCGAAGAAAACGCGGTTCAGGATGAGCGGCGGCCGCTGGATGATGGTCGTCTCCTGGGGTGGCGCGACGGCGACGGTTTCCGCAGGGACGATAATTTCTTCCTGGATGGGTTTGATCGTCTGTTTTTTCGGACAGCCCATAAAGGTGACGAAGGTTAAAAATATCAATAGACTGCTTAACTTGATAATGAGATGCTTGCGGTTGCGCACGGAACCTCCTTTGCTAGGCAATTATAGTTAGAATTTATCAACTGTCAAGTAATGATATGTGGGAGCGGCTTCGCCGCGGCCGCGATCGGGTTTGAATTAAGCGAAAGATCCGGCGCCGCAGCGCTTGGCGTAGTCCCGGGCCTGGTTCACGAACGTCTCCAGGCGCATGGTGTCGACCGCGTGGTCGACGCCGTCAAAGGCGAGCACGAAGAGCGGGAACCCCGGATATTTTTCCCGCAGGCCCCGGTAGACGGCGGTGACGATATTGCCCGGCATGCAGGTGAAAGGCATGACGTTGACGACCCCGGCATAACCCTCCGCGACGTACTCAATGGTTTTGCCCACGCTTAAGACAGCTTCGCCTTCGAACGAGGGATCGATATGGGGTAAGGCCCGCTCGATCAGGCGCTCCACCGCTTCCTCCTTTTCCAGGCCGAGCGTTTTGTAAATCCTTACCTGGCGTCCCCGCATGTATAAGTCAAAGCCCCGGGTAAAGAGGGCGCGGCGGTACTCGCGGAACCAGGAGCAGTTCCGGATCCGGGTCAAATTGGTGTAGAAGAACCATTCGGCGATGGACGGCAGGCAAACTTCGCAGCCCAGCTCCTCCAGCCGCCGGACAATGAAATGGTTGCTGAACTTCTGGCTGCGGACGTAGATCTCGCCCACGATGCCGATCCGGGGTTTGGTCTCGTTTCTGAGGCCCAACTCTTCCAATGCCCGGCGGGCATTTTTTATGGGCGGGATCAGGGAACGGTTTTGTTCGACGTTTGCGATCAGGTCATCGAGAGTTTGGTCGTAGATCTTATCCGCTGCGCCCGGGTTGAGCTCGTAGGGCCGGATCCGACGGGTTTTGTTCTCGAGGGCGTCGACCGCGCATAAACCGTCCCATACCCGGAGCAAAAACTTGAAGCCCATCGGTCCCAGGTCGTCGAAGAGACTCGGGCCCTGGTTGGGCGCGTAGATCGGAACGTTTTCGAGCCCCAGCTCGTCGAGGATGAGACGATGAAGTTTATAGTACTGGCCGAAACGGCACGGACCCGAGCCCTGAGCCATGAAGAAAGCGCTCCGCTGCGGGTCGAAATCCGGAGCCCTGGCTTTTTTGATCATGTCGCCGGCCGTGATGATCGCGGGCAGGCACTCCCGGCCGGAAGTGTATCGGCGGCCGATCCGGATCGAGGATTCGTCGGGAAAAGGCAGGACCTCGGCCTGGAATCCCGCCGACCGCATGCCCGCGGCGAAGATCCGGGCGTGATCGCACATGTCGGGGATGTAGATCCGGCGGTCTTTCGCGACCGAGCTGGCCGCGGAGATCTTCCGGCTGTCGCCGATCCGGGCCGCGGCCTGGATGCTGTCGTAGAAAGCCTCGCAGCGGGTTACGAAACCGGCGTCGCCCGAGTGCTCGTCGACTTCGATCAGGAGCGAGGGCTTGGCGCTGAGTTTTTCCCGGAAAAAACGGATGAGGAACGAATCCGGTCCGCACGAAAAATTGGAAAGGTAGACCGGGAAGAACCGGTCATCGCGGCGGATCGCTTCGGCGGCGGCCAGGATGCGCTGGCCGCAGTGCCAGTACATGTTGTAAAAATCTTCCTGGAGCGGTTTGAAATCCAGTTCCAGGAAATCGATGGGCAGGGCCGGAACGCCCAGGTCTCGGATCTTCCGGGGCAGGTCGAGGTTGAGGCCGAGATCATACCCGTTGTAAGCCCGGGCGCAGACGACGAAAGCCGTTCCTTTTAATTCTTCCCGGACCTTACGTCCGGTCTCCTCGATCCGGCGCTGGACTGCGGCCTGGTGTTCGACGCCGGCCTGGATCGCCCGTTTCAGTATTTGCCGGCTTTTGCCGAAGCGGCGGCCGAATTCATAAAGCGCTTTATCGACTCCGGCCGGTCCGCGGTCGAAATAAAGGCTGGGCGAGGAAATTTCCACCTGGTTGCCGAAAGTAGCGCGCGCCACGTAAGGTATGGTCTGGATGTTCGGGCAGACGAAACTGCGGGTGAATTCGCCGGCGTTCGGCGGCAGGGTGATAACGCTCGGCAAAAAGATCCGGGTTATGCCCTTTTTCAGCAGGGCCTGGATGTGACCCAGGGCGACCTTGACCGGCAGGCAGGTATCGGCTGCGGCGAGCTCGGCGCCGGCCTCCATGATCTTCCGGTTGGTCGGCTCGGAGAGCACCGGTTTGAATCCGAGTTCGGTTAGAAATTTGTAAAAGAAGGGAAAGAGCTCGTAGAAGATCAATGTCCGCGGGACGCCGATCTCCGTACCGGCGGCCGCTTCGGTCACGAAAAAAATGTCGTTGCGGACTTTAAAATAATCGGGCAGTTCCGAACCCGAATTTTTTTCCCGGGTCTCATATTTTTCGCAGCGGCCGCCGTAAAAAACGGGCTTTTCGCCGGTGACCGTGATGCGGTTGATCTCGCACTCGTTGCTGCACTGCCGGCAGGCGAAGGTTTCGGTCTGGAAGGATTGCGTAGCCAGGTCAAAGCCCTTGAAAGTCGAATGCTTGATGCCCTGGTCGCGCGTCAGGAGCGCGATGCCCCAGGCACCGGTGACGTCGTGGTTCGGCGGAACCGTGATTTCCTTTTTCAGGGTCTCCTCGAAGGCCGAAACGACCGCCTTGTTGGCCGCGACCCCGCCTTGGAAAAAGATCCGGTCGCCGATCGGTTTCTGACCCACGACGCGGTTCAGGTAATTGAAGACTGTGGAATAGCCAAGGCCGGCCAGCAGGTTGTCGAGCTCGGTTTGATTTTTCTGGTGATGGACGACTTCCGAGCCGATAAAGACCGTGCACCGCTCGCCGAGGTTGATCGGCGCCGTTCCGTTAAGGGCGCGGTCGCCGAATTCCTCGAGTTTTATACCCAGGGCCTGGGCCTGTTCCTCCAGGAAGGATCCGGTGCCGGCGGCGCAGACCTTGTTCATTTCGAAATCGACGATCGTGCCCTGGCGCAGGCTGATGTATTTCGAATCCTGGCCGCCGATCTCGAAGATCGTGTCGGCCCGGGGATCGATCTCGAGCGCGGCCCGGGCCTGGGCCGATATTTCGTTCTTGACGACGTCCGCGGCGAGCAATTCCGCGATCAGGTAACGGCCCGAGCCGGTCGTGCCCGCGCCGCGGATCTCGATCCGGTCGCCGAGCTCCTGTTTCAGTTCGCGCAGGCCCTGCATGACCGCGGCGATGGGCTGGCCGCGCGTCCAGAGATAGCGCCGGGCCAGGACATTACCCGCTTCGTCGCAGAGGACCAGGTTTGTGGAGATCGAGCCGATGTCTACGCCCAGGTAGGCTTGGGTCCGGGTCTTCGGCGTCTGGAAATTGGCCGAGGGCCGCCATTTTTCCCGACCGTTGAGGGGCGGCAGCCGGTTGATGGTCCGTTCCTGGTTGAGCCACTTTTCGAATGCTTTGAGATTGCGAAAACCGGTCCCAGTATGTAATTTTCTTGTTTCCAGAACCGCGCCGATCGCGCCGAGCGTGTTGAAATTTTCCGGGATCGCGATGCCCGCGCCGTCCAGGTTCAGGACCTGGCGCAGGGCCCAGACCATGCCCTGGTTGGCCGCGACCCCGCCGATAAAAACAGCCGGTTCCGGCACTTCCTTGCCGCGGCAGATCGCGGCCTTGAAGTTCCGGGCCAGGGCCAGACAAAGACCGGCGACCAAGTCCTCGGCAGGCGTGCCGATCTGCTGGAGATGGATCATGTCGCTCTTGGCGAAGACCGAACAGCGGCCCGCGATGCGGGCCGGATTCCGGCTGGCCAGGGCGATCCGGCCGAAATCGGCGATGGGAAAATTTAACCGCTGCGCCTGCTGGTCGAGGAAGATGCCGGCGCCCGCGGCGCAGATGGTGTTGGACGAAAAATCCCGGATCCCGCCGTCGACGATGATGAGTTTGGAGTCGGCGCCGCCGATCTCGATGATCGACCTTGCGTCGGGCCGGGTTCGGAGCGTGCCCGCGACCGCGGCCGTCACTTCGTTGACCGCGGCCGCGCCTAAAACTTCGGCCAGGGATTTGGGAATGTTGCCGGTCAGGGCCAGACGGTCGATCGGGCCCAGTCCTTCAAGGATCTCACGGAACCGTTCGTAGGGCTGGCCCCGGTGCGGCAGGTATTCGGTTTTATCGAGTTTGCCGTCCGTGAAGCGGGCGAGCTTCAGGCTGACCGAACCGATGTCAAAACCGAATTCCCGCATGTAAGACGGTTACGGAACGAAATAGAGGCCGACCGATAAGGTGATATCGTAGTTCGTTTCGGTCCGGGTATCGGTGTCCGCATCGTCGGCGGTCAAATTATAATCAAACGTCAATTCGGGCGTGAGCTTGAAATGCGCCTGCTTGAGATCGGCGCCCAGGGTTAGGGACAGGAAAAAGTCGGTTTCCAGCTGGTCGCTCGGCACGTCGGTTTTGAACGTGCTTCCACCGCTCGTGACCGCCCAATATCCGTTGTTCTGGAAATCCAGAGCGAAGCCCAGTCCCAGGAAAGGCGAGACAAGAGGGATATCGCCGGCTTTGAGCTGAAGATGAACGGGGAGATAGAAATTCTGATAATGGCCGGACCATGTGACATCGCCGATTAAGGTTTGGTCGGTGCGGCTGTAGTTCGTGGTCCGGAACGAAGGTGCCATTTCGATGCCGATGTTGCCGACATCCAAGCCGAGGCTGAAGCCGATATTGCCACCCGCGCCGGTCAGGTTGCCCTCGCCGTCGTCCGGGTTATAGGTTGTGATGTTGACCCCCGGTTTGATGCCGATCGCGCCTTTTACCGAGGGCAGGCACTGCGCGTATCCGGCGAGCGCGGCCAACATGAGCAAGCAGATTATTTTTTTCATTTTGCCTCCTGGAGTATATTATATTCCTTTATCCTCTTTCGTCAAGGCGAGGGGTCGATTTCCATCCCGTTAGAGACTCCCGGAATTAATGCGTACGCTTTATCAAACGGGGGATCGGTTCGGAATCATGCGGCCTCTAACGGGATTCATTGACAGACCCGATTTTATCGCTACAATAAACCCGATGGCTTTTCACCGCAGAATTTTTTTATTCCTCGCGATAATATTTATTTTTACGAACTGCCCATTAAAACCGCCCGTGGACGCAAGACCCATGACCGTCACCCGCCAGGTCCGGGTGATCTTCCAGTTCGGTCGACCGATTACGGTCGGCGTCCTGGACGAGGGCGACCAGGTCCGGGCCCGGACCACGAGCGAGCCGGGGTGGTCCGAGGTTTGGTGGTTCCGGGGTAAATGGAAGTACGGATATGTGGAGGCCGATTGCCTGAGGGAAAAATGAGAGACGGAGAATGAGAGAACCGGAGAAACGGGGAACCGGGGAAACGGGGAACCGGGGAAACGGAGAAAAACCGAGTACGCCGGTTAAGATAATTCCGATCGACCAGCCGTTCCTGAAGGTTTTGGCCGAATATTGCGTTGATAAATTCCGGGACCAGATACCCGACCTGTCCCGAGTCCTGGTCGTGTTTCCCAACCAGCGCAGCAAGTTCTATTTCCGGCGCTACCTGCTCGATGCCTCGGGCCGGCCGGCCCTGATCCCGCCTATTCTCAGGACGATCGAGGAACTTTTCGACTTCGGCTTTGAATCCCGGGGCGGAAAAAGAGGAACGCTGCTTCACCGCCTGGAGCGGAACTTCATCCTCAAGCAGACCGTCGATAAGCTCAAGGTCGACTTCTGGCAGGACCTGCCGTTTTTGAAATTCATCGGTGTCGGTGACCGGGTCCTGCAGTTCTTCAACGAATTGGCCGAAGAGCGCTTAACCCTGGCCGGGATCCAGGCCCTGAAGGACGTTGAGCATTATCCGGAAAAGTACGTCGCCGAAGAGCTCGAAATCTTCGGCCGGATCCAAAACGACTACCGCAGCCGTCTGCGCGAGCTCGGGGTTCAGGACGACGCGGACCTGTACGACCTGATCGACAAAGAATTCGATCCCCGGGTCCTGGACGGTTATGGTTCGGTCATAATCGCGGGCCTGGCCGCGACGACCCGGATCGTGAACCGGGTCCTGGCCGCGATCCTGGATCACGCGAGCGCGGAGATCGTCCTGCATTCCGCATCCCCCGCGGACCTGGCCGGAATGACCGACACGGAAAAACCATTTTATCTCCATTATAAACTGCTCGACCGCCTCGGGATCGACGCGAGATCCTGCGCGGTCATCCCTACGGCCGGTATACCGGCACCGGCCGTTTTTCACATCCGCGGACTGCCGACCGAAGCCCAGCAGACGTTTTACCTGCGCGGCGTTCTGACCGAGGCTACGCGGCGTTACGAACCGCACCGCGTCGCGGTGGTCCTGCCCGACGAGGGCATGGTCCAGACCGTGGTCGAGGCGCTCCGGGAACTTGGCATCGAGCACAACCTTTCTTTGGGATTCAAATTTTCCGGTTCTTTGATTCATTCTTTCCTGCGCCTGTTTTACGAAACCGCGTTATCCCGCGGTCATTACCGGGAATTTTTCCGGCTGATCAACCACCCGTTGATCAAGAACTGCCGGGTGGATATCGAACTGCCGCTCCGACCTTTGGTTTACGGCCTGCAACGGTATATGATTGAACATCGGATGAATTATATCCAGCTCATTCCCACCGGACCGGGTGAGTTCGAGCCGCTCGTCCGTCGCATCCGGGATGCCCTGGAAAAGGCCAACCGGGAAACTTTCTTCCCGGATTACCTGGCCGGTCTCGTCGAGACGCTCAATATTTTTCTCAGCGGCAACGCGGGGCTGCTCAAGAGCCACGGCGCCGAGGTCTCCGAATTCATCGAACGGTGGAACGGGCTCGGCCGGCTCCGCCTGCCCGAGAACAGCCTGGAACCCGGCCTGAAAATGCTGGAGTTCGCGCTTAACGCTCTCGAGAACGCGACCTTTCACCAGTCGGGCGACCCCATGCGGGGTGTCCAGGTGATCGGATATCTGGAAGCGCGGAACCTCGATTTCGATTGCCTGATCATGCCTTCCCTGAACGAGGGCGTTTTCCCCGGACCCAGCGAAAAGGACCTTTTCATCAACCAGGCGGTGCGCCGGCGGGTTGGGCTGCCCTATGACCAGGAACGCGACAACCTGGCCCTTTTCTATTTTACCGAACTGACGGCGGGTAAAAAAGAAATATTCCTTACCTACCTCAATGAACCGGGACAGGATGTCCGTTCACGTTTCATCGACCTGGTCGCCGAAGACCGGGGACTCCCGACCGACGAGACGCAAGTGTTCCTGGACCGCGCCGCGGTTTCGGTCCCGCCCCGGAGCGGAGAAAAGGACGAACACCTTCTGGATCTTCTCGACCAGAAGATCCGGCGCGACGGCCTGAGCCCGTCCGCCCTCAAGGATTACCGGCTCTGCCCGTACCGGTTTTACCTTCGGTACCTGGCCGGGATCCGCGAACCCGACGAGATCGTCGAGGAACCGGACGCCCGGGCCTGGGGCCAGGCGATCCACCTCGCGCTGGAACGGTTTTACCGCGAAGATTATCCCCGCGGTTTTACCGAGCGCGAGCGGGACCGGGCGCGGCTCGTCCTGGGCGATAAGCTCGAAGCGTGCCTGCGCGAGGTGCTCTGCGCCGAGCCCCATCCGGTCGCGTTCCTCGACCTGCCGTTATACAAGCGCCGGCTGGACGCGTTCCTGGATAACGAGCTCGGCCGTTTCCGGGCCGGCTTCCGCGTCGACCCCAAAAAGCTGGAAAAGTGGATCTACTTTCACGTTTCGGTCGCCGGACGCCGGATCCGGCTCCGGGGTTCGATCGACCGCGTCGATTACTTAGGGGACAAGCCCTATATCATCGACTACAAGACCGGCGCGAAACCCCGGGCCAAGGATTATTTGATCGGCGAGGATTTTCTGGAGTTCCAGCTGCCTTTTTACGCCCTCTGCCTGACCGAGGGCGATTACGAGAAGGTCGCGGGACTGGGATTCTACATCATCGGCCGGGAAGTCGAGGTCATCGATATCGGCGCCGATGCCGACCTCCTGAACTACCTGAAAGAATTCGAATCGCGGATTCTCAAGCCGGTTATCGCCGAGATTCTCGATCCGGCACAAAAGTTTGAACCGGTCAAGGAGAAGGCGACCTGCCGTTACTGTTCATATGCCGGGATCTGCGGAGTGACTCAGTGGCAGCGCTGAGGAACATCGCCCTGCAATCGGCGGCCGGCTCGGGCAAGACCCGGGAGCTGACCAAACAGTTTCTGCTCCTTTACCTGGACGACGCTTCATACCCCCTGAAGACCATTTACGGCATAACTTTTACCAACGAGGCGACCCGGGAAATGAAAAAGCGGATCCTCGCCTATCTGGACCTGCTGGCCCGGGGCCAGGCCGATAAGGATTCGGACCAGGAGATCTGGACGTTCTTCCAGGAGCGGTTCCCCGACATCCGCGAACGCGCGCGGCGCGGTAAACGCCGGTTGCTCCACAACCTTTCCGATCTGCATATCAGCACCTTCCACAGTCTGTTCGCGTCCTTCCTCTCGAGCATACCGTTCGCGGCCGGGATCGTCCCCGGTTACGGGATCATCGACGAGATCGCCGAGGCCCGGCTCTTCGCGGAAGTCCTCGACCAATATTTCGCGGAGGTGCGGGGCGACCGGAAAATCCTGGACGCCCTGCAGGAGCTGGCGCAGACCGAAGAAACTTCCTTGAAAACCGTGGTCCGGGAAAATTATCAGTGGCTCCAGCCCTATTTTCCTTTTTTGGCGGGCCTCGCCGGCCGCGAAGAGCGGATCCGCGTCGAAGTCCCGAAGGCGCGCGCGGAGCTGATTGAAACGCTCGCGGAGTTCCGGCAATTCGTGACCGAGCACGAAGCCGCGGCCCATACCAGCGCCGGCAAAATAGACCGGAATCTGGCCGGGTTCCTGGCCAAACTCGATGATTTTTTCCAGAGCGGGAAAGTCGAACATTTGCATGAAAAATTCCTGGCGGGATCTTACGTCGGCCTCAACTATATCCAGAAGTTTCTCACCAACCTGGGGGGAGATGACCACGAGTTCATCCGGATCCTCGGCGCGGCCGACTCCCGGCTCCAAAAATTGCTCGCCCTTCTTTCCGACGAGCAGATTCTGATTCACCTGAAACCGATCGCCGAACTCCACCGGCGCTGGACCCGGGAAAAAAGGGAACGCAACGTCCTCACCTTTGATGACATCGAGACTCTTACCCTTAACGCCCTGCGGAACAATCCCGACGTCGATTACCTGTATTTTAAGATCGGCGCGGACATCAATCATCTCCTCATCGACGAGTTCCAGGACACGAGCCTGGTCCAGCTGGACATCCTGGATCCGATCATCGCCGAAATCACTTCCCTGGACCCGCGGCAGAAGAGTCTGTTCTACGTCGGCGACCCGCGGCAGGCGATTTTCCGATGGCGCGGGGGCGCGGCCGAGCTTTTCGACCTCCTGCTCGAGCGCTACCCGGGCAAGATCAAGAAAGAACGACTGACCTGGAACCACCGCAGCGAGCAGACGATCGTCCAATTCGTCAACCGGGTCATCGGTTCGTCGGACCAGGCCGAACCGGCCCGGGTCGGCGGCTGGGTCCGGGTTGAAAATGTCGGGCGTTTCCACCGGGTTGAGGAAGCAAAAGAATCGATTCACGACCGGCTTTGCCGAATCGTCCGGGATCTGCGGCAGACCCAGGGCTACGATTACGGTGAGATCGCGGTGCTCACGCGCCGCAACCGTCCGGCCGCGGAAGCGGCCGAAGCGCTCGGCCGGGAAGGCATTCCGTGCCTGAGCCGCTCCGCGGCCGACCTCCTGACTCACCCGGACGCGTGCTTCATCCTCAACCTGCTCCGGTTTCTGGACGACCCGGAGGATGATTTCGCCCTGGCGCACGTGCTCCTTTCATCGGTCTTCCAGATTCGCGAAGCGGATCTCGTCGGCCTGCGCGTCAAGGCGCCGAAAAAAACCCTGTACCTGGCGCTCGGCGACCGGCATCCGGATTGGCCGGCGACCCGAACCCTCGGCGCGCTGCTGAAACTTGTTTATTTCCTGAACCCCTATGAGCTGCTCTACCGGATTTACAAGGAACTGCGCCTGCCGATTTCCTACCCGCTCGCGACTTTGCTCGACGCCGCGTCCGGTTACGTCCGGGACGGGTTCCGGCCCCTGAACGCTTTTATCGAATGGCTGGCCGAAGCCGCCGGCGCGATTGAAATCCAGGCAGCCCGGCTCGAAGGCGTGTCCGTGCTCAACATCCATAAGGCCAAAGGTCTGGAATTCGAGGTCGTGATTCTGGCCGAAACTTACTACGAACCCCGCGGCGGCGAAAACCAGAACTTGATTCTGTCCTACAAACCGGGTAACGTCGAGCCGGACCGGATCTACTGGCGGAAGTACGGCGGATATGACCCGAAACTGCTCGAAGCGGAATCCGACCGGATCCGCAAGGACGAAATGAATCTGCTGTACGTGGCCCTGACCCGGGCCCGGAGCGGCCTTTACGTCCTGGGTTACTCCCGGGACAACGACCGTCAGGACGCGGCGGGTCTTTGGTTCCAGCAGATCTGCAGCCAGGCGGGCAAGGATTTCACGACCGGCGAGATTCCGGTAAAAGGCGCTCCGCGCCGGCTGGCGGACGCCAAACCGTACGGAGCATTTTCGGAAAAACCGACGCCGGTCCGGGAGGAACGACAGCTATATTCGCCGACCGAACGGGAAGTCGAGATCATCGAGCCGAAGCGGCGCCAGGGCATGGAATTCGGCGAGATCGCGCACAAAGCCCTGAGCCGGATCGAATGGCTGGACGATCGGGAATTGCCGGTTGCGGTTCGGGAAACGGTAAAATACGCGGTCGACCTATACGCCCGCCAGCCGGAGGACGTGGACCGGATCGCGGCACGCCTGCGGCCGCTCCTTGAGGAAATCCTGGCCGATCCGGACCTGCGCTTCCTGTTCTATCGGGGTACCGCAGACCGGGAATTTCGGAACGAGCTCGCGGTTTATTTTGAGGAAGGCCGAAAAGACGTATCGATCCATATCGACCGCCTGATCATCGAGCCCCGGAAAATCACGATCGTCGATTATAAAACCGGCGCGGAAAAGGGCGATTACCGGCATCAACTTCAGGTTTACAAAAAAGGTGTCGAACTGCTCTATCCGGACTGCGCCGTGGAGACCCTGCTTGTTTACCTGGAGAACGAAGCGGGAAAAAGGATCAAAAAGATGACGGATGACAGTTGACGGATAATGGATATCGGCCATTTTTTTCCTGAACGGTTGTCGGATAGCTCTTATCTCAAATCTTTAACTAAGCCCCAAGCCCTAAATCCTAATCCCTGCCCTGCTCCAGCAAAGGTTTTAGATTCCGGGGCAGGACCTCAAGCATGTTCTTAAGATCCGCGCGCTCGATCTTGGCCGCGAGTTCTCTGGGCAGCGCGTCAAATTTTACCGGCTCGAGGAGCCGGCCGGTCTCGACCTCGTCAAATTCCGCGATCGTTTCCACCCAGTCTTTGACCTTTGAATTTTCCGGGCAGACCGACTGGCATTTCATGCAGCCGACCAGGGAGTTGTGCCCGGCCGGGTCGATCCACTCCGGAAAAGGCTGGTCCCCGGCCATTTCGTTGAAATAAGATAAGCAGCGCTCGGCGTAGATCAAGAAGCGGTTTTCCTTGATCGCCGCGGTGGGGCAGTTTTCAAGGCAGGCCCGGCATTTTTCGCAAGTCTCGAGCATCCGCGGTTCGTGCCAGACGTCGTCGCTCACCCCCAGATCGAGAAAAAAGGCGAGCAGCCGGATAAAACTGCCCCGGCCTTCGATATAAAAAATATTATTCCGTCCGTACCGGCCCAGCCCGCTGCGCGCGGCCAGGAGCTTGTCCGGGACCTTGGCGACCGCGGTTTTAAAACTTCGGGGCGTAAGGACCTGGCCGATGGCTTCGGCACAGGCTTTATAGGCCTTGGAATAGAACAAATATGTCGGGGGGACCAGGACCGGGACCTTTTTCCCCGGTCGCGAGAATATGATCCGGTGCATGGGCACGGGCAGGCCGCAGATGATCAGGGATTGCGCGTCCGTCAAGTCCTCCGGCGGCTTGTATTCCATCCACGCCAGGCAGTCTTGGTAAAACCGGTCGCTCAAAAAGTCCGGCTTCCTTTTTTCCTCAATCTCGCGCCGCAGGTCGTCCAGGCGGGAGATCGCGACGATCCGGGATTCGATGTTCTTTTCGCGCAGAGTTTTGTAAATGTCGTTTTTGATTTCCTCGGGATCCATTTTATTATTATAAATAACCAAGAAAAATAATCAAGCCTTCGGAATCAAAACCGACAAATTATGGCCGGTCGGTGAGGTCAGTCTTTCCGGACGTCGGGCGTGATCGGACGGGGTTTGGTTCTTTCCTTGATATAGTCGTCGACGATTTGCTCGAGCATGGCCAGGGGCAGGGAGCCGCGTTTCAGGATCTCGGCGTGGAAGTCCCTGAGGTCGAATTTCCCAACCAGAGCGGCGCGGGCTTTTTCCCGCAGTTCCACGAATTTAAGCTCGCCGATCTTGTAAGCGCAGGCCTGGCCGGGCCAGCAGATGTAACGGTCGATCTCACCGGACCACGCCGAGCCGTTGTTCTCCCGCATGTATTGCAGAGCCTGGTCCCGGGTCCAGCGTTTGTAATGGAGCCCGGTGTCCAAGACGAGCCGGATCGCGCGGAAGAGTTCGGATTTAAGATAGCCGATGCGGCTGCGGGCGTCTTTGTAGAAACCGTATTCCTGGGCCAGCCGTTCCGCGTACAAAGCCCAGCCCTCGCCAAAACCGGTGAAGAAAAATAAATTCTTGAACGACCGGGTATCCGGCGATTCCTGTTCGATCGCGATCTGCAGGTGGTGGCCGGGAATGGCCTCGTGGTAGGTCAGGCACGGCATGGCGGGTTTGAAATGCCGGTAACCGAGGTTGGCATAGAAGATTCCGGGCGCCGACCCGTCGAGCTTGGCCGGCTGGTAATAAGTGCCGGCCGTGGCTTCCTTGAACAGGGGCACGCGTTCGGCCCGCACCCGGGCTTTGGGCAGGACCGAGAACATTTCCGGCAGGCGGACGGCCATCGAATCGATCAGCGCCTGGTAGCCGGCCACGGTTTGCAGCCTGCCTTCCTCGTTATCGGGATAATACAGCTCCGGCGCGGCCGAGTCCGTGGTCGTGGCCTGGTAATTTGCCATCATCTCGGCGTAGTTTTTGCCTTTGACGCCCAGGGTTTTGAAAAGCCCGGCGATCTCGTCCTGAATGCGTTTTACTTCCTTTAATCCCAATTGGTGGATCGCTTCCGGCGTCATTTCCGTCGTTGTGTGATAGCGGAGGCAGTAGCGGTAATATTCGTCGCCGTCGGACAGTTTCCAAACGCCGGCCCGGTCGTCGGCTTTGATCTTGAGCGTATCGAGGTAATCGGCCAGGCGGCGATACGCCGGGCAGACGATATCGTTTATTGTTTTCCGGACTTCGGCGCAAAGTTCCGTTTTTGTTTTTTGGTTAATGTCCGGCAAGGCGTCGATCCGGTCCTTGAACGAAACGTAGAGCACGCATATCGTGTCCGGGTTTTTGAGGAACTCGTCGACCACCCATTGAAAATCTTCGATGATGAAAACAGGCGGGATCAGCTTCTTTTCTTCCCGGACCGCGAGCTGTTCGAGGGCCTGATCGATTTTGGCCGGGTAGAGCCGGAGCCGCGCGATATAATCCTGAGCGTCCTTCACGTTCCGGATCTTGTGATGTTCGGTCATGAGGGTTGTTAGTTTGTTATGAAAGCTGAAACCCGGATTGATGAGGTAGGTATGGTATCGGTACTTTTCGCCCTGGAGTTCGTAGTCGAGGGCCTTCAGCAGGATGTCGCGGTTGACGCGCTGGGACGAGGTGAGCCGGTAGGGAACGGAATCACTCAGGCGTTTTGTGTATTTTTTATATAGATCATAGATCCTGTCCATCCCGACGACCGAGATGTCATCCAACCGGTCCTGCGGAACCTTCAGTCCCTTATAGCCATCCAGGCCCAGTTCGGCTCCGGTTTCGGGCGTGAGCTGGATGAAGTCCCGGACAAAATCCTCGAAGACTTTCTCAATATTATAGTTCATCATTATTTGCTCTCGATTTTCCGATAACATCATGAGGGTGATCGGTAAACAAAAGAAAATGATTCGGACCATGATTCCTCCTTAATTATTATAAATATTGTATTGATGGGATAGTATATTACAAGTCCTCACGCGAGACCCACGTAAACGGTCAAAAAAATATCCCCCTTTATGAAAGGGGGAGTAAGGGGGATTTTAATAATACTTACTTCACCGCTTTCACCCGAACTAGCATCGGTTTTATCCGGTTCGATGCGACAGAGTAGCAGAATGTTCCGTGGTTGGCCGCCGCGCCGTAGTTACCCTTTTTATCGCAGCAGACCAGGGCCATGTTGCCGACACGAAGTTTACACTTCCTGAGCCGGCAATGCGCGTTGCGTACCGCGGTTTCGACCGCTTCCTGGGGGTGCATGCCCCGGCGGATAAGCTCCACCGCCTTGTAGCTCAGGCAGCACTTCGTTATTTCCTCGCCCACGCCGGTCGCGGCCGCGGCGCCGACTTCGTTATCCGCGTAAAAACCCGCGCCCGTGATCGGGCTGTCGCCGACCCGTCCCGGGTGTTTTAAGGGCAGGCCGGAAGTGGAATTGGCCGCGGCCATATTGCCCTTCCGGTCAATGCAGACGCAGCCGAGCGTGTCGTGGCCGTCGTTCAGCTTGCGCTTTCTCATCCGGCGTCGCCAGTCGGCGATGCTTTGACCGGTGAAGAGGATATCTTTTCGGAAACCTTTTTCCAGGGCGAAAAGTTCGGCGCCCGTTCCGACGAGCAGGTTGTACTCGGTGTCGGCCAGGACCTTGCGGGCGATGCTGACCGGATGCCGGAATCCCTTGACGCCGGCGACCGCGCCGATGCGCATGGTCCGGCCATCCATGATCGCGGCGTCGAGCTCGACCTCGCCGTGGAGGTTGGGCCAGCCCGCGTATCCGACGCTGGGTTCGGTCGGGTCGTCTTCGGCCATGCGCGCGATGAGCTCGACCGCGTCCAGAGCGGACCGGCCGCTTTTCAGCAGTTTCACCGCGGCCTGCAATGGCTTCAGGGAAAATTTCCAGGTGGCGATTATCAGATAAGACATGGGTAGAGTATATCGATCAAATGTTTTTCGTCAAGGATCGGGTGGTTTACAGCGGTGAAACGGAAACCTGCTATCTTGTCAGGACAATCTTGCGCACAAGCGAACCGCGGTTGGTCTCGAGCCGGCAGAAATAAACGCCGGCCGCAGCCCGCGCGCCGTTCGCGGTCCGGCCGTCCCACATTACGGTTTTTACGCCCAGATTATCAACATCGTCGGCGAGAGTTGCAACCAAACGACCCGTAACGTCGTAGATATAAAGGCACACCTGCATCGCTTCGAGCAGAACATAGCTGATGGTAACGCGACGGGTGAAAGGATTAGGATAAGGTGAGGCAAGACTAAACGTGAGTCGGCTATGCATACTCGCGTTATCATCAATGCCGGCGAGCATTTCATAAAATCCGCCGATCTTCGCGATCGATCGTTCGGGATTCTGGGGAATGGTAACCCAATAATTATAATCCCAAGGATCGTATTCGATCCCGCGTGCATTCCAGCCCGGGAACAGCATGCTGTGGACGATGGTGAGATCATTGCGCCGTAATTCATATAATGCGACCGAATCAAGATTCGTTCCAGTGTTGTTAAACCATGTGTACGTGAGCAATAGATTCGTATCAAGGGACCCGTAATAAGGAGAGATCGGCTCGATGGCCATGCAGCGGGGTCCATAATGTCCGTTAAAGGATAAAGACATCTGGACCGCTGAACCAAGGGTGTCGGAGTGATAAATAAATTGGGGTAAGGAATCGATCGCGGTGCGGCGATCGGCAAGGTAGAGGGTGCGGCGGGTCTCCATCCATGCCAGGCCAGTCGGGTAATCGTTGGCGGGATTCGAAAATTCGCGAAGGATTGTTCCGGAGGGATCGATCTTTACAATTTTTTTACCGGTGGTCTGAGTTGGATTGGCGGCGACCCAAAACGTATTATCGTAGGAGCAATACTTAAGATCCGTGCATGCCGTATCCGGCGCCGGTATTGATCCGAGATACGTGACATTGGAGTCCCTTGTATACATGTAGATATGACGGGAATAGAAATTAGCCACATAGATTCGCGAGTTGGTAGGATTATAAGTAATACCATATAGAAATTGTGAGTCCCCGGGCGCGATCTGGACCGTTTTTGGCCCCCAGATGATCTTGAAATAATTTATCCCCACCGGAAGATCAAACGAAATATCCTGGTTATAACCGAATGCTCCGCTGAGATGCAGGATGAAAGACACGTAGGATTTGGGCGAAATGATTGGCGATACGGTAAACCGGAATCGGCTGCCGCCGTTATAATTTTTATAACCGACCTGAATGTTTCCGAAATTGCCGATCGTATCGATCAGGGTGATAAACGGACTCGAAGTTCGTAATCGACCCTGACAATTGCTGACTGCGAGACCGGAAAGATTTTTTAACGTGTCGGTAAAATATACGGTTTCGCCGGGATCGAGGCTGTTGTTCTGATTACCAGGAGCATAATCCCGGATCGCATAACCACAGATGTGCAGTACTGGGTCGGTTTGGAGGCCAAGTCCGCCGGAGACGGCCAGGGCGAACGGTTGTTTCGGACCCTGGGGCACGTTCGTGCCGTATACCCGGATCGTCCAGTCACCCAGGACCGGGACATTGACCCGGCCGCACTCCTCGACGTTGACCGTGTCCCAGACCGTTGGGTTGGGGATGGACTGGCCCTCGGTATATTGATTCCCCCGGTAACGGGTACCGTCCGGGGCGATCAATTCCAGGTCGAGGTTGTTGACGATCGCCGGGTTGGCGCCCGCGACCGCAGGGTAGTCGGTCCAGACGAGCGCAATTTTCAGGGGTTCAGACTGGTTGTTGACCGAAATAACATATTCCTGATACTCTCCGGTCGCAACGCCGGTTGTGTCGTCGACCACGGCCAGTTTACGGATATCGCCGTAAAAACACAGAACATCCTCCAACAATACCCGGCCCCAGCCGGTATTATTGTCGGGAATAGTCGTGCTGTTAATTTGCGGACTGGCGCCGTTGATCAGGCAGGCCTTGACCAATGCGGCGCTGATGTAGTTCCAGGCATTAGCTACGTTTGAATCCCCGGTCGGGTAAAAACCTCTCGCGAAATATTCCCGGATCAGGACCGCGCTACCGGCCGCGCATGGGGTGGAAAAACTGGTCCCGGACATTGCCACATAAGAATTGTTATTGGCTCCGACCGAAGAATACAGAAAATAACCCGGCGCGGTTACCGTCGGTTTGTACCGGTTGTCAGCGGTCGGACCGCGGGCAGAAAAATCAGCCAATAAAATGGCACGCATTCCATTTTCAGTCGCGCCGACAGTTACGATATCTTTACTAGTTGCGGGTGCTTGGACTGTGCCAGCACCAGGCCCGCCGCCGCCGGACGCATAAAAAATTAAAAAATCTTTATTATACCACATGAAATTATCAGTTTGCACACAGTATGAAGTATAATTATTACCGGTTGTTGTTCCCCATGATTGGGATGAAATCCGGGCCGCGCCGCCGGTGTTACCGGTGTATGGCTGGTTGTATAGGTTGGTCAGATCCGTAGGCACGGACAATCCGCCCGCGGTCATGCCGATATCCATAAAATATATTTTCGCCAGGGGCGGCATGCCGTCATTAAGATTTGTCCCGCCTACCGGTTCGTCGTTGCCGCAGATGGTGCCGGCAGTATGGGTACCGTGCCACCCGCCGCTGGCGTTGTCGCCGAAATTGGCGGCTGAACCCGTAGGTAGGCGGTAGGCGATAATTTTTCGATGGGTAGGATAGTGACCCCAGGTGGTGATGGATATGGCCGGATCGCGGAACATGTCGTGTGATGTTAAAATGCCCGTATCCGCGGTGTTCACGACCTGGCCTCGTCCGTACAGACCCTTGCGCCAGATCCGGCGGTCTTCAAAGCGCCAGGTCTGGGTCACCCACTGGGCGTCCTTATTTAACCGCACGGCTTCCAGCCAGGGCTCGATATACATGACTGCAGACAACTGGGCGATCCCGGCAAGATTTTCATGACCGGTTTGGATCTTAATAATTTTATTGTATTCGTTTACTGAAACATCAAGGATTTCGGCGCCCATGTTTTTAATTGTCTGAATCGTTGTCTCGATGTTCTCGTCGTAAAAGAGAATGACCAGCATCCGTTTTTCATCCGGCATTTGCTTAAACAGTGGGCTGATCTTGTAGGCCGGTTCGTAGTTACCGATCCAGGTGACGAAAGACAGCCTTTCCACCACAATTTTGATCGAAGCGTTCATCCGGACGATAAAGGTATTATAGGGGACATACTGGATGATCTTCACGCCGTATGATTCGACCTGCTTTTTCATATCCTCGTAAACCGGCCCCTGGAATTGGACCAGATAATAATCCGACGCGGCCTTCAACTCCGCGGGAATATCCGGCAGTTTTTCGCGGGGATTAAAACGATAATTATTTATGGAAATATAGTTATAGGCGGTATAAATAGGAGGATTGAAATTACGCAGCCCCGTAAATCGGATATACGAGCCGGTATTGGTTTGAATGGTCGAAAAAAACAACAGGGTACAAATAAATAAAGAATTCATCACTCCTCCAGTATTATTATAACGAACGAAAATTATTTGTCAAGCACCGGCCAACATACTTCTTGATTATTCCCGGATTTTAGTTAATATCTAACCATGAAAGGAAACCTGAAGCCGGCGGTCAAGGTCATCATGCACAACGAGATCAGCATGGACGGCGCGATCCAGCATTTTGAACCGAACCTGGAGCTTTATTACCAGATCGCCGAGACCTTCAAAGCCGACGTCCATCTGGTCGGCTCGCGCACGGCCAAGATGGGCCTCAAGACTTACTGGGGCAAGATCCCGGGTGAAGAACCGGAGGACTTTGTCAAACCCCTGATAAAGTCCTGGGACAAGCGGCCGTACTGGTTCATTCCGGATACGCGGGGAATTTTGAAAAATCTTCTTCACGTCTACCGAAAATCCGGTTATTGCAAAGACGTGGTCGTGCTTGTCTCAAAACGGACGCCAAAATCGTATATCGAATATCTGAAGGGAAGGAATTACGATTACTATTCCTGCGGCCGGGATCACGTGGATTTCCACCGGGCTTTGCGATTGATGCGCGTAAATTACGGAACCCGAGTCGTGATGACCGACAGCGGCGGGACGCTGAACAACATCCTGCTGGCGCAGGGCTTGATCAGCGAGATCAGCCTGCTGGTCGCGCCGGTCCTGGTCGGAGATAAGCGGGCAAATCTTTTCCGGACCTTGAGGTTGAAGGGGAAAAAGCCCCGCCTGCAATTGATCAAAAACCGAATTCAGGAAAAACAATACCTCCTGCTTATCTACCGGATCGTGTAGATAGTGGGTTGGATGTTCCTCTCTACCTTATTCGTTAAAATACCCCTTGACATTATCCCGTAATTAATTATAATTCCTGCGGTTGATGACCAGACAAGGGATTCTTGTCCTTGTCGGGTCATTTTTTTTGTTCAGTCAAAGTTAAGGGGGTTTCTAGAGCGTGAAAAAATGGAGAATCGGGAAGACCTGATAAAAGCTTCGAAAACTAGGTGCCGCCGGAAAGGCATGGATCCGGACCGCCGGCCCAGCGGCCGCCGCTTGAGCGAGCCGGCCCTGGCCCGCCGGATCGCGGACTGCCACTGCCTGATCCGCGCCGCGATGCCGTACATGGATCTCATGGCGGAGACCTTCAAAATCTGCGGATCGATCATCGCCCTGGCCGACGAAAAAGCGCAGGTCATCCGGCTGACCGGTCCCCGGCCGGCGCTCGACGCGGCCCAGAAAAAAGGCCTGAGCCTGGGCGTTTCCCTGCGCGAGGAGGACGTCGGCACGACCGCGGCCGCCCTGGCCCTGCGCCACCGCGTTCCGTTCTACGTTTCCCGCGAGGATTATTTTTTGAATATTTTCCGGGGCGGCTCCTGCTTCGCCGCGCCGGTCCAGGAAAACGGTAAAGCCATCGGTCTCGTCATCATCGTTCATCCCCAGAAAAACGGTCACCCGCACACTTTCACCCTAGTCCAGACCGTGGCTCAGCTCGTCAGTCGGGAATACCGGGAACTGACCGAGGGCGATCTGATCCGATCCCTGGGCGACGCCCTTTCCAGCGCGCTGGTCGTGACGGGTAGCCGCGGCGAGGTTAAGTACGCCAACCAGTCTGCCCGCAGGTTGTTAAAGATCGACGAAGCTGAAAATACCGTCCCGTTTTTGGACGGGGTCTTGCACCGGACCGGGGAGATCAACAACGAGATCATCTCCGCGGCCCGGGTCGGGCGCAATTTTCTGGTCACCCGGAAAAGCCGCCACGCGGGATACATTTATCTCCTCGAACCGGTCGGAGAGGCGTTGGAAAAACACGGACCCAGCGGGCGTTACTCCGCGCCTTTCACCTTCGACGATATTGTCGGTTTGCCCGGCCTGAAAAAGAAAGCCCGGCAACTCGCGTTTCAGCGGGTGAACATCCTAATCCTGGGCGAAAGCGGCACCGGCAAGGAGCTGTTCGCGGCAGCGATCCATAACGCGAACTCTCAACCGACCGGCCGCTTCGTGCCGGTCAACTGCGGCGCGATACCCGCGTCACTTTTCGAGACCGAACTCTTCGGTCATATCCGGGGTGCTTTCACCGACGCCCGGCATGACCGGCCGGGAAAGATCGAGTACGCCCAACGCGGGACGATGTTTTTCGACGAGATCGGCGACCTGCCGCCGGACGTCCAGGGCAAGCTTCTGCGGGTTCTGGAAACCCGGCGGGTCTGCCCGCTCGGCGGCAACGAGGAAAAAGAAATCGACGTCCGTTTCTTCTTCGCCACCAACCGCGACCTCAAGGAAATGGTCAAAAAAGGGGAATTCCGCGAAGACCTGTATTACCGGATCAGCCCGGTGGCGATCCGGATTCCGGCGCTCCGGGAACGGAAAGAGGAGATTCCGGACCTGATCGATCATTTTTTGGAAAAGGTCCAGGCCCAGCATAAAAAATTCATCTCCGGGATATCCGACGATGCCCTGGGCCGGCTCGTCGAGTACGATTATCCGGGCAATGTTCGGGAACTGGAGGGGATCATCCGAAGCGCGTACCTGAACTGCGCCGACGGCCGGATCGGGCCCGAGGACCTGGGGCTGGACCGGCTGCCGCCGCGGACATTTAAAGCGCGGCTCGAGGAATACCGCCGGACGATCATCATGGAAAAACTCCGGGAGAACGGAGGCGACGCGCGCCGGACCGCGGCGGAACTCAAAATTTCCCGCCGGAGCATTTACCGTTATATCAAACACGAGGAGGCGAAATGATCAAGAAAGCGTTTTTAATCGGGATCAACGATTACCGGCCGGCCGGCGCCGCAGGGCCGGACCTGAACGGGTGCGTCAACGACGTGAAGGACATGGCCAACACCCTGGTCATCGCCGGGTTTGAACCGCGGAATATCCGGTTGTGCACGGACCGGTCCGCGACCCGGGATAACATCCTGAAAGGCCTGGGCTGGTTGACCGCGGACGCCCGGACCGGTGATTCGCTGGTCTTTTACTATTCCGGCCACGGCTCCCAGGTGGCGGACACAAACGGTGACGAGGTCGACGCGAGCGATGAGATCCTTTGTCCGCACGACATTGATTTTGCGCGCCGGGTCTACCTGACCGACGACAACCTGCGCCAGACTTTTGCGAACCTGCCGGCAGACGCGAACCTCGAGGTGATCCTTGACTCCTGCCATTCGGGCACCGCGACCCGGGATATCGCCTCCGTGCTTTCCGTAGCGGAACGCATGCGGACCCGAAAAAAATACCTGGCACCGCCAATCGATTACAGCTTCCATATCGATTATGAACCGGACCTGAAGCGGCGCCGGATCCTGCGGCCGGGAGACGGCCACCGGGAAACGATCGTCATCCCCGGCTTGAACCATACGCTCTGGGCGGCCTGCCGTGATAACCAGACTTCGGAGGAAACCGAGATTGAAGGCAGGGTGCGGGGCGTTTTCACGTACCACTTCTGCCAGGTCCTGCGCCGGTCAAACGCCAACATCACTCGTAAACAATTGGACCGGCTCGTGACCGCGGCGCTCAAACGGGCCGGGTTCGAGCAGGTCCCCCAGCTGGAGACTTCCAAGGAAGAACTGCGGGAAAAACCGTTCGCATGAAAGAAAGATCACGGAGACAATACAGCAGATGACGGAGATAAATTAAAGTTACACACGCTCCCTTTAAAAGAACCATCGCGATCGACGATTTTACCCGGACCATCCGCCTCGATCCCAAATATCAAGCCGCATATTTCAACCGGGCGGTCAGTTTTTACTGGGTTGGAGATTATGAAAGATCCTGGGCCGACGTGGCGGTGCTACAGCGGATGGGCGTTAAGGTGAACGAGCAGTTTTTGGACCTTTTACGCAAAGCGCAAAAAAACAGTAATAAGTAAGTAGTGTGGAGTAAGCAGGAAAACCAAAAAGACTAAACCCCGTTAGAGATATATGTAGCATATAAAACGCAAGAAATAGAAATGATACGGAAACGTAAACGTTTCCTATCTCTAACGGGGAAAAAGACCAAAAAACTAAAAAGACTATCTGTTAATGCAGTTTAATTATTTCTTTCGTATATATACAATCATCAATCTTTAACCTCACGAAATAAACTCCAGAGGGAATGGAATGACCGGAATGGTCAGAACCATTCCAGCTGACAGATGACCGATATCAGTTAAAGAAAAAGATTTAACCAGCCGGCCGGAAATGTCATATATTTTTAATTCTTTAACCTGTGAACTCATATCTGTAATCTCATATCGGTTATCGGTTATCTGCCATCTGATATCGGTGCGCGTGACGAACGGATTCGGAGAAACGGTGAGCGCGGGGATTGCAGGGCAGATGTCGTTCTCGGCAACAACGAGGTCGGTCGCGTTCTCATACAGCCAAACATAGCCGTCCTGACCGCCCAGCAGAAGGTCCAGGTCGCCGTCCCCGTTCCAGTCCAGGAACCGGAACCGGGATTCGGTAAGGGCGTCGATGAACACGCCGGATCGGGTGTGCAAGGTTTCGTACTCGGCGTTGAATACGGGGAAGGCGTTCGTGCCGGCGTTCTTGTAGAAATAGACAAAGCCGTTATCGTTGCCCAGGATCAGGTCTTTGAGCAAATCGCGGTCCAGGTCATAAACCCCCGGGTTGGCGCGGGGATGGAAAAGCAGCTGGCCGCCGGCCAACAGCCAGAAATGCGTTTTAAAAGCCGGTTGGCGGTTGGTTCCGTTATTAAGGTAGACCCGCACGTTGCCCGTATCGGGGATGTTATAATGGGATTCGCCCAGCACTAAATCTTTCCGGCCGTCTTCGTCCCAGTCGTGGATAAAGGGATAACTGTTCTCATTGAGCCGGATTTCGACCGTAGTCCCGGAACTGTCGCGGGCGATATGGCCGACCCGGTGCAGGCCCGCGCCCGTTTCCAGAAACAGGGTCAGATAGCCTTCGCAATCGCCGGTCACCAGGTCGCGCATTCCGTCTTCGTTCCAATCGCAGACCGCGACGGTCGCGCCCTGGCATCAGGTGTAGGGCAGGGAGATGATCGAATCGTCCGCGGTCAACAGTTCGTAACCGCTGAAAACCGGATCATCGTTGGTGCCGACGTTGGAATAGAACCGGATCAGACCGTAATGGAACTGTCCGACGAGCAGGTCCTTTTTTCCGTCACCGTTCCAGTCGTAAGCGAACGGCGCGCTGTATGAACCGACGTCGAGCGTGTCGCTGCCGTCGAACAGGAAAACTCCGTCATGGAACTCGGGGGCAATAGTGAACATAAAGGAGCAGAGGAGCAGAGGCGCAAGGGAGCAAATGAGCAAAGGGAAACTCAATCGGTCTTTATGATCTTTATCACCTTGCGGTCGGTCTTCGTCTCGGCGTTTATAAAGTAAATACCGCTGGGAATGGTCTTGTCGTTTTGGTCTTTACCATTCCAGCTGACAGATGACGGATGACCGATATCAGTTAAAGAAAAAGATTTAACCAGCCGGCCGGAAATGTCATATATTTTTAATTCTTTAACCTGTGAACTCATATCTGTAATCTCATATCGGTTATCGGTTATCTGCCATCTGATATCTGTTTTCGTTCGGAACGGATTGGGTGAGACGGTCAGGTCAAAAATCGGTTCCGGTCCGGGGTTCTCTTCGGCGCCGATATAAGTATTGTACTGGCACAGCAGCCAGGTGCCCGGATCGAACGTGACCGAGGTCACGTTGTGCGAAACCGTGAATTCCGCGTGCTGGGGTGTCGCCGTGACCGCGAACGAAACCGTCGTGTCTCCGCCGGCCCAGTTCAGGCGGATCTGCACCGGCATGTGGAAGACCGGCGGCGCGTTGGTCTGGGTCTGGTAGACGTTGGTGCGGAACAGGTAATTGGGCCCGGACGCGTTGCACACCCAGTAAATACTGTACACCGGGTGCCCCTGGCCGTAAACCCACTCGTTGAAAAACCAGGTCAGGTCGGTTCCGTAGGACCGGCCAAAGACCCGCTTGATGTCCTCGGTGTTGGCCGTGCCGTAGGCGAACGAATCGAGGTAGGCCTGGACCGTGGAGAAATAGATATTCTGGTTGAGATAGCGGAGCATGTGATAGACCCAGGATGCTTTGCAATAAATGTAACCCCAGTTGAACTCCTGGCCCGAGGGCGGAGCGTAGAGGGGCCGGCGGCTGGACGCGTCGGCGGTAAAGTACGAATTGGCCCGGTTCTTCATCGTGCCGACGAAACTATCGATGCCGAAACGGTACCAGTTGTAATTGGCGTCCGAGTACGTGGCGAATCCCTCGTTGAGCCAGATGTCCCGGAAATCGACGCAGGTGACCATGTCGCCGCCCCACTGGTGGGAAAGTTCGTGGGCCATGCCGTTCTCGCTGTTGTTCGTGATCCAGTTGCGGTGGATCGTGGTTTGCTCAATATGTTCCATGCCGCCATAGGCGAACGGGTAGACCACGTCCTGACCGTAGCGATGATAGGGATAACGGCCGTACAAAGAATCAAAAAGATACATCGCGTTCGGTACGTGGGAGAAGGCGGTGCGGGACTGGGCTGAATCCTCGGGCCACATGAAGTGCCGGATCTCGATCGAATCGCTCGCCGTGTGGTGGTACCATTGGGACCAGATCGCGAAACGGGAGACGCCGAAGTGCATGAGATACGTGGGGATCGGGTAAGCCTCCTGCCAGGTGAAGGTCCGGGTATTGCCGGGATTGGAAACGACGCTCATCAGGTCGCCGTTGGCGCAGGCGTAGAAGCTGTCGGGCGCGGTGACTTTGATGATACAGCCCAGCTGGGCCTTGTCCGACGGTTCGTCGTAGCAGGGCATCCAGCGCCGGGCATCCCAGCACTCGCTCATGGTGTAACCGCCGGCGTGGCGGGTCGAGGCATTGTAATTCCGGGGATAGAAACAGTAGCCGTACTGCGTTCCGGTCACGGTCCAGGAGCCGTGATAGCGGATATAAATCATGAACGAATCGCCGGTATTATATACCTGGGGCAGGTTGATATGCAGGGTCTCGTTGGCCGCAGCATAGGTCGCGTTCACGCCGTTGACCTTGACCGAATCGATCGTCAAGGTCGCGCTGTTCACCGTGGCAACGGTCAAATTGTTGACCCGGCTCGCGCAGTAGATCCGGTTGATCCCGGACATGCTCCGTCCGGTCATCGGCACCGTGCAGTCGACTTCATATTTACGAACGTCGAAAGAGTGAAGGGAATCTTTGAAAATAACGGGCGGGACCGGCCGGGAGCAGAGATACTTCGTCTCGGCGTTTTCCGGTCCGGACCATGGGCTGAACAGCATTAATAAAAGGATCATAAAACCTCCTTAAAAACATTGGTAACTAAGTTATTAAGTTATCGAGTAATTAAGTCAATATATGACTGAACCGCTCGTATTATATTAACAAATTTGCCGGTCCTGTCAATAGCGGCCCGGTCGATTTTCAACCCTTGACATACGATGGTAAACTCCTATACTATAATGGAGGCGGTATGAAAAAATTAGCCGTTTTATTGTTTGCGTTTTTGGTTAATGCGTCGGCCAACCCCATCGCCGTAAAAGTCATAAATGAATTCCAAGTCGCGCCCGATGATTCGGAACGAATCGAATTTAAATGGTTCCAGACGCCGGCGCCGGACACGTTTTTTGGTCCCAATGATCTTTTCGGCGCCACGGTCATCACCCCGGCTGGGACCGCCGTGATCGATACGCATCTCATCCTGCCCGCCAATGGGTTCGCCGTGATCGATACGTCGGTCCTGAACGGACCTTTTGGCCTGACCGACTTTGCCGGGTTTATCAAAGTGAGCCAGGGTTGGCGGGATACGGTTATATATCCCTCGCAAGTACCGGCACCCCCGCCTTCGTACTCGACCGCCTTTTATTATTGCTACGCCTATGATCCCTACGAGGGCTACATCTTTTACGGAGACTGGTTTCCCGACGCCAGCCCGACGTTCGGCGGACCCAATGACGACTACCCGGGTTGTATTATAAACGGCCATGTGTACGACGCCTCGGCACAGCCGATCAATGGCGCCCAGATTGTCGCAAACGCTTGCTGGGGAGCCTTGCCCAATCCGCCTTTTTATAAATGCTGTACGACCTATACCGCGCTTGACGGTTCGTATGTGATTGACAGCTTATTACCTTTTTTTTATTGGGTGAAAGTGACCGGCATCAGCTATTTCCCGGATTCACATTATACGCAGCCGTTGAAATGCCTGGTACCTACGATCGTGGATTTCTATCTAACCGGCGTCGACGAAAACAGGAACGCAATGACCCGCGATAACATATCGATAACCCCCAATCCCTTCCGGACGACCACTCACATCAGCATAGAGCAAAGCGCCCCCTTACGGGGATCAGGAGCGTCCTTTCAGGACTTCCAGACTAAGAGCAGAGAGTTAAAGATATACGACGCGGCGGGTCGGTTGGTTCGTTCTTTTACCCTTGGCCCTATGCCCTCTGCCCTCTGCTGGAATGGATATGACCAACAAGGTCAATCCATTCCCCCGGGCGTTTACTTCGCGCGGCTGGAAACAGAGGAAGGAGTGGTCGTTAAGAAAATAATAAAGACGAGATAAATTAAAATCCCCTCTGGTTTCCGTAAGATCCCCATTTATTTAAGAGCATATCATCGTGAGTCCCGCATATTGCGGGGCGTGGCGATCTAGGTTCCTTCCCGGTCATCCCCCGTTCCTTCCCGGTCATCCCCCGTTCCTTCCCTGTCATCCCCCGACTTGATCGGGGGATCTATTTGTAATAAAAATAAGTTGACTTACCCCCATATATGGTTAAAATTCAATAAATTATATATGCACTCAATAACTAATTTACATAATTACTTAGGCCCTTATTTTTATAAGAAGGAGGATTGATGCCCGAATTAGCGGTAAAATCAAAGATCGATTCCGTGATCGTTTATAACGACCGGGTCATGGTGACGCGGATCTGCAAGGTCCGCCTCGAAGCTTCCGCCGATCTCGTCGTCGAGGGCCTGCCGGGCGCGCTGGACGACCCGTCGGTCCGCGTCAAGGCCAAGGACCTGAAGTTCGGCGAAGTCCAGGTCCGGGCCGGTTATACCCGCGAACTGTCGCCCCGGGTCAAGAAGATCGAAGATCAGATCAAGAAACTGGGGATCGAAGACCGAGTCCTGGTCGACGAGAGCGCGGTTCTCGCCGAGAAACAGAAGTTCCTGGCTTCGATCAGCGTGTCCAGTCCCCAGACCATATCCAAGGAACTGTTCGAAGGCAAGGTGTCTGCGGACGCCTGGCGCCAGGGTTTGGCTTTCCTGGCCGAAGAATCGTTCAAGGCCAAGCAGCGAATCGCCGAGATCGAAAGAAAGCGGCAGGACCTGCGCGAGGAGATCGAGGCCCTTAAAGCGGAAATGGAGGACATCAATTCCTTCGCCGAAAACCTGAAGACCCTGGTCTTCGACGTCCATCCGGAAAAAGTCCAGGAATACCAGCTGGAAATTTCCTACATCATATACGGCGCGACGTGGCATCCCTACTACGACCTGCGCGCCAACCCGTCCCTGGGCAAGGTTGAGATCGGGTATTACGGCAAGATCCAGCAGTCGACCGGCGAGGACTGGGATGATGTGGGCATCACCCTTTCGACGGCCCAGCCCAGCCAGGGCGGCGAAGCGCCCGAACCCTATCCCTGGTACATCAGCCTGTACTTACCCCAAATGGAAGCGAAGGCCAAGCGGGCGGCGGCGCCCATGGCTTCGCAGGCGCCGGCCGAGTGTGAGGATGTCGCCGCCGGCGCGCCGATGCGTGACGAGTTCGTGCCCGCGCCGCCGGTCGAGGCGGGCATATCCGTCATGTATCCCCTGCCCGGACGGTTCACGGTGAAAAGCGGCGAGGCGGAGAAAAAAGTTAAGATCTACGAGAAGATCATGTTCGCCGACTTCGAATATTTCAGCTTGCCGCGGATCTCCCAGCTCGCCTACCTGACCGGCGAGGTCAAGAACGAGACCGCGTATCTTTTCCTGTCCGGCGAGGCGAGCACCTATGTCGGCGACGATTTCACCGGCCGGATAACCATGCCGAGCGTCGCGCCCGACGAGAAGGTCGTGATCTCCTTCGGCGTCGACGAGCGGGTCAAGGTCGAGCGGAAAACCTTGAAGTCCAAGGTATCGAAAGGCGGACTGGTTAAGAAAGTGACCCGCTTCGAATATGTCTACGAGAACCTGCTGACCAACTACCACGACAAGGAGATCAAGTGCCAGGTCGTGGACCAGTTGCCCGTACCCCAGAGCCCGGACATCAAGATCCAGGACATGAATCTTGAACCCAAACCGGCCGAGGAAGAGAAGGACATGGCCATCTACCGCTGGAAAGCCCAGGTCCGGGCCAAGCAGGAGTTCAAGATCACAGTTTCCTTCGCGGTGGAAATCCCGCTGGACGCGCGCATCCAGGGTTTGTGATCCGGGTGAGTCATCGCGCGCATTGACATGCCGGACAGCCTGGTTATAATTCCGGGTTCGGCAAAAAATTTCGCATAAAATACATAAAAGGAGGATGGTTATGCTAAAGCGTACGGCGTTTATCCTGGCGGCTTTGCTGGTTTTGACAGTCAGTTTAGCCCAGGCCGGGATCGTGTGGCAGATCGACATCAAGGGTGACCATAAAAAGGGCGAAACGAACACCATCGCCAAGGTATGGGCGCAGGGCGGGCAGGTCCGGGAGGAGTTCGTCGAAGTCACGGGCGAGCTCCAAAATAAAATGCAGGCCAAGGGGATGTGGTGGCTTTATAAGTCCGGCGTGAACACCATCTATGTCGTCGACCCCGAAGACAAAACCTGGATGGGCGTTGAATTCGATTCCCTGATGAAGTTCATGGGTGTGATCGGTAACCTGATCTCGATGAAGATAATCAATATCAAAAGCGAGATCCAGGATCTGGGCACGGAGCAGTTATTGGGTTACGACTGCAAGCATATGGCGATCGTCAGTTCCTACGACATGGAAATGAAGATCCTGATGATGAAGGTAAAAAGCCATGTGGCCAAGAACAAGGAGATCTGGTGCACCAACCAGCTGCCCATGGACGAAATCGCCATGTCCTTCCGCGACCAGTCGTTGAAGACCGGTATGAAGGGTCTGGATTCCCTGATCCAAATCGAGGTCCAGAATCAGAAAGACCTCGGGTTCATCCTTAAATCCGTGGAAACGCAGGTGACGACCGACGTGAAAGGTAAGGAATCGGATAAGAGCACGTCGACCATGACCGTGACCGGAGTGGAAACGAAAGAAATCGGCGCGGACGTTTTCCAGATCCCCGCGGATTATAAAGAGATCGGCCTGGACATGCTGCCCGGCGGCGGAAACTAGAGAAATTCGGTTTATCCCGTTAGAGACAGAATAGCTTGCATAAAGGTCGCATTCAATTTTAGTTTTAATAATAAATTCAGGGTCTCTAACGGGATAAACCGCGCAATTACAATACAACTTTAGCTGCTCCGCCCATTAGTGCGATACTTGACATTTAAGTATACTTAAGTATATTTTATACTAATGATCTACCACCAACTTCTTCTCGCTTTTTCCTATATATCGGCCGCGATCTTTTTATCTTTAGCGTATCTTTATATTACCCATCTCCACATTCGGAGTTTTCTCCATGGCGGCTTATTCATGCTTTGCAGCACGGTTACGCTCTACGGTCATTATAACCTTGAGTTTAACGCGATTTCGATCGGGCCGGTGTTCTGGACAAAAATTGTTTACATGGGAATCTTCGGTTTCCTTTACACTTTTCCCCGCTTCGCGACCGACCTGATCGATAAGAAGATCCGGCTGGCCGTGAAATGGTCGTTATGCGGTTTTACGATCGCGATCCTGATACTGACCGCCTTCACCAATTTGATCATTACGGACCGGATCGCGTGGATGCTGGGCGTGCGGGAATCAGCCCGGGGGCCGCTTTTCCCTTTTGTGATCGCACTGACCTTTGTCGTCATTATTTACTACTACACTCGGATCATCGCAGCGGCCCGAAAAAAGTCGATCGTTACCGCCAACTACGTGCCGATCCTTTTCACGATCGGGTTCGGGATTGTCTTCGGGATTATCGATTTGATCGGCATGTCCCTTAACCGACCGGTCATTCCCTGGATCCCGGAACCTTTTATCGTCAGTATTTTCATCGTTTCCGTCGGCTTTCTCTGGACCTATATATCCCAGTATTCCTGGGTTCTGAACGCCCTGGAAAAATCGGAAAAAGAAATTACCAAATTGGTAGACCGCTCCAACCAGAGTTTCATGGAGTTCGTGGGTCTGATCGCGAAAACCCTGGACGCCAAGGACCACTACACCGCGGGCCATTCCCTGCGCGTCATGGATTGCTCGGTTAAGATCGCCCGAACTTTGAAACTGCCCGAAGTCGAGATCGAAATATTAAAGCAGGCGTGCCTGCTCCACGATATCGGTAAAATCAAGATTCCGGACGGCATCCTGAACAAGAAATCGTCTTTGACCGAGAAGGAGCGCGAGTTCATTTATCAGCACCCGCTGGTTGGACGGCAGATCCTGAGCACGGTCAGCGATTTTCAGGATATTCTCGACGTCATCTACGCCCACCATGAACGGATCGACGGCAATGGTTATCCCCGGGGTTTGAAGAAAGATGAAATACCCCTGCTGGCGCGCATTCTGTCGGTTGCCGACGCCTACGACGCGATGCGGTCGGAACGGCCTTATCGGAGGCCAAAGAACAAGATCCAGGCCCAGACCGAGTTGGAAAGGGTTAAAGGTACCCAGCTCGATCCCTTGGTCGTCGATACCCTGCTCGGGATCATCGTTTCCGAAGGCAGCGGGTAACGAAGGGCTTGACAAGCGGAGTTTTCTTGGTATAATTCAACCGTCGTAATCAATAACTGTTCTTTAACATAAGTCACTCATCCAGAGAGGCAGAGGGAACAGGCCCGATGAAGCCTCGGCAACCGGTTCCGCGCAAGCGGAACGGCCGGTGCCAATTCCTGCCCGAAAGGGAGAGATGAGACCTCTTCTTAAAAAGCTTTTCCGTACTTTCGGGAAAGCTTTTTTGTTTGTATAAACTCATCGCTTCTCCATCGTATCGGTATGCTGACCCCGTACTATAAATAAAGGAGGTAGCCATGGGGAACAATGAAAGTATCGTCGTTTGCAGTCAATGCGGCCGGAGTGTTTACTGCGGCCGCGAGACGGATGTAATTATCTGCTGCCCGTCGTGCGGCGCGTTATTGTCAAAACTGGGCAGCGGCAACCAGTGATTAAGCGACCGCCCGGATAATGCTAATAAGGTTTCCATATCCTTGACACCGCTTTTAATTTCATTATTATAATTCAAATTTCCAGGGAGGTTACATGAAATTAATAAGATTAATCTTTTGTCTGGTGATTTTTTCGGCGGCCGCGGTTATGCTCCGGGCCCAGGATACGCAAATCGGCATCACGCCCGCGTTCGTGGATTTCCTGCGGATGACGGTGAAATTAACGCCGACCGACACCGCCTTCATGAACGCCGTGTCCAACAACCAGCTTTCGAATCTCGTCCTGAACCGGGAATTCCTAAAAAAACACAACGACTACTTTTCCAACAAGATCGAGACCAAGGGCATCACGGACCAGAAGAGCAGCGGCCGGTGCTGGCTTTTCGCGGGATTGAACGTTCTTAGACCCCGAATCATCAAGAAATTCAAGCTGAGCGATTTCGAGTTTTCCCAGTCCTACCTGTTTTTCTGGGATAAAATGGAAAAGGCGAATTTTTTCCTGGAGTACGTGATCCAGAACCTCGACCGCGACCCGATCGACCGGGAATTTTCCGAGATCATTGACGGCGTGGTTTCGGACGGCGGATACTGGCAGTACGTCGTGGAGCTGGTGACCAAGTACGGGGTCGTGTCCAAGGATGCCATGCCCGAGACCTACAATAGCAGCAATTCCTGGCCCATGACCGCGTCCCTGAGGGAGGAACTCCGCACCGCGGCCGTCGGCATGCGCAAAATGGCCAGAGCCGGCGCGGACGCCCGGACCTTGCGCGACCATAAGCTCCAGGTCCTGAAGAACATTTACAAGATCCTGGTCCTTAACCTGAGCGAGCCGCCCCGGGAATTCGTCTGGCGCTACGAGGACAAGGACGGCAAGGTGTCCGAAGGCCGGACCTACACGCCGCAGTCCTTTTACAAGGAGGCTGTCGGCGTCAACCTGCGGGAATACGTATCCCTGATGGACTATCCGGGCAAAGAATACAATAAGCTCTACCAGCTGGACAATATCCGTAATGTTTACGACGCCGCGGATCCGGTGAGCGCCAACCTGCCCATGTCGGAGATAAAAAAAATGGTCCAGCGATCGATCCTGGACAACGAACCGGTCTGGTTCGCCTCCGATATCGGCAAAGAGGCGTATGGGGACAAAGGGATCCTGAGCTCCCGCATTTACGATTACCGCAAGATCTACCCGATGGACGTGGTCATAGACAAGGCGGAACGGATCCAGTATCTCCAAAGCGCCTCCAACCACGCGATGGTGATCACCGCGGTCGACCTTCAGGACGGCCAGCCCGTGAAATGGCTGGTCGAGAACAGCCACGGCAAGGAATCCGGTCACGACGGATTTTATACGATGTACGACGATTGGTTCGACGACTATTCCTATGAAGCGATCGTCAACGTCAAATACCTGACGCCCGAGATCAAGGCGATATTTCAGCAGGCGCCAATCCACCTGCCGCTCTGGGATCCGATGACGAAACTGCTGAAAGTGGAGTAGCATTTCACCTTGACCCGCGCATAGAATTTTTTATAACATTTTATAAGGGAGCGTCCTTATGAAAAAATTATCAGCTCTTTCGCTTTTTCTCTTCCTGATCTTTGCCGTGTGTAAGGAAAAGAATACGACGCCGATTCTTGATCCGCCTACGCTCATCGCTCCCGCTAACGGGTCGACGATCACCCAGAACCCGCCGACTTTGGTCTGGAATAAGGTGAACGAGACGAGTATCGCCTACCGATTCGAGGTCGCGACGGATTCCCAGTTCGGGACGTTTATTATCTTAGAGGGTCCGGTAATCCCGCCGGATACTTTTTACACGCTAACCACCGCCCTCGCGGCCGACACTTATTACTGGCACGCCTGCACCCGGCAGGACTGCTGAAGCGGCCAGCAGGGGGACTGGTCAAGCCCCTGGTCGTTCGTCGTGCCGTGAAGAAGCAATAGATATGCGTTTTCCCAAGGATTTCCTCGTTTTGGTTCAAAAAAGTCATTCGCCGCAACGGCGCGAATCTTTGATCCGTTCTACGATTGTCATTGCGAGGAGTTCTCTTTTTCCTTTACTGTCATCCCCCAACTTGATCGGGGGATCTATTATTCTTTAACAACCGAGATTGCCGCGCCCTCCGGGCTCGCAATGACAGTGTGGATTGATTGCCACGCCCCTTTGGGGGCTCGCAATGACAAGTTCTAAAGAAGCACTTGACATAACCTGTATATAACATATAATAATACGGTTGATGACTCTCAGAGGAATATGCGTTCCTCTTGAGGGTCATTTTTGTTATTTGAGAAAAAACCGGAAAATTGGAGGCCCACATTCAACCAGCAAGTGCAACGCTAGCTAACTGACGAAACACCTCAAACGGAGTCCTAAAAGCAAGACATTTTCTGGGTCTTGAATTAAGCGCATATTCAATTTCCGCAATCCGGTCATCGGA